>JAABUN010000015.1_pt1 | contig 390409 bp, 385 predicted proteins | sample 5559311 | NCBI WGS metagenome assembly JAABUN01 (sample SAMN10711877, study PRJNA513370) | rock metagenome | isolation source: Antarctica rocks | place: Antarctica: Victoria Land, Siegfried Peak sud
CCGGTGATCGGCGTGATGGCCGACGCGACCTCCCTGCCGTGGGCGCTCGCCACCCTGGTCTTAGGAGCCGCGACCGTCTTCTGCCTCGCCCGCCGGGCCACCGCCACCGCCCGCCCCGCGCCGGTCTGAAGGCCTACGTCGTCGCCGCTCGGCGACTGCTCAGGCGGGCGACGACGGAGGGTGCGTGGTCGGCGAGCGCGGGAAGCGACCGGCTGGCACGCCTCTGCCCTCGACGGAATCCGCGTCGGGCACGCGTATGACGGTGATCTCCGAACGGAGGACCCACAGCAACGCCGCTCGGTCCGGGTCGCTGATGCAGAGGGAATCGGCATTCGGCTCGTCACCGACGACGGTGGTCTGGACGAAGCCGCTGAAGTCGCCGATGGAGTCTCGCTCGGTGGATCCCTTCACGTAGAGGTTGCGACGCGCCTCGGCTCCGGCCGTCGCAGCCGGCTTCGGCGGTGCGGGGGCCGACCAGCTCGAGCCGATCGCGCGCGCGAGCACGACGGCGAGGACAGCGACGATTCCCAGCGCGATGAAGGCGCGTACCGTCGGATCGCGCTCGTCGCCCGCGTCGGGGGCCGGGGTTCTCTGCGACTGCGCCTCATCACCCGATTCCGCGCCGGCCGATGGAGCCGGCGCATCGCCGCTGCGGCCACCGGCATCGGGCGAGGCGCCGGGCTCGGTGTCTCCTTCCGCGGGCGCCTCGGGCGCCGGCGATTGCGGATCGGCGCGGTTCTCCTCCAGCGGGTATTCGTTCCACAGGTCCTCGACGCCGGCGACGGTCCGCTCTTGGGCCAGGGGCAGGCCGGCGGCTTCCGCCGGGGCGGCGACGCCCAGCGCCACGACGGCGCCCACGAGGAGGCGCCCACAGAGCAGGCGGGTGTCGAGGAGCTGGCTCATGTGATGGATATAGGTGTACCCACTGGCATCAGCTTGTCCAGTGCGAGTATGTCCGCGTTCCGCAGGCGCACGCAACCGTGCGAGATGCGGCCCGGGATGAGGTCCGGGCGGTTCGTTCCGTGGATGCCGACGAAGCCGCCCGCCGGCCAGTCGGTGAGCACCGCCGAGCGGGCGCTGGTGCCGAAGGCGACCGGCCCGTAGAAGGGGCTCTCGTACTTGGTGAGCTTCACACGGACGTACGAGCGGCCGGGCGGCGTGGGCCAGCGGGCGGTGCCGATGCCCACCGGGGCGCTGAACACGCGCTTCCCGCGGTCGAACAGCACGGCGCGCAACGCCCGCCGGTCGATCACCAGCTGCGTGTCGACGGTGTGGTAGCCACCGAGCGACGTGCGCGGGACCCAGCCGGTCGAGCCGTTGGGGAGGACCGGCAGCCGCACGCGCACCCACAGCTCACCGGCCGAACGGCGCGCGCGACCGAGCACCTGGACCAGGTTCGTGGTGTCCTCCGGAGTTCGGGTCGTCAGCCTGGCGACGCGGGAGCCGCCCGGGGCCGAGCGGGCGACCACCGGCGCCTCGACCGCGGCCCAGCGCGCCGTCGGCGTCGAGGCCAGCGGCCGCGGCTCGGGGATCTCGAGCGCGGACCGGGGCGCGGCCGGAAGTGGCGTGGCGGTCGATGCCGCCGGGGTCGGCTCTTCGCTGCTCGACGCCGCGACGCCGCCCGCGCCGACGGCCAGCAGCGCTGCCAGCACGGCGGCGGCTCGGCGGGAGCGTCTCAACCCGTGTACCGAGGGCTCCTGCGGCTGGTGGTGCGAGCGCGCGAGGCCGAGATGAAGTTCGTGGCCTGCACCAGCCGGGTCACCTCGGACCGCGACTTCGGCTCGTCGAACGCCGCGGAAGCAGGCTGGCGTCCGGCGATCCCGCGGATCCAACTCGCGTGACGCGCCTCGACGGCGAGGATCCCGAGCGCCGCGACGAGATAGGGGGGAGCCTGGATGCGCGGCGCCTGCCCGGCGTAGGCGGCGACGCTGAGGTCCTCGAAGGCGACCGCCGTGCGGACGAAGGCGTCCTGGTCCTCGGTCACGCCGCGGAAGTTGAAGGCCGGCTTGCGGATGGCATCGTTGCCCAGTGCGGTGCGCAGCGCCTGCACGTGCGAGCGCTCGTGCGCGCCGACCACCCGCGCCTGGGCAGCGGTCCGGCCGCTCAACGACTTCAGCCGCTCGGCTTCGGTGTAGAAGTCGGCCTGCAGGTGCTCGAGCGTCAGAGCGAAGTTGAGGATCGAGCGATCGGTGCGCGAGGCCTCGGCCGCCACCGCGACGGCGGGAGATGCCAGCGCCCCGGCCAGCAGGCCGCTGCCGACGACCGCCCGGCGCAGCAGATCGATGCGGGTGATCCCGCACTCCTCGAGACCCTGGGCGATGGCGCCATCGGAGTCGAGCTGCTCGAGTCGCAGGTCATCGGCCGGAATCGCCGGGTCTATGTCGCCCGGATTGCGGTCGACGCTCATCGGATGAACCCCTTCTCGCGCAGACGAACCCTGACCTGCTCCTGCGAGCGTCCCTCCTCGGAAGCGCGCGGTGCCGGATCGGCGCCGGCCAGTTCGGCCGCCCAGGCGGCATGACGCGCCTCGACCGAGAGGATCCGCGCGGCGTCGCGCAGGGCGCCGGTCGTGAGCTCGGGCGCCGCTCCGATGTAGGCGGTGAGGGCGATCTGCTCGAGCTCCGCGGCAGCGGTCAGGAACGTCCGGCTGTCGCGTGTCTTCTCGGCGAAGTCGTAGGAAGGGGTCTGGGGCGCGGATCCGCCGAGGGCGTCGCGGAGGGAGGCGATGTGCTCGCGCTCGTGCTCCTCGGCGATGCGGGCGTACTCCCTCGGCTCGCCCTCGAGCCCCGCGTTGCGGGTGGCGCCGGCGTAGAGCGCCGCCTGCATCTCTTCGATCTCGAGCAGGAACTCGACGATGCGCCGGTCCTGGCGCTCGGAGCCGGCCGAAGTCGCGGCGTCGGGCAGGCCGACGGCGAGCAGACCGCCGGTCAGCAGGCCCGCGCCGGCGACCACGGCGCCGTCGAGCACGCGCGCGCGGGTCATCCCGGCCGCCACGAACTCCATGTCCTCTTGATCGCGTTGCACCTGACCCGGCTTACCCGCGTTCGGCCGTGACGACTCCCGCAGCGCTCCGGGCAACCGATATCACGCCAGCCGCGGGATCCCCCGGGAGCACGCTCCTAACATCCAACCGGCCCGCTCCCCGGCTGCTCCCCCGAACAAGAAGGCGCAACTTGAACGTCCTGGTCCGCTGGTGCCTCGCGCACCGCTCGGTAGTGCTGCTCGCCACGCTCCTCGTGGTCGTCGCCGGCGCCATCGGTGCCACCCAGCTGCGCCAGCAGTACTTCCCGGAAGCCGACTTTCCCTTTCTGATCGCCTCGAGCAGCGCTCCCGGCCTCTCGGCCCAGCAGGTCGACGAGCAGATCACCCAGCCGCTCGAGCGCGCGGTGCGTGCACTCGACGCGGTGGAGGGCGTCCAGACCATCGCCACCGCCGGCAACGCCCAGATCTTCGTCGAGCTCGCCTACGGCACCGATGCGGACGCCGCCCGCGAGGACATCGCCGCGGCGATGAGCGCGGTCGCCCTGCCGCCGGACGCCGAGCCGGTCGAGGTCTCGGGCGGCTTCACCGACCAGGCGGTGTTCAACGCCTCGCTCGCCAGTGCCGGCGACCCGACGCGGCTCAACGAGATCGCCGAGGAGGTCGCCCGTGAGATGGAGGCGATCGAGGGCGTTGCCCGCGTCGAGGTGGCCGGAGGCGCCGAGCAGCGCTACGAGCTGACCCTCAAGGGGGCCGCCCTCGACGCCGGGCTGACGCCCGGTGCGATGGCGACCCAGGTCCGGTCCGCCATCTCGGCGCAGCCCGTCGGGGCGGTCGGCGCCGGCGGTGCCAACACCCCGCTGATCGTCGAGGGCGGAGACGTCGGCACGATCGGAGAGCTGCGCCGCCTGGAGATCGGCGAGGGCCGCCAAGTGAGCGACGTGGCCGACGTCGCCCTGGTCGAGGGCAGCGGCGACTCCTTCGCGCTCACCAACGGCAACCCCTCGGTGTCCTTGTCGATCTTCAAGACCGACCGCGCCGACGAGGTCACCATCTCCGAGGAAGCCGACGCCGCACTGGGCGCCGCGCGCAGCGAGCTCGGCGGCGACAACGTGACGACGATCTTCGAGACCGGCTCGGAGATCACCGCCTCGGTGCGCGGACTGCTGCTCGAGGGCATCCTCGGCGCCTTCTTCGCGGTCATCGTGATCTTCGCGTTCCTGCGCTCGGCGCGATCCACCCTGGTCGCCGCCGCCTCGATCCCGACATCGATCGTCTTCGGCCTGCTCGCTGCGAGCCTGCTCGGCCTGTCGCTCAACATCATCACGCTGGCCGGACTCACGATCGCCATCGGTCGCGTGATCGACGACGCCATCGTGGTGCTGGAGAACATCTACAAGCACCTCGAGCGGGGTGAGCCGCGCTTCCAGGCGGCGGTCGAGGGAACCAGCGAGGTGTCGACCGCGATCGCGTCCTCGACGATCGCCACCGCAGCGGTGTTCCTGCCGATCGGGCTCATCGGCGGCTTCATCAGCGAGATCTTCTTCTCGTTCTCGATCATCGTCGTCGTCGCCCTGCTCGCCTCGCTGCTGGTGGCGGTGACCGTGATCCCGGTGCTCGGGTCGCTCGTCCTGCGTCCGCCCAAGCGCGTGGGCGAGCCGGGCGACTCGCGGCTCTCGCGGATGGTCACGCCCGCCACCCGATTCGGGCTCAACCACCGCCTGATCACCATCCTCGGTGCGCTGGTGCTCTTCGGCGGAGCCATCGGCGGCGTGGCGGCGGGACTCGTGCCGGTCCAGTTCCTGCCCGACAGCGGCACCAACCAGGTCGCCGGCACGGTGCGGGTTCCGGCCGGCACCAGCACGGAGCGCCTCCAGCGGCTCCTCGGCCCGCTCGAGCAGGAGCTGGCGGCCGCCAAGGGAGCCGTCGACTACCAGGTGGCCGCCGGCGACGCGGCCGCCTCGGGCGACGACCCGGTCGCGGTCACCAACGGCGCGACCTTCTTCCTGTCGCTCGAGGACGATGCGCCGGTCGCGTCGATCGTCGAGTCGCTGCGCGACTTCGGCACGGAGCAGTATCCGGAGGACTTCGAGGTCCGACAGGTCGAGCAGGGCCCTCCCGGGGGCGCCTTCGAGGCGACGGTCTACGGCGAGCGCGAAGAGGACGTCCTCGCGGCGGCGCGCCGGATCGACGCGCTGGCGCGCGCCGACGAGGCGTTGGTCGAGGTCTCGACCAACGTGCTGCAGGAGCAGCAGCAGTACGTGGTCGAGCTCGACTCCGAGGGTGAGCAGCTGGTGGGGCCCGGAGAGGTCCAGGCCGCCCTGGCGTCCCTGGTCCGGCCGGCCGACGCCGGCTCGATCGGCGACGACGACGTCCCGATCACGGTGCGCGTGCCCGAGCGCCTGCTCAGCTCTCCCGCCGCGCTCGAGCGGCTACCGCTGGCGGCGGTGACCGCGGCGAGCGCGGCCGCAACCCGGAGTGCGGCCAGCGCGGCAGCGCCGGCCGCGGCTCCCGGCGGTCAGGCCCCGTCGGCCGGGCCTCTGGGGGCTCCGGCGCCGTCGACCGGCGCTCCGACCGCTCCGGGATCCCTCGACGGAACCCCGGCACCGACCGCGGACACGCCGAGCGCCGCACTGCCGGAGACGGTCCGACTCGGCGACGTCGCCGAGGTGGTCCGCCGCCAGACCCGGGCGCGGGTCTTCCGGGTCGACGGCCAGCTGGCGGGGATCACCACCGGCCGGCTCATCGGCGAGGACACCAACGCCCGCATCCAGGAGCTGCGCGCCGCGATCTCCGACCTCGACCTCCAGGGCGTCGAGGTCTCCTACGAGGGCGAGGCGTCCTTCATCCAGGACATGTTCCGAGACCTCGGGCTGGCCATGCTCGTCGCCATCGCGCTGGTCTACGTCGTGCTGGTGCTGTTCTTTGGATCGATCACGCAGCCGATCACCATCCTCGCGCCGATCCTGTTCTCGACGATCGGCAGCCTGCTGGCACTGATCATCACCGGGCGGGCGCTGGGGCTGCCGGCGATGATCGGGCAGCTGCTGCTGATCGGCATCGTGGTCGCCAACTCGATCCTCATCGTCGACACCGCGCTGCGGCTGCGCCGCCAGGGCGTCCGGCGCAACGCGGCGCTCGAGGAGGCGGCGCGACTGCGGGTACGTCCCGTCCTGATGACCGCGGTGGCGACCATCGCGGCGCTGATGCCGCTCGCCATCGGCATCTCCGGCGAGGGCGGCATCATCTCGCAGTCGCTCGGCACGGTGGTCATCGGCGGTCTGGCGACCGCCACGCTGCTGACGCTGGTGATCGTGCCCGCCGTCTTCACGCTGTTCGATCGCGGACGCTCCGATCCGCCGCCGGTGGCGGCCGACGCCGGCGGTGACGTCGTCGCGGCGCGCGTGGCGGAGGCCGGCGCGCGTTGACCGACCCGTTGAGGGCCGGTGACTGGGAAACTCCACCACCAGTCACCGGCCCTCGGGGTGCTGCGAGCGGGACCCGTCGTGTCGGGCCCCGCCGGTCCAATCCGGGCTGATCAGCCCTTGGCGGCGCTGTAGCGCTCGGAGACCTTGCTCCAGGCGACGACGTTCCACCACGCCTTGAGGTAGTCCGGGCGGCGGTTCTGGTAGTTCAGGTAGTACGCGTGCTCCCAGACGTCGTTGCCGAGCAGCGGGGTCTGGCCACTCGAGACGGGGTTGTCCTGGTTCGGCGTGCTGGTCACGGCCAGCTGGCCGCCGTCGAGCACCAGCCAGGCCCAGCCTGAGCCGAACTGCCCGACGCCGGCGGCCTCGAACTTCTCCTTGAAGGCGTCGAACGAGCCGAACGCCGAGTTGATCGCCTCGGCGAGCTCGCCCTCGGGTGCGCCGCCGCCGTCGGGGCTCATCGACTCCCAGAACAGCGAGTGGTTGAGGTGGCCACCACCGTTGTTGCGCACGACGCCGCGCTTGTCCGCCGGCACGGCGGACAGGTTGGCGACGACCTCGGTGATCGGCTTGGACGCGAGCTCGGTGCCCTCGAGGGCGCCGTTGGCCTTGTCCACGTAGGCCTGGTGGTGCTTGTCGTGGTGCAGCTTCATCGTCGCCTCGTCGATGTGCGGCTCGAGGGCGTCGTATGCGTAGGGAAGGGCCGGGACTTCGTAAGCCATAAGCGAGAACTCCATTCAGCAGGTCTGCGGGACGACTGACGATACCGGCGGGTCGCGGCGCGGACGCCGTCCGATGCTTCCGCTTGACGGTGCGTTCTGATCAGCATCGCCCTCGCCGCCGCCACGCTCCGGCGCCGCAGAGCCTGATGGCCCGGACCGGGCGCCGGACCCGCGGGCGCGCGGCCGGTGGGCGCAGGGACGAGTTCAGTCCCAGTCGAGCCCGCGGCTCATCATGCCGCTGAACGCCAGCAGCGAGAGCAAGCCGACGTAGCCGAGCACCAAGCCGAGAATGGCCAGCCTGCGACCGGCCTGGGTTCCTCCGGAGCGGCGGATCTGTCGCAGCGCCACGTGACCGAGGGGGATGGCGGCCAGGGAGCCGAACCAACCCATCCAGAACAGGCCCATCATCAGCGACGCTACGGCGTAGAGGTTGACCTTCCTGACCGTCGGCGTGACGAAGACCGGTCGGACCACGGGCACCGCGGCCGGCGTCACGTCGCTCGTCATCCGCGTCAGCTCGGAGCAGTAGCGCGCGGTGTAGACGGCGGTGAGCCGCTCGTCGAGCTCGTCGGCATCGATGCGACCCTCGCCGGAGGCGATCCTCAGCCGGTCGGCCGCGGCCTCGCGGTCGGCGTCGGAGGCGCGCAGCTGAGGGGTCCGCTCGTATTCCGGCACCACGATCACCTCAGCGTACGGCGCTCGAGGGCCGCCGTCCAGGCGCCATTCGTCCAGTCGCGATGACCGCCGGCACCTTTGCGCCCGTACCGAGCGCGATGGAGCTGCTGCTGCTCAACGCCACCGCCGTGCTCGTCCTGAGCGGGATCATCTGGTTCGTCCAGCTCGTCCACTACCCGCTGTTCGCGGCGGTGGGAAAGGACGGCTGGGATGCGTACCACCGTGACCACTCGCGACGAACGACCTGGGTGGTCATCGCGCCGATGACCTTCGACCTGGTGACGTCTATCGCCCTCGTCTTCGAGCGCCCGGCGACGATCGAGGCCGGCCTGGCTGAGGCCGGCGTGGCCGCGGCGATCGTGACGTGGGCGGCGACGGGCGCGCTGGCGGTGCCGGCGCATCGGGCGCTCGGCGCCGGCTGGGATGCGTCCCTGGTCCGCCGTCTCGTGCGCGTCAACTGGCTGCGGACGGCGGCGTGGACCGCTCACGCGGCGCTGGTGCTGGCCATGCTCGCCTCGACCTGACCGCGGAGGCCGGGATGCCGAGGCGGTCCGCCCCGGCATCCGGATGAGCCGCTAGTTCTGCGCGGCCGCGTTCTGCAGGTTCCGGCCGGCCTGGGCGACGGCCGACTTGGCGTCGTCGATGACGGCGCCCATGCCGAAGAACTCGTGCATCACGCCGTCGTAGCGGGTGGCGTCGACCTGCACGCCCGACTGGGCCAGGCGTGCCGCGTAGGCCTCGCCCTCGCTGCGCAGCGGGTCGTTCTCGGCGGTGATCACCGTGGCCGACGGCAGCCCGCGCAGACTGCGCGCCCGCAGCGGCGAGGCGTATGGGTTGCGGCCGTCCGACGGGCGCTCGAGATAGCGGCGCCAGAACCAGCGCATCAGCGGACGGCTGAGCGGGATGCTCGCGGCGTGCTGCCGGTACGACGGGGTGTTGAAGGCGTAGTTGGTGATTGGGTAGACCAGCAGCTGGTGCGTCGGCTGCGGGCCCCCACGATCGCGAGCCATCAGGGCCGCCACCGCGGCGAGGTTGCCGCCGGCGCTCTCGCCGCCGACCGCGACCTGCCCGGGAATGCCGCCCAGCGCCGCGGCGTTGCGGTACACCCAGCGGAAGGACGCGTAGGCGTCGTTGGCGGCGGCCGGGAACGGGTTCTCCGGAGCCTGGCGGTAGCCGACGGACACGACGATGTGCTGCGAGGCGTTGGTGAGCGCGCGCGCGGAGGAGTCGTAGACGCCAGGATTGGCGATCACCCAGCCGCCGCCGTGGAAGTAGACGAGCACCGGGAACGGCCCTTCGCCAGCGGGCTTGTACACGCGGGCGATGAGCTCGCCGCCCGGACCGGGGATCTTGATGTGCCGCTTGCGGCCCACCGCCTCGACGGCCGGTGGCTGCCCGTTGGCGGCCTGCACGATCCGCGCCGACTCCGCCGCCGACGGCAGCTTGCGTGCGTTAGCGGTCGACAGCTGGTGGGCGGGAGGCGCGTCCCACGCCGCGATCTGGCGGACGACGGCCTCGGCCTGGGGCTCGAGGCGCTCGCTGGGCGGAATCGGGAGGGCGGCGATCGCGCTCGGCGTCGAGGTGACGCCGGCGACCGTCGCGGCAAGGGTGACCAGCGGAACTCGCAGGCGTCGCACGGTTGCAGTCATAGGCCTTGCCTTGTGCCCGGAATCACATCACCAGCCGCCGCCGGAGAACCTGGCGCGTTTGTCGGCCTCGTGTTGCCTCGGGGGCGCTGCCGGATGCACGGGACTACGCTGGCCGCCTGCCCGGCGTACTAGCCAAGCGAATGGTGCCGATGAGCCCCGTCCATCCTGGTCGTAGTCGGCGCCGAGAGCCCGCTGCACAGGCCGTCCTGAACCTCGCCAATGAAGGCGCCAAGGTTTCGCTGGTCTGCGCGGGTGCCGCCTCGACGATGCCGCCTACGTCCTGACCGGCTCCGATCTCCTTGAAGCTCGACGCCGCGAGCTGATCGACGCCCGCCGTCGATCGCTTCGACGGCGCCATCCGTCGGTCGTCCTGGCCGGCAGGCTCAGCGGACGTTGAAGCGCACGCGCCAGGCGTCTCCGAGGCGGCGCAGCTGCATCGGCGTGACTTGCGTCCGCGCGGTACCGGGCTGCGTGACGCGCATCAACACGCGCGCCGTACTCCCCGTCACGTCGACTCGCTCGATGACGAACTCCGACCCGGATCTTGCGCCTCGAGCGTCTGCTCGTGACAGTCGTCGCCCCGGACCGGCATCTGGGGCTGCCCAGCTTCCTGCGTGTAGACCCGACCGCAGAACATGTCCTCGTCACCGCGCTCGAACGCCTCCATGTACTCCACCAGCGCTTCTCCGGCTTCGTGCTGCTCACCGTTGAAGGACTCGAGGCCATGCTGGTCGGCGCCGCAGCCGACGACCACCAGTGCGGCGAAGCAGCTCAGTAGCGACGGACGGTGCATAGAAGTCGTCCGACCGGCCCCGACCGCCTACGACAGTCGCGGCCGCAGGTCGCGCTCCCACGCCTGAAAGAACCGCTCCGTATCGGCCACCGGCGCGAGGGCGACGTGGTCGAAGCCGGCGTCGGTCCACTGCCGGATCGCCTCGAGGTGGCGCTCGGGATCCGGACCGCACGGGACGAGCTCGGCGATGTCGTCCTGAGTGACGTGTGCGGTCGCGGCTTCGAAGTTGATCGGGTTCGGCAGCTCGGCTTGGACCTTCCAGCCGCCGGCCGCGAAGCGGAAGCGCTCGTGGGCCAGCTGCTTGGCCCGCTGCTCGTCGTCGTCGATCGAGATCGCCATCTGGCCGAAGCCCGGGCGCTTGCTCGAGGCCTGCTCGGTGAAGCGCTCGACCAGGTCGGCGTTCGGCTCGGTGGTGATGATGCCGCCGCCCGACCGCGCGGCGAGGGCCACCGACGCCGGGCCGCTCGCCGCGACGTGCAGCGGCGGAGGCTCGTCCGGCAGGGTGAACACCTTGGCGTCGTAGACGGTGAAGTGCTTGCCGTCGTAGGAGTGGTAGCCGCCCGACCAGAGCGCGCGGATGATCTCGACCGCCTCTTCGAGCATCTCGTGGCGGATGTGGGCCGGCGGCCACGGCTGGCCGACGACGTGCTCGTTGAGGTTCTCCCCGGCGCCGAGGCCGAGGTGGAAGCGGCCGCCGCTCATCGCGGCGATCGTGGCCGCCTTCTGGGCGACGATCACCGGGTGGTAGCGGATTGTCGGGCAGGTCACCAGCGAGACGAGATCCACCCGGGTGGTGATTGCCGCCAGGGCACCGAGGACGCTCCACGCGTAGGCGCTGTGCTGGTGCGAGTAGAGCCACGGGTGGATGTGGTCGGAGATGGTCAGGAAGTCGAAGCCCGCCTCCTCGGCCCGCTTCGCTTGCGCCAGCAGCTCGTTGGGATGGTGCAGCTCGCACATCAGGCTGTAGCCGTATCGGGTCATCGGCGCCTCGCTTCTCTCGTCTCGACTGTCCGGGTCTCGTCTCCACGTGCCCGCCGAAGCGAAGGGCCGCGCGATGCGGCATCGTCGGCGTCAGGCATTGCACAGCAGAACGTCCCCACCGACCGTTCATCATGGATCGGATGCTTTCCGCCTCCACCGCGACCAAGTCGCTAACCGCCTTCGAGGCCACTTCCTCGTGACGGCGCTGCAGGTCTCCGACCTCGTCAAACGCTATCCCACCGGCACCGAGGCCCTGCGCGGCGTCTCGCTCGACATCGAGGAGGGTGAGTTCTTCGGGCTGCTCGGGCCCAACGGGGCCGGCAAGTCGACGCTCATCCACTGCGCCACCGGCCTGGCACAGCCGACCTCCGGCAGCATCCGGATCTTCGGCAACGACGCCATCGACCACTACGGCGCCGCTCGCCTGGCCGTCGGGCTCGCCCCGCAGGACCTCAACCTCGACTATTTCCTCACCCTCGAGGAGACGCTCGACTACCACGGCGGCTACTTCGGGATGCGCCGCAAGGAGCGTCGCGAGCGCATCGACGAGCTGCTCGACGCCTTCTCGCTGACGGCCAAGAAGGATGACCGCACACGGACGCTGTCGGGCGGCATGAAGCGGCGGCTGATCCTCGCCCGCGCCCTGATGCACCGCCCGAAGCTGCTGATCCTCGACGAGCCCACCGCGGGCGTCGACGTCGAGCTGCGCCTCGAGCTCTGGCACTACGTCAAGCGCATCAACACCGAGGGAACCACCATCCTGCTCACCACGCACTACCTGGAGGAGGCCGATCAGCTCTGCGATCGGATCGCCTTCATCAACGACGGGCAGATCGTCGCGCGCGGCACCAGTCGTGAGCTGGCCACGGAGTTCGGCGTCTCGAGCCTCGAGGACGCCTATCTCGAGCTGGTGGGGCGCAAGGAGCTCTCCCGCGCCCACGTGGGAGACGTGTCCTCGTGAGCGCCGGTCAGATCCGGTTCTTCTCGCTGCTGCGCCGCGAGGTCAACCGCTTCTTCAAGATCAAGCGCCAGACGCTCGGCGCGCCGCTGCTGGAGACGTTCCTCTACATCTCCGTGTTCGGCGCCGCGCTGGGCTCGCGCATCGACGAGCTGCACGGCGTCGACTACGTCGTCTTCATCATCCCCGGCCTGATCATGATGGCGTGGGCGATGAACGCCTTCTCCAACAACGCGTCGTCGATACTCCAGCAGAAGTTCCAGCGCGCGATCGACGACCAGCTCTCGTCGCCGGCCTCGCCGCTGGAGCTGCTGATGGCGTTCTCGCTGGGTGGGTTCGTGCGGGGGATGATCGTGGCGGTGCTGACCTTCGCCGCGGCCTCGGTGCTGGTCGACATCCCGGTCGAGCACGTCCTCGTGTTGCTGGTGTCGATCTTCCTGGTCGGCTTCTTCTTCTCCCAGCTCGGAGTGCTGGTCGGCGTCCGCGCCGAGCAGTTCGACGACGTGTCGTTCGCCCAGACGTTCGTCCTGCAGCCGCTGATCTTCCTGGGTGGGGTGTTCTACTCCGCCTCGCTGCTGCCCGAGCCGTTTCAGACCCTGACGCACTTCAATCCCGTCTACTACATGATCGGGCTCGTCCGCTACGGGTTCCTCGGCTACACCGAGACGGACATCGCGCTCTCGCTGGGCGTGCTCATGGTGGCGGTGCTGGTGCTGTTCGCGGTCAACCACCGGCTGTTCACGCGCGGCTATCGGCTCCGGGCGTGAGTCACCACTTCGACGCTGCCAGGATGTGGGCATGAGCGATCTCGAACCCCGTGGCGACCGCCGGCTCACTCGGCAGGACCGCGCGGACCGCGCCTACCGCCTCGTCCTCGGTACGGGCGCCCTGAGCATGGTCGCCGTCGTCGGAGCCATCCTGGCGGTCCTGGACATCGTCGGCTTCGGCCTTCCCATGTTCGCGGCGGCGCTCGCCGTCATCTGCTTCCTGATCCTCAAGCGGACGCTCGGGGGCCGCTGACTCGACGCGGGCATCCGGCGTCAGATGGAGTCGGGAACACCCCGCAGCACGTACGCCCCGGCCAGGGCCGCCAGCGCCAGCACCAGCAGCGCGGCCCGGCTGGCGTCGGCCAGCGACAGCACTCCGAGCGCCTCGGAGGTGAGCCAGATCGTCCCGCCCCACAGCAGGAAGGGACCCACGCCGGAGGACAGCCGACCGACCAGGGCGTAGAGACCGAACGCCTCGCCGCGTCGGTCCTCGTCGGTGAGGCGCATGAGCAGGACCCGGTCGGCGGTGGTGAGGGCGCCGAGGGAGGCGCCGACCACCGGTGCCGCCACCCACAGCAGCGTTCCCGTGCCGGCCAGCGCGGTCGCCACCAGGGTGACGGCGACACCGACCACGGTGACCATCAGCACGGCGCGCGGCCCGATCCGCTCGGCGGCGGGCCCCGCCAGCAGGGCGCCGAGGATCGCGAACACGATCGAGGAGGTCAGCAGCAGGTCGACTGCGGCGTCGTCGAAGGCCGCCGTGCGCCGGGCGTAGACGGTGATGAAGGCGATCACCGTGGCCACCGCGTCCACGTAGAGGAAGCGCGCCAGCAGGAAGCGCCCGTAGGCGGCGCGGCGAGCGGCGCGCACCGCGGCCAGCGTCCGGTGCAAGGCCTGGCGAGCGAGGACGGACAGCTCGCCGGGTGCGACTCGCGAGCGCCGTCCGCCCTCGCGCACGAACAGCAGGCAGGGGATCGCCAGCACGCCGAAGGCCAGCGCGGTCGGCGCGAACGCCGCCTGGCGGTCGGCGCCGACCAGGGCGCCGAGCACGAAGATGGCCACCATCACGCCGGCGTAGCCCGCCGCCACCCCGATACCCGACACCCGCCCCTGGCGCTCCGGGACGGCCACCGCCGCCAGCAGCGGGTCGTAGTGGGCGAGCGCCGAGTTGTAGGCGAAGACGGCGATGCCCGCGACGACCAGCGGCCAGGGCATCGCCTCAACCACGCCGAGCAGCGCGGTCATCGCCACGCACAGGCCGGTGAATGCGCCCAGCAGCGCCTTGCGCGAGCCGATGGCGTCGGCGACGGCGCCGAAGAACGGCAGCGAGACGATGAGGACGAGCGAGACGACCAGGCTCATCAGCCCGACGGTCCAGTCCGGCTCGCCGCGCTGGACCAGAACCCACTCGTTGAAGTAGCGCGTCACCACCGCGTAGGAGAAGAGGGTGTTGGCGGTGTCGTAGAGAACCCACGACGCCACCGCGCGCGTCGAGTGGTCGGGGGAAGTGGCTCCGTCTCCCGGCATTTGCCTGAGTCTGGCGGCGTGCGCGGAAGGACCGCACAACGACGCGAGCCCCGGCGGGGACCGGGGCTCGCGGTACTGCTGGGGAGGAGGCAGAAGGGTGGGCTGCCTGACTCTCATGTCGGATGCCGCGCCGGGGGAGATGAATCGGGCGAGCACCTTGCGTCTGGAACCTGACGAGAGCCGATCGCGATGATGTCGGGATGAGCCCGAGCACTCGCGCCCTTGTGACGGTCGCCGTCGCGAGCGCCGTCGCCGGCGGCGTCGCCTCGGCGGCGGGCGCCCAGGACGGCACTCCGCTCGAGTCGCCCTCACTCCTGCTGCTCATCGCCTCCGTCGGCCAGATCGTCCTGGCCGCCGCGCTGATCATCTTCATCATCCGGCGCACCAGTACCCGGCCTTGCCCGCGGTGTCGCAAGCGCATCGCCAAGACCCTCGACGACTGCCCGCGCTGCGGCGCCGACCTGCGCGCGGCGCGCCGCTGACCATGCCGCGCTACGTCGCCCTGCTGCGGGGCATCAACGTCGGTCGTCACCAGCAGATCGTCATGGCCGACCTGCGAGCGCTCCTGGAGGGCCTGGGCCACACCGACGTGGCCACCGTCCTGCGCAGCGGCAACGCGCTGCTCACCGCCGCCGAAGCCGACGCCCGGCGGCTCGAGGGCGACATCGAGCAGGTGATCGCGGCGCAGCTCGGGCTGACGGTCGCCTGCGTGGTCCGCAGCGCCGATGAGCTGCGCGCGGTGATCGCCGGCAACCCGCTGCTCGACCGCGCCACCGATCACTCGAAGCTGATGGCCATCTTCCTGTCGGCGGCGCCGGATCCGGACCTGCTGGCGGCGCACGATCCGTCCGCGCTCGCTCCGGACGACATCGTCCTCGGCGACCGCGTCATCTACCAGTGGTGTCCGGACGGGATCCTCGCCGCTCCGGCTTCCGGCACCTTCGCCGAGCGGCATCTGGAGGTGACGGCGACCGCGCGCAACTGGAAGACGGTGACCCGGCTGGCGACCCGGCTCGAGCCCTGACTTGCCGCCTCTCGCCCGGCTACGGTCAGGGGGTGCTTCGCGCGCTCCAGACCCTGACCGCGGTGTTCGCCAATCCCGCCGGTGCCGACGCCATGCGCGCGCTCGACGCGCTGCGCGGGCGCTGGAGCGAGCTGGCGCCAGCCGAGCGCGACGCGCTCACGCCGCTGGCCAAGCTCGCCGCCGAGCGCGTGCGGGCCGCGGCGAAAGCGCCGAAGCCGGCGGCGAGCTCCGACGGCGACGAGTATCTGGCCCATCTGGCCGGCATGGAGGCGACGGCCGGCGCCGCGGATGACGGCTCGGGAGGCGAGGCCTTCGCCTCGGCGATGACGGCGATGTCGGCTCCCTCCGCCCGGGCGCGCCCCCGCCGCGCCGAGCCGCTGCCCCGGCGCCCGCTCGATCACGCCGATCCCGACGCGCTGCTGGCCCTGCTCGGCCTGAACTCGTTCCGGCCCGGCCAGCGTGAAGCGGTCCAGGCCGCCCTCGACGGCCGCGACGCCCTGGTGGTGATGCCGACCGGCGGCGGCAAGAGCCTCTGCTATCAGCTGCCCGCGCTCGCCGGCGAGGACCTCACCGTGGTCGTGTCCCCGCTGATCGCCCTCATGCGCGACCAGTGCGCGCGGCTGACCGACCTCGGTCATCCCGCGGTGATGCTCGCCTCCGGCGGCGACGCCGACAGTAACCGCGCCGCCCTGCAGGCCATTTCCGACGGGAATGCCACCGTCTGCTTTGCGGCTCCGGAGCGGTTCGCCTCCGAGGTGTTCCGCGACGCGCTGTCGCAACGGGCGATCGCCCTGTTCGTCGTCGACGAGGCGCACTGCGTGAGCGAGTGGGGCCACGACTTCCGGCCCGACTACCTGCGGCTGGCCTCGGTCATCGCCGAGCTCGGTCATCCGCCGGTGATGGCCTGCACCGCGACCGCAACGCCGAAGGTGGCGGAGGAGATCGTCACCCGCCTCGGCCTGCGCGACCCCGAGCGCGTGCGCTCCGGCTTCGACCGCCCGAACCTCTCCTTCGACGTCCTCGCCTTCGACGGCGAGGGCTCGGTGGCCCGCAAGCGCGCGACGCTGGTCGCCGGGGTCGGGATGGAGGAGAACCGGCCGGCGGTCGTCTACTGCGGCACGCGCAGCAGCACCCAGGAGATCGCCGACCTGCTCGCAAGCCAGGGACTGCGCGCCGCCGCCTACCACGCCGGCATGAACGCCGACGACCGCTCACGGCAACAGGACGCCTTCATGCGCGGTGATCTGGACGTGGTGGTGGCCACCAACGCGTTCGGCATGGGCGTCGACAAGGCCGACGTGCGCTCCGTGTGGCACTGGGCGCTGCCGTCGAGCCTCGAGGCCTACTACCAGGAGGCCGGCCGCGCCGGCCGCGACGGGGCTCCGGCGCGCGCGGTGCTGCTGGCGTCGCGCTCGGATCTCGGCCGTCTGGTCCGCTTCATCCGCGAGGCCGAGGTCACCGTGGAGCGGGTGGAGGCGTTCGTCGAGCGGCTCCGCGCGCGGGCGCAGGGCAGCGGTGAGGTCGAGCTCGAGCCGGGCGACGACCGCGACCGGGTGACCCTCGCGGTGGCCGAACGCGCCGGAGCGCTGGCGCCGGCGGTGGCGGGGCGCGTCCGCGTCAAGCTGACGTCCGGCGGAGTCGACCGCAGCCGCACGGCGGCGCTGTGTCGCGCCGCGGCCGACCGTCGCTGGCAGTCCTACCGCTCCATCGAGCGCTACGCCACCGGCGAGGACTCCTGCCGCCGCCGTCAGCTGCTCGACCACTTCGGAGATCCCGCGCCGGCGACGCCCTCAGGCCGCTGCTGCGACGTGCACGACTCGCTCGACTGGCTGCCCGAGATCCAGGTCGCCGCGACCCGCGCACGATCGCGCACGGCCAGATCAGCGGCGGTGGCGGATGAGCCGGGACCGCCCGTCTCCGACGCCGAGCTGGCCCCTCTGAAGGCATGGCGCCGGGACCGCGCCGACGGCAAGCCGGCCTACACGGTGGCCAACGACGCCACCCTGCGAGCGATCCTGCGCTCCAAGCCGCAGACGCCCGACGAGCTGCTCGCGATCAAGGGCATCGGGCCCGCCTTCGTCGACAAGCACGCCGAGTCGCTGCTCGAGCGCCTGCAGTCGGTCTGAGCCGTACGCCTAGGTCGGCGGAGCGACCGCCTCGGAGCGCGGCTGATCCGGATTCGCGGGCCCGAGGGCGGCGACGTCTCGCAGCCAGCCGGCGGTCAGCTGCCATGCCTGCGAACCGGGATCGATCGGCCCGCGGTGGCCTCCGGTCGCGGTCTCGACCAGCGTGACGTCGGCTCCCTGCGCGGAAGCCGCCGCGGAGTAGGAGCGCGACTGGCGTACCGGGACGACTCCGTCGTCGACGGGGTGGACCATCAGCACGGGAATGCCGAGCGGGATGCGGCGCATGGGATCGGCCTGCGCGTAGCGATCCGGCACCTCCTCGGGGCTGCCGCCCATGAGATTGCGGGCCATGGCCCCCGCGGATGCGAGGCTCGCCACCGCGGTGAGAGCGGCGACGTGCGTGAGACGCACGGCCGGACCGGATCCCGGCGCGCCCGCGGGGAGGTCGGGGCGGGCCGCCGCCCAGAGGGCGAGCTGGCCGCCGGCGGAGTGGCCGACCGCGGTGACCCGGCTCAAGTCGAGCCGTGGATCGTCGAGTCCGGCGAGGGCGTCGATGCCGGCGGCGACGTCGTCGAAGGTCGCCGGCCAGCCGCCGCCTCCGCCGCTGCCGGGCCCCAGGCGGCGGTACTCGACGTTCCACGCCGCCCAGCCGCGCCGGACCAGGTCGCCGGCGAGCGGGCGCATGATCAGCTTGCCGTAGCGGGTGTTCCAGTAGCCGCCGTGCAGGAGCACCGCGACGGGAAAGGGCCCGGAGCCGGCGGGCACGTGAAGGTCGGCGACCTGCGACGGGCCGGTCCCGTAGGCATGACGAGCCGGGCGGGCCAGCGAGGAGAGCGCGATGCGACCGATGAGCGACACGAGTCCAGGATGACCGGTGGGCGCCGTGGATGATGCTCTGAGGCGGGCGGGTCCGCATGCGCATCGCGGAGAGCGGCGGCCCTGACTCCTGATCAGTCGACGGGATCGAGGAACCGGTCGAAGATCGCGCCGGTCGCTGCCGCTTGGATCAGCTTGTCGCCGACGTCGATCGCGATGTCTTCGGCCGTCCAGCTCGTTGGCTTGTAAAGACCGAGTGCGGTGTTGAGCAGGACATCGCCGGCATAGACGACTCCGAAGACCGGAGCAACGGCCTTCTGACCCCGCAGTCCCGCGTATGCGGCGACGCCGTATGCGCTGCCCCACATCGCGCCGAGCGCATAGTGCGTGACGAAGTTCAAGCGCTCGCGTGCTTTGGGGTCGTCGACGCGGATCGGCAGAACCCTCTGCGCGAAGCTCGCCGGTGCATAGGAGTCCTGGCGACCGGTCAGTGGCATCTCGACGAACCGCTGGAAAGCGGTCATCACGGCGGTGCCCGCGACACTTGCGACGACGCCCCGGCCGATGAAACCCAGCAGACTTGATTCGGTTGGTGCCATGCCCGATGGATACCCGAGGCCGGTGCCCTCCATTCTCGATCTCCCTGCGCCAAACCACACCACCGATGTGGAGGAGCCCGCTCCCGGTCACCCTCCGGCGCCGTGGCGGCTCGCCGGCCGCGCCATCCTGGTTCCAGCTCTGGTCAATGCGAGCCCGGCGCGTCGCGGCGTCCGGCTGACCCGGTCGCTGGGCGGCCGTTCGCCGGGCGGCCTCCTCCTCGGTGCTTACGACGCTCGCTCGACGCTTGCCTACCACGAGCTGCTCGTGGCGAGCTCCATCGAGTGGCACACCGGGACTCCGGTGGCGCGCCTCACCGTCGCCGCCGTCGACGATGAGGCATCGCTGGTGGGCGGTCGCGCGATCTGGGGGATTCCAAAGCGGCTCGCCACGTTCGCCTGGGAGGAGTCCGGGGCGCGGGCCGAGGTCACGGTGACCGATGGAGCCGGCGAGTTCCTGGCCGTGAGCGCCCGCGCTCGTCCCCGCGCTCGCTCCTTGCCCCTGCTGGCGCCGTTCGCCGGAGTCGACGGTGCGGCGCGCGCCTGGGTGCGCGGTCGTCTGCACGGGGCGCCCGCTCGGATGTCCGTACGCGTCTCGCCGGGCGGTCGGCTGGCGGAGCTCGATGCCGTATTCAGCCCGATCGGCTTCCTCGGCGACGTCTGGCTGCGCGTCGGCGCGCCGCGTCGCGCACCGGACGGAGGAGAACCGTTCTCCGACCGTGTCGCCGGTCAGTCGCCGAAGGACTCGTAGCCGGCGACCGTCACCGCCCCGTAGGCGAGGTGGGGGACGATGTCCGAGAGCCAGCTCGATGCCGACCATTCGCGCGGGTCGGCGTTGCCCAGCAGCACGGTCACGCCATCGGTCGCCGCCATCGCGCCGAGCCCCAATGCGACCGCCGCCACCGGACGCGGCACGTCCGGGGCGAAGGAGCGCAGGAGGCCGTAGACGGCTCCGATGCTCAGGCCGGTGACATAGCCCATCAGGGCGCCGAGCGCCTGCATGCGGCTCTCGACCTGCTCGTCGCTCACTCCGGCGCTCAGGTCGACACCGATCCGGTCGGCGAGTCGTTGCACGTCGTCCTCCGGGACCGTGCTCGACGGCCGGCCCCGGATGGCCATGTCGAGGTAGGTCGTCATGTTCAGCGCGATGGTCCCGAGGGCACCGCCGGCGATTCCACGGCTCAGGGCGTTCGGCATGACTCCATTCTGGCCGCGCCGGAGACGGCGCGCAACCGGGCGGCCGATGATCGAGCGCCGGCCGACGCGATCGACCCCGACTCAGTTGGCGGCGACCGCGTCCACGACGAACACGAGCGTCTCGTTGGGGCCGATCGGCCCCTGTCCGGCCTCGCCGTAGCCGAGTTCGGGGGGGATGATCAGCAGGCGACGGCCGCCGACGCGCATGCCGGGGACGCCCTCATCCCAACCCGGGATGACGCCCTGGACGCCGAGCGGGAAGGTGATCGGCTCGCTGCCGCTGTTCCAGCTGGCGTCGAACTTCTCGCCGGTCGACCACGAGTAGCCGGTGTAGCGCACGCTGACCTCGTCGGTCTTGCCGACCCGCGCGCCCTTTCCGGTGACGAGGTCGCTGCCGCCGAGCTCGGTCGGCGGCTCTGCGCCGGAGGGCACCGTGACGATCGGCTCGGCGTCGAGGTTCTCGGCGTTGGCGATCTGGACTCCGGCCACCGTGACCGCGTCGGCCGGCGGAGCCGTGGCCGTGGCCGTGGCGGTGGCCGTCGGCGTCGCGGCGCTCGAACCCGACGGGGTGTCGGCGTCCTCTCCGCAGCCGGCGAGGGCGAGGGCGAGGGCGAGGGAGGCGGCGGCGATGAGTTGTGGGCGCGGGCGCATGACGGCCGACAGCTTAGGCGGCTCAAGATCGGGGCCGTTCGGCCGACTTCACGGGGTGCTTCCCCAGCCACCGGCGCGCTCCCCAACAACGAGGGGTCGCCACCCCTCCGAGAACCCACCGAACCCTTCATGTCCATCACATCTCTCGAGCCCGAAGATCCGTGGCTTCCGCACTCCCTGCCGGCGCAGCTGTCCGCCCTCGGCGCGCTCTATCGCGATGCGCTCGAGCACGGGAGCCCTTGTGGGGGTGCCGAGCTGACCAGCATCGGCTGGCGGCTCTACGCGGCGCTGTTCTTCGCCTCCGGCCTGGCTCCCCTGCGGCATCTGGCCGACCTGACCACGCTGAGCGTCGCTCAGCTGGGCGGCATCCTCGCCGACTACGCCGACGATGTCGCGCCGCTGCGCGGGGCGGCCTGACCGGCGGTCCAAACCTCGGGCCCGTCGCCCTGGGGAACCGTGCCGTCACGGCTCGTCGTCCCTCGCCGGCGCGATCAGCTCGCTGCGATCCAGCGGGAGGCGGTGGCGGCCGCCGGGCCTGACTGCGAGCGTCTGGAACACGGAGATCTCGTTGTCGGCGAACGCGTTGGCCGCACCCGTCATGTAGAGCCGCCAGATCCGCTCGCGCTCGGCGCCGCCCACTCGGATCGCCGCTACGCGGTGCTCGGCGAGGTTGGCGAGCCAGCGACGCAGGGTCAGCACGTAGTGCTCTCTTAGCGATTCCACGTCGCGCACCTCGAGGCCGGCACCCTGCAACGCCTCCAGGAGTACGGGCAGGGGCTGCAGCTCGGCATCGGGGAAGACGAACCGCCGCATGAAGGTGCGGTCGTGATCCGGTCCCGGCTGGAGGTGGGCGATCCCGTGGTTGAGGACGCGGCCTCCCGGGCGCGCCAGCCGCATCAACGTGCCGGCGTAGTCTCCGAAGTCACGACGAGCGACGTGCTCGTACATGCCGACGCTCGCGACCGCGTCGAAGGCTCCGCCGGACATCTCCCGGTAGTCCATGACGCGGACCTCGCAGGCGTCCGCCACCCCGGCGGCGCGAATCCGGCGCTCGGCGGATTCGGCCTGCGCGGGGGAGAGGGTGATGCCCACCGCCCCGGCGCCGTAGTGCTCGGCGGCGTGGATGATCAGCGAGCCCCAGCCGCAGCCGATGTCGAGCAGCCGGTCCCCCGGCTCCAGCCTCAGCTTGCGGCAGATGAGGTCGAGCTTGTCGGCCTGAGCCGGCTCCAGCGCCTGTCCGGGTGCATCGAAGTACGCGCACGAGTAGGCCATGCTGGGCCCGAGCACCAGGCGGTAGAAGGCTTCGGGAGCGTCGTAGTGGTGGCGGACGACGATCGAGTCCCTGCCCCGGGAATGTCGCCGACCCGAGACCCGCACCTCCGAGCGGAGTCGCGGTGGGGGGAGGATGGCTTCAACGCCGCCGAGTCGCACGATGAGGGCGGCCGCGCGGATGCGCTCACGCCGTGAGACGGAGACGCCGTAGAACGAGCGTCGCAGGCCCAGCAGGGAGTCCAGGTCGCCTTCCACGTCGAGCGATCCGGCCACCCACGCCCGACCCAGACCGAGGTCGTTGGGCTCCTGCAGCACGTGGGCGATCGCCGACGGGTCACGCAGGACGATGGTCGGCGCGGTGCCCGGCACCGTGGCGGGCATCTCGCTCCCATCCCAGAAGCGCACCGCGAACGAGCGCTCGCGCAGGGCGCCGCCCGCAATCGAGGAGACGAACGGCTCGGCAGCGCGGGAGATGGGGGAACGGGTCACGTCCGGGTGGGTCTCACTCGATCCGGCGCCGGTTGCTCGCGTAGTCCTCGGCGTTGGCGGTGTAGAGGGCGACGATACGCTCGAAGGCGCCCTCGGCCACGGCATCCTCGCGAATCTGCGCCGGCACGCCGAGGGCCATGGCCCGCGCGGGGACCTCGACTCGGTTGCCGACCAGCGCGTGGGCGCCGACGAGCGCACCGGCGCGGACCACGGCGCCCTTGAGGACGATCGACATCGAGCCGATCAAGCAGCCGTCCTCGACCGTGCATCCCTCCAGGTGCGCGTTGTGCCCGACCACGCAGTCGGCGCCGATGACGGTGGGAGCGCTGGAGGTGGCGTGCAGGATGGAGCCGTCCTGGATCGAGGTCCGGGGGCCGACGCGGATGGTCCCGTAGTCGCTGCGCAGGATCGCGCCCGGCCAGACGCTCGACTGCGCGTGAAGCTCGACGGATCCGATCACCACCGCGTCCGGATGCACGTATGCGGGTGGGATCGATGGTCGGCTCCCGGTCGCCCAGCGCGTAGATCGGCATCCGCGATGTTCTACCGGCGCCGAGCCGCTCGCGGGGCGGGGATCGGGCGCCGGTCCCGCTCGAGCTGCGGGCGCATGTGCTCGTGCTGGGCGGGCAGGCGAAGTTCCTCGCCGAGCCGCTCGAGGTCCTCGTCGAGGGCGAATCCGGGCGAGGTCGTGGCGATCTCGAAGAGAATCCCGTGCGCCTGGCGGAAGTAGATCGCCTTGAAGTAGTCGCGGTCGATCACCGGAGTGACGTGCATGCCGGCTCCCGCGACGCGCCGCTGCCAGGCGACGTGGTCCTCGTCGCGGGAGTGCCAGGCGATGTGGTGGACCGTGCCGGCGCCCTGGCGACCGCGCATCGTGGTGCGGTCGTAGGTCCAGTGGAAGTGACGCTCGTCGCCCTGCAGGCGGTAGCGGCCGGGGGTGACCGGAGTGAAGCCGAGGGTGCCGGTGAGCAGCGCGTGGTCGGCTTCGGAGTCACCGGCGACGTAGGCGCGGGCGCCCTCGACGCCGAGGATCGCCAGCTCCGCCGGCACGTCGGGATGGTCGGCTCGCAACGGCGGGTTGCCGTCGTCGCTCAGGACCAGCTCGAGGGCGAGACCGTCGTAGTCGGCGAACGAGAGGGAGCGCTCGCCGCGCCGGCTCTCGTAGCCCTGCTCGCCGAGGCGCTCGGCCCAGAAGTCGAGCGCGGCGTGCGAGTCGACTCCGAGCTGCAGGGTGTGGATCATCCCCGTGCCGGCGGTGCCCCTCACCGCCCCGTCGAACTCGAACCACGTGAGGATCGAGCCCGGGGTGCCCCGCTCGTCGCCGAAGTAGAGGTGGTAGGCGTCGGGCGCGTCGAAGTTGACCGTCTTCTTCACCAGGCGCAGGCCGAGGACGTCCGCGTAGAAGTCGACGTTCCTCCGCGCGTCGCCGGTGATCATCGTGATGTGGTGAAGGCCTTCGAACCTCATGGCACCTTCCGAGCCGAGACAGGTTGCATGGACAACCGTAGTCTGCGCCTCGGGCGGGGCGCTGGCTAGGCGTTCGTCTCGCCGGTTACCTTCCGGCGCTGCGAGTGCGGCGGCGTGCAGGCTGTAGAGCTGGCGGAAGGAGCGCACCGATCGAAGCGGATCCCGCGGCCGTTCAGGGACGCGGGAGGCGGCTCGAACATCGAGCACAGGCGGATCACGCGTCGTGACGGCGGCGTCATCAGTCCGCGACGCTACCGGCGATTCCGGCGATCGCCCACGGGGTCATCATCATTGGAGTCCGTGAGCTCCGACCTCCCGCCCAGCGAGCTCATCCGGCCCGAGCTGCCGAGCTCCGCGGTCCCGCCGCCGGAACCGGGCCTCCCGCGGCGCCCGACTCCCGATCCGAGCCGCACCCTCGCGCCCCAGGCGCGCACCTACTGGAGCCTCTCCGCGATGGGGCAGGTGCTGCCCGTCCTCCTGCTGCTGGGGCTGTTCGGCCCGGCTCTTGCCCGCCGGCTGCCGGATCTCCTGCTGCTCGTGCTGGGAGTCGTCATCCCGGTGGGCATCGTGGTGTACGTGCTGGTGATCCCGAAGCTGCGCTGGCGCCGGTGGCGCTACGAGATCCGCGAGCAGGAGATCGACCTGCAGCGCGGCGCCTTCACCGTGCGCAGGACGCTGGTTCCGATGAGCCGCGTGCAGCACGTCGACACCCGGCGCACCGTCGTCTCGGAGATGTTCGGCCTCGCGTCGGTGGTGTTCCACACGGCGGCGGGCGCCAACGAGATCCCGGCGCTCGGTGAGGCCGAGGCGGCCGAGATCCGCGACCGGATCGCCGATCTCGCCGCCACCGCCGACGACCCGGTATGACCGCCACGCCGCGGCGCCTGCACCGCTCGGCGATCCTCCTCAACGGGCTGGGCGCCCTCAAGGACGCGGCGCTGCCGCTGGTGCTCGCCTTCGTGGCCGGGATGGGCGCGGGACGCGGCGGCGATTCGGCGCTGGGCTTCGCCATCGCCGGCGTGGTCATCGCGGTGATCGTCGGCTACCGGCGCTGGATGACCACCACCTGGTGGGTCAGCCCGGGCGGCGTCCACCTGCGCAGCGGGCTGCTGTCCACCAGCGAGACGGTGGTGCCGCAGAGCCGCATCCAGGCGATCGACACCAGCCAGAATCCTCTGCAGCGGCTGTTCGGGACCCTCTCGGTGCAGGTCCAGACGGCCGGCGGCGGGTCCAGCGCCGAGATCGTCCTCACCGCGGTGACGCCGGCCGAGGCGCGCGAGCTGCGGGCGGCGGTGGGCCTTTCCGAGCCGGCCGAGCGCGAGACCGAGGAGCTCCGGCTCGGACGCGGCGCGCTGCTGGTCGCGGCGCTCACCGCGCCGCAGCTCGGCGTGCTGCTGCCGATCGTCGCCGGTGCGGCCACGGTCGGCGACGAGCTCTTCTTCGAGGGGCTGCGACGCGGGTGGTTCGAGCGCCTGCCCGCCGGGCCGGCGCTGGCCCTGACGGTGCTGTCGGTGGCCCTCGTCGCCTGGGCGATCTCGACGCTGGGCACCATCGTCGCCTTTGCGCACTTCATCGTCGAGCGTGACGACGACCGCCTGCGCATCCGGCGCGGGCTCGGTCAGCGCCGCGTCGCGAGCCTGCCACTGTCGCGCGTCCACGCCGTGCGCGTCGTCGAGGGCGTGGTCCGCCAGCCGTTCGGGCTGGCCAGCCTGCGGCTGGAGACAGCCGGATACCGGGGGGAGCCGGCCGCGGCGCAGACTCTGTTCCCGCTGCTGCGCCGGCGCGACGTCGACCGGGCGCTCGCCCGTCTGGTGCCCGAGCTGGCCGGCGCTCTGGCCCCGCTGTCGCCGCCCCCGCGGCGCGCCCTGCGCCGCTACGTGCTGCCCGAGGCGGCGGCGGCCCTGCCGGCAGCCGGACTCATCGCGTGGCAGCAGCCGGTCGCGTGGCCGGCCGGAGCGCTGCTGGTGGTCCTGGCCCTCGCCCACGGCACGGCCCGATTCCGGGCCGCCGGCTGGCACCTCGGAGACGAGCGGATCGTCGTTCGCGGGCGCCGGCTGGTTCGCTGGACGCTGATCGCGCGGGTGTCGCGGTTGCAGGAGCACGGGACCTCGCAGACCCCTCTGCAGCGACGGTCCGGGCTCGCCGACTTCCGGCTGGCGGTCGGGTCGGGCCGCCGGGCCGCCATCGCGCACCTCGAGCGCGAGGTCGCCGGCCGGCTGCTGCACGCCCTCGAGCCGGTCGCGGTGCGCCGAGCGCCGGAGCCGCGCGGGGCGGCCCGGACGCCTCCCGGCGCGCCGGCTGCTCCAATGGACGCCGCATGAGCGACGAGCTGTCCTCCTTCACCCAGCTGGCCGCCGAGGTCGACCCGCCGCTCGACGCCCTCGCCCTGGCCCTCGCCGCCGAGTTCCGCGACGTCGACGCTTCGGCGGCGATGGCGTCGCTCGACGCGCTCGGGGCCGAGATCGCCGATGCGGCGGCCGGCGCCTCGCGAACGCCGGAGGCCCAGGCGAACGTCTGCGCCGCGGTGCTGTGGGGCCGGCACCGCTACTCGGGTGACTCGACCGACTACGACGATCCGCGCAACTCGATGCTCGACGTGGTGATCGAGCGCCGACGGGGACTGCCCATCCTGCTGTCGGTCCTGTACGTCGAGACGGCACGCCGCGCGGGCATACCGCTGCAGGGCGTCGGGCTGCCGGGGCACTTCGTGGTCGGCCACTTCGGGACGGATCCACCGTTGCTGATCGATCCGTTCGCCAGCGGACGGCCGGTGCGCGAGGACGTCCCCCGCAATCGGCTGGCGGCCTGGTCGGCGACCGACATCGCCATGCGCATGCTCAACAACCTGGTGCCCGCCTTCCAGCGCCGCGGAGACCTCAGCGCCGCCATCCGGGCGGCGTCGATGCGCCTCGAGCTGCCGGCCGCGTCGGCGCTGCACGAGAGCCTCGAGCTCGAGGTGCGGATGCTGCGGGCGCGCCTCAACTGACCGACGCGATGATCGCCGGACGCCGCCCGTCCGTCACTGTGGAAGACGATCATGCCCTGGACGACTTCAGACATCCCGCCGCTTGACGGCCGCCGCGCCGTGGTCACCGGCGCCAACTCCGGTCTCGGTCTCGCCGTGGTCCGGGCGCTGGCCGGCCACGGCGCCGCCGTCGTGCTGGCCTGCCGCAACCTCGACAAGGGCGAGGCGGCGCTGGCGGAGCTCCGGGCGGCGCTGCCCGGCGCCGACCTCGAGCTGGCCGCGCTCGATCTCGCCGACCTCGCCTCCGTCGCCGCCTTCGCCGACTGGTACGGGGGCGCGCATCCCGACGGCCTCGACCTGCTCGTCAACAACGCCGGCGTCATGGCGCCGCCGGCGGGCGTCACCTCCGACGGCTTCGAGTCCCAGCTCGGGACCAACCACCTCGGCCACTTCGCGCTGACCGGGCGGCTGCTCGACGCGCTGCTCGCCCGTCGCGCAGCGCGGGTGGTGACCGTCTCGAGCGTGGCGCACCGGATGGGACGGCACGAGTTCGGCGACGTGTCAGTGACCAGCGGCCGGCGTCGCTGGCGGGCCTACGGCCGCTCCAAGCTCGCGAACCTCTCCTTCGCGCTCGAGCTCGACCGCCGGGCGCGCAACGCCGCCACCGACATGGTCAGCGTCGCCGCCCATCCCGGCTACGCCGCCACCAACCTGCAGACCGCCGGCCCGCGGCGCCACGAGGCGCTGGCCATGCGGCTGCTGAACCCCTTCATCGCCCAGAGCGCCGAGATGGGCGCCCTGCCGCTGCTGTTCGCGGCCACCGACGAGGACCTCCCCGGCGGGACGTACATCGGCCCGGACGGGCGCAGTGAGATGCGCGGACATCCGCGGCCGGTGTCGCCCAGTCCCCACGCCGAGGACGTCGATGCGGCGCGTCGCCTGTGGGAGCTCTCCGAGACCCTCACCGGCGTCTCCTTCCGCGCTCTCGCGACGGCCTGACGGACGAGCGAGCGGGTCCGCCGGTCCGCGCGCCGCACATCCGGCTTGCCGCCGGGCTGGTTCGTCGCGAGGATCGAGCAAACGAATCCGATCCCGAGGAGGCGAGCATGGGGTCTTCTGACGCCACGCGAGTCCTGGTCGTAGCCAACCGCACCGCCGCCACGCCGGCGCTGCTCGACGCCGTGCGCGAGCGCGCGGCCGCGGGCGACTGCCGCTTCACGCTGCTGGTGCCGAGCACGAGCCATGGCCTGCACCGGATCGTCGACCCGGAGGACCAGTCGTCCTCCGAGGCCGACGCCACCCTGGAGCTCGCGCTCCCCCTGCTCGAGGAGGCGGCCGGCGCGCCGGTCGAAGGCATCGTCGGGGCGCCGGCCCCGCTCGACGCCATCCAGGACGCCGTGAACCTGCGGGGCTTTGACGAGATCATCATCTCCACGCTGCCCCGGCGGGTGTCGCGCTGGCTGCATCTCGACCTGCCGCACAAGCTGACCGGGCTCGGGGTGCCCGTCACGCTGGTCACCGCCCGCGGTCAGGAGCGGGTCGGCTCCGCGAGCTGAGACAGGATCCGGCGGCGGTCAGCCGGGCGAGCCGAGCATCAGCGGCTCCTCGGCGGCCGGATCGCCGGCGCGGCTCAGGCGCACCAGCCCGATCACCGGCACCAGCCCCACGGCGACGATCAACAGCGCCGGCAGCGCCGCGGTGTCGAAGCGCGAGTCCTTGGTCGCCTCCCACACCGTCACGGCCAGCGTGTCGCCACCCAGCGGCCGCAGCAGCGCAGTGACCGGAAGCTCCTTCATCACCTCGACGAAGACCAGCAGCCCGGCGGTGAGGATGCCCGGCCACAGTAGCGGGACGTGGATGTCGCTGAGCACGCGCGGGTGGTCGGCGCCGAGGGACCGCGCCGCGTCGTCGAGCGCCGGCTCGATGCGCTCCATGCGCGTGGTGACCGCCGACAGCGCCAGGGCGTGGAAGCGCACGAGGTAGGCGAGCACCAGGCCGAGCAGCGTCCCGGTGAACAGCAGGGGCAGGTCGAGGCCGAGCCAGGCGTCGGCTCTCCCGGCCAGCCGGCGGTCGATCCACGCCAGCGGGGTGTAGACCGCGACCGCCACCACGGTCCCGGGAACCGCATAGCCGAGCGACGACAGGTTGGCCGCCACCGCCCCGACGCGGGAGGGCGACGTTCGCCGTCCGTAGGCGATCAGCGTGGCGGCGCACACGGTGACGATGGCGGCCACCGAGGCCAGCAGCAGGCTGTTGATGGCGGCGCTGGCGAGCGCGGCGGCGCCCGCGCCCTCGCCCAGCGAGCGGACCGCCCAGATCGTCAGCTGCAGCATCGGGGCCGCCAGCACGACGATCAGCAGGAGGACCGGCAGCAGGGCGGCCGACCACCCGCGGACGCCGGTCAGCCGCCGGGGGATGACGGCCTCGCCGCGGGCCAGCGCCCCGTGGTAGCGCGCCCGGCCGCGCAGCAGGCGCTCGAGCGCGACCAGCGTGAACGTGAAGGTGACCAGCACGGACGCCAGGTGCAGGGCTCCGGCGCGGTCGAAGGTGCCGTACCAGACGCGGTAGATCGCGTCGGTCATGGCGCGATAGTTGAGAAGGTTGACGGCGCCGAAGTCGGCCAGCGCCTCCATCACCGCGAGGGCGCCACCCGCCGCCAGCGCCGGTCGCGCCAACGGGAGGGCGACGCGACGGATCGCGGCGCGCTGGCTGAGCCCGAGCGTCCGCGCCGCCTCCAGCGTGTCACGCGACTGGGAGAGGAAGGCTGCGCGGCCGAGCACGTAGACGTAGGGGTAGAGGACGAGTGTCAGCACGGTGATCGCTCCGGCCGCCGAGCGCACCTCCGGGAGCTGGAAGCCGGCGCCGAACACCGCCCGCAGCGCGGTCTGCAGCCCACCGTCGGGGTCGTACTGGCCCAGCAGCACGAAGACCAGCACGTAGGCCGGCATGGCCAGCGGCAGCACCAGTGCCCAGTCGAGCCAGCGGCGGCCGGGGAAGTCGTAGAAGGTCACCAGCACCGCCAGCCCGCCGCCGATCAGCACGGTGCCGAGGCCGACCCCGGCGGCGAGCACCGCGCTCGCGCCGAGCGCCTGGGGGAGCAGCGCCGAGGCGATCTCGCCGAACGCGGCGCCCGCTCCGACAAAGGAGAGCGGCAGGACCAGCAGGGGTCCGGCCACCACCAGGGCGACGGCCACGCCGACCACCGTCCACGCCGGCGGCCGCCGGATCCGGCGGCGGCGACGGTCGGTCGCGGCCGGGGATCCGGGTGCCGCTACTGCCACCCGACCCGCTGCATGAGGGCGACGGCGTCAGGCAGCAACCGCCCGGCGCGCGTCACGTCGATCGGGTCCTTCTTGACGGCGGCCCACTCGCGGATGTGCGCGGCGGGAGGGACGTCGGGGTTGACCGCCAGCTCGCCGTTCTCGACGATCTCGCGCTGGGCGTCGACGCTGGTGAGGTGCTCCATCAGCGACGTGGCAGCCTCGGCGTGGTCGCTGCCGGCCACCATCCCGACGCCCGACAGGTTGGTGTGCGCGCCGGCGCCGTCCTGGTCGGGCCAGGCCGGAGCGACGGGGAAGTCCGCGTCCTCGGCGAGCATGCGGCCGAGGTAGTAGTGGTTGGTGAGGCCGACGTCGCAGCGGCCGGCGGCGATCGCCTCGAGCACGTCGACGTCGGAGCCGAGGATGCGCGGGCGGTTGGCCATCCACGACTCGAGCAGCCGCTCGGTCTCCGCCGGCCCGCGCTTGGCCAGCATGTCGGCCACCAGCGACTGGTTGTACTCGTTGTTGGAGGTCCGCAGGCACAGACGGCCGCGGAAGCGCTCGTTCCCGAGGTCCTCGTAGGAGGTCACCGCGGACTCCGGAACCCGCTCGATCGAGCGCATCGGAGTGCGGATGCGCAGGCTCAGCCCCCACCACTGCGAGTCCGGGTCGCGGAACTCGGCCGGCACCTGGCTCTCGAGCGCCGAAGACGTGACCGGCGTCAGCAGCCCGGCCTCCTTGGCACGCCAGAGGTTGGCGAGGTCGGTGGTGACCAGCAGGTCGGCGGGCGTCTCCGAGCCCTCGCTGCGCAGGCGCTCGAAGAGCTCGGGGGCGGTGCCGCCGCGCAGTTGCAGAGTGCGGCCGGTGTCGGCCTCGTAGTCGCGGAACGCCTGCTCGTCGCCGTACTGCGAGCGGCCGTTGTAGACCACGACGTCGGCTCCGCCACCGCGAGCGGCGAGGGCGAGTCCGGCGAGCACGAGGAGCAGCAGAACGGCCGCGGCAAGCACGCCGCGACGGCGGGCGAGGAGGGCTCTCAGCATTCGACCTAGTCTTCAATTCCGATTGCCAGGGTCACAATTAGGCTACCCTAACGAATCGCGATGGACGGACGCCCACAGCTCCCGCTCGCCATCGGAGTCGACTCCGTCGCCAAGGCCTACGGCGACGTGCAGGCGGTCAGGGGCGTCTCCCTCGAAGTCGAGCCCGGGACCATCGTGGCCCTGCTCGGCCCGAGCGGATCGGGCAAGACGACGCTGCTGCGCATGATCGCCGGCTTCGAGCGTCCCGATGAGGGCTCGATCGCGATCGCCGGCCGCACTGTCGTCTCGGCTCAGACGCTGGTCGAGCCCGAGCAGCGGCGCATCGGGATGGTCTTCCAGCAGGGCGCGCTGTTCCCCCATCTCAGCGTGCAGGGCAACGTCGCCTTCGGAGCCGCCTCGCGCGGGCGCGTCGACGAGTGCCTGGCGCTCGTCGAGCTCGCTCATCGCGCCAGCGCCTTCCCGCACGAGCTGTCCGGCGGTGAGCGTCAGCGGGTCGCCCTGGCCCGGGCGCTGGCCGCCGAGCCCGACGTGGTGCTGCTCGACGAGCCGTTCGCCGCGCTCGACGCCAGCCTGCGCGAGTCGCTGCGCGAGGACGTCGCGGCGATCCTCCGCGCGGCCGGCGCCACCGCGCTGCTGGTCACCCACGATCAGGCCGAGGCGCTGTCGCTGGCCGACCAGGTGGCGGTCATGCGCGACGGCTCCCTCGAGCAGTTCGGCACTCCGGAGGACGTCTACGACCGGCCGCGCAGCCGCTGGGTGGCGGAGTTCCTGGGCGAGGCCAACGTCCTCCCGGGCTCCGCCGAGGCCGGCACGGCCAACTGCGAGCTCGGTTCCTTCGCGGTCAGCGAGGATCTGGTCGGCGAGGTCGACGTCGTCGTGCGCCCCGAGTCGATCGCGATCGGCCGCGCCGGCCGCCGCGACGCCGACGCCGAGGGCCTGGTCGTCGCGCGCTCCTTCTACGGCCACGACCAGGTTGTCTCGGTCGAGCTCGCCAGCGGGCTCAAGCTCCGCAGCCGCGGCCTCGGCTTTCCCGCCTGGCACCCGGGTGACCGGGTGCGCCTGTGGGTCGAGGGCCCGGTCAGCGCCTTGAGCGCCGCCCGGCCTCACGAGCCGGCCGGCACCGCGCGATAGAGGACTCCGGCTCCGGAGGCGAACAGCAGCTCGCCCTCGGGATCGACGCCGATGTGGGTGAGCTGCGGCAGCTTGGCGCGCTCGCGGCGGACGTCGGTGGCGCCGCGCGACGCGGTCGGCTCCAGCGACCACAGCGTGCCGGTGCAGTAGTCCCCGTAGACGTAGCGCCGTGAGAGCGCGGTCAGCGCGGCGCCGGCGTAGACGTAGCCGCCGGTCACCGAGCAGCCGTCGCGATGGGAGTAGCCGGCCACCGGCCAGATCCGCTCGCCGCGTCGGTTGAGCTCACGCCGTCCGGGCATGCGCCGGGCGCCCTCGTAGACGCTCCAGCCGGCGTTCTTCGGCGGCTCGTCGAGCTCGAGCTGGAGGCGGTTGATCTCCTCGTAGTCGTCCTGGCCGACGTCGGCGATCCACAGCTCGCCGAGCGCAGGATCGAAGGAGAAGCGCCACGGGTTGCGCAGGCCGGAGACGACCGTCTTCCAGCGCGGCCGGCCATCGACCGGCGTGGCGATGATCTTGCCGAGCCGGGTGTTCGGGTTCTGCGCGTTGCGGCGCGGGTCGAAGGCGCCGCCGCCGTCGCCGAGGCCGAGGTAGAGGCGGCCGTCGGGCCCGAAGGCGAGCTGACCGCCGTTGTGGTTCTCCTCCGGCTGGCGCTGGAAGAGCAGTGGGCGGGCGCTTCCGGCGCTCATGCGGAAGTTGCGTCCCGCGCGCAGGGTGGCCACCCGCGTGTGCCCGCGGCGGTCGGACCAGTGCAGGTAGACGCGCCGGTTGTCGGCGAAGTCGGGATGAAAGGCCATGCCCAGGAGGCCCTGCTCGGCGCCCACGCGGACCTGCGAGGAGAGGTCGAGGACCGTGCGGCGCCGACCGCCGGCGATGCGGATGACGCGTCCGGGCTGCTCGAGCACCCAGATGCCCTTGGCGTCGCCGGGCGCCGAGCCGACGTAGGTGGGCCGGTTGAAACCGCGAGCGAAGGGCTCCACGTCGAAGGAGTGGGCGGTGCCGCTCTCGCGGGCCGGCTGGGGCGGTCCGGATTGAGCGGAGCGTTGCGCCTCACGCGGGAGCTCGGCGCCGGAGGCGACGTAGACGGTGACGGCGGCGAGGACGACGGCCAGGAGCGCGGCCAGCGAGAGGATCACTTTGCGGGGATGCACTCGCGGCATGTTAGGGCACCCTAATAGGAGGCGTCGTGGTGGTGTCCCGGCAGGCGGCGTGGATCGTCCAGGAGCGATTGGCCGCCACTGGAGCGAAGCCTGCGGGGGTTTCCGGTACCGCGGCCGACGTCCGCGTCATGCGCGAGCGGAAGACGACTCCCGGACCGCGTGGCGGCAGGTCCGGCTCCACGTGGTGCTTGGCGACGTTCAGGTGGTGGGCGAGCAGGGGACCGCGCAGGCGCCCGACGTAGGGGGTGCCGCAGGCCAGCAACGCGTCGCGTCCGCCGGCGGCGCCGATCGCCGCGGACAGGTCGGCGGCGAGGCGCCATTGGTGGCGCTGGGCGGCGGGAATGGACAGAAGGGAAGGGGAGTGGGAGGCCGCCAAGCCGGCGATCAGCAGCGCGGTGGCTCCGGCCACGGCACCGGAGTGGGAGACCGCGCGCCGCGCGAGGGCGACGAGCCCGATCCCGCCGGAGATCGCGATCAGCGCCGAGCCGGGCACCGCGTAACGGGCTTCCCCGGAGAACCCGGCCTGCGCCATGGCGGCGACCAGCACCAGCCACGCTCCTCCGATAGCGGCGGGAGTGAGCGCTCGCGCGTGCCGGATCGGATCCCGCGTCGCTCCCGCTGCCAGCGCGGCGACGCCGACCCACAACGGCCACGGCGTCAGGGAGAGCGCGCCGGTCAGCGAGGCGAGCGCCGGGATCGGCGCGAGGGCGGGCTGGCCGGGATTGGGGACACGCGCCCGCGTGCCCGACCGCAGCAGATCTCCCGAGCCGAGCAGCTCCGGCAGGAACCACGCCAGCGGCACCAGCGCGGTGATCGCCACCACGGCTCCGCGCAGCCCCGGTCGCGCGCGCCAGGCCCAGGCGGCCAGCACGATCAGGAACGGCCAGGTCTCCACGCGGATCAGGGCGCACGCCGCCGCGCAGATCGCGACGGCACCGAAGCGCCCGCTCCGGGCCAGGCAGGCGCCCGCCAGAATGAGCGCGATCAGCAGCGGCTCGGACTGCCCGGCCGCGGCTTGAGCCAGGAACGAGCCGCTCAGCGCCACGCCGGCGGCGGCGAGCGCGCCGGCCGCCCGGTGCCCCCCGGACAGCCTGGTGGCGAGACGGAAGGCCAGCAGGAGCGCGGTGAGCGCGCTCACGCGGACGATCAGGACCCACAGCCACGGTGCCGCGCCGCCCAGCGGCGAGAGCAGGGCGCTGACCGCCACCGGCAGCGGCTTGAACGCCGGGCCCTCGGCGGTGCTCAGCCGCAGCTCGGCGACCTCCCGTCCCCACAGCAGGCATGCCCACGGGTCATACGAGGGCGCCGGTGCGACGACCAGCAGCGAGCCCGTCGCGACCGCGACGACGGTCAGCGCCGTCGGGATCCATCCGGCGACGCCCCCTCGATTCGCCGGAAGCAGACGTCGGTCCTCTGCGGCCGGGAGGCGCTCGCGGCCACCCGGGCGCGTCAGCAGGGCGGCCGGCACCATCGACTCCTAGTTGAGCCCGGCGCGGACCGCGGCCAGCTCCGCCCGCATGGCCAGGCGCGCGCGACCGTTCAGCGGCAGCGCGAGTCGCAGCTCCGCGGCGTGGATGGCGGCGGACACGTCGCCCACCCGCCGGGCGCGCTCGAGCAGCTCGCCGATCAGGAAGGAGACCATCTGGTGCGGGCAGCACCAGGCCATTGAGTGCGGGTGGACCATCTGAACGCGGCCGCCGGGCGCGTCGAGCGCCAGCACGAGCGGCCGGTTCCCCCGGCGATGGGCGACGACGTACCTGTCGCCATCACCGGCGATGGCGACGTCGAGGCCGGCGCGCCGCGCCACGTCCGTGGCCAGCACCGCCAGCACGGCGGGATCGCCGGCCCGGTCGCGGAGGACGGCATCGAGCATCAGCGGGCGCCGGCGCAGCGGATCGCGCACCGGACGAAAGGCGGTCATCACCCCGCCGAGGGCCTCGAGCTGGTACCTCGGTGCGAGGAGCTCGGCGCCACGGAGCTCGAGCGCGAGGACTTCGAGCTCGTGCATCACTCCCGCGGAGTCGGCGGGACCGAACTCTGCGGCAAGGGCGAGGGCCAGCTCGCCCAAGCCGATTCCGGGCCGGGCGGCGCAGGCGGCGAACAGTCCAGGAGTCATCGGGAGTTGGCTTGAGTGAGGGTGGCCGAGGGCATCTGCGCGTCTTCTCCTGGGGGACGGCGCCCCCAGTTAGGGCACCCTAACACCGACTCGCGATCGGATATCCTTGGGCGGGATGCCGGTCCGCAACGTCCCAGTCGGTGAAGTCGGTCCGCTCGTCCGCGACGTGATGCTCACCGAGCCCGACACCGTCCCGGCGACGATGACCGTGCGAGAGGCGCGTCTCCTGCTCGGCAGCCCACGTATGCGCATGCTGCTGGTCGCCGACGGAGACCGACTGCTCGGCGCGATCACCCGCGAGCGCCTGGAAGCTGAGTCCGACGGGGATCTGGCGCTGAGCCGGCTGGCCGATCCGCGCTCGCCGCGCATCGGGCCCGAGGAGGACGTGGAGCAGGCGCTGCGGATGCTCGAAGCCGGAGACACCGAGCGCCTTGCGGTGGTCGGCGGCGGCGACCGCCTGCTCGGTCTCGTCTGCTTCAACCGCCGCAAGCGCCACTTCTGCGTCGACGCGTGAGGGAGGACCGCGGCGCTGCGGCGCCGGCGCTCGGTACGCCACTCGGCCAGACCGCGTGTCCCGGAATCAGGCTCGGCCGGCACCCGTCGATCACGGGACCATGCCTGCTTCGCTTCGCCGCCTCTCCAACGCTGTGGTCTGCCTCACGGCGTTGGCGTTCTCCCTCGGCCCGGCATCACCCGCCTTCGCGGCCACGCAGACGCTGGAAGGAGAGACCTTCACCTTCTCGAGCAGCACCGCAAAGGTCTACTCGGACGCGGGTGCGAGTGGCGGACGCGGTCTGCTGATCTGGAGCAACGCAACGGTGAGCCGGTCATTCACGACGTCCGCGAGCGGACGCCTCGCGATCCGCGCTCGCGGTGACCAGTGCAGCGGCGCCCCGAAGATGATCGTCAGCGTGGACGGGACGCAGGTCCTCGCTTCCTACACGAGCAGCAAGGACTTCACCACCTACAGCTCGAGCACGTCATTCGCTGCGGGTAAGCACTCGCTGACCGTGCGCTACGGCAACGACTACCGCTCCAAGTACTGCGATCGCAACCTCCGCGTCGACTTCGCGACGGTCACCACCGCCGATCCGGTCCCGGTCGCGACTCCGGTCGCCACCCCGGTCCCGGTGCCCACCCCGGTCCCGGTGCCCACCCCGACCCCGGTGCCCACCCCGACCCCGGTGCCCACCCCGACCCCGGTGCCGACCCCGACCCCGGTGCCGACCGCCACCCCGGTGCCGGTGTCCGGCACGGGTACGGTCGTGTCGACCGCCGGCAATCCCCTGGCCGGAGCCCAGCTCTTCGTCGATCCCTACAGCGCCGCCAGAAAGCAGGCCGACGCCTGGCGCTCGACCCGCCCCGCTGACGCCGCCGCACTCGACAAGATCGCCACGCGTCCGCAGGCCGACTGGTTCGGCGAGTGGAGCGGCGACATCGAGGGTGCCGTGGGTGCTCGAGTCACGACCGCCGCGAACCTCGGCACCCTGCCGATGCTCGTGGCATACAACGTCCCACAGCGCGACTGCGGCAGCTACTCCGCCGGTGGCTTGAGCAGCGCCGACGCCTACCGGACGTGGATCCGTGCCTTCGCCCGGGGCATCGGCGCCCGCAGCGCGGTGGTCATCCTCGAGCCGGATGCGCTCGCCATGCTCGGCTGCCTGTCGGCGACCGACCAGGCCACGCGTCTGTCCCTCCTGGGTGACGCCGTCGAAGTGCTCGAGGCTCAGCCCGGCGTCAGCGTCTACCTCGACGCGGGGCACTCCTACTGGATCGGCGCCGCCGAGATGGCGTCTCGCCTGGCCAACGCCGGCGTCGCCCGAGCTCAGGGCTTTGCCCTCAACGTGTCGAACTACCGGCCGACGACCGAGCTGGTCACCTACGGCACGGCGCTGTCCGAGCGATTGGGTGGCAAGCACTTCGTGCTCGACACCAGCCGCAACGGACTCGGCCCGAGCGCCGACGGCCAGTGGTGCAACCCTCCCGGCCGTGCGCTCGGCTCGGTTCCCGTGACGTCGACCGTTGATCCGCTGGTGGACGCCTACCTGTGGATCAAGAAGCCCGGGGAGTCCGACGGAACCTGCAACGGTGGCCCGTCGCCCGGGACCTTCTGGGCCGACTATGCGCTCGGTCTGGCCCAGCGAGCGTCCTGAGACACCAGGCGGGCGCTTCCAGAAGGACCGGCGCCGCACGCGGCGGCTCCGGGGGCGTCTTCAGCCCCCGGCCGCCGGATCGCAGGCGCTGAGACGGTCGGTGGTGAGCATCAGCCGACCGAGCGCGATCAACGCCGAGCCGTAGTAGGTGGGAAACTCGTCGTCGAGCCGGTCGGCGCGGTCGAGCAGGTCGCGAGTGGTCGGCTCCTCGCCTCCCGCCTGCGCGGCTCCCGCGGCTCCGACGAGGCCGACCGGATGGACGCCCTCCTCGTCACGCTCGCCGTCGAGGTCATGCCGCGTGGAGAGCTCCTCGATGCCGCGGGGACCCAGGACCTTCCAGACATCGGCGGCGATCTCACGATCCCGCGGGTCGCAGGACTCGGCGTAGCGCAGTGGCAGGCGAGCGGCGTCGAAGCCGTACTTCGGCGCTTCCCCCTCGTTGCTCGGCGGCCCGGTCGCCTGGACTTCCATGTCGCCTCGGATGGCGGCCCAGTTGGGGGGCAGGCGCGTGCCGTCGGCGACCAGCTCCGCCGAGATCCGGCGACTGGAGTCCGCGAGTGACTGCCACACGTCGTCGCCGGTCGCCTCTGACAGCAGGGCGTAGCTGCGCGGCGCGAAGTAGCTTGGATTGACCACCAGCCGGTCCTCGTAGTCGGCCCACGGGCCGGCCAGCATCACCGTCTCGCCACCGCTGCGCGCGGTTTCCTCCTCGGCGATGCCCTTCGCGATCTCCAGCCCCGCCTGTCGGTAGCTCTGGTCGTCGAAGCGCGTCGCGGCCAACAGCAGAGCGCGGGCGGCGTCCAGGTCGGCGTCCGACGCGGCCTGGGGATCGGCCACCGCGCCGTCGCGCCACAGGAAGGAGAGCAGCCCATCCGGGCGCTGGAGATTGTCTCGCGTCCAGCGCCAGACGCGGTCGAAGCGCTCCCGGTCGCCGATGCCGACCGCCACGAGCATGGCGTAGGCCTGTCCCTCCGAGACCGTGTCACCACCCTGATCGCGGCGCACCACACGCCCATCGGGATCGACGTAGGAGTCGAGGAAGTCCTTCGAGGCGCTCAGCGCCTGCTCGTTGGCGGTGGCCACCGGGTCCGCCTGCTCGGAGCTTGGATCGTCGGCGCCCGGTCGTAGGACGGCGAAGGCGATCACGGCGGCCACGATGATGAGGGCGCCGATGACCAGCGCGCGAGATCTCATGAGCGTGCCGCCCCGACGGGGACCTGCGTCTCGGCCACTTCGATGCGGCCGTCCTCACGGTCGTCGGGAGCCAGCCCGATGGCGGCGGCAGGGCCACCGACCATCGGGGTGATACGCGGTTCGGCGGTCGCGGTGGGCGCGTGCCGGCGCGACTGGACCTGCGCGAAGCCGACGATGGAGACGATCAGCGCCGCGTCCATCAGGGCGAAGGTGGCGTTGTTGAAGGTCGATGCGGTGAGGCCGCCGGCGATGCCGTAGATCGCCGACCCGATGAGGATTCCGGCCACCACGAGGTTCGGCACGAGTCCTCTCCAGGCGCGGCCGGCGACCGCGTGCTTCGGTGTGACCGCAAAGCCGATGCGCTGTCCGATCAGCACGCGGATGCTCGAGCCCACCTGGATGTGGAAGGAGCCCCAGTTCATTGCGAGTCCGCGCAGCGAGTAGCCGCCCGCGGTGAAGCGGCTGAGGTTGACGACGGAGATCAGGAAGTAAGGGAGGAAGTGCACGGCGAAGGTGCCGGCCGAGTCGTCGACGGGCTGCCAGCCGAACAGCAGGCGCACCACCGGCAGCGAGACGTAGACGAGGATCGTCCAGCCGGTGAGCCAGTACGACGTGGCGGCGAAGTACTGCCAGCGCTGGGTCCAGGACAGCGGCTTCCACAGCGAGCGGCGCTTGAACAGCAGCTCCAGGCAGCCGGTCGCCCAGCGGGTCTGCTGAGACACGTAGGAGTGGCTGTCCTCGGGTCCGAGCCCTTCGGACAGCTCTTCGCCGACGTAGGCGATCTCGTAGCCGAGCCCGACGAGAGTCGTCGAGAGGACGATGTCCTCGGTGATCGAGTCCTCGGGGAAGCCGCCGGCGCGCATCAGCGCCTCGCGCCGGGCGACGAAGTTGGTTCCGCAGCAGAATGAGGAGTTGTAGCCGTCACGACCGTTGCAGATGGGGCCGAAGAAGATCGCCTGCTGCTCGGCGGACGCCTGGGTCAGCGGTCCCCGATCGGCGTTGCCGTAGACCTGCGGGGTCTGCACCAGGCCGACCTTGGGATCGACGAAGAGCCCGAGCGTGCGCTCGAGGAAGGTGGGATGCGGGACGTGGTCGGAGTCGAACAGGCAGACGTAGTCGGCGCCGTCGCCCGCGATCACCTGCAACGCGTGGTTGACGTTGCCGGCTTTGGCGCCGACATGCTCGGCGCGAGCGACGTATCTGGCTCCGAGCCGCTGCGCCATGCGCGCGACTTCAAGACGGTCACCGTCATCGAGCACCAGCACCCGGACCCGCGCGCCGGTCATCGCCAGCGCTCCTCGCACCGTCGGCTCGAGCACGTCGACCGGCTCGTTGTAAGTCGGGATCAGCACGTCGACGCGCGGGTTGTGCGGCATCTCGCTGGGGCGTTGCTTGGGCCGGCGCAGGCAGGTGGCCCAGAACGTGAAGGCCTGGAATCCGTTGAACAGGTCGGCGACGACGAGCAGCGCGAACAGCGCCACCATGCCTACGTGCGCGGGATCCAGCAGCCACGTGAAGTAGTAGAGGCTGGCCGTCACTCCGGCGAGGGCCCACAGGGCCGTCACGGCGCGCGAGGGGGTCGGATGCATCATCCGTTCTCCTTCCAACGGGGGGCGTACACCTGGACGGAGACGTTGGCGTAGTCGAACCGGTTCAGTGAGCGGGATTTGGCGTCGAGGAAGCCGTCGTAGGACGCCGACAGGCCGTCGCCGGTGGACAGCTCGCCGTCGCTCGTCTCGTAGGCGAGCGAGTCGAAGCCGTAGAGGACGAAGATGCGCTCCGGCTTGGTCCGGGACATGCGGTCCCACATCTGCTCCGGGGGCACCACCCCGGCACGGCCCTGCGGCGAGGTGTCGACATAGCGAAGCCCCTCGCGTGGCTCGTAGTAGTTGATCACGGGGTCCTTGCCCCCGAGCTCGTTGACCTGCGGCACGATCATCACGGCGTCGCCCGGGCGGGCCAGCGAGTTGACGGTCTGCATGGCCTCCCGCAGCTCGTACAGCTTGGGATTGGCGGGATCGTTGTTCTGCCAAATGGTCAGCGCGATGGCCGCCGCCACCATCACGGACCCGACGAGCGGGCGCAGGCGCGGCTGCACCAGGCGAACCCAGAGCCAGCCGGACAACACGTAGAGCGGAGCCACGCAGACCGTCAGGTAGCGGCTGTCGAAGGCGGAGCGATCCGCGAAGATCGAGATCATGATCAACCCGAGCGGAGGACCGGCGACCAGCGTCAGGAGCCCGGCCACGCGCCACTTCATCACTCCCAACTGCGGCAGCAGGAGGATCGCCAGCAGGCAGATCAGCGGCCAGCCCGCGGCGACCACGCCGAGCAGAGCGTAAGAGCGAAAGCCGGTCAGCATCTCGATGCCGGCGATCAGCCCGGTGAAGAAGTTCGGATCGTCGAACACGGTGCTCAGCGGCTCGGCGGAGCGCTGCGAGATGACGAGGGCAAGCCACGGAGCAAGAGCGACGGCCGTGAGCACGCTGAGACCGAACACCTGGAGAGCCGGGCGCCGGAGCTCGCGCCGGCGGATGGAGACGGCGAGCGCCACCAGGCCGAGCGAGGCCACGAACAGGGTTCCGAAGTAGTGCGTGTAGGCGATGGCGACGAGGACGGCGCCGAGGCCCACGAGCCGGCGACGGGCGTGATCGGCGCCGGCCATGATCGACCAGGCGAGCCAGCCCGCCACGGCGGTCAGCGCGAAGAGCTGCGAGTACATGCGGATCTCGGTGCCGTACCAGACGGCGAAGGGCGCCAGAGCGGCGAAGGTCGCGGCGGGAACCGCGCTGATGTGCGGAAAGGCCTGACGGCTCCACGCGCCGACGGCGGCGACGGCCACCAGCGACCAGAGGATCGACAGCGAACGCATTGCCAGCGGCGAGGATCCGAACGCCTCGACCCAGCCGTGCAGCAGGACGTGGAACAGCGGCGGATGCACGCCGTTTATCTGGCGGGTGATGACGTCGACCAGCGGACGATCGATCTGGATGAGGCTGATCGTCTCGTCGAGCCACAAGCTGCGGTCGGAGACCGCGAGGCGCACGAGCAGCGCGCCGAGCAGCACGACACCCGGTACCAGCCAGCTCGGATGGGCCGGAAACGATGGCGTGCGGCGGACGGGAAAGGGAGTCGCGGTGCTCATCGGGCCACCTCGACGGTCAGTCCGACGGGGGACTCGGCGCGAGACGAGCTGGCGGGTGGCTGGTGGGGACCGACCCGCACCACGGCTCCGACCAGGCCGACCGCGGCCAGCGCGAGGCCGAACAGCACTCCGAGCGCGACGGCTGTCTCGGCGGCAATGCCCAACGGGGCGAGGGCCAGCACGAAGGCGCCCTCACGGGCGCCCGTGCCGCCGATCGACAGCGGCAGCGCCAGCGCGACTCCCACGACGAGGACCACGACCGGCAACGCGGCGGGAGCGATGGTGATGCCCACCGCCGCGGCGAGAAACCAGACTCCGGCCAACCAGATGGCCTCGTAGGCGAGCGTCAGACCGGCGGTACGAGCGATCCAGGCGGGGATGCGGTCCATGACGCCGAGCACGATCACTGCGACGCCGATCGTCACCAGCGACACGGTCGCCAGCACGGACAGGGCCTCGATCTCGATGTAAGCGGTGAAGGGAATGACCAGAGCGGCGGTCGCCGCGAGGGCGGCGAAGCCGAGCAGGCGGTCGCTGACGACGCTGCGCGTCGCCGTGCGAGTGGAGGCGACCTTGCGCAGCAGCATCACGCGAACCGCGTCTCCGCCGAGTCCCGTCGGCAGCACGGTGTTGTAGAAGCACCCGCGCAGGTAGATCCGACCGAACCAGCCGGGTGTTCCCGGCACGCCGGAATGTGCGGCGAGCTCGCGCCAGCGCAGAGCGGAAACGAGCTGTCCGACGAGCAGCAGCGCGAAGCCGACGAAGGCCAGCTCGGGGCTCATGGCCAGCAGGGCGTCCGCGGCGGCGGTCAGGTCGAGCGCCTTGATCGCGATCGCGATGAGGACGACACTGCCGATGATCTGAAGGGCGAGCAGCAGACGGCGCTTCATGCGCTGCGCTGCAGATCGGCGCCATCGGCCACGAGCAGCCGGGTGTCGACCGCGACCGCGTCCTCCTCGGCGAGCGCCGGCATCGGGATGGACGCCAGCCGCACGGACGGGCGAATCGCTTCGACGGTTCGCGTCGAGACGTCGACGGGGCCCTGACCGCTGACGACCAGCTCGCAGACCAGACCGGTCCCGACCAGGCCGACGAACGCCATCATCCCGAGCAGGGCGACGACCGCGATGCCGGTCGGCGAGCCGGTGACCGCGAACGGCACCGCCGCGAGGATCGCCACCGCTCCGCTGAAGGCGGCCATCAGGCCGAAGACGTGTAGCGGCCGCTCGCGAAAGCGGGTGAGGAGGATCACCGTGAGCAGGTCCATGGCGCCTGCGAGCACCCGGCCGGGACCATACTTCGACTTGCCGAAGCGGCGCGGGTGGTGACGGACCTCGAGCTCGGAGACGGTGTAGCCCTGGGCGGCCGCGAGCACCGGCAGATAGCGGTGCATCTCCCCGTAGACGTGGGGGGAGAGCGCTCGTGCGGCGGCGGCGGAATACGCCTTGAAGCCGCAGTTGAAGTCGTGCAGTTGCAGGCCGGACACCGAACGCAAGACGTAGTTGAAGACCTTTGAAGGCGCGGTCTTCGACAGCGGGTCCTTGCGCTCGCGCTTCCAGCCGGAGACGACGTCGCTGCCCGAGCGGACCGCCTGGACGAAGCGGGGAAGCTCGTCCGGGTCATCCTGCAGGTCGGCGTCCATCGTCACCACGACCTGGCCGCGGGCCTCCGCGAACGCCGAGCGCAGCGCGGTGGCCTTGCCGAAGTTGCGCCGGAAGCGCAGCGCCCGCAACTCGTGGTGGACGGCGCACAGCTCCTGGATGGTCACCCAGGAGTCGTCGTCGGAGCCGTCGTCGACGAGGATCACCTCGAACGAGAGGTCCTTCGCCTCGAGCACGCTCTTGATTCGCTTGACGAGCACCGGAAGCGATTCCTGCTCGTTCTTGACGGGCGTGACGACGCTCACGTCGAGGGTCTGTGGGGTCATCGGGGGGAGGTCTCCTGCAAGCAAGGGGGAGGAAGAGCAGGGGCATGCGCGGGCACGGGGAGGAGTGCCGGCACAGGGAAGTCGGGTGCTGCGCGTTCTCGCGACCGCTCACGGCGCCGTCCTCGACGCTCGCTTTCAGGCAGCCGACCCCCTCTGCGAGGCTCGGCCCGGTGCCGATCGCCGATCTGCCCTCTCGGGCGTCTCGGCGGGACGCAACGGCCACTTTCGTCGATCCTTACGCCTCAGTGGCGAGACTGGATCATTCGTCCAGCTTACAACCTTGTTGCCCGAGCAACCTTGTATTCATGCCGGCCACCGACACACGTAATCCTCCCGTAATGGAGTTGCACGCCGGAAGGCGCCGTCTGAGTGCTTCCGCGGCACGGCGGCAGACCCATGTCGCTTCAGGGCCGGAAGCGGTATCCGACGCCCCGGACCGTCTCGATGAACTTGGGTTCGGAGGGGTCGCGCTCGATCTTGGCTCGCAGTCGGCGGACGTGCACGGTGACGGTCGTGGTGTCGGAGTAGAACTGGAAGCGCCACACGGCATCCATGAGTTGCTCGCGGGTGACGACCTGACCGGGCCGGGCCGCCATGAACAGCAGCAGGTCGAACTCGCGCTGGGTGAGGGAGAGAAGGTGGCCGTCGGCCCGCACCTCTCGGCTCACCGGGTCGATCCCGAGTCCTTCGAAGGACAGTGGCGCAGCCCGGCGGTCGTCGCCTTCGATGGTGCGGCGGAGCACGGCGCCGACGCGCGCGACGAGCTCGGCCGCTGAGAACGGCTTGGGCAGGTAGTCGTCGGCGCCCAGTTCAAGGCCGCAAATCCGGTCCTCTTCCTCACTCATGGCGCTGACCAGGATCACGGCGATTCGCCGGCCGGCCCCTGCGCGCAGACGACGCAGCACCTCGAGGCCGTCGAGGCCGGGCAGCATGACGTCGAGGACGAGCAGATGCGGGCGCCAGGTCGCCACGCGAGCCAGTGCGGTGAGCCCGTCGCGCTCCACCACCGTCTCGTAGCCGGCGTTGACGAGGTGGCGGCGCACGATCTCGGCCGAATCCGGCTCGTCTTCGACGATGAGCACCCGCTGGGGCGACGAGTGCTCGTCGTTTCGCGTCGAGCGTTCGTGGACGGCCACCCGCTTCCTAACGTGGCACGAACGACGATTTCTCACGATCAGCGCTTCGCCGGTGAGAAGTCGGCGCGTCGCCGTCATCGCGGCCGACCGCTGATGTGTCACGTCGTCGACCAGATTCAGCGCGCCCGGCTGAGGCGCCGCACGGTGACCTTGAGGCGACCGTAGTTGTCGCTGGCCTCGGAATCGACGAGGCGCAGGCGCAGCGGGCGTCCGGATCCCTGGATGCGGTAGCGATAGCGGTGCGCACGGCTCGGCCGGGTGCGCCGTCCGGATCCCGGGTGCGTGAATCGGCTTCCCGTCGCGATCTGGAAGTTCCTCCACGGTGTCGGCAGATCGAGGCGATTGCAGTGCGCCGGACGGGTCGGCAGCGCGTACATCGTCTCGGCGTCAAAGCCGACCGGACCGGCCGGCTGGCCGGGACTCGGATACATGGGGCGCGGCTCCGGGCGACCGCAGACGATCTGACCCGCCGGCGGGGTCACCCACAGCGCCTGCGGGTAGTACGACAGGGACCCTTGGACGGTGACGAGGTATCGAGCCCGCCGTTGCAGCCGGCGCTGGGTGCGCACCGGGCCGGCTGCGCCGTCGTCACGTGGCTCGTGGGAGTCGAGCGTCAGGCGCTCGAAGCGCAGGACGCCGCCGCGCGGGGCGGCCTCACTCATCGCCGGCGCGATCACGGCCGGACTCACCGATATCGCGACCGCTGCCGCAGTCATGCATCGCCATACCATCATCGTCTCCTCCAACCGTGTGTGTGAGCCAAGTCCTCAGCGCTTCGCACGAGCTCACGGCGAGAGACCCCCGAGTTGTCGTCGAGCGTAGAAGGCGATGAGCATCCGCCGGACAGGGCGAGGTTCCGGCAGAGACGCTTGGCGCGAGAACCGTCGGGTAGGCCCCGGACATGACCCTCACCGTCGGAACCGGCCCGCTGGCGGGCCAGCCCAACGGCTCGTTCAACTACACGATCGAGTCTCCCGCCCACCGGATCATGGTCCAGGACTATCCGCTGCGCCTGCGCGCGATGATCGGCAACCGGGTGGTCCTCGACTCCACCCGCGTGAAGCTGCTGCACGAGACGGGGCAGTCCATCCGGCCGTACGCGCCATTGGCGGACTTCGATGCCGCCGCGCTCGAGCGCACCGTCACGCGGACGCACTGCCCGTTCAAGGGCGACGCGTCCTACTGGTCGGTCAGCGGCGGCGGCCGGGTGGTCGAGGACGCGATCTGGGCCTACGAGAGCCCGCTGCCTGCGGCGCCGTGGCTGTCGGGTCTCGCCGCCCTGGACTGGGGCAAGGCCGACGCCTGGTTCATCGAGGGCGACCGCGCCTTCGGACCGCATCTGCGCGACCCGTACCACCGCGTCGACGTGTGGGAGAGCGACCGTCCGGTCAGCGTGCGCGTCGGCGGCACCGTGATCGCCGAGACCGACCGCCCCAAGCTGGTGTTCGAGACCAGCCTCCCGCTGCGCGTCTACGTTCCCGCCGGCGACGTGGCCCCCGGTGTGCTGGCGCCGAGCGAGATGCGGTCGCAGTGCCCGTACAAGGGTGAGTCCCGCTACCTCACGCTCGAGGTCGACGGCCGGGTCCACGAGAACACCGCGTGGACTTACGACAGCCCCCTGCCGGAGGCGGCGAGGATCGCCGGACACGTGGCCTTCGAGGGCGATGAGATCCAGGTCGAGTTGGGCGAACCGGCAGCGTGAGCGACGAGGAAGGGAAGCGATTCATGCGCACCCCGATGACGAATCGATCGCGGGCACTCGGGCTCCTGGCCGGCGTGGCCGTGGCGCTGGGCGGCTGCGGCGGTGACGACCCGCCGGCCGGCGGCGAGGGACAGCAGGCCGGCGCGTCCGGGACGGTGACTCCGGAGGAGCGCCGCGCCGAGCCGTCGGCGATCGCCTCCGGCACCACCACGCTCGAGCTCAGCGGACGCATCGAGCTCCTGCTCGGAGCGGCCGGCATCGACATCGTCGGAGTCGGTGCCGCCGAGCAGTCCGACCAGGGCATCGCGCTGCCGGTGTCGGGCGGAGAGATCGGCGTCGACCCGCTCGCGGGCCGGCTGGATCACGAGGGAGGCATACGCTTCGAGGGCGGCGGCCAGAACGTCGAGGCGACGGATCTGCGGCTCGACCTGCGCAGCGGCGAGGTGACCGCCGACGTCGCCGGGGTTCGCGTCCCGCTGCTCGACTGCGAGTTCGATCCGGCGCGCGTCAGCGACGACGCGGGCTCGGTGATCGTGCCGGCGGGCTCGGTGACCCTGACCGAAGCGGCGGTGACGCCGCTCAACGAGGCGCTCGGTTTCGACCTGCTCAGCGGCGGCTTGGCGATCGGAGAGCTCGAGATCGACGCCCGCTGGCGCTGATCCCTACCGGCGGTCGAGGACGGCCTGCACCCGCGTGATCAGCTCGAGCGGGCTGAACGGCTTGCGGATGTAGTCGTCGGCTCCCGCCTCGAAGCCGCGAGCGACGTCGGCCTCCTGCGCGCGGGCGGTGAGCAGGAGGACCGGCATGTCGTGGACGTCCTCGTCGGTACGAATGGCGCGCGTGACCTCGTAGCCGTCGAGCCGGGGCATCATCACGTCGAGAATCGCGAGCGTCGGCCGCTGGTCGCGGGCGAGGCGCAACGCCTCCTCGCCGTCGTGGGCCTGGAGCATCGCGTAGCCCGCCCGCTCGAGGCGATGGGTGACGAGCGCCAGGATGTCGTCGTCATCGTCGGCGACGAGGACGACGGCGCGGTCGGCGCCCATGACGTCTCTAGAGGCCGACTTCCGCCCGGCGGGCGGCAGGCACCAGGTCGAGGTACTCCTCGTGGCGCTTGATGTAGCCGCTCATGAACTGGCAGTGGGGGATGACGTCGAGCCGGCGGGCGCGGGCGTCGTCGAGCGCGCCGCGGGCGAGGCCCGAGCCGAGGCCCTTGCCCTCGAAGCGCGAGTCGATCTCGGTGTGCGTCAGCGAGATCTCGCCCTCGCTCTGCTGATAGGCCGCGAAGCCGGCCAGTTCGTCATCGAGGAAGACGGCGTAGCGGGACTGCTCGGGCTGGTTGCGAACGTCGGTGGCCATGGCCGCGATTCTACGGACGCCGGTCGTCGCGGATGCGCGCGCGGCGGACTCGCCGCCGGCGGCTGCCGTCTAGCCTCGCCGGCGTGTCCGCCGCTCCCGTTACCGAACGCGCCGCCCGGCGCGCGGTCCTGCGCGACGCCGCCGCGGTCGGCGTGGCGACCGGCGCCTACGGCCTGTCGTTCGGGGCGCTGTCGGCGGGCGCCGGGCTGTCCCTGGCCCAGACGGCGGCGCTGTCGCTGCTGATGTTCTCCGGAGCGAGCCAGTTCGCGCTGGTCGGGATCGTCGGGGCGGGCGGCGGGGCGGTCACCGCCGCCGCCACCGCGATCCTGCTCGGCACGCGCAACGCCTTCTACGGACTACGGCTCGCCCGCCTGCTGCGGGTGGGGGGAGCGCGGAAGCTCCTCGCCGCCCAGCTGGTCATCGACGAGTCGACGGCGATGGCGGTCGGACGCGACGAGCCCGGACTCGCCCGGCTCGCCTTCTGGTCGACCGGAGCCGCGGTCTTCGCGCTGTGGAACCTCGCCACGCTGATCGGCGCGGTGGGTGCCCAGGAGCTGGCGACACCGCAGGCACTCGGGCTCGACGCGGCGGCGCCGGCGGCCTTCCTCGCGCTGCTCGCGCCGCGTCTGCGCGGACGGACGGCGTGGACGGTCGCCGCGTTGGCAGGGGGCGCCGCGGTCGTGCTCGCCCCGCTGCTGCCGGCTGGGCTGCCCGTCCTGGTGGCGGCCCTCGGAGCGGTCGGCCTGGCGGTCCGCTGGGGCAATGCGGGACCGGAGACTCCGGCGTGATCTGGTTCGCCGTCCTCGCCGGCGCGGGTGGCTGCTATCTGCTCAAGCTCGGCGGCCTCTCGGTGCCCGATCGTGCCCTCGACCATCCCGGCATCCGGCGCATCGCGGCCCTCCTGCCGATCGCCCTGCTCGCCGCTCTGGCGGCCACTCAGACCCTCACCACCGGCTCCGGCGTGGTGATCGACGCGCGCGCCGCCGGAGTGGGAGTCGCGATCGTCGCGGTCCTCTTGCGCGCGCCGTTCATCGTGGTGGTGGCCGCCGCCGCGACCACGGCGGCTCTGCTGCGTCTGATGGGTTGAGACGGGGCTCCGGCGAACTCCAGGAAGCCCCGGCGCGGCCGATCTATCACCCATGACCCGGATCGGTCGTGCCGCCAAGCGATACAGCCTCCAGAGCGACGGCGAGGCGGCTGTGCGACCGGGCTCCATCCTCGTGGTGATCGTGGTGGTGGTGATCGTGTCGCTCGCCTTTGCGACGATCCAGTCGGTCCGGGAGTCAGCGTCGACGGCCAACGCGTCGCAGGTGGCCGCGACGGTGATCGAGAAGGAGACCGACGAGTTCGAGATCGTCGCCTGGCGGGCGTTCGCCACCGGCAAGGTCTTCGATGCCGGGGCGCTCGACGAAGCCGAGGCCGACATCTCCGAGCAGTTCGAGGCACTGGGAGCCGACCGCCACGCCAGCTCGGGCGTGCTCCGTCTGAGCAGGCTGCTCGAGAGCCACCACGATGGACTCGACCACGAAAGCGGCCTGATCGCCGCCGGTCGCCAGGACGTCGCCCGGCGGCACCACATCGCGGTGTCGCTTCCGCGTTATGAGGCGATCGACGCCCAAGTCAAAGTGGTCCAGGCCACCGAGCGTGTCCACGCCTCCGAGACCGAGCGCACCGCCGATCTCGGTATCGCCGGCAGCCTCACGGTCGCCGCCATCGCGCTCATCCTCCTGTTCCTGTTCCTGCGCCTGACGCGCTACCGCGACTCCCGCGGACGGGAGCGGGAGAACGAGCTGGCCGAGCAGGCCCTCAGTGATCCCCTCACCGGACTCGGCAACCGCCGGGCGCTGCGCCAGCGGCTCGAGCGGACCTTCGCCCGGGCGGACCCCACCGCTCTGGCGCTGATCGACCTCGACGGCTTCAAGGTCTACAACGACACCTTCGGCCATGCCGCCGGTGACCTCCTCCTGCGCCGTCTGGGTGGCCGTCTGGCCGGCGTCGCGGCGCCGGGCGGCGGCGCCGCGTTCCGTCTGGGCGGCGACGAGTTCTGCGTGCTCGTGCCGGCCGGTGAGCGGGAGCGGCTGCGAGCGGAGATCGAGGGCTTCGAGGACCACGGTGAGGGCTTCACCGTGCGGGCGTCCGGCGGCATCGTGATGATCCCGTCGGAGGCTCAGGATGAGAAGTCGGCGCTGGCGCTCGTCGATCAGCGCATGTACGCCCAGAAGTCCGAGAGCCGCGGCTGGCGGGGCGAGGACGCCTTCCGGCTCGCGATGCGCTTCATCGCCGAGCGGCTGCCCGACGTCGCCCGCACCTCTCAGGCGGTCGCCACGCTCAGCCGGTCGGTCGGCGACCGGCTGGGACTGCGCGGCAGCGCCGTCGAGGACCTGTGCCGTGCCGCGGCGCTACACGACGTCGGCAAGGTCGCGGTGCCCGACGCGATCCTCCAGAAGGCAGAGGCGCTCGATTCCGTCGACATCGAGTTCGTGCGCCGCAACCCGGTCATCGGCGAGCGGCTGCTGTCGATCTGCCCGCCGCTGGCCCCGCTGGCCGGCGTCGTCCGCGCCAGCCATGAGCGCTGGGACGGCTCCGGCTATCCGGACGGCCTCGCCGGCGAGCGGATCCCCCTCGCCAGCCGCATCATCTTCGTCTGCGCGGCGTTCGACGCCATGACCAGCGACAGCGCCTACCGCCCGGCGATGTCGGTCGAGCTGGCGGTCGCGGAGCTGCGGCGCGGCGCCGGCACGCAGTTCGATCCGCAGGTGGTCAACGCCTTCGAGCGCTCCCTGGCGGAGCCGGCCGGTGCGGCCGGGCCCGTCCGGCTTCACGCCGTCGCCTGATTCCCCCCGCCGGTTTCCGACCGGCCCGTTTTTTGCGTGGGCGTCGGGCGGGTAACGCAGGGCGATGCTCGAAGCCGCCTTCTGGGGTTTCGTGGGCGGCGCCGCGCTGCTCATCGGGGCCACCTTCGCCCTCACCGTCCGGACGAGCCAGCGCACCATCGGACTGGTCATGGCCTTCGGTGCGGGTGTCCTCGTGTCGGCCCTGGCCTTCGAGCTGACTGCGGAGTCCTTCGAGCGCGGCGGAACGCCGGCGGTGGCACTCGGCCTGGCGGCAGGCGGGATCTCCTTCTTCACCGGTGACTGGCTGCTCGACCACCGTGGTGGCGATCACCGCAAGCGCTCCGGTGGTGAGCAGGAGGGCGGCGCCGCGGGAGCCATCGTCCTCGGCGCCCTGATGGACGGCATTCCGGAGTCGGTGGCGATCGGGGTCTCCCTGCTCGCCGGGGGCAAGGTCGGCGTGGCGACGGTGGCGGCGGTCTTCCTCTCGAACATCCCCGAATCGCTGTCGGCGGCGACAGGGCTGCGCGCCGCCGGGCACTCGCGCCGGTGGATCCTCATGCTGTGGGCTGCGGTCGCGCTGGTTTCGGCGGTCGCTGCGGCGATCGGCTATTCGGCGCTCGGCCATGCGTCGCCAGTGCTGATCGGCTTCATCCAGGCGTTCGCCGCCGGCGCCATCCTCACCATGCTCGCTGACACGATGATGCCCGAGGCCTTCGCCCACGGCGGCAAGCTGGTCGGGCTGTTCACCCTGCTCGGCTTCGCGCTCTCGTTCCTGCTCTCCAACGCCGGCTGAGGGCCCGGCAGACCGGAGGCGAAGGTGACGGCGCCGGGCAACCGGGCCTGCCCGCGCTCGCGGGCGGAGCGTGGCGCGCGGCGCAATGGGGCAGGATCGACGCAGTGCCTACGCCGGCAGACGGCACGCGCCGTGCCGTCCCGACTTCTTGCCGCCCGCCCAGGAGAGTGCCCGAGCCATGACCGAGCCGATCAGTGCCGCCGCCGACACCGTCGAGCAGGGCTTCGCGGACGCCACGCGCGACTACGCCCCCGAGCACGAGTACCGGCCGCTGGCCGCCTACGGGGTCTTCACCGCCGCCTTCGGCACGACCTTCGGCGTCTCGATGCTGGCCGCCTACCGCCACGCCGGGGGCTTTCCCGAGCGCATCGGGGCCGGTGACATCGCCCTGATGGGCCTGGCCACCCACAAGGTGACGCGCCTGCTGGCCAAGGACCGCGTCACCAGCTTCCTGCGGGCGCCCTTCACGGAGTACCAGGACCGCGCGGGACACGGCGAGCTCGACGAGAAGGCGCGCGGCCGGGGCATGCAGCTCGCCGCCGGGGAGCTGCTCATCTGCCCGTACTGCCTCGCGCAGTGGGTGGTCGGCACCTTCGCGGTCGGGATGGTCGCCGCGCCGCGCCTGACTCGGCTGCTCGCCGCGATGTGGACCGCCGAGGCGATCAGCGACTTCGCCCAGCTCGCCTACCACGCCGCCGAGGAACGGGCCTGAGCCAGTGACCCCGTCCGTCGCCGACTACGCGTTTCTCAGCGACTGCCAGACGTCGGCTCTGGTCGATCGCGAGGGCGCCGTGGTCTGGTGGCCCGGAGGGTCGTTCGAGGGTCCCAGCGCCTTCACCCGGCTGCTCGACCCCGACGCCGGGCACTTCACCCTGCGTCCGGTGGACGCCAGGAGCACCGCGCGCTCGTACCTGCCGCAGACGCTGGTGCTCGAGACCCGCCATGCCACCGGGTCGGGCACCCTCGTGGTGCGCGACTGCCTGGCGTTCAACCACGGGGCGCGCGGGCACGAGATCGGCATCGACTCGCCGCAGGCGCTGCTGCGCGTCGCCGAGGCGCACGACGGCGACGTGGAGGTGGAGGTCGACCTGGTGCCGCGGCTCGAGTACGGCCTGGCCATCCCGCGGCTGGTCCGCGAGGACGGGCTGATCGTCTCCGTCGGCGGTCCCGAGCGCCTGTTCCTCTCCGGCGGCGCAGACCTCGAGGTCGACGGCGGGCGCGCCCACGGGCGCATCCGCTTGCGCGCCGGGGAGCGCCTCGCATTCGCCCTGCACCGCCGGGCCGGCGTCACCGCCCCTATCCCGCCGATCCTCGACGCGGAGGCGGCCCTGAAGGCCACCATCGCCTCTTGGCGGTCGTGGAGCGAGATGCACAGCGGCTACGACGGCCCGTACCGCGACGAGGTCCTGCAGTCGGCGCTGATCGTCCAGGGGCTCACCTACCAGCCGAGCGGCGCGGTGGTCGCGGCGGCGACCACGTCGCTGCCGGAGATCCCGGGCGGCGACGCCAACTGGGACTACCGCTACGCCTGGCTGCGCGACGCGTCGCTAATCGCTCGCGCGCTGCTGGAGGCGACGTGCGCCGACGAGGCCAAGCGCTACTTCGAGTGGATCGCGCGCGCGGCCGTCTCCTGCCGCCACAGCGACAACGTCCAGATCGTCTTCGGCGCCGACGGCGGGCGCAACCTCGACGAGCGCTTGCTCGACCACCTCGACGGCTTCGGCGGCGCCCAGCCGGTGCGCGTCGGCAACGCCGCGTGGCGCCAGTCGCAGCTCGACGTCCTCGGCGAGGTCCTCGACGTGGCGCTGATCCTCGGCGACGACCTCGAGCTCGACGACTTCACCTCCGCTTTCCTGTGCCAGCTGATCGACCGCGCCGAGCAGCAGTGGCGCGACCCGGATGCGGGCGTGTGGGAGTCCCGCGAAGACGGCGAGCACCACACCTTCTCGAAGGTCATGTGCTGGGTGGCGCTCGACCGGGGGCTGCAGCTCGCGCCCCGGCTCGGCGAGGGCGCGCGCCCCCAGGAGTGGGCGGTGGCGCGCGACGAGCTCCGCGAGCTCGTCCTGCGCGACGGCTGGAGCCATGCGCGCGAGGCCTACACCGGCGAGTTCGGCGGGACGGTGCTCGACGCCTCGGTGCTGCTGCTGCCGCTGGTGGGCTTCATCGACGCCGACGACGAGCGGATGCAGTCGACGCTGGCTGCGCTTCGGAAGCACCTCGCCCCCGAGGGGCTGATGCACCGCCGGGAGGACATGCCCGACGAGGGAGCGTTCCTGCCGGCCTGCTTCTGGCTCGCGGCCTGCGAGGCGCTGGCCGGCGATCAGGACCGGGCGGTGCAGACCTTCGACCGGGCACTCGCCTGCTCCAACGACCTCGGCCTGCTGTCGGAGATGTTCGACATTGCCTCCGGGCAGCCGACCGGCAACGTCCCGCAGGCCCTCAGCCACGTCGGTCTGATCGCCGCCGCCGACCTGCTGCGCGGCGACCAGCGGCGCGGCTCGACCGCCGCCTCGGGAGGTGCCGATGCCGGCCGCCGTTGACCGCGCGCGGCTGATGGCCCGCGCCCGGCGCCACGGCCAGGCGCAGGTCAGCCCGATCGGCTTCTCGCCCCGGCCGCCGCTCATCTCCGAGATTCGCGACGCCCAGGACCTCTCGCTCCTCTGGCGGGTGGGAGAGAGCCCGTCGCTGCGCCGCCGTCGTCACGCGGCGAGCACCGCGCTGGCGTCGGCCACCGTGATGGCCGGGCTGTCGCTCTACCAGCTGGGCGTGGTGCGCCGGCTGCCGGAGCTGCCGCTGCCCGGCTTTGACGCCAGGGTGGTGGACGCCTCGGCGCAGGCCTACCAGCTGCTCGGGTCTCCCGATGCGACGCTGGGCGTGGTCTCCTACGCGGTCACGGCGGCACTGGCGGGCCTCGGGGGCGCGCAGCCGCCCGCCGGCCTCAGCGCCGTGCTGGCCGCCAAGGCAGCGGTCGACCTGGGGTGGGCGGCGAAGCTGACCGCCGACCAGGCCACCAAGCATCGCGCCGCCTGCTCGTGGTGCCTGCTGGCGAGCGCCCTGACGCTCGCCACGTTCGTCTCTGCCGCGGCTGAGCTCCGCGCAACCTGGAGGAATCGTTCATGAGCCGTACTGTCGTCGTCACCGGGGGCTCCTCGGGTGTGGGCCGTGCCACCGCCATCGCGTTCGCCCGCCAGGGTGCTCGTGTCGGCCTCATCGCCCGCGGCCGGGAGGGGCTCGAGGCAGCCGCGCGCGACGTCGAGGCGGCGGGCGGCACACCGCTGGTCCTGCCCTGCGACGTCGCGGACGCCGACGCGGTCGAGGCTGCCGCCGAGCGCGTGGAGCGCGAGCTCGGGCCGATCGACGTCTGGGTCAACAACGCGATGACCTCGGTGCTCGCCAACACGTGGGAGGTGTCGCCGGATGACTTCCGGCGCGTCACCGAGGTCACCTACCTCGGCTACGTGCACGGGACGCTGGCGGCGCTCAAGCGCATGCGCCTGCGCGACGCCGGCGTGGTGGTGCAGGTCGGCTCCGCACTGGCCTATCGCGCGATCCCGCTGCAGGCGACCTACTGCGCCGCCAAGTTCGCCATCCGCGGCTTCACCGACTCACTGCGCTGCGAGCTGATGCACGAGAAGAGCGCGGTCCGCGTGACGATGGTGCAGCTGCCCGGCCTCAACACGCCGCAGTTCACCTCGGTGCGCACGACGCTGCGGCGCCAGCCGCGCCCGGTCGCGCCGGTCTTCCAGCCCGAGGTGGCGGCGGAGGCGATCCTCTTCGCCGCCGATCACCGGCGGCGCGAGGTGTGGGTGGGCGGCAACACGGTGACGATCATCCTCGCCAACCACGTGGTCCCGTGGGCAGCGGACCTGTTCCTGGCCAAGACCAACATCGAGAGCCAGCAGAACCCGACGCCGATCGACCCGGAGCGCCCGGACTACCTCTACGAGTCGCTGCCGGGCGACCAGGGCGCCCACGGCATCTTCGACGACGAGGCCAAGTCGCGCAGCCTTCAACTCGCGGTGACGCGCAACCGCGGCACGGTGGTGGCGGGGCTGACCGCGCTCGCAGCCGGGATGGCCGGTGGCCTGCGAGCTCTCCGGCGCTGATCGGCGCTTCGGCGGCGGTGGCGATCAGCGCTGCGGCCGCACCGGCGGGGCATGGCCGAAGCCGACGGAGGACTGACACCCGCGCGTTTCCGACCGCGCTCGCCGGGAACGTCCTTTCGCATGAGCGCCACTGAAGGACTACTGCTCGACGACCTATCGACGTTGAGCGAGAGGCTCGCGGACGAGAAGTTCGCCACGGAGCTGTACCGCGCGCTCGCCGGTGGACGCCTGACCAAGGACGGAGCCTCGTTCGCGCCGAGTTGGGGTCGTGCCGAGGAGATCGTCAACCGCCTGCGAGTTGAATGCGATCAGGAACCGCTGACTCTCGCGCAGACCGGGGGAGAGGGCGAGTTGAGCGGACTCGTCGGCGGCGAGCTCGAGTCACTCGGGTGGACGTGGAAGCCGCGCGACACCTCGCACGACGACCCGGCTCACACCGGGCGTCCCGAGTCTCCGCCACCGGCGGACGCAGGCGAGCGAGCCGCACCCGTCGGCGACAGCCACGAGTGGGAGCAGCGTGCCCACCGCGAAGCCGACGCTGCCCGCGAGCAGCGGGACGGACCGCCGAAGGCGTAGCCCGGCCGCCGACGCGCGCGGTGGGCTCGCTCTCAGCACCCTCGATCTTGCCGCGACACCGCGAGCGCCGGGCATCGATCAGCGGCTGTTCGGCGTTCCTTCGTCCGCGGCCGGGTAACCGCGTCCCATGGCCTTTCTCGAAGTGCCCCAGCCCAGCGAGCCGGCGACTCCGGCCGTTCCCGCGACGCCGATGGTGCCGGACATACCGGCTGAGCCGGCCACGCCCGCGGTGCCCGACGCGCCGATCGTGCCCGTCGTACCCAACGAGCCCGTCACGCCCACCCGTCCGGATGACCCCGGCGTCGAACCCGAAATCGATCCCGCGCGACAGACGCCGATCGAACCTCAGACCGAATAGCCCACTTGATGTCGGACGCCTCGCTATGACGGAGTTCGAGAGCCGCACCGGCGAGCTCAGAAACAAGAGCTGACCCGGCGGGGCGGGTCCGGATCGCGCCGCTTCAACGCCTGAGCCCGTGCCGACGGTTCGCGCGCGGTCAGGCACCAACCGGCTCGCGCAGCTGCCGGCGGACGCGCAGCTCGCCGAGGATGGAGCCCAGCGGGCCTCCGGTGACCAGCACGGCGATGGGGAACCACCAGCCCCAACGACCGTCCATGGTGCCCTTGGCGGTGAGGCCGAGGAGGGCGACGAAGCCGACGCCGTGGATCGGGCCGAGTAGCGAGATCATCTCCTCGTCGCGGTTGACGAAGGCGAAGTAGAGGAGCACCACGAGCAGCAGGGCGTCGAGGATCCCGACGACCAGGATGATGTTGAGCAGGCGGCGCGTGGCGCCGAGATCAGGGGAGGGAGTCACCGCTCCAGATTAGGGAAGCAGCGCGAGCACCCGGGCGACCGAGTCCTCGATCGGCGCCAAGCCGTCGATGACCAGCTCCGGGGCGGCGGGCGCCTCGTACGGGTCGTCGATCCCGGTCATGCCGGTCAGCTCGCCGGCGCGCGCGCGGGCGTACAGGCCCTTGGGATCGCGCCGCTCGCACTCCTCGAGCGGAGTGGCGACGTGGACCTCGTAGAACGGCAGGCCGCGCTCGGCATGCAGCTGGCGGGCGGCGTCGCGGTCGGCGGCGTAGGGCGACACCAGCGAGGCGACGGCGACCACGCCGGCCTCGGCCAGCAGCGCGGCAGCGTGCGCGGTGCGACGGACGTTCTCGGCCCGGTCCTCGGCTTCGAAGCCCAGATTGGCGTTGAGGCCGTGGCGGAGGTTGTCGCCGTCGAGCCGCAGCGCCGGACGGCCGGCGTGCACCAGCTGCGCCTCGGCGGCGGCGGCCACCGTCGACTTGCCCGAGGAGGGCAGGCCGGTCAGCCACAGGGTCGCGCCGGCCCGCCCCAGCGACGCCCACCGGTCGGCGGGCGTCAACTCGCCGGCATGCCAGGTGACGTTGGGGCTGCTCACCCGGCGACCATGCCGGCGCCGACGGTGTCGTTGGTGGCCTCGTCGATGAGGATGAAGGCGCCGGTGGAGCGCACGCGCTCGTAGGGGTCGGCCATCACCTCTTCGCCGAGGCGCAGCCGCACGCGGCCGATCTCGTTGAGCGAGAGCTGGTCGGCCGGCGCCGACTCGAGCGTGATGACGTCGAGGAGCTCCGGAATCGACTCGATCTTCGCGCGCACCGTGCGGGTGGTGTGCTTGAGCACCACGCGGTCGCCGGCCTGGGCCGGCCGGTCGCCGAGCCAGCAGACGGTCGCCTCGAGCTCACGCGTGGGCGTCGGGGCGTCGTCGATGTGGGTGATCATGTTGCCGCGGGCGATGTCGAGCTCGCGGTCGAGGCAGATGGCCAGCGACAGGCCGGCAACCGCCTCCTGCAGTTCTCCGTCGGGACCCTCGATGCGGGTGATGCGCGCCCGCGCGCCGGAGGGCAGGACGAGGATCTCCTCCCCGTTGCGAAGCACGCCGGCTTCCAGGCGCCCGGCGTAGCGACGATCCACCGCGCGGCCGTCGGTGCCGGGGCGGATGACCAGCTGCACGGGGAGCCGGGCCGGCTGGTCGGAGGGCGGCACCGAGGTGGGCACGGACTCGAGGTGCTCGAGCAGCGCCTCGCCGTCGTACCACGGCATGTTCGCCGAGCGGTCGACGACGTTGTCGCCGCGCAGCGCCGAGATCGGGATGAAGTCGACGTCGGTCACGCCGAGCAGCGCGGCGAAGTCGAGGAACTCGCGCACGACCGCGTCGAAGGCATCCTCGGCGTAGTGGACGAGATCCATCTTGTTGACCGTCACGGTCAGGTGGCGGATGCCGAGCAGGTGCGCGATGGTCGCGTGCCGGCGCGACTGCTCCGTCATGCCGTGGCGGACGTCGATGAGGATGAGCGCCAGGTCGGCGGTGGAGGCGCCGGTGACCATGTTGCGCGTGTACTGGGCGTGGCCCGGGGTGTCGGCGATGATGAAGCGCCGGCGCGGAGTGGCGAAGTAGCGGTAGGCGACGTCGATGGTGATCCCCTGCTCGCGCTCGGCGCGCAGGCCGTCGGTCAGCAGCGCGAGATCGAGATCTCCGCCGCCGCGGCGCGACGAGACGTCCTCGACGTGCTCGAGCTGGTCGGCGAGCACCGCCTTGGCGTCGAACAACAGCCGGCCGATCAGCGTGGACTTGCCGTCGTCGACGCTGCCGGCGGTGGCGAAGCGCAGTAGATCAGTCATTGGTGGTTCTCCTCGACACGGGCGGCGTGGCGTGGAGGGCCACTAGAAATAGCCCTCGCGCTTGCGGTCTTCCATGGCGGCCTCGCTGGCCCGGTCGTCGGCGCGCGTCTCGCCGCGCTCGGTGATGCGCGTGGCGGCGATCTCGACGACCACGTCGTTGAGCGTGGAAGCGGTCGATCGCACGGCGCCCGTGCAGCTCATGTCGCCCACCGTGCGGTAGCGGACCGAGGTCTTGAACGGCTCCTCGCCGTCGATCAGCTCCGTGTACGGCGAAACGGCGTAGAGCATCCCGTCACGCGGGAACACCTCGCGCTCGTGGGCGAAGTAGATCGAGGGCAGCTCGAGCCCCTCGGCGCGGATGTACTCCCAGACGTCGAGCTCGGTCCAGTTGGAGAGCGGGAACACGCGGACGTGCTCGCCGCGCCGGATGCGCCCGTTGTAGACGTCCCACAGCTCGGGGCGCTGACGGCGCGGATCCCACTGGCCGAAGTCGTCGCGGAAGGAGAAGATGCGCTCCTTGGCCCGCGCCCGCTCCTCGTCGCGGCGGGCACCGCCGAAGGCGGCGTCGAACGAGTTCTTCTCGATCGCGTCGAGCAGGGTCACCGTCTGCAGGCGGTTGCGCGACGCGCGCGGCCCCGTCTCCTCGCGGACGCGACCGTTGTCGATCGAATCTTGGACCGAGGCGACGATCATGTCGGCTCCGAGCTCCGCGGCGCGGCGGTCGCGGAACTCGATCACCTCATCGAAGTTGTGGCCCGTGTCGACGTGCATGAGCGGAAACGGCAGCGGCCCGGGGCGGAAGGCCTTCTCGGCCAGGCGCAGGAGGACGATCGAATCCTTGCCGCCGGAGAAGAGCAGGACCGGTCGCTCGAGCTCGGCCACCACCTCGCGGAAGATGTGGATCGCTTCGGCTTCGAGCGCCTGCAGGTGGCTCAGCTGGGGAGTGATGATGGAGCTCATACCTCGGCCGGGGCGGGTTGGGGATGGTGGGGAGCGGGGTGGTGGACCCGGCGCGGATGGGCGTCGGTCTCGATGACCTCGTGCTCGGCCTCGTCCGCGTGCCGGCGCCTGTCCTCGGGGCGCGAGCGCAGGAGCAGGTACGAGACGACGATGAGCACGATCGGGGTCGCCACCAGGACGGCGGCCGGTATCGCGTAGCCGGCCTTGCCGAGCAGCGCCATGCCGGAGGACAGCAGGACGATGCCGAGCGCCGGGCGCAGGCCGCGCTCGGGCAGCTTGGTGGCGATCGAGGTGCCGATCCAGACGCCGGGGATCGAGCCGATGAGGATGGTCCCCGCGAGCGCGAAGTCGACGTTGCCGGAGGCGATGTGCGCCAGCGCGGCGACCCACAGCAGCAGGGCGGCGTGAGCGACGTCGGTGCCGACCACGCGCCGCGGGCTGAGGCGGAAGGCGAGGATGAGGCCGATGGCGATCAGCGTCCCCGAGCCGGCGGACGTGATGCCGAGGCAGACGCCGACGGTGAAGCCGAGGACGACGGCGGCGACCTTGTGGCGGCCCATCATGTCGATGTGGTCGCGCTCGCCCTCGCCTGACCAGATCAGCGCGCGCAGCATGACCAGCGTGCCGGTCAGCAGCAGCGAGGCGGCGACCAGCACGAGCAGGATGTCGCCGAGGTCGAGCCACTCGAGGATGGCCACGCCCGCCAGCGCACCGGGGCAGGAGCCGAGCGCGAGCCACAGCGAGAGGGATCCGTGGACGGTGCCGGCGCGCAGGTGGCGCCATCCGCCGACGGTCTTGGTGATGGCGGCGTAGGCGAGGTCGGTGCCGACCGCGACGACCGGCTTGATCCCGAACAGCAGGATCAGCAGCGGGGTCATCAGCGAGCCGCCGCCCATGCCGGTGGCCCCGACCAGGATGCCCACGCCGAGGCCGAAGAGGATCAGAAGCGGGTCCATCAGCCGTGCAGCCCGCACTCGGACTTGGCCGTGCCCGCCCAGCGGCCGGCCCGACCGGCGCCGACGAGAGTGCAGTGGGTGCAGCCGATGGACGAGTAGCCCTGGTCGTGCAGCTCGTTGTAAGGGAGGTCGCGCTCGAAGATGTAGTTCCAGACGTCCTTGTCGGTCCAGGTCGCCAGCGGCACGGCCTTGTACAGGCCGTGCCGGTCGTCCCAGGAGAGCTCCGGCGTGTCCGCGCGCTCGGGCGACTGGTCGCGGCGCAGGCCGGTCAGCCAGCAGTCCGCGTCGGCCAGTGCCTCCTGCAGCGGGACGACCTTGCGCAGCGTGCAGCAGCGGTCGGGGTCGACGTCCCAGAGCCCGTCGACCCACTCGCCCTTCCACGACTCGACCTTGATGCCGTAGCGCTCCTCGACCTTGCGCCAGACGGCGTAGGACTCGGGAAACAGGACCCCGGTGTCGAGCGTGAAGATGCGCGCCTCGGGGGCGAAGCGCTGCACCAGGTCGACCAGCACCGCCGTCTCCTTCTGCCAGGAGGCGGCGAGCGCCAGGCGGCCGGCGCCGAAGCGCTCGACCGCGGCTTGGACGACTTCCTCAGGCCTCGACGAGCTCAAGGCGCTCACTCCACCATTCGGGCTCGGTGCGGCCGGCGAAGTCACGGAAGGTCTCCGTGGCGGTGTGGTGCTGCTCGTAGAGGGTGAAGATGTTCAGCAGGGTCTCGTTGAGGTCCCAGTGCGGGATCTTCTTGGCCACCACGTCGCCGAAGCGGGCGTTCTCGCCCAGGTGGCCGCCGATGCGGATGTCCATCGCCTCGATGAACTCGCCGTCGACCTTCTTGAGCACGCCCTCGATGCCGATGTCGCCGATCTGCTGCTGAGCGCACGAGGACGAGCAGCCCGCAAAGTGGACCCGAAGGTCCTCGCCGTGGCCGTTGGGGAGCACGTGCGCGTCCAGGAAGCGCGCGATCTCGACCGCGCGGCTCTTGGTGTAGACCTTGGCCAGCCCGCAGAACTCCTTGCCGGTGCAGCTCTGCATCCCGCGCATGAAGAGCGGGGGCTCGGGCGACAGCGCCTCGGAGAGCGGCTCGGCCATCAGGGCCTCGACGTTCTCGTTGCGCACGAACGGGACCACGACGTTCTGCTGATGCGTGAGGCGGATCTCGCCGTCGGCGCTGCCGTACTCGCGCGCGAGGCGCACGAACTCCAACAGCTGCTCGGCCTTGAGGCGCCCGACCGGGACGCAGTAGCCGACCGCGGAGTGAGCTCCGTCCTGCTGCGGCGTGACGCCGATGTGGTCGTCGCCGTTGAGACCGCCGGGCGTCTTGACGCCGCGGGTGAGCGGACGGCCGACACGACGCTCGAGCTCCTCCCGGAAGGCCTCGGGGCCCATCGAGTCGAGCAGGAACTTGATGCGAGCACGGCCGCGCTTGGCGCGCAGCTCCTCGGAGTCGCGGAAGATCTCGAGGATGCCCTGGGTGAGCGCGGGCGCCTCTTCGGGAGTGACGAAGACGTCGATCCAGCGCGAGAGGCGCGGAGCGCTGGAGAGACCGCCGCCGACGCGGACGTTGTAGCCGGGAGTGCCGTCCTCGGCGACGACGCCGGAGAGCGCGAGGTCGTTGATCAGGCCGCGGGCGCAGTCCTCGGCGCAACCGGTGACCGAGATCTTGAACTTGCGCGGCAGGTTCGAGTAGAGCTTGGAGCCGAGGAAGTGCTCGTGCAGGTCCTTGGAGGTCTGCAGCCCGTCGACGACCTGGTCGTGGCCGATGCCGGCCAGCGTGCAGCCGATGACGTTGCGGGGGATGTCGCCGCAGGCGCCGGTGACCGTGAGCCCGACCTTCTCCAGCCGCGAGTAGATCTCCGGGGTGTGCTCGACCCGGATCCAGTGGATCTGGAAGCACTGGCGCGTGGTGCAGTCGATGATGCCGCGACCGAAGTCGGCCGCGATGCCCGCCATCGTCTCGGCCTGCTTTCCCGTCAACACGCCCTGGACGACCTTCACGCGAAGCATGAAGTGGCCGTCCTTGGTGTTGTGCGGGTAAAGCCCGTACCACTTGAGGCGTGCGACGTCGTCGTCGGACAGCGTCTCCCAGCCTTCACGGGCGGCTCGCATGAGGTCCGGATAGACGTCCAGACCGTCCTTGTCTGCCTTGATTCGCTCGATCTTGTTCATAAGAGTGAGGGTGGTGGGGAGACGGCGGAAAAGAAAAACTACTAAACCCGATGGGCAATGCGGGTAATGACTGTAGCGCGCCATCCGGCGGGCTCTGCCGGGCCTGCGCGCGGGCGTTGTGGCGGGGCACCACCGGTCCGTCGGGCGTCGAGATGGCGCTGCTCGACTACAGCTTTCGGCGAACTGGTCGATGAATGGGGCGGGGGAAGAGCCCCGGGTCCGGGCCTTCAAGGGCCAGGGCCTGGGAGGTGCGCCCGCGCGGCCGGCAACGGTCGCGCGGGCCGCTCCGCCCGCTCGGCTCCCGCGACCGCCCACCCGGCGAGAGGCGACCCACCCGGGCGTCTACTTCGCCGCCGGCGGCGGTGGCCTTCCGCCCGTTGATAGATTTGCCCGGCTGGCTTGGTGGACGTAGCTCAGTTGGTAGAGCTCCGGGTTGTGGTCCCGGCGGCCGCGGGTTCGAGTCCCGTCGTCCACCCCTCCGAGAAGCGCCTGCTGGAAGCGAAGGTCCTGCGGCCACTCGCAAGAGGCGACGTTCTGCGTGGAACGACGGTCAGGTCCCCGAGGACCCCCGTGCCGCGAACATGCCAGGAGAGGGCAGCACAGGAGCGCGATAGGTCGAAGGGAGCTTCACCGCTTCGGCCCACTGCCAGAACCCGCCGCCTGGTTCAATCATCCAGGGGACTTCATCGGGATCCTCGTTGAGGAGGTGCCACGCTTCGCAAAACGAAGGGAAGTCCCTCGGTTTGATGTGCCGCCGTGCACCCGGACCAGGGTCGACATCAGGTCTGCGGTGACGAGTGCCCAGATAGATGAACGCCGCGATGATGTTGCGGGGAACCACGTAGAACGTCGGTCGCCGGTCTGGGTCATGTTCGTCCAACGCGACCAGAATGAACCACTCGCGCTCGCCTTTTGCGCTCGGTGTCTCGCTTTCGGCGGAAACCAGCAGCGACTGGCCTCCGGTGGTCTTCACCTGCACTTTGATCGGTGCGCAGCCAGCTTGCTGCGCGAGCAGATCATGGCGTTATGTGCCGCCGACGAGCAGAGCGGGATCCCAACCACGGTGAGCAAGCTGAGCGGCGACGTAGAACTCTCCAGATCCACCAATCCTCGTGTCGCGGGCACCCATACGCGGAACCTACAGCGTGGCTTGGACCCCGTCGGTGTGTCGCTTGGCGAGGAGCCGTCGACCGGGCCAGGTCATGGTTGTACGCGGTGGTGGCGAGGAGGCGAACTCCTGTCCGACCAGCCCACGTAACGCACGCCCGAACCGGGGTTGTGTTTGCGCTCACCACCACTTGCGTTCGAGGGCCCGGTCGGTTCCGCCCATCCCGTCGAGCGGCGTCGAGCGCGGCCATGTCCTCGTCGGAAAGGGTGAAGTCGAAGACCTGAGCGTTCTCCTCGATCCGCTTGCGGTGCGTCGACTTCGGGAGGACGACAAGGTCGCGCTGCAGGCACTAGCGGACGAGGACCTGCGCCGGCGTCCGCCCGAGGCGCCCGGCAATCCCACCGACCGCCTGGTCGCCGAGATGGCGACCGGTGCCCAGCGGGCTGTAGGCCTCGATCGCGATCTGGCGCTCCTCGCAAGCCTGCAGGAGCTTGCGCCGGTAGGCGAACGGGTTGAACTGCACTTGGTTGATGGCCGGCTGGATATCGGCGACCGCGCGCAGTTCGTCGAGCTCGGCGACGCTGTAGTTGGACACGCCGATCGACCGGGCGAAGCTGGACTGCTGCGCGCGCTGCATCCCGTCCCACGCCCACGTCGGGCCGCCCTGCGGCCAGTGGACGATGTAGAGGTCCACGAAGTCGACGCCGAGCCGCTCCAGGCTGCGCTGCGCCTCCGCTTCGGGGTCCTTGTGGCGCGGATGGAACTTCGTGGTGATGAAGACCTCGTCGCGCTGCACTCCGCTGGCGCGCAGCGCGCGGCCGACGCTTTCCTCGTTGCTGTAGGCCTGCGCGGTGTCGATGTGGCGGTAGCCGGCTTCGAGCGCCCAACGGACAGCGTCTTCGCACTCTCGGCCCTCGCTCACCTGCCAGACCCCGAACCCCAGCAGCGGGATCTCGTTGCCGTCGACGAGCACGCGCGCCCGCCCGTTCGCCGTCACGTCGCCTACCGCCATCGGGGACTCTTCGCATCGAACAGCACTGGCGCTCGATCCTAGGACGCCGTCGAGGGCTGGCGCGCAGGTCGCGCGGGGATCGCACCGGGCTGCTGGTGTCGCCGAAGCGCAGCCATGTGCGAAGGCGCTCGGCCGTCTGGTCGAACGGGGCCTGATCGTCAAGCAGCGTGGCCCGAGTCCCGGCTTGGCGCGTTATCCCGCCGCGGAGTATGAGACTGAACGGGCGCTGCGCGACCGACTGCGGCAAGCGGTGAGGATCGGGAGCGACGCCGATCAGCGCGACGTTTGCCTCTGCCGGTTGGTCGAGACGGCCGAGAACTGGACGTCGCTGTGGGGGATGGACCGGAGGTCATGCGCGCACGCGTCGACCAACTGCCGGAGTGCTTTGTTGCGCAGGAGATCACGTGCATCTACGCGCGTCGGTGGCGTCAGCATGGTCCTCGGCTTCGCCGGGATCTCGACCAATCCCTAGGGACAGTGGCGCTGGAGGCCAGGGCCGGTCACAGACAAGGCGAACCTACGGAGCCCTCGCCGGCTGTGAGCCGGCTCCTATGGCTCGTCGCGTGACAGCGGCGCGTAGCTCGTCCAACCCTGATCCGCGAGTGCCACCACGAAGCCGACGCTCACCTCTACGTCGATCCGGTTGGGCCTCAGATCGCCGGTGACATCGACGCCGAGCCCGTCGCGCCGCACGACGCGGATCTCGCAATCCGCCCGCGCCGCCTCTGAGCGCGCCTCTCCTTCGCGTAGCCCGAGCAGGCTTCGGGAGTCGAAGGCTGGCCCGATTACGTCGCCGAACGGCATGGGGCAGGGCTGCGGCGCGCTGGGGCGCTCGACCGCCACGAACGGCCGGGACGGCGGGCGCTCCTCCGAGGCACAGCCCGCCAGGGTCGTGGTGAGCGCGAGCGGCAGAGCGATTGTCGAGACGGAGCGCCTCACACGGACGAACCTGGCCTCGATCTTGAGCCAGCGCCACCGCGCGTCAACCGCGAGCCGGGCCGCTTCCCTCGTACAGCGCCCGCTGCTCGACGATCACCCGCGCCACGTCCACCAGCCGTGCGTTGCGCTGGCGCGCCGTCGCCTGGATCCGCTTGAACGCCTCGGGCTCCGTCAGCCCGAGGCCGCTGATGAGGATCCCCTTGGCCTGCTCGATCAGCTTGCGGTCCGCGAGCGCCTGGCGGGTGGAGTCGACCTCGGCGCGCAGCGCCTCGAGCTCCGCGCTGCGCGCCGCCGCGAGCCGCAGGGCGGCCTCGAGCTGACGGTCGTCGACCGGCTTGGTGAGGTGCGCCAGCACGCCCGCCTCGATCGAGCGGTCGAGGACGTCGGGGGCGTCGAGGCCGGTGAGGATCACCACCGGCCGGCGCGGCCCGTGCTCGCTGAGCTCGCGGGCCAGTTCGATGCCGTCGCCGTCGGGCAGGGAGACGTCGAACAGGTACAGGTCGCAGTCCTGGTCACCGCGCGCGAGGTCGAGCGCCGCCGCCACCGAGCCCGCCGGGCCGACGACCTCATGGCCCAGCCCGCCCAATCGCCGCGCCAGCCCGAGCGCGATGATCGGATCGTCTTCAACGACCAGGACGCGCATGGTTCCCGGGGTCGAAGGTCACGCGGACGGCGCCGTCGGGATCACGGGACAGTTCGCCGCCCAGCCCGCTGCGCGTCACCTGCCGCACCAGCGGCAGCCCGAGCCCGTTGCCGGTGAAGGCGGCTTCCGACGGTCCCGGTCCCTGGTCGCGGACGACGAGCTCCACCGGGGGGCCGGCGGTCAGCCGCACCAAGACCGGCGGCGTTCCATGCTGCTGGGCGTTGGTCACCAGCTCGTTGACTATCACGCCGAGGTTCTGCGCCTGAGCGAACGGCAGATCGACCGGCTCGCTGTCGATCTCCACGCCGCCCGCGGGCGCCGAGGCGACCACCGCCTCCAGCAGCTCGCCCGCCGGCACCCGACCGCCGCCGCGACGGGCGAGCACCTGGTGCACCGCGGCGATCGAGCGGATGCGCAGGGCGGCGGCGTCGAGCGCCTGGGCGCCGGCCGCGTCCTCGGGGCGGCCCAGCAGGAGCAGGTCGGCCACCACCTGCAGCGAGTTCTTGATCCGGTGGTGGGCCTCGGCGAGCATCGCGCCCTCGAGCTCGGCCTGACGGGACAACTCCACGCGCGCGGTCGCCTCGTGGCGCACCGCGCGGGCCAGGATCAGGCCGAGCAGCGTCGCTCCGGTCAGCAGCACGAGGTGCAGCAGCGCCTCGGGAGTCGGCAGCGGATCCGGAGCCAGTCCGACGGCGGCGGCAAAGGCAATCGCGGCGAGGACGAGCCACGTCACCAACGCCCGGCGGTCGCCCTCGTGGGAGATGGCCAGGAAGGGCACGACCAGGAGCAGCAGCAGGTCCAGCCGCGAGGAGCCGCCGGCGATCAGCACCAGGCCGCACACCGAGACGAGCACCCCGCCGGCCCACAGGTCGATCAGCCGGCGCCCGCGCGCGGTGAGGAGAAGCCGGGCCCACGGCAGCCGCGTCATCACGGCGTGCAGGGTGGCGGCGACCGCGGTGAGCACGGCGACCAGCCCGGCGTCGCGCACCGGCACTCCGACGGCCAGCGCGACCGCCACCGCCGCCACCGACGTCCAGCCCAGAGCCGTGCCGGCTCGCAGCGCCTCGCGCAGGGCGACGGGGTCATCCACTGTCGCCCGTGGCACGGTGCCGGTCGCCAAGGGCACTACCATAGATAGCGACCGCTCATGGCCGGCGGTCAAGGGTCCCGACGCCCGTTCCGATCATCGCCCCTTCCCGGGGCACGGACGTAGGAGGACCCTTGCTCGGCGTTCTCGCCGCCACCTCGCTGGACCTGGCCCGCTGGCAGTTCGGGCTCACGACGCTGCTGCACTTCGCCGTCGTCGGCGTCTCCATCGGCCTGGTCACCTCCGTGGCGCTCATGCAGACCCGCTGGCTGCGCACCGGCGACGAGCGCTGGCTGCGCGCCACCAAGTACTACGGCCGCGCGATGCTCATCGTCTTCGCGGTGGGAGTGGTCACCGGAATCATCCAGACCTTCCAGTTCGGCATGAACTGGGCCGGCTTCTCGCGCTACGTCGGCGACGTCTTCGGCGCTCCACTGGCGCTCGAGGGCCTGGCCGCGTTCTTCGTCGAGTCGGTGTTCCTCGGCCTGTGGATCTTCGGCTGGGACCGCCTGTCGCCGCGCCTGCACGTCGCCTGCCTGTGGATCGTCGCCTCCGCGGCGATGCTGTCGGCCTACGCGATTCTCGTCGCGAACTCGTGGATGCAGCATCCCGTCGGCTACGAGCTGGTCGACGGCCGCGCCCGCCTCACGGACGTGACCGCGGTGCTGTTCAACATCGACGTCGCGCTCACCACCGCGCACGTCCTGCTCTCGTCGCTGCTGACCGGGGCGGTCATCGTGCTGGGCATCGCCTGCCTGCAGCTGGCGCGGCGGCGTGACGTCGACGTCTTCGAGCCGCTCACGCGGATGACCGTGGTGCTCGGCCTGTTCGCCGCGCTCGGGGCGGCCGGGGTGGGGCACTTCCAGGGCGTCGTCGCCCTCGAGCGCCAGCCGATGAAGATGGCCGCCGCCGAGGCGCTGTACGAGACCGAGGCGCCGGCCGGGCTGTCGCTGTTCGCCATCGGCGGGCTGTCGAGCGACCCGGGGCCGCCTCCGCTGAACCTGCGGCTGCCCGGCGCGCTGTCCTTCCTCAACGACCTCTCCTTCTCCTCGGAGGTCAAGGGCATCGACGAGCTGCAGGCGCAGGCCGAGGCCGAGCACGGCCCGGGGGACTACACCCCGGTGGTCGGGCTCATGTACTGGAGCTTCCGCGTGATGGTCGGCGGCGGCATGGCGCTGATCGCGCTGATGGCGTGGGGGGTGTGGCTCTCCTACCGCGACCGCCTGCACACGTCGCGCTGGTTCCTGCGAATCGCGCCGGTCGGGATGGCGCTGCCCTTCGCCGCGCAGGCGGGCGGCTGGGTGCTGCGCGAGGGCGGCCGCCAGCCGTGGGTGGTGCAGGGGCTGCTGCGCACCGACGCCGGCGCCTCCGACGTCACCGCGCTGGCCGTCGCCGTGTCGCTGGCCGCCTTCCTGGCCGTCTACGGCTTGATCTTCGCGGTGGCCGCGCGCGTCCTGCGCGCCGAGCTCGGCCATGGCCTGCCGGGGACTCGATCGGTGCCCGATCGGGGCCCGGAGGCCGCGTCGGGCTCGACCGGCGACCTCGCCCTCTCCTACTAGGGACGTGACCGACATGACCGAACTCAGCGGCCTTCCCGCCCTCTGGCTCGTCCTCATCGGCGGCTTCTGGGTCCTCTACCTCGCCTTCGGCGGCGCCGACCTCGGCGTCTCGATGCTGGTCCGGCGCGTCGGGCGTGACGACGACGGCCGAGCGGCGGTGCTCAAGTCGATCGGGCCGACCTGGCAGGCCAACGACGTGTGGCTGATCATCGCCGTCGGAGCCATGTTCGGGGCGTTTCCCGGCTGGTACGCCGAGTGGGCGAGCGGTGCCTACCTGCCGCTGCTCGCCATCCTCGTGGCGCTCATCGTCCGCCACGCTGGGATCGAGCTGCTCGACCACCTCGGGGCGGCATCCAAGCGCCGCTGGACTGCGGCGATCGGCGTCTCCGCCTGGGTGATCCCGTTCGGCTGGGGCGTCATCTGGGCGAGCGCGCTCGACGGCTCGCTCGCCGGCGCCGGAGCCTCCGGCGGGCTGGAAATCCTGTCGCTCGCAAGCGTCCTGTGCGGCCTGGCGCTGGTCGCCCTCTGCCGGGCGACGGGCGCGGCGTTCCTGGCTCGCCGCCTCGACGGGATTCTGGCGCAGCGGGCGCGGCGCGACCTGCGCCTGACCGCGCCGATCGCCGCGGCGCTCGCCGCCGGCGCCACCTTCAAGCTGGGCCTCGCCGCGGCGCCCGGCACGACGCTCGGCACGGCGGGATGGGTGCTGCTCGGCATGGCCGGGACCGCGCTCGCCGTTCTGGCCGTCGCCGGCATGCGCCGACAGGCACGTGCGGCGCTGTGGACGGGCGGCATCGCGGTGGCGGCGTTCCTGGCCGCGCTGTTGGCCGCCCTCGCGCCGTACGGCATCGCCGGGCCGGGTGGCGTCGACCTGCGCGCGGAGGCGGCCGGCGATTACACGCTGACGCTGATGACCATCGTCGCGGGTGTGGTCGGCCCGGCGGTGCTGGCCGTCCACGCCTACGCCTACCTACGCTTCTCGCGCAGCCCTGGCGCGGATCGCGGTGGCGAAGGATCGCCGCTGGCGCGACTCGCCCGCCGGGGGATGCAGGGACTGCGATGAGCGTCGCCCGCGGGACAACGTCACCGGCCGACGCCCGGGCGGTCCACCGGCGGCTGCTCGCCGTCTCGCCGCGGGCGCGGCTCGCGCTTACGGGCGCGGTGGCGGCGGGGATGCTGGCGGCGGTGCTGCTGGTGGTCCAGGCGTGGGTGGTGTCCGACGTGGTCGACGCCGCCGCCTTCGGCGAGCGTCCGCCCGCGCGAGTCCTGCTGGGGATCCTGCTGGCCGCCGTCGCCGGTCGCGCCGCACTCGCCGCCGGGTCCGAGTGGTTCGGTCGCCGCGCGGCGGAGCTCGCGCTGGGCGAGTTGCGCGACGCGGTCGCCGCCCGCGCGCTGCAGGGTCGCGCGCGCGAGGTCGCCGGTGCTCGCCGCGGCGACCTCGCCACCGCCGCAACGCAGGGCATCGACGCGCTCGCCGACTACCACGCCCGCGCCGTCCCCCAACTCGCCCTGGCCGCCGCCGTGCCGGTCGGCGTGCTCGCCGTCATCGCGCTGCGCGAGCCGCTGGTGGCGGGGCTGTTGGCACTCACCGTGCCGGTGGTGATCGTCTTCATGGTGCTCGTGGGGCGCCGCTCGGCCGACCATGCACGCGAGCGCCAGCGCGCCCTCGCCGTGCTTGGCGCCCACTTCCTTGAGGTGGTGCGCGGCCTGCCCACCCTCCGCGGGCACGGCCGCGCCGAGGCTCAGCTCGACAGCCTGCGCGCCGTCGCCGAGCGCTACCGCGACGAGTCGCTCGGAGCGCTGCGGGTCGCCTTCCTCAGCGCGCTGGTGCTGGAGCTGGTCGCGATGCTGGGCACCGCCATCGCCGCGGCGGTCACCGGCGTCCTGCTCGCCTCCGGTCGCCTCGATCTCGGCACCGGGCTCTTCGTCCTGCTGCTCGCCCCCGAGGTCTACGCGCCGCTGCGCGCAGCCGGCGCGCGCTTCCACGCGGCCGAGGACGGAGCCCAGGCCGCGCGGCGGCTGTTCGCCTTCCTCGACGAGCCGGCGGCCTTCGACGACGCGACGCGGAAGGCGGCAGACGCGGCTCCCGACCCGTCGGCCCAGCCGTTGGTCATCTGCGGCGTCACGGTGTGCGGCACCGACAGGCGGGTCGATCCGCTGTCCCGGCTCGACGCCCGCCTCGAGCCGGGGACCTCCATCGCGGTCGTCGGCCCGTCGGGCGCCGGCAAGTCGACGCTGCTGCGGTTGCTGGCGCGGGCGCAGGATCCCGACGATGGCGCCGTGCTCTGCGGAGACGCGGACCTCCGCGACGTCGACCGCCGCGCGTGGTGGACGCGGGTGACGTGGCTCGACCAGCGCCCGCCGCTGCCCACCGGGACACTGGCGGAGGCGCTGCGCGTGCACCATCCCGCCGCGACGTCTGCGCAGCTGCACGCCGCCCTGGTCGACGCCGACGCCGACGGCGTCCTCGCCGGCCTGCCCGACGGTCTGGAGACCCGCGTCGGCGTCGGCGGGCGCCCGCTCTCGCTCGGCCAGCAGCAGCGCCTCGCGCTCGTGGCCGCGCTGGCCGCCCGCACCCCGCTCGTGTTGCTCGACGAGCCGACCGCCCACCTCGACGCCGGCGCCGCCGCGCACGTGGCGCGGGGCATCCTCCGCGCGTGCGCCGGACGGACGCTGGTGGTCGCCACGCATGACGCGGTCCTGGCCGGCGCGTGCGACACGGTCATCGACCTGGGGACCGACGTGATGGTCCCCGAGCCGCTCCTCGCGCGCGTGGGCCCGCGGGCGGCGGGGCCCGTCGATGTCGCGTCTCAGTTGGCGACGGGCTCCGATGGAGCGGCGAAATCGGAGGCGGCCGGGGGCGGCCCCCGGAATCGAATCACGGCTCGCCTCCGACGCGGTCCGCTGCCGGCCATCCTCCTCGGCGTCCTGGGCGCCTGCGCCGGACTCGCGGTGCTCGGCACGAGCGGCTGGCTGATCACCCGCGCGGCCGAGCGCCCGCCGGTGCTCGCGCTGCTCGCCGCCATCGTCGTCGTCCGCGCGCTGGGGCTGACGCGGGCGATCGCGCGCTACTACGAGCGGCTCGCGTCCCACGACGTCGCCCTGCGGCGTCTCGCCGAGCTGCGCGCCGACTTCTTCGCTCGGCTGGCTCCGCGGGTGGGGCGGCCCGGGCTCCCCGGCGCCGCGGATCTGCTGACCCGCTTCACCAGCGACGTCGACGAGCTCCAGCACCATCAGCTGCGCGTGATCCTGCCCGGCATCATCGCGGCGCTGGCGGGGCTCGGCGTGAGCGCCGCCGGAGTGGTCATATCGCCAGCCGCCGGCCTGGCCCTGGCGACGGGCCTGCTCGTGGCGACGGTGGTGGTCCCGCTGGCCACCCACGCGCTCGCGCGCCGGGCCGCGCGCCGGCCCGGCAACGTCCGCGCCGCCTACGCCGCGAGGCTCACCGAGGCGCTCGAGCTCGGCCCGCAACTCGCGGTCGCCGGACGCAGCGACGAGCAGCTCGAGCGCCTGCGCGCGGCGAGCCGGGATCTGGCCCGGGCCGATCGCGGTCAGGCGGCGGTCGCCGCCGCCGGTGCCGGAGCGGCGGTCCTCGTCGCCGGTGCTTCGCTCGCCGCCGTGCTCGCCGTCGCCGGTCCGGCTGCGGCCGCCGGTGAGCTCGAGCCGGTCTGGCTCGGCGCGCTGGCGCTGCTGGCAGTCGGCGCCTTCGAGACCTCCTCCGCGCTGCCCGAGGCGGCGCTGCGCCTGGTCGGCGTGCGTGCCGCCCGCGCGCGCCTGGTCCAGGCCACCGCGGGCCCCGAGCTCACGCCCGCCCCGGAGCGGCCGGTCGCCCTGCCGGCGCGCCCGGCGACGCTCACCGCCCGCCGGATCGTCCACTCGCCGGGCGGCGCGGCCGGCCCTCGGGTCCTCGACGGGATCGACCTCACCATCGAGCCGGGCCGGCGCCTCGCCATCCTTGGCCCGTCGGGCACCGGCAAGTCGACGCTGGCGAGCCTGCTCGCGCGTCTGACCGATCCCGACGCAGGGACGATCGCGCTCGGCGCCACGGACCTGCGCGACGCCGACCCGGCCGCCGTCCGCGACCGGATCCGCCTTGCCGGGCAGGATGCCCACCTGCTGGCCGGCACGATCGCCGCCAACGTCCGCATCGGGCGCCAAGACGCGTCTGACGCCGAGGTCGACGCCGCGCTGCGCGATGCCGGCCTCGGCGACTGGCTGGCGGCGTTGCCCGTCCGCGCCGAAACCCTCGTCGGCGAGGACGGGGTCGCCGTGTCGGGTGGCCAGCGCCAGCGCATCGGGCTCGCTCGGGCGCTCGTGAGCCGCGCGGAGGTCCTCGTCCTCGACGAGCCGACCGCCATGCTCGACCCGGCCACCGCCCGGTCGGTCCTCGAGGACGTCCTGCGCGCCACCGAGGGCCGCACGCTGGTCCTGATAACGCACGACCCGACGGGGCTTGAGCCCTTCGACGCGGTGCTGGAGTTGCGCGACGGCCGGCTGCGCGACCTGCGTTCAGGCGAAGGCCGATCGGCACCCATAGCGGCGGCGTGCCAACTCGCTTGTCCCTGACGTTGCGTGAGGTCGTACGGTCGCTGGCGTGACGACCGAGAACGAGCAGATGCGCATCGGTGAGGTGGCGAAGGCGACGGGCCTCACGGTCCGCGCGCTGCATCACTACGACGCGGCCGGACTGGTGCGCCCGAGCGGGCGCACTCAGGCCGGCCATCGCCTGTACGGGGTGAGTGACGTCGCGCGCCTCGAGCAGGTCGCGGCGCTGCGTCGTGCCGGGCTGGCGCTGGAGGAGATCGCCGGCGTCCTGGCGTCGGGTGACATCCGCTCCGCGCTCGAGCGCCGGCTCGCCGAGGTCGAGCACGAGTTGGTGGCCGGAGCGCAGCTGCGCTTTCGGCTGAGAGAAGCGATAGAGGAGTCGAGGATGCTCGAGGAGAAGCTCGCCCGCCGCGCGAAGTCGGTCGGCGAAGAGCGCATCAAGCAGGTGGAGCGGGAGTGGGCCGCACTGTTCGAGGAGCTCGAGGAGCACCGCAGCCAGGGCAGGGACCCCGCCGATCCCGCCGTGCAGGCGCTGGTGGAGCGTGGCGACGGGCTGTTCGCGGAGTTCCACGGCGGAGATCCCGAGTTGGTGGCGCTGGCCTCCGACTCATGGAGTGGGAGTGACCCGGCGGAGGTCTCCCGAGGAATGCTGACCGCTGAGCTGTGGTCCTACTTCGGCGCGGCGCAGGCGGTTCGCGCCGGACGCGGATAGCAGCGGGTATCGAGGAGGCCGGCGTCTTGGACAACCGGCTCGACCGACGAGTCGGTCGCCCAGGGCGCTGCGCCGCTACAGCACGTGCTTCCGTCGCGGGCGCGGGTCAGCAGGCCGGCGGCGTGGAGGACCTGCAGGCTCTCGTCGGGCAGTTCGGCGAGAGCTCGCGGCGCCACGGCCACCCCCTGTGCGCTCGGGTCGATCGACAGGCCGCTCGAAGCCATCACGAGCGACGGCAGAAAGAGTGCCGCTATCGGCAGCAACGCCCACCCGGGTGCGGCCCGCGCCTGACGCGGACGGGACATCGGGGCGGGGGCTTCTCTCCGCGGCATGCGGCCATCGTCGACCATCACCACGTGCGGCGGTAGTCGGGATCACCCTTACGACGAAGCGCAGTGACGCGCCGGCTCACCGCGGCTGGGTTAGAAGCTACTCGGAGATCACGAGGCGAAGCGCGCCGGCGAACTCGGGTTGCTTGCGCAGCCGGCCGTGGGCGGCGTCCCACTCGCCGGACTCGAGCGCTCCCTCCAGCCGCGTGATCATGCGGTCCTCGGCGGCCGGGCCGACGACCTGCCACATCGACTGGCAGGCGCGGACGGCGGGATCCAGCAGGGCCTCTGGCCGTCGCCAGAACGCCTCGAAGAAGCCGTCGAAGCTCGGGATCGACTCGATCCGGGTGCGCCCGCCGAGCGCGGCGGCGACGGACTCGATCAGCCCAAATCGCCGCCGCTCGAGCTCGAGTCCCTCGGCGAGGAAGTTCTGCTGCCAGGCCGGGAGGGCGTCGAGGTCGAAGGTGAAGACGACGACCGGTCCGCGCGCGATCCGGCGCAGCTCGGCGAGGCCGGCTTCCATCGGATCCCAGTGGTGGATCGTCACGCATGCCATCGCGGCGTCAACGGAGTCGTCGTCGAAGGGCAGCGCCTCGGCGTGCGCGTCGATCGCCGGCGCGGCGCCCGCCGGTCGTTGCGCCCGCATCGTCGCGCTCGGCTCCACCGCCAGCAGCCAGCGATCGGCCGGCTCGTAGGAGCCGGCGCCGGCCCCGACGTTCACCACCGTCTTCGCGTCGCCCAGCGCGGCGTGAATGCGCCGCGCGATCCGCGGATCCGGCCGGCGCTGCGACGCGTAGGTGCGCCCGTGAGAGTCGTAGTCGACCTGCGGGACTCTCATGGAGTGCAGGCTACAAGCGGAACCGCTGACAACCGTGCGGCGGGGCGTAGGATCGCGGCGTGTCGAGCTGGTCGCGAGTCGAGGAGGAAGCACCCGCGCTGGCCGCGCTGGCTCGGCGCTTCCTCGATGCCCACGGGCACAAGACGCTGGCGACGCTGCGCCGGGACGGCTCGCCGCGGATCAGCGGGACTGAAGTGGTGTTCGCCGACGGCGAGTTGTTCCTCGGCAGCATGTTGCGCTCGGTCAAGGCCCTCGACCTTCAGTGCGATTCCCGCTTCGCGCTCCACAGCGGCTCCGACGACCCGCCGGGATGGACCGGCGACGCGAAGCTCGCCGGGCGCATGGAGGAGATCACCGATCCGGAGCGGATCGCCGCCGTCATCGGCGCGCAGGCTCCGGCCGGCTCCGCGCACCTCTTCCGAGCCGAGATCACCGAGCTGTCCGTGGTGCGACTCGGCGAGCCCGCCGACCACCTGGTCGTCGAGGCGTGGCACGAGGGGCGGGGTTGCACGCGACGCGAGCGCCGCTGAGCCGAGACCACCACCGTCACCTGCGGTCAGCGATGTGAGTGCGGTAGGGACTCCCATTCTCGTAGTTGGGGCATCGGGTCGATGGCGTCGCCTCCGCTGTACCAGCCGGGCGCTGTCCACAGCTCGAAGTGCAGGTGGCAGCCGCTGGCCCGTCCGGTCTGGCCGACGGTGCCGACCGCTTGACCGGTCTCAAGCTGATCGCCTTGATCGACCGTCGATGCTGAAGCCATGTGCATGTACACGTGCGATCGCCGCGTCTTGTCCTGGATAACGACATAGTGGCCGGCGGCTGAGTGGTAGCCCTTGGCCTGCACCGTTCCTGAAACCGCGGAGACGAGTGGCGTCCCGCAGGCCGCGAACATGTCCTGCCCTCCGTGATTGCGCGCGCCGCCGAAGCCATTGGTCGGGGTCTGCCCCATGTCGTGTCTGCCGCCGATGGGAAAGACCGCTTGGGCTTGCGCGCCGGTAACGGGTCGTGCCGCGGCAAGCTTCTTGCCGTCGGAGCGCCGAGGCGGTTTGCGGAGCCGCAGCGGCTTGGTGGTCTTGCCGACGGCTTCCTTCCTGCGGATCCTGAGGAGGCCAGACCGTGCGCCGCTCGGAACCACGACGACCACGCGGCGGACACTGGGGTCCACCGCCATTGCGAAACGGTCATCACGTCCGCCTCTGCGACCGATGAACGCCACCGCGGTGACGTCGCTGAGATCGTGTCCTCGAAGGACCAGCCGTTGCCGCGGAGCGCAGGTCCAGTTCGCACTCGACGCACACCGAGTCGACTCGATCGTCGGAACCTCGTCAGGGGCAGGGCGCCCGGCGTCCGCGACCGCTTGAGTGGGAGCGAGGATCGGGGTCATCACGACCAGCGCGAGCCGGCGGCCACGTTGGCCAAGTGTCAAGCGTCCCATAGGTCTCTCTTTGTTGGGGCCTACGGGGTTAGCTGCCGGGCTCGCGCATAAGAGACTGCGCTACGGCTGACTTGAGCCGATTCGCCCCACTTGCGATGGGTCCCCCGTTCCGGTCAGCCTTGGGCCGCCCGGACTCGGCATTTCCTACGACGGGCCCAACGATAACGGAGCTCGCGGCGGGACCCACGAGCCGTAGGCGCGCGCAATGGTGAGGCTGGGACGAGCTACTTCGCTGTGCCGCACATGCGGCGCTTCAGGGCGCTACCTCTGACAGTGCCGGAGCTCCTGCGCTCGATCGACCCGATTGGCGGCGGCGTAGCCGGCGGCTGGCACGAGCACCGCACTCGCGGCGCTCGCGGCGACCATGAGGATCGCAAGCAGGCTCAGCGCTGTCGACCCGCCTCCGCGGCGGTGGTTGTGGCCATCGAGGAGCTGGCGCAGTCGCTCGACGACTCCTGTGCCTCCCAGCGTCGCGAACGCCGGATCAGCGTGACGCAACGTTGCGGCCTTGCAGATGGCGCTGGCAAGGGCGAACCGGTCGTGACGACGCAGAGCGAAGCGATCGGCGTCGCGCTCGAGGTGAAACGCGAGTTGGGTCAGTGCGTGCCGGCCGCCGGGAGCGAAGCAGCTGCTGGCTCGACACATCGCGCCGAGGAGGAGCAGGTAGCGATGCTGCCGCGCTATGTGCCCGCGTTCGTGCTCGAGGCCCGCCGCGAGCTCCTCGTCGTCCAGAGCGGTGAGTGCGCCGGCGGAGACCACGATCCGCGGATGCAGAAGGCCGGCCGCAGCGAGCATCACGTCGCGTCCTCCGACGATGACGCTGTTGCCGGGCCCCGGCCCAAGGGCATGCCTGCGCAGAAGACGACGCAGCGAGCGCGTCGCGCTGGCGATCCCCCAACCCACGGATCCTGCAGAGCCGGCCAGGACGAGAGCGGGAAGGATCGCCGCGGCGTCTCCAAGACGGTGTCCGTCCAGGCCCATGTGCGTCGCCAGCAGCGGAAGCACCGTATGCCAGCACCAATGCGTGATGGCGTTGAAGAGCTGCGTCTGTGGAAGGAGTACGACGAGGGAGAAGACCAGGGCGCAGCCGGCTACGGCACGCAACAGCAGCGCAGACATCCAGAGGGCGACGGCAACCGTCGGCGCGGTCGTCCGCAGATCGATCGCGTGCGGCATGGCGATGCCGCCCGCGATCAGCATGGCGACGGACAGGCTCATGACGGTCTTCTGCGATCGATGTCCTTGGCGAGCGCCTGGAGCTCAGTCAACTCGCCGGCGTCGAGATGTCCGATCAACCGGGCCAGCGTGGCTCGTCGTGCGTCGCTTGAGGCACCCGCGAGCGTGTCAGCGATAGTCCGCGACAGATACTCGTCCTCGGTGAAGCTGGGCGCGTACTCGAACGCGTTCCCGACCTTGCGCCGGGTGGCCATGCCGCGATCGGCGAGCCTGTTGAGCACCGTTTGCACAGTGGTGTACGCGCCGCGGTAACGGGGAGGCAGTGCCGAGCGGACCTGCTCGACGGTTCCGACGTCCAATCGCCAAAGGGCCGCCATGATCTGCGTCTGGAGTTCACCTTGGATGGGGCTGAGCTTCGACATGGTTGGCTCCGCGCAGTATTCCAGTCGCTCGGCGGGTCAGCTCAAGAGGGCCAAGACAAGACTCAAGACGAAGAGCAACGCCGCCACGGCGATCAACCCGACGACAACGAACAGCGCGCAACGCGCAAACGTGCGCAGGAGACCGCGGCGGCGCGCACGCCGGCGTCGCCGGCGCATCGAGCTTGCACGCATGAGCGAGGCGCCGCGCCCGACCGCTATCTCACTGGCGATGGAAGGACGACGTCGGCCGTTGAAGGTTCTGTGATCTCGCCGGCCGATCGCCGGGCGCTGGCGATGCCGCCTTCGTGCGGCAGCAGATCCACCTTGACCGACTCGAATCCATGCTGTTGCAGGGCGGCGTACCACCATTCGGCCCGCGCAGGAGATTCCCAACGACCGGTCGCGAAGCGCATGCCGTTGCGTGCCAAGCGCCAGACGCCGCTCGGACCTTTGGCGAGCATCCCGCGGACCTTCTGAGCCATGACGCGGCGGTCGCGCGAGTCGATGAGGCTGACTCGGAACATCATGTCTCCGAATACGAGGCGTCCACCCGGACGCAGCACCCGGTGAACCTCAGCCAGCGCTCGATGCTTTCCCGCTTCATCGAGATGGTGGAAGCAGTAGTTCGACACGACTATGTCGACGCTGCCGTCGACCAGTGGAAGGCTGATCGCCGAAGCGGTGCACGGTTGCACGTTCTGCAGGCCCGCACTCAGAGCCTTGACGCGTATGTACTCCGTCATGGCAGGAGAGATGTCGATCGCCCATACCTCGCGAGAGCGAGCGGCGAACGGCAATGTGAGCAGGCCCGTGCCCGCCCCGATGTCGGCCGTGACCTCGCTCGGTTGCGGCGCCGCGATCTCGAAGATGCGATCGCGGATCGCCAGGAAGCCGGCACTTCGAGCGACTTCCTCAGCGTGGACGACATAGTCGTCCCAGTTCTTGGCGGCGGTTGACATGCCGGGCTGTCCTTCGGTTCTCCTACAACGTGTAGGGCGAGCATAGACGCTTCCGCCATGGCCTTGGGATCCCGCGTCAGGGCATCCGCTCTTCGCGCATCGTCGAGCCGTCGGGCATCATGTGGGTTCCTTGGCCACCGATCTCGACGATCGAGCTGGCGACCACCCAACTGATCAACGCCAAGACCAGCAGGGTTACGCTCACTGCAACGAGACGTCTGTTTCTCAAGGAGACTCCTGGATGCCGGCCATGACGGTGAGACGAAGCCTGCGGAACTCGGCGGCGATCGGGTCGGCGAGCACGGGAAGATGCTGAGCCCTGGCGCCATACTACCGACTGTAGGAGTGGCGTAGTCGGTGAGATTGGGGCTGGACGTGCAAGATCGCAAGCCGCGGGAGGTCGGGATCTGGTTGCGGTCCAAACCCAGCCTCGAGGAACTGCGCGAAGCGTTTCCGGCGGAGTGGGAAGCGGTGCAACGCGACCTTGCTGATGCGTTGCCGCGTACCGATGTCGCGGGGTTGAAGGGCTACCTCTCCTCGCTGGCCGTGGATCCGCTGCCGCAGAGAGGCTTGAGTCCTCGCCGTCTCGAACGGCTCGAGCGCCAGGCCGTCCGTGCTGAAGCTCGCCGGCTGATGACCATCGCCGCTTTGGAGCAGCTGTCACTCGCCGCCGTCGCGGGAGTCCCGTCCGGGGGACGCATTCGCTTCAACCTCTTGAACGGGTTCGTCGCTCAGAGGCTGCTCTTCGAGCAGGACCTGAAGCGCAAGCCGGTCTCGATGCCTTGGTTTCGCCTTTGGTGGCCGCTTCTGTGGCAACGGCGCTTCCTGATGCCGCTGGTGGGTCCGAAGGGGATCTACTGCTTCTACTCGAAGCCGCTGATCGGGGCTCTGGCGGAGCTGACCGGAGGTCGCTCCTGTCTCGAGATAGCGGCAGGAGACGGAACCTTGTCGCGCTTCCTACGCGACGTCGGAGTCGAGGTCGTTGCCATCGACGACTACAGCTGGGAGCACAGCGTCCGCTACTCGGAAGACGTGCTTCGCGAGGACGCGCGCCGGGCGTTGCGCGAGCGTCAGCCGGAGGTCGTCATCTGCTCCTGGCCCCCGGCGGACAACTCGTTCGAGCGTCATGTCTTCTCGACGCCCAGTGTCGACACGTACATCGTGATCAGCAGCCGTCACCGGTTCGCGTCGGGAGACTGGGACGACTACGAGCAGCAGACCGGATTCGACTTCTGTGAGGAGCCGGAACTGAGCCGGCTCGTCCTACCTCCCGAGTTGCAGTCTGCTGTCTACGTCTTCCGCAGAAAGGATCCGCTCCGGCAGTGACGCCCGATGAGGGCCGATGCGCGACGGCTACGGCGATGGCATGGAGGTGATAGAGGCTGAGCCCACGTCGCCATACGTACGTAGGAGCCACCCAGTCCGAGCCTCAGCCCGACAATCGCAGCAGTCGAGTCAGCTGACGCCAGAAGGAGTCACGCGCCGCGTCGGTGTCGAGCGCGGGGGCGAAGTGATCGCCGGCGATGGGGTCGCGCACCCATACGAACCGGCGTTGAGCAAGTGGGATGGAGGTCGCCGAGCTCCAGATGTCACGAGCCGGCTGGTCGCCGACGATCTCATCGGTCTCGCTGGCCATGACGGTCAGCCGCACGCTTGAAGGGACCTGCGACAAGTCGAGCTGAGGAATGGGCTCGCTCGTCGCCCGGATGACGCTTCCCGGGTAAATGGCCAGAACCGCGCGAGCCGGTGGGAGTCCCTGTCGCGCGGCCACTGCCGCGTAGTCGACGGCCAGCGTCGCCCCGGCCGAGTGCCCGACCAGCACGACGCCGCCGGATGCCACCGCCGTCTGGCGAAGCGCGGCACGGACCCCGGCGACGGCGTTGTCGAGGGCGGTCTCGGGCGGCGTGCCGCGCCGTTCCTGGTAGCGGGGCGCGATGACCGTGACGCCGCCTCGCGCCAGGTCCAGCATCCACGCCTCGTAGGCCTTTCCGCCGAGCAGCCGCCAGCCGTGGAGGAAGATGACCGCGCGCTGAGGCGGCGCGTCGCGGCGGCGTAGCACGACGGCAGCGAGCGGACCCCTTCCGACGACCGTGCGTTCCACCTCCGAGCCTCGCTGCGGCTTGTCTTCCTCGTCCGACTCACGCGTTATCGCTACAAGCGCCAGGACGCCGACGGCCATGATGCACGCGAGGACGACGAGTCGGCGATGAAGGTGAGGACTTCGGTGCATTCGAGGGAGGCGAGACTCGCGGTCACGGGCTCTGAAGGACGGGACCGTCTGCAAGGTGAGGGCGCGAGGGTCCCCACGGTCCAAAGCGCGAGAACTTCGAGCGAGGGAGCACTCCCGCTCACGCTAGCTCGCCAGGCGCCGCCTCCCAGCTTCCCTCGATCCATCGGCCCGGACGCGATCGCTACGGTGACGATCCCTTGCAATACCGCGACGGCGCTTCGAGTGACGATGTGAGCGAACATCGGAGCCTTCGGGATGGCCCGGGGCTGGTCGCTCCTCGCCGTGGTCGCCGGCGCTGGCGCCATTGGCTCGTCGGGACCGTCGGCGGTCTGGCGTTAATCGTCGTGGTTGCGGTCGCCATCGCGGCGGCGGTCGCGCCAGACGCACGGCGCTCGGAGGCGGACGGGCTACCGCCATCGTCGCCCGACGAAGTCTCAGCCGGTTCGACCCCCTCGTCGAGGCTTTTGACTCGCGATGATCCAGATCCGCCACGGGGGCCGATCGTGCGCCTCACGGTCGGCCGTGGCGCCGGCGGGGCGGTTGTCTACAGACGTGCCGATGCCACGGGTCCCCGTCCTACGACGATCTTCCTGCACGGTTGGGGCATACGCAGTTCTGAGGCCTACGAGCCCTGGTTGCGGCATCTCGCCGCCAACGGAGAGACGGTCATCTTCCCCCGGTATCAGCGATCGAGCCTCGGGCGGCCCGATCGGGCGCTGGATCGCGCCCTGATGGGTATCCGGCGCGCCTTCCGTCTCGCTCCGGTGGCTGACGGGAGCCTGGTGGTGGCGGGGCATTCGGCCGGAGCGGCGCTCGCCGCCGACTATGCGGCAGGCGCCGCGCGGCGGCGCCTGCCTGCCGCCGCAGCGGTCTTTGCGGTGTTTCCGGGGCGGGCGATCCTCGGCTTTCCAGCGGGGATCCCGGCCGTTGACGCGGGGCGTATTCCGGGAGGGACGCGGTTGCTGGTGATGGCGGGAACACGCGACACCGTGGTCGGAGTGGCACCGGCCCGCACGCTCCTGACCTCTGCCTCTCGAGTGCCGCGGCGGCGCAAGGCGATCGTGATCCTCGACCAGCGCGGAGTTGCGGACCACTACGCACCGACGCGCTCGGGGCGAGCGATCCGCCGAACGTTCTGGAGGCGCTTGGACCGACTGTCGGTCACCGCGCGCCGCCGAGCCGGCTAGCTGGCGCAGCTTCACCCCGTGTCCGCGTTGGCACGCGGGCGCAGCGGGCAACATCGCCGGCATGGAACTTCGCACGCTCGGCCACACCGGCATGCGGGTCAGCCCGCTGTGCCTCGGAGCCATGATGTTCGGCTCATGGGGCAATCCGGACCATGACGACTCGATCCGGATCATCCGTCGGGCGCTGGACGCCGGGATCAACTTCATCGACACCGCCGACGTCTACGGCCGCGGTGAGTCGGAGGAGATAGTCGGCAAGGCGCTCGCCGACGGCCGGCGCGAGCACGTCGTCCTCGCCTCCAAGGTGCACGGCACGATGGGGGAGGACCCGAACCAGTTCGGCAACTCACGCCGATGGATCACGCGCGCGGTGGAGGACTCGCTGCGCCGGCTGCAGACCGACTGGATCGACCTCTACCAGATCCACCGGCCCGAGCCCGGCACCGACATCGACGAGACGCTCGGCGTCCTCACCGACCTGATGCGCCAGGGCAAGATCCGGGCCATCGGGTCCTCGACCTTTCCCGCCAGCCGGATCGTGGAGGCCCAGTGGGTGTCCGAGCGGCGGGGGCGCGAGCGCTTCCGCTGCGAGCAGCCGCCCTACTCGCTGCTGGTCCGCCAGGTGGAGGCCGACGTCCTGCCTACCTGCGAGCGCTACGGGATGGGAGTCATCCCCTGGAGCCCGCTGGCGGGCGGCTGGCTGTCCGGCCGCTACCGCAAGGACGCCGGCCAGCCCTCCTCGACGCGCGCGGAGCGCCTGCCCGAGCGCTACGACCTCTCGCTGCCCGGCAACCAGCGCAAGCTCGAGGCCGCCGACGCGCTCGGGCGGCTCGCCGACGACGCGGGAATGACGCTGATCGAGATGGCGCTCGCCTTCGTCATCCGCCATCCCGCGGTGACCGCGGCCATCGTCGGGCCCCGCACCATGGAGCACCTCGACGCCCAGCTGCCGTCGACCGGCGTGAAGCTGTCCGACGACGTCCTCGACGCCATCGATGAGATCGTGGCGCCGGGAACCAACGTGAACGCTGGCGACAGCGGCTGGCAGGACCCGGGGCTCGAGCCGTCGGCCCGCCGGCGGGCGGCCTGAGTCAGCGGGCCGGGGACGGCGAGGCCGACAGCTCGGTCTCGCGCAAGCGCTTGCGACCGTAGAGGAGGGCCTCGACGGCATCCGGCCGCAGAGGACGGGACAGGTGGAAGCCCTGTCCGAGCTGGCAGCCGGCCGCGACGAGCTCGTCGAGTTGGCGCTCGGTCTCGATGCCCTCGGCGAGCGCCTGGATCCCGAGGCCCCCGGCCATGCCGAGGATTCCGCTGATCAGACCGGCCCGGTTCGGAGCCGACAGCTGGTCGGCGAACCGCTTGTCCCGCTTCCTCGAGCTGGCGCGGGGAGACGTTGACGCCGACGATCAGGCGATCGGAGCCGGGCCGGCGACGCCGCCACTCCGTGACCTGGCGGAGTGCCTCGTCGAGCACCCATCGCCCGATGGCCACGATCTCGCCGGACTGCTCCGCGAGCTCGATGAACTGGAGGGGAGCGACCGCTCCGCGCCGAGGATGCGTCCAGCGCAGCAGCGCCTCCACGCCGGTCACTTTCCCGCTCGCGAGGTTCATGATCGGCTGGTACTCCAGCCGCAGCTGGTCCTCGGCCAGCGCGCGGCCGAGACTCGTGGACGAGCTCGAGCCGTTCGATCGCCTCGGAGTGCATCGCCGCCGCGAACACCCTGTGACCGCCCGCGGCGTTTCGCTTGGAGACGTACATGGCGAGGTCGGCGTCGCGCAGCAGGGACTCCGGAGTGCGGCCGGGACTCTCGAGCGCGATGCCGACGCTGGCGCGGACGCCCACCGAGCGCCCCCCGACCAAGGCCGGTGCCGCCAGCGCCAGCGCGATCCGCTCGGCGGCGAGGATCGCCGCGCGCTCGTCCGCGCCGGTCAGCAGCACCGCGAACTCGTCGCCGCCGAAGCGGGCCACGCTGTCGTCCTCGCGGAAGGCGTCGCGCAGCCGCTCGGCGAGCAGCTCCAGCAGCTCGTCGCCGGCGGTGTGCCCCAGGGAGTCGTTGATCGACTTGAAGTCGTCGATGTCGACGAACAGGACGGCCGCGCCGGCGCGGCCGCCCGCCAGCGCGTCGCGCAGGCGTTCGTCGAAGCGGTCACGATTCGCCAGGCCCGTGAGCGCGTCGTGCTGCGAGCGGTGCGCGTGGAGCGCGGCCAGCTCGGTGAACAGGTTCGCGACGCTCACGGTGGAGACCGCCTCCGCGTTCGAGACCACGAGGTCGTCGTAGCGCTCGGCGCCCCGGCGGGCGATGGCGGCGTGGCCGCTGTCGAGCAGGGTCGTCGAGGCGTTGAGGATCAGCCATCGCCCACTCCCGGGCAGGTGACCCACCGGTCGCCGCGCATAGAGCGCTCGCCCGTAGCCCAGGCGTCCGATGAACTCCGAGGCGAAGCGCTCGCGCGTCAGCATCTCCAGGCCGCCGTCCGGATGCGTGACGACGAGCGACGCGAGCTCCGGGTTTGCCTTGAACATCTCCGCGACCGCCGCGCACGGCGTGTCGGCGGAAACCACCGGCGTCGGCTCGGCGATGTCGGCCAGACGCGGCGGTTCGGCGGCTGAAGGGCGTTACCGACCGGCGAGCGCACACCCACCTATCGACCTCGCAGCCCGTAGCTGAACGTGGCGCCGCCGGTCGTTCGCACTGGACCCGTCGCGCGGGGGGACCAGGCCCGACGAATTGGGCGCTCAGGCGCCGGTGCAGGCGGGGCACGTCCCGCGCAGGACCACGTCGTGGGCGACGACGCGATAGCCGAGCCGTTCGCCGACCGCGTCGATCAATCGCTCGATCTCGGCGTCCTCGAACGGCGCGAGCTTCCCGCATACGTCGCAGATCGCGTGGTGGTGGTGCTCCCCGCTGGGATCGGCCGGCTCATAGCAGGCGGTGCCATCTACGTCGAGGCGGCGGACGAGGTTGAGCTGGGCGAGCACGTCGAGCGCGCGGTAGACACTGGCCAGCCCGACGCCCCGGTCGTCGGCGCGCAACCGGTCGTGGATCTGATTGGCGCTCAGGCAGCAGGGCTGATCAGCGAGCAGCGCCATCACCTCCTGGCGAGCACCGCCGGCGCGGTGTCCGGTACGTGAGAGCTCGCGCTGGGCGTGCTCGGTCCAGACGACCGGTGCGTGGTGGTGCGGCGTCGGCGCCATCGACTTGAATCGTACTCGGGATGACGATGAGAATCACTTTCAGTAGGCTCGATGCATGCTTCGACGCCCGACCCTCCTGGCCCTCGCGCTCGCGCTGGGAGTCGCCGGCTGCGGAGAGGCGGCGGGCGAACCGGGCACCGGGAGGGTCGGAGTGGTGAGCACGACGACGCAGGTGGCCGACATGGCCCGCAACGTCGGCGGCAACCGGATCGAGGTGACCAGCCTGCTGGCGCCCGGAGCCGATCCCCACGGCTACGAGGTGCGACCGCGCGACGTCGAGGCGCTGACCCGCGCCGAGACGGTGCTGCGCTCCGGCGGGGACCTCGACGAGTGGCTGGGAGAGGCGATCGAGGGCTCGGGCACCGAGGCACCCACGGTCGACCTCAGCGAGCGCCTGGCCCCCGGCGCGAACCCCGATCCGCACTGGTGGCACGACCCGCGCAACGCCCAGCGCGCCGTGGAGGAGATCCGCGATGCGCTGACCGCGGCCGATCCGGAAGGCCGGCGGGTGTATGCCCGCAACGCCGAGCGGTACCTCGGCGAGCTCGAGGCGCTCGACGCCGCGGTGCAGCGATGCCTGCGGCGGGTGCCGGCCGCGCAGCGCAAGCTGGTGACCACGCACGACTCGCTCGCCCACTACGCCGACCGCTACGGCCTCGAGGTGGTCGGCACTGTGATCCCGTCGTCGTCGACCGCGGGTCAGCCGTCGGCCGGAGCCACCCGCGACCTGGTCGAGACGATCGAGCGCGAGGAGGTCAGGGCCATCTTCTCCGAGTCGTCGGTCAACCCGAAGGTGGAGCGGGCGATCGCCGAGGAGACCGGCGCGAGGATCGGCACGCCGCTGTGGGCCGACACCCTCGGCCCGCCGGGCAGCACGGGCGCGACCTACGTCGGCTCGATCGCCGCCAACACCCGCGCGCTGGTCGACGGCTTCACGGGCGGCTCCGTGGACTGCCGGCTGCCCGCCTGACCGTGCCACCGCCCTTCGACGTCGGCTTCATGCAGCGCGCGCTGCTCGAGGTGCTCCTGCTCAGCGTGCCCGCCGGCCTCCTCGGGTCCTGGATCGTGCTTCGCCGCTTCGCCTTCTTCACCCACGGCGTCGGCACGGCGGCGTTTCCGGGCCTCGTGCTCGCCGGTCCGCTCGGCGTGGCTCCCCAGCTCGCCGCGATGGCGTCGGCGGTGCTCTACGCGTTCGGGCTCGAGCGGCTGGTCCGGGGCCGGGGCGTCGCTTCCGACGCCGCCACCGGCCTGCTGCTGATCGCCGCCCTCGCCCTCGGCGTCGTGCTGGCGTCCGACGTCTTCGAATCCGGCTCGGGCGTCGATCGCCTGCTGTTCGGAAGCTTGATCGGGCTCGAGGACTCCGACCTGTGGCTGACCGCCGGCGCCGCGGTCCTGGTGCTGGGCATCGATGCCGTCCTGGGTCGCACCTGGTTGGCCGAGGGCTTCGACGTGGGCGGTGCGCGGCGGCTCGGCCTCCGCGCCCGCGCCGGTGACACGCTGCTGCTGCTGACCATCGCGCTGGGCGCGGTCGTGGCGCTGGCCGCGGTCGGAGCGCTGCTGGTCACCGCGGTCTTCGTGATCCCGGCGGCGACGGTGCGCCTGGTCGCTCCGAGCCTGGCCGTGCTGCGGGTGGGCGCGGTCGCGCTGGCCGCCGTCGAGGGGATCGCCGCCCTGTGGCTCGCCTACGCGCTCAACGTCGGTCCGGGTCCCGCGCTCGCCGTCCTCGGCGGGGCGGTGTTCGCCCTCGTGGCGGCCGGCTGTGCCGCGCGCGCCGGTCTGCGGAAGACGAGGCTCCGGACGGGCGTGGCGGCATGAGCGCCGCCGTGCGGGTGAGCGGGTTGTCCGGCGGCTACGCAGCGGGGGCGCCCGTCCTGCGCGACGTCTCCTTTGCGCTCGGAAGCGGCTCGATCGCCGCCATCCTCGGCCCCAACGGCGGCGGCAAGACGACGCTCTTCCGGGCGCTGCTCGGCGAGCTGGCGCTGCGCGACGGCGTCGTCGAGCTGCCGGGTGCCGCCGCCTACGTGCCCCAGACCGACCGGACCCGCCTCGACTTCCCTCTCAGCGCGCTCGATGTCGTCCTGATGGGCGCCTACGCGCGCACCGCTCCGTGGCGGCGGATATCGCGCTCCGACCGCGCCCGAGGACGGTCGATGCTCGACCGCGTCGGGCTCGGCGATTCGGAGCGCAAGCGCTTCGGGACGCTGTCGGGTGGCCAGCGTCAGCGGGTGCTGATCGCTCGCGCGCTGTTGCAGGACACCGCGGTGCTGCTGCTCGACGAGCCGCTGAACGGCATCGACGGTGCCAGCGTCGCGCGGATCGAGGGGCTGTTCGGCGAGTTGCGCGGAGAGGGCCGCACGCTGCTGGTGGCAACGCACGACGTCGACCAGGCCCGGGGGTGGGACGCCGTCCTGTGCCTCAACGGCCGTCAGGTGGCCTTCGGCGTGCCGGCCGAGGTGCTCGATGCCCGCGTGCTGGAGGCGACGTACGGGTCGGAGCTGATCGCCGTCGACCAGAAGGGCCACGCCGTGACGGTCGACCACCACCGCCACCACGGTCATCGCCACTGATGCTCGACTGGCTGCTCGAGCCCTTCTCCGGGGCGATCATGCAGCGCGCGCTGGTCGAGCTCATGGTGTTGAGCCTGGCCTGCGGGCCGGTGGGCGTCTGGATCCTGCTCCATCGCCAGAGCTATGCGGCGGAGTCGATCACCCACGCCATGCTGCCCGGCCTGGTGGTGGCGGCGTTGGCGGGACTGCCGCTGGTCATCGGTGGCGCGGGAGGGCTGCTGGTGGCGGCCGGCTTCATCGCCCTCGCCGGTCGCGACCAGCGGCTGGGCGCCGACGTCGGCGTAGCGGTGGCCATCACCGGGCTGTTCGGGCTCGGCGCCCTGCTGGCGCTGTCGCCCGAGGTGCCGCCGCGGCTGCCCGAGTTGCTGTTCGGCGACCCGCTGGGCGTCACGTGGGGCGACGTCGCCGGCGCCGGAGCCCTCGTTTCCACCGTCATCCTCGTCATCGCGTTCGGGTACCGCGGTCTGGTTCTCTCCGCCTTCGACGAGACGGCCGCGCGGTCGCTCGGAGTGCAGCCCGGGCGCTGGAGCCTCGCGCTGCTCGTCGTGCTCGCGATCTGCACGCTGGCGGCGGTCGAGGGCCTGGGCAACCTGCTGGTGGTCGCGCTGATCCTCGCGCCCGGCGCGGCCGCCCTGCAGCTGGCCGAGCGGCTGCCGTCCGCGCTCGTCATCTCGGTGCTGCTCGCCGCCGGGTCGGGGATCCTCGGGCTGCTGGCCTCGTTCCACTGGGAGGTGGCGGCCGGTGCCGCCATCGCGCTCACCGCCGTCGTGATCTTCCTGCTCGTGCTCGCGCTGCCCCGGCGCCCGCGCGCGGGCGCAGGGCTGGGACGAGTCGCCGGCTGACCGCAGCGGGACGCTTCGCGCACTCGGGCGCTCGACTCGCGGCCCTGGATGGGGTAGAAGGACGCCATGGCCAACAACCCTCCGCTGTGTCCCGCCTGCGGGCAGCCGGCCAGCCCGGCGCTGCCGACCCACGACTACGACTGGGAGTGCCGCAACGACGAGTGCCCCCAGGAGGGCCTGCCCATCTCGGCCGAGGCGACTTCCTCGAGCTGAACCGAGTGAGCCGTCGCGCGTTCGAGGGCCCCGGACCGGGGCCCTCGTCGTGCCGGGACGGTTCTCGGAGACGGTCAGTCGGCGGGATAGACCGGCAGGGCGCCGAGCGAGATCAGCCGCTCGTCATCGGAGCGCGAGTCGCCCTCGGTGAAGGCGGTGACCCGATGCGTCACATCCGCTCCCGCCATGTCGGCGAGGCGCTCGACGGCGCCCATCGTGCTGCCGGTGGAGATCACCGTGTCGAGCACCGCCACGCGGCGGCCGTGCAGCCGGGCCGCCGATCCCTCGTCGAGGACGAGGATCTCCGGCTTGAGCGCGGTGATCGACTGCACCGGCACCGACAGCGCCGCGGATGGCATGTAGTCCCGCGAGCGCTTGCGGGCGATCACGTGGGGGAGGTCCAGCCGCTCCGCGACCAGGAAGCACAGCGGGATCGCACCGGCTTCGGGCGCCAGCAGCAGCTCCACGTCGTCGAGCGGGGCGAGGCGTGCCGCGAGGTCGTCGGCGCAGGCCCGCACCAGCTCGCGGTCGTTGAGGAAGTCCAGGTAGGCGATCAGGGTGTCGCCGGCCCGGCGCAGCGGGACCGTGCGCTCGAAGCCGTCGAGGCGCACGACGTAGGGCGAACCCTCGCGGATCGGGTTGGCCAGGTCACGAGGAGAGCTCACGGGCGAGGCAGGATCACAGAATTCCGAGCACGACGAGCAGGACGGCGGTGATCAGCACCGACACGACGATGGAGCCGAGGCAGCCGAGGCGGTTGGAGAAGAAGAAGAACATCGCCTCATGCTGCCCGGAGTCACGGGCGGGCAACGCCGGCGCTGCCGGGCGCGGGGGGGCGCGGCAGCGTCATCACGGGCGCCGCGTTGTGCGTTGAGCACAAAAACGCTGGGCCCGCTTAGGCCCCGAGCATGAGATGGCGGTCGGCGTGCTCTCTAGCCTCCAACTCATGACCCGATTCGAAAAAGGGGCGAACCTATTCGTGGTCATCGTCCCCTTCATTGCGTTCATCGCCGCGGTGGTCCTGCTCTGGAACCGCCTGGTCGACACGAGCGACCTCGTCATCTTCTTCGTCATGTACTGCGCGGCCGGGCTCGGCGTGACGATCGGCTTCCATCGTCTGCTCACCCACCGCGCCTTCCAGACGCACAAGCCGCTGCAGTACTTCTGGGCCATCCTCGGCCAGATGGCCGTCCAGGGCCCGGTCATCGACTGGGTGGCCGACCACCGCAAGCACCACGCGCACACCGATCAGCCCGGCGACCCGCACTCGCCGCACGTCGACCGTGAGGACGGCTGGAAGGGATCGCTGCGCGGCCTCTACCACGCCCACATGGGCTGGCTGATGATGAACCACGGCCAGGCGGCGCGCAGCCAGTTCGCGCGTGACCTGACCGAGGACCCGGGGATGCGCAAGATCAACCGCAACTTCCACTGGATCGTGCTCGGCGGACTGCTCATCCCGTTCCTCATCGGCTTCGCCATCGACGGAAACCTCCAGGGCGCCCTCACCGCGCTGTTCTGGGGTGGCCCGGTTCGCATGTTCCTCCAGCACCACGTCACCTGGTCGATCAACTCGGTCTGCCACTTCTTCGGACGCCGGCGCTTCGACGTCGAGGATCACTCCACGAACGTCTTCTGGCTCGCGCTTCCGTCCTTCGGCGAGTCCTGGCATCACAACCACCACGCCTTCCCGCGCTCAGCCGAGCACGGCCTGCGCTGGTGGGAGATCGACGTCTCGGCCATGATCATCAAGGGCATGCAGAAGGTCGGCCTGGCCTGGAACGTGACCATCATCACTCCGGAGCGCCAGCAGCAGAAGCTGGCCGCCGCGGCGCGCGACAAGGCCGCCGCCTGACTCCGGCCCAGAGGCGGGAGCCGCGCACGGGTCGCGCGCTTCCGCCCGCCGGCGTCCTGGGAATGGACGGCCGACGCGCGTGGGACCACTGACGCGCACGTACGACCGCTGACGCGCCACCTTTACCGCCTCGCGGCGGCCCTTGTAGGACTGGAGTCAGGAGGGGGAGCAGTCCGTTTCTGGCGCCCGCCGCGCCGAACGGACCGTGAAGGACTCGCGGGTGGGGAGGCCCGCGTATCCGCCGACGGCCTCACCGCAGACGACGACGTTTCGCCCTCGGTCGTCGCCTTCTGGCCGTAGGGCGGTTGTGCGTCGCCGCGCCGGGCAAGCTCGAACCTGCCCGCGACGGCTCGAGCGTTCGCCGAGCAGAGGAGCACGAAGTGGGTTTCGCAGTCAAGCGCCGGGGCCTGGGGGCCACGGCAATCCTGGCGGCACTGACCGCCGCCATCTTCGCCGTCATGGCGATCGCCGCCTCGATCGCCCAGGGGCAGGCCACACCCCCGGAGCCTGAGCGGCCGTCGGAGTACCAGGGCCATGGGTCCGAGCGCCACAATCTGCGGCTCGTCGGTAGTCATCCGCTCGACGGGCGCTCGTCCTACCAGCCGCTGACCCGTCGCAACGCGGTCAACGGCCGCTGGTACCTCTACGTCGGACACCATGCCGGCGAGGCGAGGAACTCTCTCACCGGGCAGATGGAGGACAACGGAACCTCGATCCTGGACGTGACGAATCCCCGTCGCCCCCGGCTGGTCCGTCACATCCCCGCCACCGACGTCGCCGGCGCACCGAACCAGCGGCAGGCGCAGATGGTCCGAGTATGTAACGGCATCGACCTGCCGGAGGGCGACGAGGACAAGGTCTACATGCTGCGCTCCAACGGCAGCGTCTCCCATGAGTTGTGGGACGTCACCAATCCGGCGCAGGCCACCCTCATCCGCACGCTCGTCTCCGGGCTGCAGGGCACGCACAAGAACGAGTGGAACTGCGAGAGCGGCCTGGCCTATCTCGTGTCGGGCGTCGAGGGTTGGGGCACCGAGCGCATGACCCAGGTCTTCGACCTGAGCGATCCCGACAACCTCGGTCCCGACAATGGGTTCATCCGCAACTTCGGACTCCCCGGCCAGCAGCCCGGCGGCTCCGATCCGACGTCGCAGTACGGCCTCCACGGCGGCCTGCAGGTCGGCAACCGGCTCTACAACGGCTACGGCACCAGCGCGAACGGCGTGTTCCAGATCCTCGACGTCGAGAAGCTGGTCACCGGTGCCGCGGAGCCGACCGACGAGAACCTGCTGTCCCCGCAGGTCTCGCGCATCAACCTCCCGCGCTACATGGGCGCGCACACCACCTTCCCGGTGCTGGGCATCCCCGTGCGGGCCGATCGCGACTTCTACTGGGACACGCGCGACATCGCGGTCATCTCCAACGAGTCGACCGCCAACGAGTGCCGCGAGGCGCACCAGCAGGTGTTCCTTGTCGACATCACCGACGAGCTCAACCCGTTCGGCATCTCGAACTACAAGGTTCCCGAGAGCGAGGGCAACTTCTGCGAGCGGGGAGGACGCTTCGGAGCCCATTCGTCGAATGAGAACTTCACCGACGAGTACTACCGGAAGATCGTCTTCATCGCCTACTTCAACGCAGGCATCAGGGCGGTCGACATCCGCGATCCGTTCAACCCTCGCGAGGTCGGCAAGTACATCCCGGCCACGACGGAGAACACCGCGGAGCGGTGCGTCGATCTCAACGACGACGACGTCGATGATCGCTGCAAGATCGCGATCCAGACCAACAACCTCGACACCGACGACCGCGAGTACGTCTACGCGGTCGACCGGGCCAACACCGGCGTGCACATCGTCACGGTCACCGGCGAGGCGCGGCGGATCATGGAATCGACAGTCCGGCCGAACCCGGACGACGAGACCCCGACCTTCGAGGAACTCGAGGGCGAGTAATGAAGATCGAACTGCCCGGGCCGCAGGTGGTCTGAGTGTGTGACGCCGAGGCCGCCCGGCGACGGGCGGCGTCGGCCGGAAGGGCTTGATCAGGGGCGGGGTGCCGGAGGTCCCCCGCCCCCCGGTCGTGAAGGGCGACGGCGCCGCAGGCGCTGCCGGGCGACGGCGACCAGCACGGTCGCGACGTCGGCGACGCACGCCCAGCCGTGGCCGACGGGACCGGTCAGAAGCCAGGCGGCGAGCCGGGAGCGCACGCCGCGACGGTATCGTCAGCGGAATGCCCGTCCCTGTGACCACCACCGTTTCAGACCTTCCCGAGTCGCGTGTACGCATCGACGCAGAGGTAGCCGCCACCGAGATCGAGAAGCGCGTCGCCCAGGCCGCTCGTCAGCTCGGCAAGAACCTCCGGGTGCCCGGCTTCCGCGCCGGCAAGACGCCTCCCGGCGTGGTGGTCAAGCGGATGGGACGCGAGGCGGTCCTCGACGAGGCGGTCCGCGACGCGCTGCCGAACTGGTACGCGGCGGCCATCGACGACGCGGCCGTCGCCGCGATCGGCGAGCCCAAGATCGACTTCGGCGAGCTGCCCAAGTCCGGCGAGCCGCTGCGCTTCTCGATCGAGATCGGCGTGCGCCCGATCGCCGAGCTGGGCGAGTACAAGGGCCTCGAGGTGCCGCGTCGCGAGCCGGTGGTCTCCGACGAGACGGTGCTCGCCGAGCTCGAGGAGCTGCGGCAGAAGACCGCGACGCTGGAGACGGTCGAGCGTGCCGCGCGCAAGGGCGACTACGTGGTGATGGACTTCGCCGGCTCGATCGACGGCCAGCTGTTCGAGGGTGGCGAGGGTCGCGACCAGATGGTCGAGCTCGGTGCCGGCCAGCTCATCCCCGGCTTCGAGGACCAGCTCGAGGGTGCGACCGCCGACGAGGCGCGGGTGATCAAGGTCACCTTCCCGGCCGACTACGGGGCTCCTGAGCTCGCCGGCAAGGACGCCGAGTTCGCCGTCGAGGTCAAGGAGGTCAAGGAGTCGCGGCTGCCGGAGCTCGACGACGAGTTCGCCACCACCGCCGGCTTCGACACGCTCGACGAGCTCAAGGCCGACGTGCGCGAGCGCAAGAGCGAGGCCGACCGCGCCGCCATCGAGCGCGAGTTCCGTCAGGCGGCCATCGACGCGGCGGTCGAGCGCGCCACCATCGAGGCTCCCGAGCCGCTGATCCTCTCGCATGCGCGCGAGATCTGGAATCAGACGCTGCACGCGCTCTCCCACCAGGGGATCGACCGGGAGACCTTCCTGAGCATCTCCGGGCGCTCCGAGGACGAGATCCTCGAGGAGGGCAAGGAGGATGCCCGCCAGGCGCTCAAGCGCGAGGCGGTGCTGGTGGCGATCGCCGACGCCGAGGGCATCGAGCCGACCGACGAGGAGCTCGTCGAGGCGCTGCAGCAGGCCGCGGAGCGCGAGCAGACGACGCCCGAGGAGCTGCTCGAGCAGCTACGCGGCAGCGGGCGCCTCGAGCAGGCCAAGGAGGAGCTGATCCAGCGCCGGGCCCTCGACGTGATCGTCGACTCGGCCAAGCCGGTCCCGGCACCGCCGGCCGACGAGGGAGACGGCGCCGAGGCGACCGTCACCGCTTCGGCCGACGCCTCCTAGCCGCACGCCGGCTTCGGCCTGGCAGCGGGGCGACCCCGTCCGTCGACGGGGTCGCCATTGATAGACTCGACCACGAGTGAGCGGCCTCGGCCGAGCGCCATGAAGGACTCGAGCAGAGCAAGCTGAAGGAAGCGAGACCGTGAGCCCACTGGTACCGATGGTCGTCGAGCAGACCTCCCGCGGGGAGCGCGCGTTCGACATCTACTCCCGCCTCCTCAGTGAGCGGATCATCTTCCTCGGCACGCCCGTGGACGATCAGATAGCGAACCTCGTCGTGGCCCAGCTCCTGCACCTGGAGTCGGAGGATCCCGACAAGGACATCTCGCTGTACATCAACTCGCCCGGCGGCTCCGTCTACGCCGGCCTGGCGATCTTCGACACGATGAACTTCATCAAGCCCGACGTGTCGACGATCTGCGTCGGCATCGCGATGTCGATGGGCGCCCTGCTGCTGACCGGCGGCGCGAAGGGCAAGCGCATGGCGCTGCCCAACTCGAAGATCCTGATCCACCAGGTCTCCTCCGGGTTCCAGGGCCAGGCGACCGACATCGAGATCCACGCCCGCGAGGTCATCGACCTGCGCCGCAAGCTCGACGAGATCATCGCCGACAAGACCGGGCAGTCGATCGACAAGGTCAAGCAGGACACCGAGCGGGACTACTTCATGAGCTCCGACGAGGCGAAGGAGTACGGCATCATCGACCGCGTCATCTCCTCGCACTGAGTCATCGGCGGGCCCGGTCCGTCGATGTTCGCAAGCGCGAGGGGGTGCCGGCCGTTGACCCAGGAGAGGATTCGATGGCACGCCCGACCGACTCCAACGAGCAGCTGCTGTGCTCCTTCTGCGGCAAGTCGCAGCGCCAGGTCAAGAAGCTGATCGCCGGGCCTGGCGTCTACATCTGCGACGAGTGCATCGACCTCTGCAACGAGATCATCGATGAGGAGCTGACCGCTCCGCCCACCTTCGACATCGAGAACCTCCCGAAGCCGCGGGAGATCTACGACGTCCTCAACGACTACGTGGTCGGCCAGGAGGGGGCCAAGCGCACCCTCTCGGTCGCGGTCTACAACCACTACAAGCGCGTGCAGCTCATGCATAGCGGCGACGCCGACATCGAGCTGCAGAAGTCGAACATCCTGCTGCTGGGTCCGACCGGCTGCGGCAAGACGCTGCTCGCCCAGACCCTCGCGCGCATCCTCAACGTGCCCTTCGCGATCGCCGACGCCACCGCGCTCACCGAGGCGGGCTATGTCGGCGAGGACGTCGAGAACATCCTCCTCAAGCTGATCCAGGCGGCCGACTTCGACGTCAAGAAGGCCGAGACGGGGATCATCTACATCGACGAGGTCGACAAGATCGCCCGCAAGGCCGACAATCCGTCGATCACGCGCGACGTGTCGGGCGAGGGCGTCCAGCAGGCGCTCCTGAAGATCCTCGAGGGGACCAGCGCCAGCGTGCCCCCGCAGGGCGGGCGCAAGCATCCGCACCAGGAGTTCCTCTCCATCGACACGACGAACATCCTGTTCATCTGCGGCGGGGCGTTCGCGAACCTCGACAAGGTCATCGAGCGGCGCATCGGCCACAAGGGCATCGGCTTCGGCGCGACCATCACGTCCAAGGCCGATCACAACACCGCCCGCCTCTTCGACAACTGCCTGCCGGAGGATCTCGTCCAGTACGGCCTGATCCCCGAGTTCATCGGCCGCCTGCCGGTCTGCTCGGCGGTGCATCAGCTCTCGCGCGACGATCTGATCACCATCCTCACTGAGCCGCGCAACGCGCTGGTCAAGCAGTTCCAGCGCTTCTTCGGCTTCGACGGGATCGAGCTGGTGTTCTCACAGGACTCGCTCAAGGCGGTCGCCGACCGCGCGCTGGAGCGAGAGACGGGTGCGCGTGGATTGCGATCGATCATCGAGGAGGTCCTGCTCGAGGTGATGTTCGAGCTGCCGTCGCGGCGTGACGTGACTAAGTGCGTGGTCACCCGCGAGACGATCGAGCGGGGCAACAAGCCCACGCTGGTCACGGTGGCGCCCGACAGCGACGCCGAAGCGCCCGACGCCAAGTCGGCCTGAGGGAAGCCCGCCTCCGCCGCGTGCGGGCCGGATCCCCGCCCGGGCCCGGCTCGTAGACTTGGCCGTCTGTTGAGCGAACTCGCATCCCGCACCCGCTACGAGCCCGTCGAGGCGGAGCCGCGCGTCATCGACGCCTGGCTGAAATCGGGCCTGTTCCATCCCGAGCCGGAGGGAACGCCGGACGAGAACTACTCGATCGCCATCCCGCCGCCCAACGTGACGGGCGTGCTGCACATGGGGCATGCGCTCAACGGGGCGATCCAGGACACGCTGATCCGCTACCAGCGCATGCGCGGGCGGCGGACGAAGTGGATCCTCGGAACCGACCACGCCGGCATCGCGGTGCAGACGCAGGTCGAGCGGGCGCTCAGGGCAGAGGGGACCACCCGCCAGGAGCTCGGCCGCGAGGCGTTCACTCAACGCGCCTGGGACTGGCGAGAGCGCTACGGCTCGACGATCATCGAGCAGATCAAGCGCCTCGGCGCCTCCTGCGACTACGAGCAGGAGCGCTTCACGCTCGACGAGGGCTACGTCAAGGCGGTCCTCGAGGTCTTCGTCGCCCTCTATCGCAAGGGCTGGATCTACCGCGACAACTACATGGTCAATTGGGACCCGGGCTCGCGCTCGGCGATCTCGGACCTCGAGGTCGAGGAGCGGGAGGTCACCGACACCCTCTACTTCGTCGACTACCCGCTGGCCAACGGGTCCGGCGCGGTGACCGTCGCCACCGTGCGACCCGAGACGATGCTCGCCGACACCGCGATCGCGGTGAACCCCGGCGACGAGCGCTACACGCGGCTGATCGGTGAGAGCGCCTTGCTGCCGCTGGTCGGGCGCCGACTGTCGATCATCGCCGACGACTACGTGAAGCCGGAGTTCGGGACCGGCGCGCTCAAGATCACGCCGGGACACGATCCCAACGACTTCGAGATCGGTCGCGCCCACGGGCTCGAGGAGCTGTCGGTGATCGGCGAGGACGGCCGCATGACCGAGGCGGCGGGGGAGGCCTACGCCGGCATGTCGGTTCTCGAGTGCCGCGAGGCCGTGGTCGAGGCGCTGCGCGCCGAGGGCAGGATCGCGCGCACGGAGCCCTACACCCACAACGTCCCCTACTCGCATCGCTCTGGCGAGCGCATCGAGCCGCTCGTCTCCCTGCAGTGGTTCATGAAGATGGACGAGCTCGCCGAGCCCGCCATCGAGGCCGTCGAATCCGGTCGCGTGAAGCTCCATCCGGATCGCTGGAAGCGCGTGTATCTCAACTGGATGAACGAGATCCGGCCGTGGTGCATCTCGCGTCAGCTGTGGTGGGGCCATCAGCTGCCGGTCTGGTATCGGGGCTACGAGACCTACGTCGGCACCGAGGCACCCGAGGGCGACGGCTGGGTCCGCGACCCGGATGTCCTCGACACCTGGTTCTCGTCGGCGCTGTGGCCGTTCGCGACGCTCGGCTGGCCGGACGAGACGCCCGAGTTGAAGGCGTTCTATCCCACCGACGTCCTCTCGACCGCCCGCGACATCCTCTTCCTGTGGGTGGCGCGGATGATCATGATGGGCCTCGAGTTCGCCGGTGACGTGCCGTTCACCGACGTCTACGTGCACTCCGTCATCCAGGCGCCTGACGGGCGTCGCATGTCGAAGTCGCTGGGCACCGGGATCGACCCGCTGGACCTGATCGTCGGCGGCCCGCGGCCGCCCGTCTTCACCCAGGGCGGCGAGTTCCCCGCCTACGGCTCCGACGCCGTCCGCTTCGGCCTGCTGTCGATGTCCTCCACCCAGGACGTCCGCTTCAACGAGGAGCGGGTCGCGCAGGGCCAGCAGCTCGCCAACAAGCTGTTCAACGCCTCTCGCCTGGTGCTCCTGCGCATCGATCCCGATGCGGAGCTACCGGCCACCGCGCCCGCTCCGAGCACGGTGGAGGACGCCTGGATCCTCTCGCGCCTGGAGCGCGCCAAGGCCGACATGAGCGCGGCGATCGAGTCCTTCGAGCTCCACCGCGCCGCCCTCGGGCTCTACGACTTCGTCTACGGCGATCTCTGCGACTGGTACCTCGAGCTGGTCAAGCCCCGCCTGTACGAGGACGACAACCGCGAAGTCAGCGACTTCGCCCTCCACGTCCTCGCCGAGACGCTCGCGCTGGCGCATCCCGTGATCCCCTTCGTCACCGAGGAGATCTGGTCGCACCTGCCGGGTCGGGAGGGGCTGCTGATGGCTCACGCGTGGCCGGCGGCGGACGCCTCGCGGATCGATCCGGCCGCCGAGGCGGAGCTCGACCGCGCCATCGAGGCGATCACTCAGTTGCGCGGCTGGCGCGACCGCGTGTCGGCGGCGCCCGGCCGGGCGGTGCCCGCGCGCCTCGACGCCGAGGGCTACGAGCGCACCCTCGCTCATGTCGCACGCCTCGCGCGGGTGGAATGGGTCGACGACGACCAGGCCCCGATCGCCGGCGTCGCCGTCCCGGGCGGCGTGGTGGCGGTCTTCGCGTCGGATGCGGTCGACACCGAGGCCGAAGCCCGGCGCACCGCCGCGCGGCGGGCCGACCTGGCCCAGGAGATCACTCGCGCCGAGTCCAAGCTCGCCAACCAGAAGTTCGTCGCTCGCGCACCCGCCCCGGTCGTCCAATCCGAGCGCGACAAGCTCGCCCGGCTGGTCGAGGAGCTCGAGTCGCTGGTATGAGCACCTGGACCCTGGAGCAGGCGCAGGACCACCTGCTCTCGCTCGAGTTGTTCGGCATGCGCTTCGGCCTCGAGCGCATGGACCGCCTGCTGGAGGAGCTCGGCTCGCCACAGAAGCGCCTCCGAGCGATCCACGTGGTGGGAACCAACGGCAAGAGCTCGGTGACGCGGATGGCCGCCGCCCTCCTCGAGGCGCACGGGCTCCGAGCGGGCGCCTACGTCTCACCTCACCTCGAGAGCTTCGCCGAGCGGATCCGCATCGGTGGAGAGGATCTTGCGCCGGAGGCCTTCGGAGCCGCGGTCCAGCGCGCCGCGGGAGCCGCCGCCCGGGTAGAGCAGGCGGCGCCGTCCGAGGGGCGCGTCACCCAGTTCGAGCTGTTGACCGCCGCCGCGTTCGACGAGATCGCCGAACGCGGAGTCGACGTGGCGGTCGTGGAAGCCGGCCTCGGAGGGCGCCTCGACGCCACCAACGTCCTGCAGGCGCCGGTCGCGGTGCTGACCAGCATCGGACTCGAGCACACGCGCTGGCTCGGCGACACCGAGGCCGCCATCGCCGGGGAGAAGCTCGCCGTCCTGGCTCCGGGCGCCACCCTGGTGTGTGGGCCGCTGGGTGCCGAGGCGATGCAGGCGGCCAGGCTGGCCGTCGGCGAGCGCCGCGGCGCCCGGATGGTCGCCGTGTCGGCGTCCGACGTCCACGCCGGGCTCGCCCTACCGGGCTATCAGCGCGGCAACTTCGCGATCGCCTGTGCGGCGGTCGAGACCCTGATCGGTCCGCTCGATCCCGCGGCCGTGCAGCGCGCCACGACCGACGGCGGAGTCCCCGGTCGCCTGCAGGTGATGGGCGAGGCGCCGCTGGTCGTCCTCGACGGTGCCCACAACGCGGCCGGAGTGCGCACCCTCGCGCGGGCGCTCGGCGAGCTGGTGGGGGAGCGGCCACTCGTGGTGGTGGCCTCCATCCTCGATGACAAGGATCCCCACGAGATGCTCGGCGAGCTGCTGCCGCGCTGCGTGGCCGCCGTGCTGACCCAGGCCGCCAATCCGCGGGCCCTGCCGGTCGCCGATCTGCTCGCCAGCGCGCCACGCGGGGACTGGGAGCTGCACGCCCGGGATGAGCCCCGACTGGCGCTGGATCTCGCCCGCGAGCTGGCCGGGACGCGCGGTGCGGTGCTGGTCACCGGCTCGCTGCACCTGGTCGGCGACCTGCTCGCCGATCCCCGCCATCGGGTGGTGTCAGCCCGGTGAGCGACGGCGGACCGAGCGTTCTTGCCATGATGGCTCTCGTCGCGGCGGTCGTCGCCGCGGTGATCCTCGTCTTCTTCAGCGCAGGCTACGCCCTCGGCCGCGCCTTCCTGTAGCCTCGCGCACCGTCTCGTGACCACTCTCGCCATCTTCGGGATCGACAACGACGCATTGAGTACGGCGGTCAACGTCCTGCTGCTCGTGCTGGTCGTCATCTGGTTCGCGCTCATCTTCTGGACGTTCACCGACGCGCGCCGCCGCATCGACGACCCGCTGCTGGTCGCGTGCGCGACGCTGGCGTCGATCTTCCCCTTCGTCGGGACGGTCGTCTACACGATCATCCGGCCGCCCGAGTACCTCGACGACGTGCGCCTGCGCGAGCTCGAGATGCATGCTGCCGAGGCCCGCCTGCAGGACTCCGACCACCACGTCTGCTCGCACTGCGGCCAGTCGGTGCGCTCGGACTACCTCCGCTGCCCCAACTGCGAGCGCCGCCTCAAGGACGCCTGCCGCAACTGCGGCAAGCCGCTCGAGCCCGACTGGCGGCTGTGCCCGTACTGCGAGACCGAGGTCCCGGGCGCCGCTCCGCTGCCTCCGGCGAGCACGGCGGCCACCCCCGCCGGCCGCCGCAGCCGGCGCCGGACCACCTCGGAGCGGTCCGCCACCGCCGAATGACGCGCGGTCGCATTCCGCGCCCGCGTTACATCTGATCGACAAGGAGACCTCATGGACCGGACCCTCATCCTGGTCAAGCCGGACGCGTTCGCGCGCAACCTCACCGGCGAGATCATCGCCCGCTTCGAGCGCAAGGGCCTGCGCATCGTCGCGCTCAAGCACATGACCGCCTCGCGTGAGCTCGCCGAGCAGCACTACGCCGAGCACGCCGAGCGCCCGTTCTTCGGCGAGCTGGTCGACTTCATCACCTCGGGACCGCTCGTCGCGATGGTGCTCGAGGGCGAGGACGCCATCCGCGCCGCCCGTCAGGTCATCGGCGCGACCAACCCGCTCGAGGCGACGACCGGCTCGATCCGCGGGGACTTCGCCGTCGCCGTCGGCCAGAACATGGTCCACGGCTCCGACTCGCCCGAGTCGGGCGCTCGCGAGGTCAGGCTGTTCTTCGGCGACATCTGATCCGCCAGGTGACCGCCGGGTCATCCGGAGCGCCGCGGTGATCCACGCCGGCGGCCGCGGTCACGACGCCGTCCCGGTGCAACCGGGCCGGCCCCCGCTGCTGCTGGCCTCGGCGTCACCGCAGCGGCGCGCGATCCTCCAGCAGGTCGGCATCGCCTTCACCGTGGAGCCGACCTCGGTCGAGGAGGAGTCCCGCGGCGAGCCGCGGGCGCTCGTCGCGCTCAACGCCCGGCGCAAGGCGTGCGCGCCCCGGGCGCCCGGTCGCCTCGTGCTCGGCGCCGACACCGTGGTCTCGGCCGACGGGCGGCCGCTCGGCAAGCCGCGCGACGAGCAGGAGGCGCGTGAGCACCTGGCGCTCCTGGGCGGCGTCGAGCACGAGGTCTGCGGCGGGATCGCACTGGTCCGCGACGGCGTGCTGGTTGATTCGGCGGTGGTCGTGACGCGCGTCTCGTTCCGGCCGCTGACGCCCGAGCTGCTCGACTGGTACGTGCGGCTCGGCGAGTGGCGGGAGCGCGCCGGCGGCTACGCGATCCAGGGAGCGGGCGCCGCGCTGGTCGCCTCGATCGCCGGCGACTACCTCAATGTCGTGGGGCTGCCACTGGTCCGGTTGCTGGAACTGGCTCCCGAGCTCTCTCCAGGCGTCTCGGACTGAACGCAAGCGCCCGGAGCGTCCCTGGAGGTTCGGTACACTCGGCCTCGAACGCGGTCGCCGCCCGGGCGTCATCGCTACGCCCGCCGTCAGGCCCCGCCTGGGCCTCCGTGCCTGCAAGTCCTCCCCGTATGGGTTATCTCTCCTATCTCACCGGATTCGGTGGCCGCGACATGGCGGTCGATCTGGGGACCGCCAACACGCTCGTCTACGTGCGCGGCCGCGGCATCGTCCTGTCGGAGCCCTCCGTGGTCGCGATCGACTCGCGCACCGGCGAGGTCCACGCGGTGGGCATCGAGGCCAAGCGCATGCTCGGGCGCACTCCGGGGACGATCCAGGCCATCCGGCCGCTGAAGGACGGCGTCATCGCCGACTTCGACGTGACCGAGGAGATGCTGCGCCACTTCATCCAGAAGGTGCACCAGAACCGCTGGGCGCACCCGCGCGTAGTGGTCTGCGTCCCGTCCGGAGTGACGGGCGTGGAGAAGCGCGCGGTGGAGGAGGCCTGCCTGTCCGCCGGCGCCCGCCAGGCGTATCTCATCGAGGAGCCGATGGCGGCCGCGATCGGCGCCGGGCTCCCGGTCGGTGAGCCGACCGGCAACATGATCGTCGACATCGGCGGCGGCACCAGCGAGGTGGCGGTCATCTCGCTCGGCGGCATCGTCGTGTCCGAGTCGGTGCGCATCGGCGGTGACGAGCTCGACGACGCGATCGTCAACTACGTCAAGCGCGAGTACAAGCTGCTGATCGGCCAGCAGACCGCCGAGGAGGTCAAGCTCGAGATCGGCTCGGCCTGGCGCCTGGTCGAGGAGGTGCAGGCCGAGATCCGCGGGCGTGACCTCGTCTCCGGGCTGCCCAAGACGGTGGTGCTGACTTCCGAGGAGGTGCGCGGAGCGCTCGAGGAGCCGCTCGCGCAGATCATCGAGGCGATCAAGGAGACCCTCGATCGCACGCCGCCCGAGCTGTCCTCGGATATCATGGACCGCGGCATCATGCTCGCCGGCGGCGGCTCCCTGCTGCAGGGGCTCGACGAGCGCCTGCGCGAGGAGACCCAGATGCCCGCGCACCGCGCCGAATCGCCTCTAACCTGCGTAGCGGTCGGGTCCGGCCGCTCGCTCGAGGAGTTCGAGACGATCCATCGCTCCAACCGCAACCGGACTCGCAACGCAAACCACCGGCGTCCCGCCAGACGCTGATCCACCTGCCACACATGGTCTGGAGCCTTCACCTGCATGCATGACAGAGCGGTACGCCGCCGGCGGGCGGTGCTGGCGGCCCTGGTGGTCCTCTCTCTCGGTCTTCTCACCGCCTACTTCGGTGAGTCGACGGGTGGCGCCCTGCATTCCGTGCAACGCGGGGTGACCGGCGTCATCTCGCCCATCCAGGAGGGCGCAAGCCGTGCGTTGAAGCCCGCTCGCGACCTGTTCGGCTGGTTCGGCGACACCCTCGACGCCAAGTCCGAGCGCGACCAGCTCAAGACCGAGCGCGACTCGCTGCGCCGTGAGGTGGCCGGGCTCGAGCTGCAGCGGCGCGACAACGAGCAGCTGCGCCGGCTGCTGGAGTTCAACACCGGCATCGGCGTCGATCGCTACGACCCGGTCAATGCGCGGGTCATCACGCGCTCGCCGAACCTCTGGTACTCGACCTTCCAGATCGATCAGGGCTCGTCGTCGGGCATCCGCGACGGCCAGCCGGTGGTCAACGGCGAGGGTCTGGTCGGAAAGGTCAAGTCGGTGTCCTCCGGCAGCGCCTGGGTCACGTTGATCACCGACCGCGAGTTCGGCGTCTCCGCCCAGGCCGCGCGCACCGGCGAGCCGGGCACCATCGAGCCCGCGGTCGGCGCGCCCGGCACGCTGCTGTTCGAGCTTGTGCCGCAGGGGCGCCTGATTCGCAAGCGCGACCGCATCGTCACCGCCGGGACCACCAGCCAGGAACTGCCGTCGCTGTTTCCGCGCGGCATCCCGATCGGCGCGGTCAAGCGGATCGACGAGGGCGAGGGGCAGCTCGACCGCAAGATCCACGTGACGCCCGCGGTCGACCTGCGGCGCGTCGAGTTCGTCGAGGTGCTGACCCGGGCTACCGGCGACCTGCGGGCGTCCACGCAGCCGTGACCCTCAACCGACAGGTCCTCACGCGACTGGCCGCCATCGGCCTGCTCGGCGGGCTGCTGCAGCTCGCGGCGGTCTCCCAGATCACGGTGTTCGGCGTTCCCGCCGACCTCGGTCCGCTGCTGGCCGCCTTCGTCGGCCTGCTCGGCGGCTCGCTGGCCGGCGCCGCGTTCGGATTCTCCTTCGGCCTGCTGATCGACGTGGCGCTGCTGCAGACGCTCGGCGTCACCTCGCTGGTGCTGACCGGCGTCGGATACACCGCCGGCCGGCTGCTCGAGCTGCGCGATCCGGCCCACGGCCTCGTGCCGGTGGCAGTCGCCGCGGCGGCGACTGCCGCCTACGCGGTGGCGGTCTCGCTGACGCAGTTCCTGCTCGGCGTCGAGGCCCCAGTTTCGATGCTGCTGATCCGTCAGATGCTGCTGGCCATCGTGCTCAACGTGCTGATCGCGCTGCCGCTCTACGGGCTGGTGCGGCGCCTGCTCGAGCCCTGCCTGCCCGATGACCCGCGGCGCCGGCGCCGGCGCGCCTACACGACCGGCGGGCTCAGCCCGATCTCGCGCGCATGAGCGGTAGGCCGAACCTGGAGAGCGGACGCCCCGCCATCACCCCGCAGCTCGCGTTGCGGGTGGCGGTGCTGGGCGGCGTCGCGCTGATCGCCTTCTCGATCATCTTCTTCCGCCTCTGGTTCCTACAGGTCCTGACCGGCGAGGAATACGTCTCCCAGGCGGCCGACAACCGGGTGCGCAAGATCACCGTGCAGGCGCCCCGCGGCGACATCGTCGACCGCGACGACAAGCCGCTGGTCCGCACCCGCGAGGCACCGGTGGTGCAGATCGTCCCCAGCGCCCTGCCCGAGCCCGAGCGCGAGGCGGCCGCCCGCTACTCCCGCCTGCGCTCAGAGGCCGAGCTGCGCCGGCTGGCCGCCGAACGCGACCTGCGCGAGCTCGACGAGCGTCGTCGCGCCGCCCGGCGCGAAGCACAGGAGTCCACCCCGACGCGCGCCGAGCAGGCCGAGCTGGCAGCCGTGGCGCGCGGCGAGCTGCGCGAACGCCGCAAGCTGGTGCGCGCCTCCCGCCGTGCCGACCCGGTGGCCGTCCCGCCGCTGCCCGACGACCCCCAGCTGCGGGCGGTCTACGAGCGGCTGTCCGACGTGCTGGACATCTCCACCCGCCGCATCCACGAGCGCGTGGTGGAGGGCATCGCCGAGGCTCCCTACGCCAACGTGACGGTCAAGACCGATGTCCCCAAGGCGGCCTACAACTACCTGCACGAGCGGCGCGAGCAGTTCCCCGGCGTCGAGCCGACCACCGTCTACCTGCGCGACTATCCCGAGCGCGAGATCGGCGCGCACAACTTCGGGACGGTGCGCGAGATCTCGCCCGAGGAGCAGAAGCTCAAGCGCTATCGCGGCGTCGAGCAGGGCACGCCGATCGGCAAGGACGGCGTGGAGGAGACCTACGACGAGTACCTGCGCGGCACGCCGGGCTTCGATCGAGTGATCATCGACGCCTTCGGCGAGCGCGACGAGCGCCGCCAGGTGACGCGCCGCGAGCCCCGGCAGGGCCACCGCGTGCGGCTGACGCTCGACCTCGACCTCCAGGAGGCGGCCCACGAGGCGCTGCAGCGGGCGATCGCTTCGGCGGCCTCCAAGGGCGCGCAGGCCGGTGCCTACGTGGCGATGAATCCCGAGAACGGGGAGATATACGCCCTCGGCTCCTATCCGAGCTTCGACGCCAACGTCTTCGCCCGGCCGATCTCGCAGTCGACCTACGACGGCCTGCGGTCCGAGGCCAACGGCTCGCCGCTGTTCAACCGCGCCATCGGCGCCGCCTATCCCAGCGGCTCGACGTTCAAGCCGATCACCGCGTTGGCGGCGCTGGACTCCGGCATCCTCACGCCGGGTCAGATCATCAACGACACGGGCTCCTTCGACCTCGGCGACCGCAAGCTCAAGAACGCCCGCGACGCCGTCTTCGGCCCCATCGATCTCAGCGAGGCGCTGAAGGTCTCCTCCGACGTCTTCTTCTACACCCTCGGCGCGCGCGCCAACGCCCGCGGCTCGGTCATCCAGCGCTGGGCGCGCGACCTCGGCTTCGGACGGACCACGGGCATCGACCTTCCGGGTGAGGTCGAGGGTCTCGTGCCCGACCGGCGCTGGCGCGATGCGGGCTACCGCCGCTACACCCGCTGCATCCGGCGCGAGAAGGTGCCCTCCGGCACCACCGCCGCCCTTCTGGCCTGCGGTGGCATAGAGCGCGGCTGGTCGCTGGGCGACAACGTCAACCTCGCGATCGGGCAGGGCGACTTCCAGGCCACGCCGCTGCAGATGGCGGTCGGGTACTCGGCGATCGTCAACCGCGGCGGAAAGGTCGTGCGACCGCATCTCGGTCTCGCCGTCGAGGACGGCGCCGGCCGGATCGTCGAGGAGCTCAACCATCCGCCGCGCCGCCGCGTCGACATCGATCCCGCGCACAAGCAGGCGATCATGTCCGGGCTCCGGCGAGCGGCGATGGAGGAGGGGGGCACCTCCTACGGCGTCTTCCAGGGCTTCGCGCGCGGACGGCTTCAGGTCTACGGCAAGACCGGCACCGTGGAGCGGCCGGGCCAGCCCGATCAGGCCTGGTACGCCGCCTACGTCCCACATCCGACGCGTCCCATCGTGGTGGTGACGACCGTCGAGCGGGGCGGCTTCGGCTCCGACACCGCGGCGCCGGCCGCCCGTCTGATCCTCTCGGAGTGGTTCGACCTCGGTGAGGACAAGTTCCGCGGCGGGGTGGCGACCGAATGACGCCGTCGACGTCTCCTCCGGTGACGCCGGTGCCGGCCATCCAGCCGGCCACCGAGCCGCCGCCGCCCGAGCTGCTCCCGCGCGAGTGGCGCCTGCGCCTCGATCCGCTGCTCCTGCTGGCCACTCTCGGGCTGGTCGGCTGCTCGCTGCTCGCCATCTCGGTGTCGACCACCGACGACGTCCCCGGCGATCCGCGCTACTACGTGATCCGCCAGGGCATCTTCGCCGCCTTCGGGCTCGTGGTGATGTACGGACTCTCGCGCCTGGACTACTCGCTCCTGCGGCGCCTCACCTATCCCATCTACGGCGTGATGCTGGTCTTCATCCTCAGCGTCTTCCCGATCGGCTCGGTGGTGAACGGGTCGCGCAGCTGGATCGAGCTGCCGTGGATCAGCATCCAGCCATCCGAGTTCGGGAAGCTGCTGCTGATCGTCGCGCTGGCCGGCTTCGTGGTCGAGCGGATGCGCCGCTTCGACCGCCAGACCACGGCGGGCGTGATGCTGCTCGGGCTGCTTCCGGTCATGCTCGTCATGCTGCAGCCCGACCTCGGCACCGCCATCGTCTACGTGGTGGCGACCGTCGCCGTCCTCTTCATCGCGGGTGCGCCGTTCCGGCACTTCGCGGCGTTGGGCGGACTGGCGGGACTGGCGATCGCGCTGACGCTCGTCGCGCTGCCCGCGGTGGGCGTCAGCGTGCTCAAGCCGTACCAGGTCGACCGCCTCACCTCCTTCATGGAGCCGGGCGGCGATCCCAGCGACGCCGGCTATCAGCAGGCGCAGTCCAAGATCGCCATCGGGTCGGGCGAGAAGACCGGGCGAGGCGTCGACAACGCGACCCAGACCGGGCTGGACTTCCTGCCCGAGCACCACACCGACTTCATCTTCGCGGTGATCGGCGAGACCTATGGCTTCGCCGGCTGCGCGCTCGTCCTCTCCCTGTACGCATTGCTCGTATGGCGAGGACTCCACATCCTGACCACCGCCAAGAACCTGTACGGAGCCCTCATCGCCGGTGGCGTCACGGTGATGATCCTCTTCCAGGTCTTCGTAAACGTCGGGATGACGATCGGGATCATGCCCATCACGGGCATCCCCGCACCGCTCCTGAGCTATGGCGGGTCTTCGCTGCTCGTCACTCTTATGGCCGTCGGCCTCCTGCAGTCCGTCCACGCGCAAGCGCGCGAGACGGCCGCCAGGAAGGGACGCGCCCCCCTTTTCTGATTGAGGTATCACTTTGAGAAAACAAGTTCTGGTGACCGTGGACCGCGGCGAGACCCGCGTGGCCATGCTGGAAGCCGAGGGCGATCCGTCGCCCGTCAAGTCGCGCCGTGGGCGGGCCCGCAAGCCCGGCAGCGGTGAGCCGCCGGCGGGCTTCCGCGTAGCCGAGATCTACCTGGAGCGTCGTGGCCAGCGCTCGATCGTCGGCAACATCTACGAGGGCAAGGTCGATAACGTCATTCCCGGGCTCGAAGCGGCCTTCGTCGACATCGGCCTCGAGAAGAACGGCTTCCTGCACGTAGACGAGGTCGTCATCCCGGGCGTCGACGCGGTCAAGCGCGGACGCGGCGGCGGTCCGCGCATCAACGAGCTGCTGCAGCCGGGTCAGGACATCGTCGTCCAGGTGGTCAAGGACCCGCTCAAGACCAAGGGCGCGCGCCTGTCGATGGAGGTCACCATCGCCGGCCGCTACATGGTCTACGCACCGACCGGCGAGGGCGTCGGCGTCTCGCGCCGCCTCGAGGACAAGGAGCGCGACCGGCTCCGCAAGGAGGCCAAGCAGCTGTCGCTCAACGGTGGCGGCGCGATCATCCGCACCGCCGCCCAGGGCGCGCAGCGCGAGGACTTCGAGCGCGAACTGCAGTACCTGTTCAAGCTCAACGAGGTCCTCCAGAAGCGCGTAGAGGACACTCCGGCGCCGGCCCTGGTCTTCCAGGAGGCCGACCTCTCGGTGCGCGTCGTCCGCGACATCTTCTCCGAGCACTTCGAGCGCGCGATCGTCGACGACCCGCAGCAGCACCACCGGCTGGTGTCCTTCTTCTCGCGTACGGCGCCGGAGCTCGTCGACCGCGTCGAGCTGTGGAACGAGGACACGCCTCTGTTCGAGGCCTATGGGGTCGAGCCGGTCATCGACGGCATGCTCTCGCGGCGGGTCAACCTGCCCAGCGGCGGCTACCTGATCATCGACTACGCCGAGGCGCTGACGGTGGTCGACGTCAACACCGGCTCGTTCACCGGCAAGGGCAAGCAGGCCCGGCTCGAGGACACGATCACCAAGACCAACCTCGAAGCCGCCGCCGAGGTGGTCCGCCAGCTGCGCCTGCGCGACATCGGCGGCATCATCGTCATCGACTTCATCGACATGGCCCGCTCGCGCAACCGCGAGGCGGTCCTGAAGACGCTGCGCGGGGCCCTGGACGAGGACCGCACCAAGACCTTCGTGGTCGAGATCTCGCCGCTCGGCCTGGTCGAGATGACCCGCCAGAACGTCACCGACGGCGTCCGCGAGATCATGACCAAGCCGTGCCCGACCTGCGACGGCGAGGGCGTGGTCAAGTCGGAGGAGACCATCGCGATCGAGCTGGAGCGCCAGCTGCGCCGGCTCGTCGCCGAGGACGACGCGGAGGGCGGCGAGGCGTACCTGGTACGCGTGAACCCGCGGGTGAGCGCCTGCTTCACCGCCGATGGCGCCCGCGTCCTCGCCGAGCTCGAGTCCGACACCGGCCGCTTCTTCCACTTCGAGGGCTCCGAGGGTCTGCCGCTCGACCACTTCGCGGTCACGCGGCGCGGCTCGCGCGACGAGATCATGGAGCAGGCGATCCCGTTCCGCGCGGGGGAGGAGGTCCACGTCGACATCGTCGAGCCGCACATGTACAACGTCGACGACGCCGTCGCCAAGGTCGACTCCTACATCATCGAGGTGGTCAACGGCATCGGCTTCGTCGGCCAGAAGAAGCTCGTGCTCATCGAGGAGGCCGGCCGCACCGCCGCACGCGCGGTGCTGACCGGCGAGGACGCCGAGGAGGCGGTACGCTCCGCACAGGAGCGCTCGGCGGCCGCCGCCCGCGCCCGTCGGGCCAGCCGTGGCCGGCGGCGTCCCGAGGCCGAGACGGCCTCCGGCTCGCCGGCGACGACGGACGAGGAAGCGTCCTCGGCTCATGCCGAGGAGGACCGCGATCCGTTCGCGGCCCAGGCGTCCGGCGAGGGCGTGGTGCCGGACGGCGCCGCGGCTCCGGAGGCCGATCCGGAAGCCGAAGTGGACGTCGCGGCGCCGAGCCGGCCGCACGGGGACGCGCTGTCCGAGGCGCTGCCCGAAGACGCCTCCGATGACGACGACGAGGACGCCGACGGCGAGGGAGACGGAGAAGCGGTAGAATCCCGTCCTCGGCGCCGCGGCCGCAGAGGCGGACGGCGCCGTTCGCGTGCGAAGGCAGAAGCCGACGGCGCGACCGAAGTCTCCGAACCGAGCGAGTGACCTGAGGCCATGCCCGACAGCGCCTATGCCGTGATCAGGACCGGCGGCAAGCAATACCGCGTAGAGCAGGGGACGACCCTGCTCGTCGAGCGGCTGACCGCCGACGAAGGCGCCACCCTCGCCCTGGAGCCGCTCATGGCGGCCAGTGGCGAGCAGACGCTTTTCAGCAGCGGCGATCTGGGACGCGTCCGCGTCGAGGCCACCGTGCTCGGCCACGAGCGCGGTCCCAAGATCCGCATCTTCAAATTCAAGCCCAAGCGCGGCTACAAGCGGCGCACCGGCCACCGCCAGGAGCTCACGCGCATCCAGGTGACCGGCATCGACCTGGGCTCCCAGGCGTAGCGCCGGAAAGCGAAGGAGACGACCAGATGGCACACAAGAAGGGCCTCGGCTCCAGCCGCAACGGCCGCGATTCGAATCCGCAGTTCCTCGGCGTGAAGATCTTCGCCGGCCAGGTGGTCACGGGCGGCGAGATCATCGTCCGTCAGCGCGGCACCCGCTTCAAGCCGGGCACCGGCGTGGGGATCGGAAAGGACGACACCCTGTTCGCCAAGGCGCAGGGCATCGTGCAGTTCCGCGAGAATGCTCGCGGGCGCTACGTCTCGATCCAGCCGGCCGCTACGCCGGAGTAGCTCGGCGCAGCCGGTGGATGGTCACCGGCGGCGCGCTACCCGGTAAGGCATCCACTTCCCAGTCCACGCGGGCCTGTTCGACGAACAGGTCCGCCGTAGCCCGCCCCGGATCGGCGATCCAGATCTCTCCGGTGGTGACCAGCTGCGGCAACAACTCCAGCAGCTGGTCGATGTTGCGTTGCTCGTAGAGCACGTCTGAGGCCAGCACGAGGCTCCACGGCCCGCGCTCGACCAGCGGTACGGGCTCGGCCCAGGCGCAGACCAGCGTCTCGACCTCCACGTCGTTGCGGCGCGCGTTGGCGGCCGCGAAGACGATGGACTCCGGCGACCAGTCGGTCGCCACCACCCGGCCGCCCGCCATCGCGGCGGCGATGCTGGGCAGACCCAGGCCGCAGCCGAGCTCCAGTGTGGGCTGGTTGCGCAGCGCGCGTCCGAGCACGGCGCGCGCCAGCGCGCGCGAACTCGGCCACAGCTCCGCCCAGTAGGGCAGGAACTCCTCGTGCTCGAAGGCGTCCTCGTCGAGCAGCGCCTCGCTGTTGCGCGGCCGCTCGATGAGGATCTCGTGTCCGGCGATGCCGACCGCCTCCTCAACGGTGCCGGTCATCACGTGTCCTGGGAGGTCGGGCGCACGAGGATCTCGTTCACGTCCACGTGGGGCGGCTGGGACACCGCGAACATGATCGCTCCCGCGATGTCTTCGCCGGCCAGGGCGTGGTCGGGACGGTCGTCGAAGAACGGGGTGTCGACCATGCCGGGATTGATCAGCGTCACGCGCACGCCGGTGCCGTTGAGCTCGAGCCGCGCCGACTCGCCCATCGCGCTCACCGCGAACTTGGTCGCCGAGTAGAGCGACCCGGGCAGCGCGCGCCGGCCCGCGACCGACCCGGTCAGCAGCAGGTGGCCGCGGGATTCCTTGAGGGCCTCCATCGTGGCGCGAATGGTCAGCGCGGCGCCGTAGACGTTGGTCAGCACCATCGACTTCCAGTGCTCGGGAGTCGACTCGGTGAAGCCGCGGGGAGCTCCGAAGCCGGCGTTGGCGAAGACCACGTCGAGACGCCCGAAGGAGTCCAGCGCCCGGCCGACCATCGCCTCCTGCTCGCTCCACTCGCCCACGTCGCAGCGCACCGCGAGCGCGCGCTGGTTCCCGCCGAGCTCCGCGGCCAGGTCGGCCAGGCGGTCCTGCGAGCGGGCGGCGAGCACCACCCGGTAGCCGGCGCGGGCGGCGTGACGGGCGGTGGCGGCGCCGATGCCGCTCGACGCGCCGGTGATCAAGAAGACGGGATCGTCGGCCATGGGACTCCTGGAGGTTCGAGGATGGGTGGGCGGCTGACGGCTCCGCCGGCGGCACTCCGACGAATCCCGGCTTGGCCGGACGCATCTAGAGTGCGACGCATGTCCGCTCACCTCTACCCGATCGCCGTGCGCTGATGCTCGCCGACCGGGCGCTCATCGAGGTGCAGGCCGGCGCCGGCGGCAACGGCTGCCTGTCCTTCCGCCGCGAGGCGCACGTCCCCAAGGGCGGTCCCGACGGCGGTGACGGCGGCAAGGGCGGCGACGTGATCGTCTTCTGCGACGACTCGTTCCGCGACCTGCAGCGCTTCAAGCGCAGCGCCCACCACCGGGCTGCCCGCGGCGGTCACGGCGAGGGCAACCAGCGCCACGGCGCCGACGGCGACCCGATGATCATCCGCGTGCCGCCCGGAACGCAGGTCAGCCGCTGGGACGGCACCCGCTACGACATGGTCCGCCCCGGTCAGCGCGTGGTGATCGCCGAGGGCGGCGGCGGCGGCCGCGGCAACCGGCGCTTCGCCTCCTCGGTGCGCCAGTCGCCCCGACTGGCCGAGAAGGGGCTGGCCGGGGAGGAGGGCGCCGTCGAGCTGCACCTCAAGCTGCTGGCCGACGTCGGGCTGGTCGGCCTGCCCAACGCTGGCAAGTCGTCGCTGCTGACGCGCATGACCAGGGCCCATCCGAAGGTCGCCGCCTACCCGTTCACCACGCTCGAGCCGGTGCTCGGCACGCTCGAGGCCGGCGAGCGCCAGCTGGTCATCGCCGACATTCCCGGCCTCATCGAGGGCGCCAGTGACGGCGCCGGCCTCGGGCACGAGTTCCTCGCCCACGTGGAGCGCACGCGACTGCTCGTGCACGTGGTGGAGCTCGCTCCCCTGGATGGCTCGGATCCGGTCGAGAACCATGCCGTGATCGAGCGCGAGCTCGCCGAGCACGACCCCCGGCTGGCCTCCCTGCCGCGCATCCTGGCGTTGTCGAAGGCCGACCTCGTCCCGGTCGGCGGCATGGACGACCCGCGACGCGAATGGGAGGAGCGGCTCGGACCCGACGTTCCGGTGCTGGTCACCTCGAGCGCTACCGGCGAGGGGGTCGAGGCGCTCAAGAAGGAGCTGCTGAGGCTGGTCCCGCTGGTGACCTCCGAAGTCACCGAGGGCGCGGGCGAGGATGACGTGGCCGAGTTCCGCGTCTTCAAGCCCGCGGCGCGCAGTGCCTTCTCGGTCGAGCGCGATCCCGACACCGGTGGCTTCATGGTCACCGGCGAGGCGGTCGACCGGCTCATCGCCCGCCACGACCTCGAGAACGAGGAGGCCCTGGCGCACGTCGAGCACCGGCTGCGCCGGATGGGCGTGCTGGCGGCGCTCGAGGGCCATGGCTTCCGGGCCGGCGACGATGTCGAGATCGGCGGCATCATCTTCGAGCTCGACCCCGAGTCGTAGGCGGCGCCGTGCCGGTGGTGGTCGTCAAGCTGGGCTCCTCGGTGCTCGCGGAGGACTCCGGCGAGCTGCGCATGTGCGTCATCGAGCGCATCTGCGACGAGGTGGCGGCCCTGCACGCCACGGGCGTCGACGTGGTCGTCGTCACCTCGGGAGCCATCGCGCGCGGCATGCGACTGCTCGAGCTGCCGGTGCGGCCGGTGGCCATCGAGGAGCTGCAGGCGGCCAGCGCCGTCGGTCAGGGCCGCCTCTATCGCACCTACGACGAGCTGCTGAGCCGTCGTGGCGTGCGCCCGGCACAGGTGCTGCTCACCTTCTTCGACATGAGCGCGCGGACGCACTACCTCAACGCGCGCCGCACCCTGCGCAAGCTTCTCGAGTGGCGGATCGTCCCCGTGATCAACGAGAACGACACCACCACCACCGACGAGATCTCCTTCGGCGACAACGACTTTCTCGCCGCGCAGGTGGCGATGCTGGTCGGAGCCGACCTGCTGATCCTGATGACCGACCGCGACGGCCTGTTCACCGCCGATCCCCGTGTCGATCCCGACGCTCGGCTCGTCGAGCAGGTCAGCGACTACGAGGAGCTCAACCACCTCGACATCGGCCACGCCACCTCACCGCTGGGCTCCGGCGGCATGCGCTCGAAGGTGGTCGCGGCGGAGATGTCGACCGCCGCGGGCATCCCGTGCGTGATCGGCAACGGCTTCAAGCCCGGAGTCATCGAGCGCGCCTGGCGGGGCGCCTCGGCCGGCACGCGCTTTCCGGCCCGCCCGATCCGGGTGCCGAGCTTCAAGCTGTGGCTCAAGTACGCCAAGCCGAGCCGCGGGTCGGTGGTGATCGACACCGGTGCCGAGCGGGCGCTGCGCGAGGGCGGGACCTCGCTGCTGCCGGTCGGGGTGGTCGGCGTAGAGGGCGGCTTCGACGCCGGCGACGCCGTCGACGTCCGCACGGCGGGTGGACTGCCGGTCGGCAAGGGGCTCTGCAACTACTCGGCGCCCGAGCTGCGCCGGGTGATGGGCATGAAGTCCGGCCAGGTGCGCGAGGTGCTTCCGCGCGCCACCGACGAGGCCGTTCACCGCGACTACTTCGTCCTGGCCTGAGCCCGCGCGGGCCCCGTCGGGCCGTGTCCGCTGGACCGCCCGACTCCGCTGGACCGCCTAGGATTGCCTCATGGCCGTGACTTCCGCATCGCCCGTCGCCTCGCCCGCCGCCTCGGTGGGCGAGGTGTGCCGCGCAGCGCGCGCGGCGGCCCGGTCGCTCGTGCGGCTGGACTCGGCGACCAAGGACGCGGCGCTGACTCGCCTGGCCGACGCTCTGCTCGAGCGAACTCCTGAGATCCTCGCTGCCAACTCGCTCGATCTCGAGGCCGGCCGCGCCGCGGGGCTTTCCGAGGCTCTGATGGACCGCCTGGCGCTCGACGAGGCGCGGGTGGCCGGGATCGCCGACGGCGTGCGTGCCGTGGCCGCGCTTCCCGATCCCGTCGGTGAGGTGATCGACGGGCACCGCCTGCCCAACGGCCTCGATGTTCGCAAGGTCCGGGTGCCGCTCGGAGTGGTGGCGGTCGTCTACGAGGCGCGTCCGAACGTGACCATCGACGCAGCGGCGCTGTGCCTGAAGTCGGGCAACGCCATCGTGCTGCGCGGGTCTTCCTCGGCCGCGCACTCCAACGCGGTGCTGGCCTCGGTGGCGGCGGACGCGGTGGCCGCGGCGGGGCTGCCGGCGGCGGCGGTGTCGCTCGTGGCGGGCGGCGGCCGTGAGGAGCTCGCCGAGCTCGCGACCCAGGAAGGCGTCGTCGACCTGATCATCCCGCGCGGGGGAGAGGGCCTCAAGCGGGCGCTCAGCGCGGTGGCGACCGTTCCGGTCATCTACGCCGCATCGGGCAACTGCCACGTCTACGTCGACGCGGGCGCCGACCTCGACATGGCCGAGTCGATCGTCGTCAACGCGAAGACCCACCGCCCGGGCGTATGCAACGCGGCCGAGACGCTGCTGGTCCACGCCGACGTCGCCGGCGAGTTCATGCCGCGCGTCGCGCGCGCGCTGATCGCGGCCGGCGTCGAGCTGCGCGTCGACGAGCGCGCCGCCTCCGCGGCGGGAGAGCTCGGATCCAAGCTCTCCCGCGCGTCGGAGGCCGACTACGCGGAGGAGTTCCTGGCGCTGGTCATGGCGGTCGGCGTGGTCGACTCGCTGTCCGACGCGCTCGACCACATCGAGCGGCACGGCTCCGGGCACTCCGAGGCGATCGTCACCCGCGATCGCGACGCCGCTCGTCAGTTCCAGCTCGGCGTGGATGCCGCCTGCGTCTACGTCAACGCCTCCACGCGCTTTACCGACGGTGGCGAGTTCGGCATGGGCGCCGAGATCGGCAACTCGACGCAGAAGCTGCACGTGCGCGGTCCGATCGCCCTGCGCGAGCTGTGCACGTTCAAGTATCTGGTCGAGGGCTCCGGTCAGGTGCGCATCTGACGACGCCCGGTCGCGTCGCCGTGATGGGCGGGACCTTCAACCCGCCTCACGTCGGCCACCTGCTGTGCGCGCAGGAGGCCGTGCTCGAGCTCGGGCTCGACGAGGTCGTCCTCATCCCGGTCAACGCCCCGCCGCACAAGCCCAACGACGGCGATCCCGGTGTGGCGCACCGGATCGCGATGTGCGAGCTGGCGGTTACCGGTGAGCCTCGTCTGGCCGTATCCACCATCGAGGCCGAGCGTCCCGGCCCGTCGTACACGGTCGATACCCTCGAAGCACTGCATGCGTCACGACCCGGGATCGAGCTGACCTTCATCGTCGGAGGCGACATGGCCGCCGCGCTTCCGTCCTGGCGAGATCCCGAGCGGGTCGTCTCGCTGGCGCAGCTCGCCGTCGCCGAGCGCGAGGGAGTCGGCCGGCAGCTGATCCTCGAGCGTCTGTCCGCGGTCGCGGGCGCCGCCGATCGAGTCCGGTTCTTCGACATGCCTCGGCTCGACATCTCGTCGAGCCTGATCCGGCGACGGGTCGCGGCCGGCCGGCCGATTCGCCACCTCGTTCCCGACGGGGTCGCCCGATACATCGAGCGCGAGGGCCTCTACGGCGCCTCGCGGACAGGAGTCATCCAGTGAGCAGCGCATCACCACCGACGACCGACGCCGATCTGATGGCCGAGCAGATCGCCGCCTACGCCGCCGACAAGAAGGCGATCGACCTGACCGTGCTCGACGTGCGCGGCATCCTCGGCTACACGGACTTCTTCGTGATCTGCACCGGTAACACGGAGCGCCAGGTCAAGGCGATCCACGACGGCATCAACGAGTCGATGAAGAAGGAGCGGGGCGAGCTGCCGCGCCGGGTCGAAGGGCTTCCCGAGGCACGTTGGGTGCTGCTGGACTACCTCGACGTCGTCGTCCACATCCTCACGCCGGAGGCTCGCGAGTACTACCGTCTCGAGCAGCTCTGGGGTGAGGCTCGGCGCCAGGACGTCGAAGTCGACGACGACGCGAGCTGAGCCGCGCGGTCGGTGCACGCACGGCCCGGGATGGAGCTAGAGGGACTCGAACCCTCGACCTCTTGGCTGCCAGCCAAGCGCTCTCCCAACTGAGCTATAGCCCCAAGCGGATCGGAGTGTACAACCGTCTCCGCGGCCCGGCATTCCGGTCAGCGGCCGCGCCGGCGCGGAGGATCGCTCGGGATGAACTCGGGCACGCCGAGCTCGGCGTCGCCGGTCGAAGACGGCAGCGGACGCGCTCGCTCCGCCCGCTCGGTCACCGGGCGCCCCGGAGCCGCCGTCGCGTCGCCGCCGCCGTCGACGGCCGATGCCCGGCGCACGAGCGCGCGGTGGGCCTTGGCGATGTCGACGAGCAGCCGCTCGGCGTTGGTGTTGAGCGACCGGCTGAGCTGGCGCAGGTTCTCGGTCAGCTCGCCTCCCTGCGACAGCATCTCCTCGGCGGCGACCCGCCCCTGGCGCAGCTGCTGGCGGGCGGCGTCCTCGCCACGCCGGCGGATCTCGGCCGCCTCTCGCTCGGCAGCCTGACGCTGCGTCTCGGACTCGGCGCTGACCGCCGCGGCCGCCTCGGCGGCCGCCTGGCGGGTCTGCTCGGCCTCCTGGCGGATCTGCTGGCGGACCTGCTCGGCCTCCTGGCTCGCTGCCTGCCGGATCTCGGCGGCCGACGCCTCGGCGTGCGCCAGCGTGGTCTCGGCCTGCTGCAGCACGCCTTCGGCCTTGAGCCTCACCTCGTCGAGGAAGCGGGCAGCGTCGGCCTCGGCCCCACGCCTCTGCGCCGCGGCGTCGCTCTCCGCGCCGGCCCGCAGGCCGTCAGCCTGCTGGCGCGCTTCGGCGAGCAGCTCGAGCGCCTCGGCCTCGGCAGCGGCCACGCGCTCGGCGCCGGCGCGATCTGCTTCGGCGATCCGCTCGTGAGCCCGCCGCTCGCTTCCCACCCGCAGCTCTTCGGCGGCACGCTCGGCGGCCTCGACGATCGCCTGCACCTGGAGGCTCGCGCGATGCGTACCGGCGGCGGTCGGGGCGTCCTCGCGCGGCTCACCGGCGATCGGAGGGGTGGCGGGATGCTCGTCCATGCCCGAAGGCTACGTCGGCGCCGCGAGAACCGCGCCGCAGGCCCATCGGGAGCTCCGCGGGCGGCGCTCCAGACCGGTCGGGCGACACCATGGCTCGGTAATCTCGGGCGCTCATGACCGACGCCCGCTATGACCCGCACGAACTTGAACCCCGCTGGCAGGCGGTCTGGGAGTCGGAGAAGACCTGGGAGGTCTCCAACGACGAAGCGGGCGGCGATGGCGAGTCCTCCTATGTGCTCGAGATGCTCCCGTACCCCTCGGGCGAGCCCCACATGGGTCACCTCAAGGTCTACTCGGTGGGTGACGCCATCGCCCACTTCCACCGCCGGATCGGTCGTCGCGTTCTCCACCCGATGGGCTACGACGCCTTCGGGCTTCCGGCCGAGAACCACGCCATCAAGACCGGTGTGCACCCGCGCGTCTCGACCGACGAGTCGATCGCCTCCTTCCAGCGCCAGTTCCGACGCTGGGGCATCTCGATCGACTGGTCGCGGGAGTTCGGCACGCATGAGCCCCGCTACTACCGCTGGACCCAGTGGCTGTTCCTGCGCATGTACGAGCGTGGCCTGGCCTATCGCAACGAGGCAGCCGTCAACTGGTGTCCGCAGGACGCCACCGTCCTCGCCAACGAGCAGGTGATCGACGGGCGCTGCGAGCGCTGCGGCTCCGAGGTCGAGGTCCGGCAGCTGGAGCAGTGGTTCTTCCGGATCACCGACTACGCCGACCGGCTGCTCGACGATCTCGACACCATCGCGTGGCCCGAGAACGTGATCACGATGCAGCGCAATTGGATCGGGCGCTCCGAGGGAGCTGAAGTCGTATTCCGCTGTCCCGAGGTCGACGCTGACTATCCCGTCTTCACCACCCGTCCCGACACCTTGTTCGGCGCGACGTTCTTCGTCATGGCACCGGAGCACCCCGACGTCCTGCGGCTGGTCGCCGGGACCGAGCACGAGGCGGCGGTGCGCGACTACGTCAACCGCTCGCTGACCAGCGGGCAGGAGGATCGTGGCTCTCTCGAGCGCGTGAAGACCGGTGTGCCGCTGGGCCGGACGGTCATCAATCCGGTCAACGGCGAGCGCATCCCGATGTATGTCGCCGACTACGTCCTCATGGACTACGGGACCGGCGCGATCATGGCGGTGCCCGCCCACGACGAGCGCGACCACGAGTTCGCATCCACCTTCGGCCTGCCCATCCGTCGCGTCGTCGACGGCGGTGACGACCTGCCCTACAAGGGCGACGGGCCGATCGTCAACTCGCATGAGCGCTTCAACGGCCATCACAACCGGGCCGCACTCGAGCAGATCGTCGACTGGCTCGACGAGCAGGGCCTGGGGCACCGTTCGATCAACTACCGCCTGCGCGACTGGCTGCTGTCGCGTCAGCGCTACTGGGGCTGCCCGATCCCGATCGTCTACTGCGACGCGTGCGGCATCGTGCCCGTGCCGGAGGACCAGCTCCCGGTCGAGCTGCCCGACGTCCAGGACTTCGCGCCCAAGGGGCGCTCTCCTCTGGCGGCGGCGGAGGATTGGGTCAACACCGAGTGCCCGTCGTGTCACGGGCCGGCCTGCCGCGAGACCGACACCATGGACACATTCGTGGATTCGTCCTGGTACTACGTCCGCTACTGCGATCCGCACAACGATACGGCGCCGTGGGATCCGCGGGCGGTGGCCCAGTGGATGCCGGTGGACCAGTACATCGGTGGCGTCGAGCACGCGATTCTGCACCTGATGTATGCGAGGTTCTTCACCAAGGCCCTTGCCGACATGGACCTGCTGCAGGCGCAGGAGCCGTTCCGCGCGCTGTTCACGCAGGGGATGATCACCCGCGACGGCGCGAAGATGTCGAAGTCCAAGGGCAACGTCATCTCGCCGGCGTCCTACGTCGAGCGGTATGGCGCTGACACCACCCGCTGTTACGTGCTGTTCATCGGCCCGCCGGACCAGGATGCTGACTGGTCCGATGAGGGCGTCGAGGGCGTACACCGTTTCCTCAGCCGACTTTGGCGACTCGGCCTCGAGGTCAGCGCGCAGGGAGAGCCGCATCCTCCGGCGTCGGATCCCGGGGCCCAGGGCGACGATCTCGAGCTCCTCCGCAAAGCGCATTGGGCGATCGAGAAGGTCACGAATGACATGTCCGGCCGCTTCACGTTCAACACCGCCATCGCGGCGGTGATGGAGCTCGTCAACGAGTGCTATCGCCGGCGCGAGACGGTGCGCCCGGAGTCCCTGCATCTCGCGACCGCGACCGCTGCGTCGCTGATCTTCCCCTTCGCCCCGCACTGCGGCTCTGAGGTCTACGACCGGCTGACGGGCGACCGGGTGTGGGAGCAGCCGTGGCCCGCGGCCGACCAGGCATTCCTCGAGCGCGACACCTTCGAAGTCGTGGTGCAGGTGAACGGGAAGGTCCGCGACCGGCTGCAGGCGCCGTCGGATTCGAGCCGGGAGCAGCTCGAGGCACTCGCGACGTCGAGCCCTAAGCTGCGGGCGAACATCGACGGCAAGGAAGTGGTGCGCGTCGTGGTGGTCCCGGGAAAGCTCGTCAACTTCGTCGTGCGCTGACTCTTGGCCTCGGCGCCGTGGATCGCCGTCGTGGGTCCGGGAGCGGCCGAGCCGGCCGACGCCGACCGAGCCGAGGCCGTCGGAGCTGCCGTGGCCGAGGCCGGAGCGGTCCTCGTCTGCGGCGGCCTCGGCGGGGTGATGGAGGCGGCCTGCCGGGGCGCCATCACCGCCGGCGGCCTCACGGTCGGACTGCTTCCCGGCGATGATCGCGGTGCTGCGAACCGGTGGGTGGAGGTGGCCATCCCGACCGGACTCGGCGAGGCTCGCAACGTCCTGGTGGTCCGTGCCGCCGAGGCGATCATCGCCATCGGAGGTGGCTGGGGGACGTTGTCGGAGATCGCGCTGGCGTTGCGCGCGGGCAAGCCGGTCTACGGACTGGAGAGCTGGACGCCGACGCCTCGCGGTCGCGACCAACCGGGACCGATCCCCGCCGAGACCCCGGAGTCGGCGGTGCGGGCTGCTCTCGAGGCGATCCGAGCGTTGTGACATGGGACGCAGGATCGGTGCGGTCAGGAGTTCCGGGCTTCCTTTGAGGGTGCCGGTGCAGATCTGACGCACAATCGGCACTGACCACACCTGACTCACGCGTGGTGGCGACCTAGCGTGGCCGGGGTGCCCGATCTCCGCATCCGCCAGCTGGTCGTCTACGCCGCGATCCTCGGTGTAGTCGCCTTCCTGGGCGCGCGGTGGCTGCAGCGCGACGGTGCCGGAGTTACGGCGGAGAAGGTCCCGGCACCGGGCATCCGGGTGCAGACGGCCCGTGTTGGACGCCTCACCGTGCATGTGGCCGGAGCGGTCCGGCGTCCAGGCGTCTATCGCCTGGCGGGCGGGTCGCGCGTGCATCAGGCGGTCGACCGCGCCGGCGGGCCGACTCCGCGGGCGGACACCACTCAGATCAACCTCGCGGCCAAGGTCGAGGACGGCCGCCAGGTGCTGGTGCCGGAGCAGGTGGCGGCGAGCACCCCTCCCGGCCCGGCGACGGGGTCCGGTGCCACGCCCGCTTCTGGAGCGCAGACGCCGGTCAACCTCAACACCGCGACGGTCGAACAGCTCGACTCTCTCGACGGGATCGGTCCGGCGACGGCCCAGCAGATCGTCGAGTTCAGGGACGCCAACGACGGATTCGGTTCGGTCGAGGAGCTCGGTGACGTCCCGGGCATCGGTGACAAGCGGCTGGCGACCCTGCGTGAGCAGGTTCGCCTTTGACACACCCGCCGCTCGACCGGCTCCGTGACCTGGGCGACCTGCTGCGCCGGCATCCCCGGCATGTGATTCTCGCCGGGATCGTCGTGGGGTTGCTGTCGGCTCCGGGGCCGCCGTGGCTCGTGGCGCTCGGAGTGGCTCTCGCGGCTCTGGCCGGCGGCAGCCTCCCGGTCGCCTCGCTCGCCGCCCTGAGCGTGATGGCCGGCGTGGGGTGGGGGCACGAGCGCCTGGCGCGAGACGGCGAGTCGTTCCTGAGCCGGTCGAGCGGCGTGGTCCTGTCCGGGAGAGTCGTAGTCCTCGAGCCTCCACGCGAGCGAAGGTCCGGCGGCTCGAGCTTCCGCGGCCGCTGGCTCGACGGTCCCGCACACGGCGAATCGGCGGTGATCCGCATGCCGAGTGCGCCGCGGACCAGACCGCCCGCAGCCGGGGTCTTCCCGGCGACTCCACCGCCGCTCATGCCGGGAACGGTGCTCAGGGTGACCGGAAGCACCGCGCCCTTGGCGGAATGGGAGTCCTTCCAGCGCCGTCGCGGAGCCCGTGCCGCGATCGCCGTCCGCAGCGTCGCTGCGACCGGTGATCGGCGCCCGGGAGTCGCGGGACTCCTCGACCGAGCCCGCGACCGGAGCCGCACCGGTCTGTCGTCCGCGGTGCCGGGCGAGGAGGGAGCGTTGCTGCGCGGCATGGTGCTCGGCGAGGACGACGCCGTGTCCGAGGCGACGCGAAGCGACTTCCGTGACTCCGGGTTGGCCCATCTGCTCGCCGTCAGCGGTCAGAACGTGATGCTGCTGGCCGCTCTGGTCATCGGTGTGGCGACGCTTCTCGGGGCGCCGCTCAGGCTCCGGCTCGCGGCTGCGCTCGTTCTCGTCCTGCTCTACGTGCCGCTCGCCGGCGGTGGTCCATCGATCCAGCGAGCCGGTGTCATGGGCGCCGCCGGACTGGTCGCCGCGCTTGCGGGCCGTCCGGCCGCTCGCTGGTACGCCCTGCTGCTCGCCGCCGCCGCGACGCTGGCGGTCAGCCCTCTCGCCGCCGGCGACCCGGGCTGGCAGCTCTCCTTCGCGGCGGTCATCGCGCTGCTCGCCGGCGCCGCGCCGGTCGCGAGCCTCCTCACCCGCTGGAGGCTGCCGCGCCCGCTGGCTGAGGTGACCGCGATCACGGCGCTCGCCACCCTGGCCACCGCGCCCCTGCTCGCGCACCACTTCGGGGAGCTGTCGCTGGTGTCCCTGCCGGCCAACGTGCTGGCCGCTCCGGCGGTGGCTCCGGTGATGTGGCTCGGAATGCTGGCCGCCGCGGTCGCTCAGCTGGATCCCGCCTTCGCGGAGCCGCTCACGCTCCTCAACGTCCGGCTCGTCGCCTACATCGAGTGGGTCGCGCACGTCGCCGCCGCCGTCCCGAATGCCACCGTGCCGGTCAGCTCGTCCGATCCCCGGACGCTGATGGCAGTCGGGATCGTGAGCCTCGCGGTCGGTGCCATGTTGCATCCGGCCACGAGGCGGCAGGCGGCGCGATGGCGCGCCGTCCGAGCGGAGTCCGGCCACCTCAGGGCGAAGACCGGCTCCGTGCGACGCCGGCTGCGTTCGCTGGCTCCGGTTCCGGTGGTCCTGGCAACCCTGGTCGTCGTCGCGGTGATGGTCTCGAGAAGCCGTTCGCCGGAGATCGCCGCCGGAGAGCTGGTGGTGTCCTTCCTCGACGTCGGACAGGGGGACGCCACCTTGCTGCAGACCCGCGAGGCCGCGGTGCTGGTCGACACCGGCCCACCGGACGGCCCCATCCTGGAGCGCGTCGCCGATGCCGGTGTCGACCGGCTCGACGCGCTCGTCATCACGCACGCCCAGGCCGATCACGAGGGGGAGGCGGTCGCGGTGGTGTCCCGTCTGCGGCCGCGCCTGATCGTCAACGGCGGCGTCGGCTGGCCGACAGATGTCCAGCGCTCACTCGAGACGGTCGCGAGGTCGGCCGGCGCTGAGGTGGTGCCGGGCAACGCCGGCCAGGCCATCGCTCTGGCCGGGATGACGATGGACACCCTGTGGCCGCCGCCGGTCGCACAGCCTGACATCACGCAGGACCCCAACGACCGCGCACTGGTGGCACACATCCGCCACGGCACCTTCGACCTGCTGCTGCCGGCCGATGCCGAGTCCGGGGTGCTGGCCCGGCTCGATCTCCCACGCGTCGAGGCGCTCAAGGTCTCGCACCACGGCAGCGAGGATGCGGGCCTCCCGGCCGTCCTCGCTCGGCTGCAGCCGAGCGTGGCCGCGATCGAGGTGGGCCGGGGGAACTCCTATGGGCATCCCGCGCCGACCACGCTGAGGGCGCTCGAGCAGGTTCGAGAAGTGGTTCGCACGGACCGGGACGGAACGGTTCGGCTCCACGTCCGCGATGGGGTGATGCGGCTGGCACGCTGACCCATCCCGCTCGGCGGCAGCCATCGGCGACATCCCGTCCGGCGACTATCCTCGCGGCCGTGCCGAGCTTCAAGCCCGCCTACCTGATCCATGGCGACGATCACGGGCGGGTGTCGGAGCGTCGCTCGCGCCTCCGAGCGCTTGCGGAGACCGAAGCCGGCGTCAGCGGCGTCGAGCTGCTCGAGGGTTCGGCCTGTACCGCCGCCGCCGTGGTCGACTCACTGTCGGCGATGACCTTTGCGCTCGGCCGCCGCTTCGTGATCGCCGACGGTGTCGAGCGCTGGAAGGAGGCCGACGCCGCCGTGGTGGCCCCGCTGCTGGCGGGATTGGATGCCGACGCGCTCACCGTCGCGTTCTTCGCCCGGGAGGAGGGACGCAACACGGCTCCCGAAGGCCTGCACAAGGCGATCAAGGCCGCCGGTGGAGTGGTCGCCGCCGAGATCACCGTCAACCCGTGGGAGCTTCCGCGCTGGGTCGTCACGCACGCGGCGACGCTGAAGCTGGAGATGGACTCGCAGACCGCTCGGGTGTTGGTGGCGCAGGTCGGCGAGCGCCAGCAGCGGCTGAGCCGGGAACTCGAGAAGCTCGCCCTCGAGTACGGCGCCGGTGCGTCGATCGACGCCGACGCCATCGAGGCATCATGCGCGACCTCGTCGGAGCGGCGCGTGTGGGCGCTGGCCGACGCGCTGGTGGCCGGCGACGCGCCGGCGGCGTCGGCGATCCAGCTCGAGTTGCGCGCCCAGGGCGAGCGGCTGCCCGGACTGCTCAACGCCGTCGTCCGCAAGCTGCGCGACGCGGTCGAGGTCGCCGAGGCGCTGGCGTCGGGCCAGCCGCCGGCTCAGGTCAAGAAGGGCCTGCGGATGAAGCCCAAGGCGGCCGACCGCCTGATCGCCGACGCGGGCCGGCGAGAAGTCGGCGCGTTGCGCCGCGCGCTGGTCGTCATGGCCGACCTCGAGGTCGAGAGTCGGGGCGGAGGCCAGACAGCGCTCAGCGAGGAGACGGCTGCGGTCCGCGCCGTGCTGGCCGCGACCGCTTGAGTCCGCATCCGGGCAGCAGCTGCCGGGCGAGCGCCCGAACGACCCTGGAGTCGCTCAGGCGGAGCTGTCGCTGCTGCGCAGGCGTGCTGCGCGAGTCTTCTTGCGGGCGCCGTTGTTGCGATGGATCGCGCCGCGCTTGATGGCCTTGTCGATCAACTGGACAAGGCGGAGCTGCTCGGTGTCGGCGAGCGTCTCGTCGCCACCCTTCACCGCATCTTCGAGGCGGCGGAAGTACGTCTTGATCGCGGAGGTGTAGCGCCGATTCTCGAGGCGCTCACGCTCGGAGCGCAGAATGCGCTTCCTCTGGGAGTGAATGTTGGCCATAGAAAAAGGCCACGGGCACGAGCCCGCAGCAGGCGCGTACTATAGCGATCCCGGTGACTCAAGAGCCCCCCTCCCAGGCGGTCCCGCCGGCGGAGGCAGCGGGTCCGCCCGTCGCCGGCCCGCCCGTCGCCGGCGCGCCGGGCCGCAAGCTCGCGATGCAGACCGCCCTGTTCTCGCTGCTGACCGGGTTCTCGCGCGTCGCCGGCCTGGCTCGCGAGGTGGTCGCGGCCGGCTACTACGGCACGTTGGCCGCGATGTCGGCCTTCCAGCTCGCGTTCCTGGTGCCCAACCTGATCCGCTCGCTGTTCGCCGACGCGGCGCTGTCGGCGGCGTTCATCCCGGTGTTCACCGAGCTGCTCGAAGATGGCAAGCGACGCGAGGCGTTCCGGCTCGCCGGCGCGATGTTCGGGCTGATCCTCGCCGTCCTCGGGACCATCACCGTCCTGATGTTCGTGCTGGCGCCGGTGCTGATCCCCGCCATCACCGGATCGGAGTTCGACGCCGGGCTCGACCTGCTCACCACCGGGCTCTCGCAGGTGATGTTCCCGATCGTCGTTCTGCTCGGACTCAACGGGCTGGTGGTCGGGGTGCTCAACGCGCACGACCACTTCTCGATCCCGGCGCTGGCGCCGGTGGTGTGGAACCTGGTGATCATCGTCGCGCTGGTCGCGCTCCAGGGCTTCTTCGAGGGCGACGACCGCATCTACGCATACGCGATCGGCGTGCTGGTCGGCACCGTGGTGCAGCTGGGCATGTCGCTGGCCGCGTTCAAGTCGATCGGCTTCAGCATGCGGATCTCCTTCGACTGGCGCGACCGCCGGATCCGCCAGATCCTCGTCCTCATGCTCCCCGTCACCATCGGGCTGGGCCTGATCAACTTCAACATGCTGGTCAACGGCATCCTCGCCTCGGAGGTGTCCGAGTCGGCCTACGCGGCGATCAACTACGCCTTCCGCATCTACATGCTCCCGCAGGGCATGTTCTCGGTGGCGGTCGCCACGGTGCTCTTTCCCGCTCTCTCGCGGCTCGCGACGCGCGGCGACGTCGCCGGGCTGCGCGGGGTGCTCGGCACCGGCACCCGGCAGATCGCCCTGTTGCTCATCCCCGCCACCGTGGCCACGCTGGTGCTCGCCGAGCCGATGACCCGGCTGGTCTACGAGCGGGGCGAGTTCGGCACCGAATCCACCGCGATGGTCTCCGAGGCCCTGTTCTGGTTCTCCTTCTCGCTGCCGTTCTCCGGCGTGAACCTGCTGCTGACACGCACCTTCTTCTCGCTCCAGCGGCCGTGGATGCCGACCGCCCTGGCGGCGTTCACGCTGCTGGTCAACGCGGCGGTCTCGATCGCCCTCTATCAGCGCTACGGGATCGCCGGGATCGTGTTCGGGACGGTCGTCTCGAGCATCGTCATGACCGTCGGTCAGGTGCTGGCCCTGCGCCGCCAGCTCAACGGCCTCGAGCTCGAGCGGACCCTGAGGGCCTGCGGGCTGATGCTGGCCGCCTCGGCGCTGCTGGGAGCGGTCGCCTACGGAGTCTGGTGGGGGCTCGACGAGGCCTTCGGGCGCTCGCTGCCCGCACAGCTGCTCAGCGTCGGTCTCGGCGTGGTCGCCGGGACCGCGGTGTACGCGGCGATCCTGCTGGCGCTGCGCGTGCCGGAGGCGCGCGACATCGCCGGGATGCTGGGAGGGCGGCTGCGCCGGAGGCGCGGCGCCTAAGCTGCGCTGCGCCCATGGCCGACCAGTCGCACATCCGCAACTTCTGCATCATCGCCCACATCGACCACGGGAAGTCGACGCTCGCCGACCGCATCCTCGAGATGACGCACACGGTCGACCCGCGCACGATGCGAGCCCAGCTGCTCGACTCGATGGACCTCGAGCGCGAGCGCGGCATCACCATCAAGGCGCGGGCGGTACGGGTCTTCTACGCCGCCCGCGACGGCGAGACGTACCAGCTGCACCTGATCGACACGCCCGGCCACGTCGACTTCTCGTATGAGGTGTCGCGCTCGCTGGCCGCCTGCGAGGGCGCGCTGCTGGTGGTCGACGCCTCGCAGGGGGTGGAGGCGCAGACGGTCGCCAACACCTACCTGGCGATCGACTCGGGTCTCGAGCTGATCCCATGCATGAACAAGCTCGACCTGCCGGGCGCCGAGCCCGAGCGGGTCTCCGAGGAGATCGCCGAGCTGCTGGGCGAGTCCGCCGACGAGGTCCGCCGCATCTCGGCCAAGACCGGCGAGGGCGTGCTCGACGTGCTCGAAGAGCTCGTCGCGCGGGTTCCGGCGCCGACCGGGAAGCGTGAGGCTTCACCGCGCGCCCTCATCTTCGACTCCGAGTACGACCAGTACCGCGGCGTGATCGCCTACATCCGCGTGGTCGACGGCACCTTCCGCAAGGGCGAGGTGATCCGCGCGATGGCCGCCGCCACGCAGGCCGAGATCGACGACATGGGCTTCTTCACCCCGCAGGAGACGCCGGTGAAGGACCTCAGCGCCGGCGAGGTCGGCTATCTGATCACCGGGATCAAGGACGTCAACATGCTGCGGGTCGGCGACACGCTGACCACGCGCGCGAACCCCGCCACCGAGGCGCTGCCCGGCTATCGCGACGTCAAGCCGATGGTCTTCTGCGGGCTGTTCCCGATCGACTCGGACCGCTACCCGGACTTCCGCGACGCGCTGGAGCGCCTGTCGCTCAACGACGCCGCCCTCATGTGGGAGCCGGAGAGCTCCGACGCCCTCGGCTTCGGCTTCCGCTGCGGCTTCCTCGGCCTGCTGCACATGGACATCGTGCGCGAGCGCCTCGAGCGCGAGTACGACCTCGAGCTGATGGCGACGATGCCGTCGGTGGAGTTCGAGATCACGCTGACCGACGGCGAGGTCATGCAGGTCCACAATCCCGCGGAGATGCCCGACCCCGCGCGCATCGCCGAGGTCCGCGAGCCGGTGGTCCGGGCGTCGATCCTGACGCCCAAGGAGTACATCGGCCCGATCATGGAGCTCTGCCAGGAGCGCCGCGGCCAGCACGTCGGCATGAACTACCTGTCCTCGGAGCGCGTGCAGCTCATGTACGACCTGCCGCTGGCCGAGATCGTGCTCGACTTCTTCGACCAGCTCAAGTCGCGGACCCGCGGCTACGCGTCGCTGGACTACGAGCCGGCGGAGCTGCGTCCCTCCAAGCTGGTCAAGCTCGACGTCCTGCTCGGCGGCGATCCGGTCGATGCCCTGTCGATGATCGTCCACACCGACAAGGCCTACGAGGCGGGTCGGTCGCTCGCCGAGAAGCTGCGCAAGAAGATCCCGCGCCAGCAGTACGACGTGCCGATACAGGCCGCCGTCGGCGCGAAGATCATCGCCCGCGAGACGGTCAAGGCGTTCCGCAAGGACGTGACCGCCAAGTGCTACGGCGGCGACATCTCGCGCAAGCGCAAGCTGCTCGAGCGTCAGAAGGAGGGCAAGCGCCGCATGAAGCAGGTGGGACGCATCGAAGTGCCGCAGGAGGCGTTCCTCGCGGTGCTCGAGCTCGGCGACGACGCTCGTTGAGCAACCCGCGGCGCTCCTAGACTTCTGCGGGTGCTCTCTCCCCGACAGGAGCTGCTGCTCGCCAAGGTGGTCGACGGCTTCGCCGCCAACGGCATGCCCGTGGGCTCCAAGGCGCTCGCCGAGGATCCGGACGTGGCGTGCGGTCCCTCGACGGTCCGCAACGAGCTGGCCGTCCTCGAGGAACTGGGGCTGCTCGCGCATCCGCACACCTCCGCGGGTCGGGTGCCGACCGACTCCGGGCACCGCTACTTCGTCGACCACATCCTGCCGCGCCGGCGCGGGGGAGAGCTCGCGGCGCGACCGGCGGGCCAGCTGTCGCTGGTGCGCCGTGAGATCGACGAGGCGATGCGCACCACCAGCGAGGCGCTCTCCCAGGTCACCAACCTGCTGGCGATCGTCTCGGCGCCGCCGATCCACGGCACCACCATCCGTCACATCGAGGTCCTCCTCCTCCAGCCGCAGGTGCTGATGGTGGTGGTGATCACCTCCACCGGAGGCGTCACCAAGCGGGTCTTCACCTTCGACAGGCCGGTCGATCCGGGGCTCGCCCAGTGGTCGGCGAGTTTCCTCAACGAGACGCTGGTCGGCCTCGGGATCGGCGCGCGGATGTTCAACTTCCGCCTCAACGACGCGGCGCTCGGGCCCACGGAGCGCGCGTTCGTCGAGAGCATCCGGCCGGCGTTCACGCAGCTGGAGCAGACGGCGGGCGACGACCTCTACGTGGAGGGCGCCGCGCGCCTGCTGGCGGAGTGCCGATGGCAGGACGTGTCCCAGCTCAACGCGCTGATGGACCTTCTCGAGCACAAGCGCTCACTGCTGGGCCTGTTGAAGAACGCGCTCGGCGAGCGCGAGGCCTACGTCCGCATCGGGAGCGAGAACACCGATCCCGCCCTGCAGACCCTGGCGCTGGTGGCGGCCAACTACGGTCTCCCGCAGCGCAACCTGGGCACCGTGTCGGTGATCGGCCCCACCCGCATGGACTACGCCCTGACCATCCGGGCGGTGCGTGAGACGGCTTTCCAGCTCTCACGCTTCGTCGAAGACGTATACGAGGACGCTTGATGCCCCGCGACTACTACGAGGTCCTCTCCATCGGCCGTGACGCCGAGGAGACGCAGATCAAGAAGTCCTTCCGCCGCCTTGCGCGCGAGCTGCACCCGGACCAGAACCAGGACGACCCCGAGACCGAGGAGCGCTTCAAGGAGCTCGCCGAGGCCTACGAGGTGCTGTCGGACCCCGACAAGCGCAAGCTCTATGACTCCTACGGCCACGACGGCCTGCGCAACCGCGGGCAGGCTCCGAACGCCGACGGCTTCGGCTCGGTGTCGGACATCTTCTCGGCCTTCTTCGGGGGCGGCGGCTTCGAGTCGGCCTTCGGCGGCGGCGGCCGGCGACGCGGTGGCCCGGCTCCCGGTGCCGACATCGCGGTCGGCGTCGACATCGACCTCGCCGAGGCGGCGACCGGCAAGACCGTCGAGGTCTCCTTCGACGCCGACGTCCGCTGCGGCACCTGCAGCGGAAACGGCGCGGAGCCGGGCACGCCGATCGTGACCTGCGAGCGCTGCGACGGCGCCGGGCAGCTGCAGTCGGTGGCTCGCACCCCGTTCGGCCAGATGGTGCGCGCGGTCGTCTGCGACGTCTGCGAGGGCGCCGGCAAGGTGCCCGAGCAGCCGTGCCACACCTGCCGAGGCCGCGGGATGAAGCGCGAGACCCGCACCCTCGACGTCGAGATCCCGGCCGGCATCGACGACGGGCAGCGCATCCGGCTCAACGGACGCGCCCATGGCGGATCACCCGGCGGCCCCGCGGGCGATCTCTACGTGCTCGTCCGGGTCCGCGAGGACGAGCGCTTCCTGCGCGAGGGCGACCAGCTGGTGACGGTGATCGACGTCCCGGCGCCCTTCGCCGCGCTCGGCACCACGATCGACGTCCCGACGCTCGACGGCAGCACCGCGGTCGAGATCGAGCCGGGCACCCAGCCGGGCGAGATCCTCACCCTGTCGGGCGAGGGGATGCCCCGGCTGCGGGGCGGACGCCGCGGCGACCTCCAGGTCGTGGTCAACGTCTCCGTCCCCCGCAAGCTCGACCGTCGTCAGCGCGACCTGCTCGAGCGCTTCGCCGAGACCCTGCACGACGGCAACCAGGCCTCCGACGAGGGGATGCTCTCCAAGCTGCGGCGCCTCGTCAGCCGCGGATGATCGCCCTGACGGTGCGCGTCGCCGCCGAGCGCGCCGAGATCGTCCTGGTCGAGCTGCTCGAGCTGGCTCCGGCCGGCGTCGAGGAGCGCGAGGCCGGCGCGGCGGTCGAGTACGTCCTCTACGCGTCCGAAGCGGAGCTTCCGCCGGAGTCAGCGGTGCGTGCCGCCGCCGGCGACTCGCTGCTGGGCTTGGACCGGGTCGAGGTCGCCGACGACTGGAGCGAGCGCTGGAAGCGCTGGCACCGACCGGTGGAGCTGGTCGCGGGCGGCCGCCGGGTGCGCGTCCGGCCGCCGTGGGAGCCGGCCGGCGACGGCCCGGGCATTGACCTGGTCATCGATCCCGGGCAGGCGTTCGGCACCGGTGGCCACCACACCACGCGCTTGTGCCTCGAGCTTCTGCTCGAGCGCGAGCCGGGGGGATCGCTGGCCGATTGGGGTTGCGGCACCGGCGTGCTGGCGCTGGCCGCCGCGCGCCTTGGCTGGTCCCCGGTGGCCGCCGTGGACTTCGATCCGGCGTCGCTCGATGCCACCCGCGAGAACGCGGCTGCCAACGGGGTGAGCGGAATCGACATCGGCCACGTGGACCTCACCGCCGCGCCGGGACCCGTCGCCGACACCGTGGTCGCCAACCTCGTGCGGCCGCTGCTGCTTCAGGTGGCGGCGCGCCTCGAAGCCGTTCCGCGAGTGGTGATCGCCTCGGGGCTCCTGCGCGACGAGGCCGACGAGGTGGCCGCCGTGTTCGGCCGTCAAGGGTTGCGCGAGACCGACCGGCGCCACTCCGGCGAATGGGCGGCGGTGGCCCTAGAGTCGGCTTCCGGCGTCGGCGGGAGTCGGCCGGGGTAGCCTCGCGGCATGGCTTGGAACGTCGTGATCCTCGGTGGCGGTTTCGGTGGCCTGACCACCGCCCGGCGCCTCGAGCGCCTGCTGCCCCCGCATTCGATGCGCATCACGCTCGTCAACGACGTGAACTTCATGCTCTACACGCCGCTGCTGCCCGGCGCGGCGGGCGGGACCCTCGAGCCGCGCCACGTGGTGGTTCCCCTGCGCGAGGAGCTCGAGCGCACCGAGTTGCTGCTCGGACGGGTGATGAGCGCCGACCCGGTGCGCAAGGTCGTGCAGGTGCACACCGCCGCCGGGCACGACCACGAGATCTCCTACGACCAGTTGGTCGTCTCGCTCGGGTCGGTCTCGCGCACGCTGCCGATTCCGGGGCTGACCGAGCACGCGCTCGGCTTCAAGACGCTGTCGGAGGCGATCGCCTGGCGAAACCGCCTGGTGCTCACCCTCGAGGAGGCCGAGACCGTCGAAGACGAGCAGGAGCGCACGGCGCTCCTGTCCTACGTGGTGGTCGGGGCGGGCTACGCCGGCCTCGAGGGCATCGCGGAGCTCCAGGACTTCGCCGCCGACGTGGTCGACCGCTACCCGCGCAGCCGCGTCCACGGGCTTCGCTTCGTGCTGGTCGAGGCCCGTGACCGGGTGATGCCCGAGATCCCGGCCGGCCTCGCCGAGTTCGCCAGCGCCGAGCTCCGCCGTCGCGGCATCGAGATCCTCACCGGCACCACCATCGAGAGCGTCGACGCCGACTCGGTGCAGATGTCCACCGGCGAGCGGGTGCCGACCCGCACCGTCTGCTGGACGGCCGGCGTCAAACCGCATCCGGTGGTCGCCGAGCTCGGACTGCCGCTCGACGACAACGGGCGCATCGCCACCGACTCCCGCTGCAGCGTCGAGGGCTTCGAGGACGTGTGGGCGATCGGCGACATGGCCGGCATCCCCGACCCCGCCCGGCCCGGGCAGCCGTGTCCGCCGACCTGCCAGCACGCCATCCGCCAGGCCAAGACCGCCGCCTACAACGTCGCCGCCGCCCTTGGCGGCAGCCGCCGCCGGCGCCGCTTCACCTACAAGACCCTCGGCGTGTTCGTCGACATGGGTCGCCACCAGGCGGTCGCCAGCACGGCCGGCATCCGCTGGCGTGGCTTTCCGGCCTGGTTCCTGGCCCGCACCTACCACCTCGCGATGATGCCCGGCAACAAGCGCCGGACGCGGCTGGTGACCGATTGGACCGTCGCGCTCCTGTTCGGGCGCGACTCCTCCGAGCTCGGTCAGCTCAGCCACCAGCCGACTCTCGTCGAGCAGTCCTCGGGCGGCACGGCGGGCGCCCGGCGCCCGGCCGACGATCAGGTCACGCTCGCCTGAGCCGCCGTGAGTGCCGCGACCAGTCGCCTTCCCTCGCCGGCGCTCGTCTCGACCACGGAGCGGGCGCCGCGGCAGCTCCGCAACCGGCGAGGCGGCACTCCGGAGTCCTCGCGGACCACCTCACCGGCGCCGTCGAGCCAGATCAGGTCGAGTTCGAAGCGCATGCCGAAGGTGTGCACCGACCGGCAGCCGGGCAGCAGCAGCGCCGTCGCAGGGACGAGCTCTTCGAGCCAGGCGAGGCCGAGCAGGCGGGAGCGGCGGGTGTTTGCGGTGAGCAGCAGCACGCCGCCGGGCAGCCAGGTGCCGGGCAGGGGGCGCAGTCTTCGGTGCCGATCCATGACCGGTCTAGGGCGTCGGCGCCTCGATCCGCCCCTCCTCCTATCCTGGGAAGTCGATTGACGATCGCCGAGACCATCCGGGATGACGTGACCTCCGCCCTCAAGGCGGGCGACCGGGGTCGCGCCGGCGCGCTGCGACTGGTGCTCTCCGAGCTCCAGAAGGCGGCCAAGGAGGGCGAGGGCGACGAGCTCTCGGTGCTGCGCCGCGAGCGCAAGCGCCGCCGCGACGCCGAGTCGGCGTTCCGCGACGCTGGACGAGCCGAGCTGGCCGCCCAGGAGGGCGGCGAGGCGGAGCTGATCGAGACCTACCTGCCGACCGAGCTCTCCGACGCCGAGCTGGAGGCGCTGGTCTCGCGGGCGGTCGCCGAGACCGACGCCAAGGGCCCCCGCGACATGGGCGCGGTCATCCGCCACGTCATGGCCGCCGCCGAAGGGCGCGTGGACGGCCGGCGCGTGTCCTCTCTGGTAAAGGCAGCGCTGCCCGCCTGATGGCCCGCCGACAACTGGAGCTGGCCAACGATGTCGCCGCCGAGCTGGCCGGCGCCGGGGACTCCATCCTCCGGGCGCTCGAGGACCATCTCGCCTGCGACATCTTCCTGCGCGGCAACATCGTGACGCTCGACGGCGAGGCCGAGGCCGTCCAGCAGGGCGCGACCGTGGTGCGCGAGCTGTCCTCGCTGGTCGAGCGCGGTCACGACATCGGCCCGGCGACGATCGAGTCCGTGACGCGCGTCCTTGACCAGCAGGAGTCGCCCAAGACGGTGCTCGAAGACGTCATCTGGCGTCACCGAAACCTCCGCGTGGCGCCCAAGTCGGTCAACCAGAAGCGCTACGTCGACGCGATCCGCGAGCACACCATCACCTTCGGAGTGGGGCCGGCCGGCACCGGAAAGACCTTCCTGGCCATCGCCATGGCCACCGCGGCGCTATCGCGGCGCGAGGTCAATCGCATCATCCTCACGCGCCCCGCGGTCGAGGCGGGCGAGCGCCTCGGCTTCCTTCCCGGCGATCTGATGGCCAAGGTCGACCCCTACCTGCGCCCGCTGTTCGATGCCCTCCACGACATGATGGAGGCCGAGAAGGTCACCGCGCACCTCGAGAAGGGGATCATCGAGGTGGCGCCGCTCGCCTTCATGCGTGGCCGCACCCTCAACGACTCCTTCATCATCCTCGACGAGGCGCAGAACACCTCGCCCGAGCAGATGAAGATGTTCCTCACCCGCCTCGGCTTCGGCTCGAAGGTCGTGGTGACGGGCGACGTCACCCAGATCGACCTGCCCGGCGAGCAGCAGTCGGGGCTGGTGGCGGTCAGCGAGGTGCTCGAGGGCGTCGAGGGGATCGAGTTCATCCGCTTCGGGGGCGAGGACGTCGTGCGCCACAAGATGGTGCAGCGCATCGTGGCGGCCTACGCCGCCCACTCCGAGCGCTCGGCGCCGGAGTTGCGCGCCGCCGAGCCGCGTCGGCGTCCTTGAGCCTCGAGGTCGAGGTGATCGGAAGCGATCTGCCGGCCGAGCGGGTCTCCCGGCTCGCCGAGCTCGCGGCCGCATCGGCGGGCATCGACGACGGTCACGTGGCGGTCGAGTTCGTCTCGCCGGAGCGGATCGCCGAGCTCAACGAGGCGCACCGCGGCAAGCCCGTCCCGACCGACGTGCTGTCCTTCCCGCTCGACGAGGACGGCGAGACCCACGGTCCGCGCGAGCTGGGCGACGTGCTGATCTGCCCCGAGCACACCGTTGACCTCGAAGAGGCGGTGGTGCACGGTGTGCTGCACCTGACCGGCATGGACCACGAGGGTGACGACGGCGAGATGCTCGCCCTACAGGCGGAGCTGCTCAGATGGATGCGTTGAACAGGCCCAGTCTCGGCGAGCTGCTGGGGGACCGCCCGACGCGCTCGGGATTCGTCGCGCTGGCGGGACGACCGAACGTCGGCAAGTCGACGCTGGTCAACGCGATAGTCGCCCACAAGGTGGCGATCGTCTCCGAGAAGCCGCAGACCACTCGCCGGGCGATCCGCGGCGTCGCCACCAACCTCGCCGCCGAGCCGCCGTGGCAGCTGGTGCTGACCGACCTGCCCGGCGTGCAGCGCCCGCGCGACATGCTGACCGAGCGCATGCAGAGCCGCGTGGAGTCCGAGATGGGCGAGTCCGACGGGATCCTCTTCGTGGTCAACGGCGACCAGGGCGTCGGCGGGCCCGGCGACCGCTTCATCGCCGACGCGCTGCGCGACTACCGGCGTCCGGTGACGATCGTGGTCAACAAGGTCGACCGGCTCAACAACCAGCGCACGGTGCTGGCGCTACAGGCGGCCGCCGATCTCGGACTCGACGCGGAGGTATTCCCGGTCAGCGCGCGCTCGGGTGCCGGCATGCGGACCCTGGTCGACCACCTCGTCGGCCTGTTGCCCGAGGGCCCGTTCCACTTCGCGCCGGGTGAGCACTCCGACCAGTCGCGCGGCGTGCTGCTCGGCGAGCTGGTGCGCGAGCAGGTCCTCAAGCGCACCCGCCAGGAGGTCCCGCACGCCGTCGAGGTCCAGGTGACCGAGATCGAGGAGCGCGGGCGGGTGATCGCGGTGACGGCCGCCGTCCTCGTGGAGGAGAACTCGCAGAAGGCGATCCTGATCGGCGCGGGCGGCTCGATGATCAAGCGCATCGGCATCGCCGCCCGCAAGGAGATCGAGCGCGAGCTCGGCGAGCAGGTCCACCTCGACCTGTCGGTCCGGGTGCGCAAGTCGTGGCGAGCCGACGACGGCATGCTCGACCGGCTCGGCCTCGGCTGACGCCGACCGGCCGTAGTCGCGCTAGTCCGTCGCCCGGCTCAGTGCGGCGCCCAGCCGACGGTAGGCGTCGGCGCCGGTCGCCTCGTCGAGGAAGGGCAGCTCGGTGACTCGAGCCCGGGTCCCGGACTCCAGCCGCTTGAGCTGGGCCCATTGCGCGCGCGCCCGCTCGAAGTCGCGCAGGGCGGAGGTCAGCGCCGCGCTCTCAGGCTCCGACCGGGCAGCGTTGAGCGCCTTGCGGATCGCCGCGGCGTCCTGGTCGGCGAAGGCGTCGGGACGCACCCGGTTGACGATCACCGCGCCGAGCCGGGCGCCCACCGCCCGCCTGACCGCGGCCTCGAGCTCGATCGTCTCGTTGACGGGCGTCTCCTCCGCCAGCGTGACGGCGATGTAGCCGCAGCGCTCGGGGTCGGTCAGCAGCGCCCTGATCTTCTCCGCCTGGCGACGTACGGTGCCGACGCGGGCGATCTCGCCGAACGTGCGGGGCGTCTCGAGCATGGCGATCCCGTGTCCCGAGGCGGGGGCGTCGACGATCACCAGGTCGTAGGGCGCCTCGCCGTCGCCGGCGCCCTGCGACAGGTCCCAGATCTTTCCGATGGTGATCAGCTCGCGCACGCCGGGCGCGGCGGCGACGAAGTACTGGAAGACCTGGGAGCGGCTCAGCGTGCGCACCAGCGCGGGCGAGCCGAGCTGGCGGGAGAGCCAGTCCTCGAGCGCTTCACCGGGGTCGATGCTGACGGCCGACAGCCGCTCGGACAGCTCGACGGGGGCTCCGCCCGCTCCCGCGGCGGAGGCGAACGCGGTCGCCAGCCGCTGCTGCTCGGAGACCTCGCAGATGAGCGTGCGGCGGCCGCGCGCGGCGGCGGCGACGCCGAGGGCGGCGGCGACGGTCGTCTTGCCCACTCCACCCTTGCCGGTGACGTAGAGCAGCTGCTTGTCGAAGAGGGCGGGATCCATGCGGAGCCGTCCAGCATGACGGCAAGCTACGATCACGCGGCCGATGGACGCCCGAGCCAAGGACCTTCCCATCGCGTTCGACGAACGCGGACTCGCTCCGTGCGTCATCCAGGATCAGGCCAGCGGCGAGGTGCTCACCCTCGCGTACATGAACGCCGAGGCCCTGCGGCTGACGCAGGAGACCGGCGAGCTGCACCTCTGGAGCCGCTCGCGCGACGAGCTGTGGCACAAGGGCGCCACGTCGGGCAACACCCAGCGCGTGCACGCGCTGCGCTACGACTGCGACGCCGACGCGCTGCTGGCGCTCGTCGAGCCGGCCGGACCGGCCTGCCACACCGGGCGGCGGACCTGCTTCCACGCCGGTGAGCTCGAGCCGACGGCGCACGAGGCCCTGCCGGCGCTGGAGCGGACCATCATCGAGCGACTCGGCACGGCCCCCGCCGAGTCCTACACCGCGCGCCTGCTGGCCGACCCGCCGTTCATCGGCGAGAAGGTGCGCGAGGAGGCCGAGGAGGTGACCCGGGCGGCGCGCGAGGAGAGCGACGAGCGGGTCGCCGAGGAGGCCGCCGACGTGCTCTACCACCTCACCGTGCTGCTGCACTCGCGCGGCCTGACGCTGGCCGATCCGGCGGTGGTGCTGCTTGGCCGTCGCCGCTGACTGCCCGCCGCTCGACATCGGCCCCGACCTCGAGCAGTCGCGCGTCCTGGCCGGCGAGCACAACCTGATCCCGCTCCAGCACACGTACTACGAGGACTGTGAGACGCCGGTCTCCGCCTTCCTCAAGCTCCGCGGCGACGGGCCGGCCTTCCTGCTGGAGTCGGCCGAGCAGGGCCAGCGCGTGGGCCGCTGGTCCTTCATCGGCTACCGGCCGCGCCGCGTGGTGCGCTGGTCGCTGGCCGACGGCGGCGACCCGTACGCGCTGGCGGCGGCCGAGGTGGCGCGTCACCGGCAGGCCCAGTACCCCGGGCTGCCGCCGTTCGCCGGCGGCGCGGTGGGCTTCTTCGGCTACGACTGCGTTCGCGCGGTAGAGCCGCTGGGCGAGCCCAATCCCGACGTCCTCGGGCTGCCGGACCTCGCGCTCATGCTCTCCGACGTCATCGTCGCCTTCGACCACCTGCGCCACACGGTGACCATCCTCGCCAACGCCTACGTCGACGAGGACGGCGGGATCGACGCGGCCCATGCGCGCGCCAGCGCCGCCATAGGCGAGGTGCGCGAGCGTCTCGCCGGCCCGCTGCCGCGGCCGTCGACGCCGCCCGGCGCCCAGCCGGTGCCGGAGTTCGAGTCCAACATGCCCCGCGCCGGCTTCGAGCGCATGGTGGAGAGGATCGTCGAGTACGTCCACGCCGGCGACGCCTTCCAGGTGGTCCCCAGCCAGCGCTGGTCCGCGCGCGTGCCGGTCGAGCCGTTCTCGCTCTATCGCGGCCTGCGCGCGGTCAACCCGTCGCCGTACATGTACTTCCTCGACTTCGAGGACTTCCAGGTCGTGGGCGCCTCGCCCGAGCCGCTGCTCACCGTCGCCGACCACCGCGTCTCGACCACCCCGATCGCCGGGACGCGCCCGCGCGGCGCCACTCCGGAGGAGGACGCGGCGCTGGCGGCCGAGCTGCTGGCCGACGAGAAGGAGCGCGCCGAGCACCTGATGCTCGTCGACCTCGGCCGCAACGACCTCGGCCGGGTGTGCGACTACGGCACGGTGGCGGTGGAGACCTTCATGGCGGTCGAGACCTACTCACACGTCATCCACATCGTCTCCCAGGTCACCGGGCGCCTGCGCGACGGTGTCGGCCCGATGGACGCGCTGCGCTCGGTGCTGCCGGCGGGAACGCTGTCGGGAGCGCCGAAGGTCCGCGCCATGCAGATCATCGACGAGCTCGAACCGGTCAAGCGCGGGGCCTACGGGGGCGCCGTGGGCTGGCTGTCCTACGCGGGAGACCTCGACACCTGCATCTGCATCCGGACGGTGGTGGTCAAGGACGGGGTCGCGCACGTGCAGGCCGGCGGCGGCACGGTGGCCGACGCCCGGCCCGACTACGAGTACGAGGAGTCGCGGGCGAAGTCGCGCGCTGTGCTCGAAGCGGTGCGGGTCGCGTGCGGACAGCGGGAGTGGGCGTGAGCGCCGGCGAGCCGGCTCCCGGTGCCGGTCAGGAGTCGCAGGCCATGAGCGGAGCCCGGTCGCCGCGGGTGCTGATGATCGACAACTACGACTCCTTCACCTACAACCTCGTCCAGTACCTCGGCGAGCTCGGCGCCGACCTGCACGTCGTGCGCAACGACCACGTCGCAGTGGACGAGCTGCTGGAGTCCGACTGGGACGCGGCCGTGGTCTCGCCCGGCCCCTGCACTCCGGACGAGGCGGGCATCAGCGTCGAGGTGATGCGCCGCCTTCCCGAGGCCGGCGTGCCGACGCTCGGCGTCTGCCTCGGCCACCAGTCGCTCGCCCGCGCGTTCGGGGGCCGGGTGATCCGTCACGTGCCGGTTCACGGCAAGACCGCCCAGGTCGAGCACGACGGCCAGGGGCTGTTCGCCGGCCTGCCCAACCCGATGACGGTGGGCCGATACCACTCACTGGTCGTCGACGATGACCTGCCGGCCGAGCTCGAGCCCACCGCCCGGGGCGGCGGGGTCCTGATGGCCATGCGCCATCGCGGGCTCCCGGCGTTCGGAGTCCAGTTCCACCCGGAGTCCGTCCTCACTCCCGAAGGGCAGCTCATGCTCGAGAACTTCCTCACCGCATGCCGAACCCGATCCTGACCCGCGTCATCGACCGGCTGGCGTCCGGCCGGGATCTGAGCGTCGAGGAGGCCTCCGGGCTGCTGGCCGAGATCATGGAGGGGCGCGCGTCGGAGGTGGAGACCGCCGCGGCGCTCATCGCGCTGCGCACCAAGGGCGAGACGGTGGATGAGATCGTCGGCCTGGCGGCGACGATGCGCGGCCTGGCCACTCCGGTGCAGACCGACATCCCCGACCTGCTCGACACGGCCGGCACGGGAGGGGGAGGCAGCACCTACAACGTCTCGACCACCGCGGCGCTGATCGCCGCGGGGGCCGGCTGCTCGGTGGCCAAGCACGGCAACCGCTCCGCCACCGGTCCCAGCGGCTCGGCCGACGTGCTCGAGGCGCTCGGCGTCTCCATCGACCTGTCACCCGCCGAAGTGGCGCGCTGCATCGCCGAAGTCGGCTTCGGCTTCATGTTCGCGCCCGCCCACCACGGGGCGACCCGCTTCGTGGTGCCGGTCCGGCGCGCGCTCGGCGTCCGCACCATCTTCAACCTGCTCGGGCCGCTGACCAACCCCGCGGGCGCCACCCGTCAGCTGATCGGCGTCTCCGATCCCGCGTTCGTCGACTCGATCGCGGCGGCGCTCGCCCGCCTCGGGGCGCGCAGGGCACTGATAGTGTCGAGCTCTGACGGTCTTGACGAGATGAGCACCTCCGCGACAACGCGCGTCGTCGAAGTCCGTGAGACGGGACTGCGCTCCTACGAGGTGTCTCCCGAAGACGTCGGGCTGCGCCGTGGCGCGCTGGCCGACGTGGCGGGAGGCACGCCGGACGCCAACGCCGACGTGATCCGGCGCGTCCTGGCGGGCGAGCCCGGGCCGGCCCGCGACATCGCGGTGCTCAATGCGGGCGCCGCCATCTACGTGGGTGGTGGCGACGAGACCCTCGAGGAGAGTGTGCGCGCGGCCGAGGCGGCGATCGACGACGGTCGCGCGGCGGACACGCTGGACCGGCTGGCGGCCTTCACCCAGGGCTTGGCGCCGGCCCGATGAGCGTGCTCGACCGCATCGTGGAGTCGACCCGCCAGGAGGTGGATCGGCGCCGTGAGCAGACGCCGGTGTCGGCGCTCGAGGCCGCCCTGTCCGAGCGGCCGGTCCCGCGCCCCTTCGCCGAGGCGCTCTGCAGTCCCGGCATCTCGGTGATCGCGGAGCACAAGCGCCGCTCGCCGTCGGCGGGAGCCATCCGGATCGACGTCAGCGTCACCGAGATCGTGCAGGCCTACGAGCGCGGCGGGGCGTCGGCGCTGTCGGTCCTCACCGAGGGTCCCAACTTCGGCGGAACGCTCGGCGACCTCCGCGAGGCCCGCGGCGCGACGAGACTCCCGGTGCTGCGCAAGGACTTCATCGTCGATCCGTACCAGCTCTACGAGTCCGCCGCCGCCGGCGCCGACGCCGTGCTGCTGATCGTTGCCGCACTCGAGCCCGAGCAGCTGTCGTCGCTCTACCAGGAGGCGCACGACCTCGACCTCGACGTGCTCGTCGAGGTTCACGACGAATCCGAGCTCGAGGGCGCGCTGGAGGTCGACGCGGACATCATCGGGATCAACAACCGCGATCTCGGTGACTTCTCGGTCGACATCGAGCGCACCTACGCCCTGCTGAGCGACGTGCCGGCAGGCAAGACGGTCGTGTCGGAGTCGGGCTTCCGCACCCGCGACGAGCTCGTCGCCCTCGAGAACGTGGGCGTCGACGCCGTGCTGGTCGGCGAGTCTCTGATGCGCGCGCCCGACATCGAAGCCGCCTGCCTGGAGCTGGCCGGCGGCGGCGACTACGACTCCGAGTCCTGACTCCGCCGCACCCGTCGGCGCCGCCCGCCGCCTACGATGGGCGGGTGACGCGCGCCAAGATCTGTGGGATCACCCGGCTCGAGGACGCCGAGCATGCGGCCGAGCACGGCGCATGGGCGATCGGCTTCATCCTCTGGCCCGGCTCCAAGCGCGCCTGCGAGCCCGCCATGGCGGCCGCCATCGCCCGGCGGGTCCGGCGCCGCGTGCAGCTGGTCGGCGTGTTCGTCAACCCGACGCTCGACGAGGTCGCGCATGCCGCCGACGCGATCGGCCTGACGCACCTCCAGCTCCACGGCGATGAGGGCCCGTCGTTCTGCACCGCCGCCGCCCGCCGGACCGGGTGCCGGGTCATCAAGGCGGGCCAGGTGCGCAGCGCCGCCGACCTGCGCGACCTCGAGCGCTTCCGGCTCGTAGACCTTCACCTGCTCGACTCCTGGGCCGAGGGTGAGCGGGGCGGCACGGGGAGGACCGGGGACTGGCGCCTGCTCGCCCAGCGCCGGTCGAAGGTGCCCGCGCTGCTGTCGGGCGGCCTGACTCCGGAGAACGTGGAAGCCGGCATCGCCGCCGTCAACCCGTGGGGCGTCGACGTGGCCTCCGGAGTCGAGAGTGCTCCCGGCGTCAAGGACCCGGCCCGCGTGGAGGCGTTCCTGGCCGCCGTCCGGGGCCGCGGAGACGACGGCGACGCGCCGGGTGACGACGAGAACGAGTCGCCACCCGCCGACGCCACGGCTCCCGCCGCCGACGCCGCCTAAGCTGGGACGATGGCCGTACCGACCGAGGTTGAGCAGCGCTTCGGCCCCTACGGGGGCCGCTACGTTCCCGAGACGCTGATGCCCGCGCTCGAGGGCGTCGAGCGAGCGTGGAGCGAGGCACGCGCCGATCCGGACTTCCAGGACGAGCTGGCGCGGCTGCTGCGCGACTTCGCCGGCCGCCCGACTCCGCTGTACATGGCCGAGCGCCTGTCGCAGACGGTCGGCCGGCCGATCTACTTCAAGCGCGAGGACCTGTTGCACACCGGCGCGCACAAGATCAACAACGCGATCGGGCAGTGCCTGCTGGCCCGGCGCATGGGCAAGCGCCGCATCATCGCCGAGACGGGCGCGGGCCAGCACGGGGTGGCCACCGCCACCGCCTGCGCTCTGCTCGGGCTCGAGTGCGTCGTGTTCATGGGCACCGAGGACATGCGGCGCCAGCAGCCCAACGTGCAGCGCATGCAGCTGCTGGGCGCCACCGTGTCGCCGGTGGAGACCGGCTCGCGGACGCTCAAGGAGGCGGTGTCCGGCGCCATCCGCGACTGGGTCGCCAACGTCGAGTCGACGCACTACGTGATCGGCTCGTGCGTGGGCCCCGCGCCGTTCCCGGCGCTCGTCCGCGACCTGCAGCGCGTGATCGGCGACGAGGCGCGCGAGCAGGCGCTGGAGCGTTGCGGCGAGCTCCCGGCCCGCGTGATCGCCTGCGTGGGCGGCGGCTCCAACGCGATCGGCATCTTCACCGCCTTCGTCGACGACGTCGGCGTCGAGCTCATCGGCGTCGAGGCGGCGGGGGAGGGGCTCGCGACCGGGCGCCATGGCGCTCCGCTGACCGCTGGTGGCCGCGGAGGGATCCTCCACGGATCCTTCTCGGCGATCCTGCAGGACGACGAGGGCCAGATCTCCGACGCCCATTCGATCTCCGCCGGCCTCGACTATCCCGGCGCCGGTCCCGAGCACGCGTGGCTGCGCGACTCCGGACGCGCCCGGTACGTCGCGGTCAGCGACGACGACGCGCTGGCCGCACTGCGCTCGTTCGCCCGTCTCGAGGGGATCATCCCGGCGCTGGAGTCATCGCACGCGATCGCCTGGGTGGAGGGAGACAAGGCTCCGGCCGAGGGCTACGACCTCGTGTGCCTTTCCGGTCGCGGCGACAAGGACCTCGCCGAGGTCCTGGCGCACCCATGACCGCGTCGCCCGAGTCATCTCCCGCCGGCACGTCCACCGATCCCGTCGGCGCGTCGGCCGGCGCCGACCGCATCGCGGCGGCGTTCGCGTCCACCGAGCGTCGCGCGGCGCTGATGCCGTACCTGATGGGCGGCTTCCCGGATCTCCCGACCTCCGCCGCCATCGGGCGCGCCTACGCCGACGGCGGGGCGTCGCTGGTCGAGCTCGGCGTGCCCTACTCCGACCCGCTGGCCGACGGCCCGGTGATCCACTCGGCCGGGTCCGCGGCGCTGTACAACGGCGCCACGGTGGAGGGCGTGCTCGATGTGGCCGAGCAGCTCGCCGAGCGGGTGCCTGTGGTGCTGATGTGTTACGCCAACCTCCTCTACGCCCGCGGCCTGGACGAGTTCGCGACCGCGCTGGCGAATCACGGAGTCTCCGGCCTGATCGTCCCTGACGTGCCGCTCGAGGAGGCTCCATTGGTCCGTGCCGCGTGTGACGCGGCAGGCGTGGCGCTGGTCCCGCTGATCGCGCCGACCACCCCCGAGCCGCGTCTCGAGGCGATCGGGGCCCTCGCCCGCGGCTTCCTCTACACGGTCTCGGTGGCGGGCACGACCGGAGAGCGACGCCAGGTCGACGACTCGGTCGGCGCCCTCGTGGAGCGCGCGCGGGCGCACACCGACGTGCCGATCGCGGTCGGATTCGGCGTGGGGACGCCTGAGCAGGCGCGCGCGGTCGCGGACGCCGGCGCCGACGGCGTGATCGTCGGCTCGCGGCTGGTCCGCGAGGTCGCCGAGGCGGTGGAGTCCAGCTCGGATCCCGCCGAGGCGGTCCTGGCGCTCGTCTCCGAGTTCGCCGCCGCTCTCGACCGGTAAGGTGCCGGAAGTCATGGGTGTTCTCATCGCCGCCGAAGTCGGCATCATCTTCTGGATCGTCGCCTGGTCGCTGGGCGCCAAGTCCCTCGACGCCTTCCTGGTGACGATCCTGATCATCGTCATCGCCTGCGCCGGTCGCATCATCCGGCAGCACCGCGACCGCACGCGCGCCGGCACCGCCGACGCCTGACGCCGAGCGCGGCTCACCGGGCGAAGTACGCGATCTAACCCCGCAGCCGCGCCTGGGTTTGGCATGGCGCAGATCCGTGCGCTGTCGGTTGTGACGCGCGCCTATCCGCACAAGGACGTACACTCCGGACAATTGTCCGGACGCCGAGCTCCCGGGAGGGACTTTGCAAGTACGTTGGTTGGCACGGATGGGCATGGTGGCGGCGCTCGCAGTCGGCGTCGCGGCGTGCGGTGAGGACGAGGAGAGCGCCGGCGGCGACCAGGCCGCGAGCGGGAACGGCGGCGGCGACGTCACGATCTACTCGAGCCTGCCGCTCCAGGGGGCATCTCGGACGCAGTCCGAAGCCGTGATCAAGGGCATCAAGCTCGCTATCAAGCAGGCCGACAACAAGGCCGGCGACATGAACGTCAAGTACGTGTCGCTGGACGACTCGACCGCCGCGGCGGGCAAGTGGGAAGCGAACCAGGTCAACGCGAACGCCCGCAAGGTCGCTCAGGACGACAGCGCGATCGCCTACATCGGCGAGTTCAACTCCGGCGCCACGGTGCTCTCGATCCCGGTCCTCAACGAGGCCGGAATGCTGCAGGTCAGCCCCTCCGCCACCGCCTACGGCCTGACCAAGAGCGGCCCCGGCGCCGACGCCGGGGAGCCGGCCAAGTACTACCCGACCGGTGAGCGCAACTTCGGTCGCGTCGTCCCCGCCGACCACATCCAGGCGGCGGCTGTGGCCCAGTACATGCAAGACGAGGAAGTCACCAAGGTCTACATCATCGACGACACCGAGGTCTACGGTCAGGGCCTGGCCAAGAACACGCAGACCGCGGCCGAGAAGCTCGGCCTGCAGGTCGTCGGCACCGACTCGTGGGAGGGCAAGGCGTCCAACTACCGCGCCCTGGCCAACAAGATCAAGGAGTCCGGAGCGGACGGCGTCTTCACCGCCGGCATCATCGACAACAACGGCCCGCAGCTCTACAAGGACCTGCATGCCGCGATGCCCGACGTCAAGCTGTTCGGACCGGACGGCCTGGCCACGCAGCAGTTCGCCAAGGACGTTCCCGCGAACGTGGCGGCGCAGACCTTCCTGACCGTCGCCTCCGTGGCAGCGACCTCGGACGACCTGCCGCCCGCCGGCAAGAAGTTCTACGAGGACTACCAGGCGGAGTACAACGAGGCGGTCGACGAGATCGATCCCTACGCCGTCTTCGGCTACGAGGCGGCCGCGGCCGTCCTCGAGTCCATCGAGAAGGGCGGCAACGACCGCCAGGCGGTCATCGACGCCTTCTTCGCAATTGAGAATCGCGAGAGCCCCCTGGGCACCTACTCGATCGACGAGAACGGCGACACCACGCTGAGCGTCTATGGCGGTTACCGGTTGAAGGACCAGAAGCTCTCCTTCGACCGCGTCCTCGAGGCGGAGGCGGTCTAGCCGGAAGAAGCGCTGCAGGAGACGGCCGGCGCACGCCGGCCGTCTCGGCATTCGCCGACCCGCCGCACCACTCTCGATGGAAGCCGCGACCGTCAACGCCGAGCCCAGTCCCCGGCGCTCCCGCGCCGACCTGGCCGACACGATCTCGAAGCTCGGCCTCATCGCCCTGCTGCTCGCACTGCCCGTCGCGTACGGCATCAGCGACCTGCAACGCGAGGGCGATCTCTCGCGGCTCGCCACCAACGTCAAGGACGGACTGTCCAATGGCGCGATCTGGGCCCTGATCGCCGTCGGCTACACGTTGGTCTACGGAATCATCGAGCTGATCAACTTCGCTCACGGCGACGTGTTCATGATCGGCTCGTTCGTGTCCTACGCGTTCTTCGGCACCATCGGCCTGACGGTCGCCACCGGGCCGCTCGGCCTGGTGCTCGGGATCCTGCTCACGCTGATCGTCGCCATGTTGGCGTGCGGGGTCCTCAACGTGATGATCGAGCGGGTGGCCTACCGGCCACTGCGCGGCGCGCCCAAGCTGGCGGCGCTGATCACCGCCGTCGGGTTCTCCTTCATCCTGCAGAACGTCGCGCTGCTGTGGCTCGGAGGTGGGCACCGCGGCGTGCCGGATCTCGTCCGTTCACAGGAACTTCTCTTCTCGGTCGCCGGCGTGCCGATCACCCGAGGCGACGCGCTCGCCCTGGTCGTCACCGTCCCGCTGGTCGTCCTGCTGGTCAACTTCCTGTCGCGCAGCCGCATCGGCAAGGCGATGCGCGCCACGGCGCAGGATCCCGAAGCGGCCCGGCTGATGGGGATCAACGTCGACACCACCATCTCCTTCACCTTCCTGCTCGGTGGCCTGATGGCCGGCGCCGCGGGCATCATCTACGCGCTCTACCAGACCGACGTGTGGTTCTTCTCGGGCTTCACCGCCGGTCTGCTGGCGTTCACCGCCGCCGTCATGGGTGGGATCGGCAACCTCAAGGGCGCGGTGTTCGGCGGCCTGATCATCGGCGTGATCCAGCAGATCTCCGACAACCGCATCGGCACCGAATGGACTCCCGCGATCGTCTTCGGCTACCTGGTGCTCATCCTGGTGCTGCGCCCGCAGGGCCTGCTCGGCGAGCAGACGAGGGAGGCCGGATGAGCGCCGGAGTCGCCGGGCGGCTCGGGCGCCTGCGCCTCGGTGCCGGCCGCTCACGCACGCTCGAGCGGCTGCTCGCCCTAGCGGTGATCGGCTTCGCCGCGCTGCTGCCGTTCTTCTTCGACAGCGGCAGCGCCTTCATCGAGGACTCGACCGTCGCGCTGATCTACGTGTGCATGGCGCTGGGCCTCAACGTGGTGGTCGGCTTCGCGGGACTGCTGGACCTGGGCTACGTCGCGTTCTTCGCCATCGGCGCCTACACGATGGGCTGGTTCGGATCGTCGTTCTTCGCCGGGCAGAGCATCCACATCGGGGTCGCCGAGCAACTCTCCGAACTGCCCGGCATCCACCTCAACTTCCTGATCGTGATCATCATCGCGGTCCTGCTCACGGCGCTCGCGGGAGCCATCCTCGGCTTTCCGACCCTGCGCCTGCGCGGCGACTACATCGCGATCGTCACGCTCGCCTTCGGCGAGATCGTCGGCCGCATCGCGGTCAACTCCGACGAGGGCATCTTCGGCATCGGCGACTTCAACCTCACCAACGGGCGGCGAGGCATCACGCCGGTCGACAAGATCGACCTGCCCTTCGTGGAGCGCTTCACCACCCTCGACCTGCGTCCGTGGTACTTCACCGCGCTGGTCCTGGCGCTGGTGGTGGTCTTCATCAACCTGCGGCTACGCGACTCGCGCCTCGGCCGGGCCTGGATCGCGGTCCGCGAGGACGAGGTGGCGGCGGTCAGCATGGGCATTCCGACCGTGCGGGTGAAGCTCTACGCCTACGCCATCGGCGCTGCGCACGGTGGCGTCGCCGGAGCGTTCATCGGATCCTTCGTCAACACCGTCAACGCCGACCAGTTCGAGTTCTCGTTCTCGATCTTCGTGCTGGCGATGATCATCCTCGGCGGCCTGGGCTCCATCTGGGGAGTGGTGGTCGGCGCCATCACGCTCTCGTTCATCAACACCAGGCTGATTCCCGACGTCCTCAACGGGGTGCCGAGCAGGCTGGGGCTCGACTTCGACCTGACCCAGCTCGGCTTCGGGATCTTCGGCTTCCTGCTGGTGATCATGATGGTGCTCCGTCCCGAGGGACTGATCCCGGAGCGACGCCGGAAGGCCGAGCTCACCGAGGGCCTGACCCGCGAGGCGTCCGTGCACGACACGAAGACATGAGCGAGCCGGGAGCCATGCCCGCCGGCGCCGCCGGCCCGGCCACGCACGGGGCGCCGCCGCTGCTCGAGACCGAGCGCCTGACCAAGCGCTTCGGCGGGCTGACCGCCGTCAACGGCGTCTCCTTCGCGGTTCCCGAGCGGTCCATCGTCTCGATCATCGGGCCCAACGGCGCCGGCAAGACCACCTTCTTCAACATGCTCACCGGGCTCTACAAGCCGAGCGAGGGGTCCGTCCGCTTCGCCGGGCGCGACGTCACCTCACGGCGGCCCGACCAGATCACGGCCATGGGCGTGGCCCGCACCTTCCAGAACATCCGCCTGTTCGGGACGATGAGCGCCGTGGAGAACGTCCTCGTCGGCCAGCACTCCCGGCTCAAGGCATCGGTGTTCGGATCGGTGGTGCGGACGCCGAAGGTGCGACGCGAGGAGCGAGAGGGGCGCGAGAAGGCGCGCGAGCTGCTGGCCTACGTCGGAGTCAAGCCGGTGTCCTTCGACCTCGCCGCGGTCCATCTCGCCTACGGGGACCAGCGGCGCGTCGAGATCGCGCGCGCCCTGGCCTCGGACCCCAAGCTGCTGCTGCTCGACGAGCCGACGGCGGGCATGAACCCGCAGGAGACCGCCCAGCTGACCGAGTTCATGCACCGGCTGCGCGACGAGCGCAACCTCACGTTGCTGCTCATCGAGCACGACATGAAGGTCGTGATGGGCGTCTCGCAGCAGGTGACGGTCCTCGATCACGGCGAGAAGATCGCCGAGGGCATGCCGCAGGCGGTGCGCGACGATCCTCGCGTGATCGAGGCCTACCTCGGAAAGCAGGGGTGACGGACATGGCTGCGCTGCTCGAGATCGAGGACATCCACACCTATTACGGCTCCATCGAGGCGCTCAAGGGCGTCTCGCTCGAGGTCCAGGAGGGCGAGGTCGTCACCCTCATCGGCTCCAACGGCGCCGGCAAGTCGACCACGCTGCGCTCCATCTCCGGCCTGACGCCACCGCGGCACGGGTCCATCCGCTTCCGCGGCCAGGAGATCTCGACCCTGCCGGCCCAGGAGATCGTGGCGCTGGGCATCTCGCAGTCGCCGGAGGGCCGCCGCTGCTTCCAGCGGATGTCGGTGCGCGAGAACCTCGAACTGGGCGCCTACCTGCGCCGGGACGCCAACGTCGGCGGCGATCTCGACCGCGTCTTCGACCTCTTCCCGCGGCTCAAGGAGCGCGAGCGCCAGAAGGCGGGGACCATGTCCGGCGGCGAGCAGCAGATGCTCGCCATGGGCCGCGCGCTGATGGCCAACCCGACGCTGCTGCTGCTCGACGAGCCCTCGATGGGCCTCGCGCCGATCCTGGTCGACCGCATCTACGAGTGCGTGGAGGAGATCAACCGGCAGGGCACCACCATCCTGCTGGTCGAGCAGAACGCCAACTACGCACTCGAGGTCTCCCAGCGCGGCTACGTGCTCGAGACCGGGCGCGTGGTGCTCGCCAACGACTCGGCTCACCTGCGCGAGGACCCCGAGGTCCAGAAGGCGTACCTGGGCGGATGACCCTGTTCGCGCTCATCGGCGCCACCGCGCTCTGGCTCACCTACGCCTGGCTGCTGTCGGCGATCATCGCCTCCTACCTGTCGCACCGCAAGGGCTACGGGGACCGCCCGGGACTGGCCAGCGGGCTGCTCTTGAACTTCGTCGGCGTGCTGATCTGGTTGGTGGTGCCGCCCAAGGCCGGCTCGCTGTGGAAGCAGGTCGGCCCGTACGGCTCGACCCGGAAGAAGGGACGCGACGACGCTGCGGTCGCTGAGGGCCGGCGCTCAGCGTCGCCGCCCGGCGCAGAGGGTCCGACGGCGAAGGGCTAGTCGCCTCCGCGGCGACGAGCGACGCGGACGCGGCAGGCGGGCGGCAGGGAGATCCTCGCCGGTGCGCTGGCTCCCTCGCTGGGAGCCGGAAACAGACGGCACCAGACGACGGTTCGGGAGGAGGAGTCGACGACCGCCCGGTAGGGATGCCCAAACAATCCCCGGCGCCGCCGCCCCTCCGCGTCGGGAAGCTCGAAGCGCGCCTTCAGCGCCACGCACGCGTAGGGCAGCCGGGTGGCGGCCGGGTCGGCTTCGAGCGTCGCTCTTGTCGCGGTCGGCGGCTCGATCCGGCAGCGCGTGCCAATCACCGGGCCGTCCATGGCGCCCGAGGCGACGCGAGCCCGCGCGTCGCGGGTGATCAGGCGCTCGGCCACGCGCAGCGAGCGACGGCGCTCGGCGGGGAGGTCGCTGCCGCGCGACGCCGGCAGGCGACCTGATTTCGGACGGCCTTCGCGCACCAGTCGCTCGAGCTCGGCGCGCTCGGACCGCACCTGCCGCTCGGCGGTGACGCGGCGATGTTCCTGCGCGTCCTGGCGTGACTGTCGGACCAAGACCCCGATCGCTCCCAGCACGAGGATCGCGGCGAGGATGGACACCGCCACACCGCGGGCGCCCGGCCTCCGGCGGCCCCGGCGGGCGACCAGATCCGCGCCGCACGCGGCGCAGTGGCGCGTCGGCGAAGCGTCCTGGTCGGCGCCGCATGCCGGGCAGACGCGTCGCCGCGGGGCGAGCGCGGACGCGACCTCGGCCCGGGCGTGGCGGCGAGCGCGTGCCCACGAATCCTCCGGGGCCGGCGGCCGGCTGGTCACCGGCAGCCGGCGCGCGGCGGGATCCCCAGCGCCGGCGGCCTCGCACGCGCCCGCCGGCGCCTAACGGGCGACTTAGTCGCGCAACGCGGACTCCAGCGCCTCATCGAGCTCAGGATGGCGGAACGGGTAGCCGAGCTCCAGGGCGCGACGCGGAACCACGCGCTGACCCTTGGTGACGATCTCGGCCATCTCGCCGTAGAGCGCGCGGATGGCCAGGGCGGGGATGGGAGCGACCGCCGGGCGGTGCAGCGCGCGGCCGAGTGCCTTGGAGAGCTCCCCGTTTGTGACCGGCTCCGGCGCGGTGGCGTTGACCGCGCCGCTCCAGCGCTCGTCGTCGAGCGCGGCGACCAGCATCCCGACCACGTCGTCGAGGTGGATCCACGGCGTGTACTGACGGCCGCCCGCGACCGGTCCGCCGATTCCCGCCTTGAACGGCGGCAGCATCTTCGAGAGCGCGCCGCCGTCGGCGTCGAGGACGACGCCGGTGCGCAGCTTCACGACCCGGATGCCGAGCGCGGCGGCGGCGTCGGCCTCGCGCTCCCAGGCGCTGACGACTCCGGCGAGGAAGTCGCCGCCGGCCGGCGCCTGCTCGTCGAGTTGCTCGTCGCCGTGCGGGCCGTAGTAGCCGACCGCCGAGGAGGACACCAGCACCCGCGGACGTGGGTCGGCGGCGGCGAGTCCCGCGACCAGGTTGCGCGTGCCGACCTCCCGCGAGGCGAGGATCCGCCGCTTGGCGTCCTTGGTCCAGCGCTGGGCGACGTTCTCGCCCGCCAGGTGCACGACGCCTTCACAGGTCGCGAGCGCCTCGGCCGGCGCGGGTCCTGTCTCGGGGTTCCACGCGACCGCGTTGACGCCGGCCAGCCGCTCGATCGCCCGGCCCGGATCGCGGGTCAGCACCGTCACCTCGTCGCCGCGGGCGTGCAGCGCCGCCACCAGCCTCGAGCCGATGAGGCCCGTCGCTCCCGTAACCGTCACACGCATCTTCGAGTCCTCTGTTTCGCCGGTGTCGGTCGTGAGTACGCCCGCGGACGCGCCAACGATCACGGCTCCAGCGGACTGCCGTCCGCCGTCGCGGTCACGATGAGGCTCTCATGGACGCCCCCCGGACCGCCGTACGTCGCACCCCGCTGCCCCGCTGGCTGGAGTCCGGCGCCGCCTTCAGCTGGCGGCTGCTGGCCATCCTCGCCGCCTTCGCGGTCGTCGCCTATGCGGTGAGCCTCATCTGGGTCGTCGTGCTGCCGCTGTGCGTCGCCCTGCTGGCGACCACGCTCCTGTACGCGCCCGTCGCCGCCCTGCACCGGCGCGGACTGCCGCTCGGCGCCGCGGCGGGGCTGGTGATGCTCGGCGTGGCCCTGGCCATCGGCGGCGCGCTGGCGGCGGTGGCGCCGTCGTTCGTCGGACAGCTCGAGCAGTTCGGCGACGGCATCCAGCAGGGCATCCGCCGCCTCGGCGACCTGCTCGCCGGCGAGCCGTTCAACGTCAGCGCCCAGGAGCTGCGTGACCGCCTCGACGCGGCGATCGAGCGGCTGCGCGGGAACACCGGCTCGATCGCCGAGCGCCTGCAGTCGGGCGCCGCGCTGGTGGGCGAGATCCTCACCGGGCTGATCATCGCCCTGCTGCTCACGTTCTTCTTCCTCAAGGACGGCAAGCAGATGTGGACGTGGCTGCTGGCACCGACCACGCCCGAGCGCCGCGCCGTGTGGGACCACCTCGGCCACCGCATCTTCGTCGCGCTCGGCGGCTACGTGCGCGGCATCGCCTTCGTCGGGCTCGCCGACGCGCTGCTGATCGGGCTCGCCCTGGTGGTCATCGGCGTCCCGTTGGTCCTGCCGTTGATGCTGCTCACCTTCCTCGGAGCCTTCCTCCCGCTCATTGGCGCCTTCACGGCCGGCCTGGCCGCGGTGCTGATCGCGCTGGTCTCCAACGGCGTGGTCGCGGCTCTGCTCGTCCTCGGCGCGATCATCATCGTCCAGCAGGTCGAGGGCAACCTCCTCTATCCGCTGCTGATGGGCCGGACCGTGCACCTGCATCCGGCGGTCACCCTCGTCGCGCTCGCCATCGGCGGCATCCTCGCCGGCGTGGTGGGGATCTTCCTCGCCGTCCCGGTCGCCGCGGTGGCCTCGGTGCTGGTCGACCACGCCCGTCACGGCGGAGCGCTGATCGCCCCGGAGTCGGGCACCGAGGACGACCCGCAGCCGGCCGCGAGCCGGGCCTGACCGTCCGCGCATCCGGCGAGGCCGGCGGCGGCCCTGACGGCCGCCCGGGGACCTAGAGTGTCGGCGCGATGGCGGATTCGGACGGCACTCCCTCTCGTGAGCTCTACCTGATCGACGGCAACTCGCTCGCCTACCGTGCCTTCTTCGCGCTGCCGGAGTCGATCGCCACGTCCGACGGGCGTCCCAGCAACGCCATCTTCGGCTTCGCGTCGATGCTGGTGAAGATCCTCACCGAGCACGGCGACGTGCCGTGTGTGGTGGTGTGGGACGCGGGCCTGTCCGGACGCAAGGAGATCTCCGAGGACTACAAGGCGCAGCGCTCCAGCCGGCCCGACCTGCTCAAGCTCCAATGGCCGCAGTTCGGCCCCCTGGTCGACGCGTTCGGCCACCGGAACCTGTCGGTGGAGGGCTACGAGGCCGACGACGTCATCGCGGCCCTCAGCGAGCAGGCCAAGCGCGCCGGCATCCCGGTGATGATCGTCACCGGCGACCGCGACGCTTACCAACTCGTCACCGACGGCGTGCGGGTGATGAGCACCTCGCGCGGCGTCACCGACACGAAGGTGTACGACCGGCAGGGCGTCATCGACCGCTACGGGATCCCGCCCGAGCTCGTGCCCGACTTCATCGGCCTCAAGGGCGACACCTCCGACAACATCCCCGGCGTCCCCGGGATCGGCGACAAGACAGCGGCCGACCTGCTGCAGCGGTTCGGAGACCTCGAGACAGTCCTGGCCAGCGTGGACGAGATCTCGGGCGCCAAGCGCAAGCAGAACCTGATCGAGCACGCCGACGCCGCGCGGACCTCGAAGCAACTGGCCACGATGGTCCGCGACGTGCCGATCGAGCTCGACCTCGACTCCGAGCTCGGTCGCGAGCGCGATCGCAAGCAGCTGCGGGAGTTCTTCCGCGACTGGGAGCTGCGCGATCCGCTGCGCCGCCTGGAAGAGGCCCTGGAGGCCGCCGAGGCCGAGGCCATCCCGCGCCCGGAAGCCGAGACGACGTTCGAGGTGCCGGTGCGGCCGGCCGGGGTGGAGGCCATCGCGCGCCTCGACGGGCCGCTGCTGGCGCTGTCGGCGAGTGCTCCGGAGACCGCCGAGGGCGAGCTGCTGCCGCGCGAGCAGGTATGGCGCTTCGGCGCCTACTCCGGCGGTTCCGAGGCGCTGGCCGGCGAGTGTGCCGACGCGAGCCAGCTCGTCGAGGCGGTCGGGGAGCGTCCCGTCGTCGCGCACGACGCCAAGTCGCTCGGCGCGGTGCCCGCCCGGCTGACGTTCGACACCGAGGTGGCGGCCTACCTCCTCGACCCGGCGCGGCGCGGCTACCCGCTGGCCGAGCTCTGCGAGGAGCGGGGGATGTCGGTCCGCACCGATGACGACATCGCCACCGAGGCCGTGCTCGTGCACCAGCTCGCCGGCCGCCAGCGCGAGCAGATCGCCGAGCGCGGGCTCACCGACCTGCTGGAGACCGTCGAGCTGCCGCTGGTGCGGGTGCTCCACGAGACCGAACGGGCCGGCATCAAGCTCGACGTGCGCGCCCTCGAGACCGTCGCCTCGCGGATCCGCGCCGACGCGGCCTCACTGGAGCGCGAGATCTGGGTGCTGGCGGGCGAGGAGTTCGTGATCGGCTCGCCGCAGCAGCTCGGCGAGGTCCTCTTCGTCAAGCTCGGCCTGTCGCGCAAGCGCCGCGGCAAGACCGGCTTCTCGACCGACGCCCGCGTCCTGCAGGCGATCCGCGACGAGCATCCGATCATCCCCAGGATCGAGAGCTTCCGGGAACTCTCGAAGCTCGCCCAGACCTATCTCGAGCAGCTGCCCGCCGCCATCGACCCGCGCGACGGGCGCCTGCACACCACCTTCCAGCAGACCAACACCGCCACTGGGCGGCTGTCGTCAATCAACCCCAACCTGCAGAACATCCCGGTTCGCACCGAGACGGGGCGCGAGATCCGGGCCTGCTTCGTCGCCGAGCCCGGCAACGTGCTGCTGTCGGTCGACTACTCGCAGGTCGAGCTGCGGGTGCTGGCGCACATCGCCGGCGAGGATGTCCTGCGCGACGTCTTCCGCCGTGGCGAGGACGTGCACACGGAGACCGCCTCGGCGGTGTTCGGCGTCCCCGCCCCGGACCTGACGGTCGCCATGCGCTCCAAGGCCAAGATGGTCAACTACGGGATCGTCTACGGGCTGTCGGCCTTCGGACTCGCCGACCGCCTGCGAATCCCGCAGGGCGAGGCCCAGGAGTTCATCGACCGCTACCTGCAGCGCTTCCCGGCCGTCGCGCAGTTCATGGCCGACGCGATCACGCAGGCGCAGGAGCACGGATACGTCTCGACGCTGTTCGGTCGCCGTCGCCAGATCCCCGAGATCCGCGCGCGCAACTGGACGACGCGCAAGCTCGGCGAGCGCCTGGCGGTCAACACGATCATCCAGGGCTCGGCGGCCGACATCATCAAGGTCGCGATGGTCCGCTGCCACGACGAGCTGGCGGCGGCGGGGCTCCGGACCCGCACGATCCTGCAGATCCACGACGAGCTGCTGTTCGAGGGGCCGGAGGAGGAGGTCGACGCCGCGCGCGACATCGTCTGCCGGGAGATGGTCGCCGCCTACACGCTCGAGCCGCCGCTCGTCGTCGATGCCGGCGTGGGCCCGAACTGGCTCGACGCCAAGTGAACGAGCGGCTCATCGCGCTGCTGGTCATGGTGCTGGCCGGCGGCCTGGTGGCCATGCAGGCGCCGATCAACTCGGCGCTGGGGCGGGCCGTCGGGTCCTTCCAGGCGGCGGCGTGGTCCTTCGTCGTCGGCCTCACGGCGCTGCTGTGCCTCGCCGCGCTCACCGGCGGCTTCGGCGCCGCGGGGCGGGCGCGCGAGCTCGAGTGGTACTACCTCGTCGGCGGCGGCCTGATCGGCGCGACCTACGTGACATGCGTGCTGGTCATGGTCAGGGCGCTCGGCGCGGGAGGCGTCACGGCCGCCACCATCGCGGGTCAGCTGACCATGTCGGTCCTGCTCGACCACTTCGGCCTCCTCGGGCTGGACCGCAGCCCGCTGAGCGCCACCCGGCTGGTCGGCGTCGGCCTGCTGGTCGCCGGAACGCTCCTGATCATCCGGAGGTAGGCGGAGAGGGGCTATACCGAGGGTCCCGCCGACCGCTAAAGTACCGCCTCGCACATGGAAGCCGCTACCGTCACTCCTCCAGACGGCCGCGTAGTCGAGGGCTCAGACGGACTGCTCCTCGAAATCGACGGCCGCATAGTTCCCAATTACGACGCCACGATCGTCCCCTTCGATGAAGGCGACGTCGTGACCGGGCTCGTGGTCCGTATCGACAAGGACGAGGTCCTGGTCGATATCGGATACAAGAGCGAGGGGGTCATCCCCTCCAACGAGCTCTCGATCCGCAAGTCGATCGACCCCTCCGAGGAGGTGTCGCTCGGCGAAGAGGTCGATGCGCTGGTCCTCACCAAGGAGGACCCGGACGGTCGTCTGATCCTCTCCAAGAAGCGCGCCCGCTTCGAGCGCGCCTGGAAGCGGATCGAGGCTGCCGCCGAATCCGGCGAGCCGGTCTCAGGCACGGTCATCGAGGTGGTCAAGGGCGGTCTCATCGTCGATCTCGGCGTGCGCGGCTTCCTGCCCGCCTCGCTGGTCGACATCCGTCGCGTCCCGAACCTGGACGAGTACCTGTCGCAGACCATCGAGTGCAAGGTCATCGAGCTCAACCGCTCCCGCAACAACGTGGTGCTCTCGCGCCGCGCGGTGCTGGAGGAGGAGCGCAAGGAGCAGCGTCAGGCGATCCTCGAGCGCCTGCAGCCCGGCCTGGTCATCGAGGGCCAGATCTCGAACATCGTGGAGTTCGGCGCCTTCGTCGACCTCGACGGCATCGACGGCCTGATCCACATCTCCGAGCTGTCGTGGTCGCACGTCAACCACCCGTCGGAGATCCTTTCGATCGGCGACACGGTTCAGGTCAAGGTGCTCGACATCGACCGCGACCGCCAGCGCATCTCCCTCGGTCTCAAGCAGACCCAGGAGGATCCGTGGCAGCGGGTCGTCGACACCTACCACGTGGGTGACGATCTCGAGGGCGCGGTGACCAAGGTGGTCGCCTTCGGCGCCTTCGTCGAGATCCTCGAGGGCGTGGAGGGCCTGGTCCACATCTCCGAGCTCGCCCAGCAGCACGTCGAGAACCCGCGCGAGATCGTCGCGCCAGGCGACACCGTCAAGGTCAAGGTGCTCGAGATCGACTCCGAGCGCCGGCGCCTCTCGCTGTCGATCAAGCGGGTGGAGGGTCAGGACCTGCCCCACCGCATCCTCGACGAGGACGGCGACGAGATCGATCCCATCGGTGACGAGTTCGAGGCGTCTGCCAGCGCCGAGACCGGCGACCTCGACGACGTGCCGGAGCTGGGACTGTCCGAGGACGTCTTCGGATCCGAGCCGACCGTCACGGAAGCGGGCGCCGGTGAGGTGCTCAGCGACGCCGAGTTCGCCGCCGACGTGAATCCGGCAGCGGACATCGAGCCGCCGGCCGCGGCCGACGGAACTCCGATCGCCGCCGATCCCGACCCGGTCGAGGCTCAGGCTGCCGACGATCCGGCCGGCTCCGCGGATGCGGAAGTCGCCGGTGCGGTAGTTGCTGACGCGGAAGTCGCCGACGCGGAAGTCGCCGACGAGAAAGTCGCCGACGTTGACGCCGCCGACCCGGAAATCGCCGACGACTCTGCGCCGTCGCCGGCTTCCGACGACCAGTCGGTCTGACGACGACTCCGTTTGTAGGACTTACCGGCGGCATGGCCGCCGGTAAGTCCGAGGCACTGGCGGCGCTGGGTCGACTCGGCGCCGCCACTCTGTCCGCCGACGCCGTGGTCCATGGCCTGTACTTGAAACCGGCCGTGCGCGACGCGGTCGTGGCCCGCTGGGGCGAGGAAGTGGCGAACGGCGAACGCGTCGATCGCCGCGCGATCGCCGTCCGGGTGTTCGCCGACGAAGACGACCGAACCTGGCTCGAGGGGCTCCTGTGGCCGCACGTCGGACGTGAGATCGCCGCCTGGCACGCCGAGCAGGAACAGCGCCGTCCGCTGCCTCCAGCCATCGTGGTCGAGGTCCCGCTGCTGTTCGAGTCGGGCATGGACGCGCTGTTCGACGCGACCATCGCCGTCATCGCCGACGATGCGGTGCGCGCCCAGCGGGCCGCCGACCGCGGCCTGGGCACCGTCGACGAGCGCACGGCGCGTCAACTGCCGCAGGCCGACAAGGCACGCCGCGCCGACTTCGTGGTGACCAACAGCGGCACGCTGGCCGATCTCGAGCAATCGCTGACCGAGGTGGTCGCGAAGCTGCAGCCCTGATGAGCGGCAGGGGCGGCTCATCCGGGAGGTCCTCGAAGCGACGCGGCGCGTCGTCGCGGCGAGGCGCCGCACCACGGCGGCGCTCCCGGCGCCGCGCGCGAGGCGGGCGGCGCCTGCTGGGATTCATCGCCGCCGTCGCGCTGATGGGAGTCGCCATCGCCGCAGTGATGTCGCCGTGGCTCGACGACGCGGTCGAGGAGGTGGCGCTGCCGCTCGAGCATGCTTCGATCATCCGTGAGCAGGCCGCCGACAAGGACCTCGACCCGTTCCTCGTCGCCGGCGTCATCTACACCGAGTCGCGGTTCCGCGACCAGACCTCGCCGGTCGGCGCCAAGGGACTCATGCAGCTGATGCCGGAGACGGCCGACTACATCGCGCGCAAGTCCGGCGGGAGCGAGTTCGTGCAGGGCGATCTCGCCTCCCCGGAGATCAACATCGCGTATGGATGCTGGTACCTGCGGTATCTGCTCGATCGCTACGACGGCAACGAGTTGCTGGCCATCGCCGCCTACAACGGGGGCGAGGGAAAGGTCGACGAGTGGGTGGCGGCTGCCCGCAGCCAGGGTGAGCGCTTCCGTGCCGCCGACCACATCCCGTTTCCCGAGACGCGCAACTACGTCACTCGGGTCTTCGAGGCCCGCCGGGCCTACCGCCGCGAGTACGGGCGCGAGCTCCGGCTGTGACTCCGAGGCGGGCATGACGCCGGTCGACTTCCTGCTGCTGACCGCGGCGGGGCTGGCGGCCGGCATGGCCAGCTCGATGGTGGGCGGAGCGTCGCTGATCTCGTTTCCGGTCCTGCTCGGCTTCGGCCTTCCGCCGCTGACCGCCAACGTGACCAACACCTCGGGCCTGGTGCCGACCGCCATCGGAGCGGCGCTGGCGTCCCAGCCCGAGCTCCGCGGCCAGCGTTCGCAGGTGCTCTTCCTGGCCGTGCCGGCGGTGCTCGGTTCCCTGGCCGGAGTCGCCCTCCTGCTGTCCTTTCCCGCCGCGACCTTCGAGCGGCTGGTGCCGTTCCTGATCGCCGGCTCGTCCCTGCTGGTGGGCGCGCAGCCGTGGGTGATGGCGCGGGTGGGGAGCCGGCTGATGTCGCGCAACCGCGGCGGGCTGTGGGTCAGCACGCTGCTGGCCTGCTGCTACGGCGGCTACTTCGGGGCGGCCGCCGCGGTGCTGTTCCTCGGCCTCGCCGGCTTGTTCTCCACCGACACGATGCACCAGCTCAACGCGCTCAAGAACGTCCTCATGGGCATCACCAATGCGGTGGCGATGGTCGCCTTCGCCTTTCTCGCCGATCCGCGTTGGTCGGTGGCGGCGGCGCTGGCGATCGGATCGCTGATGGGCGGGGCGGTCGGCATGCGGCTGGTCCGCTTCGTGCCGGCGCGGGTGCTGCGCGCCGTCATCGCCGTGATGGGCGTGGCCGTGGCACTGTGGATCGGCTTGCGCTGAGCGCCCGGTGGCGCGGCCTCGGGGCGGGGCGCACGGTGGAAGGCGGCTCTGTCGGGTAGCCGGGTCCGACGACCGCCGCGGAGGAGTCGCTCTGACTGCGGAGCGTCGTCGTACACGACTGACCGGGCCGCCTACGGCTCACCGAGGAACACATGAATGGCATCTCCGCCACCCCTGCAGTCATCGTCGGAGGGATCGGTTCGACCGTCTCGCTGGTGCGAAGTCTCGGCCGAGCCGGCATCCCGGTCGATGTCCTGGCCGGAGGCGGGCCGACGTGGGCGCGGGCGTCGCGATTCTGCCGGTCGGTCACGCATCTGGGCTCCGGCCCCGACATCATCGACCGCTGGCTGCGCTGGCTGGAGACCGAAGGGCCGGACGGCGCGGTCCTCCTGCCGTCGGGCGACGAGGGCGTCGAGCTGATCGTCCGCTATCGCGATCGGCTGGAGCGCGCCGGCTATCGCCTGCCTCCGACGGCCGGGGAGACATCGCTCGCGATGCTCGATAAGGCCCGTTCCTACGAGTTGGCGCGCGACGTCGGCATCGCCTGTCCCCGCACCTGGACCGTCAATGGCGAAGCCGATCTCGATTCGATCCGTGGGCAGTTGACCTATCCGTGCGCGCTGAAGCCGCTGCACTCGCACCTGTTCTCCAAGCACTTCCCGCAGACCAAGGTGCTGGTCGCTAGCGACGAGCCCGAGCTGGTGGAGTTCATCCGCGAGACCGGACGACTCAGCCTGGAGATGCTCGTCACCGAGATAGTCGCTGGCCCCGAGAGCTTCACCTGGACCTTCAGCACCTATCTCGACGACGACGGCCGCGCGCTGTTCGGGCTGACGCGCAACAAGCTCCGTTCTCAGCCCATCCACTTCGGCACCAACTGCTACGTGGTGACGCGGGACAATCCGGAGGTGGCTCGCCTGGGGCTCCAGTTCCTCCAGGGGATCGGTCTGCGGGGGATCGCTCATGTGGAGTTCAAGTGGGACTCCACTGACCGGACCTACAAGCTGATGGAGTGCAATCACCGTTTCGTCAACCCGCAGGAAGTCATCCGCCGTGCGGGAGTCGACGCGGCGCTGCTCGTCTACAACGACGTGTTGGGAATCAAGCCCGATCGTATGCCCGAGTGGCGCGAGGGAGTCCGTCTGTGGTGGCCCGAGCGCGACTTCAAGGCTGCGCTGGCCTATCGGCGGGAGGGCGAGATCACCTGGCGGCGTTGGGTGCGCTCCCTGTTGCATCGCCCCATCTACGTCCCTCGGATGGCTCTCGACGATCCCGGTCCGACGGCCATGGTCGGCGCCCATCGCGCCAAGCGGGTCGTGGAGAAGCTCCGCCCGGCCCCGGAAGCTCCGAACCGGCGCGCCTCGCCGAGCCTTGGCGACGTCGGCACGCGAACCGGGTCGACGCAGTCCGCGTCGCGGCGATTCGCCCGGAGAGCCATGAACCGCCAGTTCCGGTCGCCTCGCGTCTAGCCTCGATTCATCGCGTGGGCGCCGGCGCTCACTCCAGCCAGGTGTCCACGCGGCGACGGAGCTCCACCAGGCCCGAGGCGTCGAAGAACTCGGCCAGCGCGTGCGCGGCGGGCAGGGGATCCCGGGCGCGCAGGCCGATGAGCGCGGCCAGCGTGAGCTGGGACTGACCGAGCTCGCGCAGCGGCAACTCGAGCGCCAGCCGGCCGTGGAGGCGCACCGCGGCCGCGTCGAAGCCGGGCGACCCGGCGCGCAGGAGGACGAGGCAGATCGACAGCGCGTCGGGCAGCAGGATTCGCCCCGAAAGCTCGGCGGCGGCACTGCGGACCAGCAGCGGGTTGCCGGTGGCGATGGCGCGCTGCAGATTCGCGTAGGACCCTCCCTTGATGGACACGAACGCATGTTCGCACGCGTCACGGGGAAAGACCACCGCAGTCGCCCGCGGCGAGAGGGCGTCGAGCCGCCCGGCACCGCCGCTACGCTCGGAGGGCCATGCCGCCCTTCAAGCTCGACAGCGTCTACAGCCCGACCGCCGACCAGCCCAAGGCGATCGCCGGCATCGCCGAGGGGATCGAGGCGGATGAGCGCTATCTCACCCTGCTCGGCGCGACCGGCACCGGCAAGACGATGACGATGGCGGGCGCCATCGAGAAGCTCCAGCGGCCCACCCTGATCATCGCCCACAACAAGACGCTGGCGGCGCAGCTCTGCAACGAGTTCCGCACCTACTTCCCGCAGAACGCGGTGGAGTTCTTCGTCTCCTACTACGACTACTACCAGCCCGAGGCCTACGTCCCCAGCCGGGACCTCTACATCGAGAAGGACTCGGCGATCAACCAGGAGATCGAGCGGCTCCGCCACGCGGCGACCGCCTCCCTGTTCGCGCGCCGTGATGTGATCATCGTCGCCTCGGTCTCGTGCATCTTCGGCCTCGGCTCGCCCGAGGCCTACAACGAGAGCGTCCAGACCCTCGTGAAGGGTGGCATCACCGACCGCGACGAGCTGCTGCGCAAGCTCGTCTCGCTGCAGTACTCGCGCAACGACGTGGCGCTCGGGCGCGGCACCTTCCGCGTCCGCGGCGAGACGCTCGAGGTGTTCCCGGCCTACGCCGAGACCGCCTTCCGCGCGACCTTCTTCGGGGACGAGGTCGAGCGCCTCCAGCACTTCGACCCCCTCACCGGAGAGCTGATCGTCGACGACCTCCACCACGTGGCGATCTGGCCCGCGACGCACTACAACATCAAGGAGGGCAAGCTGGAGGGGGCGATCGAGGAGATCGCGCGCGAGCTCAACGCGCGCTGCCAGGAGCTCGAGTCCCAGGGCAAGCTGCTCGAGTCTCACCGCCTGCGGCAGCGCACCCAGTACGACATGGAGATGCTGCGCGAGGTCGGGTTCTGCTCCGGCATCGAGAACTACTCGCGCGTGCTCGACGGCCGGCCGCCGGGCGCCCGGCCGTACTGCCTGATCGACTACTTCCCCGAGGACTTCGTCTGCTTCATCGACGAGTCGCACCAGTCAGTGCCTCAGATCGGCGGCATGTTCGAGGGCGACCGCTCGCGCAAGCAGACGCTGGTCGACTTCGGCTTCCGGCTGCCGAGCGCGATGGACAATCGTCCGCAGACCTTCCAGGAGTTCCTCTCCATCACCCCGCGCATGGTCTTCGTGTCGGCCACTCCCGGGACCTACGAGCGCGAGCACGGCGAGCGCACGCTCGAGCAGATCGTGCGCCCGACCGGCATCCTCGACCCCGAGATCGAGGTGCGCGAGACGCGCAACCAGATCGACAACCTGATGGGGGAGATCCGCCAGCGGGCGGATCGCAACGAGCGCGTGCTGGTGACCACGCTGACCAAAAAGATGTCCGAGGACCTCACGGACTACCTGCTCGAGATGGGCTTCCGCGTCCGCTACCTGCACTCGGAGATCGACACGCTCGAGCGCATCCAGATCATCCGCGAGCTGCGGCTGGGGGAGTACGACGTACTGGTCGGCGTCAACCTTCTGCGCGAGGGCCTCGACATGCCCGAGGTGTCGCTGGTGGCGATCCTCGACGCCGACAAGGAGGGCTTCCTCCGCGGGGAGACCTCGCTGATCCAGACCATCGGGCGCGCCGCGCGAAACGTCGAGGGCAAGGTCCTCATGTACGCCGACAAGGAGACCGACTCCATGCGGCGGGCGCTGGACGAGACCGACCGCCGGCGCGACATCCAGCACGCGTACAACGTCGAGCATGGCATCACACCGGAGACGATCGTCAAGGGCATCTCCGACATCGGGGACTTCCTGATGGGCGACTCCAAGGTCCCGACCAAGAATGGGCGCCGCAAGCGCCAGACGACGACGGTCGACATGTCTCGCACCGAGATCGAGCAGACCATCGTCGAGCTCGAGGAGGAGATGCTGGCCGCCGCCGAGGAGCTGCGCTTCGAGTACGCGGCGAAGCTCCGTGACGAGCTTCGCGAGCTGCGCCGCGAGCTCGACGCCGCCACCACCGGCTGAGTCCGGCGGGCTCCGAGCGGCGGGGCGCCGCCGTCCTCCAAGACGCTTATCCTCTCGCGATGGCCCTGGATCGTCAGTCCATCGAGCGTCGCGACTTCCCGATCGCGCGGCGCGGATATGAGATCGAGGCGGTCGACGCCCACCTCGGCGTGGTGGCCGACGAGTACGAGTCGATCGCGCGCCGCGGCCGCGCGGCGGGGGGCGGCGGGCTCGCCGCGTCGGCGTCCGAGCAGGTGCGCATGATCGTCGAGGCGGCTGAGCAGAGCGCCGCCGACATCGAGCGCGACGCCGAGCTCGAGGCGCGCCAGCTCCGGCAGGACGCGCGCGAGGAGGCCGAGCGGCTGCGCGGCGACGCCGGTCGCCAGGCGCGCGACCATGTCAACCGCGTCGCCGAGGTCGCCCGCGGCCTGCTGGACCGCATCGAGGCGATGGACCGCGAACTGGGATCGCTGCTCGACGGCCTCCGGGCCGGGACGCAGCGCCTGTCCGCCGACCTGTCGCTCCTGCAGGCCAGCGTCGAGGAGGTCCGCGAGGCCGCCCAGCCGCCGTCGGGCATCGTCGAGGAATCCGAGTCCTCGGGCGATGCGGACCTCGGCTCGTCGCCGGCTGCCGCCGCCGACGAGGACGCACTCCTCGACCCGCCCGGCGCGACGATCACCCTCGACGAGCCGGCGCTGCCTCCTGATCCCGGCGACGATGGACCCGGAGTACTCGCCGCCACCGACGCCTTCCTGCCCCACGAGTCGCCGGTCGCTGACGCGGGGGGCGAAGAGCACGCCGCGGCCGAACGCGACGGCGCCCGCATGGTGGCGCTGAACATGGTGCTCAACGGTGTCACCCGCGACGACACGCGGCATCACATCGAGCAGAACTTCGACATCGGCGACGTCGAGGCGCTGCTCGACGACGTCTACGCCCGCGCGGGCCAGTGAGCGCCGGGTCGACACCCGCCGAGTACGCCGAGCTGGGCCGCCGCATGGCGGAGCTGTCCGACCTCCACTCCATCGGCGGGCTGCTGGCGTGGGACCGCAGCACGATGATGCCGCGCGGAGGCGCCGACCACCGAGGGCACCAGGCCGCCACGCTCGAGTCGCTCGCCCACGCCCAGCTCACTCATCCCCGGCTCGGCCAGCTGCTCGACGGGCTCGAGCCGTGGGCGTCCGGGCTCGATCCCGACTCCGACGAGGCGCGCACCGTGGCCGTCATCCGTCGCGACTTCGAGAAGGCGGTGAGGGTGCCCGACTCACTCGCCGCCGAGGTGGCGCGCGCCGAGTCGACCGGCGAGCAGGCGTGGATGGCGGCCCGGGCCGCGGGTGGCGACTTCGGGCGCTTCCGCGACGCCCTGGCCCGCCATCTCGAGCTGCGTCACGCCTACGTCGGGTGCTTTGACGGCTACGCCCACCCGTATGACGTGCTGCTCGACGACTACGAGCAGGGCCTGCGCATCGCCGACCTGCGGCCGCTGCTCGACGAGCTGCAGGCGGCGCTCGTGCCGCTGGTGGCCGCCGCCGACCCGGCCCATGACGGTGATCCGCGCGTCCTGACCGGTACCTTCCCAGCCGATCGCCAGCGCAGCGCGATGCTGGACCTCCTGACCCGGCTCGGCTTCGACGACACCGCCTGGCGGCTGGACGCGTCGCCGCACCCGTTCGCCGCCGCGCAGTCCACCCGGGACGTGCGGATCACCACGCTGTTCGACGAGGCCGACCTGGCCGTGACGCTGTATTCGGCCCTGCACGAGTTCGGGCACGGCCTCTACGAGTCTCAGGTCGAGCCGGCCTACGCCCGCACGCCGCTCGGCGACCTCGTCTCACTCGGCCTCCACGAGTCCCAGAGCCGACTGTGGGAGAACGTGATCGGCCATTCGCGGCCGTTCTGCGCGTGGCTGGCCCCGCAGCTCAAGCGGGCGTTCCCGTCCGCGTTGGGGGCGCTCGACGCCGACGCCCTCTACCGGGGCATCAACGCGGTCGAGCCGTCCCTGATCCGGATCTTCGCCGACGAGACGACGTACAACCTCCACATCGTCCTGCGCACCGAGCTGGAGGCGCGGCTGATGGAGGGCGCGCTCGAGGTCGACGACCTGCCCACCGCCTGGAACGACGGCATGCAGCGACTGCTCGGAGTCGAGGTTCCCGACGACGCCCACGGCGTCCTGCAGGACATCCACTGGGCGGTCGGGTCGTTCGGCTACTTCCCGACCTACACCATCGGCAACCTGATGGCCTCTCAGCTGTGGGAGGCGCTGCGCCGCGACATCGTCGACGTCGACGACCACCTCGAGCGCGGGGAGCTCGTCCCGATCCGCGAATGGCTGCGCGAGAACGTGCACCGTCACGGCCGCCGGTACGCCCCGCGGGAACTGCTGCAGCGCGTGACCGGCGAGCCGCTGCGGGTCGAGCCGTTCGTGACCTATCTGAGCGACAAGCTCGTCGACGTGGGCGCCGTGGCGTCCAGGAGCGGCCCGCCCCGCTGAGTCCCGGGGGTCCCGCCGCGCGGGGCCGCTCAACATCCGCCGGCCCTGGCCGATTGCCTGAGTATGAGTCGGCGGGATCGCGACGAGGTCGAGCTCGCCGGAGTGATCGGCGCCCTCTCCTACGCCCTGGATCTCACCGAGGGCCAGCCCATGGGCCACGCCGCCCGCGCGTGCCTGATCGGCATGCGGATCGCCGAGGCGATCGAGCTGCCCGAGCCGCAGTGCGGCTCCCTGTTCTACGCGCTGCTGATGAAGGACCTCGGCTGCTCGAGCAACGCGGCCAGGGTCAGCGCCCTGTTCGACGGCGACGACCACGACGTCAAGCAGGGCTTCAAGCTGGTCGATCCCGAGGACCTCATCGCGGCGGCGCGCTACACCGCGACCCACGCGGCTCCGGGGCGCGGGGTGATCGGCAAGGCCCGCCGCGTGGCGAAGATCGTGCGCAGCAAGGAGGACACCACGCGGCGCTTCATCGAGATCCGCTGCGAGCGCGGCGCCGAGATCGCCACCATGGTGGGGCTCGGCGACGAGGCCGCCGCCGCCATCGGCTCGCTCGACGAGCACTGGAACGGCTCGGGTCATCCACTGGGCCTCCAGGGCGAGGCGATCCCGCTGTTGGCGCGCATCCTCTGCCTGGCGCAGACCGTCGAGGTCTTCTTCAACGCGCGTGGTCGCGAGGCGGCCTACGAGATGGCCCGCAATCGCGGAAAACGCTTACACCGCCCGGCACTCCGAGGGCGTCGCGCGCTTCGCCGTCGGCATCGGCACCCATCTCGGCTTCTCGGCTCCCGAGCTCAGCGACCTGCGCCGAGCCGGGCTGCTGCACGACATCGGCAAGCTCGGGGTCTCCAACCGGATCCTCGACAAGCCCGCCAAGCTCGACGAGAGCGAGTGGCAGGCCATGCGGCTGCACACGGAGTACTCGTTGCGCATCCTGCACCGCGTCCCCGCCTTCCGCCCGCTGGCCGAGGTGGCGGCGTCGCATCACGAGCGCATGGACGGTCGTGGCTACCACCGGGGCATCCGGGCCGGCGAGCTGCCGCTCGCGGCGCGGGTGCTCGCCGTCGCCGACGTCTTCGAGGCACTCACCGCCGACCGGCCCTACCGGGCGGGCATGCCGGTCCAGAAGGCGCTCGGGATCCTCCACGGCGACGCCGGCACCGCCTTCTGCCCGGAGGCCCTGAGCGGGTTCGACTCCTGGCTGGCCCACGCCGGCGACGGTTGGGCGCTCGCCGCCTGAGCCGACCGCACCGTCACGCCACGCTCGGCGCGGATGCCGCCGAAGGGAGCCGATCGGCGGCATACACTGAGAAGCGCTTATGGCGCCTTCTCAGCCTTCGATCGTCGTCACCGGCGCACGCGAGCATAACTTGAAGGACGTCGACGTGGCCATGCCGCGCGACGCTCTCGTCGTCATCACCGGACTGTCGGGCTCCGGCAAGTCGTCGTTGGCCTTCGACACCATCTACGCCGAGGGTCAGCGGCGCTACGTCGAGTCCCTGTCGGCCTACGCGCGGCAGTTCCTCGGGCAGATGGACAAGCCCGACGTCGACTCGATCGAGGGTCTGTCCCCGGCGATCTCGATCGACCAGAAGACGACGTCGCGCAATCCGCGCTCCACGGTCGGCACCGTCACCGAGATCTACGACTACCTGCGTCTGCTGTGGGCGCGCATCGGCAAGCCGCACTGCTTCAACTGCGGTCGGGCGATCGCGGCGCAGTCGACCGAGCAGATCATCGACCAGGTCATGAGCATGGACGAGGGCTCGCGCTTCATGGTCATGGCGCCGATCGTCCGTAGCCGCAAGGGCGAGTACGGCAAGCAGCTCGAGGAGCTGCGCGCCGAGGGCTTCAACCGCGTCAAGGTCGACGGCGAGCTGCGCATGCTCGACGAGAAGATCGAGCTCGACAAGAAGCTCAAGCACGACATCTCGGTGGTCGTCGACCGCCTGATCATGCGTCCCGACGTGCGCAAGCGGCTCGCCGACTCGGTCGAGACCGCGGTGGCGCTGGCCGACGGCGTGCTCGAGGTCGAGACGCTGCCGCGCGACGGCGAGGGGACGGTGCAGACCTTCTCGGAGCGCTTCGCATGCCTGCACTGCGGCATCTCGATGCCCGACCTCGAGCCGCGCATGTTCTCCTTCAACTCGCCGCACGGGGCGTGCCCGCGCTGCACCGGCCTCGGCACTCAGATGGAGATCGACCCGGAGCTGGTGGTGCCCGACCCGTCGCTGTCGATCGGGGAGGGGGCGATCCTGCCCTGGTCCTCCGGCGCCTCCACCGGCTACTACGAGCAGATGACCCAGGCCATCGCCGATCGCTACGAGATCGACCTCGCAGCGCCCTGGTCGAGCCTCACGCGCGACCAGCGCGACCTGTTCCTGCACGGGACCAACGGCGACCGGGTCTACGTCTCCTACCGCAACCGGATGGGCCGCAAGCGGTCCTACACCACCGACTTCGAGGGGATCCTGACCAACCTCGAGCGCCGCTATCGCGAGACGGAGTCCGACTCCTCGCGCGAGCGCATCGCGGAGTACATGACGCTGCGCCCGTGTCCCGAGTGCCACGGCGCGCGCCTGCAGCCGGAGTCGCGGGCGGTCCGGGTCGCCGGCATGGCGATCCACGAGTTCGCCGCCCTCAGCGCCCGGCGCGCGCTCGAGTGGGTGGGGGCGCTGGAGCTCTCCGAGCAGGACCGCGCGATCGCGCGACTCATCCTCCGTGAGATCGACGAGCGCCTGCACTTCCTGGAGAGCGTGGGAGTCGGCTACCTGTCGATGGAGCGCGGAGCGGCGACCCTGTCCGGCGGCGAGGCGCAGCGCATCCGCCTGGCCACCCAGATCGGCTCCTCGCTGGTCGGCGTCCTCTACATCCTCGACGAGCCCTCGATCGGCCTGCACCAGCGCGACAACGAGAAGCTGATCAAGACGCTCGAGCGGCTGCGCGACCTCGGCAACACCGTGCTGGTGGTCGAGCACGACGAGGGCACGATGCGCGCCGCCGACCACGTGATCGACATGGGCCCCGGCGCCGGCGAGCACGGTGGGCGTGTGGTCGCCGCGGGCACCGCCGACGAGATCATGGACATCCCGGAGTCGCTGACCGGCCAGTTCCTGTCCGGCGCGCGCCGGATCGACGCTCCGCGCGTCCGCCGTAGGCCGAGCGGCTACGTCGACATCACCGGCGCCCGCCAGCACAACCTCAAGGACGTCGACGTCCGCATCCCGCTCGGGGTGTTCTGCTGCGTGACCGGCGTGTCGGGCTCGGGTAAGTCGACACTGGTCAACGAGGTGCTGCACAAGGCGGTCGCCAACCGCCTGCATCGCGCCAAGCAGCGGCCGGGCGCCCACAAGCGGGTGAGCGGCATCGAGCAGCTCGACAAGATCATCGCCGTCGACCAGTCCCCGATCGGCCGGACGCCGCGCTCGAATCCGGCGACCTACATCGGCCTCTTCGACCAGATCCGCGACCTCTTCTCCAAGACGCAGGAGGCGCGCGCCCGCGGGTACGCCCCCGGTCGTTTCTCGTTCAACGTCAAGGGCGGGCGCTGCGAGGTCTGCAAGGGCGACGGCCAGATCAAGATCGAGATGCACTTCCTGCCCGACGTCTACGTGCCGTGCGAGCAGTGCGGCGGCAAGCGCTACAACCGCGAGACGCTCGACATCCGCTTCAAGGGCCGCACGATCGCCGACGTGCTCGACATGTCGATCGAGGAGGCGCTCGTGTACTTCGAGCACATCCCCAAGATCCGCCGGCGGCTGCAGACGCTTCACGATGTCGGCCTCGACTACATGCGGCTGGGGCAGCCCGCCACCACGCTCTCCGGCGGCGAGGCGCAGCGCATCAAGCTGGCCAGCGAGCTGTGCCGCGTGGCGACCGGCCGGACGCTCTACATCCTCGACGAGCCGACCACCGGCCTGCACTTCGCCGACATCGAGAAGCTGCTCGAAGTTCTGCAGCGCCTGGTCGACGCGGGCAACTCGGTGGTCGTCATCGAGCACAACCTCGACGTCATCAAGACCTCCGACCGGCTCGTCGACATGGGCCCGGAGGGCGGAGACGAAGGTGGCCGGCTGATCGCCGCCGGGACGCCCGAGGAGGTCGCGGCGGTTGCGGAGTCCTACACGGGCCGCTTCCTGCGCGACCTCGTCACCCCGGCCTCGTCCGGCCGGGGCCGCCGTCCGCCACGGCGTCAGCGCGTGCCGGCCGCCGCCTGAGGCGGGTCGAGACTGATCGACCCGTCGGCGTTGAGGGTCCAGAAGGGGTTGTGGGCCACCTCCCACGGGTGGCCGTCGACGTCGGTGAAGGCTCCGGAGTAACCGCCCCAGAAGGTCGCGCCGCCGGCTCGTGTGACGGTGGCGCCGGCGGCGCGAGCTTCGTCGAGCACCGCGTCGACCGCGGCCGGCGAGGCGACGTTGTGGGCGAGCGCGAAGCCGCCGAAGCCGCCGGGATGGGGATCCTCGACGCCGGAGTCGGCGGCCAACGCCACCCGATCCCACAGGGCGACCACCATCCCGCCGGCCTGGAAGAAGACGACGTCTGCGGCGGCCGAGCCAGCCGCGCGCCAGCCGAGCGCCTCGTAGAAGGCACGGGCACGCTGGACGTCGGCGACGCCCAGCGTGATCAGGCTGACACGCTGCTCCATGCGTCAGCCGCCGAAGCGGCCGCGCAGCGCCTGGACGTTGGACACGTAGCGCTCGGTGTCGTCGTAGAGGCCTCGTGAGCGCACCGAGCCGAGGCCCTGGTAGTAGCCGGCGATCGCGGTGTTCTCGTCGCCGCCGGTCTCTTTGAGCAGTTGGCGTAGGTAGAGGACGCCCGCCTGCACGTTGTCGTCGGGCGAGTCGGGGTCGAGCTGGCGATCGGCCAGGTTGTCCTGGACCCAGGTCCAGGTTCCGGGCATCACCTGCATTACGCCGCGGGCGTTCGCGCTGGAGACCATCGAGTTGTTGAAGCCGCTCTCCTGCCAGGCGATGGCGGAAGCCAGCGACGCGGGCACGCCATGGGCGGATGCGACCTGGGCGATGTCATCGCTGGTGACGCGACCGGGAGTGGCGTGCGGGGCCGCCTTGGGGACGACGCGCGCCTCCGGAGCGGGCTCCTCGGCGGCCGGGGGAGTCGGCGAGCCGGTCGGAAGCTTGACCACGGTCCCGGTCAGCAGGTGTCCGGACGGGTCGAGCCCGTTCATGGCGGCGATCGCGGTGACGGGGACTCCGGCGACCTCGGCCAGTTGGGTCAGCGTGTCGCCCGGGCGGACGACGTAGCCGCCCATCGGCGCGGGAGCGTCGGCAGCGGGGGTTGCGGACGGAGTGGCCTCGGGAGTGGCGGTCGCCTCTGCGGTGGCTTCCGGCGGCGCGGTGATGCCCGCCTCCAAGAGCGCGGCGGCGCCCTCGACCTCCGACGGGATGTGAATCGTCGAGCCGAGCACGACATGACCGTCTTCGGACAGGCCGTTGTAAGCGGCCACGGTGCGTGTGGTCAGGTTGCTCGCCGCCGCGATCGTCCACAGCGTCTCGCCGGGAGCCACGGTGTGCGGCACGGCGGCGCCGGCCGTGGCCGGCACGGCGAGGGGAACGGCGAGCAGCAGAGCGGCGAGGGGCGGTCGAAAACGGGTCATGCAAGGGCCTCCGGGGGATCGGTCCCCTCATCCTTGACGCCTCGCGTGAATATGCAGCGAAACGCGGCGTGCTTACGGCAAGCTGCAACGCCGCTTGCGGCGATGAAGGCGTTCGAGGCGCGCGCCGAGTAGGCGATCGGCGCGGCGGGAAGCACCGGGGAGATGAGTGACAGGCTCACGGGCTACCGCGGGAAGCGGCGCTTCCCCGAGACGCCGGAGCCCGACGGGGCGGCGCCCGGAGCGTCACCCGGCGGCCGCTTCGTCATCCAGGAGCACCACGCCACCCGGCTGCACTGGGACCTCCGGCTCGAGCACGACGGCGTGCTGGTGTCCTGGGCGGTGCCCAACGGCATCCCGGAGGAGCCCGAGCACAACCGCAAGGCGGTCCACACCGAGGACCATCCGCTCGAGTACCTCGACTTCCACGGCGAGATCCCGGCGGGCAACTACGGCGCCGGCACGATGACGATCTGGGACGCCGGGGTCTACGAGTGCCACAAGTGGCGCGACGACGAGGTGATGGTGACCTTCGCCGGCGAGCGGGTGCAGGGACGCTACGTGCTGTTCCGGGCGGGCGCCGCCGAGAAGGACTGGATGATCCACCGCATGGATCCGCCCGCCGATCCCGATCGCGAGCCGCTGCCCGAGCGGCTCGCGCCCATGCTGGCGCGGGCCGGTGGCCTGCCGTCGGACGAGTCGCGGTGGGCTTTCGAGGTCAAGTGGGACGGAGTCCGCGCGCTGGCCTACTCGCAGCCCGGGCGGCTGCGGTTCGAGAGCCGGAACTTCAACGACATCAGCGCCCGCTATCCCGAGCTGCGGCCGCTCAACCGGGCGCTCTCGTCGCACGAGGCGCTGCTCGACGGCGAGATCGTCGCCTTCGACCAGGACGGCCGGCCGAGCTTCGAGCGCCTGCAGCAGCGGATGAACCTCACCGGCGAGTCGGCGGTCAGGCGCCGCGCTCGCGAGCTGCCCGCCGTCTACGTGATCTTCGACCTCCTGCACCTCGACGGCCATCCGCTCGTCGACCTGCCCTACGAGGAGCGCCGGGAGCGGCTGCTCGCGCTCGGGCTCAACGGACCGCACTGGCAGACGCCGGCCCATCACGTCGGCAGCGGCAGCGCGCTGCTGGAGGCGGTGCGCGCCAAGCGCCTGGAGGGGGTGATCGCCAAGCGCCTCGGGTCCCGTTACGAGCCGGGTCGCCGCGCCGGAGCATGGGTGAAGGTCAAGGTCATGCGCCGGCAGGAGGTGGTCATCGCGGGCTGGCTGCCCGGCGCGGGCCGGCGGCGCGACCGGATCGGGGCGCTCATCACGGGCTATCACGAAGGCGGCGAGCTGCGCTTCGCCGGCAAGGTGGGCACCGGATTCAGCGAGTCGGAGCTCGACTTCCTCGCCGCCAGGCTCACTCCCCTGGAGCGGGCCACCAGCCCGCTCACCGGCCGTCAGCCGCAGCGCGGGGCGATCTTCGCCGAGCCGGTCCTGGTCGCCGAGGTCGAGTTCACGGAGTGGACCGCCGAGGGAATGCTTCGCCATCCTTCCTACAAGGGCCTGCGCGATGACAAGGAGCCCGCCGTGGTGATCCGCGAGCCCGACGGCGCCGATCACGAGACCGTGGCGGCGCCCGAGGCGGTGGAGGCGGCCCCCTCCGCGCCGAGGGCCTCACGCGCCGGCGCGCGCGGCGCCAAGGCGCATGGCGACGTGCCGTCGCTGGAGGCCGCGCTCGAGCAGCGCGAGGTCCGGCCGAACTCCGAGGTGAGTGTCGAGGGCAGGATCCTCGAGCTGTCGAATTTGACCAAGGTGATGTATCCGGCGACCGGCTTCACCAAGGGGGACCTGATCGACTACTACCGCCGCATCGCGCCCGTGCTGCTGCCGCACCTGGCCGGACGGCCGCTGACCCTCAAGCGCTATCCCAACGGGGTGGAGGGGAAGTACTTCTACGAGAAGCAGTGTCCGAAGCACCGTCCCGACTGGGTCGACACGGTCGCCGTCCGCAGCGAGCGCAAGCGGGACACGATCGACTTCTGCCTCGTGGCCGACCTCCCGAGCCTGGTGTGGACCTCGAACCTGGCCGACCTCGAGCTGCACACCTCGCTCTCGCGGGCGCCGCACATCGACCGGCCGACGACGATGGTCTTCGACCTCGATCCGGGCGAGCCGGCCGGCCTGCTCGAGTGTTGCCAGGTGGCCACCTGGCTGCGGGGGATGTTCGCCGGCCTGCAGCTCGAGTGCTTCGCCAAGATCTCCGGATCCAAGGGGCTGCAGCTCTACGTCCCGCTCAACTCGGACGTCACCTATGAGCAGACCAAGCCGTTCGCCCGGATGGTCGCCGAGACGCTCGAGCGCGGCGCTCCGGAGCTTGTGGTGTCGCGGATGACCAAGAGCCTGCGGCCCGGCAAGGTGCTGATCGACTGGAGTCAGAATGACGAGCACAAGACCACGGTGAACGTCTACTCGCTGCGCGCGCGCGAGCGGCCGACCGTCTCGGCGCCCGTGTCCTGGGAGGAGATCGAGGAAGTGGTCGCGGCGGGCGACGCGTCAGGGCTGGTGTTCGAGGCCCGGGACGTGCTCGAGCGCGTCGAACGCGACGGCGACCTGTTCGCTCCGCTGCTCAGCCTGCGTCAGGCGTTGCCGGTCGGCGCCTGATCCCGCCGGCTCAGGTGTTGCCAGCCGGCCTCGGCGCAAGGCGCCGCCGAGCGCCGTCGTGGCTCGTGCCGACCGCGCGGGTACTGTGCTGGCTGTCATGAGGGTCTGGCTAGACATGACGGCGCCCGCGCATCCGATCGTCCTGCGTCCGGTGATCGAACGGCTGCGCGCCGCCGGGCACGACGTCCACGTCACCGCGCGCGACTACGCGCAGACGCTCGGCATCCTCGACCGCCTCGGCATCGACTACCAGGCGGTCGGCAGCCACGGCGGCGCCTCCCGGCCGCGCAAGCTCGCGGCGCTCCTGTCGCGCACGAGTCACATGGGTTTGATCGGCCGTCGCGGCGCCTTCGACCTCGCCATCGCGCACGGCTCCAACGACCTCGCGCTGGCTGCCGCTGCCCTGCGCATCCCGGCGGCCAACACGTTCGACTACGAGTGGGCGACGCTCCAGCACCGCATCGGCTGCCGCCTCGCGGCGCGCGTGGTGGTGCCCGACTCGATCCCGCCGGAACGGCTGCGGCCGTACGGCGTGACCGACGAGAAGCTGCGGCGCTATCCCGGTCTCAAGGAGGAGTACTACCTGTCCGACTTCGAGCCGGACGGCGGGGTGCTCGACGAGCTGGGCGTCGACTCGAGTCGCATCGTCGCCGTGCTGCGGCCGCCACCCGACGTCTCGATGTACCAGCCCGGCTCCAATTTGATCTTCCCGCAGGTGCTGCATGCGCTCGGCAGCCGCGACGACGTCCACGCCGTCGTGGTGCCGCGCACGCAGCAGCAGCGGACCGACATCCGGGCACTGGGACTGCCCTCGGTGATCGTGCCGGAGCGGGCGATCGACGCGCAGAGCCTGATCGCGCTCGCGGACCTCGTCGTGTCGGCGGGCGGCACCATGAACCGGGAGGCGGTGGCCCTCGGGACGCCGGTCTACGGCACCTTCAGCGGGCGTCTCGGCGGCGTCGACGAGGAGCTCATCCGGACCGGCCGGCTGCGACGGCTGACCGCGGTCGACGACATGGAGGTCGCCAAGATGGTCGGGAAGCGTCGGATCGAGCGGCGTGACCCAGGACTGCTGACGTCTCTGCTGGTCGACGGGGTCAGCCGCCGCCGGCGGAGCCCCCACGAAGAGGGAGCACGGTGATGACCACCTTGACCCGTAACGACTGGGAGCGCGATCGCACCTTCCACCACTCGGCCTTTCCGATCGAGCGCGTCGCGGTGGAGCGAGACGCGTCCATCTCGGTCTGCCTGCCCGCCCGCAACGAGGCGGCCACCATCGGGGCGATCCTCGACGACCTCATGCCGCTGGTCGGGGCGGGAGTGGTCGACCAGGTCGTGGTGGTCGACGACTCCGACGACGGGACCGCCGACATCGCTCGTGACCATGGCGCCGAGGTCCACTCCCAGTCCGAGCTGTGCGCCGGGCTCGGCCCGGTGCAGGGCAAGGGCGACGCCATGTGGCGCGCGCTCTCGGTCCTGTGGGGTGACGTCGTCTGCTTCCTCGACGCGGACTCGCGCTCGTTCGGCCCGCACTACGCGACCGCGCTGGCCGGGGTGGTGGCGTCTCCCGGTCCGGTGTCGTTCGCCAAGGGCTTCTACCGTCGCCCGTTCGAGAGCGGCGACGGGCTGACCACCGATCCGCACGGCGGCGGACGCGTGACCGAGCTGTGCGCACGGCCGCTGCTCGGCGAGCTGTATCCCGATCTCACCGGCTTCCGGCAGCCGCTGGCCGGCGAGATCGCGGCCCGCCGGGAGCTGCTGACGTCGATCCCGTTCCTCTGCGGCTACTCGGTCGACGTCGCGCTGCTGATCGACGTGTGGAGCCTGGTCGGGCTCGGCGGCATGGCGCAGGTCGATCTCGACGTCCGCCAGAACCGCCACCGGCCGATGTCCGACCTCGGCCCGATGGCCGCGGCCGTCGCCGGCGCGATCCTCGAGCGGGCCCGAGGCGAGGGCCGCTTGCGAGATGGGTCGCGGCGGCCGTCGAGCGCCGACACGTCCCCGCGGCTGCCGATCCTCGAGCGCCCGCCGATGCGCGAGTGGATGCGGGAGTCGGAGATCCTGCTCGGCGTCAGCTGGCGAGGATCAAGATGCCGGCCAGGACGGCTGTACCGACGGCGATGACCGCGAGCAGCGACAGGCCGCCCCACGCGGCGCTCGATCTGGTCCGCCGGTCGCGCCGGGCGTCGTTGGAGTGCACCGCGCCGACGATGGCCAGCGCGAACACCGCGGTGACTCCGACGCCGGCCACCAGCGAGACGATGACGACCTGGAGCAGGTCGGCGATCGCGACGGCCGGAAGCGTCAAGCGCGCGCTCCGTGGGCGACGGCCGCCCGGTCGACACGGGTCCGGTGCACGAACGCGGCCACCAGGGCCGCGATCAGGGCGACGGAGACCACCATCGTCCCGGCTCCGTCTCCGCCGAACAGGTCGACGATCAGGTAGGTGAAGCCGCCCACCGCCGCCGCCGCCGGCAGGGTGAGCACCCAGGCGATCGCGATGTTGCCGGCGACGCCCCACTTGACCGCCGAAGCGCGCTTGGCGGCACCGGCGCCCATGATCGCGCCCGAGATCACGTGGGTGGTCGACAGCGGGAAGCCGACCGCGGAGGCGGAGAAAATGACCGCGGCGCCCGACGCCTGCGCGGCGAATCCCTGGGCGGGATCCATCTTGATGATGCGCGTCGCCATCGTCTTGATGATCCGCGAGCCGCCGGCGTAGGTGCCGAGGGCGATCGCTGTCGCGGCCGAGACGACCACCCACAGCGGCACTCCCGCGTCGGCGTCGAGCTCGCCGGCGGCGATCAGCGCCAGGAAGATGATGCCCATCGTCTTCTGGGCGTCGTTGGTGCCGTGCGCCAGCGAGAAGAGGCCCCCGGAGAGGATCTGCCCGAGCCGGAAGCCGCGCGACACCGGTCCCGGCCGCAGCCGGCCGACCAGCGCGTAGGCGGCGAGGATCGCGGTACCGGCCACCAGCAGGGCGAGCACCGGGGCGACGAGGGCCGGGACGACCACGTTCTCGATCACTCCGTCGCCGATCACCGCCCGGGTCCCGGCGGCGACCAGCGCGGCCCCGATCAGCCCCCCGATCAACGCGTGCGACGAGGACGAGGGAAGGCCGAACCACCAGGTGGCGAGGTTCCAGACGATCGCCCCGATCAGGCCGGCGAAGACGATGGTGGGCGTGACGAGGTCCGCCGTGACGATGCCGGTGGCGACGGTGGCCGCCACTTCCAGCGAGATGAACGCCCCGATGAAGTTGAGCACCGCCGCCATGGTCACCGCCGTCCGCGGTTGCATGGCGCGGGTGGAGATGGAGGTCGCCACCGCGTTGGCGGTGTCGTGGAAGCCGTTGGTGAAGTCGAAGGCCAGCGCCGTCGCGACGACGATCCAGAGGACGAGTTGGCTGTCCACTAGGTGTTCTTGATGAGGATGCCCTCGAGGATGTTCGCCGTCTTCTCCGTGGAGTCGAGCGCCGCCTCGAGGCGCTCGAAGACGTCCTTCCAGCGGATCACCAGCATCGGGTCGATCCCGGCCACGAAGAGCGAGGCGAGCGCCTCGCGGTAGATCCGGTCGCCCTGGTTCTCGAGCCGATTGACCTCGACGGTGTGGTGGTGGATGTCACGAAAGCCGCGGAGGTTGGGCATCGCGGCGGCGATGGAGGAGCAGGCCTTGGCGAGGATGACCGCCATCTCCTGCGCCTGCACCATCGGCGCCTCGATGCGGTAAAGGCCGAGGAAGTCCGCGGCCTCCTCGATGAAGTCGACGACGTCGTCGAGCGCCGACGCCAGCGCGTAGATGTCCTCGCGGTCGATCGGCGTGACGAACGTCTTGTTGAGGCGTGCGATCAGCTCGTGCGTGATGCGGTCGCCCTCGTGCTCGCAGTCGACCAGCCCGCGGACGAGCTCCGGCTGGTCCGGCCACTGGGCGAAGATGAGCTCGATCAGCTCACCGGCGCGCAGGATGTTGCGCCCCGCCGCCTCGAAGAGGTCGAAGAACTCGCGTTCACGTGGTGCCAGCAGCTGGCTCAGGCGGGCCATGCCAGCAGCTTACGGGCGCCGCGGACGTCAGCCCTCGGTGGCGGTCGGTCCGCGAAAGCGCTCGAGCTCCTCGGGTGCCATCGCGTATTCGTGCTCGGGGGCCGGGAAGCTGCGGTCGCGCACTTCGGCGGCGAACGCCCGGGTCGCCTCGATCATGAGCGGCCGCACGCGCGCGTAGCGCTTGACGAACTTGGGCTGGATAGCTTCCTGGATGCCGAGCATGTCGTGCACCACCAGCACCTGGCCGTCGGTCGACCCTCCGGCGCCAATGCCGATCACCGGCACCCGCATGTGTCCCATGATCTCCGCGGCCACTTCCGCCGGCATCGCCTCAAAGACGATCGAGAAGCAGCCGGCGTCCTGGATGGCGAGAGCGTCCTCGAGCAGCCGCCGCGCCGCCTCGGCGGTGCGCCCCTGGGCGCGGAAGCCGCCGAGGGAGACGGCGGTCTGCGGCGTCAGGCCGACGTGCCCCATGACCGGGATGCCCGCGTCGACCATCGCCCGGGCGCGGTTCGCGGCCCACTGCCCGCCCTCGAGCTTGACTCCCTCGCAACCGGCCTCCTTGACGAAGCGGACGGCGGTGTCGATCGCCTGCTCGTCGGAGCGCTGATAGGAGCCGAACGGCAGGTCGCCGACCAGCAGCGGCGTCCTGAGCCCGCGACGGACCGCGCGGCAGAGGACCAGCAGCTCGTCGACGGTGACGGGCACAGTCGAGTCGTAGCCGAGCACGTTCATGGCGGCGGAGTCGCCGACCAGCACGATGTCGACTTCGGCCTCCTCGGCGATCTGCGCGCTGGGGAAGTCGTGGGCGGTGACCATCACGATCGGCTCGCGGCGCTCGCGCATCGCCGCCAGGTCGAGCAGTCCGACCGGGCGTCGCGCGGGCGTGGTCGACGCGTCGACGGGACGGGGCGTGGCGGACATCAGGCGATCTCCTCGGGTGGCGGGACGGGAAGGGGGGAGGCTGCGGAGGGTGCGACGAGCAAGTTGTCGATCAGGCGGACGCTCCCGACGTGGGCGGCAGCGGCGACCAGCACCGGGCCCTCGATACGGGCCGGCGGCGCCAGCGTGTAGGGATCGACCACCGCCATGTACTCCAGCCGCACACGGCTCGCGCATGCCGCCCGGGCCCTCGCCTCGACCGCGCCGGGATCGCGTTCGCCGCGCCGCACGGCGTCGGCGGCCGCCGCGAGCGCCTCGGGCAGCGCGCGCGCCCGCTCGCGATCGTCCGGCGACAGGCGCCGGTTACGGCTCGACAGCGCGAGGCCGTCGGGCTCGCGCACTGTGTCGAGCGCCTCGATCCTCACCGGCAGGTCGAGGTCGGCCACCAGCCGGCGGACGACCAGGAGCTGCTGTGCGTCCTTGGCGCCGAACCAGGCGACGTCGGGGGTGACGATGTTGAGCAGCTTCGCCACCACGGTGGTGACTCCGGCGAAGTGCCCGGGCCGGTGCGCGCCCTCGAGGACCTCGGAGATCCCGCTCACCGAGATCATGGTGGCGAACCCGGGGGGATACATCGCCTCCACGGCCGGCGCGAAGAGGACGTCGGCGCCGGCCCGCTCGGCGGTCACCGCGTCCTCGTCCTCCACCCGCGGATAGTCGGCGAGATCGGCCGGCCGGTCGAACTGGGTCGGGTTGACGAACAGCGAGACGACGACGAGGTCGCTCGACTCCCGCGCCGCCGCCATCAGCGCCTCGTGCCCGGCGTGGAAGGCGCCCATGGTGGGAACGAGGGCGACCGTCTGGCCCGCGGCGCGGGCGCCGGCGACCTCGGCTCGGACGGCGGCGATGGTCCGGGCGACTCTCACCGGGATCCGCCGGCTTCGGCCGCCAGGCGTCGCGTGGCGTCGGCCATCGCGTCGAAGAGCTCCAGGAGCTCGGGCGTGCGGGCGGCGACCGCGGCGCGCTGGGCGTCGACCACCGCCTCGTCGCCGCGGGCGATCGGCCCGGTGAGCGCCGCGCGGGCGCCCAGCCGGCTCCAGTTGTCCACCGCGCCGCGCACGAGCGGGACGAGCAGCTCGCGATCCACGCCCGCGGTGGCCGCCAGACGCTCCGCGGCGCCCTCGAGGGCGGTCAGGAAGTTGGCCGCGATGGACGCCGCCGCGTGGTAGGCGACCCGGTCGTGCTCGGCGACCTCGACGGCGCGCATGCCGAGCGCGGCGGCGAGCCCGTGGGCCACCGTGAGCGCGCTCTCGGTGCTGCCGGCCACGGCGCAGCCGGCTCCGGCGAAAGCGGTGGGATGGCCGGCCGTCACGCTGAGCAGCGGGTGCAGGGAGAAGGCCTCGTTTCTCCCAAGCGCCGAGAGTCCGGTGGCGCCCGAGCAGTGCCCGACCAGGAGCCCGGCGGGGAGGGTCGCGGCCACTTCGGCGATGGCGGCGTCGTCGACGCACAGCAGGACCACGCCGGCATCGGCGCCGGCGCTCGCTCCGCGCGGCAGGGGACCGGTGACGGCGATTCCGGCCTCCCTCAGGGCGGGCGCGATGGCGCTGCCGAGGCGACCGGCGCCGACGACGGTCACGGAGGGGGGCGGATGAGGGCTTGAGTCCAGTTCTCGCATGAGATACCGGCGGGGCACCGCGGTGCTGCGGACGAACGGGCGGTCCGTCCCACGCGGGTGACGGCTGGAAGTGAGCATAGTCGCCACGCCGCGCGCCGAATCGCGCAGGGTGCGGCGTCACGCCGGCGCTCGTCCTCCCCCGCAGCTAGATTCGCTACGTGTCCGAGGCGGCGCAGCGGCGCGAGCAGCTCAAAGCGGTGTGGGAGCAGGCGCGCGGCTGCCCCCGCTGTCCTCAGCTCGTCGAGACTCGGCGCACGGTGGTTTTCGGCGCCGGCAACGCCGACGCGGACCTGCTGTTCGTCGGCGAGGCGCCCGGCGCCAACGAGGACCGTCTCGGCCTGCCGTTCGTCGGCCAGGCCGGCGCGCTGCTCGAGCGGCTGCTCGGCGAGATCGGGCTCCAGCGCCAGGACGTCTTCATCGCCAATGTCCTCAAGTGCCGCCCGCCGGGCAACCGCGATCCGCTGCCCCAGGAGATCGACAACTGCCAGGAGTACCTGTTCGCCCAGCTCGAGCTGATCCGGCCCAAGCTGGTCTGCACGCTCGGGAACTTCGCCACCAAGCTGCTGCGCTCCGACCCGAGCACCGGGATCACACGGCTGCACGGCCGGGAGGAGGAGCGGGTGATCGGCCCGCTGGCGGTCCGGCTCTATCCGCTTCTGCATCCAGCCGCGGCGCTCTACACCCCGTCGATGCTGACGAGCCTGCGCGCGGATTTCGAACGCATTCCCGAGCTGCTGGCGCGGCCGCGGCTGCCGCAGCCGGCGCCGATCGAGGCGGCGCCGGCGGTCCCCGAGCCGGAGCTCGCTCGAGTGGTGGCCGACCCGGAGCCGGAGGAGGTCCTCGGTGCCGGCGTCGACGAGCATGGGGCGGGAGCGCTGACCCGTCTCGAACCGTCTCCCTCGCCGCTGCCCGACGTGTCGGCCGACGCTGCCGACGAGCCCGGGGAACCCGCTGCAGGGGCGGCCGAGCCGCCCGCCCAGCTAGGCCTGTTCTGAGTCCGGAGGAGTCCGGCGGCGATCGTCGACCGTCAGCGCGTAGCGCTCGTGGTCGCGCCACTGACCGCCGATGAGCAGGTAGCGGGGCGAGTAGCCCTCGAGCCGGAAGCCGGCTCCGCGGGCCAGGGCGATCGAAGTCGCGTTGGCCGGCTGGATGTTGGCCTCGAGCCGATGCAGCGAGAGCGAGTCGAAGGCAAGGTCGAGCACCAGCTCGATTCCCTCGCGCATGTAGCCCCTACCGGCGAACGCGGCGTTGGCGTAGTAGCCCAAAAAGGCGCTCTGGAACGCTCCGCGGACGATCTGGGAGACGGTGAAGACGCCCGCGATGGCGCCCGTCTCGCGATCGCAGCCCAACAGGCACATCGAGTCGTCGTGGGTGCAGCGGGCCACGAGCTCGTCGAACTGGTCGGGCCGGTGAGGGGGATAGGCCCACGGCCGGTGCAGGTCGCGGCTGCCGTGGACCATGACCAGGAACTCGTCGCGGTCCGAATAGGCCAGGTGGCGCAGTGCCACGCGCTCCGAGCTGGGCAGATCGGGCCCGGGGTGAGCGCCACGCACGGTCGCCGTGCCATCGGGGCGGGCTCGCCGGAAAGGGTTCACGTGCGGGTCCATCGGGTTAGGAAGGCGACACGCTGGGGTCGAGTCACGGCCACGAGGCTAGGGATGCTCGGTTTCCGGGCAATGCAATCGCTGGTGCAGAGACGTGGCGGACGCAGGATCGTTTCGATCCGGGCGAAACCACGGGGCTTCTGAGACGTATGTATCAGGAGACGGGGCGATCGGGTACATCTTGATCGCACCTTGAAGTCCTCGCGGCAGAATGAAGCCAACATCAAGTCGTTGCGTTGGCAACAGAAATGATAAGAAATCCGCATCAACGGATCGGATGCTCAGGCGAAGACCTGAGGAAGGATAGAAGAGACGACACTGCTCACCGAAACCCCGCGGCCAGTGGCCACCCATCAGGTTGCCGATCCGACGGTCGATTCGCTGCAGCTGCTGCTGCGCGAGGCCGGTCGCTATCGGCTGCTCACGCCGGCGGAGGAGATCTCCCTCGCCAAGCGCATCGAGAAGGGCGATCTGGCCGCCAAGGACCGGATGATCAACGCCAACCTGCGGCTCGTCGTTTCCAACGCCCGCCGCTACCAGGGCCAGGGACTGCCGCTCGGCGACCTGATCCAAGAGGGGATGCTTGGCCTGATCCGCGCGGTGGAGAAGTTCGACTGGCGCAAGGGGTTCCGCTTCTCGACCTACGCCACGCTGTGGATCCGCCAAGCGATCCAGCGCGGTCTCGAGAACACCAGCCGGACCATCCGCCTTCCGGTGCACGTCGCGCAGCGATCGCGCAAGGTCGGACGCATCGAGCGCGAGCTGACCACGAAGCTCGGTCACGAGCCCAGCGACGAGGAGATCGCCGCCATCGCCGACCTGCCGTTGGCCGAGGTCATCGAGATCCGCAAGGCCGAGCGCGCTGTCGTGTCACTCGACAAGCCGGTCGGCGAAGACGGCGACACGTCGCTGGGTGATCTGATCACCCTCGAGACCCCGTCGGTCGAGGAAGAGGTCCACGAGGCGATGGCCTCCAAGACGCTGCTCGAGGCGATCGCCGATCTGCCGGAGCCTGAGCGCAACGTGATCGAGATGCGCTTCGGGGCCGGTGACGAGGAGCCGCAGACGCTGTCGCAGGCCGGCAAGCGCCTGGGCGTCTCGACCGAGCGGGCCCGCCAGCTCGAAGAGCGCGCCCTGCGCCGCCTGTCGCAGCGCCCCGAGCTGCGCGCCCTGCGCGCCGCCGCCTAGCCACACCCCTCGCTGACGCCCCCAGCATCGGGGCGTCAGCCGGCCGCACCGCCATTGCCGCCATCATGGCGGTGTGTCCGTGTGCGGCCGCTCGTCTCGCCTCCCGGCTGCCGTGGCGATGCTGTGGCTCATCGTCGCCGCGACGGGCTGCGGCGGAGAGCCCGAGAAGCGCGCGGTGGTCCTCGCCGCGACCACCAGCACCCAGGACTCGGGGCTGCTCGACGTGCTCGTACCCGCCTTCGAAGCCGACACCGGCCGCCGCGTGAAGACGATCGCCCTCGGCAGCGGGCAGTCGATCGCGCTCGGCCGCCGCGGCGAGGCCGACGTGGTGCTCGCGCACTCACCGGCCGCCGAGCGCGAGCTGATGGCCAGCGGCGTGGCCGGCCGTCGCCGGCCGGTGATGGCCAACGACTTCGTGCTGGTCGGGCCGCGAGCGGATCCGGCGGGCGTGTCGGGCCGGGCTCCCCGTGAGGCGCTGAGCCGGATCGCCCGTGCCCGGGCACCTTTCGTCTCGCGCGGCGACGAGTCCGGGACCCACGTCTTCGAGCGGGCGCTGTGGCAGCGGGCGGGAATCGCTCCGCGGCCGCCCTGGTACCAGGAGACCGGCCAGGGGCAGAGCGCGACGCTGCGGGTCGCCGCCGAGCGCGACGGCTACGCGCTCACCGACCGCGCCACCTACCTCGCCACCTCGGCCGACGACGCTCTCGCCGTCATGGTCGATGGCGGGCCGGGCATGGAGAACCCCTACCACGTCATCGACATAACCACCCGGGCCGGGAGCCGCGTCAACGAGGCGGGTGGCGCGGCGTTCGCCGAGTGGCTGGCGGGTCCCCGGGGCCAGGCTCTGATCGGCTCCTTCGGGCGCGAAGAGCACGGCCGCCCCCTGTTCGAGCCGCGCCGGGTCGCCGCCATCCGCTGATCTCGCTGCCGCGGCTATGCTGCGATGCGTTCTGAACTACTGCAGATAGGATCATGGTGCGGGCAGCATTGAAGGCGTTGGCGATTGCGGCGGCCCTTGGATTGGGGGCCTGCGGGGATAGTGAGACGGACTCGGCCGGTCAGGCGGAGACGAGTGCAGACACCCGGCCCGTCGTGCTGGCGACCACGACCAGCACGCAGGACTCGGGCTTGCTCGATGAGCTGATCCCCGCCTTCGAGGAGGAATCCGGCCTGACGGTCAAGACCGTCGCGGTGGGCAGCGGCCAGGCGATCGAGATGGGGAGTCGTGGCGAGGCTGACGTGGTGCTGACGCACTCGCCGGCCGCCGAGCAGGAGCTGATGGAGAGCGGAGTGGCGGGCAGCCGCGAAGTGGTCATGCACAATGACTTCGTGCTGATCGGCCCGGACAATGACCCCGCCAGCACCGAGGGCACGGCCGGGGCAGACGCCTTCAAGGCGATCGCCGACGAGCGCGCGCCGTTCGTCTCGCGCGGCGACGAGTCCGGCACCCACGCCAAGGAGCTGTCGCTGTGGGAGGCGGCCGGCGTGGAGCCCCGTGGCTCCTGGTATGAGGAGACCGGCTCGGGAATGGGAGCGACGCTCGCCGTCGCCGCCGAGAAGGACGCCTACACGCTATCGGACCGCGCGACCTACCTCTCCAACGAGCAAGCCCGCGACCTGGCGATCACCGTGGACGGCGGGCCGGGCCTGCTCAACGTCTACCACGTGATCGACATCGACTCCGACGCCGGCTCGCGCGTCAACGCCGAGGGCGGCGACGCCTTCGCGCAGTGGATCGTCTCGAAGCCCGTTCAGGAGACGATCGGCGCCTTCGGTGAGGAGGAGTACGGGCAGGCGCTGTTCACGCCCGACGCGGGCAAGACCGAAGCCGAGATCGACTCCGGGACGTAGTGGACGTACTCGGGCAGGCCATCCGCGACGCCATCTCGCTGCTGGTCGAGGGCGATGCTCAGACCTACGAGATCATCGCCCGCTCGCTGCGCGTGTCGCTGACGGCCACCCTGATCGCCTTCGCGCTGGGAATGCCGCTCGGGATGCTGCTGGCCTTCGGCCGCTTCCCCGGGCGGCGCATCCTGCAGGCGGCGGTGAACACGGGGATGGGCATGCCGCCGGTGGTGATCGGCCTGCTCATCACCGTGATGCTGTGGCGAAGCGGCCCGTTCGGCGCGTTCGACCTGCTGTACACGCCGACGGCGATGGTCGTCGCCCAGGCGGTCATCGCCTTCCCGCTGGTGGCCGGCATCTCCGCCGCCTCCCTGCAGCAGATCGACCCCGAGTTCCGGATCCAGATGGAGGCGCTCGGGGCCACGCGCCCGCGCGCGCTGTGGACGGTGGCGGTGGAGGCCCGGCTGCCGCTGCTGGCCGCGGTGATGGCCGGCTTCGGGGCGGTCGTCTCGGAGGTCGGCGCCGCGATGATGGTCGGCGGCAACATCGAGGGCCAGACGCGCGTGCTGACCACCGCCGCCGTGATGGAGACCTCGCGCGGCGACTTCGCGTCGGCGATCGCCTTCGGCCTCATCCTCCTGCTCATCGCCTTCGGCGTGAACGTGCTGCTCACCCTCGCGCAGCAGCGCGGGCGGGCATGAGCTCGCCCCTGCTCGAGCTGGAGGGCGTCCGGGTGCACGCGGGAAGCCGCACCATCCTCGACGTGCCCCATCTGGCGCTCGCGCCGGAAGCCACGCTGGCGGTGCTGGGGCCCAACGGGGCGGGCAAGTCGACGCTGCTTCGAGTCGCGGCCGCGCTCCTGCCGCCGACCGCCGGGTCCATCCACCTCGACGGGCGCCCGGCGGCGCGCGCCCAGTTGCGCGCGGTCACCTCCGCCGTGCTCCAGCGGCCGCTGCTGCAGCGCGGGACGGTGCGCCACAACGTCGAGACCGGCATGCGCTTCCACGGCGTCGCGCGAGATTCGATCCACGCCCGCTCCAGCGCGTGGATGCAGCGGCTGGGGATCGCCGGGCTCGCGAACCGGGCCGCGGGGTCGCTGTCGGGTGGCGAGGCGCAGCGGGTCAGCCTCGCCCGCGCGCTGGCGGTGGAGCCACGGCTGCTGCTGCTCGACGAGCCGTTCGTCGCCCTCGACGCTCCAACGCGCGGCGAGCTGATCGCCGACCTGCGCGAGATCCTGGCCGACACCGGCACCGCCGCCCTCCTGGTAACCCACGACCGTGACGAGGCCGCCGCGCTCGGCGACGCCATCGCGGTCCTGCACGACGGAGGCCTGCGTCAGCACGGCCCGGCCGGTCTCGTGCTCGAGCACCCCGCCGACGCCGATTGCGCGCGGACGCTCGGCTTCGACAACGTGCTGCCGGCTCCCGTCGCCGCGGCCCTGCTCGGCGTTCCGCGGCCGGTGGCGCTTCACGCCGGCGACTGCGAGGTCCGTCCCGCCGCCGACGGAGGTGAGGCGATGGCCCGGCTGCGGCGAGTCGTGCCGCTCGGACCGGTCGCCCGCGTGACGATGGAGGTCGAGGGCGCCCTGCTGCACGCCACCGCGCCGATGCCCGTGCCCGAGTGGCTCGGCCGGCTGGGAGCCGGCGATCCGATCGCGCTCGCCATCCGCCCGCAGCGGGCCCGGCCCATCGGCTCGCATCCGGTTCCGGAACCGGACCTGGTGGCGCTAGGCTGCGCCACCGATGGCCGACGGCATTCCTGAGCAACAGGAGACCGTCTCGGCGATCGCCACCGAGAAGCTGGGAGCGCTGCTCGCCGAGACGCTGTCCCCGGGTGACGTGGTGCTGGTCTCCGGTGACCTCGGAGCCGGCAAGACGACCCTGGTGCGCGGCGCCCTGCGCGCCCTCGGCGTCACCGAGCCGGTCACCAGCCCCACCTTCGTGGTCGGGCTGCTCTATGACGGCGCCCGGAGCCGCATCGCGCACCTCGACCTCTACCGGCTCGGCAGCCTCGACGACGAGGATCCGGGGCTGCTCGACGACTACTTCGGCGACGACGTCATCACCTTCGTGGAGTGGCCCGAGCGAGCCGCTGGAGCCGAGCTCCCCGGAACTCGAGACGTGGCCGCTCGGCTGACGCTCACGCACGCGGGCGCCGACCGCCGCGTGGTGGATGTCTCGCGATGATGCTGCTGGCGATCGACACCGCGACCCCGTCGACCGTGGTGGCGCTCCGGTCCCCGGAGGGCGAGGTCACCGAGGCACGCGACGACCCGGAGGCGGGCGCGCGCCCGGCCCACACCGGCGCGCTGCTCGTGCTGGCCCAGAGCCTGCTGCGAGACGCGGGACGCACGTGGCCCGACCTCGACCGCATCGCGGTCGGCCTCGGGCCGGGCGGCTTCACCGGCCTGCGGATCGGGATCAGCACCGCCCGCGCCCTGGCCCAGGCGCACGGAGCCGCGATCGTCGGCGTGTCCAGCCTGCGCGCCCTGGCGCTGGGTGCCGGCCCGGTGGCCGGCGGGCGGCCCGTCCTGGCCGCGATCGATGCCCGGCGGGGCGAGGCGTTCGCCGCCTGCTGGTCGGGCGACGGCGAGCTGCTCATCGCTCCCGCCGCCTACGGTCCCGCCGCCCTCGCCGGCGTGCTCGGCGTGCTCGGTGCGGCGCCCCTGGCCGTCGGCGACGGCGCTCTGCGCTTCGCCGCCGAGCTTCGGGCGGTGGGCGTCGAGACCCTGCCGGCGCAGTCGTCTCTGCACGCCATCTCGGGCGCCGCCCTGTGCCGGCTCGGCGTCGATGCTGGCCCGCTGGAGCGCGAGCGGGTGCTTCCCGACTACCGTCGTGAGCCGGATGCGAAGCCTCCGCGAACGCCATGACGCCTCCCGGATCGGACATGGAGATCCGCCGGCTCGCCTACGCCGACCTCACCCGCGTGGTGGCCATCGAGCGGCGGGCGTTTCCGGCCCCGTGGTCGCTGCCGATGTTCCTCATGGAGCTGTCGAAGCCGGGCGGCATCAGCCTCGCCGCCGAGGAGGGAGATGAGGTCATCGGCTACCTGATCTCCTCTCGCTTCGACGAGGACTGGCACGTGATGAACGTCGCGGTGGCCGCCCACCGCCGCCGCCGCGGCGTGGCGCGCGCGCTCCTGACCACGCTGCTCGATCGCATCGGCGACTCCGGGGCCCGGCTCACCCTGGAGGTGCGGGTCTCCAACACGGGAGCGCGCGCCCTGTACGAGAGCCTCGGCTTCCTCGGCGCCGGCATCCGCAGGCGCTACTACTCCGACAACGGCGAGGACGCCGTGGTGATGTGGCGGACGCCCGCCACCCTGCGCGGCTCCCTCGACGACATCCCGGCCGTCGACCCTCGGTGGGCGGGAATGCGACCGGCATGATCCTCGCCCTCGAGACCAGCTGCGATGACACCTGCGCCGCCGTGGTGACGCGCGACGGTGAGATCCGGTCCAACGTGGTGTCCTCGCAGGACGCCCACGCGCGCTTCGGCGGCGTGGTGCCGGAGATCGCCTCGCGTCATCACCTCGAGCTGGTCAACGTCGTCGTCGACGAGGCGCTCGTGCGCGCGGGCGCGACGCTCGACGACGTCGAGCTGATCGGCGTCACCCAGGGTCCCGGCCTGGTCGGCGCCCTGCTGATCGGCGTGGTGACGGCCAAGGCGCTGGCCGCGGCGCGCGGACTGCCGCTGGCGGCCGTCGACCATCTGCACGGCCACGTGGCCGCCAACTTCCTGGCGCCCGCGCCGATGGAGCCGCCGTTTCACTGCCTGATCGCGTCCGGCGGGCACACGCTGCTGACCCACGTGACGCGCCACGAGTCCTTCGAGGTGCTGGGACGGACGCTCGACGACGCGGCGGGGGAGGCGTTCGACAAGGGCGCCCGCCTGCTCGGCCTCGGGTACCCGGGCGGTCCCGCCCTGTCGCGGCTGGCCGAGGCCGGAGATCCGCATGCGTTCGCGTTCCCGACCGCCGCGCGGGTGGCGGGGCTCGACTTCTCGTTCTCGGGCCTCAAGACGGCCCTTCTCTATGCCGTCCGCGACCTCGGCCCGGAGGCAACCGAGCGGCGCGCCGCCGACCTCGCCGCCTCCTACGAGCACGCCATCGTGGAGGCGCTGATCGCCCGCGTCGAGCGCGCCCTGGCCGGTGAGTCGCGGCCGCGGCTGGCGATCGGCGGCGGAGTCGCCGCCAACTCGCGTCTGCGCCGCCGCGCCGAGGGCCTCGGAGTGGAGGTCAGCGTGCCGGCCCCCGAGCTGTGTACCGACAACGCCGCGATGATCGCCTCCGCGGCCCGATGGTCGCCATCGCTCGAGCCCGCCGAGTACCTCGGCCTCGAGGTCTACGCGACCGGCGCGGGAAGGAGCCGTCGATGAGCACGGTGACCCTGTACGGCCGGCCCGGCTGCTGCCTGTGCGACCAGGCGCGCGCCCGCCTGCTGCTGATGCGCGCCGAGCGCCCGTTCGAGCTCGTGGAAGTCGACATCACCTCCGACGACGCGCTGCACCGGCGCTTCCTGGTCCGGATCCCGGTCGTGGCGCTCGACGGGCAGGAGATCTACGACTACGAGGTCGACGAGGCGGACCTCGCCGGCCGGCTGGACGAGGCCTCGTCGGGCCGCGCGGGCGGGATAGAGTGATCCGTCGCATGAGCTCCGGTGACCTGGTGACCAGCCGCGACGACCCCGAGTCCCCGGACGACCTCGGGGATCTGGGCGATCGCCTCACGCTGGGCGTCGCCGCCCGGCTGTCGCGCTACCTGCAGGTCCTGACGCAGGCCCGCAAGATGGGCAAGGAGACGATCTCCTCCCAGGAGCTCTCCGAGTACACCCACATCAACTCGACGCAGATCCGCCGCGATCTGTCGGGTTTCGGGAAGTTCGGCAAGCGCGGCGTCGGCTACCACGTCGAGTCCCTGGTCTCCCAGATCCGCAAGATCCTGCGGACCAGCGGCCAGCACAACATCGCGCTGTTCGGCGCCGGCTACCTTGGTCTCGCGATCGCCTCGTCGGACATCTTCGCCGACCACGGCTTCCGCGTGGTGGCGATCTTCGACCCCGCCGAGGAGAAGATCGGCGAGCAGGTCGGCTCGATCGCCATTCGCCATCCCAAGGAGCTGAAGCAGGTCGTCGAGGAGGAGGACATCGTCGTCGGCGTGCTGGCGGTTCCCACCGACGCCGCCCAGGAGCTCGCCGATGCCCTCGTCGCCGCCGGCGTGAAGATCATCTTCAACTACTCCGAGGCCCTGCTCAACGTCCCGCCGGAGGTGACGGTGCACACCTCGAGCCCGGCGGTCGACCTCCTGTACGCGCTGTACTTCTACCTGACCTGACCCGGCGATGATCGACGTCGTTGCCGCCCGCGAGACCTTCGAGTCCGCGACCGACTTCACCGTCGGCGTGGAGGAGGAGCTCGCGCTCATCCACCCCGAGACGCTGGAGCTCCTGCCGGCCTTCGAGCCGCTGCGCGACGCCGCCCAGGCCGACGACGTGCTGGCGACGGCGGTCGCCGGCGAGCTCATCTCGTCGGAGATCGAGATCCGCTCGGGCGCCGGGCACGACCACGCCGACGCCATCGCCCGCCAGCGCGAGGCCCGCCGTCGGCTGTTCGCCCTCGCGCGCGATCAGGGAGTAGCGCTCGGGGCGACCGGCACCCACCCGCTGTCGGACTACCGCGATCAGCAGGTCATCGACACCGCGCACTACCGCCGCGTCGAGGACGGCCTGCGCTACGTCGCCTGGCGCAACAACACCTTCTCGGTCCACGTGCACGTCGGGGTGCGCGGCGCCGACCGCGCGATCCGGGTCTGCGACCGGCTGCGTCCGGTGCTGCCGCTGCTGCTGGCGCTCTCGGCCAACTCGCCATTCGTCGACGGGCGCGACTCGGGCCTGCACAGCGCGCGCACGCAGACCTTCACCAAGTCCTTCCCGCGCTGCGGAGTGCCGGACGCCATTGGATCGTGGGACGAGTGGGCGCGCTACGTCGACCTGCTCACCCGCACGAGCTCCATCGTCGAGTTCACCCAGCTGTGGTGGTCGGTGCGACCCCACCATGCCTTCGGCACCGTCGAGGTTCGCATCTGCGACATCCAGACCACCGCCGAGGAGTCCGACGCGCTGACGAAGCTGATCGTCGCCTGCGTCCGCCGCGCCGCCGAGGAGGTCGACGCCGGCGAGACGCCGCCGGACCTCCCCCGCCGGCTGATCGAGGAGAACGTCTGGCGCGCGGTGCGCCACGGCCTCGACGGCCGCCTGCTCGACCTCGAGGCCGAGCGCATCGAGGAGTTCCCGGCGTCCGAGACGCTCGACCGGCTGCGGGCCTGGACCGGTGTCGACGTCTCCCTGCCCGAGCTCAACGGCGCCCAGCGCCAGCGCCGCATGATCGACGCGGGGGCCACGCCCGTCGAGATCTACGCCGAATGCGTCGCCGAGACGCAGGCCACCTATGGCTCCGCGGAGCACGCCCGTACCCAGCCCGAAGAGGAGGCCGTCCCATGAGCGGCGAACCACAGCTCACCGAGGATCAGATCCGTGCCCTGGAAGCCGAGATGGAGCGCATCACGGTCGACGACGTGCTGCTGCAGACGATCGTCTCGCTGCTGAACCTCGCGGTCCGGAAGGCGGGCCTCGCGGCTCCTCCCGGCGAGGGCCCGGCGCCCGACGTCGAGCAGCTGGGCCAGGCCATCGAGGGCGTGCGGGCGCTGGTGCCGGTGATCGAGCCGCGTCACGCCGACAAGCTCGGCCCGGTGCGCGAGACGCTCGCCCAGCTCCAGGTCTTCTACGCCCAGCAGACCGGAGGGGCGGGCGGCGAGCCCGCGCCGGACGCTCCGGGCGCCGGTTCGGGAGCGGCGGGCCCCGGTGTTGCGGCCGGTGCTCCCGCTCAGCCGACGCCCGGCTCGGGCGGAGACGCTCAGCGCTCCGGCCGGCTGTGGATTCCCGGGCAGTGACGCGCCCTCGCCGGGCCTGAGGGCCCGGCGCCCGCACCGGCGCCTCATGCGCCGGTGCGCGGTTGGGCGCCAGGTTGCGGCCCGGTGGCCCCCGTTTTCACCACGAGCGGAGCGGGGTAGTGCGACCCGACCTTTTTTTGCAAGGAGCCTCGAATGGCGCAGACACGCGCGGAACGAAACAGGGAACGAAGCGAAGCGGGCCGCTCCGAGCCGAAGCAGGGCTCCTCGGGCTCGGGCTCGGGCTCGGGCTCGGGCGATCCCGACAGCCCCGCCGAGCTCGAGAAGTCGGACTGGAAGAGCGTCCTCAAGCGCACCGTCAAGGAGTTCAAGCAGGACGACCTGACCGATTGGGCCGCGGCGCTGACCTACTACGGCGTGCTGTCCCTGTTCCCTGGCCTGCTCGTGCTCGTCTCGCTGCTCGGCCTGTTCGGCGAGAGCACCACGCAGCCGATTATCGACAACCTGACCGCACTGGCGCCGGGGCCGGCGCGCGACATCATCACCGAGGTGATCACGAACGCCCAGCAGTCCCAGGCCGCGGGCGTCGCCTTCTTCATCGGCATCGCCGCCGCGCTGTGGTCGGCGTCCAACTACGTCGGCGCCTTCATGCGCGCCTCCAACCACATCTACGAGGTCGAGGAGGGGCGCCCGTTCTGGAAGCTCCGGCCGCTGCAGATCGCCCTCACCGTGGTGATGGTCATCGTGCTCGCCGCGGTGTCGCTCGCCGTGGTGGTGAGCGGGCCGCTGGCGCAGAGCGTCGGTGACCTGATCGGCCTCGGCGATGCCGCCGTGACCATCTTCAACATCGCCAAGTGGCCGGTGATCGCGATCATCTTCGCGCTGATGATCGCCGGCCTCTACTACGTCGGGCCGAACGTCCAGCACCCCAAGTTCCAGTGGGTGAGCGTCGGCGGCATCTTCGCGATCGTGATGTGGTTCATCGCCTCGCTGCTGTTCGCCTGGTACGTGACGATGTTCCCCGCCAACCCGACCTTCGGCGCGATCGGCGGCGTGATCCTGTTCCTCACCTGGCTGTGGATCTCCAACGTCGTGATCCTGCTCGGCGCCGAGATGAATGCCGAGATGGAGCGCCAGAAGAAGATCAAGGAGGGCATGCCCGAGAGCCAGGAGCCCTTCCTGCCGCTCAAGGACGAGCCCAAGAAGAAGTGATGTGAGGCACTGCCGCCGCCGCTGGACCGGCGGCGGCGCTCCCCGCCTCGTCCCACCGCGGGCGAGGCGGACCGCGGCCGGCTAGGAGGAGGGCGGAGCCGGGATGGGATGGGCCTGCAGGGCCCGCGCCACCGTGACCAGGTTGATGGCGGCGGTCTCGCCGGTCGAGTTCGACCAGTCCGTCTCGTCGCTGTTCAGGTAGACCTCCTCGCCCGGGCCGGGTCCCTTGTTCCAATAGGTCCAGGCCTGCCCGGGCACCGTGTAGCCGATGTCGATCAGGGCCTGGGCGACCACCGCGATGATGTGGTGGGCGCCGTCCTCGTTACCGGTCACCACCACGCCGGCCACCCGGCTGTAGGCGACCGGAGTGCCGTCCTCGCGCGTTTCGGAGAGCATCGCGTCCATGCGCTCGAGCACCCGCTGGGTGACGCTCGAGGGCTGTCCCAGCCAGGTCGGCGTGGCGACGACGAGGATCTCGGCCTCCAGCAGCGCCGCGTGGATCCGAGGCCACTGATCGCCGTCTCCCTCGTCGGAGGTGACGCCGGGGGAAATGTCGAGATCGACGACGCGGATCATTTGCGTCTGGACGCCCTCGGCGGCCAGCTTGCGCAAGACGACCCCGGCCAGGGCCTCGGTGCTCGAGGGCTCGGGCGAGCGCTTGAGCGTGCAGTTGAGCAGCACTGCCTTCATCGGAAGCTCCGTTTCGGCGGGTGATCTACGAGCGGACGGCGACCCTAGCTCGCCCGGCCCGGGTCCGCGCGCGACGGGGAGTTGTGCCGGCGCACGGGCGCCGGGGCGCTCAGACCCACTTCGGAGCGGGATCGGCCTGTCGGAGGGGTAGCCTCAAAGCCGCCCATGGCCCGTCGGCTCCTACCCGGTCTCGAGCGTGTGCTGGGCCCCAACGCCCTGTTCTCGACGGCCTACGGCAACGTCGGCTCGTCGATCTACTACGCGCTCGGCCTCGTCGCCTCCTACGCGTTGGGCCTGACGCCGGTCGTCTTCATCATCACCGGCTTCTTCTTCTTCTGCACCGCGGCGACCTACGCCGAGGCGACCGCCATGTACCCGGAGGCGGGCGGCTCGTCGAGCTTCGCGCGCCGGGCGTTCAACGAGTTCTGGTCCTTCTTCGCGGCGTGGGGCCAGATGCTCAACTACGTCATCACGGTCGCCATCTCGGCCTTCTTCGTGCCGCACTACATCGGTGGCCTGTTCGAGTTCGCCGAGCCGCTGCGCTCCTCTCCGGGCGACATCCTCTTCGGCGGCGCGGTGATCGCGGTGCTGGTGGTGGTGAACGTGCTGGGCGCCAAGGAGTCGGCCGGGATCAACATCCTGCTGGCGGTCGTCGACTTCCTCACCCAGCTGCTGCTGGTGCTGCTCGGCGCGGTCCTGGTCCTGTCGCCCGAGGTCCTGGCCGCGAACGTCAACTTGGGTGTCGCGCCGACGTGGGAGCAGTTCCTGCTCGCGATCCCGATCGGGATGATCGCCTACACCGGCATCGAGACGATCTCGAACATGGCCGAAGAGGCACGGGACGAGGCGCGCACGATCCCCAAGGCGATCAACCGGGTGCAGATCGCCGTGTTCGCCATCTACTTCACCCTGCCGGCGGTGGCGCTGTCGGCACTGCCGGTCGAGCGCGACCCGGTCACCGGCGAGTACCGGACCCTGCTGGGCGTCGGCGAGGAGGAGGGCGGCTTCGCCGGAGACCCGATCCTCGGCGTCGTCAAACAGATCGACCTCGGGCCGCTGCAGTCGGCGGGCGAGCTCTACGTCGGGCTGCTCGCCGCCACCATCCTGTTCCTGGCCACCAACGCCGGCCTGATCGGCGTGTCCCGGCTCGTCTACTCGATGGGCATCTACCGGCAGCTGCCAGATCGGCTGCGCCAGCTGCACCCGCGGTACCGCACGCCGTGGATCGGGATCCTCCTGTTCGGCGGTGTGGCGGTCCTGACCCTGATCCCGGGACAGGCGGACTTCCTCGGCCAGATGTACGCGTTCGGCGCGATGCTGTCGTTCACCATCGCCCACCTCGCCGTTATGCGGCTGCGCGCGACGCAGCCGGACTTCCCGCGTCCCTACCGGGGCCCGGGCAACCTGCGCATCCGCGGCTACGACATGCCGGTTTTCGCGCTGGTCGGTGCGATGGCCACCGGGATCGCGTTCATCGTGGTGGTCGTCCTCAACCCCGTGGTCGGCATGGCCGGCACGGCCTGGCTGATCCTCGGCATCGCCGTCTACGCGGTCTACCGCCGCCGTCAGGGGCTCGACCTGTCCTCGACGCACAAGGTGGTGTTGCCCACCACGGTGACCGAGCGCGAAGCCGAGTACGAATCCGTGCTGGTGCACTTCGACGGAGCCAGCCCCTATGACGCGCAGGTCATCGCCACCGCGACCAAGCTGGCCACGCGCAAGCGCCGCGGGATTCACGTCCTGGTCACCATCCCGGTCCCCAACTCGATGCCGATCACCGCGTCGCTGCGCGCGGAGGAGGCGGCGGCGCGCTCGATCATCGAGCAGGCGCGGGTCCAGGGCGGTGGCCGCGTGACCGGCCACTGGGAGAAGATCCGCCCGGGCCAGGCCGGTCGCCGGATCATCGAGGACGCCAAGCGCATGCGCGCGGCGGCGGTGGTCATGCCGCTGCCCCGGCGGCTCAACGGGTCCTCGCTGTTCGGCAAGACGCTCGAGACGGTGCTCACCGAGCGTCCGTGCCGCGTGATCATCGAGGCCTCTCCGGCGCCGCCGGCTCCACGGCGCACCGCCATGAACCGGAGCAAGGTGGCGTCGTGAGGTGGGTGACGTCCCTGCTGTCGCTGGCGATGATCGTCATCGGCGTGGCCATGCTGGCCCGCTCGTTGAGCGGCGGCGGCGGGCCGCTGGCGCTCGGGGTCATCCTCGGCGTCCTGTTCGTCGCCGCCGGCGCCGGGCGGCTGTGGCTGCAGCGGGGCGGCTCATGAGCTCTCCGCGGCGTGATCCGCCGCGCGTCCGCCGGGTGGCCGGCACGGGCAGCCGCCTGCGGCGGGCACGTCACGCCGCAGGTCGTCTGGAGCCCCCGGAGGGCCTGCGCCGCGGCGTCGGCTCGCCGGCGCTGTTCGGCATCGTTCAGTGCTTCGTCGCCGCCTCGGCGTACTTCGCGCTGGGCCTGGTCGCCGAGCGCGCGCAGGCGCTGACGTGGTTGGTGTTCCTCGCCGCCACGCTGTTCTTCGTCCTCCTGGTCCTGACCTACATGGAGGGGGCCTCGCTGCATCAGGAGCGCGGCGGCGCGACGGTGATCGCCCGCCATGCGTTCAACGAGCTGTGGAGCTTCGTCGCCGGCTGGGCGATCTGCCTGGACTACGTGATCCTGATCGCCATCACCGCCTTCGCGGCCGGGGACTACGCGATGGTGTTCTGGGCGCCGCTCGGCGACGGGGCGCCGGAGACGGCGCTGGCCACCGCGATCATCGGGACGATCGCGGTGCTCAACATCCGCGGCGGTGGGCCCCAACGCTACGACCGCATCGCCTTCATGGTCTTCGCCGATCTGGTGCTCCAGCTGCTGGTGGTCATCCTCGGACTGGCTCTGCTCCTGCGCCCGGAGATGTTCACCGACCCGTCGTCGCTCGGGCGCATGCCGTCGGCAAGCGACTTCCTGTTCGCCTCGACGCTCGCGCTCGTCGCCTTCAGCGGCATCGACGCCTCCTCGGGCCTGGCCGGAGAGGTGCGGATTGGCCGGCGCGGACTGAGGCGCCTGATCGGGGTCCGCTTCGCCGCCGCCACCGTGCCCCTGATCGGCATCGCGCTGGTGGCCGGCAGCGCGTTGCCACTCAGGGAGCTCGACCGGGCCGGCGGCCTGGTCGAGCGCCCGATGCTCGGCATCGCCGACGCGTTCCGGCCGTCGTGGTTCGCCGAGCCGTTGAGCTACCTGATCGCCGTGTCCGGGATCCTGATCCTCGTCGCCGCCTGCAACGCCGCCATGCTCGGACTCTCGCGGCTCGGGTACTCGCTGGCCCTCAACCGCCAGATCCCGTCCGCCATCGGCCGTCTGCATCCGCGCTACGCGACCCCCTCGGTGGTCATCGTCATCGGCGCGCTGCTCGCGCTGGTGCTGCTGATCCCGAACGACCTGCACTTCCTGGCCGGGCTCTACGCCTTCGGCGCGACGGTCACCTTCACCATCGTCCACCTCAGCGTCCTGGTCCTGCGCCATCGCGAGCCGGCGCGCGATCGCCCGTTCCGGGTGCCGCTCAACATCCGCTGGCGCGGGACCGATTGGCCGCTGCCGACTGTGCTCGGACTGCTGCTCTCGCTGGTCGCGCTGGCGATCGTGGTCGTGCTGCACGACGCCGCCCGGGTGCTCGGAATGGCCTGGATGGCCCTGGGCATCACGCTCTACGTGGTCTACCGGCTGTCGAACGACAAGCCGCTGCTGGCGCGGGTGTCGGTGCCCGAGGAGCGCCTCATCCGTCGCGCCGACCCCGAAGCCGAGTACGACTCGATCCTGGTCCCGGTGTTCGGCACGCGTCTCGACGACGACATCATCCAGACGGCCGGGCGGCTGGCCGCCGAGGAGGGGGAGGAGAAGGGTGAGGGGGGTGCCGTGATCGAGGCGCTGTGGATCTTCGAGGTGCCGATGGCGCTGCCGCTCGACGCCCGCCTGCCGCCCGCCGAGCTCGCTCGTGCCCATCAGGCGCTGGCGCGCGCCAAGGCGGTCGGCGAGGAGTACACCGGCGTCGAGGTGGCCACCGCGACGGTGCGGGCCCGCCGGGCCGGCGAGGCGATCGTCCACGAGGCGCGCCGGCGTGGCGTGGAGGCGATCGTCCTGGCCGCCGAGGAGCCCACGCCGATCCGCGGAGGAGCGGCGCTCGGAGGCCGGCAGGGCCTGCACGACACGTTCCTGGGAGCGACCACGTCGCACGTGGTCAACAAGGCTCCCTGCCGGGTCATCCTGACCGCGCCTCCCGCGCCCGCCCGCGAGGCCGGCACTCCGCCCGACGGCGATGGCGCCCGGCCGCACCGCGGCCTGCGCTCCGGCCTGGGCGCCGGTCGGCGGATCGTGCGCCGGTCCGGCCGGGCCGGCCAGCGGCGCAGCGACGGGCAGGCGGGGGGAGGCCCCCCGCCGCGCTAGATTGCCGAATCGTGTTCGTCCTCATCGTCGGCGCCGGTCGCGTCGGGTCCTCAGTAGCCACCACCGCCCTCCGGGCCGGCCACACCGTGTCGGTGCTCGATCAGGATCCGCTGTCGCACGAGCGGCTCGACATGGAGATGGGGCGGTCCTGGGAGGAGTCCGGCGGCCGCTTCACGATCGGCACGGCACTGGAGATCGACGCGCTCGTCGAGGCGGGGATCTCCGAAGCCGACGTCTTCATCGCCTGCACGCGGGGCGACAACACCAACCTGGTGGTCGCGCAGGTCGCGGGGCGGCGCTTCGGCGTCGCCAAGGTGGTTGCACGCGTCCTCGACCCGCGCCGTGCCGCCTGGTACAGCGAGCAGGGCGTCCACACCATCTGCGGCACCGCGATCGCCATCCAGCAGCTCGAGGCCGCCGCGCTCGGGGAGACGCTGTGAGCGGTCTCTACGTCATCGTTGCCGGCGCCGGCAAGGTCGGCTGGAACCTCACCCGTGAGCTCATCGGCAAGGGCAACGAGGTCACGGTGATCGAGTCCGACCGCCGGCGCTACCTGTCCGTCGAACAGGAGCTCGAGCACGCCGTCCAGTACGGCGACGCGACCGAGCTGTGGGTGCTCGAGCGCGCCGGCATCCAGCGGGCGGACCTGGTGGTGGCGGTCACCGGGGACGACGAGGACAACCTCCTCATCTGCCAGGTGGCCAAGGAGAAGTACCTCTGCGAGCGGATCATCGCCCGCGTCAACAACCCCCGCAACCTCATCCACTTCGAGCTGCTCGGCATCGAGCCGGCCGTCTCGGCGACCGACCTCATCCTCCGCCTGATCGAGCACGAGGTGCCGAAGTACGGGATGATCCACCTCCTCGACCTGCCGCAGGAGGGCTTGGAGATCATCGAGCTGGTGGTGTCCGAGGGCTCCGCGGCAGCGGGCCGCCGGGTGTCCGAGGTGACGCTTCCCGATGGGGCGCTGATCATCTCGCTGCTGCGCGAGGGTCGCGGCTACGTGCCCAAGGGCGACACCCTCGTCCAGGCGGGCGACGAGGTGCTGGTGGTGCTCGATCCGGGGCTCGAGCTCGACATCACGCGGTGGTTCCAGTCCCCCGACGGCCCCTCGTGAGCGCCGCGCCGGGGCACTGAGCGATGGGAGACGGGGCGGTCGACGTGCTCATCGTGGGCGCCGGCGCGGCTGGTGCCGCATGCGCCGACGAGCTGCGCGACCGCGGTCACACCGGGTCGATCATGCTGATCGGGCGCGAAGCCGACGCCCCGTACCACCGGCCCGACGTCTCGAAGGCCTACCTCCGCGGCTCCCGGTCGCGCGAGGAGTCGCTGCTGCGGCCACCGGCCCACTGGTCGCAGGCGGGCATCGAGCTGCTGACGCGGGTCAGCGCGATGAAGCTGGACTGCGCCGCTCGCACCGTCAAGCTCTCCGACCGGCGCGAGATCGCCTTCGGCCAGGCGCTCCTGGCCACCGGAGCCAACGTCCGGCGCCTCCGCGTGGACGGGATGAGCCTCACGGGCGTGCACCACCTGCGCGCGCTGGCCAACGCCGACGCCCTCCGCGAGGACGTGGAAGGCGCCGCCGCCGTGGTGATCGTCGGGGGCTCCTACCTCGCCTGCGAGGTGGCTGCCTCCCTGACCGAGATGGGCCGGGCGGCCACCATGGTGATGACCGAGGAAGTGCCGCTGGCCGACGGCTTCGGACCGCGGGCGGGGGAGTTCTTCGCCGGCCTGCTGCGCGAGCACGGGGTGGCGATCGTGTGCGGAGACGGCATCGCCCGTCTCGACGCGCGTCCGGGACAGGGAGACGAGCCACGGCCACGGGTGGGCCGGGTGGTCACCGAGTCGGGCGTCGAGCTCGACGCCGACCTGGTGGTGATGGCCACCGGAGCCGTGCCCGACGTGATGCTCGCCCGCGCCGCCGGCCTCGAGCTCGGCGTGACGGGTGGCGTGGCGTGCTCTTCGCGCCTGGAGACGTCCGCTCCGGGTGTGTGGGCGGCAGGTGACGTCTGCGAGTACGAGTCGAGCCTCCACGGCGGCCCGGTGAGGATCGAGCACTGGGAGGTCGCGGCGGCGCAGGGGCGCGCGGTGGCGGCGTCGATGCTCGGCCAGGGACGCGACTTCGACGAGGTGCCCTACTTCTGGTCGGACCTCGCCGATTGGTGCAAGGTCGAGTACGTCGGCGCCGGCGCGCGCCGCGACGGGGAGGTCGTCCGCGGCTCGCTGGAGGTGGGCGACTTCACCGTCTTCCAACTCCACGGCGACCGCGTGGTGGGGGCGCTCACGGTGGGACGCGAGGACGACCTCATCCACGCCGCCCGTCTGCTGCACCGGCGCGAGGGGCTCGGCAGCCGGGTCGAGGCGCTCGGCGATCTCTCCGTCGACCTCGCCGCGCTGTAGGAGTCGCCTAGGAGCTACACTTCGCCGCCGTTGCGGGATGGTGTAACGGCAGCACGCTCGGTTCTGGTCCGAGAAATTGGGGTTCGAATCCCTGTCCCGCAGCCTGGAAGCCGGCCGTACGGAAGCGATGGCCCTCGGCCGCCGCTCCGGCGGCCGTCTCGCGTCGACGCCGGCCGCGGCGTCAGGCCGAGGCGGCCTGCTCGGCCCAGTCGCGGTAGAGCCTCCAGTAGGCGCCGCCCGCGTCGAGCAGCTCCTCGTGACTGCCCTGCTCGACGATGGCGCCGTGCTCGAGCACGACGATGCGGTCGGCGCGGCGGATGGTCGACAGTCGGTGGGCGATGACGATCGCCGTGCGTCCGGTGAGCAGCCGGTCGAGGCCTTCCTCGATCAGCGACTCGGTGTGGATGTCGACGTTCGAGGTGGCCTCGTCGAGCACCAGCACGCGGGGATCGGCGACCAGAGCCCGAGCGAAGGCGATGAGCTGGCGCTGCCCCGCCGACAGCTGGACGCCGCGCTCGCCGACCTGCGTGTCGTAGCCCGCCGGTAGGTCCGCGACGAAGGCGTGGATGCCCACCGCCCGCGCCGCCGCCTCGACCTGCGCCTCGGTGGCGTCGGGACGGCCGAACGCGATGTTCTCGGCGATCGTCCCGCTGAACAGGAACGCCTCCTGCGGCACGATGCCCATCTGCAGCCGCAGGTCGCGCTGGCGCACGTCGCGGAGGTCGTGGCCGTCGATCAGCACGCGGCCCTCGGTCGGGTCGTAGAAGCGGGCTACCAGCTTGGCCAGCGTCGACTTCCCGGCGCCGGTGGAGCCGACCAGGGCGACGGTCTCTCCCGCCCTCACGCTCAGCGACACGCCGGTGACCGCGCGCTCGCCGTCCGGACCCCCGTAGGAGAAGGAGACGCGGTCGAAACTGAGGTCGCCGCGCACCCGCCCGAGGTCGATCGCGTCGCGGCGATCGGCCACGCTCGGATCCTCGGCGAGCAGCTCGAAGATCTTGTCGAGCGCGGCCATGCCCGCCTGGTAGGTGGTGTAGAGCTGCGACAGCGACTGGATCGGGTCGAAGAAGTTGGTCAGCGCGGCCACGAAGAGGACGAGGACGCCGACCGTCACGTCGCCGTCGAGCACGCGCAGCCCGCCGTAGAGGAGGATCCCGGCGGTCGCCACCGCGGAGAGCATCTCGACCCCCGGGAAGTAGGAGGCGTTGAGCCTGACGGTGGTCATGTTGGCGTCGCGGTTGTCCTCGTTGAGCTCGGCGAACCGCCGCTTGTGGCGCTCCTCCTGCGCGAAGGAGCGCACCACGCGGATGCCCGACAGCGTCTCCTGCAGGTAGGCGGAGATCGCCGCCACGCGCTCGCGGGTGACCCGGTAGGCATCCGCCGAGACGATCCGGAAGGCCAGCGAGGCGATCCCGAGCACCGGGAAGACGAGGAAGGTCAGCAGCGCGAGCTGCCAGTCGACGACCACGAGGATCACCGCGGTGCCGATCAGCGTCAGCGACGATCCGAACAGCGTCACCACGCCGTCGGTCACCAACTGGTCGAGCGCCTGCACGTCGTTGGTCAGCCGCGAGATGATCACTCCGGCCTGCCGGCGCGAGTAGAAGTTCACGTCGAGTCGCTGGAGGTGCTCGAACATGCGCACCCTGAGGTCCTGCAGGACGCGCTGGCCGACCCAGCCGGTCAGGTAGGTCTGCAGGTACGTCGCGCCCCAGTGCAGCAGGGCCGAGGCGGCGAATCCGGCCACCACCAGCTGCAGGACTCCCACGTCGCCGGGCACGATCCCGTCGTCGATGGCGAGCTTGGCCAGCACCGGAGGGGCGAGCGCGGCGGCGGTGGCCACCACCAGCGAGGCCATCATCAGCACCACCCGGCCGCGGTAGGGCCGCAGCAGCACCAGCAGGCCGCGCAGCTTGCGCCCGCGGCCTCCGGTCGCCTTCCAGCGCCGGCGCAGATCCTCCAGCGACGCCGCGCGGGCGGCGCTCACAGCCCGGCCACCGCCTCCTGCGGCCGGCGGGTCAGGAACACCTGGTCGGGCAGCCCCTTGGCGGCGATCTCGGCGTAGAGGTCCGAGCGCTCCAGCAGCTCCTCGTGCGAGCCGCGCGCCGCGACCCCGCCGTCCTCGAGGACGACGATGTCGTCGGCGAGCGCGATGGTCGACAGGCGGTGGGCGATCACGAAGGTGGTGCGCCCGCGCATCACCTCGCGCAGCGCGAGCTTGATCTCCTGCTCGGTGGACGCGTCGACGGACGAGGTGGCATCGTCGAGGATGAGGATGCGGGGGTCGGCGAGCAGCGCGCGAGCGATCGCGAGCCGCTGGCGCTGTCCGCCCGACAGGCTCAGGCCGCGCTCACCGATCTGCGTGTCGTAGCCGTCGGCGAGGCGCTCGATGAAGTCGGCCGCCTGGGCGCGCTCGGCTGCCCGGCGCACGTCGTCGGCATCGGCACCCGGGCGGGCGTAGGCGATGTTCTCGAACACCGAGGCCGAGAACAGGAAGGGGTCGTCGGTGACCAGCGCGATGGAGCGGCGCAGCCCTTCGAGCTCGACGTCGCGGACGTCGACGCCGTCGATCAGCACCGCGCCGGCCTCGACGTCGTAGAGGCGCGGCAGGAGCTGGATCAGCGTGCTCTTGCCCGAGCCGGTGGCCCCGACCAGCGCCACCGTGGTGCCCGCCTCGACGGTGAAGTCGACACCGGTGAGCGCCGGCCGGCCGGCGCCCTCGTAGGTGAAGAACACGTCACGCAGCTCGACGCGACCGGCGCCCGCGGGCAGCGGCACGGCGCCCTCACGCTCGGTCAGCGCCGGCACCCGGTCGAGCAGCTCGAACAGGCGAGCGCCGGACGCGGTGGCGCGCTGCGACAGGCCGAGCGCCATCCCGAGCTGGCGCATCGGGGCGATCAGCATCAGCAGGTAGACGTAGAAGGCGGTGAAGTCCCCAAGGCTCAACCGCCCGTCGATCACCTGGCGGCCTCCGACCAGCAGCACCACCGCGAGGCCGACGTTCGGGAGGAAACCGATGAACGGGTTGTAGAAGGCGCGCAGCCGCGTGGAGATCATCGCCTGCTCGAAGACCCGCGCGACCGAGACGCGGAAGCGGTCGAGCTGGCGCGGCTCGGCGGCGAACGCCTTGACGACGCGCACACCCGAAACGTTCTCCTCGACGTCGGCGGTCAGCTCGGCGATGCGCTGCTGGACCTCCTGCAGCGCCGGGCGCGAGCGGCGGCCGTAGCGCTGGGCGACCAGCACGACGAACGGCACCGGGATGAGCGCCAGCACGGCCAGGCCCGGCTGCAGGAACAGCATGGCCGCGGCCGCCAGCACGATGGTCAGCGCACTTTGGACGATGAACACGAGGCCATAGCCGAGGAAGAAACGCACCGACTGGAGGTCGGAGGTCGCGCGCGACATCAGCTGGCCGGTCTGCTGGGAGTCGAAGAAGCGCAGCTCGAGGGCCTGCAGCTGCGTGTAGACGCGATTGCGCAGGTCGAGCTCCACGCCGAGCGAGACGTGCCCGGCGACCAGCCGCCGGGCGACCGACATCGCCAGGCGCACCAGACCGGCTCCCACTATCGCGGCGGCCAGCAGCTCGAGCCGGTCCTCGCTGCCCGAGCGCACCTCGTCGATGACCTGCCCGGTGAGGTAGGGGATGAGCACGGTGGCGCCCATGGCGCCCGTCGCCAGCACCAGCGACGCGATGACGCCGCGCCGGTACGGGCGCAGGAAGCCGAGGAGGCGGAGGAAGGTCGCCATGCGCGTCTGAGCTTAGGCGCGCGCGCGAGGCCGTCGGCGCGGTCGCGCGCCACGTCGATGATCTGCCACACTCGCCGGCCTGATGACCGATCCGATCGCGCTGCGCAACCGCTTCGCCATCGTCAAGGGCGCTTGGGACGAGCACTTGCGAGGCACTCCGATGCCCACCCTCGGGGAGGGCACGGCCGAAGCCAAGATCGAGCGCCTGGAGCTCGCGCTGGTCGACGGCATGCGCGAGCGGGCGACTCCGGAGACCGCCGAGCGGGTCGCCGACGCGATGTGGACGATCGTCCACCAGCGCGACGGCGACGACGCGGTCAAGGTCCGGGTCACGGAGCACCACGAGCAGCTCGCCCGGCTCGGCCACCGGCCGCTGTGAGGTTCGGCCCGCCCGCGGGCCTCTGCGGGTCCTGCCGTCATCGCCACCTCGTACGCAACACGCGCGGCTCGACCTTCTCGCTGTGCCGCCGCGCGAGCTGGGATCCCGCGCTGGCCAAGTACCCGCCGCTGCCGGTGCTCGACTGCCACGGTCACGCCGCGATCGTGCCGTCGGTACGGCCGGCTCCCGCGCCCGGTCGCGCCGACGGCTAGCGTGGAGCCATGCCTGTCTACGTGATCGCCGATGGCCGTGCTCCCGACCCGAGCAAGCTCGACGAGTATCGCCGTCGCAACGCCGAGCTCGTCCCCGCCCACGGTGGCCGCTTCCTGGTCCGCGGCGGCGAGTCGGAGGTGCTCGAGGGGGATTGGCAGCCGAGTCGCCTCGTGGTGATGGAGTTCCCCGACCGCGAGGCCGCCCGCGCGTGGTACGACTCGCCCGAGTACGTCGAGCTGCGCGCGCAGCGGCAGGCGAACGGCGAGACCGACATGGTGCTGGTCCAAGGCGCCTGAGGGAGCTGGTGTCGGTGGCAGCCCGGCCATCCCGCATGCGGCTGTATCCCACTGTCCCGGCGCGTCGCACGGCGACGATCGCCGCCGACGTGGTGGTCACCGCCCTGATCGTCCTCTTCGCCTGGTTCGCCGTCAGCGCCCACGACGCCATGAGCGAGCTCGCGTCGCTGGCCACCGGGGTGGAGCAGGCCGGCGAGAGCGCCCAGGCATCGCTCGAGGCGGCGGCACAGCGCGTGGACGGCGTCCCGCTCGTCGGCGACGCCCTGGCGCAGGCGTTGCGCGATGCGGGTGGGCAGACCGGGGGAGACGCGGCGGAGTTCGGCCGCTCCGGGCGCCAGGACATCGAGCACACGGCCAACGTGCTGGGCTGGGCGCTGTTCCTGATCCCGACGCTGCTGCTGCTGATCGGCTACCTGCCCAACCGGTGGGCGCAGGTCATGCGGCTCACCTCCGCTCAGCGGATCCTCGGCGACGGCACCGCGGCCGACGCCCATCCGCGGCTGATCGCCATGCGGGCGGCGTTCGGACTGCCCTACGCGACTCTGCTGCGCTACACCGACGACCCGTTCGGTGATCTCGAGGCGGGTCGTCACCAGGCACTCGTCGAGGCCGCCCACGAGGAGGCGGGGCTCGCGTGGGACCCCGATGCCGGGGCACGCCGGCGCCGCGCCGACTGAGCGCGTCACCCGTCCTAGAGCGGTTTTGCACCGCTGGAGGCACTGAACCGCTACGCTTCCCGCCCCCGTGTCCGAGTCCATTTGCATAGTCGGAGACGTTGAGCTCTGCTACGAGACCTTCGGCGATCCGCATGACCCGGCGCTGCTGCTGGTCATGGGCCTCGGGACCCAGATGCTGTGGTGGCGCGAGGAGTTCTGCCGGGAGCTCGCGGGGGTCGGCTTCTACGTGATCCGCTACGACAACCGTGATGTCGGCCGCTCATCGCGTCTGCATCACGCGGGGATTCCGTCCGCCTGGCAGCTCCTGCGCCGCGACGTGCGGGCAGCCGCCTACACGCTTGCCGACATGGCCGGCGACGGCATGGGCCTCCTCGATCACTTGGGTGTGGATCGCGCGCACGTCGTGGGCGCCTCGATGGGTGGGATGATCGCGCAGACGATGGCGGTCGAGCATCGCCGGCGCGTGCTGTCGCTGGTCTCGATCATGTCCAACACCGGCTCGCGCCGCACCGGGCAGCCGGCGCTGCGGCTCTATCCGCGCCTGATCACCAAGCTTCCGAGCAGTCGCCAGGGCTACGTCGACTACCAGGTCCGCAGCTTCCGCCAGATCGCGTCGCCGGGCTTCGAGTACGACGAGGAGGAGCACCGCCGGCTGTCGGGCCTCGCCTTCGACCGCATGGTCGAGCCGGCCGCCTCGACGCGCCAGCTGGCCGCCATCGTCGCCTCCGGCGACCGCACGCGTCAGCTGCGCACCATCACCGCTCCGACGCTCGTCATCCACGGCACCGCGGACCGGCTCGTCGCTCCTTCCGGGGGCAAGGCGACGGCGCGCGCGATTCCCGGCGCCCGGCTGATGCTCATCGAGGGCATGGGTCACGACCTGCCGCACGGGGCGTGGCCGCGGGTGATCGGCGGCATCATCGACAACGCGGCTCGGGCCGAGCAGCGCGAAGCCGACGAGCCGCAGTTCGCCTGACGGGCGGACGCCTCCACTCGCCGGCGTCTCTCGCGGCCCTGGAACGACGAACGCCGCCGCCGCCCCTGAGGGCCGACGGCGGCGCGGATGCCGGCGGTGGCCGGCGCTTTCCTACTGGGTGTTGACGGTGATCGTGGCGACGCCGATCTCGAGGCCCTCCTCGAGGGCGTCGATGCCGAACGTGGAGTTCAGCAGCTCAGCGGCCTCGGCCTTGAGCTTGACCGTGGTGCCCTGCAGGACGGCGGTGCCGTTGTCCTTGGCCTCGAGGGGCTCGAGGGTGCGGCCGTCGAGGAAGAACAGCGGGGCGCTCTCGGCGGCGACCTCGCCGTCGACGGAGACCTTGCCGGTGAGGACGGACTTGCCCGGGTCGACCATGAAGTCGGTGAGCTCGACGGTCTTGCCGCCGGCCTCGAGGGAGAGTCCGCTGCCCTCGTGCTCGATCATGCCCTGGACGTACGGGGAGACCGTGCCGGGCTCGTAGTAGGTGACGTTGCCGCCCGTGATCGGGAACACGGCGGAGCCGGACTTGGTGATCTTGCCTTCGCCGACTGCGCCCGGAGTCACTTCCAGAGAGGTGAGCGCCTCGACGAATCCGGCGTCGAGCTTGACGGCGGTCGTGCGGCCGGTCAGCTCGTCGATCTGGGCGACGGGCTCGGGAGTCGCCTCAGCGCTCTGCGTCGACTCGGCGGCGGGAGTGGAGGCGCCGGTGGTGGCCTCCTCGTCCTCGCCGCAGGCTCCGATGCCGAGGGCGATGGCGGCGGTGGTGGCGAAGATGGCTGACTTGCGAATGAACACTTGGACCTTTCGAGGGGAACCGTTGACTACCGCTCCCTACGCGACACGCCCGGATCTGGATGCATCCGATTGCAGGATCTTCGGCGCCCAACCCACGGGATCGGCCGGATCTCGCGAGCTGTGGAGGGTGTCGCAGCGCATTTCCGTGGGCCTCGCGCGTGAGACGAAACGAGAGTCCGGGGGACGGCTCCCGGAGCGGTTTGGATCGTCGGGCCGGTGGGGTAGGGTCTCGAGGCAACAACAAGCGAGACAGAGGTCGCACAAGTGGACGAGAACGTCGGACAGCTCATGACTCTGGACCCTGTAGTCGTCGATGCGGGCACTTCCGTCAGCGACTGCGCCAAGGTCATGGAGCGCCGCGAGATCGGCGCCGTAGGCGTCACCAGCGAGGGGGCTCTCACCGGTGTGCTGACCGATCGCGACATCGTCCTGCGCCTCGTGGCTCGCGGCAGGGATGCCGTGCAGACGACCGCCGGCGAGATCGCCACCCCCAATGTCGTGACCGTCACCGGCGAGACGAGCGTCGTCGACGCGGTGCGCAAGATGAGCCAGCGGGCGGTCCGGCGACTGTTCGTGGTCGACGAGAAGGGTTCGCCCACGGGCATCCTCACCGTCGACGACCTCACCGCCATCCGCGATCCCGACTCCGTGGTCGCCGCCCAGCTGGGCGAGTGGGGCGTGTGGCGCGCCGATCAGGGATACTCGGGCGACTCCGAGTAGGCCACGTCGGTCGCCCGCATCGGGTGCCGGCGACCGGCGCTCGCCAGAGCCTCAACTCTTCGCCCGCCTTGCCCGCTCCCCGCGTCCAGTCGCTTCCGATCGTCCAGCATCCCGCCGATGTGCTGATGCGCGCCCGGGCGCTCGGTGCGTCGGCGCTCGTCGCGTTCGCCGACGGCGATCCCGAGCTCCTCGAGCGGGCGGCCGGGCTGGTGGAGGGCATCGATGAGGCGCTGACGCCGCTCGAGCGGCGCGCGCTGGCAGGCGACGCGCTCGAGTCATCTGAGCTGTCACGCCTGAGCTGGCAGACGGTCAGCGCCGCGGTCCTGCTTTGGTCGATCGGGCGCCGGCAGGTGTCGCCGCCGGGCGATGAGGCTCCCGACGCCCGCGGCGTCATCGACCCGCTGATCGCGCAACCCCAGCTCGGCGCCGGCGATCAGCTGCGGCCGATGGCCGACTTGCGCGACTTCGGGCGCCAGGCCCGCGCATGGGCCTGGGGCACCCGCTCCGAGCAGCTCGTGCGGAGCACGGGAAGCACCTCGATGCAGCAGCCGGTGCCCGACAACGCGAGCGTGGTGCCCGTCTTCGCCGACCAGCACTCGCCCGGTGACGAGGAGGGACTCGTGGTCGACGGCGGAGCGATGCGCGACGTCGCCGACCTCCGGCTGGACACGCTGATCTCGATCAACAGCGAGCGCCTGCGGGCGGCGCGCTGGCTGCTCGGCGAGACGGCGTGGGACTCGGTGGCGCTGAAGGTATGAGCGTGGCCGGAGTGCACGTCGAGGGGGTCGGAGACGGCGCCCCGGTGGTCCTCGTCCACGGCTCATTCGGAACGGCGAGAGGCTCCTTCGCCGCTCAACTGCCGCTGGCCGACTCGTATCGCCTCCTGCTGCTCGACCGGCGCGGCTTCGGGTCCTCCCCGCGGGCCGAGGACGTCGGGTGGAAGACCGACGCCGACGACCTGATCACCCTCCTCGACGAAGTGGGACCGGCTCACCTGCTCGGCCACTCCTACGGCGCGGTGGCGTGCCTCCTGGCAGCCGGCCTGCGCCCGGAGTCGGTCCGGTCGCTGGTGGCCATCGAGCCACCTCTGTTCGAGGCCGCCAAGGGGGATCCCGACGCCGACCGGGTCGGCGAGCAGAGCCGCGCCGTCGCCCAGCGCGCCGGCGCGCTCGCCATCGAGGACTTCATGCGCGAGTGGGGGGCCAGCGTCGGACAGTCGCGCTTCGAGGTGGCGGCCTGGACCGCGGGGTTCTCGCAGCCGGAGTGGGACGCCGCTGAGTCCTCCCGACGTGAGCGCTGGCCGGGCGACGCGCCGGTCGACTTCCCGGCGCTGGCCGCAGCCGCCTTCCCGCGGGTCCTGGCCCACGGAGGATGGAATCCCGAGGTGGTCGGCCACAAGGCCAGGGTCGGTGCTGCGTTCGCCGCGGTCTGCCGTTCGATCGCCGAGGCCACTGGCGCGGACGTCGAGCGGTTCCCCGACTCGACCCACAACCCGCAGAGCGAGGAGCCGGCGGCCTTCAACGCGCTCCTGCGCCGGGTGTGGGACGCCGCCTGAGCGGAGGCTCAGGCCACGGAGTCCAGCAGCAGAGAGAGGTCCAGCGTGCGCGCCGAGTGGGTGAGCGCGCCGACCGAGACGGCGTGCACGCCGGTCCGCGCGATCGCCGGCAGCGTCTCGAGGGACACACCGCCGCTCGCCTCGAGCACGGCGCCATCGCCGACTTCGGCCGCGATCGCCTTGAGCTGATCGGGAGTCATGTTGTCGAGCAGCAGGCGGCGGGCGCCGGCGGCCAGCGCGTCGCGGACCTCGCCGGCATCACGGCACTCCGCTTCCAGCGGCAGGTCCGGATAGGCGGCGCGGGCCAGCCGCACCGCGGGACCGACGCCACCGGCCATCGCGGCGTGGTTCTCCTTGATGAGGATCTGGTCGAAGAGGCCGATCCGGTGGTTGTGACCGCCGCCGGCGGCCACGGCCGCCTTCTCCAGCGTCCGCAGGCCAGGAGTCGTCTTGCGGGTGTCGAGGATGCGGACGCCGCTGCCGGCGACCGCCCGGACGTGCCTCGCGGTCTCGGTCGCCACGCCGGACAGCCGTCCCAGGAAATTCAGCGCGGTCCGCTCGGCCGCCAGCAGCCGGCGCGCGTCGCCGGTGGCGCGCAGCACCGGACCGCCCTCGCGCCACTCACCCTGGGCCGTCAGCCGCTCCACGAGGATCGACGGATCGCACTGGCGGAACACCTCTTCGGCGACGTCGAGGCCGAAGATGACCCCGGGCTCCTTCTGAGTCACCAGCGCCGTTGCCCGCGCGTCCTCGGGCACGGTGGCGAGGCTCGTCACGTCGCCGTCACCGAGGTCCTCGGCCAGCGCCCGGGCGACGATCTCGCTCATCTCTCTCCGAGTCGCCGTCAACGCCATGACTCGATCCGGGGCGCCTCGTCGCCGCGCACGATGACGTGATGGCCGTCGAGCGCGTCATCGCCGTCCGGGTGGTCGCGACGCTGGTGCGCGCCGCGGGTCTCCTCACGGGCCAGCGCGCTGGCGGCCACCAGGCGGGCCAGCGGATGCGGGTCCTCGCGCAGCTGCTCGAGCTCGGAGGCCTCCCGCTCCACGCCCGCGAAGCGCCAGAGGCGGTCGCGGGTCGACTGGTGCAGGCGCGGCGGGGCGTCCACGGTCAGCAGGGCCACGTGAGACGTCACACCGGGTTCCTCGACCGCCGCCAGGGCGGCGCGACGACCGAAGACGAGGCATTCGGCCAGCGAGTTGGAGGCCAGCCGGTTGGCGCCGTGCAGACCGGTGCAGGCGCACTCGCCGACCGCGAAGAGCCCCGGCACGGTCGAGCGGCCGTCGAGGTCGGTGACGATGCCGCCCATCGCGTAGTGCGCGGCGGGAGCCACCGGGATCGGGTCTCGCTCGGGATGAAACCCCTCACGGTCGAGCGCGTCGGCGATGTTGGGAAAGGACTGCAGCCGGATGTTGCGGAGATCGAGCATCACCTGTCGCCCCGGCTGCTCGCGCAACCGGTCGGTGATGGCCAGCGCGACCTGGTCTCGCGGCGCCAGCTCGTCGACGAAGCGCTCGCCGTCGGAGCCGAGCAGCAGCGCTCCCTCACCGCGCAGCGCCTCGCTGAGCAGGAACCCGTCGCCGCCGTTGCGGGTCACCAGCGCGGTGGGGTGGAACTGGACGAACTCGAGGTCGGCGAGCTCGGCGCCGGCGGAGTGCGCGAGCAGCAGCCCGGTCCCCACGGCTCCGAGCGGATTGGTGGTGCGCTTCCACAGGGCCGCCGCGCCGCCGGTGGCCAGCACGGTGGCGCGCGCGCTGATGGCCACCGGTCCTCCGGCTCGCTGAGCGGTCAGCCCGACGCAGCGGTCGCCCTGGCGGGCGAGCGCGGTGGCGCGGGTGTGCTCGAGCACCCGGATGCCGGGATGGGCGGCGACGCTCCGACACAGGGCGACGACGAGCTCGCGACCGGTGGCGCTGCCGCCCGCGTGGGCGACTCGCCGCAGCCGGTGCCCGCCTTCGCGACCGAGCGCCAGCGTGCCGTCAGCGTTGCGGTCGAAGTCGACGCCGAGCCGCGCCAGCTCCTCGACGCGGTCGGGAATCTCATCGCAGAGGACTCCGACGGCGGAGGGGCGACAGGCATCGCGGCCGGCGGACAGGGTGTCGGCCGCGTGCAGCTCCGGCGAGTCGTCCTCGCCCAGCGCGGCGGCGATCCCACCCTGCGCCCAGTAGCTGGCGGCCGCGTCCATGTTGCCGGTGGTGACCAGCAGGACGCGCGCGCCGGCGTCGGCGGCCGTCAGCGCCGCCCACAGCCCCCCGAGCCCCGCGCCGACCACGGCGACCTCGGTGCTCAGCCGCTCCGCGGCCGACTCGACCGGTCGCGAGCGATGAGTGGATTCGCCGGTGTCGCGCATCGGGTGACTCTTCCGCCGTGGCCGTCGGGGCGGCTCAGCCGCCGATCGACAGCATCCGCTCGATCGGGCGACGGGCACGGTCGGCGACCGCCGGATCGACGGTGACCTGGAACTGCATGTCGCGCAGCGCGTCACGCAGCTTCGGCAGCGTGATCATCTTCATGTACTGGCAGACGGCCTTGCGGTTGGCCGGGACGAACTCGCGATCGGGATGCTGCTGGCGCAGCCGGTGCAGGATGCCGGTCTCGGTGGCGACGATGAACTGCTGGGCGTCGGTCTCGGACGGGCGGCGCATCATGCCGCCGGTGGACAACATGTGGGTCCCGTGGGCGGCGACGTCGCCGCTGGCGACGTACTCCATGACCTGGGTCGAACAGCCGCACTCGGGGTGGACCAGGAGCTCGGCGCCGGGCATCCGGGCGCGCTGGTCGTTGAGGTCGGCCGGGCGGATGCCGGCGTGGACGTGGCACTCGCCGTCCCACACCTGGATGGAGCGGCCCGTCTTCTTGGCCACGTAGGAGCCGAGGAACATGTCGGGGCCGAACAGCACCTCGGTGTCGTCGCCGTGCTCGCGGAAAATGTGCTCGACCACCTCGACCGCGTTCGACGAGGTGACGCAGTAGTCGGTCTCCGCCTTGACCTCGGCGGTGGTGTTGACGTACATCACCACGACGGCGCCGGGATGACGGGCCTTCCACGCCCGCAGCTGGTCGGGCGTGATCGAGTCGGCCAGCGAGCAACCGGCCTTGAGGTCGGGGATCAACACCGTCTTCTCGGGCGAGAAGATCGCCGCCGTCTCGGCCATGAAGTGCACGCCGCAGAAGGCGATCACCGGGCTGTCGTCGGCTCCGGCGATACGTGAGAGCTCGAGCGAGTCGCCGACGTGGTCGGCGATGTCCTGGATCTCCGGCAACTGGTAGTTGTGCGCCAGGATGGTCGCGTTGCGCTCCGCCTTGAGGAAGAGCACCTCGGCACGCAGGGCGTCGTGAGCTTCGACGGTGCGCGCGGGGCTGGACTCGAGGACGGGGAGGGGAGTCGACATGGTGGGACCTCCGTGCGCCCGCCGCCGGGCTCAGACCTGACGCCCGGCAACCGGCAACGATGTTGTTGCCGTGTTGTCAAGAACTACCGACGGCAATGTACCAGGTTTACGACGAGAAGTCGTAAACTCTCCGGCGTGAGCTTCGTGGTCAATCGCGCCGAGCAGGCGGCGCCGGTCGTCAACTGCGTCGTGCTGAGGGTCGCCGAGCAGCTGGAGGTCCTGCTCTGGCAGCGGCGTGAGGACCCCGAGTCCGGCGCATGGGCGCTGCCGGGCGGACTGGTGGCGCGCGGCGAGGCGCTCGAGGACGCCGCCCGCCGGCACCTCCTGGAGAAGGTGGGCGTCGAGCGCGTCGCGCATCTCGAGCAGCTCAACACCAGCTCGAACGGATGCCGCGACGGCGAGCCGTGGCTGATCGACACCATCTACCTGGCGCTGGTGCCGCAGGACTCCCAGCCGAAGCTGCCGCCCGACACCGAATGGCATCCGGTCGACGAGTTGCCGCACGTCGCCTTCGGCCATGCCGCGGCGATCGACCTGGCGCGCGGGCGGCTTGGGGGCAAGCTCTCGTACTCCAACGTCGCCTTTGCGCTGATGCCGGCGCGCTTCACGCTGCGCGAGCTGGCCAACGTCTACGCGTCGGTGCTCGGCAGCCGCGTGTCGCCGACGCATCTGGGCCGGGTACTCACGCGTGACGGCGTGATGGCGCCGACCGGGGCTCAGCGCTCGGCCGGACGGGCCGGCGGACGCCCCGCCGAGGAGTACGCCTTCGAGCAGGATGAGCTGGTCATCTCGCGGCCGCTGGCGGCGTTCCGCACGCTCGTGCCACCGGCCGGCATCTGACGCCCCGACGGGCGCCGCTCAGGTGGCGCCGACCAACGTCCGGTCCGGCGTGAGCAGGTCGCCCATTTCGCGCTCGCGCTCCTCCCAGTCGATTTCGCGTCCGCCGCCACCGGGATCGTGGCCGTCGCGGTCCGGACCGAGGCCTGGCCCGCCGCCGCCCGGCCCGCCTCCGCCACCGCCGTCCTCGCCCTCCTCGAAGCCCCATGGGTCCGGCGCGCGGGCGACCCAGCGCCACCAGATCAGGAAGTTCGCCCAGCCGGCGAAGACGAGCGCGATTGCGCTGATGGCCGAGGGTGCCGCGGTGGCAGCCGCGTGGAAGCCGATGTGAATCGCGAGAGAGACGAACACCGCCGGCAAGAAGCGCAGCGGACGTGATGGCGGCCTGCCGAACAGTGCCCGGCGATAGCCGAACGTCTCCGCGAGCACGAGCCCGCCAATCAGGCCCTCCTCGACCACGGCTTCGAACCCTACCCGCTCGGCTCGAGTTCGGACAGTCGAATTCGCGCCAGCCCAGCGTCGCCGGTCAGCGCCTCGACCCTACGATGCGCCGATGCTGACCGCGACGATCCTGCACGACGCCGAACCGGTCCTCGCCGCCATCGGGACCGAGCCGTTCCTGACCGCGCTCGCGGAGAACCAGCTCCCCGAGGAAGCTCTCGGCCGCTGGGTCCGGGAGGACACCCACTTCCTGCGGACGCTGCGGAGGATGATCGCCCTGCTGATCGCCGAGGCGCCCACCGAAGCCGCCGTCGACGTGATCTCCGGCGCCTATCCCGCCCTGCAGTCCGAGCTCGACCGCTTCGCAGAGGAGGCCCAGCGGCTGGGGGAGGACCTCGAAAGCGAGCCGGCGGGTGTCACGCGCCGCTTCGACGAGCTGCTGATGCGATCTGCGCGAGCCGGCTTCGCCGAGGGGATCGGCACCTACTGGGCGGCCGAGGTCGCCTACCTCGAGGCGTGGTCGGCCGTCCGGCGCCGCGTCGGCCTGCACGAGCCCTACGCCGGCTGGATCGAGAATTGGACCAGCGACGGATTCCGGGATTTCGTCGCGGAGCTCGGCGCGGTCGTCGACGCGCACGGGGACCCGGACGCGATCCGGCGCGGCGCCGACGAGGTCTTCGCCCTCGAACGCGACCTGTGGCGTCACTGCTTCGCCGGCGACGCCGCTCCGTCGTGAGCCCTGCCGGCCCGCGGTTGCCCGCGAGTGTAAGGCAGGGGACATAAGAGCCGTCGTGATTTGACGCGCGCCGGCGGGCGCTGTAGTCAAAGGCGACGACGCGCGTGGCGCGCCGTCTCGTCCAGATGCTCTGACGCAGCACTTGAGGTTTGCGCCTTAGCAGCCGACACGGACAGTAAGTGATTCCCGAACCAGCTCGCGCGTCCTGAGACGACGGGCAAGGAGGTACATCCACATGAAGACTCGCTCGATGTTCAAGGCTGGCGTGGCACGCATCTCCCTAGCCGTCGTCGTATCCGCCGGTGTCGGCGCCGTCGCGATCCCCAGCGTCGCCGTCGCCGCTCCGAAGTCGACCACCACCACCACCACCACGACCACCGACACCACCACGGCCACCCACATCAAGAGCGATCCGACCTACACCTACGCCACCGGACGCAAGGTCGGCTGATCCACTCCGCCGGCGTCGCGCCGCTCGCAGGGGTGACTCCACGCGACGCCGCACCGCAACCTCGGTGGTTCCGAGGCGTTTGAGCGACTGAGAGGAATTTCCGTCTCATCGGGAGCTCGACCTTGCCCGTTCCGCCGTCCGCCGCTCGCGCCGCATCAGTGCTCGCCGTGTCCACGGCGGTCCTGGGTCTGGCCGCCGCGCCCGTCGGCGCCTGGACGGATCCCGGCGGCATCACCCCGCCACGGACCGCCATCGATCAGCTCCAGCTGACGCACACCGCGTCGGGCACGGCGGTCGCCGGCTGGACCTTCCACCGCGGGCGCGGGAACGGCGCCGCCAACGGCGTGGAGATGACCGCTCGGCGCGGCTCGGCATGGGGGCCGGCGCGGACCGTCGCCCGAGCGGTGACGCCGCGCGGCGTCTTCCTGGCGGATCTCGGGTCCTACGGGAGCAACCGGCTGATCGCCCTGGCGCTGCGGGACTCCGCCCGCGGTGATCGCCTGGAAGCTCGCTTCGGCCCCGCCGGCGGTTTCCGGGGACCGGCGCGCGGCCTGGCCGTCGCCGACTTCATCTCGAGCCCGCGGCTGGCGGTCGACCCGGCCGGTACGGCGGTCGCGGCCTGGACCGAGCGGGCTGCCCGTGGCGGGTCGCGTGCGTACGCGGCGGCACGCTCCGCCGGCGGCGCTTTCGGTCCCGGCGAGCCATTGTCGCGCCCGGGAGCCGGCTCGACGCAAGTCGCCCTCAACGGGCGCATCGCCTTCGTCGCCTGGCTGCGCACCGGCCGCGTCGAGGGGCGCATGTCGCGCGACGGCGGCCGGACATGGGGAAGGACGCAACTCGTGGGCCGCGCGCTCGGCCGCCGCGCGGACATCTCGGTCGCCGTGTCACGGCGCGGCGCGGTCGCGGTCGCCTGGATGCACCAGGAGCCGACGGAGGGTGGCGAGCATGGCCCGGCCATCTCGGAGGCACGCCTGCGGGCACCCGGCCGAGGCTTCGAAACGGTGGTCCGCCTCGAGCGCCATGAGGCGCGCGCGCCGGAGGCCGGAACCAGCGTCGAGACCGACTTCACGGGCGAACGCGCTGTGATTGCCTGGCAGGGACGCTTCGACGCCGGAGATCCGGTCGAAGCAGACCGCCCGATCTTCGCGGTGCGCACCGCCGAGCTGACTCCGGCCGGCCTCAACCGAAGGTCGACGCTGACTCCTCCGACTCAGAGCGCGGTGCTCGAGGACCTCGCCGTCCGTGGTGGGCGCGCGGCCGTGTCGTGGCGAGTCGCTCCCGGCGATGACGTCGAAGGTGAGATCCGCGCCTCGGTGGCGGCCGGTGCCGCGTGGGGTCCGCCGGAGGTGGTCGCTCATCGCGGCCGCGCCTCACGCCTCGCGTGGAATCCCGGCGGCGGGCTCGAGGCGGTGTGGATCGCTTCCACGGGCTCCGGGGAGGCCGTGCACGCCGCGACCCGGTGACGGCGGGAGGGCTCCGGGCGCCGGTCGCCGCCTAACGTAGGAGGGGTGTCCCAACCCGTCGAGCGTGCATCCCGGCGCCGCCGGCCCGCCCGGCCCGAGTCACTGCATCCGCGCTTCGCGGAGCTCGAGCCGCGCCTTGCCGAGCTGACGCTGCGCGACGAGCACCGCCTCCGCCGGCGCCTCCAGCGCCTGGGACGCACGAGCACCGACGCCGACGTGGCGCGAGCCGTCGCCGAGCTCGAGGGAGCCGAAGCCCGGATGAGCCGCCGGCGCGCCGCGGTGCCCGCGGTCTCCTACCCGCCGCAACTGCCGGTGAGCGCCCGCAAGGACGACCTGCTCGCCGCCATCCGCGACCACCAGGTGGTCATCGTGGCCGGCGAGACCGGGTCGGGCAAGACCACCCAGCTGCCCAAGATCTGCCTCGAGCTCGGCCGGGGCGTGCGCGGCACGATCGCCCACACGCAGCCGCGGCGCCTCGCCGCACGGACGGTCTCCGAGCGGATCGCCGACGAGCTGTCGGTGCCGCTGGGGGAGGCGATCGGCTACGCGGTGCGCTTCAACGACCGCTCCGGCGAGGACACGCTCGTGCGGCTGGTCACCGACGGCCTCCTGCTGGCCGAGGCCCAGCACGACCGGCTGCTGCGCCGCTACGACACGATCATCGTCGATGAGGCGCACGAGCGGTCGCTCAACATCGACTTCCTGCTCGGCTACCTCAACCGCATCCTCCCGCAGCGGCCGGACCTCAAGGTCATCATCACCTCGGCCACCATCGATCCCGAGCGCTTCAGCCGGCACTTCGGCGACGCGCCCATCGTCGAGGTGTCGGGCCGCACCTTCCCGGTCGAGGTCCGCTACCGGCCGCTGACCGCCGACCCGCCCGCCAACGAGGACGGCGACGACCTCGAGGACTCGGAGCCCTCCGCGCTCGACGATCGCGACGAGGTCGACGCGATCGGCGACGCCGTCGAGGAGCTGCTGAGGGAGGGTCCGGGAGGCGTGCTCGTCTTCCTCAGCGGCGAGCGCGAGATCCGCGACACCACCGAGGCCCTGACCGGGCGGCTGCCGTCCGACGTCGAGGTGCTGCCGCTCTATGCCCGGCTGTCGACTGCCGAGCAGCAGCGCGTGTTCCGCTCGCAGGCGCCACGGCGCGTCGTCCTGGCCACCAATGTCGCCGAGACGTCGGTCACCGTGCCCGGCATCCGCTACGTGGTCGATCCCGGCAACGCCCGCATCAGCCGCTACAGCGCCCGCCTCAAGGTCCAGCGGCTGCCGATCGAGCGGGTCTCGCAGGCATCGGCCGATCAGCGCAAGGGGCGCTGCGGACGTACCTCCGCCGGTATCTGCATCCGGCTCTACAGCGAGTCGGACTTCGAGCAGCGACCCCTCTACACCGATCCCGAGATCCTCCGGACCAGCCTCGCCTCGGTCATCCTCCAGATGGCCGCCGCGGGGCTCGGAGACGTCGAAGCGTTTCCGTTCCTCGATCCGCCCGACGCCCGCCAGATCCGCGACGGCCTCGCGCTGCTGCAGGAGCTCGGCGCCTTCGACAGCGCGCCGGGCGAGGGCGACCGCCGCCTGACTCCCCTGGGGCGCCGGCTGGCCCAGCTGCCGGTCGACCCGCGGCTGGGGCGGATGGTGCTCGAGGCCGACCTCCTGTCCTGCGCCGAGGAAGTCATCGTCATCGCCGCCGCCCTGTCGATCCAGGACCCGCGCGAGCGGCCGGTCGACAAGCGCCAGGCGGCCGACGAGCTGCACGCCCGCTTCGCCGACGAGCACTCCGACTTCCTCGCCTACCGGAACCTGTGGAACCACCTGCGCGAGCAGCAGCGCGAGCTGTCGGGCAACCAGTTCCGCAAGCGCTGCAAGAGCGAGTACCTGCACTACCTGCGGGTGCGCGAGTGGCAGGACCTCGTCGCCCAGCTGCGCCAGGCGGCCAAGAGCGTCGGCGTCACCTTCAACCAGGAGCCGGCGGAGCCGAAGTCGGTGCACCTGGCGCTGTTGTCGGGGCTGCTCTCGCACGTCGGGCTGCGCGACGTCAAGCGGCGCGAGTACCAGGGCGCGCGCGGCGCGCGCTTCGCGATCTTCCCCGGCTCGACGCTGGCCCGCCGCCAGCCGACGTGGGTGATGGTCGCCGAGCTGGTGGAGACCTCGCGGCTGTGGGGGCGGACGGGCGCGCACATCCAGCCGGAGTGGATCGAGCCGCTCGCCGGGCACCTGGTCAAGTCCTCCTACGACGAGCCGCACTGGGAGCGCCGGCGCGCCTCGGTCGTCGCCACCGAGCGGGTGACGCTCTACGGGCTGCCGATCGTGGCCGGCCGGCGGGTCGCCTACGGGAGCATCGATCCCGAGCTGTCGCGATCCGAGCTCATCCGCCGTGCCCTGGTGGAGGGCGACTGGCAGACGCGCCATGCCTTCTTCCACGAGAACCGGCGGCGTCTGGCCGAGGTCGAGGCGCTCGAGCATCGCGCCCGCCGCCGCGACATCCTCGTCGACGATCAGGCGCTCTTCGACTTCTACGACGCCCGCGTGCCCGCCGACGTCGTCTCCGGCGCGCACTTCGACGCCTGGTGGAAGCAGGCCCGGCGCCGGCAGCCGGAGCTGCTGGACTTCACGCCGGAGCTGCTGGTCAACGCCGAGGCGACCTCGGCGCTCGATCCCCACGCCTATCCGGAGGTCTGGCGCCAGGACGGCGTCGAGCTGCCGCTGACGTACCGCTTCGATCCCGGCAGCGAGCGCGACGGCGTGACGGTCGACGTCCCGCTGGCCGCGCTCGGCGAGCTGCGGGCCGAGGAGTTCCAGTGGCTGGTGCCGGGGCTTCGGTCCGAGCTGGTGACCATCCTGATCCGGTCCCTGCCCAAGGACCTGCGCCGCCAGCTGGTGCCGGTGCCCGATGTGGTGGCCGCGATCATGCCGCAGCTCGAGCCCGGCGACGAGCCGCTGATCGACGCTCTGACCGGCGCGATCGAGCGGGTCCGCGGCGTCCGCGTGCCCCGGGAGGCGTGGGACCCGTCGCGGTTGCCGTCGCACCTGCGTCCCCGGTTCCGCGTCCGCGACGCCGCCGGGACCGAGCTGGCCGAGGCCGACGACCTGCCCGCCCTGCGTGAGGAGCTGCGCCCGCGCCTGCAGGCGGAGCTCGCCCAGGCGACGCGAGACGTCGAGCGCAGCGGCCTGAGGGCCTGGACGATCGGCACCCTGCCGCGCGAGGTGTCGCTGCCGGGCACGGGAGGTGCGGTCCGCGCCTATCCGGCCCTGGTCGATGAGGGCGAGAGCGTCGGTATCCGCGTGTTCGACACTCCGGACGCGCAGGCCGGCGCGATCCGCGCCGGCACCCGGCGCCTGCTGTCGCTGGTGGTCGCCTCGCCGCTGCGCCAGATCCAGGACGGCCTGGCGTTGCCGGCGCAGCTGACGCTGTCGTCCGCCCCGCACGGCAGCGTCCGCGCCGTCCTCGACGACGCCCTCGGAGCCTCGATCGACGCGCTGGTGGAGGCGGCGGGAGGGCCGGCGTGGGACGAGCCGTCCTTCGCGCGGCTGCGCAGGCTCGTCGGGGGCGGCCTGCTCGATCTCACCACCCAGGTGGTGGGGCTGCAGGTGCGGATCCTCGACGCCGCCCGGGCGGTGCAGGTCCGCGTCGAGGACCTCGCCGGCCCCGCGCTGCGGCCGGCGCGGGCCGACCTCGAGCGTCAGCTGCGCCGGCTCGTCTATCCGGGCTTCGTCACCGACGTCGGCGTCCGCCGGCTGGCCGACATCGAGCGTTACCTGCTGGCCGCCGGGCGGCGCCTGGATCGCCTCTCGTCCTCTACCGCCGCCGATGCCGATCGCATGCAGGCGATCCAGGAGCTCGAGCGCGCGTACCAGGCCCGGGTGGCCGCGCAGCCGTCGGGACGGGCGTTGCCGGAAGAGGTGGGCGAGGTGCCGTGGATGCTCGAGGAGCTGCGCGTCTCCCAGTTCGCCCAGGGCCTCGGCACACGCGGCACGGTGTCGAGCAAGCGCATCCGACGTGCGCTCGAGGACCGGTCGGGCTCCTAACCGCCCTGGGGCAGGATCTCGCCGTCGCCGGGATGCGCGGCGCCGAGGGCCAGGAACTCCAGCCCGTCGGGCCCGGCCGTGAAGGAGCGGACAACCGACGGCGCCACGCGGAGGGCGTCCAGCGGCCCCAGTTCGACGCTCTCGCCGTCGAGGACGGCGTGTCCGCTGCCACCGAGGACCACGTAGACCTCCTCCGCGTTCTCGTGCCGGTGGGCGAAGGCCGACGCGCAATTGGGCTTGACGCGCTGGAGGGAGAGGCCGGTTCCCGTCGTGGCGAGCTCGCGATTGGCGAAGCGGGCCTCCTGCACCGCCCCGTGGCCGTGCTGCGCGGCGGCATCCTCGATGGCGCGCAGGTTGCGCACGGTCCACTTGTCGCTGGTCGTCATGGCGCGAGGCTAACGAAAGCCTCCAGGCCCGGAGGAGGCCGGCACGCCACGCAAGCGCCCGGTGATTGCGGCGGCACGCATGCGGAGAGCATGCGGACATGGCTCGCGACGAGGTCGTCATCACGCCGTACCGAGACGGGCCGCTGCTGGTGCGCGGGCCGATTCGGCTGACGGACCAGGACGGCAACCCGATCGAGCTCGACCGCGAGACCGTCGCCCTGTGCCGCTGCGGCAAGTCCCGCCTGCGCCCGTTCTGCGACGGAACGCACAAGCTCGTGCGGTTCTCGGCGCCCAGCGGCGCTGAGCAGGGCCGCGGCGGCGCCACCGCCGACTGAGCCGGCTCAGACCAGGGCGGTCGACGTCTGGCGCGCCAGGGAGCTGGCACCCGCCTGCCAGGCGTCCAACAGGTGGTGCCCGAAGCCGGCTTCGAGCTCGCGCAGGGCCATCGCGCCCCACAGGATGTCCGGGATCAGCTCGGGCTGCTGGTGAGCGAGCCCGCCCGCCAGGTCTACGGCGGCGATGCTCTCGTGGACGGCGTCGGCCACCACGTGCTCATCATAGAAGGCGGTCGCGCCACGCCCGAGGCCGAGGCGACGCAGGCCGTCGGCGTAGCGGCGGTTGGGCAGTGACGAGGTCATCTCGAAAAGGGCCAGGTGCCCGACCACGGCGCCACGCAGGCGGCGGTGGAGGCCGAACATCGACATCAGGTTGACCGTGGCGAGCGTGACCCCGGGCAGCTGGTTGACGTAGGCGCCGTACGCGGGGTCGAGGTCGACGGCCTCCATCGCGCGGGCGAACAGCGCGGAGTGCATGCGCTCGGGATCCCCGCCGCCGTACTCGTCGGCCTGGATCTCGACCATCGCCGCCTTCGGGCGCCCGTGGAGGCGTGGCAGCGCCCACGAGTGCGGATCGGCCTCCTTGAGCTGGTAGGCCGACCGGTGCATCATGAACTCGCGGTACTCGTCGAGGGTGCCGTGGCGCTGGAGGTGCAGCGAGAGCGGCGGACCGTCGTCGGCGGCGTCGATGGCGCGCAGGGCGACGTCCATGTCCTCCGCCGCCACCGGGTCCGGCGTCGGGATCTGATTGCGCAGGCGGCTCTCGAAGCGCCGCTCGAGCGCGCGCCTCAGCTCGAGGAGGCTGGGCTCCCATTCCCATTCGGCGTCGACTCCGGCCAGGCCCCGGTAGTGGAGCTCGTAACAGCAGTAGAGGGCGAGCTGGGCGTCCTCCTCGTCGACGACGGTTCCCGCTCGCAGGCGATCCAGCCGATGCAGGGGGCGGCGCAGCGAGGTCAGCAGACGCTCGCTGACAGGACCGCGCGGAACGGGGACGACCATCACGATCGGACCCTACCCGTGCGACTTCGCGCCGGAAACCGAGCTGGGCGCGAAGGAGTCGGCCAGCCACTCGCCGAGGCCGCGCATTCCGACCCGGTCGGCGACCTCGCGCTGGCGCGACGCTCCGGGCGCCCCCAGCAGCGCGCGGGCGGAGCTCAGCTCGGAGGAGCAGTCCAGCGCCGCCGCGCTCGGCTCGAGGGAGTCGAGCAGCGCCTCGATCCGCTCGCGCGTGGCCTGCGTCTCGCCGGTCGCCAGGTCGGCGAGACGGCCATCGGCGCCGTAGCGGCACGCCGACCAGCGGTTCTCCTCGATCCTCCAGGTGTCGGCCGCCGGCAGCGCCTCGCCCGCGTCGTACCGGGCGCAGAGACGATGGATCAGGGAGTGGACGACGGCCCCGACCGCGGCGGTGTCGGCCACCGTGACCTGGGTGTCCGGCACCCGGATCTCGATCGTCCCGTGGACCGGATGCAACCGGGCCTCCCACCACCACTGGCGCGCGTCGAAGCGCTCGGAGCGGGCGCCCCAGTCGAAGGCCGCCGCCAGCGTCTCCCAGCTGTGCAGCGCGGGCGGCACTCCCTGGCGGGGCAGCAGCTCGGAAAGCTTGGGCCGGACGGAGGCCAGCCCGCTGTCGCGGCCGCCGTAGAACGGCGCGTTGGCGGCCAGCGCGGCGATCTCCGGGAGATGGGAGCGCAGCGCATTGAAGACGTGCAGCGCCCGGTCGGCGCCGCCGACGCCCACGTGGACGTGGAGGCCGAAGACGAGCTGCAGGCGGGCCACCTCGCCGTACTCGCGCGCGGTCCGGTCGTAGCGGGGCGTCGAGTTGAGCTCACCGAGGCCGGCCGCGAAGGGGTGGACGCCGGCGCCGGCCAGCCGGTGGGAGCCGTCGAGCGCGCGCGCGAGCGCCTGACGCGCCTCGGCCAACCGGTCCGCCGCCTCGCGGACGCTCGCGCTCGGCGGAGTGACGATCTCGAGCTGGGCGGCCGCCAGCTCGAGCTTGAAGCGCTCGTCGCCCTCCACCGCCGTCAGCGCCGCGGGCGCCTCCGGGACGAGGTCGAACGACGCCGGATCGAGCAGCATCAGCTCCTCCTCGAAGCCGATCGTCATCGCTCGATCGCCCTCGAAGCGGGCTCGCAGTGCCTCGGCGCTGAAGAGGGGATCCGGCAAGGTCCGGCCAAGCCTAGGAGCGCCCGGCGGTGTTTGCCCCGAGGATCGGCTGGATATGGGATCGGAGTGCGGCTCCTCACCCTTCCCGGCGTCTTCAAGCCGGTCAGCGACAGCCACATGCTGGCCGACCGGCTGCGCAACGAGACCCTGCTGCCGGAGTCACGGGTCCTCGACCTGTGCACCGGCAGCGGACTGCTCGCGCTCACCGCCGCCGCCCGGGGCGTGCGCGACGTCACCGCGGTCGACGTCTCGCGCCGCGCGGTGTACACCGTCCGCATCAACGCGCGGCTCAACGGCGTGCGCATGCGCGTCCTGCGCGGCGACCTGCTCGAGGCGGTGCCCGGCGAGCTGTTCGACGTCATAGTCAGCAATCCGCCGTACGTGCCGGCCGAGTCCGACGATCTGCCGACTCGTGGGACCCGGCGGGCATGGGACGCCGGCCCCGACGGACGGGCGATCCTCGACCGCCTGCTCGCCGAGGCCCCGAGCCGCCTGCGGCCGGGCGGGCGCCTGCTGATCACCCACTCCTCGCTGCTGGGGCTCGAGGCCACCGAGCGGGCGCTCGCCGAGGGCGGCCTCCAGGTCGACGTCCCGATCCGCCGCCGCGGCCCGCTGGGACCGCTGATGGCCGGCCGCGTCGAGCACCTCGAGCGCCAGGGCCTGCTGCGGCCCGGTCAGCGCGAGGAGGAGGTCCTCGTCATCCGGGGCCGCAAGCCGGCGGCCGACCGCGCCCGCGCCTGACGGCGTCGTTCAGGGGCGCCGGAGGCGCAGCAGGGACCACAGGCTCGGGCGCGCGACGGGGCCGCTGCCGCCGGCGACACCGCTGCCGGTCGCTCCCTCCAGCGCGCCCGAGGCGGGAGCCGGGCGGCGACTGGAGCTGTAGAAGCGATCGGCAACGACCAGCACCACCTCGGCGAGCGGGCGCGCGAAGGCGAAGCCGAGCTCAATCACGCGCGCCTCGCCGCCCACGGTGAACTCGCGGCGTCCGCTGGCGGCACAGGAGACGATGGCGCGCGCGATGGTCTCCGGCGAGTAGGCGTCCGGCGGCCGCCGCGGGAGGCGCCCGACGCGGGTCGAGACGTGATCCCACAGCGGCGTGTCCACCGCCCCCGGATGGACCATGGAGACCTGCACCGGCATCTTGGCTGCTCGCAGCTCGAGCCGGAGGGTGTTGAGGAAACCGCGCAGCGCGTGCTTGGACGCGGCGTACGACGAGAAGGTCGGCAGCGGCACGCGAGCCATGATCGAGCCCGTGGCCACGATGATGCCGCCGCCGTCGGCGGCGAGATGGGGCAGGGCGACGCGAGTGGCGTCGACCGCTCCGCCGAAGGTGACGTCGAGCGTGCGGTCGAAGGCCTCGGCGTCGACCTCCCAGAAGTGTCCGAAGACCATCGCCGCGGCGTTGAGGACGAGGACGTCGATGCCGCCCATCGCGGTGGCGGCCTGCTCGACGCCGGCCTCGACCTGCGCGCGCTCGGCGAGGTCGGCGACCACCACGTGCGCACGGACGCCCTCGCCCCTCACCCGATCGGCGACCGCTTCCAGTCCCGGCCGGCTGCGCGCCAGCACGGCCACCTCGGCGCCCTCGCGCGCGAAGGCCTCGGCCGCGGCGGCTCCGATGCCGCTGGAGGCGCCGGTGATCAGTACGCGCTTGCCTTCGAGAGGTCGCATCCGCTGGGCCTACCCGCAGAAGGGGCGAGGCCTACGTCCACGGGCGCCGACTTGCCATGTCGATGGGCGCAGAAGATGTGACTGGGCGGGCGCAAGGCCCGCCCAGTGCACCCGGTCATGGATCACCGCTGAACTACTACATCCCAGGACTCGTGTCTTTGCCTGGGCGGCATGACACTCCCGACCACCGAGACTGGCCGCCGGCCCGAGGGCCGGCGCGTTGCCCGGCTGGGCTCCGCGAACGGGGCCCCGGCCGAGTGGGCGATCCGCCGGACTGCGAAGGCTAGCGCGCGAGTCGCCCGGAGAGCGTCCTCGTCGGAGTCATCGCGCGGTGGGACGGAGCGCCGCGCCGGGTAGTCACAACGCCATGGCGATTTCCGATCCGGTCCGCGAGCCCGTCCGTTTCCTGGTCTTCTCCGCGTCGCTGCGCGAAAGCTCGGTGAACGGGCGACTGGCGGCGCTGGCCGCCGGGATCATGGATGCCGAAGGCGCCCTCGTCGACCACGCCGCGATGAGCGACTTCGACGTGCCCGCCTACGACGGCGATCTCGAGCGCGAGGTCGGCCTGCCGCCCGGAGCCGAGGAGCTGCGCCGGCGACTGCTGGAGACCGATGCCTTCGTCATCGCGTCGCCCGAGTACAACGCCTCGATGCCGGGAGTGCTCAAGAACCTCGTCGACTGGGTCTCGCGCTTCCGTCCCCAGCCTTGGAGCGGGCGCCACGGGCTGCTGATGTCGGCGTCGCCCTCCATGGTGGGCGGCAACCGCGGAGCCTGGGCGCTGCGGGTGCCGCTAGAGCACCTCGGGAGCCGGATCTATCCCGACATGTTCTCGCTCGCCCGGGCCCAAGACGCGTTCGGCCCCGACGGCCGGCTGGCCGATCCCCGGCTGCAGCAGCGGCTGGAGTCGACGCTGGCCGGCTTCATCGACCTCGTCGAGGCGGCCAAGCACTACCCGTGCATCCGGCGCGAATGGGTGGAGTTCCTCGGCGAGAAGCCGGAGCCGGCCATCGACCGCGTCGAATAGCCCGCTCCGCCCGCGTGCGCAGCCCTAGCTGTCCTGCTTGGGCTCGGCCATCTGGCGATGCATCTTCGCCTTGATGGAGTCGGGGATGAAGCGGCTGCCGCGGCCCTCCAGCTTGGTCGCGAGCGAGCCGGCGACGACGCGCTCCTTGCCCGCCATCAGCGCTTCGAAGCCCTGACGCGCGACGTCGGCCGGGTCATCCTTCTTGCTCTCGCCGACCTTGGTGTCGAGCATGTCGGCGCGCTCGAAGAACTCGGTCTCGGTCGGCCCGGGCATCAGCGAGGTCACCGTCACGCCGGTGTCCCTGAGCTCGTCGCGCAGCGCCAGCGAGAGGGACTGCACGAACGACTTCGAGGCGTTGTAGACCGCCTGGAAGGAGCCGGGCATCCCGGAGGCGATCGAGGAGGTGAACAGGACGCGTCCCTCTCCCCGCGCCACCATTTCCGGGAGCACGTGCCGGGCGAGGTGGACGGTGGAGCGGACGTTGAGGTCGATGATCCGCAGCTCGTCGTCGAGGTCGGAATCGAGGAAGGCGCCCCCGCCGCCGATGCCGGCGTTGAGCGCGATCGCCGCGACCGGGCGCCCGGTGGCCGTGATGCGCCGGAACAGCTCGTCGACGCCGTCGTCGCCGGTGAGGTCGACCCGCACCACCTCGACCTGGCTGCCGGTCTGCTCCAGCCGCTGGGCGGCGGTCATCAGCTCGGCGTCCTCGGCGGTGATCAGGAGGTCGAAGCCGTTGATCGCGAACTGCTTGGCCAGCTCGAAGCCGATGCCGCTCGAGGCACCGGTGACGACGGCGAAGGGACGCGGTGAATCGATATCCATACGCGGAGGGCTTCCCGGTTCGCATGCCGCGGGAACGCGGGGGCCGGTCACGCCGCCGCGAGCGGGCGCCCGCCTGAGAGGATGGCGCCGCGAGGAGGACGGATCCTCGCTCATGGCATGACCCGCTATCTCGATCTCACCACCTCGCTCGCCGAGCGAATCGCCGAAGGCGACCTGGAGCCCGGCAGCGCGCTGCCGTCGCTGCGCGAGACCGCCACCTCCGCGCGCACCACGCCCACCACCGTGCGGCGGGCCTACCAGGAGCTTGCCGACGCCGGCGCCATCGTGCTCGAGCCGCGCCGGACCGCCAAGGTGGCGGCGGGCGGCGTGCTGGCCGCTCGATCGATGTTGCGCGGAGCGCCCGCGTTCCGCCTGGCCGGCAGCGACGATCCGGCGCTGAGCCTGCTGATCGGCAGGACGCCCGAGAGCATCATGGGAGTCGAGTCGGCCGGCAGCTATCGCGGGCTCTCGGCGCTGTGGTCGCGGCGCGCGGACGGCTCCGCCCTGCATCTGCGCCATCGGAGCGGCGAGTACAACGCCCCCTTCGTGCGGGGGCTGCTCCGTGGTCGCGATCCCGTGCTGGTGCACCTGTGGCAGCGCGAGCAGGGGCTGCTGGTGCCCGAAGGCAATCCGCAGGGGCTCGGAGGCATCGCCGATCTCGCCGGGCTGCGCGTGGCACGGCGCTTCCGCGGCACCGGGACGCGAGCGCTGCTCGATCGGCTCCTGCTCGAGAGCGGCCTGGCGCCCGACGCGCCGCCGGGGATCGAGGTGAGCCTCCATCTCGACGTGGCGATCGCAGTGGCGACCGGGGAGGCGGACGCCGGCCTTGGCTTGCGCAGCGCCGCGGCCACCCTCGGGCTCGACTTCGTGGCGGTGGTCGACGAGCCGTTCGAGATCGCCACCACGGCGGCCGAGGCCGGCGGCCTTCAGCCGATGCTCGCCGCGCTGTCGGATCCCGGGTTGCGCGCCGAGATCGAGGCAATGGGCGGCTACGACCTGGCGGAAGCCGGCGAGGTCCGCGCCATCGACTGAGACAGAGGGGCCGGCCCCTTTGTCAGCCGCTACTCGGCCGCTGCCGCCGCGGCGGCGTGGCGGTCGTCGCGGGCGAGCAGGCGAGGGGAGTCCATGACGATCCGTCGCCGGCGCAGGCCGGCGAGCATGGGCTCCTGATCGTCGAGGACGGCGAGGGTGGCGTGGTCGGAGAGGAGTCGCACCACCATGCGGCGGGCCTCGAAGCGCTCGAAGTCGTCGGCGGTGCGGCCGTCGGCCTCCAGGCGGGCGCCACCGTGGCCGCATTCGACGGTCACCTCCAGCGTGCTGTCGGGACCCACGACGAGCGGGGGGCAGGAGCCGCCGTGCGGAGCCAGCGGCGTGATGACCATGCCGACCGCGCTTGGCGCCAGCAGCGGCCCGTTGGCGGCGAGCGTGTAGGCGCTCGAGCCGAGCGACGTGGCGAGCACCAGTCCGTCGCCGCCGAAGCGGATGTAGAGCTCGTCGTCGACGGTGACGCTCAGGCTGACCTGTCCGGCGCCGCCCCGGATGAACACGAAGTCGTTGAGCGCGCGGTGGCTCATCGAGGTGTCGTCCTCGAGGCGCAGCGCGGGCAGCCTGCGCGGCACCCAGTCACCCTCGAGGACTCGGTCGAGGCCGACGGCGATGTGGTCGGCGTGGACCGAGGTGAGGGCGCCGAGGCTGCCGCAACCGACGCCGAGCACCGGCTTGTCGGCGAGGGCGGCCGCATGCAGGGCGGCCAGCACCGTCCCGTCGCCGCCCAGGGCGATGACGAAGTCGCAGTCGGCGGCGACGCCGTACGGCGCGACCTCGCGATCCTGTCCCGGAACCGGGATCTGGACGATGTCGACGTTGCGGTCGGTGGCCCAGGACTCGAGAGTGCCGAGCGCCCGGTCGAGCGAGCGACGGGGGTGGACGACGACGCCGACGGTGCTCACGAGACGGTCACCACGCGCAATTGCTTGGCGCCGCGGGGTGTGTGGACGGTCGCCTCGTCGCCCGCCGTCTTGCCGCGCAGCGCCACGGCCATCGGCGACTCGACCGAGATCCTGCCGTCGCCGGGCGACGCGTCCTGGGCGGAGACCAGCGAGTAGGTGCTCTCCTTGCCGGTCTTCTCGTCACGAACGGTGACGCTGGATCCGAACGCGACAGAGGAGCCGCCGGTGCGCTCGACGACCTTGGCGTGGTTCAGGCGCTCGCGGAGCTGGAGGATGCGGGCCTCCAGCATGCCCTGCGCCTCCTTGGCCGCGTGGTACTCGGCGTTCTCCTTCAGATCGCCGAAATCGCGCGCGACCTTGATCTCGGCGCTGATGCTGCTGCGACCGTTGGTCTCCATCTCCTCGACTTCGGCGCGGAGCGCAGCGAGGCCCTCCGCGGTGATCTCATAGATCTCGGACATGGTTCAGGCTCGGATCTCTTTAGGCGTCGTTATGCATAGAAGCTAGCCCAAGAACCTGACGGCGAGCGCCATACCGCCCGTTTGGGGGGCGGGCGCCCTCAGTCACTCCGGCTCGCGACCGACGGGCGATTCGGGGCGGCGCGAGTCGCCCGCCGGGCGGCGTGGGACCGGATCCGGCCCACGTTTCCGCTCCGGCCACGCGAGGGCGGCGATGCCGACGAGCACCAGCGCGGCACCGGCGATCGCCGTCGGTCCCGGCCGCTCGCCGAGGACGAGCGCGCCGAGGAGGGCGGCGGTGAGCGGCTCGGCAAGCGTCAGCGTGGCCGTCTCACCCGGAGTCAACCGGCGCAACCCGCGTGCGAAGAGGACGTAGGCGATGGCCGTCGGCACCGCGCCCAGGTAGAGCGCCAGGACAAGTCCTTCGGAGCTCAGAAGGCTCGACGGGAGTCCGACGAGCGCGACGACCGGCGCCAGCAGGAGCGCGGCGAACCCGAAGCCGCGCGCCATCACCCGCTCGGGGGCGTGACCGGCGGCGAGCAGTCGCTTCGAGGCGACCGTGTAGACCGCGTAGCTGGCGCCCGCGCCCAGCGCGAGCGCGACTCCCGGCGCGGAGACATGGGCCGCGCGGCCGCCGAGGACGAGCAGCCCCACGCCCGCGGTCGCGCACGCGGTGCTCGCCAGCCAGCGGCCGGTCAGCGGCGCCCCGTCGAGGATCCGCGACAGCACCCCGGCAAGGACCGGGGCCGAGCCGATGGCCACCACGGTGCCGACCGCGACGCCGGTGTCGGCCACGGCCGCGAAGAACGCCACCTGGTAGGCGGCGATGCCGACGGCAAGGAGTGCGAGGTCGCGGTTGTGCCAGGTACGGCGTAGGCGATCGGTCGGAAGCAGCCGGACGACGCCGAGCAGGTGACCGTGCGCCCGCCGCGGCGGACCTCCAACCTCACGCGGACCGTTCCCGCGACTCCCGGGGCGGTCGTGCCGCGAGCCGTGAGCACCCGGCGGGAGGAGTCGAGCACCGCTGAGCGCAACCGCAGTCGGGCGTCGGCACGCGCGGGCGTTCTGGCCGGCGGTTGGGCGGAAGGGGTTGGCCCGGCCGCTGGAGCGGGGGCCGGAACAGGAACCACGATGGGGCCGCTGGTCTGCCACGCGCCGGTGTTGCCGGCCACGTCGACGCCTCGGACGCGCAGCCGGTAGCTGCGGCCCGCCTCGGCGGTCACCGATCCTGAGTGCGCCCGCCACTCGCCCTCGTCGACCTGGACCTCGCGCTCCTGCTCGCGCATCCCGGACACTCCGTCAGCAAAGGACGCCGACGTGGTCAGGGTCGCGCCGGCCGGCACGGTGCCGCTCGGGAAAGCGACCACGCGGGGGGTGGGGGGCACGGTGTCGCGCCGCAAGAAGGCGGTCGGCGACCACGCGCCGGTGTTGCCGGCTTCGTCGGTGTGGCGGATGCGGATCCGCGTCTCGCCTTCGGGCAGATCGGTGAGCCGGTGCGAGAGCGTCGTCCCGGATAGGCCCCCCTGGACGACCGTGACCAGGCAGGGGCGGGACGACGCGCAGACCTCGACGTCGACCCGCGTGACCGGGGCTCGATCCACCTCGTTCGGCAGGCTCCAGCTGACCTCACCGACGGTGGAGCTCCGCCAGTCCGGTCCGCCGATCGCGGCCGGAGCCGGGGCTTCAGGCGCGGTGAAGTCCAGCCGGACCGTCAACGAATTGCTGCGGATCTCACGGCCGTCGGTGTCGACGACGCCGACCCTGAGCGTGTGCGTGCCGTCGCCCCACGTGGACAGAGCGGTCAGCGGGGAAGTGTGGAGGCCATTGAGCCCGCGGTTGTCGGCGCACGGCCGCAGGTAGGTGTAGGCGTCGCCGCTGCCGTCCTGGCAGCCGCCGCTGATCGTCGGCTCTTCCACCGCCTCGAGCTCGCCGTCCACGTAGATGCGCCGGTATCTGATGCCGGTGTTGTCCGAGGCTTTCACCGTGACCGTCCCGGACGCGGTGTCACGCCACCCGCCGGCGAGGTCCGACGTGGCAGCGCCGTCGATCACCGGATCCTGCAGGTCCGTGAGCCAGGCGGTGGCGCCGTAGAGGACGCTGCGGAGACGATGGATGCTGGCACCTCGCTCGCAGACCGTGTTGGTGGCGGTGGGCACGCACCGCCCACCGATGGACAGGCTGGTCGCTTCCACCGACGACGAGGTCCGAGCGCCGCCGGCGAGTCCGACGCCGCAGCGGTCCTGGGCGCCGCTGAAGCCGCAGGTCTCGAGCACCGTCTGCGCGCCTGTCACCGACCGACTGCGGATCTCCGGCTTCCAACCCGCATCGGAATAGGCCTCCAGAAAGCGGCTGTATTCGAGCGAGGCGATCGCAGTCCCCGGTGTCGCGGTGAGCGTCCACCAGCCGAAGTCGGCGTTGCTGGCGTCAGGCGGTCCTCCCAGCTTGTCGCGAATCACCAGACCGTCGTAGGCGCCGGAAGCGCCACAGGTGCTGAGCGACTCCACGTAGCCGGATGACGACAGGCTGGGGATCCAGCTGCGATTGATCGCACTGGGAGCGTCCCGACACGCCCGTACCGGAAAACTCGCCTGCGCCACGTCCACGACGCCGGCGATGTGCGCCGCGGCCAGGACAGCGACGACCGAAGCGCCGAGACGGCGTTGGCGGATCATCGGTACGCGTTCCGTCGATAGGTGAGCGTCAGATCCCTTGAGGTCGACCACGACTGACTGCCCGCCCGCGGCAGAGCGGCAACGGTCACTCGAGTCGGCCGAGGCAGGGACGTCATGCGCCACCGGCGTTGATGGGTGATGGCGAAGGTCCGGCTGCGCGACGCGGTGCCGGCCTTGTTCCCGGTCGTCAGGCGCAGCCGCTCTGACTCCCGGGTCCGCGAGCGCAACCGGACGGTCAAGGTGCCTCCGCTCCAGCGGAGAGCGACACGCGGCCGCGGCAACCGACGCAGTCGCCGACCCGTGGTCTCGTCGGCGCCGGGCGGCGCGGGAGACCACGACGGCGGGTCCGAGCGGGGCGCCAGGGGAGCAGGATCCGCCTCAGGCTCCACCGGCATCCGACTCCGTGCCCGGTCGACTATCGCGCCGAGACCAGCGGCTCGGGCCGACCCCTCACCGTCGATGACCGGATGTCCCGAGAAGGTCCGGGCTCCCTCCCTCAGCCAGCGCTCGGCATCAACCCGCCGCGCATCGAGTCGAAGCGTCCGCAGCAGCGCCACCAGGGTCGAAGCGAACATCGTCGCGGCGGAGGACCCGCCCCCGTCGGTCCACGCCGGCTCGCCTCCGTGCGATACGTGCAGGCCGCAGCCGGGCCCGACCAGTGCATCCCAACCGTAGGACGCATACGAGCAGAGTTCGCCGCCGCCGGTGTCTCCGGCCGCCACCGGCACCAATCCCGTCGAATTCGCCGGTGATCCGAGAGCGCCGCCACTGTTGCCGGCTGCGGCGAGCACGCTGATATCCCGATTGAGTGCGCTGACTACCTGCTCGTCGAGGTATCCCTGCTCGACCTCGCCGACCGTGCAGCCACAACCGAGCGACAGGTTGACGACCACGATCGGGTCCGGATCGGCGTCCGTGGCGGCGAGGCGACACGCTTGGACGCCTTGCCGGTACGCGCTCTCACGGAAGACCGTCTCGTCGTGGCTCATGGCGCGCACCGAGTAGATGCGCACCGCGGGCCACGCGCCGACGGTTCCCCAGTCGTTGCCGGCCACCGCGCCCGCGAAGCTGGCCATCCGCGTTCCGTGCTGGTTCTCCCAGCCGCGCCCGTCGAGGCCGGAATCGCCCCACAAGCTCGTGCGGGCGACGACCGGACCCTCCGGACGGTCAGCCGGCAGGTCCTCGTCGATGCCGACGCCGGAGTCGACCAGGCAGACGACCTTGCGCTGGCGGACCGGCGGCAGGTCCGCTGGGTCGATGTAGGGCACCCAGTCCATGCCGTAGGCCTTCGCCTGACTGGTGGGCATCGGGCTTTCAGCAGCCGACGCCATCGGGGCCGGCGAGATGACCGCCGCAACGGCTGCGGCCAGGGAGCAGAAAAGGCGAAGGTCGCATGGGGTTCCGAATAGTGGTCGGCACGAACGGACCGGAAGTGAATGCCACGAGCGCTCGATCCGCCACTTGACGAGCGATCGAGCGCGCGGGCATCACCGCATCAACGGCGTCAACGACTCCTGACACGGACTCGGACGGCCTTCGTCGTCACGGCCTTGTAGGCGTAGTTCGAGTCGCCCATCACCTTTGCGCGGAACTGGTACGTGCGGGTGCTCGTGGTCGACGTGAAGCGGTAAGCGGCGCCGTATCGCCCCTTGCCACGGGCGCGGGTGGTCTTGAACGTCACCCATCCGCGGCTGGTCCGGGCCTGCAGCGCGACCGGCACACCGGCGCTCGGAACCGGTTCGGCCACACGCCCGGAGAACTTCACCGACTGGCCGTTGCGGACCGACGCTCGGTCGACGCCGAGGGTGGCTCTGCCGGCCACGAGCAGCGTCACGTCGGTCGTCCAGGCGAATTCCCCCGCGTCCTTGAAGGCCCGGTAGCCGAACTGCACCGTGCGCGACGCGCCCGCCTTGGCGGTGTAGGAGAACGCCCCGTCGCCGCCGGTGACGATCGTGCCCACCGGAGTCATGTTCGAGCCCTCGGCGAAGCCGGCGCTCGGGATCACCCGGCGCTCGGAGACCGTCAGGGCGGCCCCGCCGATGCCACGCCCGGCCTCGTCGAACAGCCTGCCCTTGATCACGGTCGGGACGCCGTGGCGGACGCTGCGGATCCGGGACCCGTCGAAGCGCGTGAGCGCCCTGACCGAGTGGTTGGAGCCGTTGGGCACCGTCCCGTAGACGTTGCTGGTGTTGGTCGTCGTGTTGGTCGTGTGATTCGTCGTAGGACCCGAGGGCTGGACGATGATGGTCGGATTCGCGCTGCTGCCCCCGCGGCTCGGATCGGTGCTGCCAGGGCTGCTTCCATCGAACGGAGCGACGTCCGAGACATCCGCGACGCCGTCACCGTCGTCGTCGGGATCGTCCTGGTTGGCGATCGTGTCGCCGTCGAAGTCCCCGTCGGCGTCGGTCGGACCGGCGGCGACGATCGGCTCGGTCTCGTCGGAATAGGCGACCGTCGATCCTTCGGCGTTGCTGGCGGTGACTCGCAGCCGCATGCGCATGCCGACCTCGTGCCGGGTCGTCCTGAACGTCTCGGCGATCGCGTCGGCGATGTTCTCCCAGCTCCCGCTCGCGTGGCGCTGCCAGCGGTAGGCGAAGGTCACGCCGTCTCCGGTCCATGCGCCGCGGGTGGCGGTCAGCGTGCGGTTGATGCGCTTCTCGCCACTGATCGCCGGCAGCGTCCGGTTGGCGGGAGCCGGGACGTTCTCGACGGCGACGTAGCCCTTGTTGACCGTGCGGGTGTTGCCGGCGAAATCGGTGACCACCAGCCGCAGGAGCCGGGAGCCGTCGGGTACCCGGGTGGTGTCGACGTCGATGCCCTGCACCACGCTGGGCGGGCAGGGACGGAAGCGGTCGATCCGGCACGAGCCGGAGAAGTCGAAGCCGCCGACGTTGACGCCGTCGAGGGTCACCACGACGCTCTTGATGCCGGAGTCGTCGTCGGCGGCGCTGACCTCGAGCGGGCGGCTCCCGGCCTGATCACCGGCGGACAGGAGTGGTCCGGAGGCGTCGGTGCTCGGCAGGCCGCTCTCCTCGAGTTGCAGCGTAAGGCCGCGGATCGCGTACGCGTCGCCCGTCCAGTTGCAGAACCCGGGGCCGTTGACCGGCGAGCACCAGACGTTGAACTGGACGTTGCGGCTGCCGTCGGGAGTCCGGTGGCGGCTGCCCGGGTTGGTGACGGTGAAGCCGGTCATGTTGTGGCTCAGAAGGCTCGAGCCGTTGGCGAAGACCGAGAAGTAGGCGGGATTGGTGCTGGCTGACTGCTGGTGGACGGTGTAGGAGACGTCGACGCTCGATATCGAAGTGCCGGGCATCGAGGCGGGGAGGGTCAGGACGTGGTCGGCCGCCTCGCTGTGGCCGAGACGGCGGTTGGGGAAGTAGACGCCCTGCGCGCTGCCGTCGCCGGTGCAGCCCGAGAGGTAGCTGGGCACTCCCGACTCCTGCCACACCGCGGATTGATAGCCGGCCGCCTGCGCGAGCGTGCCGCCGCTGACGCGGCTGCACTGCGACACCTCGAAGGTCCCGGCATGAGCCGCCGGAACCCCCGCGACGGCACCCGTGCCGACCGCCGCGACGGCGACGACGAGACCTCTGGCGGCGGCTGACCCGTTGCCGCGGCCGGTCGTCCCTGACGGCCGTCCAATCGCTGCTCTGCTGTTCGACACGCGCAATCCTCCTTGATCGGTTGTGAGTCCTTGAGGGAGACGGAGCCTCCTTCTCGTCCCTCCCTGGCCTCACATCCGAGACGCCGAGGAGAGACCCTCACCACCTAGGAACGGAACACGCCGTTTCATCCCCCGGCTGAATTTCGAACTCCGCCGGGACCTCATGCCGGGAGTCAGCGCACGCGGAAGCGCAGGCGCGTCATTCGCGACGCGTTGCCGGCGGCGTCGGTCGCCCGCAGCGTCAGGCGATGCGTGCCGCGGCGGAGCACCCGTCCCCGCAGCCGGCCGGTGACCCACAGCCGCGATGTGCCGCGCGGGAGCGCCGAGCGCACGACTGACTCGCGACGGTCGATCCCGAACGTGACCCGGGCCGCCTCCGAGAGTCGCAACCGCAGCAACGCTCCACCGCGGACCCGCTTCCTGGCGACCGGCGCGCCGCGCCGAGCGGGACGCAGCCGGGTCGGGGACAGCCGGACGGATGACAGCCTCGGCGGCGTGCGGTCGGGCTTGACGGCGACTGGCGGATTCAGCCGGGCGGCCGGCACGGGATTCGCGGGCGCCGGTGGCGGCGGAGGCGGCGGAGGCGGAGGCGGAGCGGCCGCGAAGCCGGCGGTCAGCGTGGCGGCGGCCGTCATGGTCACCGTGCAGCCGCCCGTGCCCGAGCAGGCGCCGCCCCAGCCGGTGAACGTCGCGCCGGCATCGGGCGTGGGCACCAGGGTTACGGCGGAGCCGCTCGTGAAGGACTGGCGGCAGTTGTTCGCGCAGGCGATACCGGCCGGCTGGCTGGTCACGATTCCGGGCCCCGACACCGCGACGCCGAGCCGCTGGGTCGTGGCCGGCGGGGAGCCGGCCAGCTGCAGGCGCTGGATCCGGTCGTTGCCGGTGTCGGCCACCACCAGGACGCTGCCCGACGGGTCGAGCGCCACACCGGTGGGGGCGACGAAGGCGCCGAGGCCCGAGCCCTCTCGACCCAGCACCGTCCGCGCGCCGCTCACGAGGTCATCGCGCAGCACGCGGCTGCTGCCGGTGTCCGCGACGTACAGCGAGTCGCCGCGCACCGCCAGCCCCCGCGGCGCGTTGTAGGCGCCCGGCAGCACACGGGCGCGGCCGCCGGCGACGCGCAGCACGCGGTTGCCGCCGGTGTCGCCGACCAGGATCGAGTTGTCGGCGTGGACGGCGACGCCGGACGGCGCCTGCATCGAGACGTCGATCGACACCTCCGACCACGCGCCGGTGGCCGGATCGCGTCGCTGCACGCGGTCGCCGCCGGTGTCGGCGACGATCACCGCACCGTCCGGGCCGACGACGACCGCCCGCGGCATGCGGAACCCCAGCCCGGTGTGGCTGGCGATGAAGCTCCCGTCGAGTCCCAACTCCTGGATCCGCCCGTTGTTGGTGTCGGCCACCCACACCCGCCCGCGGGTCGCGTCGATCGCGATGCCCTGCGGCTCGTCGAACTGGCCGTCGCCGGCCGCCGGCGAGGCGAAGCCCGAGCGCGTCGAGATGTAGCCGGACTGTCCCTGGTAGGCGCCGTCGGCGCCGAGGCGCTGCACGCGGCTGGCCAGCGTGTCGGCCACGTGCACGGTGCCGGCGGCGTCGACCGCGACTCCGCCGGGACGGGTGACGTAGCCGGGGCCGCGCCCGGGGATGCCCCATTGCGCCGACAGGCGCCCGTCGGCGCCGAAGACCTGGACCCGGTTGTTGGCGGTGTCGGCCACCGCGACTCCGCCCGCCGGGTCGTCGGCGACCGCGCCGAGCGCGCGCGGATACTCGAGCTCGCCCGGCTCCGGGCCGAATGCGCCCCAGCCGCGCACGAAAGCGAGCGATCCGGCGTCGAACACCTGCACGCGGTGGTTGTTGTTGTCGGCGACGTAGACCTGCCGCGGCTCGCGGGCGTCGACGCCGACGTCGTACGGGAAGCGGAACTGGCCGTTGCCGGTGCCGAACGAGCCGACCTGCCGGACGAAGGAGCCATCCGGGCGGTACTCGACGACGCGGTGGTTGCGGTCATCGGCGACGAGGACATTGCGCGTCCGCGGATCGACGGCGACTCCCTGCGGATGGTCGAGCACGTCGCGGTCGGCGGGGGAGGCGCAGCCGGTGGCGGTGCAGGAGCCGAAGCGACCCCACGTCCGCGCCGGCTGCGGAACCGGCACCACGTCGGCGCGGTCGGGGTCCTGTGCGCCGGGCGGCAGGACACGGTCACCTGAGGAGGTCCGCTCCGTCAGCGGGAAGGCCTGCACACGGTGGTTGTTCTGATCGGCGATGTAGACCGTCGCCGGGCTGCCGGCCGCCGGCTGGTCGATCGCGACGCCGCCTGCGCCGGTGTTGCGCCCGAGCTGGAAGCGCCCGGGCTTCGTGCCGCGAGTGCCCCAGGCGGCCAGCCAGCGCCCGCTCTCGGCGTCGAACACCTGGACGCGGTCGTTCTCAGAGTCGAGGACGAGGAGGTGGCCCTCGCGGTCGGTGGCCAGGCCGCCGAGGACGCCGATCCGCCCGCGCTCGCGATCGTCGGCGTGGTAGCCGATGTCGGCCTGCCAGACCCCGTCACGCGAGAAGCGCTGGACCACCGCGCTGAGCTGGTCGCCGACGAAGACGCGGCCGCCGCCGGGGGTGTAGGCGAGGGCCTGTGGGAAGCGGAACACGCCTTGACCCGTGGCGGGCGACGCGCCCAGCACCGTCCACTCGGCCGCGCTCGCCGATGCGGGCACCACCAGAGCGGCGAAAACGCTCATCAGACCGACGACGCGTCGCCTCAGCACTGGCCCAACGTTAGCGGCGGTCGATCAGCGCTCGAGCGCCACGAGCCCCCCGGCCAGCGCCTCGCCGATCAGCGCCAGCTCCGCTGAAGAGATGGTCAGTGGCGGCGACACCGCGACGCCCACGCCCACTGGACGCACCAGCACACCCGCTGCCCGACAGGCCATCTGCACCCGCACCGGCGCGTCGGGCATCGCCTCGAGCAGCGCCGGATCGAGCCCGACGGCGCCGATGAGGCCCAGGCCGGCGCGCACCTCGGCGACCGCCGGATGGGCTTCGAGTGGACGCAGGACGGCGTCGAGCTCGCCCTCCAGCGTCCGGCCCTGCTCGATCAGCCCGTCGCGGGCGTAGAGATCGAGGCAGGCCAGCGCCGCCGCGCAGCTCACCGGATGGCCGGCGTAGGTGACGCCGTGGCGCAGGACGGGCGCGCCCGGGCGACCGGGGAAGAAGGGCGCGGCCACCTCGGCGGACACCAGCAGCGCCCCGAGCGGCAGGACGCCCGAAGTGATGCCCTTGGCCAGGCAGATCATGTCCGGGCGCACCGGCCAGCGGTCGATGCCCAGCCAGGTGCCGAGCCGCCCGAACGCCGAGATCACGCAGTCGGCGACGAACAGCACGCCGTGGCGGCGGCAGATCTCCGCCGTCGCCTCCAGGTAGCCGTCGGGCGGCAGCCGTACGCCGCCGGCTCCGATCACCGGCTCGCAGAAGAAGGCGGCGACGCGACCGGCGCCGACGCGCTCGATCTCCGTCTCGAGCGCCGCCGCGTCGTCGTGCGCCACGACCGACACGTCCGGCACCAGCTCGCCCCAGCCGGCGGCGTTGGCGGGGATGCCGGCGATGCTCGTTCCGAACCCGTGGGTCCCGTGGTAGCCGTGCCGCCGGGCGATCAGATGGTTGCGCTCCGGCCGGCCGGTGGTGGCGAAGTGCGCCCGCGCGACCTTGGCGGCGGCGTCGATCGCGTCACCGCCGCCGGAGCCGAACAGCACCTTGGGCGCCATGTCCGGCGCGAGCGTGGCCAGGCGGTCGGCGAGCTCGAGCGAGGGCGGGTTGGCGTAGTCACCGAACGTGTTGAAGGAGTCGAGCCGCTGCAGCTGGGCGTGGATCGCCGCGATGACCTCCGGGCGGCCATGACCGAGGTTCGCGTACCAGAGGCTCGCGGTGGCATCGAGGTAGCGGCGCCCGTCGGTGTCGAACACCCAGCAGCCCTCCCCGCGCTCGATCACCAGCTCGTTGCCGGCCACCGCGCCCATGTCGGCGAACGGGTGCCAAAGCACCCCGTCGGTCATGCCGCCCTCCTCGCGGTCGCGAACCTCATGGCGCCGATCCCGTCCTCCGCGCCACCGCGGTCAGCGCCAGCAGCTCATAGGCGATCGCGGCGGCGTGCAGCGCGGTCACCTGGCCCGGGCCGTCGAACTGGGGTGAGACCTCGACGACGTCGTAGCCGACGAAGTCGATGCCGGCCAGCGCCCGGAGGACGCCGATCGCCTCATGCGGCAGCAGGCCCGCGACCTCCGGCGTGCCGGTGCCCGGCGCGAAGGCCGGGTCGAGGACGTCGATGTCAAAGGACAGGTACGCCGGCCCGGAGCCCAGGCGCTCGCGCACCCGCCGGCCGTAGTGCTCGGGCGACCACGTCCGCAGCTCGTCGCCGGTGACGATCTCGAAGCCCCAGCTCCGCGGCTCGTCGAGGTCGGCGGCGGCGTACAGCGGCCCGCGCATCCCGGCCAGCAGGGAGCGATGCGGGTCGATCAGCCCCTCCTCGAGCGCGCGGCGAAACGGCGTGCCGTGGAAGTAGCGCTCGCCGTAGTAGGCGTCCCAGGTGTCGGCGTGGGCGTCGAGCAGCACGACTCCGACCGGCCCGTGCCGGTGGGCGTGGGCGCGCAACTCCCCGAGCACGATCGAGTGGTCACCGCCGAGGACGATCGGCACCGCGCCCGCGGCCAGGATGGGCGCGAGCCCGGTGGCGATCTGCTCCGCGGTGCGCTTCGCGTTGCCCGGCGTGACGTCCAGGTCGCCGGCGTCGATCACCGACACCGCGGCGAAGACGTCGATGGCGTGCGCCGGATGCCAGGGGCGCAGCAGCTGGCTCTGGTCGCGGATCGCCGCCGGGCCGAAGCGCGCGCCGGTGCGGTAGCTCGTCGCGGTGTCGAACGGGATGCCCACCACGGCGACGTCGGCGTTCGCGTGGTCGTCGTTGTGCGGGCATCGCGCGAAGGTGCGAATCCCGCTGTAGCGCGGCGCCAGCGACGCATCGGGCGGACCGTGGTGAGGGCGGGTCATCGGCTTCTCCTCACGTCTCCGGCAGCGCCACCGGCGCAAGCTCGGCGAAGCGGTCGCCGGGTCCGGGGTTGTCCGGGTGGGTCCGCCCGCCGAGTTGGTGCATGACGCCCCACACGGCGTTGAGCGCGGTCTGCACCGCGCCTTCGGCCCAGCCCGCCGTCCACGAGACGTCGTCACCGGCGAGGAAGACACCGCGCTGCTCGAGCGCGAGCTCGTCCTGCATGAAGTGGGTGAACACGCGCCGCTGATAGCGGTACTGGCCGGGCAGGTTGGCCTTGAACGCGCCCATGAAGTAGGGCTCGTTCTCCCACGAGATGGTCAGCGGCGGGGCGATCATCCGCTCCCGCAGATCGACTCCCGGGTGCACCGCCCGCAGCGACTCGATGGCGATGGCGACACGCTCGTCGACCGACAGCGACATCCACTTCATCGAGTCGTCGGTCCACGTGTAGGAGAGGCAGATGACTCCGGGCTGGTCGTCGCCGTGATCGATCAGGTAGGTGCTGCGCGGCATGCGATCGGTGAGGGTCATGCTCATCGCGTCGCGCCCGGTCGCCGGGTCGGCGTCCTTCCAGAACGGGCGGTCGACGAGGATGAAGATCTTCGACGCCTCCATGTAGTGGGTGCGCTCCATCGCCGTCCACACGGGCGCGGGAAACAGAGTGGCGTCGGAGCGGATGCGGTTGAGCAGCAGCCAGTTCTGGGCGGTGAAGACGACCGTCGCGTACGACGACACGTCGCCGGCGGCGTCGACGATGGTGGTCGTGCCGTCTCCCGGGCGCGTCATCTCGACCACCGCCGGGCGGGTGACGCCGCCGTTGAGGTCGCGCACCGTGGTCCCCGCCGGCCAGTGGGCAAGATCGGAGGGAGCCAGCGTCCACAGCCGCTCCGGCAGCGCCTGACTGCCGCTCACGATGGAGCGGTGGTCGTCGTCGGCGCCGGTGTAGACGACGCGCAGGATCTCCAGCATCGAGTTGGGGAAGTCGGTGTCCCAGCCGCCCGTCCCGAAGCCGACCTGCCCGAAGATCTCCCGGAACGAGAAGCGCTCGAACTGCGGCGCGCTGGCGAGGAAGCCGTAGAAGGACTCGTCATCGAGCCGGGCCACCAGCGGGTCCCACAGCGCCTTGATGCGCGCGACGTCGCGGGCGCCGATCGCCTCCTGCATGGCGGTGAAGCGGGCACCGTCCTCCAGCGCGGCGCGCCACGCCTCGGCCACCTGCCGGAAGACGTCGGGAAGGTCGTCGAGGGTGCGCGCGTAGTGCGAGACGCCCTTCAGGTCGACCACCGTGCTCGGCGTCGCCTCCGTGAGCGGGTTGGGAAACGGCACCGTCTCCAGTCCGCACGCGTCGATGTAGTGGAACAGCGACATCGAGGCGGGCGGGAAGCGCATGGCGCCCATCTCGGCGAAGGACTCCGGGTGGCCCTCGAAGCGCTGGGAGCGCAGCCGCCCGCCGATGCGGTCAGCCTCGTAGAGCACCGGTCGCAGGCCGAGCTTCATCAGCTCGAAGGCGCAGACCATGCCCGACAGCCCCGCGCCGACGATCGCCACCTCACGACCGTGGCTGGACGCGGGGAGGTTGCCGAGGCCCGCGGGATGCGTCAGGTAGTCGTCGTAGGGGAACGGGAAGTCGGGGCCGAACATGGTGATCGGCCCCGACGCGCCGAGCGGGGCGTCACTGGGAGCGGAGGGGACGGCGGAGGCCAAGTTCAGCTCCCGTAGAGATCGGGGCGCCGGTCGCGCAGATACGACTGCGCGGCACGGGCGCGGTCGATCGCGGTGAAGTCGCACTCGGCGTAGAGCACGGTCTCCGAGTCGCCGTCCGCGCGCACGATCGAGCCCCGCGGCCCGGCCACGCAGCTCGAGCCGACGTAGCGCAGCGAGCCCTCGTCGCCGACGCGGTTGGCGTAGGCGACGAACACCTGGTTCTCCACCGCCCGCGCCGGGACGAGCACGTCGGCCACCACCTGATCGGGGTGCATGAGGGCGGTCGGGACGGCGATCAGCCGTGCACCGTCGAGGGCGAGACGACGCACCGCCTCCGGGAACTCGAGGTCGTAGCAGATGAGGATCCCGACTCGGACGCCGTCGAGGACGGCGGAGACCAGCTCGGTGCCGGGCCAGAAGGCACCGGAGTCCAGCGTCCCGAACAGGTGGGTCTTGCGGGCGTTGGCGAGGATGGAGCCATCCGAGCCGATCAGCACGGCGCTGTTGTGGATCGCCCCGTCGGCGAGCTCGCAGTAGCCGCACAGGATTCCCGTCCCGGTCACCCGGGCGATGTCGCGCAGCTCGGTGACTCCCGGGCCGTCGAGCGGCTCGGCCAGGGCGGCGATGGCGTCGGCGTCGATCGCGTAGCCGGTCACGAACGCCTCCGGGAAGACCACCAGTCGCGCTCCCGCCCCTGCCGCCTCGGTGGCGCGCCGGCGCACCTCGGTGAGGTTGGCGGAGGGGTCGCCGGGCGTTCCGGCGGCCTGGACGACGGCGATTCGCATCCCTGCAGCGAGGCTACTGCGCCCGGAGCTGACCGCCGCGCCTCAGGGCGTGGCGGGCGGCGGGCCGGGTGGAACCGGAGTCGGCACGGGTGTGGGAGCCCCCGGCGCCGGCGTCGGCTCCGGGGCGGTCTCGGTTTCGGGCGCCACCTGAGGCGTCGCCTCCGGCGCCGGCGTGGGGGTCGCCTCGGTTTCGGGAACGGCCGGCGCCGCCTCCTCCTCGGCCGGGTCGGGCGTCACCGCCGGCGCCGGAGCCTCCTCTGCCCGTGAGGTGTCCCCGCCGAGCAGTGTGGTGCGCTGATCGCTGGAGACGGCGCTGCCGGCGAACAGCTCGGTGGTCGTCAGGACGACGGCGACGAGCGCGAAGGCGATCAAGCCGGTGATCACCGCGAGGCGCAGGCGGCGCCGGCCGGCCTCCTGGCGCTCGCGGCGGCGCAGGGCCGGGCGCGGCACCTCCTTCACCAGCCGGCCAGCCTCGCGCACCCGATCGGCCGGCCGCGCGAGCGCCTCGCTGATGAGCGCGACGATGACGGGCATAGCGGCCGCTGCCGCCATGGTCCCCGGCCGCCAGATCATCGGCACCAGATAGGTGGCGAGTGCCGAGGCGGCACTGGCGATGGCCAGGGTCTTGAGGCTCAGGCCGCCGCGATGCATGTCCTTTCCGCTCACTCCTACACGGGTAGCAGGAGGCTCGCCGAACGCGAGCCGAAGGACCCGATGAGGTCATTGAGCGGTCGCCTGCGGCGGAAGGTAGCTGGGGGGAGACTCGAACTCCCGACCTCGGCATTATGAGTGCCGCGCTCTGACCAGCTGAGCTACCCAGCCTCGCCGCCACACCGGCGAACGTGTCCACCGGCTCGCCGGCTCAGACGCTCCGGCGAGCGGCGCGAAGTCTACCCGTCCTCGCCCGGGTGCTGCGCCGCGCGCCGATGACCGCCATCCGGCCGGCGTCGGAGCCTTCGACCGGCCCCTTGGACCGGTCGAACGCGACGCGGGCGCCCACGGCGGCGATCAGCGCGGCGACCGCTCCCAGGGCCAGCCCGGCACGCGGACTGGAGACCTCGGCGAGCCACCCGACGAGGATCGAGCCGATCGGCGTCGACCCGAGGAAGACCATGGAGTAGATGGCCATGACCCGTCCGCGCATGGCCGGATCGACCGCCAGCTGCAGCGACGAGTTGACACCGGAGGCGAAGGTGACGCTCACCGTGCCGAGCGCCACCAGCGCGGCGAGCTGGAGCGGCAAGGTCGGCGCGGCGGCGACGGCGAGCAGTAGCATCCCGAAGCCGGCCGAGGCGCGGACGAGCAGGCCGGGGCTGACGCGTCCTCGGGCCCCCGCGGCCAGCGCGCCGGCAACCGAGCCGATGCCCATCGCGGTGGTCAGCGCGGCGTAGGTGGTGGCGTCCCCGCTCCAGGTCCGGTGCGCGAGCAGGGGTAGCAGCACCTGGAAGTTGAACGACAGGGTGCCGACCACCGCCATCATCGCCAGGGGGATCGCCAGCGCCGGCGTGGCCCGCACGTAGCGCAGCGCGGAGCGCAGCTCGCCCTTGGCGCGGGCGGCCGGGCGCGGGGTGTCGAGCAGCGCCGGATCCATGCCCCGCAGCGCGATGACCATCGCGCCGAATGTCAGCGCGTTGAGCAGGAAGCAGAACGAGATGCCGACCAGCGCGATCACGCCGCCCGCCACCGCCGGTCCGATGATGCGCGAGCTGTGGATGACCACGGAGTTGAGCGCGATGGCGTTGACCACGCGGTCGGAGCCGACGATCTCCGACACGAACGAGTGGCGCGCCGGGTTGTCGATGGCGAGGATGAGCCCGCGCGCGAGCACGAGCGCGAAGACCATCCACGCCTCGATGACGCCGGTCAGCGTCAGCAGCCACATCCCGATCGCCGGGACGATCATCAACAGCTGCGTGTGGATGATCAGCCGGCGCTTGGCGAGGCGATCGGCCAGCAGGCCGCCCCAGGCGCCGAGCACGAGGATGGGCAGGAACTGCAGGGCGGCGGTCAGGCCGACCGCGATGCCGCTTCCGCCGGTGAGCTGGACGATCAGCCACACCTCGGCGACGGTCTGCATCCAGTTGCCGCTGATCGAGACGACCTGGCCGGCGAACCAGCGACGGTAGTTCGGCACCGCGAGGGATGAGAAGGTGCGCCGGACGACCGGCGTCACGGATCGTCCTCGAGCAGCCGCTCGAGCAGCTCGGAAGCGCGGTCGAGCGTGGCGCGCTCCTCGGCCGACAGGCGGCCGAGCCGGGCGGCGAGGAAGGCGTCGCGACGGGTCCGTAGATCGTGGAGCAGCGCGAGGCCGGCCGGGGTGACGGAGATCAGGGTGGAGCGGCCGTCGGCGGGATCGGCGGCGCGATCGATCAGCTCGAGCTCGTCGAGCCGGGTGAGGACCCGGGTGATCGTCGGGCGCTGCACGCGTTCGCAGCTGGCCAGCTCGCTCGGCGTGACCGGGCCGTGCGTCTCGATCGACGCCAGTGCCGAGGTCAGCGACGGGCTGAGGTCGGCGTTGGCCTCCTGGCGCAGGCGGCGGGCGGAGCGGGTGATCGCGAGGCGCAGGCGGGCGGCACGCTCGGATTCGGTGTGAAGCGAGGTGCCCATTGGTAATGAGCATAGCTAACGATTGCGTGGGGACAAGTCCCCGAGACGTGGTATTCCTCGCTCATGGAGGATCTCGAGCGGGCGGTGCACACCGTCATCGACCACTGCCTCGGAGTCCGTGCCGGCGAGGGCGTCGTGGTCGTCGCCGACACCGGGACCCGGCGCATGGGCAACATGCTGCGGGAGGCCGCCGCCGCCGCGGGAGCCGACGCCACCGTGCTGGTCATGGATCCGCGCGGCGCCGACGGAGAGGAGCCGCCGCCCACCGTGGCCGCCGCGCTGGCCGCCGCCGACGTCTTCATCGTCCCGACCACCCGATCGCTGTCGCACACCCGGGCACGCCGGGCGGCCACCGGAGCGGGCGCCCGGGGCGCGACGCTGCCCGGCGTGACCGAGGACATCCTCACGCGGCTGATGGACTGCGACCTGCCGACGCTGCAGCGCCGCTCACGGGCCCTGGCCGAGCTGCTGACCCACGCCGACGAGGCGCACTTCACCTGCCCGCGCGGCTCCGACCTGCGGCTCGACCTGTTCGGGCGCACCGGGATCGCCGACGACGGCGACCTCACGCGCCCCGGGGCCTTCGGCAATCTGCCCTGTGGTGAGGGATTCATCGCCCCGGTCGGCGGCGACGGCGTCATGTACGCCATCTCGCTGGGAGGCGTGGGGCTCGCCGACGACGCCCCCGTGCGCCTGACCGTCGAGGACGGCGAGCTGACCGACGTCGACAGCCCTTCGGGTGAGCGCCTGCTGCGGATGCTGCGCGCCGCCGGACCCCACGGAGCCAACCTCGCCGAGCTGGGCGTCGGGACCAACGAGCGGGCCCGGCTCAGCGGCAACGCGCTCGAGGACGAGAAGATCCTCGGCACCGTCCACGTCGCCTTCGGAGCCAGCACCGGACTGGGCGGAACGGTGCGGGTACCGATCCACCTCGACTGCGTGGTCATGTCGCCGACCGTGGACGTCGGCGGGGTCCGCGTGCTCGAAGCCGGCGAGTTCGTGCTCGACGCGTGACCCTGCTGGCGGTTCCCAACCTCTCCGAGGGGCGCGACTCCGAAGTCCTGGACGCGGTCGGCGCCGCCCTCCGGGCGGCCGGCGGACGGTTGCTCGACGTGCACGCCGACGTCGACCACCACCGCTCGGTGTTCACCGTCGCCGGGCCCGCCGGATCGCTGGCCGAGGTGCTGCTGGCCGGAGCGAGGGTGGCGGTGGCGAGGATCGACGTGCACGCCCACGCGGGCGTGCACCCGCGCGTGGGAGCGATCGACGTCGCTCCCATCGTCTATCTCCGCGACGCGGACTTCGGGGCCGCGGCGGCGGAGGCCCTGGTGAGCGCCGAGCTGCTCGGTGGCGAGCTCGGCCTGCCGGTCCTCCTCTACGGAGACCTCGCCGGCGGACGCACGCGTGCCGAGCTGCGTCGCGGCGGCCCGGCCGAGCTCACCCGCCGCATCCGCGACGGGGAGCTGGTGCCCGACTTCGGCCCGCGCCGGCTGCACGAGCGGGCGGGCGCCGTCCTCGTCGCCGCGCGCCGGCCGCTGGTCGCCTTCAACGTCGAGCTGACGGCCCCGGCCACCCTCGAGCAGGCGCGCGCGATCGCCGCCGCCATCCGAGAGGGCGGCTCTTCCGGCCTACCGGGAGTGCGCGCCATCGGGCTGGCGCTCGAGCGCCAGGGCATCGTCCAGGTGTCGACCAACATCGAGGATCCGGCCCGGGTCAACGCCGCCGAAGTGGTCGCCGCCGTCCGGCGCCTGGCTCCGGTGAGCGGCGCCGAGCTGGTGGCGATGGCCCCCGAAGTGGCGCTGGAGGGCTTTCCGGCCGACGTGCCCCTGAGGGGCTTCCGGCCTCAGGAGCAGATCATCGAGCGAGCCCTAGACTTCTGAGCCCATGGCCCAGACTCGACGCAAGCGCCGCTCCAAGCACCGCGGGACCGCGGTGGGCAACATCGAGTCGCGCGGGCGGACCGGCCGCAAGCCGACGGGTGGCGGCGGCAAGGTCGCCGCTCGCCCGGCCGGCGGACGCTCGGCGCGCGGCGATCGCCCGCCCAGCTGGCGCGGCGCCTACATCCGCGCCGGCTTCGCGGCGCTCTTCCTGTTCGGCCTGACTCGCATCGGCCTCGGCGGCGACATGCCGTTGGAGGAGTCGATCCTGTTCGCCACCATCGCCCTGTTCGTCTACGTCCCGCTCGGCTATTACATGGACACCTTCATCCACTCCCGGCGACAGAAGCGCAACGCGCGGTCCGGCAGGCGCTGATGGACGTCCGGATGTTCACGGTCGGCCCGCTGGCCGAGAACACCTTCCTGCTGCGCGGCGACGAGTCGGCGCACGCGGTGATCGTCGATCCCGGTGACGAGGCCCCGCGGCTGCTGGCCGCGATCGAGGAGTCCGGCGCCGAGCTGGCGGGGATCCTGCTCACCCACACCCACATCGACCACGTGGGCGCGGTGGCGCCGCTGGCGCGCAAGACCGGGGCGCCGGTCTACTGCCCGGCCGCCGAGGCCTTCGTGCTCGCCGACATCGCATCTTGGACTCCGCTCGGCTTCCCGCCCGCGGATCCCTACGACGCCGACGTCCTGCTCGACGGCGGCGAGCGGCTGGAGCTGGCGGGCCTCGAGATCGACGTCATCTTCACGCCCGGTCACTCGCCCGGCCACCTCTCGTACTCGATTCCCGCCGAGCAGGCGCTGTTCTCGGGCGACGTCCTCTTCCAGCAGTCCGTGGGCCGCACCGACCTGCCCGGTGGCGACGCGCCCACCCTGATGCGGTCGATCGCGCATCTGCTCGACGTGCTGCCCGACGCGACGCAGGTGCATCCCGGCCACATGGGTCTCACCACGCTCGGCCACGAGCGGGTCCAGAACCCCTTCCTGGCCCAGTTCGCCTCGCGGTGAGCCGAGTCGTGCAGGCACCGCGCGGCACGTACGACGTGCTGGGCGACCAGGCGCTCGCGCGCACGGCGCTCGAGCATCAGGCGCGCAACGTCCTCGAGGGCGCCGGCTACCAGCGCATCGAGACGCCCACCTTCGAGGCCACCGAGCTGTTCGCCCGTGGAGTGGGCGCCGCCACCGACATCGTCCAGAAGGAGATGTATTCCTTCGACGACGGAGGCGGGCGCTCGATGACGCTGCGTCCCGAGGGGACCGCGCCGGTCTGCCGCGCGTACGTGGAGCACGGGATGCACAAGCGCCCGCAGCCGGTGAAGCTCTGGTACCTGTCGACCTTCTTCCGCCACGAGGCGCCCCAGGCCGGGCGCTACCGCCAGTTCTGGCAGATCGGCGCGGAGGCCATCGGCTCCGACGACCCGGCGGTCGACGCGGAGTCGATCCTGCTGCTCGCCGATCTCCTCGAGGCGGTCGGCGTGCGCGGCGTGCGGCTGCGCATCGGCTCGCTCGGCACACCGGCCACGCGCGCCGAGTACCGGGAGGAGCTGCAGGCCTACCTCCGGGCGCACGAGGAAGAGTTGTCCGACGAGGTCCGCGGCCGCATCGACCTCAACCCGCTGCGCGCGTTCGACTCCGGGCACGCCGGCACCCGCGCCGTGATGGAGGCGGCCCCGCGGCTGCTCGACCGGCTCGCCGGCGACGACGCCGAGCACTTCGCCGAGGTTCGCGGGATGCTCGACGAGGCCGGCGTCCCGTTCGAGGTCGACACCACGCTGGTCCGGGGGCTGGACTACTACTCGCGCACGGTCTTCGAGTTCACCTCCGACGCGCTCGGCGCGCAGTCGGGCGTCGGTGGGGGAGGCCGCTACGACGGCCTCATCGAGCAGATCGGCGGCGCTCCCACGCCCGGAATGGGCTGGGCGGCCGGAGTCGAGCGGATGCTGCTCGCCGCACCGCCCACGCCGGTGGCGGCGATGCCGCTCGACCTGTACGTGGCCTATGCCGATCCGACGCGCCGTGCCGCCGCCTTCCAGCTCGCCGCCGACGCGCGCAAGTGGGGCCACTCGGCGCAGGTCGAGCTCGCCGGCCGCTCCCTGAAGGGCCAGCTCAAGGCGGCCGGCCGCGCCGGCGCCCGGTACGTTGCCATCTGCGGCGACGAGGGCATCGCGCTCAAGGACATGGAGTCCGGCGAGCAGCAGGTGGTGGAGTCCTCCAGCGTCATGCACCACATCGGCCACGGAATATGAGAGCGCCCCGACCCAACCAATACCGCGACACCTGGTGCGGGTCACTGGGCGCGAGCGAGATCGACACCGACGTGCGCCTGTCCGGCTGGGTCCACCGCCGGCGCGACCACGGTGGCCTGATCTTCATCGACCTGCGCGACCGCACCGGCATCGTCCAGCTCGTCTTCGACCCCAACCAGGCCGCCGACGCCCACGCGCTCGGGGAGCGCCTGCGCTCCGAGCACGTCGTCAGCGTGTCGGGCCGCGTGCTCGCCCGAACCGAGGGCAACGTCAACCCGCGCCTGGCCACGGGTGAGGTCGAGGTCTCCGTGCGCGACGCGACGCGGCTGGCGGAGTCCGAGACCCCGCCGTTCCCGGTCGACGAGGACGGCCCGGTCGACGAGACGCTGCGCCTGCGCCACCGCGTGCTCGACCTGCGTCGCCAGGGCATGCGCGACGCCCTCGTGCTGCGTCACCGGGTGACGCGGGCGATGCGCGAGCACCTCAACGAGCTCGACTTCCTCGACCTCGAGACCCCGCTGCTGACGCGTTCCACGCCCGAGGGCGCGCGCGACTTTCTCGTCCCGTCGCGCATGAGTCCGGGTTCGTTCTACGCCCTGCCGCAGTCGCCGCAGCTGTTCAAGCAGATGCTGATGATGTCGGGCTTCGAGCGCTACTACCAGATCGCGCGCTGCTTCCGGGACGAGGACCTGCGGGCCGACCGCCAGCCGGAGTTCACCCAGCTCGACCTCGAGATGTCGTTCGTCGACGAGGACGACGTCATCGGCACCGTCGAGGGCCTGATGACCCGGGTGTTCGAGGCCGCGGGGCAGCCGATGGCGCCGCCGCCGTGGCCGCGCATGTCCTACGACGAGGCGATGCTGCGCTTCGGCTCCGACCGTCCCGACACCCGCTTCGGGCTCGAGATCGCCAATCTCGGCGACGCGCTGTCGGGCACCGCGTTCAAGGTCTTCGCCAGCGTCCTCGGCTCGGGTGGCGCGGTGCGGGGGCTCAACGCCGGGCGCCGAGAGCTGACCCGCTCCGAGCTCGACGCGCTCACCGACCACGTCAAGCGCTACGGCGCGGGCGGCCTGGTGTGGGCGTTCGTCCAGGAGGACGGCTCCTGGCGTTCGCCGATCGCCAAGTTCCTGTCCGACGAGGAGCGCGCGGCGATGGGCGAAGCGCTCGGCGCGTCGCCCGGAGACCTCCTGTTCGCGGTGGCCGACACCGCTCCGGTGGCCGCCGTCGCGCTCGGAGAGCTGCGCCTCGAGCTCTCGCGGCGCTTCGATCTGGTGCCCGCGGACCGCCACGAGGTCCTCTGGGTCGTCGACTTCCCGATGTTCGAGTACGACGACTCCTCCCGCCGCTTCACCGCGCTGCACCACCCGTTCACCGCTCCACTGGGCGACATGGCCAATCCCGCCGGGCTCCGCTCGCAGGCCTACGACATCGTGCTCGACGGCGTCGAGATCGGCGGCGGCTCGATCCGCATCAACACGCCCGAGGTCCAGAGCCGCGTCTTCGAGCTCCTCGGAATCACCCCCGACGACGCGCAGGCCCGCTTCGGCTTCCTGCTCGACGCCCTGCGCTACGGAGCGCCGCCCCACGGCGGGCTCGCGCTCGGCATCGATCGCGTGGTCACGCTGCTGGCCGGACGCGACTCGATCCGCGAGGTGATCGCCTTCCCCAAGACGGCCAGCGGCGCGGACCCGCTGACCGGGGCGCCCGCGCCGGTCGATCCCGAGCAGCTCACCGAGGTCGGACTGCGGGCGCTGGCGCCGCCGGCGCCGTCCTAGCTGCCCGCGCCGGAGCTCAGTTGACGGGCGCCAGGCGCGCGGCCAGCGACCGCGCACACGCCGACACCAGCTCGTACGAGTGCGTCACGGAGTACTCGTACACCGCCTCTCGGAGCCGTCGAACAGCCCTTCTGGCGCAGTTGTCAGCGTCGGCTCGCGGTTTCCGGGTGACGCCGTCTCTAAGGCCAGGTGCCGGCGCTGCCGATGGAGACTCCGATGAGCCAACTCTCGCCGCCCCTGCGGATCGCGTTGATCGCCGCCATCGCCTTCCTGGGCGTCTGGGCCCTCTTCCTGCGCCCCGAGCCGCTGCCGCCGGTGGAGTCCGACGCCATGGCGCCCACCGCCCAGAGCGCGCCGGGCGCCGCCGAACCGTCGTCGGCCGCCGCCGCGGCGGCTGACGCGAATGCCTCGGTCGCTGCCGCCGACGCGGCGGCCGGTGCCCTCGATCCGACCAGGGCGACCGCTCCGGCCACGGGAGCGACCGCGGCGCCGCCGATCGCCGAGCCGAGGGCGGGAGCGATCGAACCCGATCCCGAGACGCTCGCCGCGCTGCCCCGCGACGTCGCCCGTGCCGTGCGCGGCAACCAGGTCGTCGCGCTGTTGTTCTGGGATCCGCAGGCCGCCGACGACCGCCGCGTGCGCCGTGCGCTGCGCTCCGCCGCCCGGTTCGACTCGCGGGTCTTCGTCTCCGTCGCTCCCGTGGCCGAGATCTCCGAGTACGCGCCGATCACGCGTGGCGTCGACGTCGCCCAGACGCCGACCATCGTGGTGGTCGACCGCGACCTGCACGCCGAGAGCCTGGTCGGCTACGTCGCGCGCACGACGATCCGCCAGGCGCTGTCCGACGCGATCCGCGCCAGTCGCTGAGGCGGCCCGGCCGCCGATGCCGGCGGCCTAGACTCGCGGAGTGGATCTCGCGGCTTTCGAGGAGCACCTGAGCAGTCCTCGGCGCCGCGGCGTCGCGTCGCCGGACGCGTTCAGCGCGGCGGCCGGAGGCGCCGCCTGCGGTGACCTGGTCCGCATCTCGATCGGAGTCGCCGGTGACCGCGTCTCCTCCGTGGGCTTCGACGCGTCCGGCTGCGGAGCGGCGATCGCGGCCGGCTCCGCCGCAGTCTCGCTCGTCGAGAATGCCCACGTGTTCGACGCCGCCCGCGTCGGCACCCGGCAGATCGCCGCCGAGCTGGGTGGGCTCTCGCCGGGCAAGCTCCACGCCGCCGAGCTGGCCGCCGACGCGCTCGCGCGCGCCCTGGGGACGGCGGTGGCCAGGAGCGCCGGAATCTATCCGACATCCTCGCGGACGCTCGTGGCCATGAGCGGCGGCGTCGACTCCGCCGCCGCCGCGCTGATCGTCACGCGCGCGCGACGCGAGGCGGTGGCGGTCACCCTCGAGCTCTGGCGTGATCCTGAGCACGACGCGGAGGCGTCGTGCTGCAGCGCCAGCGCGGTCCGCCAGGCCCGCGTGGTGGCTCACGACATGGGCATGGCCCACTTCACGCTCGATCTGCGCGAGGAGTTCCGCGCCGGTGTCGTGCAGCCCTTCCTCGACGGCTACGCCGCCGGCGAGACGCCGAATCCGTGCGTGCTCTGCAACGGCCACGTGCGCCTCGACGCGATGCTCGACCTCGCCACCCGGCTGGGAGCCGCCGACCTCGCCACCGGCCACTACGCGCGCCGCACGGACGATGGGCTCCTGCGCTCGGCGGCCCATGGCGCCAAGGACCAGGCCTACATGCTGGCCGGGCTGTCGCCGGAGTCGTTGCAGCGCATGCGCTTCCCGCTCGGCGATCACGACAAGCCGGCCGTGCGCGCGCTCGCCCGCGAGGCCGGCCTGGCCGTCGCCGACCGTCGCGAGTCGCAGGACCTGTGCTTTCTCGCCGGCACCGGCAAGGCGCGCTTCCTCGCGCGTCACGCGGGGCTCGAGGACTCCGAGGGAGACGTGATCGACTCCGACGGGCGCGTCCTCGGCCGCCACCCCGGTCATCACCACTACACCGTCGGTCAGCGGCGCGGAGTGGGGATCGCGGCGGCCGAGCCGCTCTACGTGCTGCGCACCGACGCCGCCGCCAACACCGTCACGGTCGGGCCGCGCGCCGCCCTGAGCGCCCGGCGGGTCTCCATCCGCGACGCGGTTCTGCACCGGCCGGCCGGTGAGGTCGACGCGGTGAAGCTGCGCTACCGCACGGTCGCGGTCGGCTGCCGGGTGGAGTCGGGCCCGGAGTCCGGGCGGGTGACCCTGTCGCTGGCCGAGCCGGTCGACGGCGCGGCACCGGGCCAGGCGGCCGTCCTGCTGAGGGGTGACGCGGTGGCCGGGTGGGGGACGATCGCGCCGTAGACTGCGGCGGCGTGACCTCCGACGAGATTCGCGAGCGGTTCCTCTCCTTCTTCGAGCAGCGCGACCACAAGCGCCTGCCCTCCGCCTCGCTGGTGCCGGCGGAGCACGACGAGTCCGTCCTGCTGACCACTGCGGGCATGCACCCGCTCAAGCCCTACTTCCAGGGCCGCGAGCGCCCGCCGCACCCGCGGCTGACCTCGGTGCAGAAGTGCTTCCGCACGCCCGACATCGACCAGGTCGGCATCACCGCCCGGCATCTGACCTTCTTCGAGATGCTCGGCAACTTCTCGGTCGGCGACTACTTCAAGGCCGGCGCCATCGAGTTCGCGTGGGAGCTGTCGCTGCAGGTCTTCGGCTTCGATCCCGAGCGCATCTGGATCACCGTCTTCGAGGGCGACGAGCAGCTCGGACTCGGCCCCGACGAGGAGGCGATCGAGGCGTGGCTGGCGATCGGCGTCCCGCGTGAGCGCATCGTCGCCCTGCCGCGCAGCGAGAACTTCTGGCAGGCCGGCCCGCTGGGCCCGTGCGGCCCCTGCTCGGAGCTCTACCTCGACCGCGGACTCGACTTCGGCGCCCCCGACGACCTGCCGGGCGGTGAGAACGAGCGCTTCCTGGAGTACTGGAACCTGGTCTTCATGCAGTACGACCAGAACCCCGAGGGCGTGCTGACCCCGCTGCCGACCCAGAACATCGACACCGGCCTCGGGCTCAACCGGCTGGCCGCCATCCTGCAGGACAAGCCCAGCGTCTTCGAGACCGACCAGTTCGCCCCGCTGATCGCGCTCGGCGAGCGGCTGTCGGGACGGACCTACGGGGAGTCGGCGGACGTCGACCGCGCGCTGCGCATCCTCGCCGACCACGCGCGCGGGATGAGCATGCTGGTCGCCGACGGCGTGGTCCCCTCCAACGAGGATCGCGGCTACGTGCTGCGCCGGCTGATGCGCCGGGCGGTGGTCCAGGGCCGCCGGATCGGCATCGAGGCGGGCTTCCTGCCGGCCTTCGCCGAAGCGGTTCGCCAGAGCCTCGGCACCGCCTATCCCGAGCTGCGCGAGCACGCCGACACCGTCGACATGTGGCTCGCCCGCGAGGAGGAGGCGTTCGGCCGCACGATCGTGCAGGGAACGCGGCTGCTCTCCGAGCACGTGGAGCGCGCCAGGCAGCAGGGGATGGAGGGCATCGGCGCCGCGGAGGCCTTCCAGTTGCACGACACCTACGGCTTCCCGTTCGAGCTCACGCTCGAGCTGGCCGCCGAGCAGGGCCTCGGCGTCGACCAGCAGGGCTTCGAGGAGCTGATGGAGGGCCAGCGCGAGCGAGCCCGCGCAACTCCGGGTCGCGGTGCCACCGACGATGCGCGCGAGCGGATCCGGGCCTTCGCCGGCGCGGTCGGGTTCGACACGACGTTCACCGGCTACGAGACCGTCGAGCAGCCCACCGCCGTGGGGGCGGTCGCGCGCGAGGACGGCCGCCTGCTGGTCAAGCTGGTGGAGTCGCCGTTCTACGCCACCGGCGGCGGGCAGGTCCACGACGGCGGAGTGCTCGAGTGCGAGAGCGGCGACTGCCGCGCGCGTGTCCTCGACGTCGTGCGCCTCGGCGACGACCAGGCCCTGGTGGTCGAGGCCGAGACCGGTGAGCTCGCAGAGGGCGAGCGGGTGGTGGCTCGCGTCGATCGCGCCGCGCGGCGCGCCACCGAGTGCAACCACACGGCGACGCATCTGCTGCACGCTGCGCTGCGCGAGGCGCTCGGCTCACACGTCCGCCAGGCCGGCTCCTACGTCGGGCCGGACAAGCTGCGCTTCGACTTCACCCATGGCCAGCCGCTGGGTCCCGAGCTCATCGCCCGGGTCGAGGACCGCGTCAACGAGTGGGTGCTCGCCAACCAGCCGGTGCGGGCGCTCACCACCACACTCGACGAGGCCCGCTCCCTCGGTGCGATGGCCCTGTTCGGCGAGAAGTACGGCGACGTCGTGCGGATGGTCGAGGTCGGCGACGGCCAGTGGTCGCGGGAGCTGTGCGGCGGCACCCACGTCCGCGCCACCGCCGAGATCGGCGCCGTGCGGATCACCACCGAGACGTCGAGTGCCGCCAACGTTCGTCGCATCGAGGCGGTGACCGGTCCGGTCGCCATCGATCTCCTGCGTCGCCACGATCGCGCCCTGGTCGAGGTGGCCACCGCGCTGCGCACCTCCCCGGAGCAGGCGGCGTCGGTCGTCGCCGAGCGCGAGCAGCAGCGTCGCGAGCTCGAGAAGCGGGTGCGGGACGCCGCCACCCGCTCCTCCGCGCCGGATTCCGCCGCGCTGGCCCGCGCGGCGACCGACGTCGGCGGCGTGAAAGTGCTGGCCGAGCAGGTCGAGGGCGTGGAGCCCAAGGCGCTCATGGAGCTCGCCGACAAGCTGCGGGGCGGGCTCGGCGATGCCGCCATCGTGCTCGGCACGGTGGTCGACGGCCGTGTGGGCCTGGTGGTCAGCGTCACGCCCACGGTGGTCGAGCGCGGAGTCAAGGCGGGCGCGGTGGTCAAGCTGGCCGCGCAGCGGGTGGGTGGTGGCGGTGGGGGCCGCGACACGATGGCCCAGGCCGGCGGGCGCGATCCCGAGCAGCTGCCGGCCGCCCTGGAGGCGGCGCGCATCGAGATCGAGCGCCTGCTCGGCGCCTGAGCCGAGCGCTCGGGAATCCGATGCGCGTCCTCGCCCTCGACTACGGCAGCGCCCGTTGCGGCGCCGCGCTGTCGGACCCGACCGGCACCCTGGCCACGCCCATCGAGCCGGTCCTGCGTGCCGACACCCGCAAGGGCCTGCGACGGGTTGTCGACCTGGTCGAGTCCAGCGGCGCGGAGCTCGTCGTCGTCGGTCTGCCGCTGTCGCTGTCGGGTGCCGACTCGGAACAGACGGAGCGCTCGCGCGACTTCGCCGAGCGCCTGCGCCGGCAGGTCCAGATACCGGTGGAGCTGATGGACGAGCGCTTCACCACCAAGCTCGCGCGCGACCTCGGCGGTGCCTCCGCCGAGGACTCACGCGCCGCCGCCGTGCTGCTCGACGGGTGGCTGGCGGCCCGCGGTCGCCGGTCCTGATGGCCGGACGGATACCCTGAGTGGCCGTGGCCGGCGGCGATTCCGACTTCGAGCGCACCAGCGAGGACCGTGCGCGAGCCGCGGCCGAGCGTGCTGCGCGCCGTGCCGCGCGTGAGGGGCGGCCGCTTCCCGCAACGCCCGCGCCGGTGCCGGACTTCGCACCGCCGCCGCCGGTGGAGCGCGAGACGCCGCCGCCGCCCCTGCCGCCGACCGTCGCCGCCACCCCCGCGCCGGAGCCCTCAGCGCCGAGCGAGCCCGTCGCCCCGGAGCCGGCGACGCAGGTTCACGCGGTGGTCGACGACCCGACTCAGCGCCTGGAGCCGGTCCCTCCCGCGGCGATTCCCGACGAGCCGGCGACGGCGGTCCACCGCGACGTGCCGCTGGCCAGCGCCCGGCCCGTGGTCGCTGCCGTCAGCTCCACGGGCGGTCGGCGCGGTGGCGGAAACGCCCCGGTCGGCCAGCGTCGCAGCGGCGGCTCGCGCTGGGGGCGCCGGCTGCTCGCGCTGATCGCCCTGGCCGCCATCGGCGCCGCGCTCTACGTCATCAACGCCACCTTCCAGCCCTTCCACGACGCCGGCTCCGGCGCCGTGCGCGTCGAGGTACCCGAGGGAGCCGACGTGGCCGGCATCGGTGCGCTGCTCGAACGGCGCGGGGTGGTGGCCTCCGGGCGCTTCTTCAACGCGAACGTGACCCTCACGGGGCGGCGCGGGAAGCTGCGCCCCGGCGACTACACGCTGCGCCGCGACATGTCCTACGGCGACGCCAGCGAGGCGTTGATGCAGGGCCCCGAGGTGAAGGTGGTCGAGACCTTCGACCTCACCATCCCGGAGGGACGCTCGCGCCGCGAGATCGCCGCGCTGGTCAGGGACTCCGCGGTCCGCGGCAGCTACCTCGACGCCACCAGCGAGCGCCGTTTCCTGCAGCGCGCGCGCGAGCTCGGCCTGCCGAGCAGCGGCCGGACGCTCGAGGGCTTCCTGTTTCCCGCCACCTACGAGCTGGCGGGTCGCGCCACTGCGCGCACGCTGGTCGGCAAGCAGCTCGACGCCTTCGGAGACAACTTCGCCTCGGTGTCGATGCGCCGTGCGCAGCGCCGCAACCTCACCCGCTACGACGTGCTCAACATCGCCTCGATGGTCGAGCGCGAGGCGTCGTTGCAGAAGGAGCGGCCGATGGTCGCCGCGGTGATCCACAACCGGCTGCGCGCCGGGATGCCGCTCGGGATCGACGCAACCATCCGCTACGCGACCGACAACTGGGACCGTCCCATCCGCGTCTCGGAGCTCGAAGCCGACGGCCCATACAACACCAGGCTGCGCCAGGGTCTGCCGCCCACGCCGATCGGCAATCCGGGCCTGGCCTCGATCGAGGCGGCCGCCGATCCCGCCGACGTCCCCTACCTGTTCTACGTGGTCAAGCCGGGGACATGTGGCGAGCACGCCTTCTCCTCGACCGACGCCGAGTTCCAGCGCGACGTCGACCGCTACAACGCCGAGCGGGCAGCGGCGGGCGGCAACTCGCCCACCACCTGCTGAGGTAGCCGGCGTGGGAGGGGAGCCGACGGATGGCGGCGTGCCCCGGATCTGGCTGGGAGTGTGCGGGTGGCCGATCCGCCACTCGCGCTCGCCGCAGATGCAGAACGCCGCGCTGGCGGCCGCCGGCCTCTCCGACTGGCGCTACATGCGCCTTCCCGTGCCGCCCGGGCGCTTCGAGGAGATCGTCAGAGCGCTCCCGGCACGCGGCTTCGCCGGCGTCAACGTGACGATCCCGCACAAGGAGGCGGCGCTGGCGATCGCCGACGAGGCGACCGAGCTCGCCGCCTCGATCGGCGCGGCCAACACGCTGACCTTCGGCGGCGACGGCAGCATCCACGCCGACAACACGGATGCTCCGGGGCTCATCCACGCGCTCCCGGACGCCCACGCGCCGAGCGGCCGCCACGCGCTCGTACTCGGCGCGGGCGGATCGGGACGGGCGGTGGCCCACGCCCTCGTCGAGGCCGGCGCCGAGGTCGCCATCTGGAACCGGACCACGTCGCGGGCCGAGGAACTGGCTCAGCACCTGGGCGCGAGGGTAGCCCGCGGCCCGGAGCGCGCCGACATCGTCGTCAACTGCACCGCGATCGGCCTCGATGGCGACTCGGAGTCGTTCAAGGCGCTGCCCGTGGACGCCGATCATGTGGGTGCCGGAAGCTGTGTGGTGGACCTGGTCTACCGGGACGGCGGCACGCCCCTCCTCGCCGCCGTGCGCGCGTGGGGAGCGGACACGGTCGACGGCCGGGAGATCCTGATCGCCCAGGGCGCGGCGTCGTTTCGGCGCTGGACCGGTCGCGCCGCCTCGCTCGATGCGATGCGGCGGGCACTAGCGATGACCACGGACCCTTGAGCCAGAGCATGCAGACCGCCACGCGCCCCAGCGCCAACTGGAACGGAGTGACCACGCCGTCCCGGCGCGGCGGATCCGGACGGCTGCTCACGGACGTCCTCGTCGAGCTCGGCTTCGCCGACCGCGACCAGATGGACGCCGCCGTCACCGATGCGCGTTCCGGCGTGGCGCCCGAGCACCGCATGCTGGCCGAGGGAGCGATCACGCCCGAGCAGCTGGCGCGCGCGGTGGCCGAGCGCTTCGGCCTCGACCACGTCGACCTCAAGGTCTTCCGCATCGACGCCGACGCGGCCAAGCTGGTCAGCGCCGCGGGCGTCAAGCGCTACCAGGCGGTGCCGATCTCCTTCGTGAACGAGCGGACGCTGCTGGTCGCGATGGCCGATCCGGCCAACGTCCTGGCCATCGACGACATCGCGGTGATGACCGGCTACGAGGTCCGCCCGGCGGTCTCCTCGCCGTCGGACATCGGCTATGTGCTCGAGCGCCTCGACGACCCCGCCTTCCTCGCCGACGTCGGGCTCCCCGACCTCGAGGAGCCCGCGCCCGCGCGCGCCGAGGCGGCCGCCGACTCCGGCCCCCAGTACGACCTGCGCGGCTCCGGGCCGATCGACTTCGGCGCGAGCGGCGAGGACGCCTCGGTCATCTCGCTGGTCCATCGCGTCATCACCGAAGCCGCCGAGCGCGGAAGCTCGGACATCCACTTCGAGCCCCAGGGCGGCGACATGCGGATTCGCTACCGGATCGACGGCGTGCTGCACGAGGCGGCGCTGGTGCCCAACGCCATCGTCCCCGCCGTCACCTCACGGGTGAAGATCCTCGCCGACCTCGACATCGCCGAGCGGCGCCTGCCCCAGGACGGGCGCATCGGCATCGAGCTCGAGGGTCGTCACATCGACCTGCGCGTGGCCACCCTGCCGACTCCGCACGGAGAGAAGGTCGTGATGCGGATCCTCGACCAGTCGAAGGCCAACATCCGCCTCTCGGAGCTGGGGATGCTGCCGCAGGCGCTGGAGCGCTTCGAGCACGCCTTCGCGCAGGCGCACGGCGCGGTGCTGGTCACCGGCCCGACCGGCTCGGGCAAGTCGACGTCGCTCTACGCGGCGCTCAACGTGCTCAATACGGTCGAGAAGAACATCATCACCATCGAGGACCCGGTCGAGTTCCAGATCGACGGGATCACCCAGGTGCAGGTCAACCCCAAGGCCGGGCTCACGTTCGCCGCCGGGCTGCGCTCGATGATGCGCTGCGACCCCGACATCATCATGGTCGGCGAGGTCCGCGACCGCGAGACCGCCCAGATCGCCGTCGAGTCGGCGCTGACCGGCCACCTGGTGCTCTCCACGCTGCACACCAACGACGCTCCGGGCGCGGTCAGCCGCCTGATCGAGATGGGCATCGAGCCCTTCCTGGTCGGATCGGCGGTCGACTGCGTGGTGGCGCAGCGCCTCGCCCGGCTGCTGTGCGACGAGTGCAAGCGGCCGGTGCGCATCCCCGCCGCGGTGATGCTCGCCAACGGCTTCGCCGTCGAGGACGACCTCGAGTGCTTCGAGCCGGCCGGCTGCGCCCGCTGCGCGGGCAGCGGCTACCGCGGGCGGATCGGCCTCTACGAGGTCATGTGGGTCTCCGACACCATCCGCAGCATGGCGGTCGCGCGCGAGACCACCGAGGCGATCGCCCACGTGGCGGTCGCCGAGGGGATGTTGCGGCTGCGTGAGGACGGCCTCGAGAAGGTCCGCCGGGGGATGACCTCGGTCGCCGAAGTCGCGCGCGTCACCGGCACGCGCTGACTCCCGGCCGCCGCGCGGCTTCAGACCGGCGGCGGGCATGCCGATGTAGGGGATGGCATGCAACTGGATTTCGCGGAAATGCTCATGGAAGTCGTGCGGCGCAAGGCGTCGGACCTCCACCTGACCGCCGGCGCGCCGCCGATGATGCGGGTGCGCGGCAGCCTGGTGCCGTTGGACGGGCTCCCGAAGCTCTCGCCCAACCACACCCGCGAGATCGTCTACTCGATCCTCTCCAACTCGCAGCGCCAGCGGCTCGAGACCGACCTCCAGCTCGACTTCTCCTACTCGATCCCCGGGCACGCGCGCTTCCGCGTCAACGCCTACCAGCAGCGCGGTGCGCTCGGCGCCGCCTTCCGGCTCATCCCGTCCAGCACGGTCCCGGTGGAGGAACTCGGCCTGCCGGCGATCGTCCGCACCTTCTCCAAGAAGCCGCGCGGCCTGGTGCTGGTCACCGGGCCGACCGGCTCGGGCAAGTCGACCACGCTGGCGTCGCTGATCAACGAGATCAACGAGACGCGCAACGAGCACATCCTCACCATCGAGGACCCGATCGAGTTCCTGCACTCCCACAAGCGCTGCATCGTCAACCAGCGCGAGCTGGGCGTCGACGCGCAGAGCTTCGCGCTGGCGCTGAAGGCCGCGCTGCGCCAGGACCCCGACGTGATCCTCGTCGGAGAGATGCGCGACATGGAGACGATCGCGACGGCGCTGACCGCCGCCGAGACCGGCCACCTCGTCTTCGCCACCCTGCACACCCAGGACGCGCCGCAGACGATCGACCGCATCATCGACGTCTTCCCGTCCAATCAGCAGGGGCAGGTGCGCATGCAGCTGTCGGTCGGCCTGCAGGGCGTCGTCACCCAGACGCTGATCCCCACCGCTGACGGCCAGGGCCGCTGCGTGGCCGCCGAGGTGCTGATCCCGACCCCCGGCGTCCGCAACCTCATCCGCGAGCACAAGACGCATCAGATCTACTCGCTGATCCAGACCGGCGCGGCCCACGGGATGCAGACGATGGACATGTCCCTGGCGAGCCTGGTCCGCCAGCAGGCGATCTCGCTGGCCACCGCCGAGACGCGCTCGAGCAACCCGACGGAGCTGCGCCGGCTGCTGCAGTTGGGCGGCGGCGAGGCGGCCGCGGCCTGATGGCCGCCACGGCCACCTACGCGTACCGCGCGGTTGACGTCTCGGGCAACCCCCACAAGGGGGAAGTCACCGGCGCCTCCAAGCAGACGGTCTCCGAGGAGCTGCGCTCCCAGGGGCTGGTGGTCCAGACGATCACGGAGAAGGCGACCGGGCTCAACATCGAGCTCTCCTTCGGCAAGGGCGTCAAGGCGACCGAGCTGACGGTGATGACCCGCCAGCTGGCGACGATGGTCTCGTCCGGCATGACGCTGCTCCGGTCCTTCTACGTGTTGGAGGACCAGCTCGAGAACAAGAAGCTCAAGGAGACGATCTCCAATGTCCGCGAGGACATCGAGTCCGGCCAGCCGCTGTCGGACGCGCTGGCCCGTCACCCGAAGATCTTCAACTCGCTCTACGTGGCGATGGTGCGCGCCGGCGAGACCGGCGGCGTCCTCGAGGAGGCGCTCGACCGCACCGCCGACCAACTCGAGAAGGACGATTCGCTGAGGCGCCAGGTCAAGGCGGCGATGATGTACCCGGCGGTGGTGCTGTCCTTCGCGCTGCTGGTGCTCGCCGGGCTGCTGACCTTCATCGTCCCGGTGTTCGTCGACATCTTCAAGGAGTTCGGCGGCGAGCTGCCGCTGATCACCAAGTTCACCGTCGGCCTGTCGGACGCGCTGAAGAACTTCTGGTACGCGTGGATCGGCGGGGGAGTGGCCCTGGTCTTCGCCTTCAAGTACTGGCGCACCTCGAGCTGGGGCCGGCCGCAGTGGGACCGGGTCCGGCTGAAGATCCCGTTCAAGATCGGCGACACGATCCAGAAGATCGCGCTCGCCCGCTGGTCGCGGACGATGTCGGCGCTCTACTCGGCGGGCGTGCCGATCCTGCACGCCATCGAGGTGACCGGCCAGACCGCCGGCAACTCGGTGATCGAGGACGCGATGGCCGCCGTGATCGAGTCGGTCAAATCCGGTGGCACCCTCGCCGCGCCGCTCAAGGAGGCACCCATCTTCCCGTCGATGGTGGCCCAGATGATCGCCGTGGGCGAGGAGACCGGCGGCCTCGACAACATGCTCACCAAGGTCGCCGACTTCTACGAGGACGAGGTGGCGGCCGCCATCAAGGCGCTCACGTCGATCCTCGAACCGGTGATGATCGTCATAGTCGGCGGCATCGTCGGCTTCATCGTGGTCGCGATGTACATGCCGATGTTCAAGGTCTACGACACGATCCAGTAGGGGGGGCTTGTCCGTGATCGATGAAGCTCGGAAAGCCTTCTCACGCCTGCTGGACACGCTCGTCGAGTAAGCCGTGCATGAGCGACGTGTGCAGGAATGCTCATACGTCGCAGGCTGGGACGATGCCGCATCGATCTGAGCACCGCAGCGCCCCTCGCCGGCTGGAAGCCCACGAAGCACAAGACCTCGCTGAGACGCTCAAGGCGCTTGCCTCGCCCAGCCGCCTTCGGCTGCTCGTCGAGCTCGTCTAGGGTCCGCGCGCCGTCGACGAGCTCGCCGCCGCCGTCGAGCTGAGCCCGAGCGCCACCTCGCCTTCCTGCTGCGCTCTGCGCGCGCCGAACGGGGCGCCGGTCTCTTCGTCGTCGCCATCATCTTTCGTCAGCGCCTGCGTCGCGGGGGCGGAGGCCGTGCGGCGCCTGCTCGATCCGGCGCCGCCGGATCACCTGTGGGCGGTGGCGGCTGCCGGCGCCATCGGCTACGTCGCCAACTTCATCGCCGCCGGAGTCCGCACCCGCGCCGGCGAGCGGCTTGGCAGTCCGGCGCTCATCGCCGACGGCCACCACGCCCGCGCCGACGCGTACGTCTCTCTGGCGGTCATCGCCTCGGCGGCCGTGGTCGGCGTCGGACTGCCCATCGCCGACCCGCTCATCGGACTGGCCATAACGCTGGTCATCCTGCGCATCACCTGGCAGTCCTGGCTGACCGTTCGCGGCCACGAGCACGCCCACTGACGCATGGTGCCGGACCCTGCGGTGACGCGACCTCGCAGTCCACCGGCTGTCGGGTACGTGCTGTCTGCGTTGCCGGAAAGCACCTTGGCGGGGTCCTTCCGCAGGCCTACTACAACTGCACGCGTGTACAACGAATGAGTGGTACGCTCTCCACATGGCCGCGTTCGACTCCATGCCTCGTCCGCTTCCGGAGGCGCTCGTCGAGCACATCGCGCAACGCTTACGAGTCATCGGCGAGCCCATGCGCATCCGCCTGCTCGACGCCCTGCGCGATGGACCCCTGACCATCAACGAGCTGACCGTGGTGCTGGGTGCCACGCAGCAGAACGTCTCCAAGCATGCGGGCGTGCTCGCGCGAGCCGGTATCGTCGGCCGCGAGAAGGACGGCACCCGCGTGCGCTGCTTCATCGCCGACGACTCGGTCTTCGAGCTGTGCGAACTGGTGTGCGGCGGGCTTCGTCAACAGGTCACCGAACTTGATGGGTTGCTGTCGGGCGGTGCAACATGATCGATGCCTGCACGACCGGTCGCCGTGGCCGGTTGATCGAGCGCTCGAACTTCGCGCCGGCCGACGCCACGACTCCCCTCGTCGTGGTCCTGGCCGGGCGGGCATTCCCTCGGTCGCAGACTGCCTTCGTCGATGCCGCGGTAGCGAGATAGAGCCATGTTCGGACGACGCAATCAACGGAGCCTGGACGTGGCCGAGGCCATGGCCGGTCAGCGCGCGGGCCATCTGCACATCGTCGATGTCCGGGAGGACCACGAGCGGGCGCGCGGGTCCGTCCCCGGCTCGCGGCACCTGCCGCTCAGTCAGCTCCAGCAGCGCCTGGACGAGTTGCCGGCCGATCGGTTCGTGGCCTTCATCTGCCAGAGCGGACGCCGCTCCGCGATGGCGGCGACGGCCGCCCGGCGTGCCGGCGTGGACGCCTACGACGTCTCCGGCGGCATGACCGCCCGGGAGCGCAAGGGCTCCGACATCGACATGAGGACGACATGATCTTCCGCCAGCTGATCCATGACGACCTCGGCTGCGCCAGCTACCTCATCGGTGACGAAGACGAGGAGGTCGCCGCGGTCGTGGACCCCAAGCTCGACATCCACGAGTACCTGCGCCTCGCCCGCTACCTCGGCGTGCGCATCGAGCACATCCTGGAGACCCACAACCACGCCGACCACGTCTCCGGGCACGGCCGGCTGGTGGCCGCGACGGGCGCGCGCATCCACATCCACCGCGGCGCCGAGCCCGACTACGGTCACGAGCCGTTCGACGACGGCTGGGAGCTCCAGCTCGGCTCAGTCACCGTCCGCGCCCTGCACACGCCTGGGCACCGGCCCGAGCACACCGCGTTCGCGCTCGTCGACACCGCGCGCAGCGACGAGCCCTGGGCGGTCCTGTCCGGCGACAGCCTGTTCGTCGGCGACATCGCCCGCCCGGACCTCGCGATCGACCGGGAGGAGGGCGCCCGCGGCATCTTCCGCTCGCTCAACGACAAGCTGATGCGCCTGCCCGACACCTGCGAGGTGTGGCCGGGCCATCTCGGCGGCTCGCTGTGCGGCGGCCCGGGCATGGACCTCAAGGTCTCCTCGACCGTCGGCTTCGAGCGCGCCAACCAGGATCTGCTGCAGGTGACCGACGAGAAGGACTTCGTCGCGAAGACGACCTCGACGCTCGGCCCGCAGCCGCCGAACTTCGAGAACATCGTCGCGCTCAATCGCGGGCCGCTGGTCAAGGAGGCGGTGGAAGCCCACCCGCTGACGCCGCGACAGCTCCAGCAGGCGTTCGGTGACGGAGCGCTGGTCGTCGACATCCGCACCGAGCTGCAGTTCGACGAGGCCCACATCCCCGGCGCGGTCGGCATCACGGCGCGACGCGCCGGTTTCGGCTCCAAGCTGGCGTGGCTGGCGAAGCCCGAGCAACCCATCGTGCTCGTCGGCCGCGATGACGAGGACGCGTCGGAGGCCGCGGTGCTTGCGGCCGCGGTGGGCCTGCGCGACATCGCCGGCTACCTCGCCGGCGGCATGACCTCCTGGCGTGAGGACAGGCTCGCCGTGGAGCGCGTCGAGCGGATGACCGTGCCGGAAGTGCACGAGCGCTGGGACGACGACCAGCACCGCCCGCAGATCCTCGACGTCCGCGAGCAGGCCGAGTGGGACGCCGGCCACATCCCCGGCTCGGTGCACGAGCCGTACCACGACATCGAGCGCATCCCCGAGGGCATCGATCCCGCCCGGCCCGTGGCCGTGATGTGCGCCTCTGGTCAGCGCGCCGCGGTCGCCGCGAGCCTGCTGCAGCGCTACGGCGCCCAGCACGTCATCCACGTTGTCGAAGGCGGCGTGCCGAGCTGGAAGCGTGAGGGCTGGCCGACGGAGCCGGCGGAAGCAACCGAGGCCTGAGCCGGTGCTGCTGGCCATCCCGCTCGGGATCGCCATCGGGCTGGCGGTCGGCGCCCTCGGCGGCGGCGGCTCCGTGCTCGCCGTCCCCATCCTCGTCTACCTCCTCGACCAGACCGTGCCCGAGGCCACCACGGCGTCCTTGCTGATCGTCGCGGCCGGCGCGGTCGCCGGCGGCCTCGGTCACGCCCGAGCCGGCCGCGTCTGCTGGCGCCACGCCGGCGCGTTCACCGCCGCCGCCGTTCCCGGCATCGCCATCGGCACGCTCGCCGCCGAGGTCGTCAGCGGCACCCTGCTGCTGGCAGCGTTCGCCATCGTGATGCTCATGGCCGCTCAGGCGACCTGGCGCAGGGCCGAAGACGACCGACCCGAGCCAGCGGGTACGCGGGCGGCAGGGACCTGCCCGCCGCTGCGACTTCCGCGCGACCTCATCGGCGGCGTCGCGGTCGGTTTCGTCACGGGCTTCTTCGGAGTAGGCGGTGGCTTCCTCATCGTTCCGACCCTCTCCATCGCGCTCGCCTTCACGATGCGCACCGCCGTCGGGACCTCGCTGGCCATCATCAGCGGCACCTCGCTGCTCGGCTTCGCCGCGCACCTGCTCGCCGGGCGGGGCCTCGACTTCGGCGTCGCGACGACGATGACCGCTGCATGCGTGGTCGGCGCCGTGACCGGTGCGAGCCTCGCGGGACGCGTCCCCGAACGGGTGCTCGGACGCGGCTTCGCCGTGCTCGTCGTCGTCGTCGCCGCCTACCTGCTCATCTCCGTCGCCGTCCTCGGCGGCCCGCCGGGGGCGGGCTGAGCCCAGACCCCCGACGGAATTGAGCGCCTCCGGACTTCCTAGGCGCCCGACTCCGCGGCCTCCCGCATCGCCTTCACCTCGCGCTCCTGGCCGGCGATGATCTCCTCGGCCAGCTGCTTGAGCTCAGGATTGCTGCCCTGCTCCAGCTCCATGCGGGCCATCTCGATGGCGCTCTCGTGGTGGGGGACCATCATCGCGATGAACTTCTCGTCGAACGGCTTCGCACCGCGCAGCGCGTCGGCGCTCATCTCCATGTCCATGCCCATCGTCTGACCGGCCATACCGGGGTCGCCCATCTCGATGCCGGCGTCGGCGAGCTGGGCGTCGATGCGCTCCATCTCCTCGATCTCGGCGTTCTGCGAGCGGGTGATGTCGGCGGCGAGGTCCTTGACGAACCGGCTTTCGCCCTCCTGGGAGGCCACCGCGGCCATGTCGACCGCCGACCGGTGATGGGGAACCATCGCCGCGACGAAGGCGCGATCGGTGGGGTTTCCGACCGGCGTCTCGGACGCAACGGTGCTGCTGTCGCCGCCGCAGCCGGCGGCCACGGTCATCGCGAGAGCGAGAAGGGCGGGGAGGAACGCCCGAGGGTTGCGCTTCATGAGGTTGTGTCTCCTGAGGGAAGTTGTCGAGTGGGATGGCGTTGCTCGGCACGCCGCTGCGCGCCCGATGCGCCGGCTCAACGCCTCAGGACGACCGTTGCGACGGGGCTCGACCTCGCTCGCGGCGCCGGAGAGATCGTCTGCGCCCGGTAGGGCACCCACGGAAGCGTGAGCGCGAAGCGGCGACCGGTCGGCAAGCCGCCGCCGACCGCCAGGGCGGCCGCGGCGAAGGGCAGTACCGCCATGCACGCGGCCACCACCTCGGCCACGTCCATGTGGCCGTGCTCCCCGGAGGGAAGGTGGTGGGCGCTGACCGCGGCGGCGAGGGCCGCGACGATCACCAGGGAGGCGAATCGGCGCCGGCGACGCCGGAGGACACGGTTGAGAGTCGCCGGTGTCATCTGAAGACGAAGGTACCCGATCGCTTGAGTAGATACCCCCAGGGGGTGTAGGATCGTGAAGTCCGCTCCGGCGCTTTTGCTCGTGGGCGCTCACCGAGGAGGTTCGACATGGAAGCCCACGCCGCACTCGATCATCAGCACCCTCACGAGGTGTCGGCCTCCGGACGCGAGCTGAACATCGTGGCGCTCAGCGCCACCCTGCACTGCCTCACCGGCTGCGCGATCGGCGAGGTGCTCGGAATGGTGATCGGGACCGCGCTCGGCTTCTCGGAATGGGGCACGGTCGGACTCGCCGTCGCGCTCGCCTTCCTCTTCGGATACGCCCTGACCAGCCTGCCGCTGCTGCGGGCCGGTCTCGCCCTGAGCGCGGTCGTCCCCATTGCGCTGGCCTCGGACACGTTGAGCATCGCCGTGATGGAGCTCGTCGACAACGGGGTGATGCTCGCCGTTCCGGGAGCGATGGAGGCGGGCCTCGGATCGCTCCTGTTCTGGGGAGCTTGTCCTTCGCGCTGGCCGTCGCCGGTGCCGTCGCGGTGCCGGTCAACCGCTGGCTGATAGGCCGCGGTCGCGGTCATGCCGTCGTCCACGCCACCGGCATCCACGGCGGGCCGTCGCCGCGGGTGGTGGGTGTCATCGCCGCGCTCGCCTTCGTTTTCGGCGTCGCGGTGCTGGCCGGCGAGCTGCTCGGCTGATCCGCGGACCTCACCTCGGCTGGCGTTGACATCATGGCCCGATGGTCGCCAAGTCCATCCTGCTCTTCGTCGCGGCCGCCGTCGCCGAGATCGGCGGCGCCTACCTGATCTGGACGGCCGTCCGGGACGGCAGGGGCCTGCTCGTCGGCCTGCTCGGCGCCCTGGCCCTCGCCCTCTACGGCCTGGTCGCCGCCTTCCAGCCCGTTGGAGAGTTCGGCCGGGTCCTCGCGGCCTACGGAGGCGTCTTCATCGTCGGCTCGCTCGCGTGGGGGATGGCGTTCGACGGCTTCGCGCCCGACCGCTTCGACGTCGCCGGAGCGGCCATCTGCCTGATCGGCGTCGGCGTGATCATGTACGCGCCGCGCTAGCGCAATCCGCGCTCGTGCGGCCTTCACCGGAGCTTCACACCAGGTCGACCGGCGTTCCATAGACTTGCGTCCATGGAACTGGAACTGGAGCTGGCGACGAAGGCGAAGCGGCCCAAGGGCGAGGTGTGCAGCGAACCGGTCGCGCTTCCCGACGTCGACCGCGCACAGGCCGCGCGGATCGCGACCCTGGCCAAGGCGCTCGGCGATCCGATTCGTGTCCAGCTCCTCGACGTCCTGCGCGATCACGCCGGTCAGGTGTGCGTCTGCGAGCTGGTGCCGCTGTTCGACGTGTCGCAGCCGACGGTCAGCCACCACCTCAGAGTGCTGCGCGACGCCGGGCTGGTCGGATCCGAGAAGCGGGGCCTGTGGGTCTTCTACTTCGTGCCGCCCGGCGCCCTGGACGAGCTCTCGAGCTGGCTGGCTCCGGCGTCCGCATCCGGATCGGGCCCCGCCGCCCGGACCGAGGAGCGAGCGGCGTGAGTCCCACCCGCGTCGGGATCAACGGCTTCGGCCGGATCGGCCGGCTGGCGCTGCGCGCGGCGTGGGGGCGACCGGACCTCGACTTCGTGCAGGTCAACGAGCTCCACGGCGACGCCGCGACGGCGGCGCACCTGCTCACCTTCGACTCGGTCCACGGCCGCTGGCCGCACGATGTGCGCGGCGACGATCGAGGACTGGAGATCGACGGCCACCGGATCGCCTATAGCGCCTGCGGCACGCCCGGCGAAGTCGACTGGGACGAACACGGCGTCGACGTCGTCCTCGAGTGCTCCGGCCGCTTCCGCACTCTCGAGAAGCTCGCCCCGTACTTCGGCCGCGGCGTTCGCAAGGTCATCGTCGCCGCACCGGTCAAGGACGAGCGGGCGGTCAACGTGGTGGTCGGCGTCAACGACGACGCCTATGACGCCGGGCGCCATGACATTGTCACCGCCGCCTCGTGCACCACCAACTGCCTGGCTCCGGTGGTCAAGGTCATCCACGAGGGCATCGGCATCGCGCGCGGCTCGATCACCACGCTGCACGACGTCACGAACACCCAGACCATCGTCGACGCGCCCCACAAGGACCTGCGCCGCGCCCGCGCCGCCGGCATGTCGCTCATCCCGACTTCGACCGGCTCGGCGACGGCGATCGGGCTGATCTTCCCCGAGCTGCGGGGCAAGCTGGACGGCCTGGCGGTCCGCGTGCCGCTCCTCAACGCTTCGCTGACCGACTGCGTCTTCGAGGTCGCCCGCCCCACGACGGTGGCGGAGGTCAACGCACTGCTCGAAACCGCCGCGGACGGCGAGCTGAACGGCATCCTCGGCTACGAGACGCGGCCGCTGGTCTCCATCGACTACAAGGACGACCCGCGCTCGGGCATCGTCGACGCGCCCTCGACGAGAGTCACCGACGGCACCCAGGTCAAGATCCTCGCCTGGTACGACAACGAGTGGGGCTACGCCAACCGCCTGGTCGAGCTCGCGAGCCGCGTCGCCGCCGGCCTGCCGGGTCGCACGGGGACGGCGGTCACCGAATGAGCCCGCCGGCCGCCCGCGATGCGGCCGCTGCCGCGACGGCCCGCGGGGGCGACCTTCGCAACTACGCCGTCGTCACGGGCGCCTACTGGGCCGACACGATCGCCGACGGTGCCATCCGGGTGCTCGTGCTCTTCTACTTCTACGAGCTCGGCTACAGCCCGCTGGCGGTCGCGTCGCTGTTCCTCTTCTACGAGCTGTTCGGGATCTTCACGAACCTCGGCGGCGGCTTCCTCGCCGCCCGATTCGGGCTGAAGTCGACGCTGTTGCTCGGACTCGGCACCCAGATCGTCGCGCTGACCATGCTCGCGGTGGTGCCGGAGTCCTGGCTGGTGGTCGCCTACGTGATGGTCGCCCAGGCGCTGTCAGGCGTCGCCAAGGACCTCACCAAGATGAGCTCCAAGAGCGCGGTCAGGCTGGTGGTGCCGGAGGACACGCCGGGAGCGCTGTACCGCTGGGTGGCGATCCTTACCGGCTCCAAGAACGCGCTGAAGGGGGTGGGCTTCTTCCTCGGCGGCCTGCTGCTGTCGGTGGTCGGCTTCCAGACCGCTCTGCTGATCCTGGCGGCGTTGGTGGTGAGCGCCCTGCTGGGCACCCTCGCGCTGATGCGGGGCGACCTCGGCCGGCCGGATGCCAAGGCGAAGTTCGCGCAGATGTTCTCCAACCGGCGCGAGATCAATGTCCTCGCCGGGGCCCGCATCTTCCTGTTCGCCTCTCGCGACGTCTGGTTCGTGGTCGGCGTCCCGGTGTTCCTGCGCACCGAGCTCGGCTGGACGTTCTGGCAGGTCGGGACCTTCCTGGCGGTGTGGGTGATCGGCTACGGAGCCGTCCAGGCCCTCGCCCCGCGCCTGCTCCGGTCGCGCTCCGGGGACCGGGCGGATCCCGACGGCCGGACCGCCACCGTGCTGGCCTTCGTCCTCGCCGCCTTCCCGGTGGCCATCGCCACCGCGCTGCTCGCGGGCCTCGACCCGACGATCGTCCTGGTCGGCGGCCTGATCGCGTTCGGCGCCGCCTTCGCGCTCAACTCGGCCGTGCACTCGTTCCTCATCCTCGCCTACGCCGACGGCGACAAGGTGGCGATGAACGTCGGCTTCTACTACATGGCCAATGCCGCCGGTCGCCTCGGTGGGACGGTCCTGTCCGGAGCGCTCTACCAGTGGTACGGGCTGCAGGCCTGCCTGTGGGCGTCGGCCGTCTTCGTGCTGGCCGCCGGCGTGCTGTCGCGCGGGCTGCCGGCGCGTTCGGCGCGCGCGACGCCGACGCTGGAGACGAGCGCGTCGTGACCGCCTTCCGGCATGTCGAGGCCGGCCGGGTGATCGTCTTCGGCCCTGACGCCCGGCGCTCCGGGGCCGAGCTGATCGGCGCCGGCTTCACCCTGCTCACCACCGCCCGCGCCGCCCGCGCCGCTCCGGACGTGGTGGAGAGGGCGGGAACGGTCGTCGAAGTGCCGTCCGGTCTGGTCGAGAATCTGGCCGGCGACCTGCTCGGCGCGGTCGGCGGCTCCCGGCTGGTTGCCCTCGGCGGCGGGCGCGTCATCGACGTCGCCAAGGCGCTGTCGGCCGCCCATCGCGCCGAGGGGCCGCTGGCCATCCCGACCACCCTGTCGGGAGCCGAGATGACGGGACTGCACCGCCACGCCCGCGGGATTCCGGCCGACACCCCGTGCGTGCGGCCCGCCGCGGTGATCAACGACCCGGCCCTGAGCGCCTCCCAACCCGTCGACCAGCTCGCCGCGAGCTCCGCCAACGCCCTGGGTCATGCGCTGGTGGCGGTGGCGAGCGCGCGCGCCGATCCCCTCAGCCGGTCCGTCGCGCTGGAGGCGGTGCGTCACCTCGCGACGGCCTGGAGCTCGTCGGCTCCGGACCGAGAGGAGATGGCTCTCGGCGCCCTGCTGGCGGGCTGGGCGGTTGATCACAGCGGGCTCGGCCCGCACCACGCACTGGCCCAGACCGTCGTGCGGACGGCCGGGATCGGCCACGCCCAGGCGAACGCCGCGCTGCTGCCGGAGACCGTCGCCGCCTGCCGCCGACGGGCGCCGGGGGCCGTCGAGGCACTCGACGCCGCTGCCGGGGAGCCGCTCGAGGTCCTGGCACGACGCCTGCGTGATCGCGCGCCGAGTGAGACGCCGGGCGGCGACATGGAGATCATCATGGATCGCGCGGTCGACGCCGCCACGGTGCGTCCCGAGCTCGACCGCATCCCGCCACCACCGGATCGCGACGAGCTGCGGTCGATCCTGCGCGCCGCGCTCAGCGCCGGTCCGCGGTGACGGCCCCGCGCCCGCGGCGGGTCAGTGCGGAGACTGCAGGACCGCCAGCACCGCCGTCCCGGAGGGATCGCGGGCCAGCAGACCCCCGTCGTGCTCCTCGACCCCGACGCCGAGGCGCTCGAGTCGCGCCCTGAGCGCCGCGAGCTCGGGCTCGCCGGCGAGCTCGAGCGTCCAGTGGCGCAGGCCCACCGCGTCGGCCGGAGCCGGGCCGACCCCGATGCCGCGCCACAAGTTGAAGCCCACGTGGTGGTGGTAGCCGCCCGCGGAGACGAAGATCGCGCTCGGCAGCTCGGCCTTGACCTCGAAGCCGAGCCCGTCGCGATAGAAGGTGGTGGCGGCGGCGAGGTCGCCGACGTGGAGGTGTACGTGGCCTATCCGCAGCCTCTCGTCGGCGTGGCGGCGCGGCGACTCTCCCTCGACGCTCGCCATCAGGTCGTCGAGATCGAGTGGGGCCGGCCCGCGCGCGTAGCCGGCGGAGCCGGCATAGTCGCGCCACTGGTCGCGCGGGCGGTCAGCGGCCAGCTCGATGCCGTTGCCGTCGGGATCGGGCAGGTAGATCGCCTCATGGGTGCCGTGGTCCGACGCGCCGTCGATGGCGGTACGGGAGGTGGCGAGGCGCACCGCCGCGCGCGCCAGCTCCTCGCGCGTGGGATACAGCAGGGCGTAGTGATAGAGGCCTGCGTGCCGCCCGGCGCGGCGCGCGGCGGGCTGCTCGTGCAGGACGATGATGTCCTCTCCGTCGGCGCCCATGGCAGCGACGGGATCCTCGCGGTGATGCAGCCGCAGGCCGAGCGCGTCCTGGTAGAAGACGACCGACGTGTCGAGGCGGGTCACGGTCAGGTGGACCGCGCCGACGCGTGTCGCGTCGGCGAGCGCGGCGCCGGGCGACGACGTCGTTGCAGCGGTGGCGGTGTCGTCGGGGCTCATGGCACGGTCTCCTCACGGAAGCTGGGTGGGTCAAGCAGAAGTGGGACCCGGACTTGGTTGCTAGCGCAAGCATAGCGTCGGATTGGTCGACTGGGGCGGTGACCGGATGGCGACGGGCCGGTTCCACGCTTTACGCTTGCCCACGTGCCCGACCAGCCGCCGAACGACCGACCGGCTCCCGAGGCATCGACCGCAGAGCCGGGACCGCGCGCGTCGGTGCGAACCGCGTCGAGCCGGGCCGAGGCATCGGCCCAGCTGGACGCGCTGATCGACTCCGCTCCGGTCGGCATCGGCTTCTGGAACACCGATCTGCGCTACGAGCGCCTCAATGCCGCCCTGGCGACGCTCAACGGGGCGTCCGCCGAGTACCACCTCGGACGCACTCCGGTCGAGGTCATGGGGGAGATGGGCGTCAGCGTCATGCGCTGCCTGCGCGAGGCGGTCGAGACGCGCCGGCCGGTGTTCGAGGTCGAGCTCAGTGCCGTGATCGCGGGGCGGGGCCCCGAGCCCCAGCACCGCGAGGGCAGCTGGTTCCCGGTCTTCGGCGCCGATGGCGAGGTGGTCGGCGTCGGGGGAGTCGTCCGTGACGTCACCGCGCGCCACCTCGCCGAGAACGAGCGCACCCGGCTGCTGCGCGACGCGCTGACCGCCCGGGCCCACGCCGAAGCGGCTCGGTTGCGGTCGGAGTCGATCCAGGAGGAGGCCGAGCAGGCCCGCCGCCAGGCCGAGGACGCCCGTCGCGAGGCGGACGTCGCCCGCCGCGACGCCGAGCGAGCGCAGGAGCGCACTCAGATCCTGGTCGACGTCAGCACCAGGATGGCTTCTTCGATGGACCTGGCCGACTCGCTTGCGCAGCTTGCGCGCGCGGCGGTGCCGCTGCTGGCCGACTGGTGCACGATCACCACCATCGGCATCGGCGGTGTGCTGACCACCGAGGCAGTGGCCCACATCGACGCCGGACGCGCCCAGCAGAACTACGACTTCTACCGGCGCCACCCACCCCGCCGCGACGCCCCGCACGGCCCGGGACGGGTGATCGCCACCGGTGAGCTCGATCTGCTGCGGGAGATCACCGACGAGCAGCTGCAGTCCACGGCGGTCGATGCCGAGCACCTGGCGGGATTGCGATCGCTGGACGCGCGATCGGCCCTGGTGGTCCCCCTGCGCGCGTCCGACGTCACCGTGGGTGCGCTTACGCTGGTCCTGTCGGATCCCCGCCGGCGCTTCAGCGACGAGGACATCGCCCTCGCCCAGGCGATCGCCGACCGCACCGCGCTGCACCTGCGCAATGCCCAGCTCTACACCGAGCGCTCCCACATCGCCCGCACCCTGCAGGCCAGCCTGCTGCCGCGCGACCTTCCCAACGTCCCCGGCGTGGACATCGCGGCGCGCTACAAGCCGGCCGGCGCCCAGAACGAGGTCGGAGGCGACTTCTACGACGTCTTCCACGCCGAGGACGACGTCTGGATCGCGCTGCTCGGCGACGTGGCCGGCAAGGGGGCAGAGGCGGCGGCGGTCACCTCGCTCGCGCGCCACACCCTGCGCACCTCGGCTCTGCACGTGGGGAGCCCCGCGGTGAACCTGGCCACGCTGAACCGGGCGCTGCTGGCCGAAGCGTCCACCACGCGCTTCTGCACCGTCCTGTACGCACGCATCTGCCCGTCGGAGGACAGCGTCCTGCTTACCTTCGCCAACGGCGGCCACCTCGCGCCCCGCGTGCTGCGCCGGGGACAGCCGGTCGAGCGCCTCGACGTGTCGGGCACCCTGGTGGGGGCCATCCCCGACGCCCGCTTCCAGGAGGTCGAGCTGCGACTGCATCCGGGCGACCTCGTCCTCATGTTCACCGACGGCGTGACCGAGATCCGCGAGGCCGGCCGTCCGCCGGACTACGGCGAGTCGGAGCTCGACGCCACGCTCGCCACGCTGTCGGGTGCCTCCGCCGAGGAGGTGGTCGCCGCCGTCGAGGCGCGAGCGATCGAGCTGCACGGCGGCGAGCCGCGCGACGACATGGCCCTGGTCGCCATCCGCAAGCCGGATCGATAGGCGCGCGGCGGGTCCGGCGACCGGTCAGGCGACGTTGCGGCGCCAGAAGGCCGGCATGAGCAGCACCAGGACCGTGAAGACCTCGAGACGCCCGATCAGCATCAGGGCGCTGAGGACCCACAGGCCGCCCTGCGGGACGGCGGCGAAGTTCTCGGCGGCGCCGACGTCGCCCAGCGCCGGACCAACGATGTTGAGCGTCGCGATGACGCTCGACGCGGCAGTCACCGGCTCGAGCCCGACCGCGGCCATGATCACAGTGCCGACCAGGAACACCGTCACGTAGATGAAGAAGAAGCCGAGCACACCCCGGCGCACGTCCTCGGCGAAGACCCTGCCGCGCACGCGCAGCACCTGGACGGCGGTCGGCTGCAGCTGTCCCTGCACCTCCTGCACGGCGGCCCGCCCCAGGAGCATGATGCGGATCACCTTCATGCCGCCCGCGGTCGAGCCCGCGCAGCCCCCGACGAACATCAGCGCCAGCAAGATGAACTCGGCGAAAGTGTTCCACTCGTCGAAGTCGGCGGTGACATAGCCGGTCGTCGTCATGATGCTCACCACGGAGAAGGAGCCGTCGCGCAGGGCGCCACCCATGCCGATGCCCTCCTCGCTGAAGAGCAGGGAAACGGTCACGACGGAGATGCCGATGACCAGGAAGAGAAGGTAGGCGCGGACTTCGGGCATTTGCGGCCGGATCGAGTCGCGGTCACGCAGTACCTGCCAGTACAGAGCGAAGTTCAGGCCGCCCAGCACCATGAGGACCATCGCGACGATCTCGATCGCCTGGGACTCGTAGGCTCCGATCGAGGCCGTGCGCGTCGAGAAGCCCGCCGTGGCGACGGACGTGAAGGAGTGATTGAGCGCGTCGAAGCCGCCCATGCCGGCGACCATGTACGCGAGCACCCCGAGCACCGTGAAGGTCAGGTAGATGCCCGAGATGATCTTCGCGGTGTCGGCGATGCGTGGCGTCAGGCGGTCCGCGGTCACCCCCGATGTCTCGGCGTAGAAGACCCGTTGGGAGGCCAGTCCGGTGGCGGGTGCGATCGCCACGACGAGCACCACGATGCCGACTCCTCCCAGCCACTGGCTCAGGCTCCGCCACAGGAGGATCGAATGCGGCTCCGCCTCTATCTCGCCCAGCATCGTCGCGCCCGTGGTGGTGAAGCCGCTCATGCTCTCGAAGAACGCGTCGACCGGGCGCTCGAAGGTCCCGTGGGCGAGGAACGGCACGGCGCCGAGCGTCGCGGCGACCACCCATGCCAGCGTCACCGCCAGGAAGCCGTCCCGCGCCCGCAGCGGCCGGTCCGCCAGCCTCGGAGCCAGCGCGAGACCCGCCACCCCGAACGGAAGAGCGACGGCGGCGGTCAGCGCGAACGCTGTCGCGCCGCCGTCCCCGTAGGCCGCCGCGGCGCCTGCGCACAGGAGCATTCCCAGCACCAGAGCCAGGATGGTCGCTGAGATGACCGGGACGATCAACCGATAGTTGATGCTGGGCCCTCGATCGCGAGCCCAGTGTTGACGAGATGCCGTCACGCGTTGAAGAGGCGCTCGACGTCCGAGCTCGAGCCACGCGGCCCGAAGAGCAGGACGCGGTCGTGCGCATTGATGCGGACACCCTCGCGGGGCAGCAGCACCTGCTCGCCGCGCAGCACGGCGGCCGCTTGTCCGCCACTCGGGATTCGGAAGTCCAGCAGCGTCGCTCCATCGATACGCGAGCCCGGCTCCACTTGGAGCTCGAGCAGCTCGGCGCCGGAGAACAGCAGGTGCATGGCCCGTACCTGTTCGCCGCGTACGAAGCGCAGGATCGCCTCGGCGGTCACCAGCCGCGGTGAGTACGCGACATCGATGCCCATCGCCGCCACCAGCGGCACGAACTCCTGGCGCGAGACGACCGCCATGCACAGACGCGCGCCGAGCTGCTGGGCATGGAGCGCCGCCAGCAGGTTGGAGCGATCGTCACCCGCGCAGGCGACGAAGGCCCCGACCTGGTCGACGCCATGGAGGAGGAGCTCGTCCTTGCCGACTCCCTCCTCGTGGAGCACGGTGCTGCCCGGCAGCCGCTCGGCGATGAAGCGCGCGCGCCGTGCGTCGCGCTCCATCACGGTGACCTCGAAGTCGCCGGCCGCCTCCAGGCGGCGGGCGAGTGGGAACCCGACGCGGCCGCCGCCGAAGATCAGGACGTCGCGCACACGGCGCGCCTCGCCCGCGAGCTCGCCCACCACCACGGCGATGTCCTCCCGGGCGGCGGCGACGAGTACCCGGTCACCGACCCGCAGACGGTCCTCCGGCCGGGCGGTGCGCGGCACTCCATCACGGACATAGCCGACGATGTAGTGCGGCCTGATGATGCGGCGACCCGACACCGTGCAGCCGATGAGCGTCGACGACTCGCTGAGAATGCACTCGGCGACGGCGATGCGGCCGTCGCCGAAGTACTCGACACGGATGGCGCCCGGTAACAGGATCGCGGCGGCCAGGTCCTCCGCCGTCGCCCGCTCGGGGTGAATGACGAAGTCGATGCCGAGGACGTCATGGGCGAAGGACTCGTCGGAGCCGAAGTAGTCGTCGTCGCGGACACGCGCCACGGTCCGATCCGTTCCGAGGAGATGCGCCGAGAGTGCCGCGACGGCGTTCACCTCGTCGCTCTGGGTGACGGCGAGCAGCAGGTCGGCGCCGCCGGCGTCGAGCTCCTTGAGGAAGCGTGGCGAGGCGCCGTTGCCCGACAGCACCAGGGCGTCGAGCTGGTTCTGCAGCTGAGCGACGCGAGCCTCGTCCCCGTCGACGACCGTGACGTCGTGGCCGGCGCTGCTGAGCGTGCTGACGATGTTCTGACCGACTTCGCCGGCGCCGATGACGATCACCCGCATCAGGCGATTGTGGCTGGTGACGACGCGAAAAGCCGATCCGCCCCGGCACGGGCGCCTCGCCTGCCATCGTCTCGGGCGCCATGACGACGATCCTCGGCAGCGCAGGCGACGCCCGGGTCCATGCCGCGGCTGAGCGGCAGGTCGATCTGCTGCGCGAGCGGTTGGACTTCCGCGGCAGCGCCTTCGCGGTTCTCGAGACCCTTGCCGGACGATCGCATCCCTTCGCATTGACCGGGCGGTGGGCCGGCGGCGGTGCGCTGGTGGGCTGCGATCCCCGGCGGCTGCTCGACGCGACCGCCGATCCGTTCGCGGCGCTCGACGACCTGCCCGGACTCACCACCCCACCGGCGGACGGTGCGGTGGGGGGCGGATGGTTCGGCTTCCTCGGTTATCGGCTCGCCGATCGGGTCGAGCGCCTGCCGCCGCCGCCACCGCGTCCCGACGCGATCCCGGCCTTCCACCTCGCCTACTACGACATGGTGCTGCGCCAGGACTCGAGCGGCGCATGGTGGCTGGAGGGCCTGCGCGACGCGGAGGGTGGCGCCGACTTCGACGCGCGTCGCCGGGCGCTGTCGGAGCATCTGGCCGACGGTGCGAGGAGTCGCGCACGGGCGGATGACTCCCGACCGGGAGCGTTCCGCGTCGCCGCGCCGGGCCACGCCGGCCATCGCTGGGCCGTCGGTGAGGCGGTGGAGCGCATCGCCGCCGGTGACCTGTTCCAGGTCAACCTGGGACTGCGCCTGGAAGCCGAGGGCTCCTTCGATCCCGTCCCGCTTTTCGCGCGCGCGGCCGCAGCACTCGAGCCGGCCTACGGGGCGGTGTTCGCGACGGAGTGGGGCGGCGTCGTCTCCCTGTCGCCCGAGCTCTTCCTGCGGCGGGCCGGCCGCCATGTCGTCACGGGACCCATCAAGGGAACCGTCGCGCGGATCGCCGGCGCGAGCGAGGAGCGCGACTCCCTGCTCGGCTCGGACAAGGACGCGGCGGAGCACGTGATGATCGTCGACCTCATGCGCAACGACCTCGGCCGCGTGTGCGAGTACGGGAGCGTCACCCGTGCCGAGAACCGCCGCATCGAGCCGCATCCCGGGGTCTGGCACCTCGTCTCCGACGTCGAGGGCCGGCTGTCCGACGGCGTCGGCGACGGTGAGCTGCTGCGCGCCACCTTCCCGCCCGGATCGGTGACCGGCGCGCCGAAGGTGCAGTCCATGCGCTTGATCTCCGAGCTGGAGGGAAGCAGTCGCGAACTCTACACCGGCGCGCTCGGCTTCGCCAGCCCGGCCGCGGGCCTCGAGCTGTCGGTGGCCATCCGCACCTTCGAGTTGACTCGGGATCGCGTGTGGATCGGAGCCGGGGGAGGGATCGTCGCCGATTCGCGCCCGAGCGCGGAGCTCGCCGAGGCGCTGGCCAAGGCCGCGCCGCTGGTCGCGGCCATCGGCGGGCGGCTCGCAGGCGAGGCCGTCGCGTTCGCCGGGCCCGCCTCGCCCCGCCTCCCGCGCGCAAGCGAGCTGGTGAGCGCCGAGCGGCCCGATCCGGCGCTCGGCCTGCTCGAGACCGTGCTGGTGCGTGACGGCTCCCCGGTGGACCTCGAAGCGCATCTCGAGCGCCTCGCCATGAGCGCCCGCGCCGTGTACGGGCGGTCGCTGCCGCCTGATGCCGCCGCCATCGCCGGGCGGTCGGCCGCGGAAGCGGGTGACTGCCGCCTGCGCCTGCAGTTGCGATTCGAGTCGGGCGAGCTGAAGCTGAGAGCCGAGACCGCGGCGCTGCCTCCGGTCAGTTCCGAGCCGGTGGAGCTGGTGCCCGTCCTGCTGCCCGGCGGGCTGGGCGCCCACAAATGGCGTGACCGGCGCCTCGTCGACGCGCTCGCCGAGCGTCTCGCCGGTGGCGTCGCCCTGCTCGTCGACAGCGACGGCAGCGTGCTCGAGGCGGCGTGGGGGAATGTCTGGGTGGTCATCGGCAGCGAGCACCGAACGCCTCCGCGCGACGGACGGCTGCTGCCGGGCATCGCCCGTGCCCGCCGGTTGGACCAGTTGAAGGCCGACGGGATCGCGGTGAACGAGCAGCGGCTGACGCTCGACGACCTGGCCGGCGCCGAGGTCTACCTGACCTCGGCGTTGCGAGGACCGACGCCGGCGCTCGTGCGTCGATGTGTGGCGACCGCCCAAGAGCTAGCATCGCCAGAGGTGGACGACGAAGGCGCGGCGCGCATCGCCCTCAACGAGAGTCGCTTCCGGCAGATCAACGACAAGCTGCGCGACGACCTCGCCAAGCTCCCGTCCGAGCCGGAAGTGATCCCCTTCGTGTGCGAATGCGGATCGAACTCCTGCGAGGGCGTCATCGAGGTCACACTGGCGGAGTACGAGGCGACTCGCGCGAATTCGCGCGGCTTCCTGGTCCTCCCGGGACACGACATCGCCGGCGTCGAGCGCATCGTGGCGAGCTCTCCCCGCTACATGGTCATCGAGAAGCGGCCCGACGTCGGGCCGCTGGTCGACGCCACCGACCCGCGCCGCGACCAGCACTGACGGCGCTGCCGGCGTGACAGCGCCGGAGGGCCGATTGCGACCGACGGCCTCTCCTGCCGATCATCCAGGAGGCCATGTCGATCCCGCCTCCGTCCACCCGCGTCCGCACCGCCGGTCCGCCACCGGAACCTCCCGCGTCCGGAGCCGAACCTCCTGCCGGTGACCGGCGCCGCGAGATCTGCCTGGAGCTTCCGCAGTCGCGCGGCTGGCGGCGGCGCTCGGGTCAGCTCCGCCTGCACGGCTCGCAGCTGACGCTCACCCAGCCCGGGGTGCTGCGCGAGTCGCTCCTGCTGGCGGGCGGGCGGGTCGAGGTGGCGGCCGTCGACCGCTCCCGGGGAACCCGCGACGGCGCCCACGGACGCTTTCCGGTGCTGCAGCGCCTGGGTCCCAACGCCATCCTGCCCTTCGAGCAGGGGATTCAGGGCTGGCTGTGGACCTCGCTCAGCGGGTCGTCGCTGCCCACGCTGTGCGATCCGGCCGACACGCCGCCGAACTTCGCCCTGATCTTCGTCAAGCCGCTGAGCGACGAGGAGGTCATCCGCTGCTTCGAGCCGGCGTGGGTCTCCGCGCTCGCCGACCGCTCCCCGCTGGGTTCGCCTTCGGTGGCCGGTCTGCTGACGGTCGTCGCCGACGTCAGCAGCGCCGAGGACGCCTTCCGCCGCTTCGGAGTCCTCGGACCGCTGACCGACCGCGAGGTGCCGCCCACCATGCGCCGTCACCTGCCGGGCGATCGGCCCGCCGACGTCCACGTCCCGGTGCACGACCGCGCCGGGACCTCGGTCGCGCCTCCCGGCCTGGGCTGAGACGCCGTCCGCGGGGCTCAGCTAGGTTGAACGCGTGCCTCCGATCCCCACGCTTCCCGAAGACCGCAGCACCTGCACCCCGTGCCGCGGCACCGGAACGGTGATCTCGGGGCTGGGCGGCACGCCGCACGAGGAGAAGTGCCCCTGGTGCGAGGGCACTGGTCGCTGGACGCCGCCGGCGCCGGTCGCCGAAGAGGACACCGCCGGCTCCTAGCCGGCTTCAGCCCTCGTCGGACCCTGGCGCGCCGGTCCGGATCCGGCCGATGTCGCGGTCGGGATCGAGCCGCCGGATCGGCTCGTCGAGCCCTTGGTCCCCGAAGACGGCGAACTCCGCCGGCGAGCCCGGCTCGGCCAGCTCGATCGGGCCGTCGTCGCCGATCTGGATCGCCACGCCCTCGTCGGCGTGGACCTCGAGGCGTCCTTCGCGCCCGGGCGCCAGCGAGATCTCCTGACCCTCGCGATCGGCGAGGAGGACGAACGGCTCGCCGTCGGCCGGGTCGAGCTGGACTCGGGTCGGAGTCGCCGTGGCCACGGGCGCGCTGGACGCGGTCTCGTCGGCGGGCTCCGTGCGAGTCGCGTCGCGTACCGGGGTGACCAGGGCGGTGACCGCCAGCACGGCGACCAGGGCGCTGACCAGCCACAGGATCATCCGACGTGCCTGCATCTGCGCACCGTAGCGGTCGTCATGGCCAAATCTGACCGGGGTCCTCAAGTCGCGAGGCGCGAGGCCGATCTAGGGAGCAACGGGGTCGCCAGCGCGCTCCCGAACCACCTCAGAGCCCCTAGGAGAAACATGCTCAACAAGCTTCGGAAGCGCGCCGGCGATGAGGCCGGCTTCACCCTCATCGAGCTGCTCGTCGTCATCCTGATCATCGGCATCCTCGCCGCGATCGCCCTGCCGTCCTTCCTCGGACAGCGCTCGAAGGCCCAGGACACCGAGGCGAAGTCGATGGCGAGGACGGCCCAGACCGCCTTCGAGACTCTCTACACCGACGAGCAGAAGTACAACGGCGACAAGACCACCCTGGAGGGCGTCGAGACGGCCCTCAAGGAGGGCAAGGCGACGCTGACCGCCACGGGTGCGGATCAGGGCTACACGCTGACCACCACGTCGATCAGCGGCTCCACCTTCACCATCGCGAAGGACGCCACCACCAGCGCCGTCGCGCGTACCTGCTCCGACGCGGGCAAGAAGGGCTGCCCGACCAACGGCAAGTGGTAGTCGGCTCGAGCTGACCCAGTTGCCGGTAGCGAAGCGGGTCCTCCGGGGCCCGCTTCGTCGTTAAGCCACCGACGCCGCTCAAGTACCGCCGCCGACGGCCGATCTTCCGGACGTGGACCTGCGCAAGCTCCGAGCCGAGACCGGCTTCACGATCATCGAGGTGCTCGTCGCCGCGACGATGGTCATCGTGGGCGTGGCGGCGGCGCTGAGCCTGATCGACCGCGCCAACGCGACGACGGTCACCACCAAGAGCCGGGAGGCCGCGACCTCGCTGGCCCGTGAGCTGGTCGAGTCGGTGCGGGCCGTGCAGTACGACCGCCTGACCCCGACCACGCTGCTGGCCGAGCTCGCCGCTCAGCCCGGCCTGACCGACAGCGTCGCGGGGGGCGCCTACACGCTCGTCCGTCGCAACGTGATCTACACCGTGACCGGCAGCGTCTGCACCCTCGACGACTCGAGCGACGGGGGCGGCATCCAGACCGGGGGCAACTTCTGCGCCGGCAGCGCCGGCTTGACCACCCCACCCGACCGGACGCCCGAGGACTACAAGCGGGCGACGCTGCGCGTGGCGTGGACGCGGGCGGGCGTCACGCGAGCGGTCGTGCAGACCGCGCTGGTCAACAACCCGGGCTCGGCCGGCGCGCCGTTCGTGCGCAGTATCGCCACCAATCCGATCGGCCAGACGATGATCGTCAATCCGGCGCTCGGGACGCTCAGACTGGACTTCGTCACCAGCAGCGCGGCCGCCTCGCTCAACTGGATGATCGACGGGTCGGTGCGCGCTTCGGCGCCGGCGCCCGACGCCGCGCGCCTCAACTGGAGAGTCGACTGGAACCTCGAAGGAATCCCCGACGGGCCCTACGTCGTCGGCGCGGAGGCCTACGACGCCTACGGGCTCGCAGGCCCGACGCGCCAGCTCACCATCACGTTGAATCGCTTCCCTCCGGCACCACCGAGCGGCGTGAGCGGCGGGCGCAACCGCTACGGCGACGTCGAGATCGAGTGGGCGGCCAACAGCGAGCGCGACATCGTCGGATACGAGGTGCGCCGCGGCGGCGAAGTCGTCTGCGCGCTCCAGACGCTCGGCACCGGCACCGAGTGCCTCGACTCGAATCCGCCCGACGAGGCGGGAGGCAGCCAGACCTACACCGTCTACGCCTTCGATCGCAGCGACGGCGCCAACCGTCCCGGCTCCGGCACGCCGGTCGAGGTCATCGCCGGAAACCTCGCACCGGTCACCCCGGTGGCCGTCCGCCGCGGCTCCGGAGACGTGACCCTGGCGTGGACCCGCCCCTCCCCGGAGGACGCCGGGCCCGCCGGCGACCGCATCGCCTACTACCGGATCTACCGCGACGGCCGCGGCTACGCCAACCGCTACGCCGCCTGGTACGCCCCCGAGGCCGACGTCTCCTGGACCGACCCGGACCCGGGCGGGACCAGCCACACGTACTGGGTCACGTCGGTCGACACCCATCGCCTCGAATCCGAATCCGCCGGCGGGGTGACGACCGGATGAGGCGCCTGGACGATCAGCGCGGCTTCACGCTCATCGAGGTCCTCATCGCGGCCAGCATCATGCTCATCGTCCTCACCGCCACGATGACGCTGTTGAGCGCGAGCTCCCGGCAGCAGCGCCTGGTCGAGCAGCACAACGACGCCCAGCAGCAGGCGCGCACCTCGCTGGACCTCGTCGCCCGTGACCTGCGCAATCTCGCCTCGGGTGCGGACCTCTCCGAAGCCGCCGTGCTGCTCGGCGGCGCGACGCTGCCGCGCTCGGTGGAGCGCAACCTGCCCTACGACCTGGTCTTTCGCACCATCGACGACATCAAGGCGGCGGGATCGCTCAACGCGACCAACGTGAAGCGGGTGCGCTACTGCCTGGACGTGACGAACCCGGACCGCGAAGTGCTCTGGCAGCAGACCCAGACGTGGACGACCGCCGCCGAGCGGCCGATCCCGGCCGATTCCGCGTGCCGCGGCGCGGGCTGGGATGCGGGGCGCGATCGCATCATCGCCGCGTCGGTGGTCAACCGCGTCGCCGGCCGCAACCGCGCCCTGTTTCGCTTCTCCGGAGACGCCGGCGCGATCACCGCCACGGACGAGAGCTCTCGCAAGGCGATCACCCGCGTGCGCGCCGACCTCCACGTCGACGCCGACCCGTTGCGCAGTCCGCGCGAGACCCACCTGGCCACCGCGGTCTTCCTGCGCAACCAGAACCGCGAGCCCACCGCCAGCTTCCAGATCACCCCCCTCAACTACGGCGCGCGGCTGATCGAGCTCAACGGCACCGCGTCGGAGGATCCCGAGGGGAGGCCGCTGCGCGAGTTCCAGTTCTACGTCGATCCACCCAACCCCCTGCCGGTCTGCAGCGGCACGACGCCGCATCCCAGCTGCCTGCTGCCGCCTTCGCCGCGAGCGCAGGTGGTGGTGCCCGACGGCAACCTGCACGCCTACGTCCTGAAGGTCACCGATCCCGCCGGACTGGTCGGCGTCAGCCGACAGGAGTACGTGCTCCCATGAGACAGCTCAAGCGCGAGGACGGCAACGCCCTCGTGACCGCCATCCTCGTCACCTTCCTGGTGCTCACGGTCGGGCTGACCACAGCCGCCACGGTCGACACCCAGCAGAAGCAGTCGCGCAAGCAGCGCGAGCGTGAGTCGACCTTCCAACTCTCCGAGGCGTTGCTCAACACCCAGGTGTTCCAGCTCTCGCAGCGCTGGCCCGGCACGGTGCAGGCGCCGTATCCGGACGCATGCACCCCGACGTCGGCGGTGGCCGACTGCCCGCGGCCGGCCTCGGTGACCAGCGGCTACAGCGGCGGCGACTACGCCCGCACCTCGTGGACGACCTCGGTGCGCGACAACGGCGGCGCGCTGCGCAGCTACTACGACGACTCGCAGGCCAACACCCAGCCCCGTTGGGACGCCAACGACGACCACATGCTGTGGGTCCGCGCCGAGTCCCGGCTGGTCGACCCGGTCAACCCCGGGCGCTTCAAGCGACGCGTCGTGGTCGCCCTGGTGCGCGCCGAGAGCAACGCCCTGCGGGGCCTGCCCGTCGCCACGCTGGTCGTCGACCACTTCGAGACCACCAACAGCGGCAACAAGGTGATCATCGACGGCAACGGGCTCGGCAACGAGTTCCTCAACGGCGAGATCGCCGTGCGCTGCGAGGCGTCCGGCTTCGGCACCACCGGAAGCTGCGCGAATTACCCCCGTACCGAGCAGCTCGAGCCCAACAGGGTCACCTTCCGGCCGAACCCGCCGCTGTCGACGCTGTCGGCCGATCAGCTCGACCTCCTGCGCATCCGCGCGCGCCAGGAGGGCAACTACTACGCCACCGGCTGCGCGCCCAGCCTCGCCGGCGATCGCGCCGGCGAGGTGGTGTTCATGGAGAGCACGGGCTCCACCTGCTCCTACCTGGGCAACGACAAGTACAACGCCGTCGGGCAGCCCGGAGTGGTCATCGTCGGCAGCGGCAGCATCTACCTCGCCGGCACTTCGGCCTTCTACGGCCTCATCTACCACGCCAACCTGAGCAACTCCTCGGACTTCCTGGTCGAGCTCAACGGCGACACGACGGTGTTCGGCTCCATCCAGGTGGCGGGACGCGGAGGAGTGCGGGCCGGCTCGAGCAAAGAGAACCTGGTCTTCGACCCGAGGTCGATCGAGAACATCAAGACCTACGGCACGGCGGGCATCGTCCAGAACTCTTTCCGGGAGCTGCGCGTAGCGAACTGACAGCGGCTCAAGGGCCGGCGCGCGCGTCCCGATAGATCGGACGTGAAGAGAAATCGCGTACCCCAGCCGGTCGTCGGTCTCGACCTCGATCCGAGCCACGTCGCCGCGGTCGAGCTGGCGTCGGACGGGAGCATGACCATCAAGCGGCATGCCCTGGCCATGCTGCGTCCCGGCATCGTGCGCGACGGCGAGGTCGCCGACCCCGCGGCGCTGACCGAGGCGCTGACCGCGCTCTTCAAGGACCACGACCTTCCCGAACGCGTCCGCATCGGCGTCGCCAACTCGCGCATCGTCGTGCGGACCATGGACCTCGAGCCGCTGCTCGACGACAAGGCGCTCGCCGCCGCCGTCCAGGCGCAGGCCGCCGACCACATCCCGATGCCGATGGACGAGGCGATCGTCGACCATCAGCGTCTCGGCGTCGTGGCCACACCGGATGGACCCCGCACTCGCGTGGTCATCGTCGCGGTGCGGCGCGAGGTCGTCGAGCGCGTGGCGAAGGCGGCGATGGACGCCGGCCTCAGTATCGAGGGAATCGATCTCTCCGCCTTCGCGATGGTGCGCGCCGTCGGTCGCGCCGGCGGTGGCGCCCAGCTCTACCTCAACATCGCCGGCCTGACCAACGTCGCCGTCGCCAGCGAGGACGGCGTGTTGTTCGCGCGGGCCGCCTCAGGCGGCCTGGAGGCCATGGCCCACACGCTCGCCGAGCGGCGCGCCCTGACGCTCGAGCACGCCCGCCAGTGGATGGTGCACGTCGGCCTGGCCACCCCGGTCGAGCTGGTCGAGGGAGACCCCGATCTCGTCACCGCCGTGCGGACCGTGCTGGAAGACGGCGTCCACCAGATCGCCGACGCGGTCCGCGGCTCGGTCGAGTACTACCGGATGCAGGAGCACGCGGCGCCCGTCGAACAGGGAGTGCTGACCGGCGCCGCCGTCGCCATCCCCGGCTTCGCCGAGGCCCTCGGGGAGCAGCTGCACCTCCCGCTGACCGCCACGGTGGTCGACGTCGCCGACGGCGGCGACCCGATACCGGAGCTCGGGCGCCTGTCCGTGGCCGCGGGGCTCGCCGTCGAAGCGCGCAATCCGCGCCTGAACTGAGGACTCCCGATGCTGCTGGCCGCCAGTGGAGCGGTGATCGTCGGAGCGTTCGGCACGTTGCTGGGGTCTTTCCTCAACGTGGTGACGTACCGCATGCCGCTGCATCAATCCGTGGTGCATCCGCGCTCGCGCTGCCCGCACTGCGAGACGCAGATCCGCTCGATCGACAACGTCCCCGTCCTGTCCTGGCTGTGGTTGCGGGGACGCTGTCGCAGCTGCGACGCGCCGATCCCGGTGCGCTACCCGCTCGTCGAGCTGGGCACCGGGCTGCTGCTGGCCGGCGTCGCGCTCACCGCCGCCGACCTCTCCTCGCTCGTCCTCGGACTGGTCCTGGTGCTGCTGCTGGTGCCCGTGACGCTGATCGACCTCGATCACCGGATCATCCCCAACCGCCTGATGCTCATCGGCGCCGTCACGGCACCCGCGGTGCTGCTGGCAACGGATCCGGGAGCACTGCCCGAGCACCTGATCGCCGGGCTCGCCGCCGGCGGGTTTCTGCTGGCCGCCGCCCTCGCCCGCCCCGGGGGCATGGGCATGGGCGACGTGAAGCTGGCCGGCGTGCTCGGGTTGTTTCTGGGCCGCGCAGTCGGGCCAGCTCTCCTTGTCGCGCTCCTCGCCGGCTCCGTGATCGGTGCGATCATCATCGCTCGCAAGGGAGTGGTGGAGGGCCGCCGGACCGCGATCCCGTTCGGGCCGTTCCTGGCCCTCGGTGGCGTCGTCGGCGTGCTCGCCGGCGAGGCGATCGTCGACTGGTACCTGGAGGCATTCCTGGTCTGAGTCTCCCGGTGCGTCCGTCGGCTCAAGGGGCTCAGTTCGAGTGCCGATGAGGGGCGTAGGCGCCGGTCCGAGATTCGTGCCGAGATCCTCCCGATGAAAGCGGTCAACCTCCTCCCACCCGAACTGCGCACCGGCACCCGCCGGCGTCGCGGGAGCACCGGCGCAGCCCCGGCCTCCGGCGGCGCGGGCCCGTTCCTGGTGCTCGGGGCGCTCGCCCTGTGCGTGCTGGCGATGGCGACCTACGTGTTCGCCGCCAACACCGTGACCGAGCGCCGCAGCGAGCTGGCCCGCGTCACCGCCGATCACGCCACGACCGCGGCCCGCGCCGCCGCACTCAAGCCCTACGGCGACTTCCAGGCCATGGCGATCCAGCGCTCGCAGACCGTCTCGTCGCTGGCCTCGCTGCGCTTCGACTGGGAGCAGGCGCTGCGCGACGTGTCGCATGCCCTGCCCGGCACCGTCACGTTGTCGGCCCTCGACGGCTCCATCTCCACCGACACGGGCGCTTCGAGCTCCCAGCTGCGGGGCGCGATCCCCTCGCCCGCGATCACGCTCAAGGGCTGCACCCGCAACCAGGCCGCCGTCGCCACGATGCTGTCGCGGCTGCGCGGCGTGCGTGGAGTCACCCGCGTCACGCTGTCTAAGTCCGAGCGCGTCGAGGCGCCGGTTTCCACCGACACCGAGTCGGGCCCCTGTGGCGAGGGCTCGCCGCCACAGTTCGAGGTCGTCGTCTTCTTCGAGCGCTCGGTCGCTGCCGCCGGCGCTCCGAACGCCGACGGCACGGCGGCTGCCGCCACTCCGACACCCGCTCCCGGCACTACTTCCGCCGCCGCCACGCCCACGCCGGCTCCCGGCGCGACTCCGGCCCCGGGCGCCCCGCTGCCCGCCGCATCGCCCGCTCCCGGGACAGCGCCATGAGCCTCACCCGCAATAACCGCCTGCTGCTTGGGCTGGTGGTCGTCGTGGCCGCCGCCTGCGCCTTCTGGCTGCTCGCCCTGTCGCCCAAGCGGGAAGAGGCCGCGCTGCTGGCCGAGCAGATCGCCGCCAAGCAGGTCGAGCTCGACACCGCGCGCCAGCAGGTCGCCACCTTCGAGAAGGCACGCGAGGCCTACCCGGTCAACTACGCCACCGTGGCCCGGCTGGGCAAGGCGGTTCCCGCCGACGACGACGTCCGCTCGCTCGTCGTGCAGCTCGATGCCGCCGCCAAGCGCTCGAACGTCGAGTTCGAGCTCATCGACGTCGGCAAGGGCGCCGCGACGCCGGACTCCGACACCGCCGCCACCAATGTGATCCCGGGCGCCAGCGTCAACGCCGCCGGCTTCTCGACGTTGCCGCTGTCGTTCGCCTTCCGCGGGTCGTACTTCGAGCTCTCGAGCTTCTTCACCCGTCTCGAGCACTTCGTGACGGTCTCGAACCGGCGCATCGGCGTCACCGGCCGTCTCCTGCTGCTGCAGAGCATCTCGCTGGTGCCCGACGACACGGGCTTCCCGCAGATCAGCGCGCAGATCAACGCCACCTCGTACCTGGTGCCCGCGGCCGAGGGGCTGACCGCCGGCGCCACCGCCGCGGGGCCGGGCTCCGCCGCGGTCCCCGCCGGCACTTCCGCCGGAACCCCCAATCCCGTCGTCACCACCGCGACCGTCACCGGAGGCGTCCGATGAGTGCCGTCAGAACCACTCTCCACGACACCTGGCGCGGGATGATCCAGCGCCGGCTGTGGCCGGTGGCGCTGCTGCTGGTGCTCGCCCTCGCCGCGGTCCCGCTGCTGCTGCTGGCCGAGGCCGACCCGGCTCCCGTAGCGGCGCGGGCCGAGGTCGCCGGCGATGCCGCCGAGCTCGTCGCCCAGCCGTTGGTGGCGGTCGCCTCGGCGTCCGACCGTGATCGCGTCCGTCGCGTCCTCGGTGACCGCAAGGACCCGTTCAAGCCGACCAGCCAGCCCAAGCGCCGCAAGCAGGCGAAGGCAGCGACCGCAAGGAAGACCAGCGAGAAGGATCGGGCCGGCTCACCCGCCGGGTCGTCGCCCGGGTCGTCGACTCCCACCGAGACCTACCGGGCACCTTCGGTCGGCTCGAAGCCCGCACCGGCGCCCACTCCGAGCCCGGACTCGACTCCCGCCGAGCCCGCTCGTCCCGCCGGCTCGCTCAGCGTGCGCTGGGGCGCGTCGGACAACGAGGAGCTCGAGGAGATCGACATCGAGCGGCTCGACCCGCTTCCCTCGCCCGAGGACCCGGTGATCGTGTACCTCGGAGCCTCCTCCGACGGCGATTCAGCGGTCTTCCTGGTCGACGCCGGCGTGACGGTCGAGGGCGACGCCCGCTGCCGGCCGAATCCCGGCGACTGCCAGACCTTCGAGCTGCAGGCCGGAGAAACCGAGTTCATCGAAGTGGAGACCGAGGGCGGCGAGAAGGTCCAATACCAGCTCGACCTGGTGAAGATCCACGGGCGCAGGGCCGAACGCGCAAAGGCGGCACGCAGGGCCGGGGCCGGCGAGGCCAGCGCCACGCGCCGCGCGCTGCGCTCCCTGGGTCAGGATGAGCCGGAATACCGGTTCGACGCGCGCACCGGAACGCTCGAGCTGATCGGCGCCGGGTCCTAGGCCGCGGAGTCGTCGCTCGCGGCGGCTCCGTAGTCTTTCCCGTGTGCTGCGCCTGACTACCGCCGGAGAATCCCACGGCCCCGGCCTGACCTGCATCGTCGAAGGGCTGCCCGCCGGACTCCGGCTCGACCAGGAGTCCATCAACGCCGACATGGCGCGCCGTCAGCTCGGCCACGGCCGCGGCGGTCGCATGAAGATCGAGAAGGACACCGCCGAGGTGACGGCCGGCGTCCGCCATGGCCTGACCATGGGCGGCCCGATCGCCCTGGCCGTCGCCAATCGCGACTACGCCAACTGGGAAGAGCGCATGAACCCGTGGCCGGTCGAGGCCGCGGTGCCCGAGGTGCATCTCCCGCGGCCGGGTCACGCGGACCTCGCCGGCGTGCAGAAATTCAACTTCACCGACGTCCGCAACGTCCTCGAGCGGGCCAGTGCCCGCGAGACCGCGGCTCGCGTGGCCGGCGGCGCGATCGCGAAAGCCTTCCTGCGCGCGCTCGGGGTCGAGGTCGTCTCCCACGTCGTGCAGATCGGCGACGTGCGGGCGCCCCTCCGCGAGGATCTTGATCTGGCCGGCTTCGCCGACGTCGACGCCTCACCGGTCCGCTGCCTCGATCCGGACATCACGCGGGCGATGGTCGAGGAGATCAACGTGCTGCGCAAGCGCAACGAGTCCCTCGGCGGCGTCTTCGAGCTGCGGGCGTTCGGGCTGGTGCCCGGGCTCGGCTCCCACGTCTCGTGGGAGGAGCGCCTCGACGGTCGCATCGGCTTGGCAATGCTCTCCATCCAGGCGTGCAAGGGCGTCGGCCTCGGCGACGGCTTCGACCTGGCCGGCCGGCCCGGCTCGGGCGCTCACGACGAGATCTTCTGGTCCGAGGAGCGCGGCTGGTACCGCGAGACCAACCGCTCGGGCGGGCTCGAGGGCGGCATGACGACCGGCGAGCCGCTGGTCGTGCGCGCCGCCATGAAGCCGCTGCCGACGCTGACCAAGCCCCTGCGGTCGGTCGACATCTCCACCCACGAGCCGGCGCAGGCACTGCGCGAGCGCACCGACTCGGTGGTCGTCCCGGCCGCCGGCGTCGTCGGCGAGGCGATGCTGGCCCTAGTCCTGGCGACCGCCTACCGCGAGAAGTTCGGTGGCGATCACATCGACGACGTCCTCGGCGCGGTGGAGGCGTACGAGCGGCGCATCGGGTGGCGACGCGGCGAGTGAGCGCCGGGCGCTCCGCCGGTCGGGGGAGCCTGGTGTTCATCGGCTTCATGGGCGCCGGCAAGACGTCCGCCGCCCGGATCGCGGCGGCGGCGTTGCGCGCCCGCGCCGTCGACTCCGACGAGGTGCTCGAGCGGCGGCTCGGGTCGCCGATCGAGGAGTACTTCAGCCGCCACGGCGAGCGCGCGTTCCGTGATGCCGAGGAGGAGTCTGTCTGCGAGCTGCTGGCGGCGCCGCCGTCGCCGGTCATCTCGCTGGGCGGCGGCGCGGTGTCCTCCGAGCGCGTGCGCGACGCGCTCGCCGAGCACACCGTGGTCTGGCTCGACGTGGAAGCCGACACCGCGTGGCAGCGGGCCGGGGGACGTCGCCCGCTGGCGCGCGACCGCGCCCGCTTCGACGCCCTGCACGCCGAGCGCCACCCGCTCTACGAGCGCCTGGCCGACGCGCTGCTGCCCTCCAGTCACCGTGAGGTGATCCGTCGCGCGCTGCCCGAGCTCCGGCGCCTGGGCGATGCGCCGCCGGGCACGAAGCTGCTGTGGGCGACCAGCGCCTCGGGCGACTATCCGGTCTACATCGGCGACGGCCTGCTCGACGCGGGCTTCTGGCCGGCGACCGGGCGGCGGTTCATGATCACCGACGACACGGTCGGAGACCTGTACGGGAGCCGCCTGGGCGAGGTGGCCGAGACCCTGAGCGTGCCGCCGGGAGAGCAGAGCAAGACGATGGGCCACGCCGAGGTGCTGCTGCGCGACCTCGCGAGCTCCGGCATGGAGCGCGACGACCACGTCGTGGCCCTCGGCGGAGGTGTGGTCGGCGACCTCGCCGGCTTCTGCGCCGCCGTCTACCAGCGGGGCGTCGGCGTCGTCCAGGTGCCGACCACGGTGGTCGCCCAGGTCGACTCCGCGTACGGCGGCAAGACTGGCGTCGACCTGCCCGAGGCCAAGAACTACGTCGGCGCGTTCCATCAGCCGCTCGCGGTGATGGTCGACCCGCGCACGCTGGCCACACTTCCCGAGCGAGAGGTGGCCGCCGGGTGGGCGGAGGTGATCAAGACGGCGCTGATCGCGGGCGGACCGCTGTGGAAGCGCGTCCGCCACGCCGACGCACGCCTCGACCGCGACCTGGTGGTCGCCTGCGCGCGGACCAAGCTCGTCGTCGTCGCCGCCGACGAGCGCGACGACGGCCGCCGCCAGACGCTCAACCTCGGCCACACGGTGGGACACGCCATCGAGACCGTCACCGGCTACTCGCGCTACCTCCACGGCGAAGCGGTCGGGTTGGGGCTGCTGGCCGCGCTGACCCTGTCCAAGGACCCCGACCTGCGCGAGGAGGTGGCGGGGCTGCTCGACGCCCACGGCCTGCCCACGATCATGGATCCGGACATCGACCGCGAGGCGGTGGCGGTCGCGGTCGGACGCGACAAGAAGCGGCGCGGCGGCCGGGTCGGCTTCGTCCTCGTCGACGCTCCCGGCCGCGTGCGCGTCGGCTGCCCGGTCACTCCCGAGGCCCTCGACGACGCGATCGGAGCCCTGACGTGCTGACCCGTAACCGCGTGGCGGTCCTGCACGGCGTCAACCTCGACGCGCTCGATCGCCGGCCGGCCTCCCATTACGGAGATCTCACCTTCTCGCAGCTCGAGATCCGCATCGAGCGCTTCGCTCGCGACGTAGGCCTGGAGCCCCACTTCTTCCAGACCAATCACGAGGGCGCCTACGTCGAGGAGCTGCACAAGGCCGGCGACTACGCCGATGCGCTGCTGCTCAACCCGGGCGCCTGGACCCACTACTCCTGGGCCATCCGCGACGCCCTCGAGCTCGCCGGCCTGCCGGCGGTCGAGGTGCACCTCTCCGACGTCAAGTCGCGCGAGAAGTGGCGCCAGATGTCGGTGCTCGACGGTCTCTGCGTCGCCACCGTCAGCGGGCGCGGACCCGATGGCTACGGCGAAGCGCTGGCAATCCTGCGAGAGTCGCTGGAGCGAGCATGAGCCGAGCCGATCGCATCGTCGGGTCCTTCGAGCAGGCCGGTATCGACCTGCTGCTGATCACCCACACCACCAACCTCCGCTACGTGACCGGTTTCTCCGGGAGCAACGGCATGGCGGTGCTGGGCGCCGAGGTCCGCCGCTTCGTCACCGACTTCCGCTACGTCGAGCGTGCGCGCCAGGAGGTCGTCTCCTTCGATCGCGAGCAGGCGCCGCAGGACTTCGTGGGGGCGCTCGGCGACGGCTGGCCGCCCGGAGAGCTGCGGCTGGGGTTCGAGGACGAGCACGTGTCGGTCAAGCAGCACGCCCGCCTGCGCCAGATCATCCCCGACCGCATCGAGCTGGTCCCGGCCGGGGGGCTGGTGGAGGCCGAGCGCGCGGTCAAGGACCCGACCGAGCTCGTCGCCATCCGCTCCGCCGCCCGGATCGTCGACGAGGTCTACGGCTGGATCGTGGAGCGCGGGCTGGTGGGGAGGACCGAGCGCGAGGTCGCCTTGACCGCCGAGCACGAGATGCGGCTGCGCGGCGCGGACGGCCCGAGCTTCCCCTCCATCGTCGCCTCCGCCGAGCACGGGGCACTCCCGCACGCCGAGCCGCGCGACGTCCCCATCGCGGCCGACACGCTGGTCACCATCGACATGGGGGCCCGCGTCGACGGCTACTGCTCCGACTGCACCCGCACCTTCGCGACCGGCCGGCTGCCCGAGCCGCTCGATCGCCTGCATGGGCTGGTGCTCGACGCCCAGCAGATCGCGCTCGACGCGGTCCGTCCCGGTCGCACCGGTCGGGAGGTCGATGCCATCGCTCGCGACTTCATCGCCGCGGCGGGGCACGGCGAGCACTTCGGTCACGGGCTGGGACATGGCGTCGGCCTCGACATCCACGAGGCGCCGCGGCTGGCTCGCAGTGGCACCGACGCGTTGCGCGCCGGCAACGTGGTGACGGTCGAGCCGGGCATCTACGTCGCCGGACTTTCGGGCGTGCGCATCGAGGACCTGGCGCTGGTCACCGAAGACGGGCGCGAAGTGCTCAGCTCGTTTCCCAAGGCCCTCATCACCGTCCACTAGACGGCTCGCCGAGGGGCACGATCGGCCGCCGGCGGCTCGCCGGCTCAAGGCGCCGCGCGAGGCGCCGATACGCCATGGTGATGGCACTCCGAGTCGGCTCCCACACCTCCGCGAGGGTCGCCACCGCGGCGTTCGCGCTGTCCGCCCTGCTGCTCGCGCTGGCCGCGCTGCTCGGAGCGCCCGGCGCCTCGGCCAAGGCGCGCGCCAAGCCGCCCGAGATCACCTCGGTGAGTCCCAGCCGGACGACGATCGGCGAGCGGGTGACCGTACGCGGTCGCCATTTCCGCCGGGGCAAGGGCCGCAACACGCTCGTCCTCAAGCGCGACGGCGCACGCTCGGTCTTCGTCAAGGCCGACATCTCGACCACCAAGATGATGCGCGTCGTGATGCCCGAGCGCCTGACCCGCTTCCTCGCCGTCACGAACGGCACTCCGCAGTTCACCCGCTTCCGCGCCCGCGTCATCTCGGTGCGCCTCGGCCGGAGCTTCACCTCGGTCACCCGTTCCCCGGTGATCGGTCCGGAGAAGCCGCCGGCGCCTCCGGCGAAGCCCGTACCGCCGGCCGACGGGGACTGCGACTCCGACGGCACCCTCAACGCGGCCGACGGCGACGACGACGGCGATCTGCTCGGCGACGCGACCGAGGCGCGCCTGAAGACCGATGCCTGCCGGCTCGACACCGATGGCGACGGCGTCGGCGACGGCTACGAGTTCCAGTCGGCGCTGCACCTGAACAACGACGAGTACCAGGAGCCGAACAACTCGCTGCCGTATCCCGAGAAGCGCCCGTATCCGAACGCCCTGTTCGCGGACGCCCGGATCGACTTCGATGGCGACGGCCTCTCGCTCGACGAGGAGCACCAGCTGTGGCGCGCGACCGGCGACCCGGCGGCCGGACTGGACTCGATCAACTACTCCGACGGGCTCCAGTACACGATTCACGAGCGCCACAGCGGAGACCGCCGGCGCGGCTCACTACTCGCCGCCGGCTACGACAAGCACCAGCAGTTCCTCGGCTGGGCGAGCGCGAACGGCTACCTGAACGTGATGATCGGCGGCGTCGAGTCGCGCGACATCCGCGACATGAACCGCGACGGCACGGTGGCGGAGGCGGCCGACCTGACCTCTCCCGGCGTCTACTACGTCTCTGAGCGCTACTACTTCGACTTGGACGGCGACGGTCGCCTGTCCGACGACGAGCGCGACGAGGACGCCGACGGCCTCACCAACTACGACGAGTCGCACGGCAGGCTCACGCCCGGATTCTGGACCGGCTGCTACACGACGGAGGGCGACTATCCGGTCCCGTACTCCGGCACCAGCCTGACGGATGCCGACACCGATGGCGACGGCGTGCGCGACGGAGCCGACGACCAGGACCACGACGACGTCCCCAACCTCATGGAGATGAGCCGTAACGCCGCCAGCGGCCGGACCCACGGGCGAAGCTGCAACCCGGAGGGAATCGTCGCCTCGCCGTCTCCGGCCCAGGGGTGGGTCAACCCATTCAACCCCTGCCTGCCCGATCCGTCCTCCCGGACCTGCTCCCGGCATCCGGACTTCGGTGCCGACCACGCACCGTTCGGTGCCTCGATCGACCCGTACCTCGTCCTGAACTGAGTCTGCGCAGCATCCAGCGCAGCGCTTCGAGGCCCGCTTCCGGCGGGCCTCGGTCGTTCTCGAGGTTCTCGGCCGGCCGGGTGCGCCGAGATGGGTTCGAGGATCAATGTGACCGCCGTCGCCCTGCTGGCCGCGGTTGCCTGCGGTGGATGCGGTGGGGCGGACGACTCCTCGACGGGTCAGGCCGAGGTGGCGGCGTCAGACGGCGGCACCTCGCTGGCGGCTACGCGGGCCGCTACCCGTCGCAGCTTTCGGGCGGCCAGCGCCAGCGGATGGCGCTGGCCCGGGCGCTCGCGGTCGAGCCGCGGGTGCCGCTGCTCGACGAGCCGTCGGCGCGCTCGACGCCAGCGCTCGACGGCCGGCTGGTGCGCCCGCACGACCTGCGGCTGGTCGACCGCCCCGAGGACGGCGCCGAGGAGGCGATGGTGATGCGGGTGGTGCACCTCGGCTTCCAGGCCCGCGCCGAGCTGGTGCGCGGGAACGGCGACGAGGTGACGGTGCTGCTGCCCTCGGCCGAGGCCGACGAGCTCGAGCTGCGCTCCGGGGAGGTCGTGTGGATGCGAGGGCTGGCCGGCGTCAGCGGGTGATCCACGCGTCCGGCCGCTCGGCCAGGTCGGTGATCTCCGCGGGGAGCCGGCCGGAGGCGAGGTCGGCCACCGTCACGCGCTCGAAGACCCCGCGGTGGTTCACCCGGACGGCGATCCAGACGTGCTGGAGGGCCTCGGCGGCCCCCGAGTAGGCGACGTCCTCGACGGGTTCGCCGCGCACGGTGGCGAGCGGGCCGTCGACCGCGCGGACCACGTCGGCCAGGGTGATCTCCTCCACCGGCGGCCGCCAGCTCGGCCGTCGCGCGCAGCGCGTAGTCCACTTTGGCCGAGATCCGCACGCGCGGCACCGTATCCGGATCGGGCCCGCACCGCCGAGCACCGCGCCCGGGCATACCGGTATGAATGCCTGGTGCTCACCGCCGTGCTGTACGGGATCGCCGCCTCGAGCGCCCTGGTCATCGGTGCGCTGATCGGCTCGCGCTTCTCGCCACCGCGGCAGGTGACCGGCGTGCTGCTCGCCTTCGCCAGCGGCGCGCTCATCTCCGCGCTGGCGTTCGAGCTCTTCGAGGACGCCTTCGAGCTGGGCGGGCCGTTGCGCTCGGGGCTCGGCCTGCTGGCCGGCGCCGCCGCCTTCGTCCTCGCCGACTCGCTGCTCGATCGCCACATCGCCGGTCATGCCGGACCCGATCAGCGCGAGGTGGCGGCGGCGGGGGGCATTGGCTGGGCGCTGCTGGCCGGCGTCACTCTCGACGGCGTCCCCGAGAACCTCGCTCTCGGGGTCTCGCTGGTCGAGGGCGCATCGCTGACCCTGCTGATCGCGATCTTCGCCTCCAACCTGCCGGAGGCGCTGGTCGGAGCGGTGGCGATGCGCAAGGAGGGCCGCTCGACCCGCGTGGTGATGGCCATCTGGACCGCCTGCGCGGTGCTGCTGGCGCTCGGCGTGGTGGCCGGCCGCCTCTTGGCCGGCGGGCTGCCCGACGAGGTGCTCGCCGTCGCCCTCGGCTTCGCGGGCGGAGCGGTGCTCGCCTCGCTGGCCGACACCCTGATGCCGGAGGCCTTCGCGGAGGGACGCCCGTACAACGCGTTCGCGACCGCCGCCGGATTCTTCCTGTCCTACGTGCTGGCCGCCTGAGCACGGGTCAGTCGTCGTCGCCGCCGCGCAGGTAGGCACGGTCGGCGGCGCGCGCGCGGACGCTCCGGCCGCTCGCGCCGGTCGGCTCCGGCCGCGCCTCGGCGCCCTCCACCTCTCGCTCGAGCTTGCGCAGCGAGGACAGCCGGCGCGGCGCGAGCTCGCCCTCGGTGATCGCGGCGAGCACCGCGCAGCCCGGCTCGGCGTTGTGGGTGCAGTCGGCGAAGCGGCACTGCGCGGCGAAGCCGAAGACGTCGGCGAAGGTCGTCTGCAGGCCGTCGGCGCTCGACGGCCGCGGCGAGCGCAACCCCGGTGTGTCGACCAGCAGGCCGCCGCCCGGCAGGGCGACCAGCGTCCGGGTGGTGGTGGCGTGGCGTCCCTGGTCGTCAGCGGAGCGGATCTCGAACGTCCGCTGGCGCTCCTCGCCGAGCAGCGTGTTGATCAGCGTCGACTTGCCGACGCCGGAGGAGCCGAGCAGCACGGAGGTCGACCGTGGCACGAGCCGCTCGCGCAGCTCGTCGAGACCCGCGCCGGTGCGCGACGAGAAGGCGATCGCCTCGACGCCGAGGGCGGCCGCCACGCGGTCGCGCTCGCCCGCCGGATTCCCGGCCACGTCGCTCTTGCTGAGAGCCAGGACAGCCGGTACGCCGCCCTCGTCGGCGATCGCCAGCAGACGCTCGAGCCGGCCGAGGTTGAGGTCCTGGTTGAGCGAGGTGACGACGAAGGCACGATCGGCGTTGGCGATCAGCAGCTCGTCACCGGCGATCTCGTCGTAGCGGCGCAGGACGCTGGAGCGGGGGAGGATCCCGCGCACCGGGCCGCCGCCGGACTCGACCGCCAGCCAGTCGCCGGTCGCCGGCGGGCCCGGCTGCGGATAGTCCTTCGCGCCCCGTCGCAGCGACGGGGGGATGGGCGCCAGCCACTCGCCCGATGCGGCGCGGACGCGTACGAAGCCACGCTTGACCTCGAGGGCACGGCCGGGCTCCACGCCCGGCTCGGCGGTCGCGAAGGCAGTCTCGTCATCCTCGTCCCAGCCGAGGGTCGCAAGGTTCGGGTCCAGGGTCATCCGGCGCCCGGCGACTGTAGCCGCCGCCGGTGGGCAGCGGAGACAGACCGGAGCGGACGGAGGCGCAGACGCGGCTCAGCCGTCGCCGGGGTGCCAGGAGATACCATGCCCGGCGCCGCCGATTCGGCCGGTACGACGCCGCCACGACCCAGAGCACCGCGCTCGCCTCGCGCCGGCCACGGCCGCGCGTCCGGGTCGCTTCACCCGCGCGCTCGGCCGAGACGCAGACCCAGAGGAAGACCTTGATCTCCACCAATCAGTTCAAGAACGTGCTGTCAGCCACATCAGCGATGTGACACGTGTGGTGGTGGTCATGGCGGAGTAGGGGCTGGCGGTACCACCACAACCCCGAAGCCTCGCCGCTCGACCAAAACGACGACCCGAATCCTTAGAGGGCGCCCGCCGACACCCCGGTACTGCGCTGAGCAAAATCGATGCTGTGGACCACGTACCTCGGGCACGTGGAGGGACCTTGCGCGGCTCGAGTTGACCGGACCTTGCGCGGCTCGAGTTGACCGGGGACAGGGGCGGTGGTAGAAACGGCCCATGAGCGACCTTTTCTTTTTCCGGGATTCGATTGAGCCCGTGGGCGATGATCTGCTGCCGGGGAAGGCGGGAGGCGGCGCGGGGGAAACCACGGCTGACGAGTTGGTCGGCTTCAAGATCCACGCCACGGACGGCAACGTCGGAAGCGTTCTAGACGTTCAACGCGGCGCGGGCGAGAGCTACCTGATCGTTTCGACGGGAGGCACGATTCTCAGTAAGAAGGTGTTGATACCTGCCGGAATGGTCGAGCGAGTTGACCGCGACGACAAGACCATTCATGTGAACCGTTCGCAAGACGAGATCAAGAACGCTCCAGAATTCGACGAGGAGCGGTATCGCGAGGAGTCGTATCGGCGGGAGCTCGGGGACTATTACGCCAGGTAGCCGATCCTGAAGCGTCATCCCGCTTTTGACGAGCAGAGTGGCCATTACGACTGGCGGAAAGACTGCGGGATGGCCGGCGGTCCGCTGTTAGGGCGAGCGGGTTGATGCCGGTCATGGGGGACCGGAGGCAGGGGGTTCCCGATGAGGGGCTTGGAAGCTCCCCCCCGAATCAGTCGCCTCGGCGTTGCTCGGCTTCTAGTCGCGTGTGGCAGGAGACGCAGAGCGTCACGATGTTGCCGGGTGTATCCGGCCCTTCCTCAGCCCTCGGGATGACGTGGTGGGCAGAGAGTCTGTTCGTGCCGCCGCAAAGCCTGCAGGAGCCCTCAGCGCGCGTCACGGCGCGAGCGACACGCCGCCAATCGGCGGTCTGGTACGGGCTGGCGGCTGAGCAACTGCGGCAGCGGCTCGAGCGGGTGAGCCTCCCGCAATCCAGGCATGGCTTCATCGGCATCAGAGCCACCCGAGGACTTCGACAGGCGCCGGCCGGTTCTCAAGCCGGTCGACGCACATCATCAGGGCGGTGATCCCGTCGATCTCTACGCGCGGGTTGGGCCGGTCGATTCTCCACCCGCGGCGGGATTGTTTCGCGACGGCGCCGGCGGCGTGCTGCGCGAGTTCGGGAAGGTTCGGGAGCGTGAGGCGCTGCTCGACGATCGCGTCGTACAACCGTTGCGACGCCGGGATCACGCGGGAGTCTTGTTGCGGGAACGTGGAAACGATGAGTCCTTCGCGTTCGAGTTCGGCGCCGAGCCCAGCGGCCCGCCACGGGTCGAGCGCGATCTCCTGGACGTCGTACTGCATGGCGAGTTCCCGGATCGTTTCGGCGACTTCGAGGACCGCCGAGTCGCCGCGGTGGAGTTCGGCACCCACATGCCCAGATTGGTTGATCCATGCGATCGCGGACGCTGACCGGGTGCCGCCAAGGTCAACGGCGATCACGATCGGCTCGCCATCCGTGAACACGGGCTCGCCGACGCACGCTTGCCACGCGCCTGGCGGCAACCACGCACCCTCACCCGACCCCCACTGGTTCCCGTGGTAACGACGGAACGCTAGATCCGGGATCGCTTGGCGTTGCTCAGCGAGCCGCTGCTCACTGATCCATGACGCCGGGTTCGCTTCCTTCACGACAGCGGGGTCGGTGATGTCGGCGTCCGCTGGTACCGCCCATTCGAGCATCCGTAGGCCGTTACCGGTCGCGTCGGTGAACGCGCCCTCATGGTGGACGTCGGGTTGCGCGAGCGCCCGGGCGCGGAGCCTGCCTAACGGGGTGTCGGCGCCCTGGCCGGCGGTCGAGATGCTGACGAGGCGAGCGCCGGGCGTCTTGAGGGTCGCGGTCTTCAGCGACAGGTAGACCTCTTCGTCGCGGTGGGCGTGCAGTTCGTCGACGATCGCGAGCGTCGGAGTCAGGCCGTGGAGGCGTGGGGCGTCCGCCGCTAGCACCCTCAGATGCCGTGACGCGACCTTAGGTTCGTCGGGGTCATCAGCCCAACGGAGTTCTAGGTGGCGGTGAATGACATGTTCGTCACCGAGCTGGCGGGCGTAGCGGTCGGCGGCTTCGAACAGCACACGCGCTTGGTCGCGGGACGCTGCGGCGCAATACACCCGGGCGTTCTCGACGGTCACGAGATGCCAGAGCGCGAGAGCAGCCACGAGACTCGTTTTCCCTTGCCCGCGTGGCAGGAGGATGAGAGCTTCATCGTCGCCGCCGGTGAGCGCCTGCGCGATCGTGCGCTGGAACGGTTCTAGGTGAAGACCGACGGTCTCGCAGAACTCTTCGAATGGTGTGGCTTCGCCCATAAACATAAGCGTAGCTTATACCTTCAGGCCGCGTGATAAGCTTTGCTTATCATGGACGAGATGAAGTGGCTCACTAAACGGCTCCCCAGGGTTGAGGATCGGTCGCTGGCCGCCCCGACCATCGAACCGACCTTCACGTTCAACACCGGCACGGCGCCGCTCGATGTCACGTCGTCCAACGTCCTCCGAGTCAGCGACGCTTACGCTTGCGTCCGGCTTCTCGCTGACAGCGTGGCGTCGCTACCACTTCACGCCTACCGACGCACACCGGCAGGGCGCGTACGAGCAGGCGATACCGCCAGGATCGTGAATCTCCTGTCACGCCCGTCTCCTGGCTCCACGGGCGTCGATCTGATCTCTCAGATCATGGTCCACCTAAACCTTTACGGCGACGCTTTCATCGGCAAGTACCGTGCTGATGGCGAGATAGTCCAGCTGGGTTTGATTCCGCCCGGCTCCGTCGAAGTCGAGCTTCGTGGCCAGCGGGTCGTCTACGCCTTGAACACGGCCAGGGGCCAGACCGAACACGGGGTCGAAGACGTCGTTCATCTCAAGGGGATGTCGCTAGACGGTCTCCGTGGCCTCAGTCCCGTCGAGCAGTGCCGTGTGGCTCTTGGGCTCTCCAGCAGTCTCCAGGCGTCCGCGAGGGCGTTCACAGAGCAAGGGAGTCGGCCGTCCGGGATCTTGTCCGCGCCCTCGGCGAACCTAGAGACGATCGGCAACATCGCGGAAGCCTGGCACCATCGCCACGGCGGCACTCGCAACATGCATAAGGTCGCTGTGGTCAGCGGCGACGTGTCGTTCACTCCTCTCGGCTTCAGCCAAGACGACGCTCAATTTCTTGGCCAACGCGAGCTATCAGCGCGTGAAGTCGCACGCATCTTCCGGGTTCCGGCGTGGGCGATTGACGCTCCGACCGGCGACTCGTTGACGTACAGCAACACCCTGGAGCAGAACCGCAGTCTCGTTACTCACTCCCTGCGTCCCTGGCTGGTCCGCATCGAAAGAGCGATCAGCAACGACACCGACCTATGTCCGGGCGGCACCTACGTGCAGTTCGAGCTGGACGGCCTGCTGCGTGCTGATGCCAAAACGCGCGCTGAGCAGTACGAGAAGGCGCTCAACCCGGAAACCGGGTGGTTGCGCCGAGATGAGGTACGTGAGCTTGAAGATTTGCCGCCCGAGGAGGCGACCGATGAAGAAGCCTGAGCCTGGGCAGGTTGAGGAGCGCACCGCTCCCACCACCACGATCGAAGGTAAGCGCCTGCGCGGCATCGTGCCGTACAACGTTGAGTCTCGTGACCTTGGCGGTTGGCGGGAGATCATCGAACCTGGCGCTCTCAGCACCGCGGTCTTCGACGACCTGGTCGCGGTCGTCGACCATTCTGGTATCCCGCTCGGGCGGTACCCGTCCACGCTGCAACTCGAAGACGGCGACGATGGCCTGCGGTGGGCGGTTGATCTTCCCGAGTCCCGCTCCGATGTTCGTGAAGCCGTTGAGCGTGGAGACCTGCGCGCCGCCTCCTGGCGGATGGTCGTCGCCCGGGACCGGTGGGATGGTGACGTCCGCCACGTCGAGGAGATCGCTGAGCTGCGTGACGTTTCGATCGTCACCGCGCCGGCGTACCCGAGCGCCCTTACTGAGTTTCGATCCACAGATTCGGCCGAGGCCGAGGAGGTAACACCCATGGCCATCGAGGCCCCCATTGAGAACGCACAGACCGTTGAGCACGTCGAGGACCGCGCCACCCCCGTCGCTGGCGGACTGGACGTCACCACCCGCGCTGCTGTCACCCGCGAAGCGCCCCGTGGCCTCGCGGACGAATTCCGGGCGGCCGGTTTCCCCGGTGAGACCGCCACGATCCCCTACGACCGGTTCGAAGACCGCGCTGTCACGTGGACCGGCAGCACCGACAACATCAACCCGCTCCGGCGTGACGCGGCCGGTCTCGGTATCGACCCGCGTTACCTGTACACGGCGCTGCAGCGTGTCGCTGTTGACCCGGGGGTCACTTCGGTGCAGGTGGTCACGCAGACCGCCAGGGCGCTGGCGAGCACGACGTCGATGAACCGGCCGATCGACTCGGTCGTCGCGAAGCCCGAAACCGGCTCGACGGTCACCGTCAACGCGCTGTCGCTTCGGCAGGTCGCGAACGTGCAAACCGGCGTGCCGAACTACCTCCTCGCAACTCCCGCGGTTGACACGATCATCGCAAACGATCTGCGCCTGGCGCTCGCCGAAGCGCTCGACGCGATGGCCGTCGCCGCGGTCGCCGGCAGCCCGTTCACCGCGCCCGGCACCAACAACATCCTGGTGTCCATCCGGACGGCGATCGGCGCGATCCAGGACGCCGGCTATCAGCCCGATGTGATCGTTCTGCCGCCCGCCACCGCGGCCCTGATCGACACCATGGTCACGGGCGCGTCGGGCGCCACCGCGGACTTCATCAACGGGCCCGCCACGAGCGCCCCGGACCGGCTGTTCGGTGTCCCGCGCCGCATCTCAAAGGCGGCAGCCGCCCCGATCGTGATGGACACGACAGCGTTCGGCCGGCTGTACTCGAGCGCGGTATCGCTGGCGGTTTTCGAGGAGAACGCCGGCCGCACTAACACCTCACTGATCCGCCTTGAGTGCCACGCCGCCGTCGGTGTGGAGCGCGCGGACGCAGCCCGACGGATCGCGGCCGCCTGAGGCTGAATCCCGCTAGTTTGCCGATACCCCCTGGGGTATACTGGGAGTGTGTTGGGCGGGCTGGTCACCCGCCGTGGTTAGGTCAACGGAAGCGGTCGCTCTCCTCTCGGGGGCGGCCGTTTCTGCGTTTGTGCTGTCAGAGCTCGGACTACTCTTACCTGAACCAACAACACAAGGAGTACTTGGGTGATGACCAACCCTGCAGAACGCTCGCAAGACCTGACGGGCACTGAGCTGTCGCTGTTCCGCCGGCGCGTCAGGGGGGAGACACTCAGCCAGCACGAGGCTGATTGGCTCGACGCGCAACGGCCTCACCAGATGAACATGCTGGCGAACATGGCAGCCTTGCACGACGCGGATGACCGCCAGGTGTGGGAGGAGATAGCCCGCTACCCCGAGGGTTACGCATGGCACCAGACCGTTGGCGGCGGCCTCCCGGACGATTGGAGAGACGCTGAACTCCCGCGCCTACGGCCGCGCGACTGGACGCAAGCCCGACGGATCCGTTTCCGGGTTGCGAGTCGCCGCTCCCCGAAGCTGCGGGGACGGCACCGCACGCACGGCCGTGAGCACCGCCCCGCCGCCGCGCGCCGCACCGCCGCCAGCTCGTCCACGAGCAGCGCGGACCCGGGAGACCCTGAGCCACCTCCACTCTCGGCGCTCCTCGCTGCCACCGCCGACACGATCGTCGGCTCGGACTGGGCACCGGGCCAAATCGACGCCGCGCACGCCGCCTGGCTCGCCCTCCAGTCGCTGGAGGTGAAGTCATGAGCGCCCACGCCCACCAGCGTCTCATTGACGCGCTCGAGCGTCACGGCAGCACCGGTCGCGGGACAGCGTGGCAGTGCCCCGCCCCCGGCCACGATGATCGGGTCGCGTCCATGGCGGTCACGGACAAGGCCGACCGCGTTCTGATTCATTGCCACGGGGGCTGCGAGTCGACGGACATCCTCGACGCGCTCGGCCTCGAATTCTCGGATCTCTACGACGAGCGCGCTACCAGCAAGGGATGGAGCAACGCCGCGCTGAGGAAGACCGGCGCGACCGCGAACGGTGACGGCCGCGTGACGCTCGGGGCGGTCCGTTACAAGCCCGGAGCCGGCGAGAACGAAACCAAGGCGCTCGCTGTGAAGGGCAGCAAGCGCGACCTGTGGCCCGATCCGGCCACGGTCACCGGCAACGTCCTCTATCTGGTGGAGGGCGAACCTGACGCGGTCACGGCCGCGACGCTCGGGCTCCCGGCTGTCGGTGTGCCCGGGGCCGGGAAGTGGGAGCCTGGCTGGGCAGCAAGGATCGCCGCGGGCCGTGAGCGGGTGGTGATCGTTGTGGACGCTGACGAGCCGGGCCGCAAGGCCGGCCAGAAGTGGGCGGCTGACATCGCGGCGCACTGCCCCGACGTGCGGATCGTGGATCTCGCCTCAAGCCGGGACGACGGCAGCGACCTCTCCGACTGGGTGGCGAGTTCCGTCACGGCCGAGCATTTCGCCAAGGATCGGGAGGTCATCGAAGCGATGGCCGAGGCGGCGGAGCCGGTCGCGAGGCCGCCGTCCAACGTCGCGCCGCTGCGCCCCGTCCCCGACACCCGGGATAGCCGGAACATCCGGAACATCCGGAACATTGGCTCTCTGCTGCGGCAGATCAGGCGCCACATGAGCCGATACGTGGTGCTGCCCGGGGCCGATGAGGAGGTCGCGCTCGCGCTGTTCGTCGCGCACACCTGGGCGTTTGACGGGGCGCACGCGACGCCGTACATCGTCATCCAGAGCCCCGAGAAGCAGTCCGGAAAGACGCGGGTCCTCGAGGTGATTGGGGTTCTCGTCCGGGAGCCGCTGCAAGTCGCGTCCGCCTCGGAGGCCGCCCTGTTCCGGCAGATCGAGCAGGTCCGGTGCACGCTCTTGCTCGACGAGATTGACGCGACGTTCGCGCAGCACAGCGAGCGCACGGAAGCGCTGCGGGGGCTCATCAACTCAGGAAACAGGGCGAGTGGTAGCGCGATCCGGTGCGTCGGGCCGCAGTCGGAACCGAAGGTGTTCTCCACGTTCTGCCCAAAGGTTCTCGCGGGCATCGACGAGGGCCGTCTGCCGGACACCATCCTCGATCGCGCGATCGAGATCCGGATGAAGCGCAAGCTCCCCGGCGAGCGCGTCGACCGGTTCCGGGACCGCACCGCCCGCCAGGACGTCGCGCCGCTGCTGGAAGGACTCGCGGCCTGGGCGGCCGGCGCCGCGGACGGCCTCCTCGACGCGGAACCCGTAGTGCCCGACGAACTCGACGACCGGGCCGCGGAGGCGTGGGAGCCGCTGTTCGCGATCGCCGACAGTGCGGGCGGCGAGTGGCCGGCGCTCGCGAGGGACGCCGCGAAGCGGCTGAGCGGCCAGCGCGACGACGACGACACCGGGAGCGTGGGCCGCCGGTTGCTCGCCGCGGTCAAATTGGCGTGGCCGCCCGGCGACGGTGACCGGATGGCGAGCGTGGACCTGTGCCACCGGCTCAACAACGAGGAGGATCTGCCGTACGGCGGCTGGTCGGATGGGAAGGGCATCAACGCCGGGTCGCTCGCCCGCTACCTCAAGCCGTACGGCATCGCCAGCGCGTCCTTGCGCATAACCGGCCCGACGACGCTCAAGGGCTACCGCCGCGACGACTTCGAAGAGGCGTGGCAGCGCTATCTGCCGGCCAATGTTCCGGATGTTCCGGATGTTCCGGCAAATACGAATGGGAGCGTCGAGGGCTCCGGGGGTGTCGCATGAGCGGCTACCGCCCCCGCCTGCGACGCCTCGATGAGGCGGAGCGATGCCTCCGTCCCGACGGCTCTCGCAAGTCCTCCTACCGCAGCGCGGCCAAGGCACGCCAGGCGATCCGCCGGCATAGCGCCGACGCGAAGCTGTCCGTGTACCTGTGTCCCGTTTGCGGGAGCTGGCACCTGACGTCGGCACCGCAGCCGAAGGGGGGCCGGCCATGAGCGCCCAGGACAAACGAGACCTGGCGGACCGGGCGATCAGTAGCGAGACCGGGGTGGGGCTCGCCGGCTCGGTAATGACGGCCATTCTCCTCGCCCGGATCACCGACGGTGACGAGGACGCCGTGCGGGAAGCGTTCCTAAATCCGACAGCCGCCGGGACCGCCGCCTACACCGAAGCCAGCGGCCTACCCGACGAGATTCGAGCCCCGTTGGCGGCGCAATGCCAAGCGACGGTCGCCGGCGCGATCCATGAGGCCATCGAGCGTCTGTGGACGGCAACGCACCACTTGAACCTGAAGAACCCGCAGGCGATCGCCGCCGACGTGGTGGCTCTCGTCGCGGCCACGGTGCTGTTCGGCGAGGTCGAGTCCGATGAGTAACCGCCAGCCACTGCCCGCGGAGGCCTACACGGCAATCGAGGAGGTGTTCCTACGCATCCTGCGTGCCCGCACCGGGCGGCCGGTGCATTCCCTTCGCGATGATCTCGACGCGCTCGGCGAGCGGGCGACGACCGCGAGCGACCACGACCTCCTGGAGCGCGGCGCGCAGGACGTCGCGTAGCTCGACGGGCGTCAAGGTCGGCCACAGGTCGGCGGGGATTAGGACCATCGAGTCCCCGTCGGCCGCCGCCGCCTCGCGCAGCCGCTCACGCGCAGTCTCGACCGCCTCAACGCGCTGCTGAAGATGGCGCTGATAGCGGTCCTTGAGCAGTCGGCGCGCTTCGAGGTCTGACGCGAAGGCGTCGAGTTCCTGCTCGGCCTCCAGGAGATCCGTCTCCGCGGCGGCGACATCGGCGGACTCGCCACCCACCTGCAGGCCGGGATGCTGGAACGCCTCCCGCAGGTAGTTGACGACATGCTGCTCGAGCGGAATGGCGGACGTGACCGCCGGGGCGTCGCATCTCCTGGAGCACCGATACACGCGACGGCTATCGGTGCCGCCCCGACCGCCGACCATCCCGGAGCCGCACGTCCCGCACGCCGCGATCCCCGAAAGCGGGAAGTCCTCGCTCGGGCGCCGCACCCGTTCACCGTCACCCAGGAGATGCTGCACCAGCTCGAACGTCGCACGGGTCACGAGCGCGGTATGGGCGCCCGCCTGCACCTGGTCGCCGTACGCGACCTGCCCCAGATAGACGCGCTGCGAGAAGAACCTGCGCGCCGTCCACGCCGTCCACGTCCGCTCCGGCGACCGCCGCCTGAGCATCTCCATCGCGGCCGACAGACCGTCACGGGCACACACCTTGAACGCCTCAGTCACGATCGGCCCGCGCTCCGGATCGACAGCAAGCGTGCCGTCATCGTTGCGCTCGAAGCCGAGCGGCGTCGGACCGATGTGAACGCCGCGGCCGATAGCGCGGGTCTTCGCCGTTACCCACCCCGCCTTGATCGACCCTAGGAAGTACTCGGCCATCGCGAGCATCACCGTGTACACGAACCGGCCCATCGGCCCGGACGTGTCGATGTCCTCGACCACGAACACCAGCCGGGCGCCGGCGTCCTCCAGCCTGCGCAGATCGCGGAGGCCGCCTTCGGTGTAGCGCGAGAACCGGTCGATCTTCCACGACACGATCCCGTCCGTGTCGCCGCAAACGGCGCGCTCGACCGCCGCGTTCAACCCAGGCCGATCCTGGGTGCCGCCCGTCTCATCCTCATCGACATACCAGCCGGCGATCTCCACGCCTCTGTAATCCGCCCATCGGGCGATCGCGTCACGCTGCACTTGCGGCGAGATGTAGCCCGGTCCTTCGCGGCCCATCCGCCGGGAAACCCTGATGTAGCCGTCCATCCGCTTCGGGTGCGTCATCATGCCCCCCCAATCGAGTCAAGGACCATTGTGGTGATAAGCACCAATCAGTTCAAGAACGGCAACCACATCGAAGTCGAGGGCACGATCTTCAAGGTCCTCGACTTCCAGCACGTGAAGCCGGGCAAGGGCGGCGCCTTCGTCCGCACCAAGCTGCGCCGCACCGCCGACGGCGCGGTGATCGACCGCACCTTCCGGGCCGGTGAGAAGTTCCGCTCCGTGCGCACCGAGGCGCGCAAGATGCAGTACCTCTACGCGGACGGAACCGACGCGCACTTCATGGATTCGGAGTCCTTCGAGCAGATCGCCATCGCCGAGAGCACGCTGGCCGAGCCGCTCAAGTGGATCCGCCCCAACGAGAACGTCGACCTGCTGTTCATCGACGACCAGCCCTCCGACGTCCAGCTCGGCGCCTCGGTGGAGCTCGAGGTGACGCACACCGAGCCCGGCCTGCGCGGCGACACCGCCTCCGGCGGCGGCAACAAGCCCGCCACGCTCGAGACCGGCGCGACGATCAACGTCCCGCTGTTTGTCAACATCGGAGACCGGGTCAAGGTCGACACCCGCTCGGGCTCCTACATGTCGCGCGCGTAGCCGGGTCGTGTCACGCCGCAGCGACCAGCGGCGGGACGCGGTGTTCGCGCTCTATCAGCACGACGTCACCGACCGCCCGCTCGACGATCTCTTCGAGCCCTCCGCCGCGCCTTTCACGCGAGCGCTCGCACACGCCACCGTCGACAACGGCGAGGAGCTCGACGAGCTGATCGAGCGCCACGCCCACGGCTGGACGCTCGATCGCATCGCGCCGCTCGAGCGCGCGATCCTGCGCGCCGCGCTCCTCGAGATGATCCATCCCGAGTACGTCGAGGGTGAGAAGCCCATCCCGCCGGAGGGCGCGATCGTCGAGGCCGTCGAGCTCGCCAAGGCGTTCTGCGGCTCCGAGACGCCGGGTTTCATCAACGGACTGCTCGGCGCCGTGCTCCAGGCCAGTCGCGGGCATGGCTGACCCGCGTCTCGAGCAGGCCGTGGAGCGACTCGAGGAGGCCGCCCGCCGGCTGCGAGCGGAGGACCTCTCGACCGAGGCTGCCGCCGAGCTGGTCGAGCGGTGCGCCCAGCTCGCCGGCGAGGCCGCCGCCGAGCTCGACCGCCTCGTCCGCAGCGCCGAGCCGGCGTCGGGCGCCGAGGACCAGTTGCGGATGGGCGGCGCATGAGCGGCTATCCAGATCATCTGACCGCGCAGGTCGAGGCCTACCTGGGCGCGTTGCGCTTCTCGAGCGAGCCGGCCGCCGACGGCCTCGACGAGGCGATGCGCTACTCGCTGATGGCCGGGGGCAAGCGGATCCGGCCCGTGTTGGCGCTCGCGACCGCCCGCGCGGTGGAAGCCGATCCGGCCTCCGTTCTCCCGCTGGCGGCCGCTCTCGAGCTGATCCACACCTACTCGCTGATCCACGACGACCTGCCGGCGATGGACGACGACGACCTGCGCCGCGGCCGTCCGACCTGCCACGTCCGCTACGGCGAGGACGTCGCCATCCTGGCCGGCGACGGGCTCTACGCCGAGGCGTTCAAGCTCGTCCTCACGGAGCAGCGCAGCGACCCGGCCGACCTGCTCGCCGCCGTCTGCCAGCTGGCCGACGCCACTGGTGTCAACGGCATGGTGGGCGGGCAGTACGTGGACGTCAAGGCGCTGGCCGAGACGGGCGACACGACGTTGCGCCGCCTGCACGAGCTCAAGACCGGCCGGCTGATCGCCGCCTCGGTGGAGTGCGTACTCCTCTTGCAAGGAGCTCGACCGGGTGCTTCTAGACTCGATCGCTTCCACGACTTCGCATCGGAGCTGGGCGTGCTGTTCCAAATCGTCGACGACATATTGGACGTGACCGGCACGGAAGCTGACCTCGGCAAGCCGCTCGGAAGCGACGAGCGGCACGGAAAGCTGACCTACGTCTCCCAGTACGGCCTCGAGCGCGCCCGCGCGCTCGCGACCGAGTCCCACGACCACGCTCGCGTCGCGCTGGCCGCCGCCGCACCCGACGGCGCCGCCGAGCTCGAGCAGATCACCGACTTCATCGCCACGCGCAGCACATGACCCCACTCCTCGACCACATCTCCCGGCCCTCGGACCTGCACTCCCTCTCCGAGGAGGAGCTGCAGCGGGTCGCCCAGGAGGTGCGCGAGCACATCATCGACACGGTCGGCGAGATCGGCGGCCACTTCGGGGCCAACCTCGGCACGTGCGAGATCGCCGTCGCGCTGCATTCGCTGCTCGACTCGCCGCGCGACAAGCTGCTGTGGGACGTCGGCCACCAGGCCTATCCCCACAAGGTCCTCACCGGCCGCCGCGACCAGCTCGCCACCATCCGGCAGTACGACGGCATCGCGCCATTCTGCTCGATCTTCGAGTCCGAGCACGACCACATGGGCGCCGGCCACGCCTCCACCTCGATCGGCTACGCGGTCGGCATGAAGGAGGCGATGCGCCGAGGGGACGCTCCCGACGGGCGGGTCGTCGCCGTCATCGGCGACGGAGCGATGACCGGCGGCGTCGCCTTCGAGGCCATCCACCAGGCCGGCGGGCTCGGCACGCCGATGGTCGTCGTCCTCAACGACAACGGCATGTCGATCGCGCCCAACGTCGGCGCCCTCTCGAGCTACCTCAACCGCCTGCGCCTGGATCCGGGGCTGTGGAAGGCCCGCGAGGAGGTCGAGGGCAAGCTGACCAAGCTGCCCGGCATCGGCGCCGCGTTCGAGCGGCTCGGACCGCAACTCAAAGAGTCGCTCAAGGCACTCTGGGTTCCGGGACTCTGGTGGGAGGAGCTCGACTGGGCCTACATGGGCGTCGTCGACGGCCACGACGTGCCCGCGCTACGCAGGGCGCTCTGCTCCGCGTTCGACGCCGAGCGGCCCGTGGTCGTCCACGTCGCGACGGTCAAGGGCAAGGGCTTCGCTCCCGCCGAGGACGGAGGCCTCGAGGGCATGGAGAAGTGGCATGCCGCCAAGCCGAACTCGATCGTCGCGCGCCGTCCCGCCGGCATCCGCGCCGCCGCCGGCGCGGCTCCGAAGCCCCCGACCTACACGGAGGTGTTCGGGCACGCGATGGTCGACGAGTGCCGCCGGGACCGGCGCGTGGTCGGCATCACCGCCGCGATGAACTCCGGCACCGGCCTCGACATCCTCCAGCGCGAGCTGCCCGACCGCTACTTCGACGTCGGCATCGCCGAGCAGCAGGCGGTGCTGTTCGCCAGCGGGCTGGCGTTGTCCGGCGCCCGCCCGGTGCTGGCGATCTACTCGACCTTCCTCCAGCGCGCCTACGACCAGATCGTCCACGACGTCTCCCTGCAGAACCTGCCGGTGATCTTCGCCATGGACCGCGCCGGGCTCGTCGGCGACGACGGCCCGACCCACCATGGCGTCTTCGACATCGCGTACCTCCGGTCGCTGCCGAACATGACCCTGATGGCTCCTCGCGACGAGGGGATGCTCGTGCACATGCTGCACACGGCGCTGCAGCTCGACGGCCCGGTCGGCATCCGCTACCCGCGCGGCGAGGGGGTCGGGGTCCCGCTTCCGGCGCGCCCCCAGGCGATCCCGATCGGCACCGGTGAGGTGCTCCGGGAGGGCGAGCGCGTGGCGCTCATCGGCTACGGGTCGGGCGTCGGCCGGGCGCTCGGCGCGGCCGACCTGCTCGCGGAGCGCGGAATGGACGTCACCGTCGCCGACGCCCGGTTCGCCAAGCCCCTGGACGTCGGCCTGCTCGCCCAGCTCGCCGCCGACCACGAGCTGCTGGTCACCGTGGAGGAGGGAGTCGTCGCCGGCGGCTTCGGGACCGCGGTCTGGGAGTGCCTCTCCGAAGGGGCGACGATGCCGCGGATCCTGCGCATCGGGCTGCCGGATCGCTTCGTCACACACGGCGCGCCCAAGCTCCTGCACGAGGAGGTCGGCTTCACTCCCGCGCGCATCGCCGAGCGCATCGAGGCCACCGTGCTGGACCTGAACGACACCCACGCGCTGTCCTGACCTCTGCGGCCCGGTGACGAGGCGCTGTACCGTGGGGCCGCGATGGCCCGGGTCCGCCTCGACATCCTGCTGACAGAACGCGGTCTGGTTGAGTCGCGCTCGCGCGCGGCGGCCGCCGTCATGGCCGGACAGGTCCATCTCGGTCCGGGCCGCCGGCGCGCCGAGAAGCCCGGACAGCTGGTGGCAGCCGACGTGGACGTCAGCCTCGAGGCGCTGTCGCCCTACGTCTCGCGCGGCGGCATCAAGCTCGCCAACGCCCTCGACGCCTTCGGGCTCGCCGTGGGCGGCCGTCATTGCCTCGACGTCGGCGCCTCCACCGGCGGCTTCACCGACTGCCTGCTCCAGCGCGGAGCAGACCACGTGGCGGCGGTCGACGTCGCCTACGGCGAGCTGCACTGGCGACTGCGTGAGGACCCCCGCGTGACGGTGCTCGAGCGCGTCAACGCCCGCGGGCTCACTCACGACCTGCTGCCATATCGACCCGACCTGGTGGTCGCTGACCTCTCGTTCATCTCGCTGGGCAAGGTCCTTCCGGCCGTGCTGGCGTGCGCCGCGGGCTCCTTCGACTGCCTCGCCATGATCAAGCCGCAGTTCGAGGTGGGGCGCGACTCGATCAGCCGCGGGGGAGTGGTGCGCGAGCCGGAGGAGCGTCGCCGCGCCCTGGTCGAGGTCGCCGAGGGCGCGCGCGCTCATGGCGTGTCGGTGCGCGGCTTCGCCAGCTCGGGCCTGCCTGGCCCGAGCGGCAATCGCGAAACCTTCGTGTGGCTGGCGGAGGGCGACCGCCCCGGGGGAGTCGGCGATCTCGTCGCGGCGGCGGCAGGAGTCGATGCCTGATGCGCGTCAGCGTCGTCACCCATCCGCGCGCCCCGGTGACCTCCGCTCACCTCAAGCAGGTGATCGCCGTCGCGCGCCAGGCCGGAGTCCTGCTGCGCTTCGACGCCAACGAGACGCGCAAGCACGGGTTGGCGCCGGCCAAGGGCCTCGAGCTCGACGCGCCGTGGTCGCCCGACGTCGACCTGTGCGCGGTGCTGGGCGGTGACGGGACGATCCTCAACGCGCTGCGCCAGTACGCCGACACGGGTGTCCCGATCTTCGCGGTCAACTTCGGCCTGGTCGGCTTCCTGGCCACGATCATCGAGCCCGACGCCATGGCGCGCGATCTCCAGCAGGCGTTTCGCGGGGAGTTCGACACCTTCAACCTGCCGTCGATCACGGTGGGACGCCCCCAGGGGATGTGGACCGCGTTCAACGACGTATCGGTCCACCGCAAGCCGGGGCTGCCGGTGGCTCGCCTGGCCTACGCGATGTCCGGCGAAGAGGTGGGCAGCGTCCGCTGCGACGGGCTGGTCGTCTCCACCCCACAGGGATCCACCGGCTACAACCTGGCCAACGGCGGGCCGGTGCTGGCCTGGGGCGTCGAGGGCTTCGTCGTCTCCTTCATCGCCCCGCACTCGCTGACCGCCCGCGCCCTCGTCGTCGCCCCGCAGGACCACATGACGATCAACAACGCCAGTCGCACCGGAGACCCGGTGGACGTGCACGTCGACGGTCAGCCCGCGTGCGAGATCCCGGCCGGCGAGGACGCCAACGTCGAGTTCGCGCGGTCGCGCTCCGTGCTCGCGCAGCTGCCCGGGGCGACCTTCTACCACCGGCTGCGCGAGCGCTTCGGAAGACTCGCGACCTGAGAGTGCGCCGTTTCTGTGGACGCCGTCGATCCGTCGGCGGCGGCTGGTAGACCCTGACTCGTGCTCACCGAGCTTCACGTCGAGAACCTGCTGCTGATCGAGCGCGCCGAGCTCCGGCTGGGGCCGGGCCTCAACGTGCTGACGGGGGAGACGGGGGCCGGCAAGACGGTCTTGGCCCACGCCCTCGACCTCCTGCTCGGTGGCCGTGCCCGCGGTGGCATCGTCCGGCCGGGGGCCGCCGAAGCGTGGGTGGAGGGCTCCTTCGCCCTCACGCCCGAGCTGCGGGAGCTGGTCGGCGAGCGCATCGCCGCCGACGCCGAGGATCTCGTCCTCGCCCGGCGGGTGAGCGCCGAGGGGCGGACGCGCGCCTACGTCGGGGGGCGCAGCGCGACCGCCGCCGACCTGCAGGAGATCGGAGCCGCCGTCCTGTCCTTCTACGGGCAGCACGAGCATCGCCGGTTGACGCTCGCCTCCTCACAGCTCGACATCCTCGATGGCTTCTGCGGCCCCGATCAGGTCGAGCGCCGTCGCAGCTTCGCCGCCGCCCACGCCTCCGAACGGCTCCTGCAACGCCGGATCGACGAGCTGCGCGAGCGCGCCGGCGCCCGCGAGCGAGAGCTCGACCTGCTGGTCTGGGAGCTCGAGGAGATCGAGCAGGCCGATCCGTCCGAGGCCGAGGAGGAGCGGCTGATCGCCGAGCGCGAGCGGCTGCGCCACCTCGAAGGCCTGCAGGCGGCTTCGGCCGCCGCGCTGGAGGGCCTGTCGCCGGAGAGCGACGGCGAGGGCGCCGCGGCGGCACTGGCCGCGTCGGCCCGAGCGCTCGACGCGGTGCGGGGCATCGACGCTCCGCTCGACGCGCTCGGCGAGCGAATGCAGGCGCTGGGCGTCGAGGCCGACGACCTCGCCGCCGAGCTGCGCCACTACGCCGAGTCGCTGCGCGGCGACGGAGCCTCCGACGAGGGTGGCGACTCCGCGTCGACGGTCGCCGCCCAGCTCGACCGCGTCGAGGAGCGCCTGAGCCGGCTCGAGCGACTCAAGCGCAAGCACGGCGGCACGATCGGTGACGTCCTCGCCCACGCAGAGGACTGCCGGCGCCGCCGCGGCGAGCTCGAAGGCGCCGAAGAGGCACTCGCGGGAGTCGAGGGCGAGATCGAGGCCGCGCGAGCGGCCCTCACCGCGCAAGCCTCGGAGCTGCGCGCTGCGCGCGAGGCGGCGGCGATTCGGCTCGAGGCGGCCGTCTGCGAGCGCCTCGGAGCGCTGGCGATGCCCGGCGCGACCTTCCGCGCCGCCCTCAGCGCGCGCGCGGGATTCGGTCCCACCGGCGGCGACGAGGTGGAGTTCCTCATCGCCCCCAATCCGGGCGTGCCGGCCGGCGCGCTGCGCGACACCGCGTCGGGCGGGGAGCTGTCGCGCATCATGCTCGCGCTGATGAGCGTCGCGGCCGAGGCGGGTCCCGCGACCCTCGTCTTCGATGAGATCGATGCCGGCATCGGCGGTCAGACCGCCCGCGCGGTGGGCGATCAGCTGCGCGAGCTCAGCCGCGGCCGGCAGGTCGTGTGCATCACCCACCTGCCCCAGATCGCCTCACTCGCGGATCGCCACTTCACCATCGTCAAGGACGCCAGCGGAGAGACGGCGCGGACGACCGTGACCGCGCTTGACCGCCACGACGTGGTCGGCGAGCTGGTGCGGATGCTCGGTGCCGACGATGGGGACCGGGCCGCACGCCGTCACGCGCAGGAACTGCTGCGCGCGGCCTGAGCCGCGCCATACCGGCCGTCGGCGGGCGTAGACTCGACCGCGTGCACTTCGGCGTCCAGCGCTCACCGGCCGCGCCTTCCCGGGTGCCCGTCCGCCCCGAGGGCGCAGCGGCGAGTGTCGTGGGACCCGCCCGGCTCGGAAAGCGGACCAAGTTGCTGGTGCGCCGCCTGCAGCCGGGCGACATCGCGATCATCGATCATCGCGACCTCGACCGCGTGTCGGGTGAGGACCTGCTCGCGGCCGGCGTCCGGGCGGTGGTGAACTGCTCGCCGTTCTCCAGCGGGTCCTATCCCAACATGGGGCCACTGCTGCTCGCCCAGGGCGGCGTGCCACTGCTCGAGTGCGACGGGGTGAATCTCTTCTCACTCCTCGATGACGGCGACGAGGTGGAGCTGCGCGGCTCCGAGCTGCTGCGCGCCGGACAGGCCGTGGTCACCGGCCGCGCCCTCAGCGCACCGGAGATCCTCGCTGCCACCGAGGCGCTGCGCGCCGACATCGGCGAGGCGCTCGAGGCGTTCGCGCGCAACACCGTCGAGCACATGCTCGAGGAGCGCGAGCTCCTGTCGGGCAAGATCGAGCTTCCCCGCTTCGAGACCGACCTGCGTGATCGTCCCGCGCTCGTGGTGGTCCGCGGCGTCGGCGTGGAGCGCGACCTGCGCGCGCTGCGGCCCTACATCCGCGACGTCAAGCCGGTCATCGTCGCCGTCGACGGCGGAGCCGATGCCGTCATGGACGCCGGCTTCAAGCCCGACATGATCGTCGGCGACATGGACTCGGCGTCCGAGCGGGCGCTGCGCACGGGAGCCGAGCTGGTCGTCCATGGCTATCCCGACGGCCGGGCGCCGGGCCGGGATCACCTGCGCGAGCTCGACCTGCCCCACAAGGTGGTTCCCGCGCCGGGCACCAGTCAGGACGTCGCCATGCTGATCGCCTCGGAGAAGGGCGCTCAGCTGATCGTCTCGGTCGGCTCGCAGTTCAACCTGATCGAGTTCCTCGACAAGAGCCGTCGGGGTATGTCAAGCACGTTCCTGACCCGCCTGCGCATCGGTGAGAACCTCATCGACGCCAAGGGCGTCTCGCGCCTTTACCGGCCTCAGCCGGGGCTGGGTCCGGTGCTGGGAGTGCTGCTGGTCGGCCTGCTCACGCTGATGGTCGTCATCCTGGCGACTCCCGCGCTCAGCAACCTGGCCGACCTGATCTGGCTGCGGCTCGAAGTCCTGCTGGGCCTGGAGTAGCGGTGTTCGACTTCCGGTATCACGCGCTGTCGCTGGCGGCGGTCCTGCTTTCGCTGTGCATCGGCCTCCTGCTCGGAGTGGCGATCGGCGACCGGGGACTGGCCTCCGGCGCCCGCGACGATCTCCGCGACGACCTGCGCTCCGAGGTGGAGCAGGCCCGTGACGAGACGCGCGATCTCCGCGACCAGCTCGAGCGCCGCGACGACTTCGAGGAGGAGACGCTGCCCCTCCTGGTGGGCGGCCGCCTCGAGAGTCGCCGCGTGGCGATGGTGCTGCTCGGCGAACCTGACTCCGACACCTTCGAGAACGTCCGCGACGTGGTCACGCAGGCCGGCGGTGACGTCACCTCGGTGTCGCGCCTGCGCCTTCCGATCGCCGCGGAGCGGCTGGCGGCCGACGCTGCCGGGACGCGTTACACGGAGCTGGCGACGCAGCCGGACCTGCTGGAGCCATTCGGGCGCCGCATCGGCGAGCAGATCGTCAACGGCGGCCGCTTCGTCCGACAGGTGCGAGGGTCGCTGTTCGCGTCTTCGTCGGGCTCGCTGGGCGGGGCGGAAGCGATCGTCTTCGCTCGCGAGGCCGACGCCGACGCCGACGCCGACGCCGACGAGATCGAGCGCACCAACGCCTTCGTCGACGCGATGATCGCGGGAGCGCGGCAGTACGAGACGCCGATCGTCGGGGTCGAGCTCACCGACACCGATCCGTCCCAGGTGGACTGGTACGAGGATCGCGGCATCGCGAGCGTCGACAGCGTCGACCTGCCCTCGGGCCGCGCTGCGCTCGTCTTCGCCCTGGTGGGCGCCGCCGACGGCGCCTACGGGATCAAGTCCTCGAGCGACGCGCTGCTGCCCGAAGCCGTGACCCGGCAGCCCTGAGCGAGCGCATGATGGAGGACCTGCTTGCGCTCATCGTCTCCGCGGCGGTCGCCGCCGCTCTCACGCCGGCCGCTCTGCGCGACTTCACCCGCAACGGCTGGCTGAGATCCAACTGGCGCGGTCGCGACATGCCGTTCCCGGCCGGCGTGCTGTGCGTCGCCTTCACGCTGACCTCGATCGTCGTGCTGGCCGTCATCGAGATGCTGACGGACCTCGATCTCCTGGTCGGCGACGTGCTGGCCCTCGGAATGGGCATCGCCTTCCTCGGCCTGCTCGACGATCTGCTCGACGCGCCGGCGCGGGGACTGCGCGGACACGCGCGCGCACTGCTGGGAGGCGGCTTCTCGACCGGCGTCCTCAAGGCGGTCGGCACCCTGGCGCTGGCGCTCGCCGTCCTGCCCGACCGCAGCGACGGGATCGGAGAGCTGGCGATCTCGGTGAGCGTCCTCGTGCTGGCGACCAACGCCTTCAACCTGCTCGACCTGCGACCCGGACGCGCCGCCAAGGCGTTCGCGCTGCTCGCCGTCGCGCTGCTGGCGATCACCCGCGACTCGGGGCCGCTCCGCGAGCTGGGCGTCCTGATCGGCCCGCTGATGGTGCTCGGCCTATACGACCTGCGCGAGCGGGCGATGCTCGGCGACACCGGCTCGAACCTGCTGGGAGCGCTGGCCGGCTTCTGGATGGTCACCACGCTCGACCTCGGCGGCGAGCTCGCCGCCCTGGCGACGCTCGCGGCGCTCACCGCCTACGGCGAGCTGCGCTCGATCTCGCACACCATCGAGGCGTTCGGCCCGCTGCGCGCTCTGGATCGCATCGGGCGGCTCCCCGAGCCCGCGGTCACCGCCGTGCGGCGCGACGCGCCCGGACCGCCCGACACCGCCGGATCCTGACTTCGGCGACTCCTGCCGCCGGAGGGCCGCCTACACTTCCTGGCGCCAAGATGTCTGTCACTCGCCCCCGCACCCGCTTCATCTTCGTCACCGGGGGAGTCGTCTCCTCGCTCGGAAAGGGCATCACCGCAGCGTCGATCGGACAGCTGCTGGTGGCCCGTGGTCTCAAGGTCGCGCTCCAGAAGTTCGATCCGTACATCAACGTCGATCCCGGCACGATGTCGCCCTTCCAGCATGGCGAGGTCTTCGTCACCGAGGACGGCGCCGAGACCGACCTCGACCTCGGTCACTACGAGCGCTTCACCGACGCGAACACCTCGCGGGGCTCCAACGTGACCACCGGTGCGATCTACAACTCGGTGATCCGCAAGGAGCGCCGCGGCGACTACCTGGGCGCCACCGTCCAGGTCATCCCGCACATCACCGACGAGATCAAGCACCGCATCCGGCTGATCGCCGACGCTCAGGACGTCGACGTGGTGATCACCGAGATCGGCGGCACCGTCGGCGACATCGAGTCGCTGCCGTTTCTCGAGGCCATCCGTCAGTTCCCGGTCGACTTCGGCCGCAACCACTGCATGTTCATCCACCTCACGCTGGTGCCCTACATCGGCCACGCGGGTGAGCTCAAGACCAAGCCGACGCAGCACTCGATCAACGAGCTGCGCCGCATCGGCATCCAGCCCGACATGCTCGTCTGCCGCTCGGAGGGAGCACTGCCGAGCGACGTGCGCCGCAAGATCGCGTTGTTCGCGTCGCTGCCGGTGGACGCGATCATCTCCGCGCAGGACGTCGACCTCATCTACAAGGTCCCGCTGCTGTTCCGCGCCGAAGGCGTCGACGACTTCGTCCTGGACCACTTCGGCATGGAGGCACCCGCGCCCCAGCTCGCGGGCTGGGAGCGCCTGGTCCGTCGCGCCGACGAGGTGACCGAGGCCCCGATCCGCATCGCCCTGGTCGGCAAGTACGTCAAGCTCGACGACGCCTACCTCTCGGTCACCGAGTCGCTGCGCCACTCGGGCTTCGAGCACGGCTGCTCGATCGAGGTCGACCGGGTCGATTCCGAGACACTCGATGACGAGGAGGTCCGCGCCCGCGTGCAGCAGGCCGACGGCATCCTCATCCCGGGCGGCTTCGGCGTCCGCGGCATCGAGGGCAAGATCGAGGCCGCCCGCATCGCCCGCGAGCAGCAGATCCCGTTCCTGGGCATCTGCCTCGGGATGCAGTTGGCGGTGGCGGAGTTCGCGCGCAACGTCGCCGGCATGGACGGCGCCAACTCCACCGAGTTCGACCCGGAGACGCCGTACCCGGTTATCGATCTGCTGCCGGAGCAGAAGGAGGTGGCCGACATGGGCGGGACGATGCGCCTCGGCGCCGACCCGATCAAGCTCCACGCCAACACCCGCGCCCGCTCGATCTACGGCGAGGCCGTCGTCTACGAGCGCCACCGCCACCGCTTCGAGGTCAACAACCTCCTTCGCCGGCGCCTCGAGCATGCCGGCCTCACGGTGTCGGGAACCTCGCCGGACGAGCGGCTGGTGGAGATGATCGAGATCGCCGACCACCCGTTCTTCGTGGCGTCCCAGTTCCACCCCGAGTTCAAGTCGCGTCCGGAGCGGCCCGCCCCGCTGTTCAGCGACTTCGTCAAGGCGGCCCGCGAGCGGGCGCGCGGAGGCGAGGGCGACGACGCGGTTGCCCAGCCGACCGGTCGCGTCGAATCCGCTTGATCGCCGCGCGCCTGTCGTGACGCGGGCCACGGACGCCGAGAAGGCCCAGCTCAACGAGACCTTCGCCGACCTCTGCCGCATCGTGAGCCCGTTCGGCTCGGAGAAGGCCTGCGCCGACCGCGTCGCGGCCGAGCTGCGCGCGATCGGCCTCGAGGTGGTCGAGGACGACGCCGCGCAGGAGGCGGGCGCCGAGTGCGGCAATCTGCTGGCCCGGGTGCCGGGCACCGGTCCGCGCACCATCCTGCTCTGCGCGCACCTCGACACCGTCGCCGTCAACGACGTCATCGAGCCCGTGGTCGAGGACGGCGGCTGGGTCAACGCCCACGAGGCGATCCTCGGAGCCGACAACAAGGCGGCGGTCGCCGTGATGCTCGAGGTGGCACGTCGCTGCGTCCGCGAGCCGGGCCCGGTCGGCATCGAGCTGCTGTTCACCGTGTCGGAGGAGAACGCGTTGGCCGGCGCCAAGGCGTTCGACGCTTCGGTGCTGACCTCGGATTTCGGCTACGTCTTCGATCACGCCTCGCCGATCGGCGAGGTCATCCTGGCGTCGCCCACCTACTTCCGCGTCACGGCCGAGTTCCGGGGTCGCGCCGCCCACGCCGGGATCCGGCCCGAGGACGGTCGCAGCGCCATCCTCGCGGCGGCCCGCGCGGTGGCCGCCATGCCGCACGGCCGCATCGACGCCGACACGACGGCCAACGTCGGGTCGATTCACGGCGGCGTGGGGTCTACCAACGTCGTCGCCGAGCGCTGCCGGTTCCTCGCCGAGGCCCGTTCCCTGAGCCGGGAGAAGGCCGAGGAGGCCGTCGGCGACATGATCGACGCCATCCAGGAGGCCGCGAGCGCGACCGAATGCGACGTCGACCTCACCTGCGAGAAGCTCTTCGACGGCTACCGCACCCGCTCGTCGGCGCCCGCCGTGGCAGCCGCCGAGGCAGCCCTGCGCGCCTGCGGACATGAGCCGACCCGGATCGTCACCGGCGGTGGCTCGGACGCCAACGCCCTGCTGACGGCGGGCTTCCCCAGCGTGGTCAACCTCGCCAACGGCACCGAGCGCAACCACGAGCCGACCGAGCGGGTCGCCGTGACGGCGCTCGAGGAGATGCTCGACGTGGCGCTGGCTCTGCTCGACACGTCCGCCGACGTCTGAGCGGAGCTCCGGCGATGCTGGCGCTGCGAAGAGGAGTCGTGCTGTCGGCCGGCGATCCGTCGGTGCCCATGCAGGAGCTGGAGGTCCGCCTCGGAGGCGAGCGGCGCCCGGCCCTCGCCGACATCGCGCTCGTCGGCGCCGCCCGCGACGGCGACGAGGTGGTCGTCAACGTGGCGGCGGTCGACCTGGAGCTCGGCTCCGGCGGCTACGACGTCGTCCACGTCAACCTCACCCGCGGCCTGGCGTCCAACAGCGCGCCCGGCGCCCACGTCATGAAGCTCAACTACACGAGCCTCCAGCACGCGGTGCTGCCGGTCGAGGACACCGCACCGGCGGGCGGTGATCGCGGCAGCTCGGCCGCCCAGGCGATCCTGCCGGTCGGGGCTCCGACCGCGATCTGCTTTCTTCACGGCCAGCTCGCGCCGCTGGCCTGGGCGTTCGCACAGGCGGCGCCCGGAGCTCGTCTCGGCTACGTCCAGACCGCGGGGGGCGCCCTGCCGGGAGGGCTCTCGCGGGTGGTGGCCGAGCTGCGCGAGCGCGGGCTGCTGACCGGGCACCTGACCGCAGCTCCGGCCTTCGGCGGGGAGGGAGAGGCGATCACCACGGCCGGCGCGCTCCAGCACGGGTTCGTCTCGCGTCACTGGCACGCCGCGGTCTGCGCCCCCGGGCCCGGGATCCTCGGGTCGGGTACTTCGTTCGGCCACGGGGGCCTGGTGGCGCTCGAGAGCGCGCACACCGCCGCCGCCCTCGGCTGCCACGTGGTAGTGGCGCCACGCCGCTCCTCGGGCGATCCGCGGCCCCGCCATCGCGGCCTGTCGCACCACGCGCGCACCATGCTCGAGCTGGCGCTGGTGCCCTTCACGGTGGCCACCGACTCCGTGGCCGAGCCGGAGCTCACCCGCCACTCCTGGCGGCGCGGCGAGGCCGACCTCGACGGCTACGCCGCCTCCGGCCTGCCGGCGCGGACGATGGGACGCTCGCTGGCCGAGGACCCCGAGTTCTTCGCCGCCGCGCTCGCCGCCGGCAGCGTTCTGGCCGCCGCGACACGCGCCCTGTGAGGATGCCGGCATGAGCTCCAACTTCGAGCGCACCGGCTCGACCACCGTCTACGCGGGCTATCAGGCCACGATCTACAAGCGCCATTTCCGCCACGAGGACGGAGAGGAGGTCGTCCGCGAGGTCGTCGGCCACCCCGGTGCGGTCGCGGTCGTCGCCCACGACGGGACCGACATCTGGCTGGTGGCGCAGCCGCGCGAGGCCGTGGAGCAGCCGGACATGCTGGAGCTGCCGGCCGGCAAGCGCGACGTCGAGGGCGAGCCCCCGCTGGAGACCGCCAAGCGGGAGCTGGCCGAGGAGATCGGCAAGGGCGCCTCGACGTGGGAGCCGCTCATCTCCTTCCACAGCTCGCCGGGCTTCAGCGACGAGGAGGTCCACATCTTCCTGGCCACCGATCTGCACGACGAATCCGCCGAAGTCGAGGAGAACGAGCGCATCGACATCGTCCGCCACCCGCTCGCCCAGCTCGACGAGCTGCTCAAGCTGACCACGGACGCCAAGACGCTCATCGGCCTCTACGAGCTGCGCCGCCGCCTGCACGGCTGACCGCTGCACGCCGCCGTTCAGGCGGGGGCGCCCGGCAGGCTTCGACCGCGGGGCGGCGAACCCACGGGCCATGGCGATCGCCTCTCCGGCTCCGGCCGCGCCCTCGACGCTGCCCTTCGAGCACCTGCTGCTGGACTTCCTCGCCTACCTGGAATTCGAGCGCGGGCTCTCCCGCAACACCCTCGAGGCATATCGCTCCGACCTCCTGCAGTACGGGGCCTGGCTGGCCGCCGAGGAACTGCGGGCCCTGTCGGTCGGCCACCCGGAGCTGGCCTCCTACGTCTCGGGGTTGGCGGAGGGCACCGCCGAGCGCCCGGCGGTGGCACCCGCCACGCTGCAGCGCAAGGTCGCCTGCCTGCGCTCCTTCCATCGCCATCTGCGGCGGGTCGGGATGCTCGTGGAGGACCCGACCACCAAGCTGCGCGCCCCGCGCCACGAGCGGCGGCTGCCCAACGTCCTCACACGCGACGAGGTCGCTCTGCTGCTCGAGCAGCCGACCGGGACCGATCCGACCGCCCTGCGCGACCGCGCGCTGCTCGAGGTGATGTACGCGTGTGGCCTGCGTGCCTCCGAGGCGATCACCCTCGAGGTCTCCGACCTCGATTTCGAGAGCGGCGTCCTGCGCGCACGCGGCAAGGGATCCAAGGAGCGGCTCGTGCCGGTCGGGTCCGCCGCGGAACGCGCTCTGAGCGCCTACCTGTCCCGTGGGCGTCCTCATCTCGCCGGGGACCGCCTCGAGGCATGCCTGTTCCTCAACCGCCGCGGCGGAGGGCTGACCCGCCAGGGCCTCTACAAGATCGTCCAGCGCCACGCACGCAGCGCGGGCCTCGAGTCGCGCATGAGCCCGCACACGCTGCGACACACCTTCGCCACCCATCTGCTCGCCGGAGGTTGCGACCTTCGGTCGCTCCAGGAGATGCTCGGTCACGCCGACATCACCACCACCCAGCTCTACACCCACCTGTCCGCCGACCGCCTCAAGGACGTCTACTTCGAGGCGCATCCGCGCGCCCGATGAGCTGATTCGGCAATCGCGGCGCCACGACGAGGCGTCACATCCCTAGCCTGGGACCGGAATGCGACGCCGGGCTTTCGTGGTGGTACTCGACGCATGCGGAGTGGGAGCTCTGCCGGACGCCGACGCCTACGGCGACGAGGGAGCCGACACGCTGGGCCATCTCAGCCAGGCGGTCGGCGGACTGCGGCTTCCCACTCTCGGCCGGCTCGGTCTCGGCTCGATCCTCCCGGTGGCGGGCGTGCCTCCCGCCGAGGACCCCGTCTGCCACGGCCGGCTGCATCCGCTGGGTCCCGGCAAGGACAGCACCGCTGGTCACTGGGAGCTGATGGGCGTGGTGGCGCAGTCACCGCCGCCGGTCTATCCCGACGGCTTTCCGGAGTCGGTCCTCGCCGAGATCTCACGCATCTCGGGTCGCGGAGTGATCTGCAACCGCCCCTACAACGGCATCGCGGCGATCGAGGACCACGGCGCCGAGCAGCTGGAGACCGGCGACCTCATCGTCTACACCTCGCAGGACTCCGTGCTGCAGATCGCCGCTCACGTCGACGGCGTGACGCCGTCGGAGCTCTACCGCATCTGCCGCGAGGTCCGGCACTTCATGCAGGGCGAGCACGCGGTGGGGCGCGTCATCGCGCGGCCGTTCGCCGGCGCCGCAGACGGCTTCGCGCGCACCGACGGGCGCCACGACTACGGACTGCCACCGACGAGCCGCTCCTACCTCGAGGCCCTGCAGACGGCGGGCTGTCCGGTGCATGGTGTCGGCAAGGTGGGGGAGATGTTCTCCGGAGTGGGCATCGACGCGGTCCACCCGGGCGCCACCAACGCCCGGGCGCTCGAGTCGACCTCCGTGCTGATCGACGAGCTCGACGCCGGACTGGTGTTCGTCAACCTCATCGACACCGATCAGGTCTACGGGCATCGCAAGGATTGCCGCGGCTTCCACCGCGCGCTGCGCGAGATCGACGAGTCGGTCGGCAGCTGGCTCGAGCGCCTGGATCCCGATCGCGATCTCCTGGTGCTCACCGCCGACCACGGCTGCGACCCGACCACACCGGGCACTGATCACACCCGGGAGCACGTCCCGCTGCTCGCCTCCTTCGCCGGCCACCGCGGGCGGCGCCGCGACGGGGCGCTGCCCGACGTCGGCGCCTCGGTGCTCGACTGGCTGACCGGGCAGTCCGACGACGAGATTCCCGGCTCGTCCTTCCTTTGAGACGCCCCGCCGCCATCGCCGCCGGCGCCGTCCTGGCTACCGCGCTGCTCATGGCGGGATGCGGCGGCAGCGACGTGGAGCCGCCCGCGCCGCAGGCACGGCCCAGCGCGCCCGCCGAGGCCCAGAGCGCCCGGCGGCCGTCCGCGACCGACGATCGCGCCGCGCTGCGCGTCCTGCTCCAGCGGCGGTTCTCCGCGCTGCAGCGCGGACGGCCGACGGCCTACGCGGCGACCGCGACCAGCGCCCGCCGCCCGCGAGACGCCGCCGACGTGCGTCGCGCCGACGGCCTCGACCTGCGATCGCTCAGGCTCAGGGTGACCGCGCTGCGGCTGCGAGGGGATCGAGCCGCACTCACCGCGCGCGTGTCCTATCGGCTGCGGGGTGTGTCCGGTCGCTGGGAGTACGTCCAGCGGATCCACGCCCGCAGGACCTCCGACGGCTGGCGCGTGGCGAGGGCGAGGACATCGGAGCCGCAGCCTCCGTGGGAGCTCGCGGCCTACCGCGCGATCGACACGCGTCATTTCCGGGTGCTGATCCCCCGGGGAGTGAGTCCCGCCGACGCGGACCTCGAGGGCGCTCTCGAGCGTGCCTATGCTGAGATCCGCGAGCGGCTTCCCGGCCGCCTGGCGCGGCGCTACGCCGTGCTGATCGCCACCGACGGCGGCGACCTGGGGGCGATGGCGCCGGCGCTGCGGGGCGTCAGCCAGCTGAGCGCGATCACCGACCTCGCCGTGCGCACCGTGGGACCGGCGGAGCGCGTCACCGAGGTCGTCTCCCTTCGCATCCTCGTCCCTTGGGAGTCGTTCTTGACCGCGTCGGCCGAGACGCGCCAGCGTGTGCTGGCCCACGAGCTGGCGCACGCCGCCCTCGCGCCGGTCACCTCCGGACGCACGCCGGCGTGGCTCCAGGAGGGCATCGCCCTCTACGTCTCCGGTGATCGCCGGGTGGCGCCCGAGGGGCTCCTGGCCGGGGAACTGGCGGCTTCGGCCGGGGCCGAGCCGACGCTGACCGGCCTCGCCCAACCCAATGCCATGAGCGCGCTGGCGGGCTCTCGTCTCAGTGCCGCCTATCGCCTCTCGTCGAGCGCCGGCTTCTACATCGCCTTACGCTACGGAGCCGAGCGACTTCTGCAGCTGCTCAACGCATACAGCGACGAGAGCCTCGAGGGGGACGCGGGGCGGGCGCTGTCGAACGCGGCGACGCGTCGCACGCTGGGAGTCGGGCTCGAGCGGCTCGAACGCGACATCCGCGACTGGGAGCAGGCGGGCGGTCAGACGCTGGGCGGCTAGCCTGACGCGTGGTGCCCGAGCTGCCCGAAGTCGAGACGATCCGCCGTCATCTGGCGCCACACGTCGAGGGCCGGCGGCTCAGCGCGCTCGGAGTCATCGACGCCCGCTGGACGCTCCCGCTGACGCCCGAGGCCGTCACCGACGTGGTCGCCGGCCGCCGCGTCGAGCGGCTCAGCCGCCGCGGCAAGTACCTGGTGTGGGAGCTCGAGGACGCGGTGTTCCTCATCGTCCACCTGCGGATGACCGGCACGCTGCTGCTGGATCCCACGACCGCTCCGCCGCATACCCGCGTCGGCTTCGAGCTCGACGGCGGCGCTCACCGGGTGCTGTTCGTCGATCCGCGGCGTTTCGGGACCGGGGAGCTGGCGATCGGAGCCGACGCCGCCCGCCATTTCTTCGACGCGCGGCTGGGAGTCGAGCCGTTCGATCCGGCCTTCACCGGCCGTCATCTGCGCGAGCTGACCCGCCACTCGCGCGCGCCGGTCAAGGCGCTGCTGCTCGACCAGCGCCGCATCGCCGGAGTGGGGAACATCTACGCCGACGAGGCGCTGTTCCGGGCCGAGATCCATCCGCTGAGGCGCGGCGACCGCCTGACGCTCCGCCAGTGCGAGCGCCTGCGCGATGCCGTGGTGGCGTCGCTGAGCGCGGGCATCGAGGCCAAGGGCGCGACGATCGACGACTTCAGGCATCCGGACGGCGTGCAGGGCTCGTTCCAGGACCAGTTTCTGGTGCACCGGCGTGAGGGGCGGCCGTGCCCGACGTGCGACCGGCCGATCCGCAAGCTGCGCGCCGCCGGCCGCGGGACGTACGTGTGCGAGTCCTGCCAGCCGAAGCCGCGGCTGTCGCCCTACGCCGCCGCCGCCAGCTCGTCCAGGCGTCCCGCGCGGTCGGCCGCCGAGAGCTCCTGATAACCGCCGATGGGCTCCTGGTCGATGATCACCTGCGGGAAGGTCATCATGCCCGTGCGCTGTACGAGGGCGGTCCGGCCGTCGGGGTCGCGCGCCAGGTTGATCTCCTCGTAGGGGATCGCGCGGCGGTCGAGCAGGGCCTTGGCCGTCCGGCAGTAGCCGCATGCTTCAGTGGTGTAGATGGTCACTCGAGGCGTAGTCACTTCATAAAGTATAGCCATGCCGGGGAGCGTCAAAACCGACGCCATCGTCCTGCGTACGATCCGCTACGGCGAGGCCGATCGCATCCTGCATCTGTACGCGCCCGAGCACGGGCGGCTGGGAGCGATCGCCAAGGGCGTCCGTCGCTCCAAATCGCGCTTCGGGGGTCGGCTCGAGCCCTTCTTCCGTCTGCGGCTCGTGCTGCACGTCGGGCGCGGCGACCTGCACACGATCACCTCGGCCGAGACCATCGAGGGCTACCCCCGGCTGCGTGAGGACGGCCGCTCGCTCGAGGCGGCGGCTCGCTCGTGCGACGCGGTGGCGCGGATGTTCGACGACGGGGACCCGCATCCCGGCGTCTACCACCTGCTGACCAACCAGCTGGCGCTGCTCGACTCCGATCCCGCGCACGCCAACCGCTCCAACGCGCTGGCCTTCCGCGCGAAGCTGCTCCTGGCCGCGGGCTTCGCCCCGCAGCTGTCGGCGTGCGTCTCCTGCGGCGAGCGCGAGCACCTGACCGGCTTCTCCGGCTCGGGAGGCGGCGTCGTCTGCGAGGCGTGCGAGGCCAACTCCTTTCGGCTCGACCAGGACGCGCACGACTTCCTGGTGGCGGTGCTCGGCCGCCCGCTCGCGCAAGCGCCCGGCGCACCGCCGCAGGCGCTCGCCCAGGCGGAGCGGGCGCTGCTGGAGACCCTCGAGCATCACGCCGGCGTGCGCCTGCGCCCGGCGGGAGCCCGATTGGCGGGCGCGCCGGGCGCCTGACGGCGCGAACTCGCCCCTCCGCGACACACCACGGTCCTTGGACGCTGCGACAATCGAGGGGTGTCCTGCGGCCAGAGCACCCTCACCGCCTTCGAGGCGAGGATCCGGAGCGCGGAGGAGCGGCTGAGCCCACTCGCGATGAGGTCGTATCCCGCCGACCGCGAGCTCCCCGGAGACGAGTGCTCGCTACGGACCCCGTTCCAGCGCGACCGCGATCGCATCGTGCACTCCAAGGCGTTTCGCCGTCTAAAGCACAAGACCCAGGTGTTCGTCGCTCCCGAGGGCGATCACTACCGGACCCGGCTGACCCACACGCTCGAGGTCACCGGAGTCTCACGGACCGTCGCGCGGGCGCTCGCGCTCAACGAGGACCTCACCGAGGCGATCGGCGTCGGGCATGACCTCGGCCACCCGCCGTTCGGCCACATCGGCGAGGACGTCCTCGACGCCTGCTCGCGGGAGCGCTTCGGCCGCGGCTTCCGCCACAACGAGCATTCCGTCCGTGTGGTCGACGTCATCGAGCGACTCAACCTGACGCGCGCGGTCCGCGACGGCATCCTCCGTCACTCCAGCGGCGCCGGCGAGCCTACGACGCTCGAGGGTCGCATCGTCCGCCTCGTCGACCGCATCGCCTACATCAACCACGACATCGACGACGCGCTGCGGGCCGGCGTCCTGTCGCCGGGCGAGCTTCCGCGCGAGGAGATCGCGATCCTCGGCGACACCGGCTCCTCGCGCATCGACGCGCTGGTCCACGACCTGGTGGAGGCGTCGGAGGCGGCCGGCGACATCGTCCAGGGCGACGAGGTCGGCAGCGCCATGCGACGGCTGCGGACGTTCATGTTCGAGCACGTCTACCTCGGGCCGACCGCGCGCGCCGAGCACGCCCGGATCGAGCGCGTCCTGCGCGACCTGTTCGACTTCTACTGCGAGCACCCCGACGAGCTGCCCGAGGCACCCGCGAGCAGCAGCGACGCCGACCGGGTGATCGACTACCTGGCGGGGATGACGGACCGCTTCGCCATCCGCGAGTGGGCACGCCGCACGGTTCCGCACGGGCTTCCCGCCGACTGATGCCCCGCTACACCGATGACTCGCGCGAGCGGGTGCGCGACGCGGTCGACTTCGCCGAGCTGGTCGGCGCGCGCACCGAGCTCAAGGCCTCAGGGCCGCGGCGCCTCACCGGGCTCTGTCCGTTCCACGACGAACGCACCCCGTCGTTCGGCATCGATCCGGTCGAGAAGCTCTACCACTGCTTCGGCTGCGGCGTGGGCGGCGACGTGTTCGCCTTCGTCATGGGGACGGAGTCGGTGGACTTCGGCGAGGCGCTCGAGCTGCTGGCCGATCGCTACGGCGTCGAGCTCGAGCGCACCGCCGAGGATGCCCAGGAGGCCGCCCGCCGGTCGCGACGCGAACGGCTCCTGGCCCTGCTCGAGCGCACGACGGCGTTCTTCGAGCGGCTGCTGTGGGAATCGGCGGAAGCCGAGCCGGCGCGCGCCTATCTCGCCGACCGCGGCCTCGGCGAGGAGGTGCTGCGCGCCTACCGGGTCGGCTACGCCCCGAGCGCCTGGGACAAGGTGCTGATGGGCTCGCGCCGCGCCGGCTACTCCGAGGAGGAGCTGCTCGCCGCCGGCCTGGTGCTCCGCGGCCGCTCCGGCGGCGTCTACGACCGCTTCCGGCGGCGCATCACCTTCCCGCTCGCCGATGAGCGGGGCCGTGTCCTCGGCTTCGGCGCCCGTGCGCTCGGCGCGGACCAGGAGCCCAAGTACCTCAACTCGGCCGAGAACGAGGTCTTCCACAAGCGCGAGCAGCTCTACGGGTTGCACCTGGCTCGGGCGTCGGCGGCGCGCGCCGGCAAGGTCGTCCTCTGCGAGGGCTACACCGACGTCCTTGCCCTGCACCAGGGGGGCATCGAGAACGCCATCGGAGTGATGGGCACCGCGATCACCGAGGAGCAGGTGCGGACCCTGTCGCGGCGCGTGGCCCCGACGCTGCTGTTCTGCCTGGACGCCGACGCGGCCGGCCAGGCGGCGATGGCCAAGGCAGCGGCCTCGCTGCAGGCCGACCGGCGCGGGGAGGTGCTGATCGTCGCGCTGCCCAAGGGCGCCGACCCCGCCGACATCCTCGCCGACCGCGGCGTCGATGCGATGCGCGCGCTGCTCGACGACGCCCGGCCGTTCTCCCGCTTCCGGGTCGAGCGAGCGCTGGAGGGCGCCGACATTGGCTCGGTGTCCGGGCGCGAGCAGGCACTCGACGAGGCGGCGGCCGTCCTCGCCGAGCTGCCGTCCGGGGTGCTGCGCGAGGACCTCGTGCGCCTGGTCGCCGACCGGGTGGCGGTGCCCGCGGAGCTGGTGATGTCGGCGGCGCGCGGTCCGCGACCGCCGGTGACCGGAGCGCCGGGCGGGCGCCCGCCCGGCGGGGACCGGGCCGGCGCCGGGCGGTCCGGCGGACCCGATCGACTGCGGCCGCCGCGCCGGCAGGACGGTGGGCGGCAGTGGTCGGGCGATCGCGGCCGCTCCGGCGCGGACCAGCGCTTCGAGCCCGCGAATGACTCCGGCCGGTGGGCGTCGCCCGATGGCGAAGCCGACGGCGCGCATGCCGTCCTGGACCGCCGTGAGCGTGCCGAGCGCGCTTTCCTGGCGCTCTGCCTGGCGCTGCCGGAGGAGGGCGAGCGGCGCCTGGCCGACGCCGACCTCGAGGCTCTGTTCTCGGCGCCGGCCACCCGGCGGGCGGCGGCGCACCTGCGCGGCAAGCTGCACAGCCCCGCGGCGTCGCTGCCGCGCGAAGACGAGTCGCTGGCCCGGGTGATCGCCGAGCTGGTGGTGCGGGCGGCGGAGCTGGAGGCGACGCCGGCGGCGCTGGACCTCGAGTCGCTGCAGCTCGACCTCGCGCGGCTGGATCGCGAGATCGCCTCGGCCCGCAGCCAGTCCGACGGCTCGCGGGTCCGCGAGTTCGCGGGCGAGCGCCAGCGCGTGCTCGACGTGCTCCGGCACCGGCTCCAGTAGCGCGCCGGCGGGCCGGCTCCGGCCGCGTTCAAGTCTTCGGCTTTCCCGCCCGATGCAGGGAGTAGGAGCCGCCAAAGTGCGTGCTACTGTGCGCCAACTGACACGGCGCAGGCCGCTCGGGGCATCCCCGGGCGGGCACATGTCGTGGCACGATCCGGGGTAGCTCAATGGCAGAGCGAACGACTGTTAATCGTTAGGTTGTGGGTTCGAGTCCCACCCCCGGAGCTCGACGTCTGACCGCTTGCTCGCAGCATCGACGTCGCTCGGGTTCGGGAGTAGCTTCGCCCCATGGTGGCGCGAGTCTCAAATTTGCGGTGTGCGGTTCTCGGGCACAAGTGGGTGCGTGTGGGCGGAGTCGAGGGCATCGTGCGATGCCTCAGATGCCGGAAGGCGAAAGAAGCCACGCGCCCGGCGGGCGTTGCCGCCTGAGTCGGCATCGGACGTCCACTGTCAGCCGGCCCACGCCTCGATCTCGAAGGCGGTCGCTCCCGCGGAGTCGTGCTCGCCCGCCCATTGCGCCACGGCACCGGCGCGATCGGCGTAGCCGCTCGAGCGAAGCAGCCGCCGCAAGCCGAGCCGCAGGTTTCGCGGACTCAGCAGCCGCCGCGGCAGTCGGACTCCGACTGCCGCCCACTCGGCACGAGCGGCGTTCTCGCCCATGTCGCCCCCGGCGGGGCAGACCAGCACGGGACAGCCGCTCATGAGCGCGCGCACCAGCGTCCCGTGTCCGCCATGGGTGACCACCGCGTCGCAAATCGGCATCGTCTCCCGGTAGGACACCCAGGAAGCAAGCACGGCGTTCGCGGGGACCGGGAAGCCGGCTTCACCAGCGAAGCTGGCGATGACCCGCACGCGCTCGCCGGAGAGGCCCTCGAGGGTCGCCCTCAGCAGCGTGTGGTCCGGGTCCTGGGCGGTGGAGGGAGCGATCAGCACCACCGGTCCGTCGCCCGCCGGCGGCGACACGAACTCGCCCGGCGGCTCCCAGGCCAGCGGCCCCACCAACCTCGCCCACGGGGGCCAGTCGCGCGGGTACTCGAGCTGGGGCAGCGTGGCCACCAGCGTCAGCTGACGCGACAGGCCGGGGTGCAGGTGGGGTGACGGCGCGAGCCCGAGCTCCTCACGGGCGGCGTTGTACTGGACCCGGCCGAGTTCCAGCGGCGACTGCATCCGGCCGTCGGCCCAGCGCCACACCGCCGCGCCGAAGCGCGTGCGCGGCAGCCGGGCGCCGCTCGAGTAGACCGGAAAGCCGGGGGCCGTTGGGGGGAAGATGTGCGGAACCAGGGTGGCCACCGGAACCCCCTCGACCTCGGCGGCCAGCGCAGGCGCCACGGTCAGGATGTCGGCCACGCAGGCGTCGGGGCGCCAATCGCGAACCAGCGCGCGTGTGATCCGGGAGGCGGGAACCGCCGCGGCGAAGGGCTGCCCGGGAGACTCGGGAGTGGGGAAGACCGAGTACTCGGCCGAGCGGGCGAAGGTCATGCCGGCCGCCTCGACGTGTGCATGCCAGCGCGGCGAGGTCTCCAGGCAGACGGCGTGTCCCCGCGCGGCGAGTCGCTTCCCGAGCGCGATCATGGGGAAGGCGTGCCCGGCGTCCCCGAAGGAGGCGAGCAGAAAGCGGCGCGGGCGACGCGCTGCTCCCGGTGGCGCCGGAGGCGTGGCGATCCGTGGCTGCCGATCGTCACCGCCCATGGCCGGCGACGCTACCAACGCGTCAGCGGCCCTCAGCTCCCGCATCCGGCGCGGGTAGGCTCCGCCGCGAGGGCCGGTAGCTCAGCGGTTAGAGCCGCGGACTCATAATCCGTTGGTCGTGGGTTCGAATCCCACCCGGCCCATTCATGAGTGCTCGGCCAGGGCGGTGTGCGACCCGGTGGTCCAGCGCCGCGGTGGGCAGGACCGGCAAGTACGCCGGAGCGGACGGAACCGCCACGATCGAGTCGCTCAGCTTCAACGAGCGGACGCTCACCGCTTACGAGCGGGTCACCGTCACCTTCACGCCCTAACTGCCGTCAGCCTTGATGCCCTTACAGAGGGCATCGCATCTCCGGCTCGCATCATCTGTCACGGCCGTCATCCAACGCGCTCTCGGGCGTCCAGAAGTCCTCGATGAAGTCCTGCTGTCGGTCGCCCCGGCCGCGTCCGCGCCCACTTCGCTCGGGCCAGTGCGAGCGGTCCAGCCCTCCGATCTCCGTCAGCGCCTCCGCGACCAGCGTGCGGGCGTTGACGCGGTCGTCATCCGGGCCGGCGAGCCGATCGATGATCTCCGTCCCGCGCATTCGCACGAAGCCGTCACGTCGGTCCTCCGGCTCGGCACGGAGGCTGGAATCACGCAGGAGAGCGATCGCGTCGGCGATCGTGGGGCTGGTCATGGCTGCCAATGATGCCGCCTAACCGCTGCGCCGCAACCGCCATCGAGAGGGCGGTGGGCGTCAGCGCCCCGCGCGGTCGATCGGCACGAGGCGCTGGTGGCCCAAAGGGCGACCGCTTCCGGAAACCGGACAGGGCCGCCGACTCCGGTTGATCGGCAGGCGATCCGGGATCTTGAGGCCGAGCCCTGCCTGTACGCTGGAACGACCCGTGGCCACTGCCCTCAACGATCCCGCCGCCGTGGAGGTCGAGGACCTGGTTCGCGAGTACAAGGGAGGAGTCCGAGCGGTCGACGGGCTCGACCTGCAGGTTGCTCGCGGCGAGATCTACGCCTTCCTGGGACCCAACGGCGCCGGCAAGACGACGGTGGTTCGCGTCCTCACCACGCTGCTGCGGCCGACGTCGGGACGCGCCCGGGTCTCCGGCTTCGACGTCGTCCGCCAGGGCGACGCGGTGCGCCGCTCGATCGGCGTCGCCCTCCAGGAGGCGGCCATCGACCCGTTGATGACCGGGCGCGAGCTGCTGCGCATGCAAGCAGCCCTGCACGGATTCCGCTCTCCCGAGGGACGCGAGCGCGCCACATCGCTGCTCGAGCGCGTCGGCCTCACCGAAGCCGGCGACCGTCGCGTGGGCGGCTACTCGGGCGGCATGCGCCGACGGCTCGACCTCGCTCTGGCGCTCGTCCACCGGCCGCAGGTGCTCTTCCTCGACGAGCCGACCACCGGATTGGACCCCACCAGCCGCAGCGCGCTGTGGCGCGAGGTGCGCTCGCTCAATGACGAGGGCACCACCGTCTTCCTGACCACCCAGTACCTCGAGGAGGCCGAGCAGCTCGCCGATCGCGTCGGGATCATCGCCTCAGGCCGGCTGGTGGCCGAGGGCACTCCCGCCGTGCTGAAGGCTCGCATCGGCGTGCCGACGATCCACCTCGAGCTGACCGACCCGACCGACGCCGCCTCCGCCCGCGACGTACTGGCGCCGCTCGGCGAGCTCGAGCCCGAGGGGGCCGGCGGACCCGGCCGCGTGGCCCTGCGCGCCGCCGCCGGCCACGCCGCCATCGCGCCGGTCATCCGGGCGCTGGACTCCCGCGGGGTGACCGTCGAATCGGTCGAAGTCCAATCTCCGACGCTCGACGACGTCTTCGCCGCGGTCACCGGCTCGCATCTGGAGGGAGCGGGCTCCGCCGAGGCGGACGCCGGAGCCGGCATCCCGGCCGGGACATGACGCGGGAGGACCTCCGGCGCGAGACCGGGGTGGTCGCCGCGCTCGGCCGCCGGGCGCTCACCGTGCAGTTCCGCCGCGCGCAGCTGCTGATGCCGACCTTCGTGCTGCCGCTCATGCTGCTCGCGGTCATCTCCAGCGGCACCAGCGCCGCCCAGGGCCTGCGCGGCTTCCCCGACGTCGCCTCCTATCTCGGCTTCGTGGTGCCGGGGACGATCATCCAGGGGACCATCCTCGCCGGCCTGACCGCCGGCATCGCCCTGGCCTCCGACATCGAGTTCGGGTTCTTCGACCGCCTGCTCACCGCTCCGGTGCCGCGCACGAGCCTCGTTCTCGGCCGTCTGTGCGGGACGCTGGGGCTCGCGGTGCTGCAGACGACGTTCTTCCTCGCCGTCGCCCTGCTGTTCGGCGCGCGCTATCCCGGCGGGGTGCTCGGCGTGCTGGGGACGATCGGCCTGGCCGCGGTGACCGCCGTCGGCATGGGCGGGATATCGGCGGCGATCGCGCTGCGCACCGGCTCGCTTTCGCTCTTGCAGAGCCTGTTCCCGTTCATGTTCATCCTGCTGTTCACCGCTCCGGCGTTCTTCCCGCGTGAGCTGCTGCATCCCTTCCTGCGGGAGGTCGCGGTCTACAACCCGCTGACCTACGTGGTCGAGGCGGTGCGGGGGCTGCTGGCCGGCGATCCGTCGCTGGGGAATCCGTGGATCGGCTTGATCGCCGCGAGCCTGCTGACGCTGGGCACCGTCGCGCTCTCCACCTACGCGCTCAAGGCGCGGCTGCGCACGGCATGAGCGAGCCGACGGCGATCCGGCCGCGTCCCGGCGCGGTGGCGGCGGCGCTGTGGCGCCGGTCGCTCAACGAGGTCTTTCGCGTCCGCGGTGCGCTGCTGCCGGCCACCGTGGCACCGGTCGTCTTCCTGCTGGGGATGACCGGCCAGTTCGACCGGCTCACCGGCCTGGAGGGCTTTCCCACGGACTCCTACCTGGCGTGGATCGTGCCGCTCTCCTGCCTGCAGGGTGCCGGGTTCGCGGGCGCGGCCACCGGCTCGAACCTCGCCCGCGACATCGAGCAGGGCTGGTTCGACCGGCTGCTCGTCTCGCCCGTTCCGCGTCCGCTGCTGCTCATGGGACCGGTGCTCGGAGCGGTCACCCGCTCGCTGGTGCCCTCGACCGTGGTGCTGGTCGTCGGGCTCCTGCTCGGCGTGGAGCTCACCGGTGGCCTCCTCGGCCTGCTCGCGCTGTACGTCGCCGCGACCGGCTTTTGCGTGGCGGCGGCGCTGTGGGGGATCTTCATGGCGCTCACGTTCCGCACGCAGCAGGCCGGCCCGCTGATGCAGCAGGGCGTCTTCCTCGCCGTCTTCCTCTCGACCGCCTACACGCCGGAAGTGCTGCTGCGCGGCTGGCTGGCCGAGGTGGCCTACTGGAACCCGGTCACCCACGTCCTCGAGTTCGCGCGCCAGGCAACCGTCTCGGGCATCACACCGGGTCTCGAGCACACGGCGCCGGGCCTTCTCGCCCTCGCCGGTCTGATCGCCGTGCTCGGCGCCCTCGTGCTCCTGGGCCTGCGGCGCATGGGCCGTTGACTCCCTCCGGTCCCCGGCGGGGCGGTGACGCGACGCGACGCCAGGTTTCCCGGGGGCGATTCCCGGTCAAGGCGTAGGGATGGCTCTGGCGATCGAGGACTACGCGCTCATCGGCGACTTGCAGACCGCCGGACTGGTCGGCAAGGACGGGTCGCTGGACTGGCTGTGCCTACCGCGATTCGACTCGCCGGCGCCCTTCGCCGCCCTGCTCGGCAACGACGGCCACGGAACCTGGCGGCTGGCTCCGGCCGGGCGCATCGAGCGCATCGAGCGCCGCTACCGGCCGGACACGCTGGTGTTGGAGACCGACTTCCACACCGCCGATGGAGTGGTCCAGCTGGTCGACTGCATGCCACCGCGCGGGAAGGCGCCCGACGTCATCCGGATGGTGCGCGGAGTGAGCGGCCGGGTCCCGATGCAGATGCGCCTCGTCATGCGCTTCGACTACGGCCACGTCATGCCTTGGGTCCGCCGCAGCGACGGTCGCCTGCTCGCGGTGGCGGGACCCGACGCCCTGACCCTCACCACCGACGTACCGCTGCGCGGAGAGAACTTCGCCACCGTCTCGAACTTCGAGGTGGAAGCCGGCGACGAGGCCGGCTTCCACCTGGTCTGGCATCCCTCCCACGAGCCCGCCCCCGACGCGCTGCACCCGGCCGCCGAGATCGCGGCCACCGAGCGCTGGTGGCAGGACTGGGCGGCGCAGTGCACCTATGACGGCCCGTGGGCCGACCAGGTGCGCCGCTCGCTGATCACGCTCAAGGCGCTCACCTACGGGCCGACGGGTGGCATCGTCGCCGCGCCGACCACCTCGCTGCCGGAGAAGATCGGCGGCGTGCGCAACTGGGACTACCGCTACTGCTGGGTGCGCGACGCGACCCTCGCGCTGATGGCGCTGCTCGACGCCGGCTTCCACGACGAGGCTCGCGCGTGGCGCGACTGGCTGCTGCGCGCGGTGGCCGGCAGCCCGTCGGAGATGCAGATCATGTACGGGCCCGCCGGCGAGCGCCGGCTCACCGAGCTGACGCTCGACTGGCTGCCCGGCTACGAGCGATCGGTTCCCGTCCGCATCGGCAACGCCGCCGCCAGTCAGTTCCAGCTCGACGTCTACGGCGAGCTCATGGACGCCCTGCATCAGGCGCGCACGGCCGGCGTGGAACCCGAGCCCGCCGCCTGGCGCGTCCAGCGCGCGCTGATGGACTTCCTCGAGACGGCGTGGCCGGCGCCCGACGAGGGCATCTGGGAGATGCGCGGCCCGCGCCGCCACTTCGTGCACTCGAAGGTCATGGCGTGGGTGGCGTTCGACCGGGCGATCCGCACCGTCGAGCAGTGGAACCTCGAAGGGCCGGTGGACTCCTGGCGGCATTCCCGCGCGGCCCTGCATCGCGAGGTGTGCGAGCGTGGCTGGGACGGCGACCGCAAGACCTTCACCCAGTCCTATGACTCCCAGGCCCTCGACGCCAGCCTGCTGATCATCCCGCAGGTCGGCTTCCTGCCACCCGACGACGAGCGGGTCCGGGGCACCATCGACGCCGTCCAGCGCGAGCTGTGCGTCGACGGCTTCGTCCTGCGCTACCAGACCGAGATCGCCGGCGACGGGCTTCCGCCCGGTGAGGGCGCCTTCCTGCCGTGCACCTTCTGGCTCGCCGACGCCCTTGCGGTCACCGGGCGCCGGGACGAGGCGGTCGAGCTCTTCGAGCGGCTGCTGGCGCTCACCAACGACGTGGGGCTGCTCGCCGAGGAGTACGACGCGCCGAGCGGACGTCAGGTGGGCAACTTCCCGCAGGCCTTCAGCCACATCGGGTTGGTCAACACCGCCATGAACCTCGCCCACGGGCAGCCGACGCCGGCGCTCGAGCGCGCCGGCCGGGCGCGTACGGGCGCCGAGCGGAGACCGAGCTCGTGAGAGCGATCACCGTCGTGCCGGGACGGGAGGGCTCCATCGCCGTCGTCGACATCGACGAGCCCGACCCCGCCTACGGCTCGATCCTGGTCGACGGCGTCGCGCTCGGGATCTGCGGAACCGACACCGAGATCGCCGACGGGCAGTACGGGGAGGCGCCCGGGGGCTTCGAGCGGCTGGTCCTCGGCCACGAGTCGCTCGGACGCGTCCGTGAGGCGCCGGCCGACAGCGGCCTGTCAGCGGGCGACCTGGTGGTCGGCATCGTCCGGCGCCCCGATCCCGTGCCGTGCGCCTGCTGCGGCCGCGGCGAATGGGACATGTGCCGCAACGGCCTCTACACGGAGCGCGGCATCAAGGGCCTGCACGGCTACGGCGCCCAGCGCTGGCGCATCGAGCCGGAGTTCGCCGTCTCCGTCGACCGCACGCTCGGCCTGACCGCTGTGCTCATGGAGCCCACTTCCATCGTGGCCAAGGCGTGGGCGCACATCGACTCGATCGCCGATCGCGCCTGCAGCGACACCCGGACGGTGCTGGTCACCGGCGCGGGGCCGATCGGTCTGCTGGCCGCGATGCTGGGGGTGCAGCGCGGGCTCGAGGTCCACGTCCTCGATCGCCACGAGGACGGCCCCAAGCCGCGGCTGGTCGAGTCGCTCGGCGCCGCTTATCACTACGAGGGGATGTCGAAGGCCCCGGAAGCCGACGTGCTGATCGAGGCGACCGGTGCGCCCCAGCTCGTCCTCGAGGCGATGGAGCATGGGCGCCCGGACGGCATCGTCTGTCTCACGGGCGTCTCGCCGGTCGGCGTTGAGCTCGACGTCGACATCGGCCGGCTCGGCCGGCGCATCGTCCTCGGCAACCAGGTGGTGTTCGGCTCCGTGAACGCCAACCGCGATCACTATCACCAGGCGGCCGACGCGCTCGCCGCCGCCGACCGCGAGTGGCTGGACGGGATCATCACCCGCCGCGTGCCCCTCGAGCAGGCGTCGGAGGCACTGCATCGCGAGCCCGACGACATCAAGGTCGTCGTCGACCTCGGCAGCGCCTGAGGTCAGTCCGGGGCGAACGCCGACGCGTCCGCCGTGACCACGCGCCGGAAGGCGTCGACGACGGTCGCGTCGAACTGGCGATCGCGCTCGCGCAGGAGCTCCTCGAGCGCCTGGGCGGGCGGCATGGCGAGCCGGTAGGACCGGTCGGCGGTCATTGCCTCGTAGGCGTCGGCCACCGCGAGGATGCGCGCTTCGAGCGGGATCTCGTCGCCTGCCAGGCGGCGTGGGTAGCCGGTGCCGTCCACGCGCTCGTGGTGGCAGCGCACCCACGCGGCCACGTCGCGCAGGTTGGCGTGGTCGAGGATCCGCGCACCCATCTCGGGATGGCGCTCGATCTCGGTCCACTCGGCGGCATCGAGGCGGTCGGGCTTGTGCAGGATCGCGTCGGGGAGGCCGAGCTTGCCGATGTCGTGCAGGACTCCGGCGATCCGGATCCGCTCGACCCGGACGGGCGACCATCCCAGGGCGGTCGCGAGGCGCTCCGCGTGCCGACCAACCGTCTGCGAGTGCCGCGCGGTGCGCGGATCGCGCAGGTCGAGCGTCTCGGCCAGGAGCACCATCGCCGCTAGCTGCTCCCCGTTCCCGAGGTCCTCGAGCGTGCCCAGCAGGGCTTCGAGCGCCTCCGCGCGGTGCAGGACGATCCGGTCGCGTCCCAGCCGCTTGGCGGCGAACAGCGCCCGCGTCCCCGCGCGCAGGAGCGACGCGGCGTCGCGGATCTCGTCGTCGGCGATGGCCACGCCGACCGACAGGGTGACCGTCCACGGCACCACCGTGAGCGTGCCGCTGACCCTCGCCTTGACGCGCTCGGCGGTTCGCATCACCTCGCCAGCGTCAACACCGGGCAGCGCGAGGGCGAAGTCCTCGCCGCCGAGTCGCACCGCCAGGCCGTCCGGCGGACACTCGACTTCGAGGATGGCCGCGAACGCGCGCAGGACACCGTCGCCGACCTCGTGGCCCAGACCATCGTTGATGCGCTTGAAGGCGTCGATGTCGAAGACGACCAGCCCGACGACCCCGTCGCGCGACTCGTGGATGAGCGCGTCGACGCGCTGCCGGAGGCCGCGACGGTTGCGCAGCCCGGTGAGCGGATCGTGCTCGGCCAGATGCCGCAGGCGCTTCGTGTGCTGCGTGGTCTCCAAGGCGCTGGAGGCCTGGTTGGCGAAGGTGCGCAGGAGCTGCAGCCGGTCACGCCCGGGACGCAGGCGGTCGCGCGGATCGTCAACCCACAGGATGCCCTGGAGGCCGCCGGCCGAGTCGCGCAGGGCGACGAGCAGCCAGTGGCCCGCCCAGGCGCGCGGACCGCGCCCGTCGGCCTGGGAGGCGTAGAGGTGGTGCAGCCGCGCACCGGTCAGCGCCTCGGCGGTCGCGCGCTCAATCAGCAGGCAGCCGTGCTCCTCGAGCTCGGGGCCCAACAGCCGGCTCAGCTCGCGCGGCTCGACAGCCGGCAAGGCGGCGATCTCGGCGCGTTGCCAGCCGAAGGAGGCGGCGGGAATCAGGGCGCCGCGAGCGGCATCGTTCAGGAAGAAGACGACCCGGTCGAATCCCAGCGCGTCGGACACTGCGCGGCAGACGTCGTCAAGCAGCTGGTCGACGCGGCGCTCCTTGGTGAGCCTCGCGGATACGCGCAGGAGGTGCTCGGCCGCGGAGCGCCGGCGAGACGCCTCGTCGGCGTGCTGCGCGGACTCGACTGCGAGGGCGGCCTGGGCGGCGACCGCCACCAGCGTCTCGAGCTCCTCGGCGCACGGGCGCAGTCCCGACCGCGGCTCGTCGACCGAGAGAATCCCCTGGATCCCGCCGTCGCTCGCGTAGAGCGGCACGAACAGCGCGTCTTCCGGCAACCAGGCGTCGGGAGCCGCTACGGGATCGATGTTCGGGACGTAGGTGATCTCGTCCTGGGCGTCCCAGTCGAAGGTTCCGCTCGGAACCAGGAAGGCGCCCGCGCAGTCGAAGCGCTCCTGCATGAGCGAGGCCCACACCGCGGACGAGGACGCGGTGCCGGCGAGGACGCTGTGCGCCTGCTCGCAGCCATGGACTAGGACCACCTCGTAGTCGTCCCAGGCCGGCCGGTAGAGGTTGATGGCCACCGTCCCGAACCCGAGCGTGCGAGCGACGGTGGCCGCCACCGCCTCGAGCATCGTCGGCACGTCCGGGAACGAGCGCAACGCCCGGCTGGTCTCGAGAAGTCCGCGCAGCTGTGGTGAAGCCAGGCTCATCGGTTCCTTCCTTTCACGGTCCGCGCCGGCGGGGCCCCTCCGACGGCCGTCGCCTCAGGGCGACCACGGAACTTCCGTACCGGCGTCTTCGCTCGTGACAGTCGCCACACTAGTCCAACGAGTGCGACGTTCACGAGTTGCTGTCCGTCGTGGCGAGTCGGATCCGGCCGACGGCGCCGGTCACTCACGCGCTGGAGGGCGCGTAGATGCTCGGTTCGGTCGGGATGGCTTTCGGGTCGAACTCCGCGATGAGGTCGGCGGCTCGTCCTGCGGTCGGCAGTCCGAGGCTGGCGGTGATCCACTTGAGCGCCGGTCCGGCACCCACGTCGCGCAGGGTCACCGACCCGTGTCGCTTGGCGAGCCGGGTGCCGTCGGGCCCGAGGACCAGCGGCACGTGCGCGTAAGCCGGGGGAGTCAGGCCGAGGGCGGCGGCGAGGAGCAGCTGGCGTCCGGTCGAGGAGAGGAGGTCGTCGCCGCGCACCACCTCGCCGATCCCCTGTGCCGCGTCATCGACGACCACGGCCAGGTTGTAGGCGTAGGCGCCGTCGTTTCGGCGCAGCACAAAGTCGTCGATCGTCGTGCGCACGCGACCGCGTAGGCGATCCTCGAACTCCATTTCGGCGGTTTCGGCGCGGATTCGCAGCGCCGGCCGCCGACCGGCGGCCAGGAGCGTCGCACGGGCCCGCTCGTCCAGGTGCCGGCAGGTCCCCGGATATGCGCCCTCGGGCGCCGGGCCGTGGGGTGCCGACGTCGCGGCGCGGATCTCGGCGCGGGTGCAGAAGCACGGGTAGACGACTCCGGCGCGCTCCAGCGCGCCGATCGCCTGCTCGTACGCCGGGATCCGCTCGGACTGCCGCATCACCTCGCCGTCCCAGTCCAAGCCGATGGCGGCCAGGTCGGCGAGCTGCTGCTGCTCGAGCCCAGGGCGCACCCGGCTCGTGTCGAGGTCCTCGACACGCATCCGGAAGGCGGCGCCCTGCGAGCGGGCGAACAGCCAGGCCAGCAGGGCGGTGCGCAGGTTGCCGAGGTGGAGGTGCCCCGTGGGGCTGGGAGCGAAGCGGCCGTCCCGGCTCATCCGGGGACGTAGGCGAACGGCAGCTCGGCGGCCACTTCGGACAGGTCGGGAGCGGTGGCGTCGCGCTCGGAGAACACCAGCTCCAGATTCGTCGGCCACCTCACCCCGACGCGCGGGTCATCGAAGCGGATGCCGCGCTCGGTGCCCGGGTCGTAGTAGGAGGAGACCTTGTAGACCACGTCGGCCGACTCCGAGAGCACGCAGAAGCCGTGCCCGAAGCCGACCGGCAGGAACAGCTGTCGGGCGTCACGGTCGTCGAGCTCGAAGCCCTCCCACTGGCCGAAGGTCGGCGAGCCGCGACGCAGGTCGACCGCCACGTCGAAGATCGCGCCGTGGACGCAGGACACGAGCTTGGCCTGGCCGGGGCGGGTCTGGAAGTGGATCCCCCGCAACGCGCCGCGCCGCGACCGCGAGTGGTTGTCCTGCACGAAGTCGGCATCCACGCCGGCGGCGGCGTAGGAGTCTGCGCGCCATGCCTCGTGGAAGAAGCCGCGCTCGTCGCCGTGCACCTGCGGCGCCAGCAGGCGCAGACCGTCGAGTCGTGTGGGGAGGACCTTCATGCGCGGCGAGGTTAGAGAGCAGGAACCTCCCCGCGAGGCGTCGAACACCAGCTTCGCCATGTCGAGAACGCTCATGCCTCCCGCCGCACAGGGTCACCAGACCCTCTCGGCGTACATCTCCTCGCGCTTCGACGAGTTCTCGCGCTCGCAGAAGGACGTGGCCCAGTACGTCGTCGATCACCTCGAGGAAGTCGCCTTCCACACCGCCGAGGAGCTCGCCCGCCGCGCCAACACGTCGTCATCGACGGTGGTGCGCTTCTCGCAGGCGCTCGGCTTCGAGGGCTTTCCGGAGCTCCAGGACGCCGCGCGCGACGAGTACCGGCAGTCGCACCGCCCGGTCGCCGCTGGCGTCGACACCGGGGCCGCCCCGCTCTTCTCACTCGATCACAGCCCGTTCGAAGCGGCGGTGGCCGCCGACCACGTCAACGTCGAGGAGACCGCCCGGCGCGTGTCGCGCGCCGACGTCGACACCGCCGTCGAGGCGATCGCCGCCGCCGAGCGCGTGCTCGTGGTGGGCACCGACCAGATGGCGTTCTTCGCGTCCTACCTGCGCCACCTGCTGATGCTGCTCGACGTTCGCGCCGAGATCGCCGCCTCGCCCTCGCAGGAGGGGCTCTCGCGCCTCGGCCGCATCGACGCGACCACGCTGGTGGTCGGCCTGTCGGCCGGGCGCCCGCATCCGATGGTGGTGCGGGCGATGAAGCTCGCCCGCCATCGCGGGGCCGGCACGCTGGCGATCGCCGACGCGACGCTCTCCGAGGTGGCCAAGCTCGCCTCGTGCTCGCTGTACTACTCGTCCAACTCGCCCGCCTTCGTGCGCTCGCACACCGGCCTGCTGTCGCTCATCCAGGCGCTGGCGCACGGCGTCTACTCGCGCGATGCCTCCCAGTACGACGAGCGGATCCGGGCCTACCGCCTGAAGTGAGCGCCGCCGTCCCGCGGTGAGACGGGCCGGCCCGGCGAGGGCGCGAATCGCGGGTGCGCCGGGCCGGCTCCGACGCCGGCGCGCGGCTACCATGGATGTCAATGCGCGACGAGGCGACCTTCAGGGTCAAGGCCGGTCTGGCCCACATGCTCAAGGGCGGCGTGATCATGGACGTCGTCACCCCCGAACAGGCGGAGATCGCCGAGCGCGCGGGCGCGGTGGCGGTGATGGCGCTCGAGCGCGTCCCGTCCGACATCCGCCGTGACGGCGGCGTGGCCCGCATGTCCGATCCCGCCCTCATCAAGGGCATCCAGGAGGCGGTCACCATCCCGGTGATGGCCAAGGCCCGGATCGGCCACTTCGTCGAGGCCCAGGTCCTCGGGGCACTCGAAGTCGACTACATCGACGAGTCCGAGGTCCTGACTCCGGCCGACGAGGCCAACCACATCGACAAGTGGGACTTCAAGGTCCCCTTCGTCTGCGGCGCCACCAACCTCGGTGAGGCGCTGCGGCGGATCGCCGAGGGCGCCGCCATGATCCGCTCGAAGGGCGAGGCGGGCACCGGCGACATCGTCGAGGCAGTGCGTCACATGCGTCAGATCAGCGGCGACATCCGCCGGCTCGGCGCGCTCGACGACTCCGAGCTGGCGACCGCGGCCAAGAACCTCCAGGCTCCGCTCGAGCTGGTGCGCAGCGTGGCCCGCGAGGGCCAGCTGCCGGTGGTGCTCTTCAGCGCCGGCGGGATCGCCACCCCGGCCGACGCCGCGCTGATGATGCAGCTCGGCGCCCAGGGCGTGTTCGTGGGCTCCGGCATCTTCAAGTCCGACGACCCGGCCGCGCGCGGCGCGGCGATCGTCGAGGCCACCACGCACTACCAGGACCCCGCCCGCGTCGCCCAGGCGTGCGAGGGCCTCGGGTCCGCGATGCAGTCGCTCGAGACCCGCAAGCTCGGAGAGCAGCAGCTGCTCGCCAACCGCGGTTGGTGAGCGTCCTCGCCCCGACGGCGCGTGACGGCATGACGGCGCGGCGACCCCGGGTTGGGGTGCTCGCGCTGCAGGGCGACTTCGAGGCCCACGGCATGCTGCTGGCCGATCTGGGCGCCGACGTCGTCGAGGTGCGGGTCCCGAACGACCTTGCGGGCCTCGACGGGCTGGTGATGCCCGGTGGCGAGTCGACGACGATGACTCTCGGCATCGAGCGCGAGCAGCTCGCCGGCCCGCTGCGCGACCTCGTGGGCTCCGGGATTCCGGTCTTCGGCACCTGCGCCGGGATGATCATGCTCGACTCCGAGCACCTCGGCGTGATGGACACGACCTGCCGCCGGAACGCCTTCGGGCGCCAGGTGCGCTCCTTCGAGGCCGACCTCGACATACCGGGCATCGACGGCGACCCCGTCCGCGCGGTGTTCATCCGCGCCCCGTGGATCGACGCGCACGGGCCCGATGTCGAGATCCTCGCCTCCGTCGAGGGTCACCCCGTGGCCGCGCGGCAGGGCAACGTGCTGGTCATCGCCTTTCATCCCGAGATCGCCGGTGAGTCCCGGCTGCACGCGCTGTTCCTCGACGGGGTCCGAGCGCGGATCGCGTCGGCTCCGGCCGGCCGGGTTTAGCCGCGCAGTCGCCCGGCTAGCTTTGCCGCCATGCCGAACCTCGTGCCGCCCAGCGTTCCCGTCTCCCAGATCGGCCGCGCCGCCAGCGAGATCGGGATGGCCGGTCTCCTCGGTGGCACGCTGTTCGGGCGCCTCGCGCTGCATCCGGCGGTCTCGGCGATCAGCGATCCGCGTGAGCGTGGACGGGTGGTCAACGCGGCGTGGCGGCGCTACGGGACAGTCAACGCCCTGTCGCTGCTGGCGGTGACCGGCGGCTGGCTGGGGGCGAGGGCCGACGAGGCCCACGACCGCAACCTCTCGCCGCGCGAGCGGCGCCTCGCCCGGGCCAAGGACGGCTTCGTGGCCGCCACCGTGGCGACCGGTCTGGCGACGATGGTCGAGGGGATCCGCTTCTCCAAGCTCGCGCCCGAGGGTGCCGTCCCGCTGACCGACGGCGACCACACCGCCCCGGGAGCGACGGGGCGGCAGGCCCGCGCCAAGCAGCGGCTCAACGTGCTCGGCGTCCTCAGCCTGGGCGCCGACCTGGGGCTGGTGGCGGCCAACGCCGCCCTGTCGCAGGAGAACTTCCGCCGTCCGCCGGCGCGGCGCCTGCTCTCGCGCCTGCGCTCCTAGCCGTCAGAGGACGAGTCCGTGGCGCACCGTGCTCTCCGAGACGGTGCGCGCCTCGACGAACTCGAGCAGGTACCCGGGGCCACCGGCCCTGGCCCCGGTGCCGGATCGGCGGTTGCCGCCGAACGGCTGGCGGCCGACCATCGCTCCGGTGATCTCGCGATTGACGTAGAGGTTGCCCACCGGCGAGCGCTCGACGACGCGCGCCACGACGTCGGGATTGCGTGAGAACAGGCCGCCGGTGAGGGCGTAGGGGGACGCGTCGACGCGGTCGCACGCCTCCTCGACGCCGGCCACCCGCTCCACCGCCAGCAGCGGACCGAAGATCTCCTCGTGCAGCACCGGTGAGCGGTCGGGCAGCTCGAGCGCGAGGGCGGGAGCCGCGTACCAGCCGGGAGAGGGGACCTCCGCCGCAACGAGCACCTCGCCGTCAGCCCGCGCGCGGGCCAGGTAGCCGCTCACCCGCTCCTGGGCGGCCCGCTCGATCAGCGGACCGACGTCGGTCGCGAGCTCCTGCGCCGGGCCGACCCGCAGGCCGGCCATGGCGCCCGACAGGCGTTCGACGAAGGCGTCGTGGATCGCCGCGTGACACAGCACCCGCGCCGCGGCGGAGCACTTCTGACCGGCGTAGCCGAACGCCGAGCGGATCACCGCCGGCACCACCTCGTCGAGGTCGGCGTCGGAGTCGACGATCACGCAGTTCTTGCCGCCCATCTCGGCGACCACGCGCTTGAAGTGGGGCTGTCCCGGCGGCGTCTCGGCGGCCGCGCGCCAGATCTCCCGGCCAACCTCGGCGGAGCCGGTGAAGGCGATCACGTGCACGCGGGGATCGCGCACCAGCGCCGCGCCCACCGGGCCGGCGCCGGGCAGCAGCGCCAGCGCGTCGGGCGGCACCCCGGCCGCGCGCAGCGCCCGGCACAGGAGCCCGGCGCAGCCCGGCGCCTGCTCGGCCGGCTTGAGGACGACGGCGTTGCCGGTCGCCAGCGCCGCGGCCACCATCCCGCACGGGATCGCGAGCGGGAAGTTCCACGGCGAGATGACGGCCACGATCCCCCGCGGTGCCCAGCGCAGGCGGTTGCGCTCGCCGGGGAGCTCCAGCAGGGGGACGCCGTCGGAGAGGCCGAGCGCGCCGCGGGCGTAGTACTCGAGGAAGTCGATCGCCTCGCACACGTCGGCGTCGGCTTCCGGCCACGGCTTGCCGGCCTCGCGCAGGACCAGGGCGGCCGCTTCCAACCGCCGCTCCCGCAGCCATTCGGCCGCCGCACGCAGCACGCCGGCACGCTCCTGGGGCGACCGCTTGCGCCATTCCCGCGCTCCGGCCCCGGCGCGCTCCAGCGCGGCGTCGACGTCGCCGTCCGACGCCTCGGCGGCGAGCGCTACCACCCGATCCGGCGCCCCGGGGTCGGTGGACACCAGCGACTCGCCGCCGCGGGCATCCTCGCCGATCCACACCGGCACCCGCACCGGCAGCCGCCGGTCCACCGCCTCCAGCGCCTCGCGCAGGCCGTCGCGGACGGACGCCCGGCGCAGCTCGAGCACGGGCTCGTTGACGAAGCCGGCGGTGGGGCTCACGCGCTCCGCGCTCCCGAGACGCCCTCCGGCCGGGGCCGGGCGAGCAGCCGCTCGAGCGGCTCGCCGCGCGCCTGCTCGTGCAGGAAGGACTCGTTGGCGGTGTTCTCGAGCAGGCGCCGGACGAGATAGGCCATCCCGGCCACGAGGTCGCCGACCGGGCAGTACGCCCGGACGCGGAAACCCTGGGCGGCCAGTGCGGCGGCCAGTGTGTCGCCGAGCCCGCGCAGCACCTGCAGCTCGAGGTCGCGGTCGCTCGCGCCGCTCAGGCGCGACCAGGCGATGGCGTGGGCGATGGAGCGGAGGTTGTGGGAGGCGATCGCGACGCGGACGGAGGGGCGCGCGTCGAGCAGGCGGCGCGTCAGTCCCTCGAAGTTCGCGTCGCAGGCGGCCTTGTCCTCGAAGACGGGGGAGGCCCACCCGTGGCGACGGGCCTCGATCACCTCGTGGTCCCAGTAGGCGCCCTTGACCAGGCGGATGGTGAGCGGCGTGGCGCGCCGCGCTCCCGCCTCCCGCGTCCAGTCGAGGACGGCGGCCAGCGTCTCGGGCGAGTCCCGGAGGTAGGCCTGCACGACTATGCCGGCTGACGGCCCCGCGTCGAACTCGGGCTCGGCCAGAACGTCCAGGACGAGACCGAGGACCGCCTCGCGGGAGTCGAGGGACTCCATGTCGACGTGCAGATGCGCGCCGTGCTCGCGCGCCCGGCGCAGCAGCGGGCGCAGTCGCTCGGCGGCATCCTCGCGCCCGCGCTCGGGCGCCTCGGGGCGCAGAAGCGGCGTGAGCGCCGAGACCTTCACCGACAGGTTCGCCCGCGCCACCTGGCCGACGGCGTCGGACTCGAGGACCGGCCGTGGGGGCCAGTGGCGGCTCGTCTCCGACAGCGCGTCGAGCGCTCGAGCGCAGCGCTGCGCGTAGGAGTCGGCCTCAGGACCCGTCACGGTGGCCTCGCCGAGCAGGTCGACCGACGATGCTATGCCCTGCCGCCACAGGCGCCCGAGCGTGGGCAGCGCGGCGGACGGCGTCTCGCCGACGATGAAGCGGTGAGCCATGTGCCGCACGCCGGCCGCCGCCGCAGCGCCGAGCGCCAGGCGCCCGGCCCGCGAGTCGCCCAGCCGCCGGGCGGCCACGATCGGCGCGGGCGCGTCGTCGAGCTCGCCGAGGAACCCGGTGAGATGACGGGCGAGGTCATCGAGGTCGCGGCAGGCCGGCACGACGTCGACGAGCCGGAACAGCGCGGCCTGCAACGCGCGGTCGCGTGCGGCCAGCTCCATCGCTCGGTCGTCGAGCGCGTGACCCGGATGCCGGGCCGTCGACGGGAACGCATCGGCCAGCTGGACACCGATCCGGAGCACCGCCTCGTCGAGCGCTCGCTCGTCGATCACATCCCGGTTCTACCCGCTCACGTTCGTGGCCACCCTCCCTCGCGGCGGCCGGTTATCCGCACCGCGACTGCTCGACCAGTCGGGCGATCCCGCCACACCGTCGCGCGTCCTGTCACGCGCTCCGGCGCCCGCGACGTCCGCCGCACCCGCGGTGCGGACCGCGACCGTCGCCCTGGCGCCTCGCATCGCCTGATCCGCCGATCGGGCGACCGGGCCGGCCGCTCCGTGTCCCCATGAGCTCGGTCGCGCCCGGGCGGGCTCATCGACGTGCGAGCACTCCGCTTCACGCCGATGAGTGACCTCTAGAATCGGCGATCCCGATGGAGGGACTCGACCACCCGGCGGGCTCGCCGCCACTTCGCGAGCTGCCGCTCCTGAGCGTGGTGGCGCCGATGCACGACGAGGAGCGCAACGCGCGCCCGTTCTATGAGCGCGTCGCCGCCGCCCTGGAAGACGTCCCCTTCGAGTTGGTCCTCGTCGACGACGGCAGTCGCGACGACACCGGCCGCATCCTCACCGACCTCGCGCACGACGATCCGCGCGTCAAGGTGCTGCGGCTGTCGCGGAACTTCGGCCATCAGCCCGCCTTGACGGCCGGCCTCGAGCACGCCGCCGGCGGTGCGGTGGTGATGATCGACGGCGACCTGCAGGACCCGCCCGAGCTGATCGTCGAGATGCTCGAGCAGTGGCGCCGCGGATCGGACGTCGTCTACGCGGTGCGGGAGGCGAGGGCGGGGGAGCGTCGTTTCAAGCGCTGGTCGGCCTACGCCTTCTACCGACTGTTCGGCCGGCTGGCGAACATCCAGCTCGCCGCCGACTCCGGTGACTACCGGTTGATGGATCGCGCGCCGCTGGACGCGCTCCTGTCGATGCCCGAGCGCAACCGCTTCCTGCGCGGGATGACCGTGTGGGTGGGATTCAGGCAGACCGCCGTGCAGTACCGGCGCGACGCCCGCCATGAGGGCCGGACGAAGTTCACCCTCGCCAAGATGCTGCGCTTCTCGTTCGACGCGATCTCAAGCTTCTCGCAGCTGCCGCTGCAGCTGGCCACCCTGCTCGGCTTCCTGATCGCCGGTTTCGCCCTCTTCGTGGCCATCCCGCTGACCATCGTGGCGCGGTACACGAACCAGTTCGTGCCGGGCATCTCGTCGACCATCGTCGTGCTGCTGCTGCTCGGCGGGATCCAGCTCATCACGGTCGGCATCATCGGCGAGTACGTCGGGCGCATCTACGACGAGGTCAAGCGACGGCCGCTGTACGTCGTCGCCGAGCGCGTGAACCTGCCCGACGAGCGCCCGGGGCCCGGCGGGCCCGGCGACCGGCGGATCGGGTGAGGATCGCGGTCATCGGTGCGGGCGTGTGCGGCCTCACCGCCGCCCACCGGCTCGCGCAGGAGGGGCACGTCTGCGACGTCTACGAGCGCTGGCCGGGACTCGGCGGACAGGCGGCGACCATCGACGTCGGCGGCGGGATGCTGCTGGAGCGCTACTACCACCACCTCTTCACGTCCGACCGCCACATCGCCGACCTGTACGACGAGCTCGGCCTCGGCGAGGAGCTCGAGTGGCGCGACTCGAGCGTGGCCTTCTTCGCCCGCGGCCGCCAGTGGCCGTTCGTCACGCCCGCCGACCTATTGCGCTTCGGGCCGCTTCCGATGCGGTCCCGGATCCGGATGGGCGCGGCGGTCGTGGCCCTCCAGCGGTTGGCCAACGAGCGCGAGCGCTTCGAGCAGGTCACCGCGCGGCATTGGATCGAGCGCCGCATGGGCCGGGCGGCGTGGGACAACGTCTGGGGTCCGCTGCTGCGCGGCAAGTTCGGCGAGCGCGCCGACGACATCGCGATGGTCTGGCTGTGGAGCAAGCTGCGGCTGCGCCGGCAGGTCTCCGGCGACGAGGCGCGCCAGGAGAAGCTGGGCTATCCGCGCAGCTCCTGGGAGACGCTGCTCGAAGCCCTCGTGGCCTCCATCACCGCGGGCGGGGGGAGGGTGATGATCGACCGGGCCGCCGCCCGCGTCGACGCCGATCCCGACGGGCTGCTGGTGACGCCGTCGGCGCCCGGCTCGTTCCGCACCGGGCACGATCCGCGCGCCTTCGTGCCGGACGGCGCGCCCGAGCGCTACGACCGGGTCCTCGCCACCGTGCCCAACGACGTCTTCGAAGGGCTGCTGGGCCCGGCCGTGTCCGAGTCGCTCGGCGACGACTACCGCGGGAAGCTGCGCGGAATCGAGTACTTCACGGCGCTTTGCCTGCTGCTCGAGCTCGACCGTCCGCTGTCGTCCTTCTACTGGACCAACGTCGCCGACCCGGAGCTGCCGTTCGTCGGCCTCATCGAGCACACGAACTTCGTCGAGCCCGAGCGCTACGGCGGCCGTCGATTCCTCTACGTCGCCAACTACCTCCCGGCGGGGCACGAGCTGCTCGCCCTGGATCCCGAGTCGCTGCTGGAGCGCTACGAGCCCGGCCTGCGCCGGGTGAACCTCGCCTTCTCGCGGTCATGGGTCCGCAACCTGTGGCGCCATTCCGAGCCGGCCGCCCAGCCGCTGGTCACCGTCGGCTACGCCAAGCGGATCCCCGCCCTCCAGACGCCGGTTCCGGGTCTGCTGCTGGCCAACACCACGCAGATCTATCCCGAGGACCGTGGCACCAACTACGCGGTCCGGCTCGGCGAGGACGCCGCTCGGGCGGTGCTCGCCTCCCGCTGACTCGAGCGGACCGGGATCGAGTCAGATGGCTCCGGCCAGCGCCGCTGCGACGCCCAGCGCGGCCGAGGCCCCGAGGGTGCGCAGGACCGACCAGCGCAGCTTGAAGATCATCACCCCGGCCGCCGCGGCGATCACCAGCGACACCGGCCTCAGCGACTCGGGCACCGGCAGCTCGAAGTCGACGATGCCCGCCGTCAGCGGGCGCGTGTCGGCGAACAGGGTGTGCAGCGCGAAGTAGACGGCGAGGTTGGCGATCACCCCGACCACCGCGGCGGTGATGCCGGTCAGCGCGCTGGAGAGGGCCCGGTTCCCGCGCAGCCGCTCGACGTACGGCGCGCCGACGAAGATGAACACGAAGCAGGGGACGAAGGTCACCCAGGTGGTGAGCAGCGCGCCGAGCAGCGCCGCCGCCCATGGGTCCATGGCGCCCGGGTCGCGATAGGCCCCGAGGAAGGCCACGAACTGCACGACCATGATCAGGGGTCCGGGTGTGGTCTCGGCCAGTGCGAGCCCGCGCACCATCTCGCCCGGTGACAGCCAGCCGTAGACCTCCACCGCCCGCTCGGCGACGTAGGCGAGGACGGCGTAGGCGCCGCCGAAGGTGACCAGCGCGGTGCCGGAGAAGAACAGACCGAGCTCGAAGAAGACGCTCGTCGTCCCGGCCAGCACTCCGACCGCGAGCATCGGCGCCGCCCACAGCAGGGCGCCCACGATGAGGACGCGAGAGGCTCGGGCGGCGGTCGGTCGCTCGACGTGGAGGGCGTCGTCGGGGATCAGTGGCAGCGGGCCGGCGCCCGCGTCGTGTCCGCCCGACTGCGCGAGGGCCTCGGGGCGCAGGCGGCCGAGCAGCCACCCGGCCGCGGCGGCGAGCACCACCACGACGGGGAACGGGACGCTGAAGACGGTGAGGGCGAGGAAGGCGGCCACCGCGAGGACCACCAGCGCGGGGTGCGACAAGGCGCGCCCCGCGACCCGGAGCACCGCCTGCACCACGATGGCCAGGACGGCGGGCGCCAGCCCGGTGAACACCGCGCTGACCAGGGGAGCGTCCCCGAAGGCGACGTAGATGGCCGACAGCGCGAGCAGCGCCACGACACCGGGCAGCACGAACAGGATGCCCGCCACCAGCCCGCCGCGGCGCCCGTTGAGCAGCCAGCCGATGTAGATCGCCAGCTGCTGGGCCTCGGGCCCGGGCAGCAGCATGCAGAAGTTGAGGGCGTGCAGGAAGCGCTGCGGACCGATCCAACGCTTCTCGTCGACCAGGGTCCGGTGCATCACCGCGATCTGTCCCGCGGGCCCGCCGAAGGTCTGCAGCGAGATCGCGAACCACACCCTTACCGCTTGGCGGAACGGCACGACGTCGGCGGCGTGGCGCTCCGCCTCGTCGGCCGAAATCGGAATCATGCCCTGATCATCGCGAGGAGCGCATCGCGCTTTGCCTCCATGTCGGCTGCCGAGATCAGGCTCTCGACGTTGAGCCGCAGCAGCGGCTCGGTGTTGGAGGCGCGGACGTTGAAGTGCCAGTCGTCGTAGTCGATCGAGATGCCGTCCAGCCGCGACTGGCGCGCGTCCGGGTGGGCGGCGGCGATCTCCTCCATCTTCTGAGTGGGCTCGGCGACCTCGGAGTTGATCTCACCCGAGATGAAGTACTTCGACCGGAACGGCTCGAGCAGCTCGGAGAGCCTGACGCCGCGCGCGCCGAGCATCTCCAGGACCAGCAGGGCCGGGATGGAGCCGGAATCCGCGTTGTAGAAGTCGTGGAAGTAGTAGTGGCCCGAGACCTCGCCACCGAACGCGGCACCCTCATCGCGCATGCGCGTCTTGAAGAAGGCATGCCCGACGCGGTTCTCGTGGGCGGTTCCCCCGAGGCGCTCGACGGTGTCGCGCACCGCCCAGGAGGCACGGACGTCGTAGAGGATGGTCGCGCCCGGCTGCTTCTCGAGGACCGACGCGGCCAGCAGGGTGGTGAGGAAGTCGCCGTCGACGAACTGCCCGGTGTCGTCGATGAAGAAGCAGCGATCCGCGTCGCCGTCCCAGGCGATCCCCAGGTCGGCGCCCTCGGAGAGGACCTTGTCGATGATGAAGCGGCGATTCTCCTCCAGCAGCGGGTTCGGCTCGTGACCGGGGAACTCGCCGTTGGGCTCCCAGTAGGTCGGGACGAGCTCGAGGCCCTCGAGCTGGTCGAGGATGGGGCCGATCATCCGGCCCGCCATGCCGTTGCCGCCGTCGAGCACCACCTTGAGCGGGCGGATCCGGCTGGAGTCGATGAAGGCGAGGGCCGCGGTCCGGAACTCGCCGGCGATGTCGACCTCCTCGGTGGAGCCGCCGCCCGGGGCGTCGCCGAGGCCCTGCTCGATCTCGCGGCGCATGTCCTGGATACCCTCGTCGCCGGACAGGGCGATGGCCCCGCGCCGGACGAGCTTGGCGCCCGTGTACGCCTTCGGGTTGTGCGAGGCGGTGCACATGAGGCCCCCGTCGAGCTCGCGTGAGCCGACGAGGTAATAGAGCATCTCGGTGCCCACCATCCCGGCGTCGAGCACGCGCGCGCCCTCGGCCACCATCCCGTTGCGATAGCGCGCGGCGAGTTCGGGAGCGGTCAGCCGCATGTCGCGCCCGAGGCCGATCCGCAGCTCGCCCGCCGGCTTGCCCTCGAGGCGCGACAGCACGCGCGTGTACGCGCGTCCGATCGACTCGGCCACGTCACCGTCGATCTGACTTCCGTAGAGGCCGCGGACGTCGTAGGCCTTGAAGATCTCGGGAGGCGGGCTGGAGGGCATGGCGCGGCAGGATACGCGCGCGGCGCACTACGCTGGCGCGTCATGACCGACTCCGCCGCCCGTCTCGATGAGGTCGTCGGCACCGACGGCGCTGAGGGCCGCCGTCCCGCCGCCGGACAACCGGCTCCCGCGCCCGCCGCCCGCACGCACCGCGTCAGCCCGGATGCCGGTATCACGCTGGCCGGCATCGATCCCGACGACTCGGAGGGCTACGAGTCCAAGTCGGAGGTCAAGGAGGAGCTGGCGGAGCTGCGGGCCATGATCTCCAAGCTGCAGGCCCGGCTCTACGCCGAGGGAAGGCGCAGCCTGCTCGTCGTGCTCCAGGCGATGGACACCGGCGGCAAGGACGGCGCCATCAAGGACGTCTTCCGGGGCGTCAACCCGCAGGGCTGCCAGGTGTGGTCGTTCAAGGCGCCGAGCAGCGAGGAGCTCTCGCACGACTTCCTGTGGCGCTACCACGAGAAGGCGCCCGCGCGGGGGATGATCACCATCTTCAACCGATCCCACTACGAGGACGTACTCGTGGTGCGCGTCAAGGACATCGTCGACGAGTCGGTGTGGCGGCCGCGGTACGAGTCGATCCGCGCCTTCGAGCGAGGGCTCGGTCGCGAGGGCGTCGTGGTGCTCAAGTTCTTCCTGCACATCTCCAAGGACGAGCAGAAGCGCCGCCTCGAGGCCCGCCTGCGACGGCCGGAGAAGCACTGGAAGTTCTCCACGGGTGACCTCGCCGAGCGCGCCCGCTGGGACGATTACCAGGAGGCGTTCCAGGACGCCATCAACGAGACCTCGACCGACCTGTCGCCGTGGTACGTCGTGCCGGCGAACCACAAGTGGTACCGCAACCTGGTCATCGCCCGAACCATCGCCGCGACGCTCGAGCAGATGAATCTGCAGTTCCCGGAGTCCGAGCCCGGACTCGACTCCATCGTGGTGACCTGACCCCGCGGCCGGGGGGGCGCGCTCAGGAGGTCGCCGGCCGGCACCGGCGCCGGGCTCCAGCCTAGACTCAGAGCCATGGCTGGGCACTCCAAGTGGGCGGGCATCAAGCACAAGAAGGCCATCGTCGACTCGCGGCGCGGCAAGCTCTTCACCAAGCTCGCGCGAGCGATCACGGTGGCGGCCAAGGAGGGCGGCGGGGATCCGGATGGCAATCCGCGCCTCGGCCTGGCGATCGCCAAGGCCAAGGACGCGTCCATGCCCAAGGACAACATCGAGCGCGCCGTCGCCAAGGGCACCGGCGCGGGAGCCGATGCCGAGGCGCTCGAGAGCGTCCTCTACGAGGGCTACGGGCCGGGCGGCGTCGCGCTGCTGGTCGAGGCGGTCACCGAGAACCGCAACCGCACCGGCTCCGAGGTCCGCTACGCCTTCTCCAAGCACGGCGGCAACCTCGGCGAGCCCGGCTCGGTGGGATACCTCTTCGACAAGAAGGGCGTGGTTCTCGTCGAGTCCGGACCGTATTCCGAGGAGGACCTCGAGCCGGCGATCGACGCTGGGGCCGAGGACATCGCGCTCGAGGACGACGTCTATGAGGTCATCTGCGAGCCCGCCGACCTTCAGGCGGTGCGCAACTCGCTCGATGCCGCCGGCGTCGCCGTCCAGAGCGCCGAGGTGGTGCAGCTGCCGAAGACCCGCGTCGAGCTCGACGAGGAGGGCGCCGGCAAGCTGTTCAGGCTCGTCGAGGCGCTCGAGGACCTCGACGACGTCGACGCGGTGCACGCGAACTTCGACGTCGACGCCGAGGTCCTCGAGCGGGTCGCGGGCTAGCTCACGGCCTTCGCGGACGGGCCCGCCGACAAAGGCGTCCGGCCCGCCACGGAGAATCCCCCGGCTGATGATCGTGCTGGGGATAGATCCGGGAACCGCCAACACGGGCTTCGGCGTGGTCGAGCGCCGCGCCGCCCGGCTGGTGGCCCTCGACGGCGGGGTGGTCAAGACGATCGCCTCGGTTCCCGCCGAGCTGCGGCTGGCGACCATCCACGCCCGCATCAACGAGCTGCTGGACGAGTACGAGCCCAGCGCCGTCGCGCTCGAGGACATCTACTTCGGCGTCAACGCCACCTCGGCGCTGGCGGTCGGACAGGCCCGCGGCGTGGTGATGCTGGCGGCCGGAGCCCGCGGCATCCCGTGCCGGTCCTACACGCCGCAGCAGGTCAAGAGCGCCGTCTGCGGCTCCGGCCGAGCGGCCAAGGATCAGGTTCAGCGCATGGTGCAGGGCCTGCTGTCGCTCGCCGAGCTGCCGCGGCCCGATCATGCGGCCGACGCGCTCGCGGTGGCCATCTGCCACCACAACGCCGCGCCGCTGGCCAGCGCGCTGGCCCGGGCGAGCCGATGATCGCGCTCCTGGCGGGTGACGTCGCCGTCCGTCGCGCCGATCACGTCGTCGTCTCCTGTGGCGGCGTCGGCTACCGCGCCGCGGTGTCGGCCGAGACGCTGCGCCAGGTGCCCGCCGTCGGACGGCCGGTGACGTTGCACACCCATCTCGTCGTCCGCGACGATGCGCTCGCCCTCTTCGGCTTCGCGACCGAAGCCGAGCGCGACCTCTTCCTGATGCTGATCGGCGTGCAGTCGGTGGGGCCCAAGATGGCCTTGGCGGTGCTCTCCGGCGGCTCGCCGCGGGATCTGTTGTCGGCCGTCGCCGCCGGCGACACCGCCCAGCTGCAGTCGCTGCCGGGAATCGGCAAGCGGACCGCCGAGCGCATCGTCGTCGAGCTGCGCGAGCGCGTGGGCGCCGCCGCCGACGACGATCCGATCACGATCACGCGCGGCGACGACCCGCGGCTGCTGGCGCGCGACGCCCTCGTCGGGCTCGGCTTCTCGCCGCAGGAGGCGGGCGAGCTGCTCGACGGCGCACCGGGTGAGACGCCCGAGGACCTGATCTCCCATGCGCTGCGCCAAGCGCGGCCGTGAGGGGGAGCAGCGGCGTGAAGTCCGATCCCGATCGCATCCAGACGCCCGGAGCGCTGCCCGAGGACGAGATCGACTCCTCGCTGCGCCCGCGGCGCCTCGACGAGTTCGTCGGACAGGACTCGGTCAAGGAGCAGCTGGAGATCTCGATCGCTGCCGCCGCTGCCCGCGGCGAGGCGCTCGACCACCTGCTGCTCGCCGGCCCGCCCGGCCTCGGCAAGACCTCGCTGGCCCAGATCGTCTCGCACGAGCTCGGCGTGCCGTTCGTGCAGACCGCCGGCCCGGCGCTCGAGCGCAAGGCCGACATCGCGTCGTTCCTGACCGCGCTCGAGCCGCGCTCGGTGTTCTTCGTCGACGAGATCCACCGCCTGCCGCGCGCGGTGGAGGAGACGTTCTATCCCGCCATGGAGGATCGCCGGCTGCCGATCACCGTCGGCGCCGGCGCCGGCGCGCGGGTCGTGACGCTCGACCTCCCGGCCTTCACCTTGATCGGGGCGACGACGCGGGCGGGACTGCTGACCACGCCGCTGCGCGATCGCTTCGGGATCCAGCACCGACTGGAGCACTACGGTCCCGGCGACCTCGCCCGCATCGTCACCCGCTCGGCGTCACGCCTGCAGGTCGAGATCACGTCGGCGGGCGCGCGCGCGATCGCCGAGCGGTCGCGCGGGACGCCACGGGTGGCCAACCGGCTGCTCAAGCGCGTGCGCGACTACGCCGAGGTCCACAGCGGCGGCATCGTCGACGACTCACTCGCGCTCTCCGCGCTCGACCTGCTCGGCGTCGACCATGCCGGCCTCGACCGCCTCGACCGCGAACTGCTGTCGGCGCTGTGCACCCGATTCGGCGGCGGGCCGGTCGGCCTGTCGACTCTGGCGGTGGTCGTGCAGGAGGAGCCCGACACCATCGAGGAGGTGTACGAGCCCTACCTCCTGCAACAGGGCTTTCTGGCGCGCACGCCGCGTGGCCGGGTCGCGACGGGGCGCGCCTACACTCATCTCGGACTCGAGGCGCCTCCCGAGGCGACGCTCTTCTGAGCCCCCGATCGCAACGCGTCGTAGGCTAAGGGCACCAAATGGCACACCTGTTCATCTGTCCCAACTGCGGGCATCGCAGCGCCGCGACCGACCGCACCGAGGGGTTCCGCAACAATCCCAAGGGCTGCGCGAAGTGCGGCTTCGGCTTTCTCTTCGAGTTGCTCGACGACTACTACCCGGCTCCGAACGCGGCGTTCTTCGTCTGCGACGGGGACGCTCGCATCATCGGAGCGGGCCGCGGCACCCGCGAGCTGACCGGTCTCTCCGAGGAGAAGGTCATCGGCCGGCCGGTCCGCGACGTCCTCGGGCTGGAGTTCGACGAGGACCAGGATGCGGTCGGAACCGTGCTCGAGTGGGGGGTCCGGCAGCTGAACAAGCCGGTGACCGTCAATGCCGAGGGTGACCTGAGCGCCCGCGCCGTGGCCGACCTGTTTCCCGCCTACGACGGCGACGGCGGGCTGCTGCTCGTCCTGACCCGCGCCAAGTAGGGGGCTTCTCCGTGTCCGATCGCCGCCGCAGCCTGATCATCCTGGTCGCGGTCCTGGGCCTCATCGGCGCCTCGGTGTGGGTGCTGGCCACCAAGCCGACGCGTCTGGGACTCGATCTGCAGGGCGGCGTGCAGCTCGTCTACGAGGCCAACTCGACTCCGCAGGTCCCGGAGATCACGCCTGAAGCGCTCGAGCGGTCGCTCGACATCATGCGCGAGCGCGTCGACCAGTTCGGCGTCGCCGAACCCGAGCTGCTGATCTCCGGCAACAACCAGCTTGAGCTCAACCTCCCGGGCGTCGATGATCCCGACCGGGTCGCCGAGCAGGTCGGCAGCACGGCCCAGATGTTCTTCTACGACTGGGAGCCCAACGTCCTCGACGAGGACTGCGACACTAATCCGGAGCAGGTCAACGGCGGCCAGGCGCCGATCACCGGCCTCTACAACGCGGTCCAGCGCGCGTCCGAGTGCACGCCGGCTCAAGTCGACGCCGACCCGAATCAACGCTCCAGCTTCTACGTCTTCGACGAGATCTCCCAGCGCCTGCTGGCCGGCGGCCCGGGCGATAGCGATCGCGCCGATGTGCTCGACCAGCTGATTCCCGAGCAGCGCGAGCGCGCCGAGGTGATCGAGGTGCCGGCCGGTGTCGTCGTCCTGCGCGACGAGAAGGGAGACGTCCCCGAGGGCGCGCCGCTTCCGGATCGCTGGTGGGTCATCCGCGATCAGCCGGTGCTGTCGGGCACCGACATCACCAACCCGGAGCAGGCCTTCGATCAGGGCGTCTCCAACGAGCCGATCGTCACGATGGAGTTCACCGACGAGGGTCGTCGCGCCTTCCAGCGCACCACGCAGGCGATTGCCGAGCGCGGTCTCGACAACGCGGCGCTCAGCGGCGGCCTGACCGATCCGGTCGCCGCCTCGCACCACTTCGCGATCCGGCTCGACGACCAGCTGATCTCGACGCCGTACATCAACTTCCGCGAGAACCCCGAGGGCATCGACGGCTCCACCGGCGCCTCGATCTCCGGCGGCTTCACCATCCAGAGCGCCCAGGACCTCGCGCGGCTGCTCAAGGTGGGCGCGCTGCCGGTCGAGCTCGACCTGATCTCGCGCTCGCAGATCTCGGCGACGCTCGGCGGCCAGGCGCTCGACGAGGGCCTGATCGCCGGCCTGGCCGGCTTCGCGATCGTCGCGATCTTCCTGATCGTCTTCTACCGGGTGCTCGGCGTGATCGCCACCGTGGCTCTCGGCATCTACGCGATCTACCTGTACGCGCTCATCGAGCTCATCCCGGTGACGATGACGCTGCCGGGCATCGCCGGGCTGATCCTGACCATCGGCGTGGCGGCGGACGCCAACATCGTCATCTTCGAGCGCGTCAAGGAGGAGACTCGCGCCGGGCGTTCGGTACCCGTGGCGATCGTCAACGGCTATCGCAAGGGGTTGTCGACGATCGTCGACGCGAACGTCGTCACCCTGCTGGTCGCCTTCATCCTCTTCGTGCTGGCCACCGCGGGCGTGAAGGGCTTCGCCCTCCTGCTCGGCCTCGGCACCATCGTCTCCCTGTTCACCGCCGTGCTGGCCACGCAGGCGATCCTGCTAGCGCTGCGCGGCTCAAGGCTGCTGCGCAGCAAGTCGGCGCTCGGCGCGCGGGACCGCCACAAGCGCTGGACGTTCGACTTCATGGGTGCGTCGCGCTGGTTCTTCGCGATGTCCGGCGTGATCATGCTGATCGGCGCGCTGGCCATCGCCGGCAAGGGACTGAACTTCGGCATCGACTTCGAGTCCGGCGCGCGCTACACAGCCTCGCTGGAGCGCCCCGCCTCCGTCGACGAGGTGCGCAGCGCGCTCGATCCCGTCGGCCTCGGCGATGCGCAGATCCAGACGCTCGACAACCCGGAGCTCGGCGCCAACGTCGTGCAGATCTCGACCGAGCTCGCCGGGCAAACGGATCCCGTCAGCCAGGCGTTGGAGGAGTCCTTCGGCCTGACCGAGAATGTAACCGGCTCGGAGATCGGGCCGACCTTCGGCGCCACCGTCGCCGAATCGGCGCTGATCGCGCTGATCGCCTCCCTGGCGATCATCGGCGTCTACCTCACGCTGCGCTTCGAGTGGAAGTTCGCCCTGCCGGTCCTGATCGCGCTGGGGCACGACATCCTCATCACCGCCGGCGTGTACGCCCTGGTCGGCCGCGAGGTCACCACCTCGACGGTCGCTGCGTTGCTCACCATCCTCGGGTTCTCGCTCTACGACACGATCATCGTCTTCGACCGCATCCGCGAGAACACGCCGCGCATGCCGAGCGCGTCGTTCTCTCAGATCGTCAACCGGTCGATGTCCGAGGTGCTGACCCGCTCGCTGGCCACCAGCTTCTGCACCGCTCTGCCGATCCTCGCGCTCCTGCTGTTCGGCGGCGAGACGCTCAAGGACTTCGCCTTCGCGCTGCTCATCGGCGTGCTCTCCGGCACCTACTCGTCGATCTTCATCGCGGGACCGGTGCTGACGCACTGGAAGGAGCGCGAGCCGGTGTACCGGGCGCGCCTCAAGCGGATCCGCGCCGAGCTCGGTCACGTGCCGGCCTACGCGATGCCCGTCGGGGGCGCCCCGGTCGACGTCGCTCCGGCGGCCCCGCGCCCCGACCGTTCGCCGGTCACCGCCGGCGTGCCCGGCCAGGTCTCGAAGGAGGAGTTCGACTCGATGGTCCGCGATCTCGGTGATGCCGCTCCGTCGCGCCGAGGCGACTCCGTCGCGGCGCGGCCCGCCGGCGGACGCCGCGCCCGGGGCCGCGGCGCTCCCGGCCCCGGTCCGAGCGACGGCTCCGGTGGCGATCCGAACCGGCGTCCGCGCAACCGCCGCGAGGAGGGAGGACGCTGATGGGACTTCTCGTCTGGGTGATGATCGGCCTCTCGATCTGGCACTTCACGATCTTCCTGCCCGACCGTTTCTGGGGTGGCATCGTCGGCGCCTGTGGCGCCGCCATCGCCGGCGCATCCCTGCTCGGAGTGCTCGCCTACGGTCTCTCCATCCCCGGTCGTGACGAGACCGACCTGGTCACTGCGCTGGTCGGCATTCCCGGCGCGCTGCTCGGAATCGCCGCGGCCTACCTGATCGGCGCCCGGCGCGAGCAGGCTCACGCCTGAGCAGGGCGACGCGGCGCGCTACCGTCGCCGCGCCCGCGCTTTCCGTCGGCGGCGCGCCATAGGCTGAGTGGGTGGCCGTCCCGTCCGTCTCCTTCTCCGTCCCGCCGTATGACTTCGTCGCGGTCGAGCGCCTCGAGCGCGAGCTCGGCGTCTCGCACACCGTGGCCCAGGTGCTGGTCCGCCGCGGCCACTCCGACCCGCCGGCCGCCAGCCGCTTTCTGGCCGCCGATGAGCGCCATCCGCTCGATGCGTTCGGCGGCCTGCGCTCCGCCGCCGAACGCGTCCGCGAGCACGTGCAGCGAGGCTCACGGGTCACGGTGCACGGCGACTACGACGCCGACGGCGTGTGCTCGACCGCGATCCTGGTGCGCGTCCTGCGCACTCTTGGCGCCGACGTCGACTGGTACCTGCCGAGCCGGACCGAGGACGGCTACGGGTTGTCGGCGGGCACCGTCGAGCGGCTCGCCCGGCGCGGCACTCATCTGCTGATCACCAGCGATTGCGGCATCACCGCAGTGGCCGAGATCGCCGCCGCCCGCGCGCTCGGGATCGAGGTGATCGTGTCCGACCACCACTCCCCGCGCGCCGACGGCCGGCTCCCCGATGCGCCGATCGTCCATCCCCGCGTGGGTGGCTCTCCCTGTCCGGATCTGTGCGCCGCGGGAGTCGCCTACAAGCTGGCCGGCGCTCTCCTGGACGCCTTCGGGCTGGACCCGGCACTCGCCGATGAGGACCTCGACCTGGTCGCCATCGCGACCATCGCCGACGTCGTGCCTCTGCAGGGCGAGAACCGTCAGCTGGTCCGCAGCGGGCTCAGGCGGCTCGCGTCCACGCGCAAGCCGGGCCTGCAGGCGCTGATGGACGTCGCCCACATCGATCCCAGCGGCCTCGACGCCACCGCCGTCGCCTTCCGCATGGCTCCGCGCATCAACGCCGCCGGGCGGGTGCGGCGGGCCGATGCCGCACTGGAGCTGGTGCTGACCGAAGATCCTGACCGGGCGCGCGCCATCGCCGGCGAGCTCGACGACTGCAACGGGGAGCGTCGCGAGGTCGAGCAGAGAATCCGCTTCGAAGCCGAGGCGCAGGTCGCCGCCACTCCGGACGGGGCCCCCGCCTACGTGCTCGCGGGCGAGGGGTGGCACCCGGGTGTGATCGGGATCGTGGCGTCGCGGATCGCCGAGCACCACTTCCGTCCCGCGGTCCTCATCGCGCTCGACGGCGATGAGGGCAGCGGGTCCGGGCGCTCGATCCCCGGCTTCGACCTGCTGGCCGGCTTCGACGCCGCATCGGAGCACCTGCTGCGCCACGGGGGGCACCGCGCGGCGGCCGGGCTGACCATCGCCCGCGATTCCGTCGAGAACTTCCGGGGGGCTTTCGTGGCGCACGCCGCCGCGAAGCTCAAGCCCGAGCACCTGGTGCGACGGGAGCGGGTGGACGCCGTGGTGTCGGGGGACTGCCTGCGGCTGGAGCTGGCCGAGGAGCTCGAGCGGCTGGCGCCGTTCGGGATGGGCAATCCCGGGGTCTCCCTGCTCGTCCCGGCGGCGGTGCTCGTCGACCCCAAGCCGATCGGCGAGGGCCGGCACGTCGCCTTCTCACTCGACGCGGGCGGGGCCCGCTCGCGCGGCGTCTGCTTCGGCGGCGGCAGCCGATTGCCGGTCGCGGCCGGCGCGGCGGTCGACGCCAGCGTCCGGCTCGAGGTCAACCACTACAACGGCATGGTCGAACCGCGCGTCGTCCTGCGCCACGCGCGCCTCTCGGCGCCCGACGGCATCGAAGTGCTCGGCGAGCCGCCGAGCTTCGCCGACGGACTGCACTCCGAGCTCGACCGGGTGCTGGACCCCTGGCCGATGACGGCGACCGTGGACGCCGGCGCCCGACAGCTGCGTGACCAACGGGGTGGAGGCATCGCCGGGCTGCTCGCCGACCTGGTGGCCAGCGGCGATCGCGTGCTGGCCGTCGCCGCCCATGCGCCGCAGCGCGCAACCGCCCTGGGCGCCCGGGTCGGGGGCTTCTCGCTCACGTCGTGGTCGGCGCTCGAGGACACGCCGTCGATCGCGTCCGCCTACGACCACATCGTGGTGATCGACCCACCGCCGCACGGGCATCTGCGCGCCGCGCTCGATTCGCTCCCGGGATCGGGCTGGACGCACCTGGCCTGGGGTGAGCCTGAGCTACGCTTCAGTCAGAGGATCCTGGAATGGAACTACGACCTCCGACCCGCGCTGACCACGGTCTACCGGACGCTTCGCGCCTCCGGTGCGGTGCCCGCCGACGCCTGCGAGTCGGTGTTGACCGGCGACGGGCGGCAGCGCCGCTCGCCCGCGCTGGCCGGCCGGCTCGTGCGCGTGCTGGCCGAGCTGTCGCTGGTCGAGGTCGAGCGCTCGGGCCCCTCGCTCACGGTGCTGGACACCTCGACGCGGACGGAGCTCGAGCGATCGGTGGCCTTCCGGGCCTACGGGAGACGACTGGATGAGGGCCGGCGGTGTCTGACTTCAAGCGCACCAACAATCGCCGCCTGATCGGCCCGACCGGCGACGACGGCGACGACCTCAGCGCGCCGGTGGCCGACGAGCGGCCCATCGACGACGGACGGGCCCGTGCGCTCGCGGGCGTCAACGGGGACGCCACCTCGGCCGCGGTGGTCGCCGAGCTCGGTGGACGTGCTCGCGTCGACCTGATCGCGCACCCGCACGCCGCACCTGAGGGCGCTCCGGCCGACCTGACCGACCTCGAGCGCGAGCTCCTGGCCGACCTCTTCGCGATCGTCGAGGAGCACCAGGACGGCGCGGCGGTCGAGATCGACCGCGACAAGGTCGTCGCGGCGTTCGTCTTCGCCTGTGAGCACCATGCCGACCAGCGCCGGAAGTCCGGCGAGGACTTCATCACCCATCCGGTGGGCGTGGCCAAGATCTGCGCCGGGATGCGCCTGGACACCGAGACACTCTGCGCGGCGCTGCTGCACGACACCGTGGAGGACACCACCGCCTCGCTCGAGGAGGTGCGCAGCGGCTTCGGCGACGAGGTCGCCACGCTGGTGGACGGGGTCACCAAGCTCACCGGCATCACCTTCCAGTCCCGCGACGAGGCGCAGGCCGAGAACTACCGGAAGATGATGGTGGCGATGGCCACCGACGTCCGGGTCATCCTCATCAAGCTCGCCGACCGCCTGCACAACATGCGCACGTTGGAGGCGATGCCGAAGCAGAAGCAGAACGAGAAGGCCCGCGAGACGCTGGAGATCTACGCGCCGCTGGCCCATCGGCTCGGCATCCACGCCATCAAGTGGGAGCTCGAGGACCTCGCGTTCGCGACCCTGCACCCGCGCAAGTACCAGGAGATCAAGGGCCTCGTCAGCCAGCAGCGCCAGGAGCGCGAGCGCTACGTCGAGGAGGCGGGTCGCTACCTCGCCGATCAGCTGATGGAGGTCGGCATCCACGCCGAGATCTCCGGTCGCGCCAAGCACTTCTACTCGATCTACACGAAGATGACTCGCAAGGGACGCGAGTTCAACGAGATCTACGACCTGACCGCCATGCGCGTGATCGTCGACTCGGTCAAGGACTGCTACGGCGCGGTGGGAGTCATCCACTCCATCTGGAAGCCGCTGCCGGGTCGCTTCAAGGACCTGGTCGCGATGCCCAAGTTCAACATGTACCAGGCGCTGCACACCACGGTGATCGGGCCCGAGGGACGGCCGCTGGAGATCCAGATCCGCACCTCGGATATGCACCAGACCGCCGAGTTCGGCGTCGCGGCGCACTGGCGGTACAAGGAGGGCAGCAACGGCGGCTCGATCGACCCCACCGACGCCAAGCTCAAGTGGCTGCGCACCCTGCTGGACTGGCAGTCCCAGGATCCCGCCGACTTCACCGACACCCTGCGCACCGAGCTGGTCGAGGACGAGGTCTTCGTCTTCACCCCCAAGGGTGAGGTCAAGTCCCTCGCGGCCGGCGCGACCCCGCTCGACTTCGCCTACGAGATCCACACCGACGTCGGACACCACTGCGTCGGCGCGAAGGTCAACGGCAAAATCGTCCCGCTGCACTACGAGCTGCGGTCGGGCGACATCGTCGAGGTGCTCACCTCCAAGCGCGATCGCGGGCCCAGCCGGGACTGGCTGTCGGTGGCGAAGACCAACCGCGCGCGCAACAAAATCCGCGCCTGGTTCCGCGCCGAGTCGCGCGAGGACTCCGAGCACACTGGCCGCGATCTGCTCCAAGAGCACATGCGCAAGGCCGGTCTGCCCGCGCAGAAGATCACCGGATCCCCGCTGCTCGCCGCCGTCATCCGCGAGATGGGCTACCGGCGCGCCGACGACTTCTACATCGCGCTCGGCGCGGCCAAGATATCGCCAAAGGCGGTCGTCAACAAGGTCCTGCAACGGCTCAAGGAGGGCGAGGCGGCGGTCGAGGAGCCGTCCACCGTCGAGGACCTCATGGATCGGCGCAGCTCGCCGTTCCGGCGCCCCGACGGGACCTCCTCGAAGTACGGGATCCGCGTCGAGGGCGTCGAGGACGTTCCGCTGCGGCTCGCGCGCTGCTGCCGGCCAGTGTCGGGCGACGCCATCGTCGGCTACGTCTCACTCGGCCGCGGCATCACCATTCACCGCGACGACTGCCCGAACGTCGTCGCCCTGCGCCGCGACCCGGAGCGCTTCGTGCCCGTCCAATGGGACGGCGACAACGAGACGTCCTTCCGCGTCGAGATCCAGGTCGACGGCTGGGACCGTACCCGCATGCTGGAGGATCTCTCGCGCACCTTCGCCGAGGCGGGCATCAACATCCTCGAGGCGCGTTGCACGGTGACGCCGCCGATGGTCAAGAACCGCTTCGTGGTCGAGGTCGGCGACAGCCAGACGTTGAAGTCCACGGTCAGCCGGCTGCGCCAGATCGACGCCGTCTTCGACGCCTACCGGGTGACGCCGGGCGGCGGCTGAGTCCCGCCGAGCAGCACTCGCAGCGCCCCGCGGGCGACCGAGAACGAAGCCTCCAGATGGCTCCCGATGTGGTCGCCGTCGACCTGCACCGGTAGGAGCCGCTCGTCCAGCGACCGCACCACCAGGCCACCGCCGGTGGTGAGCGCCTGCACCGCCGGATGCCCGGTCACCGGACGGCGCCCCGACAGCGCCCGCCACAGGACCGGCGCCAGGTCGCGGACGCTTGCGCGTCGCAGGGCGATGCCGCCGAGGTCGCCACTGAACAACCCGCCATCCGGCAGCAGCGCGATCGGGCGCTCGCCGAAGTATGTGTACGGGTTGCCGTTCTGCATCAGCACCGTCACGGCCTCGTACTTCACGCCGTCGGTGTCGACCTCCATGCGTGCGGCATTCCTGACGTAGTCGCCGAGGAACACCGAGAGGCCAACACCGGCGAAGAACCAGCGTCCCCAGCGGGCCTTCGCCCGCGGGCGACGGTCGACCCGCTCGACGGCGCTGGCGTCGAAACCCACGCCGGCCGCGAAGGCGAACCACCGGTCGTTGACGCGGCCGACGTCGGCACACACCACCTGGTGGTCGGCGCCGGCGAGCTGGTCGCAGGCGTCGGCCAGGAGCCGGGGGAGACCCAGCATGCGGCAGTAGACGTTGGTCGCGCCACCGGGGAGCGGAGCGAGCGCGGTGCGCGTCCCCACCAGGCCGTTGGCGACCTCATTGATGGTGCCGTCCCCGCCGAGCGCGACGACGGCGTCGAAGCCCTCTGCCGCGGCAGCGCGACTCAACTCGATGGCGTGGCCCTTGTAGCCGGTCCGCACCGACTCCACCGCGTGGCGGCGGCTGAGCGCGGCGGTCACGCGCCGCTGCACGCCGTCGTTCGTCGTGCTGGCGTGGGGGTTGGCCAGCAGCAGCACGCGTAAGCGCTCCGGATCGCCCCGGTCATCGGTGATCGCCATGCCCTCCGCTCCGGTCATGACGGCGACCCGCCCGCCACGCCGGCGCAGGGCAAAGCGGTGCGCGAGACCCTCCCGGCGGCGCTCAGCGTGGCCGGTCGGCGGCGGCCGGCCACCGTTCGAAGCGGGAGGCGGGGGGTGCGCCGGAGGCCGCGGCCAACGCTGCCTCCAGCGCCGTGACGCGCGACTCGAGCGCCCGGAGGCGCCGGGCCGTCGCCTCGCCGCCCGGCTCGATCGCGACGGTCGCCACCGGATCCTCCGGTCCCGTCACCAGGCCACGACGAACCAGGTCGTCGACCGGTATGCGCCGCCGCCCGCCGACGAGGACCGATCCCAGCGTCCCGCGCTCGATGCGCCGGCGCAGGGCCTTCGGCGACAATCCGCTGGCGCGGGCGGCGTCGCGGATGCTCATCAGGGTGCTGGCGCCCTCTTGGCCGTACATAGTCGCCTCGTGGGGTTCTACCCCGGGCGCGCCCCGGCAATCGGATCTCGGTGCCTAGAGGAACCCGCGGCGGCGGAAGAACCAAAGCATGCCGATCAGGACGAGCAGCATCAAGCCGAGGATTCCGTAGAACGGCAGCGTCTCGCCCTCGCCGGGGACCTGCACGTTCATGCCCCAGATGGAGGCGATGAGCGTGAGCGGCAGGATGACCACCGAGAAGGCGGTGAGCACGCGCAGCGTGTTGTTGACGCCGTGGGAGATGGCCGACTCGTTGGTCGCCTCCAGGCCCTCGACGACTTCCTTGAAGTTCTCCAGCATGTCCCACACCCGCTCGGACGCGTCGATGATGTCGTCGAAGTAGATGTCGAGGTCGTCGGGGATGTAGCGCTGCTTCGTGCGCTCGAGATCCCGGAACGTCGCTCGTTGCGGACGGACGACCTTGCGGAAGTTGATGATCTCCTGCTTGACGTTGGAGATGTCACGGACCACCTCCATCGTGCGGCCGGCGAAGATCTCCTCCTCGATGCGCTCGAGCTTGTTGCCCATCTTGCGCAGCATCGGGAACGATCCGTCGACCGAGTCGTCGACGATCCGGTACAGCAGGTAGCCCGCGCCCTTGGAGAAGATCTGCTCGCGCAGCTCCTCGTTGGAGCGGCAGCGCTCGAAGAGGTAGTTGACCGGCTGCAGCGGCTCGTTGGGCAGCGTGATGACGTAGTCGGGGCCGACGAAGATGTCGATCTCGGCCGCGTTCAGCCGCGAGACCCGCTTGTCGTAGCGCGGGAAGTGCAGGACGATGAACAGGTAGTCGTCGTACTTGTCGACCTTCGGGCGCTGGTTGCGCGAGAAGACGTCCTCGTAGTCGAGGGAGTGGAAGTCGAAGCGCTCCTCGATCCACGCCTGGTCGACGGAGCGGGGGCGCTCGATATTGATCCACCGCAGCCCCGGCGTCTCGACGATGTCGACCCGCGGCTGATCGCGCTCCGGAGGAGCGTCAGATGTGGCGCGCGGGCGACCGCGTCGACCGAACGGCGTGCGAGGAAGGCCCGGCATGTCTGAGCGGCTCGTCGGTCGGGGGCGCCATGAGCGCAATACTACGCGCTGAGACCCCGGATCCCCGCACGGCGTTTCCGTGCGGTTGTGATGTCCCGACGGTTCGCTAAGCTTTCGACCACATAGCAGTACGCATCCAGAGGGGTGGAGGGATTGGCCCAACGAAACCCCGCCAACCATCGCGCTGAAAAGCGCGAAACGGTGGCAATTCCATCAGGCTCCAAGACGAATGCCTGGGAGATGCGGCGAGGGTTTCGTCAATCGAACTCCGAACCGCACGCCCAGGCGGAGGACTAGACGAAACAGATGCCGGCAGATGCCCTTAAGTGTAAAGAGTGCTCGACGAGCTATGCGCTCGAGGCTCGCTACGTGTGCGACCGCTGCTTCGGTCCGCTCGAGGTTCACTACTCCGCTCCGGAGCAGGACGCCGCCGAGCTGAAGCGCCGCATCCAGGCGGGCCCCCACACGCTGTGGCGCTATGCGGACTTCCTTCCGCTGGAAGGCGCATCGCGCTCGCCGCTGCCCGCCGGCTGGACGCCGCTGGTCAAGGCCGACCGCCTCGCCGCGCGCCTCGGGCTGCGTGACGTCTGGGTCAAGAACGAGACCTCGAACCCGACGCACTCGTTCAAGGACCGCGTGGTCTCCGTGGCGATGGCCCGGGCGCTCGAGCTCGGCTTCGACACCCTCGCGTGCGCTTCGACCGGCAACCTCGCCAACTCGGTGGCCGCCCACGCCGCGGCGGCCGGACTTCCGTCCTACGTGTTCATCCCGGCCGACCTCGAAGAGGCCAAGATCCTCGCCACCGGTGCCTACGGCGCCAACGTGGTCGGCGTGCGCGGCAACTACGACGATGTCAACCGCCTGTGCATGGAGGTCTCCGCCGACCACCCGTGGGCGTTCGTCAACGTCAACGTGCGGCCGTACTACGCCGAGGGCTCCAAGACGCTCGCCTTCGAGCTCGCCGAGCAGCTGTCGTGGGAGATGCCCGATCGCATCGTCGCTCCGATCGCCTCCGGCTCGCTGTTCACCAAGTTGGCCAAGGGCTTCGAGCAGTGGATCGAGGCCGGCCTGCTCGAAGGCAAGCTGCCGGCCATGAACGGCGCACAGGCCGAGGGCTGCTCTCCGGTCGCCCAGGCGTTCGCGGCCGGCACCGACGTGTGCCGCCCGGTCAAGCCGAACACCATCGCCAAGTCGCTGGCGATCGGCAACCCGGCCGACGGCCCCTACGCCGTCGAACTGGCGCGCGGGACCGGCGGCTCGATCGACTCCGTCACCGATGACGAGATCCGCGCCGGCATCAAGTTGCTGGCCGAGACGACCGGCATCTTCACCGAAACCGCCGGTGGCGTCACCACCGCGGTGCTGGCCAAGCTCGCGGCTCGCGGCGACATCGATCCCGACGAGCGCGTCGTGGTCTGCATCACCGGTGACGGGCTCAAGACGATCGACTGCGCTCGCGGGACCTTCGAGGTGCACGAGATCGACCCGTCCGTCGAGGCGTTCGAGGCCGAGATGGCCTCCGAGCTGCAGGCGGCCGCGTAGTCATGGCGGTCAAGGTGAAGCTTCCCACGCAGCTGCGCGCCGCCGCCGATGGTCAGTCCGAGGCGCAGGCATCGGGACAGACGGTCGGCGAGGTCCTCGACGGCCTCTGCACCCAGCATCCCGAGCTGCGCGACCGCCTTCTCGATGACAGCGCGGGCCTGCGCCGTTTCGTCAACGTGTACCTCCGCGGTGAGGACATCCGCTTCCTGTCCGGACTCGACACCGCCGTCGCCGAAGGCGATGAGCTGACGATCCTGCCCGCCGTCGCGGGCGGCGCCCGCTGAGTCAGCGGGGCCGCTGACGTAGCGGGGGGGGCAACGGCTCCCCTGTCGCCTGTCGCCGGAGTGCGGCGGCAGGCGGCTTCTCAGGTGAGCGCCGCTCGTCTCGGCGCGAAGTCGTCAGGACCCACGAGGTCGCGTTCGAGCGCGATGGCCAGGCACTGCGCCAACGCCTCCATGCTCTCCGCCACGCATCGCTCGTAGGCGAGCTGCAGTGCCACTCGCTCGGCGCTGTGGCGCCGGTCGAGCGCCGCGAGCTGGCAGCGGGTGACCGACTCCTCGGTCCAGCGACTGCATTCCACGCACCGGAGGTCGACCGTCACCCGGGCTCCCGCGTCCGCGCGGAAGCGTTGCGGGTGCAGTCGGGAGGATGCGCAGGTCGGGCAGCAGGCCACTTCGGACACGGGCGGGACGGTAGGCGCCGTCACGGACGGACCGGCCGCTGCCGGCGCTGAGGGATGAAGGCCAGGCGGTCGCGGGTTTGGCCCACTGACGCGCCGGTCAGATGGACGCCATGGATCCCACGGCAGTTCCCTCCGTTCTGGCGGCCGGACGCATCGCCTTCGGCGCCGGCCTTCTGCTGGCTCCGCGCACCTTCGCCAGTCCCTGGATCGGCAAGCGCGCGCGGGACCCGCTCACCGCGGCGATGATCCGCGGCTTCGGCGCGCGCGACCTCGCCCTCGGCGTCGGCGGGCTGCTGTGCCTGCGCCGCGCCGACGTCGGGCGCGCCCGCTGGTGGTACGGCGCCCAGGCGCTGAGCGACGGCGTCGACGCGCTGGCCACCTTGTCGGCCGGCTCGAGACTCGGCCCGCGACGGCGGACGATGATCGCCACGATGGCGGGCGGCGCGGCGGCCATCGGCGTCGCCACCGCGGTGATCGACCCGCCGGCGCCGCCGAGCGGACCGGTGATCCCGCGGGGCTGAGGCCCTAGTCGTACCAGGAGATGTAGAGCCCCTCGACCACCGAGGCGAGCTGCTCCTCGTCGAGGCCGGTGGCCAGCTCGTGCAGGACCGGTCCAGGTCCCAGGCCGCCGAGGGCGCGGGCGGCGTCGATCAGCAGCTGCTCGTCGGGTTCCCACCGACTCCCGCCCAGTGATTCGAACACCCGGCGCGGGCTGCCGAAGTACAGGTGCTTGTCGGTCTTGGGGGCCAGCCGGCGCGAGCTGAGGATGTGGGTGGGCGCGTCCACCTCGGTCGGCAGCGCTCCCCAATCCCATACGTCCATCGCCCGCGCCACGGTGTCGTAGCGGGCGGTCAGCCACTGCTGAGCGGCGGCCGGCCTCACGCCGACGCGAATGGCGAGTGCCTCCAGCACACGGTGGGAGTGGTCCTCGGCCACTCGCGAGTAGGGGCCGGGATCCCACAGGCCGGGGCTCGCCAGCTCCGCGAGCGCCACTGGCGCGATGGGCTCGCCGTCCGCGTGACCGCAGAGATCGGCGGCGGCTCGCAGGATGCGCTCCTCACGCGTCGACCACGGCGGAACCCGCCACAGGCCGTCCCAGTCGATGCGGTCGGCGGCCACGTAGTCCCGGGTCCGGTCGGCCAGCTCCGGGTGCTCGAGCAGGTGGCGAGCGGCGGCGAGTCCTGCGTTACCGGTGTCCACTCTCGCAACGCTAGCCGGGCCGGGCTCGAGGCGCCCGATCGCGCTCGCCGACTCAATCCATGGCGGAGCCGGTCGAGTACGGTGGCATGAGCGGCATCGCCCACACGTCCCGCCGCTGGCTGCCGCGCGGCGGAGCGCTTCCCGTCGCCGATTGGCAAAGACGCCATCAGGGCCTGGTATGGCTGCTGTGGGCGCACGTGCCGACGCTTTCGCTGTTCGCGATCGCCCAGGGGAGCGCACCGGCACATGCGCTGCTGGAAGGAGGAGTCGTTGCGGCGTTCGCGCTTGCCGCCATGATCAGCGGGCGCCACCGCCGCTTCGCGTCGATCGCTGTCTCGCTCGGCTTGATCACCTGCTCGGCGATGCTCGTCCACACGTGGGAGGGCCATATCGAGGCGCATTTCCACTTCTTCCTGGTGATCTCGATCCTCTCCGTCTACGAGGACTGGCTCCCCTTCGGCTTGGCGCTCGGCTACGTGGTGGTCCATCACGGGCTTGCGGGAGCGCTGGCTCCGCAGTCGGTCTACAACCACTCCGCTGCGATCGAGCATCCATGGCGCTGGGCGCTGGTCCACGGCTTCTTCGTGTCGACCGCCGCCATCGCCGGAATCGTCTCCTGGCGATTCAACGAGGACACGCGGGCGCACATGGATCACCAGGCGGTGCACGACCCCCTCACCGGCCTGCCCAACCGCGTCTTGTTCGCCGACCGCCTCGATTCCGCGGTGGCTCGCGCGCCGCACGACTCCACCGTCGATTCGGTGATGTTCCTGGACCTCGACGGCTTCAAGGTGATCAACGACTCGCTCGGCCATCAGGCCGGCGACCAGCTGCTGCTGGAGGTCGCCCGACGGCTCGACGGCCTACTGCGCCCCGAGGACACGGTCGCCCGCTTCGGGGGCGACGAGTTCACCCTCCTCGTCGAAGCACTGCCGTCGGAGGCATCGGCCATCGAGGTCGCCTCACGCGTCGCCGAGTGCCTCGCCCGGCCGATGCTCATCGGTGGGCGGGAGGTCATCCTGTCGGCGTCGATCGGCCTGGTGCTCTCTCGAGGCGAGCAGACCAGCGACGAGCTGCTGCGCGATGCCGACGCGGCCATGTATCGCGCCAAGGAGAACGGCCGCGCCCGCGTCGAGCTCTTCGACGACGCACTCCGGCTGCGCGTCCTCGGCCGCCTCGAGCTCGAGAACGACCTGCGGTCGGCGGTATCGCGCCACGAGCTCAGGACCCACTACCAGCCCAAGGTCAGGGTCGCCACCGGCGCGGTCGTCGGCGTCGAGGCGCTCATCCGCTGGCAGCATCCCGATCGTGGACTGATCCCGCCCGCCACGTTCATCCCGCTCGCGGAGGACACCGGGATGATCGTGGAGATAGGCCAATGGGTGCTGCAGGACGCCTGCCGTCAGGCGGCACGCTGGACGGACCGGATGCCTTCGTCGCAGCCCTTCGTCGTCTCGGTCAACTTCTCGCGCCGCCAGCTCGAGCAGAGCGATCTCCTCGAGATGGTGGCGAGCACCCTCGAGGAGACGGGCCTGGCGCCCGAGCGGCTGTGCCTCGAGATCACCGAGACGGCGGTGATGCGTGACGCCGCGGCGTCCGTCCGGGTCCTGCTCGGCCTCAAGGCCCTCGGCGTGCGCCTGGCCATCGACGACTTCGGCGTCGGCTTCTCGTCGCTGAGCCAGCTCAAGCTGCTCCCGCCCATCGACCTGCTCAAGATCGACAAGTCGTTCATCGACGGCTTGATCGAGAGCAGCGCCGACCGGGCCATCGTGGCAGCGATGCTGTCGCTGGCCGAGGCGCTGGGCATCACCGCCGTCGCCGAGGGCGTGGAGCACTCCGAGCAGGTCGAACTGCTCGCCGAGCTCGGTTGCGAGCTCGCCCAGGGCTTCCACTACTTCCGTCCCCAGCGCCCCGAGCAGCTCGAGGCGCTCTTGCTCGGGTCCGTCCTCGCCCGCAATCACGCGGCTGCCGTAGGCCAGACGACGCCGGTACGGTCCGATGCGATGCGCCTGGCTGGATTCGAACCAGCGGCCTCTTGCTCCGGAGGCGTCACCGAGTCGCACCACGAAACGGGCAAGACAGGCGTATTTGCAGGGATTTCTGGTGGTGCGGACCGATACGACGCGGACACCGTTTCGGCTCCAATCGGCCCTTTTCGGCGGGGTTTGGGCACACAATGGGCACACGAACCGTCCCGCGGCCAGGTTGAAGCAGCCGCTCGAGCGCTCTACGAGCACGCCTCGGAGCGGTCATGGGAGGACGCGCCGAAAAGCACCCGGTCGACGTACCGGCGTCGCGCGGAGGCTGCGCTGGGCGCATGACCAATCCGTCGCCGGCCACGGCTATGCTTGTGGTTGTCGCCGTCCATGCGACTTTGATTCAGCAGCGCCCGAAGCCCTCGCGGGAGTGATGACCCTGCCGAGGGCTTCGGTCTTCTTGCTCGGTCCGCCGCGCCCTCTTGCTCGGTCCGCCGCGCACCATACGTTGGGGCCACTGAATCGGCTACCGCGCCTAGGAGCGGAAAAATGGACACGACATACGAGAGACGGCCATCACCGTCGCAGTTGGATTCCGCGGATGTCCGGCTGTCGGATAACGGCGACGGAACCCTGACCCTGGTGCTAGAGCTGGGACTCTGGGAGGCTGTTGCGCAGGCCATGGCGGGCGCGGCGCCTAATCTTGCCGAGGCCGTCGCTACGGGAGAGATCTCGCCGGCCGACGCCCAGGACTTCGCCGAGGCGCTCAAGCTGCTGGGGGGGATCTCCGGACGGCACATCGGCACCGCCGCCGCGATTCGCACGCCCGGGTCCTTCGTCGTGTTTCCGTGAGGCCACGCGAGCGTCGCGCCAGCCCAAGCCAGCGCCGCAAGGCGACGAGCCGAGACGACGGCTCCGACCCAGGAGAACCTGAGCCAGCCCCAGCGCTGGCAAATTCTGGGGCGGCGTCACGATGAGCGCCGCCTACCTGAGCGCAGCGGCCAAGGCGCTGGAGCTCGCCGTCTCGCGCGACTTCGTGTACAGGCACTCCAGCGAACTCGGCGCGGTTCGTATCGGTCGCATACTGCGCTTCCCGCCCGGCCTGCCAGCTGGTCAGTCCGTATCTCGACCCGTCGATAGTCCCGCCACCGCCGATCTAGCACCACGGCGTGTGCCGGCTCGCTCCGCGCCACCCAGGCCTTTGGGCTCGGTTCTTGCCAGCCGACCGGTTCGGAGGGCGGCATGATCGGCGAGCAGGTTCTCCTGGCGCGGTTCGCGCGAGTTGACCGCAAGAAAGACGGCGACTGGCTCGTCACGTGCCCAGCGCACGCCGATCGGACGCCGTCGTTGCACGTCTCGCGCGCAGACGACCGCTGGCTGATCAGATGTTTTGCGGGCTGCTCGTACGACGCGGTGATCGCGGCCGCGGGGCTGAGTGCATCCGACCTCATGGAGAACGGGAACGGGCACCGTCCCTCCGGTCCCTCCGAGAATCGAGAGGCGATCGCCACATACCCGTACACGGATGAGGCCGGCACCCTCCTGTATGAGGTGCTGCGATTTCCCGGGAAGCAGTTCCGGCAGCGGCGGCCCGACGGGCGTGGCGGCTGGGAATTGCGGCTCGGTGACACGCGGCGGGTGTTGTACCGGCTGCCCGCAGTGATCGCCGCCGTCGCAGCCGGCCGCGTCGTCCATGTTGTTGAGGGTGAGGAAGACGTTCACGCCCTCGAGCGCGCCGGTGCGGTAGCGACCACCAATTCGGGGGGCGCGTTGAAGTGGCGCGACGAGTATTCGCGGGTCCTCGCGGGCGCGCGCGTGACCGTCGTCGCCGACCGTGACGAACCGGGCCGCCGACACGCCGAGATGGTGCAGGTGTCCCTGGAGCGCATCGGGGCGACGGTGACGGTCGTCGAGCCTGTCGAAGGGAAAGACGCGCGAGATCACTTGACCGCCGGTCGCGGACTCGACGAGTTCGTGCCAGTCGGTGGCGGGTCCTTTCCCGGCGGGCCAGAGACTGCCCCCGCCTTGCGCGACCGTGGTGATGCGGCCGCGACGAGCTGGACACCCGTCGACCTCGCCTCCGCGCTCGACGGCACTGCCGCGGACGCGGCGCCCACGGTGCTCGCCCGCAGCGACGGCGTCGCGCTCATGTATCCGGGGCGCCGGCACCTCGTCATGGGTGAACCTGAGGCCTGCAAGGGCTGGATGATGCTCGCCGCCAGCACACAAATCCTCGCGGAAGGCGGACGCGTCTTGTACGTCGATTTCGAGGACAGCGCCGCCAGTGTCGTTGGACGCCTCCTCGCGCTAGGCGTCGACCCAGACGCCATCCGCGACCGGCTCCTCTACGTCAGGCCCGACGCGGCGATCACCAGTCGCGACCGAGATCTCATCCTCGAGCTTGCGCCCACCATCCAACTCGCGGTGTTCGATGGGGTCACCGAGGCGATGGTGCTCCATGGGCTCGACCTCAACAGCAACACCGACGTTGCCACCTGGGCGGAACGCCTCTCGAAGCCGCTCGCACGCGCCGGCGTCCCGGTAGTCGAAATCGACCACGTCGTCAAAGACAAGGAAGCGCGCGGCCGGTACGCGATCGGCGCGCAGCACAAGCTCGCCGGTGTCGACGTCGCATACAGCCTCGAAGTCGTGGAGCCGTTCGGCCGCGGCCGCGACGGCAAGGTAAAGGTCGTTATCAAGAAAGACCGCCCTGGTCACGTTCGCGGCCACGCCGACGACCGCGATGTTGCCGCGTTCATCCACCTCACCTCCTCGCCGTCCGGGGGTGTGAGCGTGTCGCTGTCAGCACCCGACAGCGAGCAACCGGCAGCAGCAGCATTCAGGCCGACGGGGCTCATGGAAAAAATGAGCAAAGTGCTCGAAGGCGAGCCCGGCATGACCCGCAACGAACTTCGCGCATCGGTCGGCGGACGCGCCAAATACGTCGACCTCGCCCGCCAAATACTCGTCACCGAGGGCTATGTCGAGGTGCGCCAAGACGGCCAGGCGCACCGGCACCACGCCATCAGGATCTACCGCGAAACCGATGACCGGGTCCCCGGGTCCCAACCGGGTCCCAACTGGGTCCCGGACCCGGTCATGGGAACCGGGTCCCCGGGTCCCTCCCCTTACAGGGGGGACCCGGTTCCGGACCCGGTCCCACCACCCAGGGAAAATGCTTACCGGGTCCCGGGCCCGGTTCCCGCTCGCGACGAGAACGATGAGGCGGACCGTTTGCCGGGATCCTCCGGCGACCTCGTCGCGACCGGGCGGCCTGGGCTGCACGGCTCGCCGTACGACATCGACAACCTCGAGGCGGCGTGACGCCGGTACACCCGATCCGGCAGGACGGCGGGGGGATGCCCGGCGCGGCCGGCTGCTCGTCCTGCCGCCGACCGCTGATCCTCTCGAGCGGCCGCGCCGTCTGCCCCAACTCTAATTGCTCAGGGCACCGGCCGCCCCTCGACCTGACCCCTCCGGAAGTAGGGCACGTGCCACCCGTCCCCGCAACCCCAGGAGCGGAGCGCATGAACATCCCGCCCCACGCCGAACGCCCCGACGAAGAACTCCCCACCGGCCCCGACGAAGGCACCGGCCCCACCGGCCCAGGCCGGCCCCAAGGGCCCACGGGCCGCCCGGCCCCCCCGTGCCATTGCCGTCGACCGGTCGTCGACTTCCGGGACCCACATGGCGACGGCGATCCGCGCTGCACCCACTGCGGACGAAGCGTCCCGGCTGCCGCAAGGCGATCGGCATGAGCCGCCACGGCACCCCCAAACGCGCCCCGCGCAACAGCTCCCCGCGAGCGTGGAGAGCGCTCCGACAAGTGGTGCTTGACCGCGACGGCCACTGCTGCCAGATCTGCGGCGCACCCGCCAACGACGTCGCCCCCATCCGTCCGGTCGCTCACGGCGACCGCACCTGGCCCGGAAATCTCCGAGCGATCTGCCAGCGCTGCAACCCCGCGAAGGGCGACCGATGAGGCGGGGAGATGTCAACGGTGAAACTGGTGCTGCGTCCACGCGCACCGCAACCGCCGTCCCCAATCTTGGCGCGACGCAGCGAGGGTCCGCGCCAAGACCCGGCCGCGCGCCCGACCCGGCCTCGCCCGACCGGAGCGCGAGACGCATCGGTCGTGCCGGCGGGCGCGCGCCGCGCGGGGTCCCAAACATCCCAAACCGAACAGAAAGGACGTGGTTCGCATGGCTGCTGACGCCCTAGACCCGGGTGCTGGGAGCACGTATCCGTACTTCCCGCGCCGCCTGGATGGCTCACCGGATTACGACCGGGCGGGCTACAAGGACCCGGCGTTGCCTTACGGGCAGCGCCTCGAGTCACAGCACGGCGTCCTGATCGACCTGACATGCCCCGTCACAGTGCCGACGGTGGACCCGAGCTCGCTACCTGGAGGTATCGCGCGATGAAAACGAAGACGCAGGCGAACGCATTCGAGCAACTGCACCAACTCGAGGCGCAGGCACTCGAAGCGGACCGCGCAGTACAAGCCGCCGAAGCAACGCGACGCCAACGGCTGCGCCGCTATGGCGCGGCACAATCGGCATTGACCTCTTACTTCGGCGGAGTCGGCTTCGGTGACGCACCGGACCCGGATCGTGAAGCGGAACTCCGCAAAAACATCACGGAACTCCGGTCGCGGCTCGGGGAAAGGACAGTCCCGAACCACGCCGCCAACGGCCAGGGCGGGACAAGAGTGGAGCTGGTTGACCTCGAGGCGGAAGGCCTGATCGCGGGGGCTCAACAGAAAGCAATGGAAGCCCACGACGCGGTCGTCGAGTTCGTCATCGAACACCGCGACGACTTGCAAGCCGAGCTCATCGAGATCTCAATCGCAGAGGGAGACAACCGGACGCAAGCAGCCCACGCCTTCCTCGCTGCGGACCAGCGCTGCCGCGCGATGCGAACACGATGGATTCAGCTAGGTGAGAGGTGGGCAATCGCACCAGCCGAAGTGCCGCTCGCGGCTTTCCCCGGGATCGCAATGGAAGACATCGCGACGACAATCGCGCAAACCGAGGGCGGCGCCAAAGATCCGCGCGGCATGCTCCCGATGCCGGCCAGGTTGGCACCCGGCGGCAACCCGAAGGAAATCGAGTACGCCGCGAGCCTGAAGGGCTGGGCACAAGTGCCGCGCGTCATCTCGAGCGAAGGCGGGATGGGTTACTGATGACCCACGATATGACCAGTCCCACGACCACCCACCCCCCGGGGGCCGGGGGTTTTTTTATTACGAAACGCACACAGTCACCCCGATCCCTCGCTGGGAGGAACAGCGGGCGCGGTTCAAATCACCTTCAAGGGGGGCTGTGGGATGAGTAGAGGCGGCGGTTCTAACGGGCGTTCCGCCATCACCGAGGGTCTCGCCCCTCCTGCCCATTTGCGACCCGCTACGGGGGCGTGGTGGGTTGAGACGGCGGATGCGTTTGAACTCGAAGAACACCACTTGAGGTTGCTTACGCTCGCGGGCACGGCTTGGGATCGTTGTGAAGAGGCGCGCGAGGCGCTCGCTGAGAATGGGCTCGTGTTCGTCGACCGGTTCGGCTCTCCGCGGTGCCGGCCGGAAGTGGCGATTGAGCGTGACGCGCGGATCGCGTTCGCCCGGCTGATGCGCGACCTGAACTTGGACGCGGAAGAGACGAATCCGCGGTTCGTCGGAGGTGGTGACTGATGGCCCGGCCACGACGACGGTTCCGGCGGCGGTTCCTGTTCGACGCGTTCGACGTTCTGATCGGCCCGGAGCGCGAGGGTCGGTTCGCCTCGGACGACGAGTGGGACGAGTGTGTCACCGGCATGGAAGCGTGGTATCGGGTGAACGGCGAAGCGTTCGAAGCGGACCACCTTTCCCCCGGTTCGCGTTCCTGGGCGTGGTGGCGGTTTGTTCAGGGTGAGGACGTGCCGTCGCATGGTGAGGAGTTCGCGCGGTTGCAGAAGTTCGGCGTTTTGACCGCGGCCGAGGAGTTGGAAGGTACCCAGTCGATCGAAACGCAGTTGAGCGGAAAGTGAACCCAATGGCTCAAGGATCAACAACCGAAGGAGGCCCGATGATGGGCGACCTGGACCCGCAGGCCCAGCAGGCCGATTCGACGATCGAGTTGCTGCGAAGCGCCGGCCACCTCGAGGCGGCGGCCTTGCTCGCTGGCCGAGGCGGTGGAACCGGAACCGGCCCCGGGTTACGACCGGCTGCGGGCCGCATACGAACGAAGCAGCCCAAAAACGTGACGAGCCCGGCATGCATAGTTACGGTTAGGCACACAGCTCGAAGGGAGGCGTGAAATGAGCGCCGAAGTGAACGAAGGTGACGTAAATGCCCGCAAGGTCGAGCTTCTCCGCGGCGCTGGCTACGAGGACGCGGCCGATCTGCTCGAGGCGGTATTCGCCGGTGACGCTCTCGATGCGAAGGAGAAGGCGGCGAAGGAGGCGGCCGCCCCGGTGAAGCCGCCAGGCATACCTCTGCTGCCTGGAGCCGTCTTCGACAACCAGCCCGAAGAGGACGGCCGCGCGATCCGTGACGCCCTCGAGCGTTCCGGCATCGGCCGGCCGCACGGCGCCTACCCGATGTTTCCCAACCTTGAGAGGGGCAACCGATGAGTCTCAGCGATGAATTGCGGGGGCACGAGGAGCGCGTGGCGGCGGCTCAGCGGCGAGTGCGAGAGGTCGACCTCGAAGTCAGGGCGGCCGCGGCCAAGGTCGCCGAGGTCCGTGACGCCGTGGTCGAGGCATACGCGGACGCCGACGACGCGAAGGCGGCGACGCTCGCCAAGGCGGTTGGGAGAGCCGAGGAAGCGGAGAGGGGGTTGCGCGAGGGGAAGTTGGCTGGAGCCGAGCGTGCCGCGCAGCGAGCGGAAACGGATCGGGTGCGGTTCGCCACGGCCAATTTCGGCGAGCTGATCGAAGAGCGTCGGCCGGACGCCGAGAAGGTGGTTCGGGCGTTCGAAGACGCGGTCGCCGCGCTCCAGGCCGGTCACGGCGAATGGCGAGCGATGTACGCGGAGGTCTCGGCGCTCGCGCGGCTCGCTGGCCGGGACACGCACTCGATGCCGAATTTCCCGAGCGACATCGAGGCGATCGTGCGGAGCGTCAGCCGGCTTGGCGGAACCACCGTGCCGGCGCCGATTCCGCCCAACGTCGGCGGCGGACAGGTCGGCGCTAACAACAACTCCAACGAAGGCGTCCGGCGGACCACTGACCGCGATGTCATCGACTTCACCACCGACGCGAAGGCGGCGTAGACATGGCTGACGAAAGCCTACGACTCAGGATCGACGGACGTCCTTGCCTCGATCAAGCATCCTGTATACGTTCCGCTTCTTCGTACGGGTACTAAGAGGAGACGGGCAATGGCTTGTCGCGCAATTCTGATGAGCCGAGCCCGACTCGTTGTCGCCGGGGTGGCTTTGGCGACGTGCGTCCCGGCTACTACGGCGCCTCATCGGCATCGATACGCCTGAGTCTGTTGCACCCGGTACGCCAGTTGAATGTGGCGCGAAGGCAGCGACGCGGTATCTCGCCGAACTCGTTGACGGCGCACAGGTATCGCTGACTGCCGACCCGACCCAGGACCGCGTCGATCGATACGGACGGACCTTGGCGTATGTCGACACGGCGCAGACTGACGTCGGTCTCGAGATGATTCGGGCCGGCTTGGCGACTGTCTACGTCTTCGATGAAGAATCCGTTCCTTCGCTTTCAGGATTACAGCGAAGCGGAAAACGAAGCGTCAGGTGAAGATGCCGGAACCTGGGGAGCCTGCGGCGGCGACTTCCATCGTCCCGGAGCCGACGAAGACGGCGCGGGTGCGGACGCCGATTCCGCCGAGCGATTCGTCCGCATGTACTACGCGCATCTGAATCGCAAGCGCTATTTGCGGGCTTGGAGCATGTTGCGCTGGACCGGGTTCCACGGAGACCGATTCACTTGGGTTCGACTACGGGCAAGGTATCGGCTGGGCGGCGGGATCGAGCGCGGTAAGCCGCCGGCTTCCGCCGGACTAGGTTGGCCGGCCCGGCTCGCGGACGAGCCGGATGTCGATCTCACGCTCGATGTACGCCCATTCCTCCGTCTCGCGTAGGCGATCGACGAGCTCCTCAAAGACGTCTGCGTGTTCCGCGGCGAACTCAAACCAGGTCAGGAAGTCGAACGGCTCGCCGAAGTCGCGGCTGTGGTGTAGCCGGCGGGCGACCGCCGGCAGGTACTCGAGCCCGATCGCAACGTGGTGTGAGCTCTCCTCGAAGATCCGCCGGCGCTCGTCCTGG